>ERZ773051.21-NODE-21-length-136988-cov-146.655744_pt1 | contig 136988 bp, 143 predicted proteins | sample MGYA00580631_ERZ773051 | MGnify/ENA primary metagenome ERZ773051 (study PRJEB29015, sample SAMEA2738137) | human oral metagenome | biome: human oral; feature: human-associated habitat; material: saliva | place: China | collected 2204 ... | reverse complement strand
GGTGAACGACTGGTAGTACTTCTCTGCGAGTTCTTGGATGGATGCTTCGGTGACGAAGAAGGCCGTGTAGTCGGCATCTTCGCGTCGAACTGCGTTCACTACATGGACCGCAGGACGGGTGGCTTGCGGGTTGGCGATGGTGAGGAGTACGTCGGCGTGGCATGGCTTGTTGCTTGGGCACCAGCACATGAGGTCGTGTCCGGCGAGGTTCTTGCGGGCCTGGCGTGCGACTGCCTGCCCGTCTGGGGTGGAGCGCAGCCATTTGGTGAACAGGGCGACGGCCTCCTCGTGGGTGGCGACGATCCCCGGCTGTGGCGCTGCTGCGGGGTCTACCCTCCACGGGTTGCCGTAGATGCTTCCCCTGCCGACGTAGACGGCCCCGGCGGGGGCTTTCCATCCGCGAGTGCGTTGGCGTTGGATGCGCTTAGGGCTCATAGTGTGTCTCTTTCTGTCGGGGCGTTGACGGCTCCCAGGTAGCGGGTGATGAGGCCTCGGTGTTGGGGGTGTCGGGTGATGAACTCCCAGAGGTTGCTCGCTGCTGCCGAGTGGGTGGAGGCGTTCTCGATCATGACGGTCAGGTTCACGCCTTCGCGTTCGTACCGCTTGGTGAGGGCCTGCATCTCTCGGGCGAGTTCTGCATCCTCGTCGTAGATCCCGAAGTGTCGATCAGGCTTGTACGCTTCGGGGGCACGGTTGATGAGCTCGTGTTCTGTGAGCCCGTATGCGGTAACAGCGAGGGGACTACCGTCACTGGCGTGATCGGCCAGGAGGGGAATGTCGCGCTGCCACATGCTGCGTTTCCTGTGCCCAGCGTTGACTGCGACGGTGCGCGAGTAGGCTGCGGCGTTGAGCTTCACTGCCTTGTCGGGGTTCGCGAGGAAGCTGGTGATGATCTCGACGGTTGGAACGTCAACATGCTTGGCGATGGTGTCGATGTCAGCGAAGATGCCCCAGACCTGGTGGTGGCTGGGGCGACGCACGCGGGGGAAGTACTTCACGCTGCCTTCTTTGCGACTTGCTTGAGGCGCTGTTCGCGTAGGAAGTCCTTGAGCTTGGTCAAGTCGCACACGGCGGGTTCAGTCGCGTTCATGACGGTCCTCCACTGTCGTAGTGGTACTGGCGGCTGTGGGGCGGGCGCACGCAGCAAGGATGAACAGGTTCACGCCGGGAACAACCGCCAGGAGCGATAGCGCCCAGTGGTAGCCCGCGTCAACGAGCCTGCGGCTTGTGGCGGCGAGGAACGGGAATGTCTGGACGATGAGCCAGACCGAGAACCCGAGGATGAGGGGGATTGCTCGAGCGATGGCTTCGTGGCGGTTGTGGAAGAAGTCGCCGCGGGTGGTAGCGACATAGATGAGGCCGGTTGTCCACCACCACCACACGATCAGGGTTGTGGCGGCGTAGAAGCCTGCGGCGGGCCAGTAGTCGCGTCGGCTCATGGGGGTAGCAAAATCAAGAGCTTGCGTGTAGAAGTTCTTGACGATGGAGCCCGCTCGTTTGAGGGCGGGTGGGATGGGGATGTCGGTGACCTGTACGTCTGGGTCGAGGTCTGGGTGCTTTGTCATGGGTGTGGTCTTTCTGCGCTGTCTGGCTGGTCGGGTTCGTCGGGCATGATGCTGACGTATTCTTCGGTTTCTCGCGGTGCGTTGAGGAGGGCCTTGGCTTTCGGGTTGGCTCTGATTGTTACTTCGACGACGGGCTGGGGAAGACGGTCGATGCCCTGCCACATGAGGGGACGGATCAGGTTCCGGTACTTCTCCGGCTGATGACCTTCCCAGAGGATGCGCGCGATGATGGGTGAACGCACCTGGAAGATGACCGGGTACTGGACTTTCTTCGCGAGCGCCGGGAGAGCGAGATTAAGTTTCGCGAGGAGTTCCCCAGTGCGGCTGACGTTCTCCGCGTCGGATGGGCGGTATGTGCGCCACCAGACGGGTTCCTTAACGCCCTTGATGAACAGGGCGACGCACGTGTGCCCGGCGGCGTTCGTGTAGACGCTGATGAGGTTGCGGGGGGTCTTGCGGGGTGTGGTCACTTCTTCTCCAGTTGCTTCCAGGTTGTCGTGAGGTCTTCCTCGAACTCGAGGAGGGTTTCGTACACGCGGCCGGCGTGTAGGGATACCGTGTCATTGGGGATTGCGAGGCGGGCTTGCACGTAGGGCACACCACCATCCTTGATGGGCTTGTAGGCTCGCTCGAGCGGCACGTCGTCAGCGAATAGCGCTTCAGCTTCATCTTGGCCCACGTGGGGGAGATGCGGGAGGGCAACGAACTCAGCCGGTGTCAGGTCCGCGAGCGCGACTGCTTTGCTGATGTCGTCCGCGAGCGCAGGGTCCGCGCCTTCGTAGAGAGGTTCCCCTAGCTGCACGGTGAGGATCGAGAGCGGGTTGCGGGTTCCGGTCTGTTCGACGTACCTGTGCAGATCGTCAGGGCTGACGGTCGTCACGCCGATTCCTTGCACGACGTGGCGCGCGTAGTCCTCGATCTTTGCGGGGCAACGCGGGTTCACGCAGGTGATGAGCGTGAGGTCGATCCTGGATGCGAGGGGCCACTCGCATCGCGGGCACTGCGCGGGGAGTGCTGATGCGAGCTTGGGGGCGACGCTGCGTAGGCGTTTGGCGACCTCGGTGATGAGGGGCACCGGCTCACTCCTTCCTGTGAGGGGTTTTGTCACCCTCATAGTTTATCGCATTTTGGGGCAAAACCACGGGAAACTGCCCGTTGTAAGCATGTTTCGGTGCGTGGAAAACCCCCTGCCGTTCCCAGAGTGAGATCCGGCAGGGGGCAGTAGTGATCGCGTGGGCTTAGAGCCAGGATGTTGGCAGGCCTCGCTTGGCGAGTTCATACTTGATGCGGTCGGCGACTTCGCGCGCAAGGGCGAGATGCGGACTGTCGGCTCCGTAGCGGTCTCCGATGTCCTTAAGACGGTCCTCCATGCGGATGGGAGTGCCGGTTGGGGAGGTCGTCATGTCGGCGGCGTTGATAATCAGGAGCTCATCATCCATGTAGCCGACGGTGGGGTCTCCGTGATCGTAGACGGCATCTGCTGCGACTCCCAGGCCGATGAGGACTCTGCCGCCTGCGTGAGCGTGATCGTTGGGGTCGAAGGCGTATCCAACGTCGTGTAGGAGCCCAAAGATGTAGAGCTCGCGCGCCCGATCCTCGGTCTTCCCGAAGATGGTCTTGGCGATCTCGTAGGCGCGGTTCGCTGTGGCGTTCATGTGGGCGAGGCGGCTGGGAGTAAGGGGGGTGAGGGTGGCGGTCATGCGCGGGTTCCTTTCGGGTTGATGTGAGCGCGGATGTGGTCGAGGCTGACGGGCTGGTAGGCCCATGCGTCCACTCCGACGTTGATGTCGAAGTATCCCCATTCGGGGCGGTTGGGGGTTTGGTCGTGGGTGTGTCCGTAGAGGAGGACGTTGGGCTCGTCGCGGGTGAGTGAGTTGCTGTAGAGGACTTTCGGGTCGAAGGCGTTGGATGAACACTCGGCGGGTACGCCTGTGTGGGCGACCATGTTGGCGACCTGTCTGGACGGGTAATGCGACAGGATGAGCGTCGGCATGTGGGCGACCTGGAGGACCATCGAGTCGGTGATCGTTGAGAACACTTCCGCGAGGCGCAGTGTCGCCCACCTGGCCTTCGGGTCGTGGTTGCCGCGGATGAGGTGCATGTGCTTGTAGCCGACACGCTTGGACACTGGGGCCAGGAGTGCGACGGCATGGTCGATGTCGCGTTTCCTGCCGAGTGAGAGGTCACCGAGGATGTAGAGGTCGTCCCCGGATTGGAGGCAGCGTAGGAGGTTGCTGACGATAGCCTGGTCGTGCTGTTCGACGCTGCACGCGCCACGGTGCACGATGGCGACGTTCTCGTGGCCGAGGTGTAGGTCGCTGGTGAACCAGTGCGTCATGGGCGAGCGCCTTTCGTGCTTTCGTATGCGGCGATGATGCTGTCGCGTAGGGCGGTGTAGAAGTCTCGGTTGATGGGGTGGTAGACCTCGTAGCGTCGCCCTTTGGAGTGGTTGTACTGTGAGGGCATTCGGAGGCTGTAGGTCGAGTCTGGTTCTCTGATGAGGCGCATGTCTGTGATGACGAGGAAGTCGCCGATGTAGGCGGCTGCTTCGCAGAGGAACCCGCGTGTGGTTTCGTCGGGAATGTGGGTGATCTTTACGCGCGTGATTTCGGGGGTCATAGGTAGAGCCGTCCTTGTCTGCTGACGATGTTGCCGACGCGGATCTGCTTTTCGACGGCGGCGCGTGGGAAGTATCGGATGGTGTCCTCGAAGGTTGCGCCGGGGTGGGCGCGTAGGAACTCGTTGATGGTGGCGGGCGCTTCGTACACGGAGTCCGTGACGGCCCCTGTAGGCGTGTGTACGGCGCGAACAGGGTTCGATGCTACCTCTGGGGCTTTGGTACGCCCTGTTGCACTCTGTGGGGCTTGCTGAGTGCGACGGCGACGCTCACCACCATTATCACGACGAGAGCCCTTGCTGCCCGTCGCCTTGGTCTGTGTGACACGGCTGCGGGTAGCCTTCCGGTCGGGAGCACTTGGCGCTGGCCGTTGATGGTTAGGATCAGCACTCATGGCCTCCAGTTCAGAGTCAGGGAAGCTGCTGACGAGAGCCGTGAGGGCATCGCCAGTCAGGGGCGCTTCGCCCTGGATCTTCCGTAGTGGCTCGATGTACTCCGAGCGGGTGGCTGGAGTGATGGGGCGGGGGTGGGAGAGGAACGCGAAGCCTTGCTCTCGTTCTGTCTGCTCGAACTCGTCGAACATCTCCTGCATGAGGGCTTCGTAGTCACCGCTGCCGATCACCCGGTTCTGGTGGTAGGTGGTTTGAGCGGCTTGGAGCTGCTGTGCGACTTCGGGGTCGATGTCCAGGATCATGATTCGCGTCTCCTAGAAGGTGTCCCAGAAGGACTTGCGGTCGAGGTTGGCGCTTTCCTCACGGCTCAGTGCTGGCGGTTCCGGCTCGTCACCTGTGTCGTCACCCTGGAATGCCGACTGGAATGGATCGTCACCCGCCGGAGTCTCCTCGCGTGCGGGAACCATGTCAGTGTCGTCCTGGTCGCCGAAGGGGAAGAAAGCGTCGGTCTCTGCCGGTGCGGACGTTGAGGGGGAGCTGTCTGCGTGCGCAGCGCCGATCCGGTCGAACATGGCCTTGGTGCTGCTGCGCTTCCTGCCAGAAGGACGCGGGGCTGCTGGAGCTGGCCTCGGTTCGGGAGCTGGGGGTTCGGGGTCCTCGTTAACGGGGTCGAGCTTGTCCCAGTAGTGTCCGATGTAGGACTCGAGGCGTTCCATGCCCTTCGTGTCGGGGGCGAGGACCGCTGCTCTCAGGTACGTGGGCGCGCCGTCGTTGATGTCGGCAATGCGCACTGCCACATCGCCAGCGTTGGAGAGCTTGTACGGGAACTCGCTGGCTGAGTTCAGGCCGAGGTTTTCGGCGGCGCTCGCGTCGCTGGCTGACTTCGCAGTGATGCGCACGGAGATCAGCTCGGACACACTCTTGGGGATCACGTCATTCTTCACACGGTGGGGGATGAAGATGGCGCGCATGCCAAGGGCCGGGAACTCGGACACGAACCGCTCGATGAGCTCACGGTATTCGCGAGCGTCTTCCTTGCCCATGGCGTTGGCGAGGGACATCATCTCATCGAGGACGACGTACAGGAACGGGAAGGTAACTTCGGGGTGGTCACGTCGGAACTCGAGGACGTTGACGTAGCCGTACTGCTGCATGATGTTCTTGCGGCGCGGGGCTTCGGTGTTGACGAGGTAGCGGAGCATGTCGATCACCGAGTCCACGGTGTACTCCTTACGACGCACGTGCGGCAGGTCGTAATTGGCGTACTCGCTGATCTGGTTCTTCGGGTCGCCGATGTAGAGGTGCAGGTCGTTGGGGCTCATGTAGGCGCACATCTGGTTGAGGATGAGCTTGACGATCCAGGACTTGCCGCTTCGGGGCTCACCGGAGACGACGATGGCGGGGGCTTTGAGGAGGTCCACGGCCTTGACGCTGCCGTCGCCGGTTGTTCCGATAACGACGGGCATCTCAGTCTTGGGGTCGCGCACGAACTTCTGTGCGTCGGGGGATGCGGCGTACATGTCGGCAAGGGAGATCATGCCGATCTTGGCTCCCTTGTAGACGCTGATGAACGCACGAGACCCGGACTCAGCGCTGGTGGCGTAGGCGTTGGGGTATTCGAGGTTGCCGTCGTCGTCGTACTTGTAGGTGTTCGCGACTTCATCGGCAATCGCCTGAGTCTTCATGCGTGGGGTGCGGCTGATCGTCAGCTTGAACATGAAGGGGTTCTCGGAGGCATCCTCGAGGTCGGGGAGGAGATCGTCGCGGGTGCCGACCTGCTTGGCTGCATCGCGGATGAGCTCAGCCCAGATCGCCCACTCTGCGCTGCCTTTACGGAGGTTGCGCATGTCGGCGAACTTGGGGCTGATCGACGGCAGGCCCTTCGTCAGGGTCTCGTAGATGAACTGGCGAGTCTGGGTGCCCTTCTGCATGTTCAGGCTCTCGAGGTCGGACTCGAGGGAGTCGTAGTCCACGTCCTTGGCGGGTTCCTCGTCGGGGATGAGGTCGTTCCAGTCCCAGCTGTCCGATTCCTTCTCAGGCTCGGGGGCGGAGGCGTTCACGGGTTCCGGCTCATCAAACACGGGGAGGGGCTGTGGCTCGGCAACGGGGGCGGGTTCCGGCTCGGGGGCAGGGCGGCGCAGTTGCTCGCGCACGTCGTCTTTCTGGTCGATGATGTAGCCGCCGGCGAAGGTTGCGATGCCAATGAGGGCGGAGACGGCTGCGCCGACGAAGATGTAGTAGCCGACTGCGAGTGCTGGGAGGAAGTTCGATAGGAGCCACATGCCCGCGCCCACTACTGAGACAACGCCGCTGGTCTTCATGGTGGCTGCGCCCATGCCGCTCACGGACGCTGCTGTGTGGGTCTTAGCTGCGACAACGGCGGCTTTCGTGAACTCGTAGGAGTTGCGCCCGGCTTTCGACGCTGCCTGCTGTGCTGCTTGTCCGATAGCCTCGGATGCTGTCTGCGGCTGCTGCCCAGACTGGCCGAAGGCTGCGGGCGGCGGACCCTGCTGCCCGAAGGATGGAGAGAACGGGTCAGCGGATGGGCCACCAAACGGCGACGGAGAGGGCGCGCCGAAACCGGATCGGGAGGAACCGAAGGGGTCATTGCCACCGCCACCGAAGGGACTATCGAACGAGGATGAGCGCGACGGGCCACCGAAGGGGTCGTCGAAGGAACTGCTGGACGGGCCGGAGTCCATGCCCCAGATAGACTCGTCACCCATGCCGGGCGCGAACTCAGGTTCCTGGTTGCGGGCGTTGAAACGTGCGAGCGCGTCGTCGCCGTTGGTGGGGAGGGCCATAACCGTTTAGGCCTTTCTGTGAGGTCAGCGGACAGTGATGAGAGCGATGACGAGGGCGATGGCTGCGACGATGCAGGAGATCGCGTGGAAGCCGTTGCGGTACTTCTCGTCGAGGTCTTTGAGGGAGTGGACTCCAACGTTGGTGAGGATCAACAGCATGGTGAGGATTGACCAGATCATCGGTTCGCGTCCTTGTACTGCTCGCGGATGTAGGTTGCTACGTCAACGCCGTCGGTGTTGCGTAGGAGGTTGTCCAGATCCTTGTCGATGGACACGAGCCACCCGCTGTTCTGCGCGGGGTAGCGCTGGACGGTGAGGTCGAAGGTCACGTCGCGCATGGGAGCGTCACCGTCTTGGGGTCCGGTGGTTTGGAGGTGATCGACGGCCTGCTGGTAGGCGTTGGTGATGTACGTGTAGATGTACTGATCGCCCTTACTTGTGTCGCTCTCGCCCTTGTTGTAGTCGCGGAGGTTCTGGAAGATCGTGTCACGGTCCTTGTTCCAGAAGGTCTTGTTGGTGAAGTCGAGCATCTTGGCGCGCACCGTGTAGACCTGCTTGTCAGTGGAGAAGTTTGCGCCGCGGGTGACGGATTGGACCTGTAGGGACAGGAGGCCGAGGCGGTAGCGGTCGCGCTGGTACTGGTCCTTGTAGTCGGTGCTGGAGGCGGTGTCGGTGTCGAAGAAGTCTGCGTAGGTCGTGGTGACGGATGAGCGGCGCGAGTTCGCTTCGGCGGTGGTGAAGTCCAGCGTGTTCAGGGCACGCAGGTAGGCGTAGGTCACCTCATCGGGCGGGGTGTCGGGGTTGCCGAGGGATAGGAGGGTGCCGTCCACGTCCCAGATGAACCCAGACTTCGGGGTGCCGTACTTCTCGCGTAGGGTGGGCTGCTGGTTCATGAGGAGCTGGTCAACACCGTCGGGGCCCGCAGACTCGGACGCGGATGGTGTGGAGCCGGACTGCGCGAGGGCGCGGACTCTCTCTTCGTTCGCGCGCGCGGATGACGCTGAGTGTGAGAACCAGTAGACCACGGCGATGACGAGGACAAGGAGGACGGGGAGGATGATCTTCCACTTGGTGCGCACGAACTTGATGACGCGCTCAGAAGCGGTGAGGTCTTCCTCCTCGTCACGCATGTTGTCGGCCACTGCTGGCTGCTGTGGGCGCGGCGCGGGACGGGGGTTTGGCGTGGGGGCCTGCTGGCGCTGTGGGGGGCGCTGCTGGCCGGAGGGGGAGGCCGTAACCTTCATTTTCTCTCCCTTGGTTCTGGTTCTAGCTGGTTAGTTAATCAGGGCTGAGAAGTCCCAGCCGTCCGAGTCGGGCGCTGCTTCTGTTGGCTGCTCGACGGGGGTCTGCTGTGCGCGTCGTGAGCGTCGGCGTAGCGGTGGCCCCTGTTGGATGAGGTTGTCAATCTCGCGTTGGAGGTCGTCGGGATCCTGGAACGCTGTTGCTGCGCTCGTAGTCTCCTCAATGGCGGTGTCCTCAACTGCTTCGACAGATCCGGTCTTGAACAGTTCAGACTGTGCAATACCGTCGGGGAGCGCCACCTTCCCCAGGGTAACCTCTCCGGTAGAGAGCTTGATAACGAACGCGCGTTTGTAGGGTGATTCTGGACCGTCTTCGGATGTTTTGCTGGTTGCTGTGGCAAGTAGCGTGAGTTCGTCCTTGAGGTATTCGATACTGAGTCTTTTAGCGAGTTCGTTGCGAACACTCGCATCACCGATGCTGCCAATAGCGACCGACTGGACGTTCTCGAAAATCTTGAGTTTCGAGCCTGCTTCCAAAAACATTGATGGCTCGTTGCTGATGATGAGGTTAATGTCGCCCATCTTGCGGCCACCCGTGATAGCGGTGCCGAGAATGCCAGCAGCGCTAGGGAAAGCAGCCCAACGCTGAAGCTCTTCCCACACGGTGAGATTGAACTTACCCTCGCGTTTGCAGGTCAGGGAACGCACGTGGTGAATTGACGCAGCAGAAAGCTGAGAGAGACGAAGCTGCACGTCATCCACCATGACGGTGGCTTTCGACTTCATGCCGAAGGAGCACAGGACGACGCGGGCATTGGCTACGTCTTCGGTGGAGACACGGTTGGAGAAGACGCTGGCGCGGGAGCCGTTGGGCTCGAAGTACTCGGCGAGCTGGGCGCGCACGAACGTGAGGGACTTGATGTAGTCCTCGTCGCTGGCGCGGTAGTCATCTTTAGCGACTCCGGTGCGTAGTGCTTCGTGGCTGTCCTTGATGACCTGGTAGACGTGGTAGAGGGTGAGGCCCTTGCTGTTCTTCCAGGTATATGCGTGCTCGTCGTCACTTAGCACGCCTGCGTTGCGGTAGACAATGCTGATGGCGTTCTTGAGGATGCTTTCGGCCCACTGGTAGGTGTGGAGGTGGGATCCCATGAGGGCGCTGAGGTAGGAGAGCGTGTAGTTCACAGCTAGGCCATGCGTTCCGTTTTCTACATCAATTGCGAGGTCGCCAGAGGTCATGATCTCAACGGGGTCGAAGTAGCTGCCCTGACCTTCAGCCATGTTGAGGATGAGGCAGGAGTCGTGGTTGGCGTAGAAGCTGACGAGCGGCGTGTACTCGTCGCCTTCCACGTCGTTGATGGTGAGTCGAACACGGGAGTACTTCATGAGCTCGTTGAGGAGGTTCTTCACGAAGAAGGACTTGCCGCCGCCTGTTTCGGCGATGACGACGAAGTTTTCCGCGTCCACGTCGTTCTCACGGAACTTGTAGAGGATCGGATACCCGGAGTTCACGTCTCGGGCGATGTAGGAGCCGTGTGTGCCGATACGGCCCTGGTCGTAGCCGGTGAAGCGGGCGATAATCTCGTCTGAGAGCACGTTCTTTCCGACGCGGCCGAAGGACTTGCGGCTGTGGTCCATACTGAACGGGGAGAACGCAGCGGTGAAGTCGGCGAGGTGCTGGACGACGCGGTTGACGGTGATGCCGTTGCGGGTGCAGAACTGCTCGATCTTCTCGAGTGATTCGTCGAAGTCTTCGCCGCGGATGCCCATGACGATTGCGTGGCAGCGGTACTCGAAGAACTCGAGCTGTCGGTCGGCGCTGGTTGCGTTGGAGAGGTAGACGATACTCTCTTCGCGCCACTGGTCGCGTGCGAGGTCGGTGGCGTTCTTCTGGTACTCGAAGGCGTTGTCGCCGAGGCCCTTGTTCTCCTCAGCGGTGTTCTGATAGTTCCGTAGGAGTGCCTTGAGTTTGGGGTCTTCCCAGTTGATTGTCGTGGGGATGCTGTAGTCCGTGAAGAACATGCGCATCGTGGGGTGGAGGCGCTTGCGCATCTCGGCACGGAACCGTATGGGGAGTGTCGTGCTGTAGCCGTCGAAGGACAGGAAGACGACGAGGTTGTCCTTGCCGGAGAAAGAGGCGCGGTTGTTCGTGTAGAGGTTGTAGTCGCGCTCGGGGAATGTGCGAGAGTCCCGCATCTGGGTGTTCGTCGTGAACACGTCGGCCCACACGTGGTACCAGGCAATGCGGTTCATCAGATCCCAGCGGCCCACCTGCTTGGGTCGTCCGGGTTCGTGGATGCGGCCTCCAAAAAGGAGACGCACGAGCGGGTTGGTCTTCTTCGTTTTCGTTGCTGCCATGGTTGTGTCCTTATGAGCGGGCGGCTAGACTACCGAAGCCCTTCATGAGGTCTTCGTACTGGCTGGTCAGCTGAGCGTAGGAGCTGACGCGACGGTTGGCGTTTTCTGGGTATTGGGTGAACATGGGCACGTAGGCGAGGGTACCCGTGTAGAGGGTGTGCGAGGTGATAAGTCGTTCCAGGGGGAAGTCGGTGTAGCCCTCGACGGAGCTGAGGCCGTTCGCTGCGTACACCGTCCGCGACGCGGAGCCGGTCACCATGTGCCAGTGACTGTGGACTGTGCGGTCCACACAGATGACGGCGTTGTAGTTGTTGTCCTGGATGAGCTTGTCGTGCAGAAGCGCTGCGGTGGGCCTGCTCGTGAAGACCACGGGGGCGTGCAGCGCAGGGTCGTCGCTGGACATGGAGTCGTCAACCCAGGGGAACTCTCGATAGTGCGTGTGGGTCACTGCGGAGGGGGACTCGATGAAGATGAGGCGGGGCCGCATGTTGAGGCGGTCTTGGAGGTAGTCGCGGAACCCGAGCATGAAGCTGGTCAGGTACTTCATGTGACCGAGGTCTTTGACCCTGTAGATGGGCTTGTTGCCCTGGTAATCAACCGGAGGGAAGTTCGTGATGCGCGGGCCACTGTTTCCGCTCGTGTGAGCGCTCTGGAGCTGAGCGCGAGCGGCCTTGAGTGTTGCCTCGGACCTGCGCGCGTGCTCTTTCAGGGTGGCGAGACTGTCGTTCATATCGCTGAGGATCCCGACGGACACCTCTGCTTGCTCACGGCGCTCTTCCTCGGAGCGCTCGTATGCGGCAACAACGTTGGATGAAGACTCCGCAATGAGTTCAAGGGCTGCGCTCGGTAAAGTCTTCCCCTCGCGGACTGACTCGCGGAAGGCGCGCAGGATGTCCTTGTCGCCGGATACGTCGTCGGCGAGCACGAGGTCGGTTCCCGCTGCCAAGATTCCCTCAAGGAGGTCTGGGCTTTCGAGGAGGTAGGAGTCCGTGTAGATCGCGCCATTCAGGCCGGTGATTGCCATGGCGAGTGCCGTGTCTGGCTCGTCGTTGACATAGATGAGCTGAGCGTCTTGCAGTCGCGGGTCTTTGAGGGCGGCGATTGCTTCGGGCGCTTCTTCTTCCGTGTCGTGGATGACGACAGCTTCGACGGTCAGCGCGTTCGGCACTGTCGCGAGGAAGTCTCTGACGGATGCGGCGATGAGCCAGTCAGGGAACCTGTCTGGCTGGATCATCGTGGAGATGAGGGCTTTCACCGCTGCGCTCCTGTGAGTGCTTCGATCTGTCGGATGAACGGGTCGCGGTCCCACACGATGCGGGGGGCGACGCTGGCGAGGAAGTTGAGGGTGCTCGGGTTCGCGCCGCCGGGGTGCAGCCATGCTGTCTCGGAGAGCAGGCGGCAGAGCTTGTTGCTGATCTGGTCGGAGTCGTAGATCGTGTTCAGGAGGGCTGCGAACCCTTCAGGTGACCCTTGGGGGGCGAGGAAGTGTGTCTGGGTGGGGTGCGCGTCGTTGAGGGCAGTCAGGAATGCCTCTGTCTTGCCCGTCGTCTCCAGGGGCATGTCAACGACCGTGTAGTCGAAGTAGGGGATGAATGGCAGGACGGCCTCGAGGTCGTCGAAGTTCGTGTTTTTGTCCTCTGCTGCCCCGTTGGACATGAAGTAGATGCCGCCGTCGAGGAACGGGGAGCTTTCCTTCATGGATGGGCGTGTGGCTGCGAAACCGTCGGCGTTCTCCAGGAACGCGAGGATTGGGTGTTCACCTGACTGGAGGTCGATGTAGAGGACGGTGTGGCCGCTCTGGGCGTAGGCATCCGCGAGCGCAGCGCTGTAGATGGCCGTCTGCTGGCTGTCAGCGGATAGGACGGCGTTGACGCGGGCCCCGGTGCGGAAGATCGGCATGTCTGGGTTCGCCGATGGGGTGAGCTGTGGGGCGTGCGCGCTAAGCGGGTGGAAGTCGCGTAGCTGCGGTGGTGGGCAAGCTGCGAGGCGGTCTTCGACGGTGAGGTTTTCGTCGTCGAAGAAGCCGGTGTCTGCGTGGCTTGCGCCTGCTGCGCCAAGGCTGAGGATGTCGCCGGGGATTGCGCTGGCGGCGCTGTAGGTGCGGTCGTCGCTGATGGGCTGCGAGGTCAGGGTGGGAGAGGTGATGCGTGTGTCGGTGTAGGTGTCGGCGATGTCCTTGAGCGACAGCGTGAGGAGGTCCGCGAGGAAGGAAGCCTCAAGTCTATCTGACAGCGGAATGATGAGGCTGTGCGGGTGGTTGACGTTTGCTCGATACTGGTTGATGCGGTCCTCACGCGCCTTCTTCACGAGGGCTATGCTCTCGATCTTCTCGGCCTTGCCGAGGAACATGTTGAGGATCTGTAGGTTGGTATCCAGGAGGTTGCCGGTACCAAGCGTGGTATCGCTATCGAAGATGATGAGGCGGTCGATGCCGATGGCGCTCGCGTCAGTGCTGGAGTAGCGTCCATTCAGCTCTACAACAGAGTTGAACACCTCGTATGCGTTGGAGTCAACCTGGTTGCGCGCGCTGCGCAGGAGTGCGTCTGCGGAGGCCTTCTCAACGATGAGCGCGATGCTCATAGCTTTTTTCACGTTCTTATAACCTTTCGAGCGTCTGTTACTGGATGGGGGTGGTGGTGCCGTCGGCGTGGATGATGCGTGTGGGGCGCAGGAAGCGCTTGTAGCTGACCTGGCCTGTGGATTGGCGGATCGCGTCGGATGCGGAGAACGTCAGGAGTGCGAAGTACTTCTTCGCGAGGGCACCGATCTCGTGCGGGGGCATGTAGGAGGCTGATGCCCAGTTGGCCTCTTCGCACAGTGCAGTCTTGAAGGCGATTGCCGCCTCGTGCAGATCCTCGTAGCTGCCGGTGCCTTTGGTGGTGGCCAGAAGGTACACGTCGCCAGGGGTGGTGGCGTGTTCTTGGAGGGCTGCGAGGTTTTCGTAGGTGGGCCGTAGCACGTCGTTGCGCAGTGAGGGGTTCTCGGTGTTGGCGAGGTCTTCGTTGAGTCCTTCGATGCGTTCGTCTTTGCCGATGCTGCCCATGTAGTCGATGTGGCCGACCATGATGCCGCGCCTGCCGGCTTCGCGCATCGCGTATGCGTATCCCTCGTAGTGGTCGAAGACCGCCTGGGCGGTGTCATTTCCGACGCGGGAGCCTTTGTTGGCATGGATGAAGATTCCCATGCGTCCGCCGGTCTTGAAGTAACAGACGTAGGGGGGAGTGTTCTCGATCCGGTAGATGCCCCAGACGTTGCTGAGGGCCATCCGGTAGTCGTTGGCGAGCTGTTCCATGAGGTCAGCTCGGAACTCGCGTTCCTCAAGTATGAGGTGCCGGATGATGAGCGACGCGACCGATGGGATGAGGACGATGCAGACGATCAGCTTGGCTCCGAGGCCCGCGCCTGAGCCGATCAGGTAGGCAAGGTCCAGGAAGAACGCGATTGCGCCTGCGCCTGCTGCCATGTAGAGGCGATTGCGCCACCGCTCTTTGCCGTTCACTTGCGGCTTGTCGAGTGTCAGGGGGATGGAGATGGACTCGTCTCCCACCTGTGGCCGCATGTCGTTTCTGGTGCTCATGCCCCTATTTTACTGTGTTTTTGACGGTAAAGACTGGTATGTGGGGTGCGTGTTTACCCGAAATGGACGTATCCGGTAACCCACTGGTTGAGGTAGCCCTTCTGGAAGCCAACGTCGTGGGTTGCTGCGGAGGACTCGTCGGGGGAGACGTTGAGGCCGGTTGCGCCGTAGTCGGAGGCGTGGACAATCCACCCGTCACCGACGTAGATGCCGACGTGGCCGGGGCCCGTGATGATGTCGCCGGGGGTGAGGACTGACTCGTCACCGTTGTAGGGGGTGGCGTGGGCGGCGAAGAAGGCGCTGTTAGCCGATAGGAGGCTGGTAACCTGCGCGGAGGATGACTGTCCGACGACGATGCGGTCCTGGTCAGCTCCGAGCTGTACGGGGTTGCCAGAGTCGTCCATGGTCCACCCGGCCATAAGGATGAGGGCGCTCACCCAGCCGGAGCAGTCGTAGCCGGTGGGGCCGCGGCCTCCCCAGTCGTAGGAGTAGTAGCCCTGTGCAGGGAGGTTCGCCATGGCGTATTTGGCGTTCGCGAGCATGGCGGGGCCGATTTGGCCGGGGGAGGCTGCGACTGTGGGGACACCATTACCGCCGTCGTATGCGTTGACAGCGGATGCGGCACTGACGGTTCCGTTGTTGCCGATACCCATAACCTCGGGGGAAACCTTATCCGACAGGTTGGTGAGCCAGAACCACCCGCCGCCCGCGAGGACGAGCGCGACGATAGCAAAGATCGCGAGGACAGTCACCCATCCCATCATGACGAGGCTGAGGAGCGCATCGACGGCACGGGCGGCGAACTTGATAGCTCCGAGGGTTGCCCGTCGGGCGATGCGCACAATCTTGGTGGTGTCGCTGTTTTCGCTGCCCGTTGCCTTCACTGTCCCCTCGAGGGCGGCTTTGGAGGCAACATCTGCTGTGGCGACGGCGGCGTTGAGGCCGACGCGAGCGGTGAGGGCGACGATCTTGAGGGAGATCGACAGGCACAGGAGGAGGAAGGAGAGAATCACTTCGCCTCCCCCTTCTTCGCACCCCCTGAGCTCTTGCCGCCCACGAGTTTCTTAGCGCCCGCCTTGATCTTGGAGTTGATGCTGGAGGCAGTGCTTTGAGTCTGCTTCTTGGACGACTGGACGGTATCGGTGAGAGCGTCACGTCGGATCTTGTCGGCGAGGTCGGAGCGTCCGAGCTTTTCTTGCATCTCGGCTTCGGCCTGCGCTGTCTGAATCTTCGTCTGGCGCGTGCTGGCCGCTGCGGCTTCGTCCTTCGCCGCCTGCGCCTTCTTGTCCTGTCGGCGCTGCATGACCTGCTGGCCTGCGTTGACGGTCCCGCCGACAGCGTTGGAGAAGCCCTGTTTCATTGCTGCACCGATGCCGCCCACTGCTGCGATCTTTGAAAGGGCGCTGCCGAACACGCCGGAGACGCTGTTGTACGCAGCCGTGGCGTAGTGGCGCATGTCCTTGAACACTCCCCGCAGGGTGCGGAAGTACAGGAGGGACACGATGACGTTGAGCGCGCAGATCGCGAGGAGCACGAATACGGGGTCACCGAGACGCACGGACGAGCTGAGCTGTCCGGTCACTCCATCGACAGGATCGCCCATGAGGAGGCTGATAATCCACGTCATGCCGAGCGTAATGAGGAGGAACTTGCCCAGTGGCGCGAGGATCGCTCTGGATGCCTTGGAGGCCAGTTTCCCGTCGGTCGCTTGGAAGACTGCGGCGAGGAGGAACACGAGGGCGCACACGGCGATTGCGAGGAGTGTCCCGTACTTGAGGAGCGGGACCACGTAGATGCTCAGGAAGTCGGTGAGGATGAGCATGACGGAGGTCGTCATGGACGATTCCTGCGTGACCTGCTTGTAGAAGTTGTAGTCGCCGGCCTCGAGGGCATCCTTCTGGAGGGAGTTCGACAGGATGAGACGCAGGTAGGAGTCGTAGGAGAAGTTCTTGAGCTCGTAGGACTGCGGGTAGAGCTGCACGCCCTGCTTGATGCCGAAGAACTCCGTGTCAGAGAACGCCCGGTTGAACTCGAACGTGGTGAGCATCGAGGTCGCACTGTTGAGCACGCTGTCCTGGAAGCTGTAGTAATTCAGCATCTCGTTGAACGGCTTACGGCTGTTCTCAAGAACGCTCATGATGCGCGATTCAACGCTCGTCAGGTCGGCCTTGGTGAGGCCGTAGGCGTTCATCTCCGAGGGGGAGAACACCATGGGGCGCTCTTCGGGGTAGGAGGCCGGGTCGAGGGGGTCAGTGATCGTGTAGGTCTTACCGTTGTGGCGGATCGTCTGCTGCTTGGCGTAGGAAGCATCGTAGAGCTGGTCCACCCATGAGGAGTGCATGTTGGCGAGCTGGGCGACGTTGACGTTCTGCCAGTACTTCTGGCGGTTCTCAGGGTCGTCGCGGAACTCTGCGTCGTGGCCTGGCTCGAACGGGAGGTTCGGGTAGGTCTTGAGGCTGTAGCGCTTGTCGTATTCGACGACGACGTTGTTAGCGGCCTTGAGGTAGGGGATGGTGTAGGTGAACAGTTCCTTCATGCCCAGGTAGTCCTTGAGCTCGCCGTCGTTGTCGGCGGTCTCGTCCTCGTTCTCCCCGGAGGCATTGTTGTAGAAGAACCCCTGGTTGGGCCGGTTCAGGATCATGTCCTTGTAGCCGCCGGACGCGCTGTTCTTCGCAGAGAGGCCGTGGTCGTAGGTGTACCACGAGAAATGGTAGTAAGGGGACTCGGATGCGAGCGCGAAGGCTCCCAGGCCGTTGTAGTCGGCATCGGAGTAGGACTCGTCGTCTGGGTTGTACCCGGCGGGGTTGGCGTTCTTGATCTGCTCACGCGCGGACTTGCCCTGCGTGTAGGTGCCGAGGCTGAACTGGTAAGCGCCGCCGGGGATGCCCACGTGGTCGTTGTAGGACAGGTTGTCGAGCTTTTTCACGTCGGCGAAGTGGTCGGCGACGATCTTGCTGGACAGGACGGGCGTGATGTAGGCCAGGGTGGCTGGGTTGGAGTCGCCGGTGGGGCGGTTGGCGAAGCCGGACCCCATGTAGGTGTCGAGGTCCGCCTTGTAGTCCTTGTAGTTGTCCTTGAGTCCCTGTGGCCAGTTGTCGGTGGCGGGGTCGGTGTTGACGGTGGCTTTGCCGTCGCCTCGGGCCGCTACGCCGAGGTAGGTGTAGCGGGATGAGTTGGAGATGTCCACGTAGGAGCGGTACAGGTACGTGGAGTTGGGGTCGTCGAGGTAGGTCTCGCCACCGTATGCCTGCTGGGTGGCGCTGTTGAGGAGCTTGGAGAGGCTGGGGCTGTTCTGTGTGGCGTTGGCGAGGTCTTTGCCGTATTCGACGGCGGTGCGCTTCTTGGGGGATTGCCACTTGAGGAGGATGTTTTCGCCGCCTCGGTTGCTGATCGAGTTGGCCTTACCGTCGGTGCCGTCGGACACGAAGGATCCCATGTCGGCACTGTTGTTGAACACGGTTTGCAGGTAGTTCGAGTAGTCGTCACCTGCTGCGGCCTTGTCGATCTCTGTGGAGTACGTCTGGTGGGTGATGACGGCCCAGTACGTGAACTTTTGGCTGTAGACGGCGTTGCTGAAGCGGTTTGTCGTGTCCACGACACCGTTGATGACGGGGAAGATCGACAGGGCGATAACAACGAAGATCGTGAAGGAGCCGAGGGCTTGCTTCCAGCTCATCATGCTCATGACGGTGTAGACGCACAGGATGATGAGGATGACGAGGAGCAGGTAGACGGCGTTGTTGTTGTAGACGTTGATAAGCGTGTCAGTCCAGGACAGATCGTGCAGGTTGGGTGTGGACACGTATCCGGCGAACCCGGTGTAGCGTGTGGTGCCCTGGACGATGCTGATGGCCTGGGTGCCGGTCATGTCGTCGTGCCAGCGGATGAGCAGGCCGGAGATTTTGCTCGTGATGAGCTGGGCTGCGTAGTTCGTGTGCTCCCAGTTCGGGGACAGGAAGAAGTACAGGTAGTTGGTGATCGCGTCGGCTTTCTCGTTCTTCACCTGCGCGGGGTCGGCCTCGAGCTTCACGTCGGACTTAACGGCGGGGAGGGAGGCGTTGTACTTCCAGCCCATCTTCTGATTCACCTTGTCGTCGCCGAATGCGGCCATGACGTAGCTGGCGTAGAGGCTGACGGCGGTGGGCTTGGGCATTGATGCGGCGGTCTGGGCGAGGTTCGACGCGGGGTCGAGGGCTTTCTGCCAGGCGTTCGCCGTGGTGTTCTTGTCGAGGTTTCCTGCCTTGGCGAAGACCTCGCCGGAGGGTGCGGTGATCGCGTCCTGGTACATGCCGTCTTCGGGCACGTCGCCCTTGAATGCCTGGATGTCGTCGAGGACGATCATCTTGTTGGTCGTGTAGACGGTCGTAGAGGTCTGGCCTTCGTGTGCGCCGACCCATTCCTTGTAGATGAACGGTGAGCGGGACTGGTTGGTTTGCGTCGCGGAGCGCATGACGGCGAAGGCGTTCTGGTTGTTGCCGCCGAACATGTTGTGCACGTACTCGTCAGAGGCTACGCCCGCAGTCTTGTACTTGTCCTTGAGCTGCGTTTCGAGCTTTTCCTTAGTGTCAGTCCAGGAGTCGCTGAACCACCCGTCGTTGGCGGTGGTGTTGCTCGCGGAGCCGGGCTGCGTCTTGCCGAAGAAGCCAGAGATCGGCATGTAGCCAGAGCCGTTCGCGTCATCGAGGGTGCTGCTGATCTTGGTGGTCGCGTAGTTCGTGTTGTAGCCGCTCGAGGTTTCCCAGGGAGTCGTGAGCTGCTGCTCGATGTTCGACAGGACAAGGTTCTGGAAGTTCACGGTGTTGTAGGCGCTCGCAGGCCCATACTTGGTACCGGAGGAGTCCACCTTGGTCCAGGTGCCGGGGTTCATGGATGCGGGGATCGCGACCCACGTGTGGTTGGGGCCGCGGTACACGATGTCACCGAAGGGGCTGATCGCCATTTTGCCGGAGAAGCTGGACTGTTCGAGGGCGGTGTCGGCGAGGGCTTTGGCTGCTGCGGTTGCGTCCACGCCGTCGGTGAATGCGTCGGCTTCGCCCTTGGAGAGGTCTGCGTCGGCGGTGGAGAGGTCGAAGAGGCTGGAGCCGTAGCCGTTGCCGAGGTCGGCCATGGAGAGCGCCTGGTAGAGGGCGATGGTGGAGGGGGTGAGGTTCACGCCGGTGGGATCCCAGACGAACGCGGGAACGGTCTTGCCGTCCACCTGGTAGACGAGGGCGTTCCACTTGGCTTTCATCGCCGGGTCGTCTTCCTTGAGGAAGGTGTAGTCGGGGTTGGTGAGGCTACCGCCTGAGACCATGCGCAGGAAGGAACGCCAGTCGGTCGGGTAGGAGTCCTTAACGGTCCAGGAGGTGTTCTGGTCCCAGTAGTCACCGTCGGAGTATGCGAAGGACAGGTCGGTGCCACCCTGCCAGACGTTGCCGATGATGTAGGCGGCAACCGAGTCGGCGGAGTCGGCACTCATGCCGACGGTGGACTGTAGGGCGCTGGACACGGACTTCTGTGTCGCGTCGCGAGCGTCGCTGTCCTTCTTCATGATCGAGCCGTTGTAGTTGAACTGGCTCTGGAAAGGCACGTAGAAGTTGGATGCGAAGGTGCCGAGGATCCGCAGTTCTTCCGGCTTGAGGCTACTGGCATTGGTGTCTGCGAGCTTCTGGTTCTTCGCCAGGTTGATGATCGCAGCGGTACGGCTCGTCGCGTTGCCGCCCGTGGGGGTCTTCTCGTCGGCGGCGAACGCTGCGGGAGCGACGATGATGCCGCTCGTGACAACGAGGGCCATGAGGAACATGACGACGCGGGGAGCGGCCTTCTTGATGCGGCGCACAGTCGAGCGCATAACACTGCGAATCTTCTTCATTTACGTAACCTTTCTTACTTCACTCCGGCGACCTGGAGGAACCACCCCATGATCTCATAGATACTGCCGGTAACGAGGTAGACCAACACGATGGCGAGTCCAAGCATGACGAAGACTCTCCGCTTGAACCAGATCCACACAGCGGACTTGTTGCTGTCCATTTCTTCGCGCACTGCTCGTCGGGCTGCTGATGAGATGAAGCGGCGGGTGATGCCCTTGTCCGCGTCACCGACTTGGAACACAGGGATCGCGATGAAGGCCAGGTCGATGAGGAGGCTCGTCGTCACGAAAACGATAATGAGGATCGCGACGAGCCCCAGGAAGGTACTGAATGGGCCGGTGAAGGGCTTGAGGAGCGCCATAGCGCTGTAAAAGTTCGCGGATGCGTCAGTCGTTAGGTTGCTGACCGCTGCTGAGACCTTGCCGTCCTGCTGGCTGATGAAGCTGTAGAGCTTGGACTTGCGTTGACCGCCGAGGCCGCTCTTGCTGGTGGCCGACAGTGCGGCCTGCATGTAGGTCTGCTTGTCCTTGTCGTCGAGTTTGTTGTACGTCGTGAAGTCAAAACTGACGGATCCTTCTTTGGCATCGTAAGCCATGATCTCGGGCGAGTTTTTGAGGCTCCGGTTCGCTTCAGTGACGATGGCGGAGATGTTGACATCGTTCTTGGCGATGTAGGTGGTAGCGCGCACGTTGTCGTCCGCGAAGGCTGGCCCGACAGAGAGGATGAGCGCGACGAGGGTGGCGAGGAGCGTCAGGAGCGCCTTGCGGGGGCCTGCGAGTGTCTGCGTGTGGGTCATTGGGTCGTTTGCCTTTGCGTGAGCGTGTGCGTGTTGTGGATGTCGATGAGGGCAGGGGAGCTGGCATGTGCTCCCCTGCCCTCGAGTGGATCAGAAGAGGCTTCCGGTCACGAGGTCCATGGCCGTGCCGACAAGGCTCCACAGGAGGTTGTAGGCGAGGAAGCACAGGGTGAAACCGACGGCCAGGTACTTACCTGCGGCCTTCTTGAAGTACACCCAGACGGCATTCTGGCCGTTCTCCTCAGCTTCGACGGCCTTTCGGGCTGCTGTAGACACGAGCTTAGCGCTCGCCTGGCGTAGGCCACCGCCGCCACCGCTACCATTGCCGCCACCGTTAGCGACGGCATCGGAGAGCACCTGGAACGCGGGGATGGTGATGTACGCCAGGTCGATGACAGCTGAGATCGTCGTACCCGCGAGGATCAGAATGGCCAGGAAGCCCAGGGCGGTGGACAGTGGACCGCTGAACGGAGCGAACCAGCGCGCGCCGCCGTCAAGGTCGGCGTACACGCCGCGAGCGAGCGTCGAGGTCAGGAGCTTGGAGCCGAGGCCCGAGTTGGATCGGAGCTCCTTGAACCAGTTCTGCTTCGTCTCGGAGTTCACGCCAGCGGACTTGGCGAGGGACGGAGTGTAGTCCTGAGCAGTCGGCTCTGTGTAGCTGTCGGTCTTGGCCATCAGGTCGTTGGCGAACTGGCTCTGTGCCGAAGATGTGAGCTGTTCGTAGATGGCCTGGTTGATCGTGCCCTCGGGCTTGATAATGTCCGAGCCGTTGACGGTGCCGCCGCCGCTGAGCTGGTAGGTGTTCCCAGCCAGATCCTTAGCGACGGTGGTACGTAGAGCCTTGTCGGCCTCCTGTGTGGCGTTGCCAGCGCCGTTGCCGTCGGCTGCGGGGAGCACGCCAGTGGATGCTGTGACGCTGATTGACGCGCTTGCGGGCGCGGTGACGGGAGCCGCCGTTGCGGCGGTGGTGGTGGCAACGATTGGGGCGACGGCCAGGAACAGCGTTGCGAGTGCTGCTCGGCCCATGCCTAGACGTGGGGTTTTCATTCTTCTTGGTGTCTTTCTGTGTCAGATGAGTTGGAAAGATGTGTATGGGGCGATTCCGAGCCTGTAGATCAGCCAGCCCAGGAGGCCCAGGTTGACTGCGTGCAGGATGTTGAACACGATCTTCTTCTCCCAAGTGCCACCAGTGGAGAAGAAGCCAGGTTCGCCCTTTCGTCGGGGTTTGACGTGAGGTATGATCTTGATGCGTTCAGGCAGGATCTTCTTTCTGAGTATCACTCGGTTGATGAAGAGTCCCGTTGCGAACGGTAATCCCTCGGGTGTGAGGAGGTCGAGGGTGAGGTGGGCGATGAGGCCCAGGATGATTCCGGTGAGTACGAGCTGGGTTAGCGCCTCCCCTAGGTTGGTTGTGAGCGGGTTGAGCTGGGTGAGCGCTCCGAGGAGGAGCAGGAACGGCAGCTCGCTATGGGTTTGCCATGAACGGTGCCTACAGTCAAGGATACTGAGTATCTGAGCTGTTCGTGACTTACGGGGCGCTATGTCACGCAGTGGTCGCGTGAGGTGCAGAACGTGACTGATCGTTCTGGACACAGGGTCTTGGGACGGGATCGTGTGCCCTGAGCGCTCGCCAGCGAGCTTCACTTCATCCCACACACTGCCGGGGTGATGGTCAAGGTCGCTTGCCGTGGACCCCCACAGGGCGAACGGATAGAGGACGACCAGCGAGGCGAGCGGGGCCGCTTCAATGAGCGGAGCGTGATGTGCTGCGAGGGCCGTGTAGCCGATCATGCACGCTGCTGCGCCTCCGGCGCGGTGGGTTGCTCCCTGCATTAGGCTGTGGCCTCCTGTAGGTCGTTGAAGCGCTGACGGAAGGCTGGGTTGACGCAGGTGCGGAACGTTGTGTCGGTGCCTTCCCATTTGGCGACGGCGGTTGCCCGGTTGAATCGGACTTTCCCGGTGTCGCTGACGTGTAGTGCGCCGATGCCGCGGAGGACTGCGCGCCCTGACGTGGCGAGCTCGCGGATGATGGTGTTCGTGTATGCGGCGAGGATGGTTCGGGCGAGTTCGATGTCGTACCCATAGTCGGATGCGAAGGCTGCGTACTGGGCCTCGAGCGGCTGGCGTTCGTTGAGTCCGTAGCTGGGTGTGCCGTTGGAGAACTCGATGATGCCGAGGTAGCTGACGGTGGTCGGCTGGGTGGCGCTGGTTGCCTGGTTGGCTGTCCACTCGCCGTATCTGCTGATGACTTCGTGTGCGAGCGCATGGCTGACCTGGCAGGTTTCCGCTGTCTGTCGGATGCGTGGGGTTCTGACGGTCATGCGAACTCCAGGGTCTTGATCGAGGCGTAGTACTTGGTGCGTACCTCCGTGTCCTGCCAGATGTTGTACGTGGCCATGATCTTGGGGTCGGACATGGCCTGAATGACGGCGGCTTCCTCTGCTGCACGGATGATGTCGAACTCGAGCACGTCCCCGTTGGTGGGGACATGCTCCTTGAGCATGGTGAGAAGTGCGTCTGCCGTGGATGCGGAGACGCGCGCGCTTTCGGTGGCCTGGCGGCGGCTGTTAGGCATGAAGCGCTGCTTGAACACTTCCTTGAAGGTGCTCATGGGCTTCCTTTCTGACGGGTGCGGGGGCGACGCTCCCCACTGCTGTTTGGCGGAAGAGCGTCGCCCCGTTGGTGAGTTAGAAGATCTGGGACAGGATCCAGTAGAGAACCTGGCTGAGGCCGTTGCCGAAGGCGATGCCGGTATCAACGAGGACGCTGGACAGGACCAGGAGGATGATCGCTACGCCGAGGGCTACGAGCTCGAGTGCCTGCTTCTGGAGGTAGTAGCGGATCGGCGTGATGGGCTTCGCGCTGCCTCCAACCTGCTGCGGGGCCCCGCCGAAGCTGCCGGGCATCATTGCGCCCATCTGGTTACCAGAGGGGCCTCCGCGTTCGCCAGACTCGGCCATCTCGACTGCCTGAATAGCTGCGGCAGGGATGACTCGGATGCCTTTGAGCCAGCCACCCTGTGCTTTTGCGCCGCCGTTGGGGTTGCCGCCCATTCCCATGCCCATGGAGTTAGCGCCGGACTGGCTTCCGGTGCCGTTACCGTACATGCCACCCGAGAGGATGGTGCGGATGAAGCCGATACTGACGGCGACGTAGAACAAGCCGAGCATGTTGCTGACCGTGACGAGCGCAATCATGATGCTAAGGAGCCAGCCGATAGCGAAGGAGAGGAAGCCCAGGAGCGGGCGGGCACTCTCTGCGCCCTGCTTGACGCTCTCATCGTCGGTCCAACCGCCCGATAGCCAGCCGCCCTTGTCCTTCGAGTGGTCGGTTTTGACCAGCGGATCATTGCCGGGGTTGGTCACGTCGATCTGAGGCTTGGATGGGCCGTTGCTGCCCTGCGTGGGCTGCGGCTGGTTGGGGGTCTGCTGCGTGCCCTGCTGCTGTGTAGTGCCGGGCGCTTGCGTGGGCTGCGGGGTGGGCGTGTTGGTGTTCGCGTCACTGTCGTAGGCGGCGACGACTCCCTGCGTGGGAGCGGCGAGGGCGGCGTTGACTGCTGTTCCGGTGGCGGCTGGAGCCACGATGAGCGCGCACGTCAGAGCAGCGCGGGTGATCGCGGGGGCGAGTTTCACGGCAGGCGTTCCTTTCTTGCGGTTGATGGGTGTGGGGTAAGAGCGTTGACGACCGTGCGGGGATGCGTCTTGCTCTATCAGTCGCCACTGTCGAGGTAGAGCTGGGCAAGGAGCTTCGACGTCTTTGCTGATTCCTCAGCTGCCTTCTGCTCTCGGCTTTTCGCTGGAGCATGGGGACGCTCAGACGGGTTGTAGCCGAGAGGCGCAAACTTCGTACCCTCAAACTCGGGGCGTAGCGCCCTGTACCCCTTAGCCTTGAAAGGCTGCGAGTTCTCGCCTTCTTCGTAGCTTTCTGTAGCGACGTAGTTGAGGACAGGGATCTCTGGATACACGCCGATGAGTGACCTCACGCCCATGATGCGAGCGTTGGGGCGTAGCAGGACGGCACTGGGGCGACTGTCTGGACCGGAACCATGGCCCCATCGCGCCTCGATCTCCAGGGCTTGTTCCCGGTCGATGTCCGGGTTCTGGCCGGTGATGTGCATACCGATTTTGCCGGCAAGTCCGGCGAGCTCTCCCTTCGTGAGGTCGAACTCTGTGTCACCCTCGATGTTCTTGTAGCGCGTGGGGTTTTCGACTGCGTAAGGGTCGCGTCGGAACTTCTTCCCCGTCCCGAAGTTGGGGATGCGTAGCGGAACATCGGTGTGGAACCGATAACCGACGACCATGCCCCGCTGTGGGGTGCCGTCAGGGTTCTTCTTGCCGGGGATCACCTTGGAGGGGTCGGTGATGAGGCCAACGAGGTAGATCTTGTCGGCGACCGCCTTGAAGGCGTGGGGGTCTGGGGTGTCCACGATTTGCTTGAGGACATCACGTTTGGTCATGCCCTTCGCTCTGGCGATGCGTGGGGGGGTGATAGGGTTGGGGCTCATCTTGTCTTTCCTTGGTTGATGTGCGCTTTGCGCGTGTTCATCTCCATTAAACCCTATGAGATCACATCGTGGCGTGTATGGCGCTCGTTATCGGACAATAGCGATGCGGCCAGACTGATCGACTCGGTACTGCACGTCAATGAGGGATCCTGACTCGTAGGAGTCGTACTGGCTCTTGGTGACGACGTATGCGACGGTACCGCCCTGTGTGACCTGGGGGATGTTGATGCGCAGGGTGAAGATCAGCTGACCGTTGACTGCGGTGATGTCTTTCCCGATGACGACGGCGCGCGCCTGCTGTGCCGGTGCGAACGTCAGACTGTTGGGGTCGATGGTCGCGTTTGGTGTCGGCTGAGCAGGGGTGGCTGGTGCCGTGGTTGCAGGGTCTTGCGTGGGTGTCTGCTGGGAGGGGGCAGGCTGCGGTGCCGTTGTCGCTTCAGGTGTAGGGATTGTGGGCGCGACGGTTGCTTGCGGCGTAGAGGCTTCTGCCCCTGCGTCGGCGGGGGTCTTGTGCCAGTTTTTGAGGCCGATAGCAGCCACGAGGGCCACAAGGATCACGAGGGCGAGCACGATGCTGCCGAGGATCACGGTGCGCGCATTGCGCTTCTTCTCCACTTCGGGAGCCGGCTCGTCTGCGGTAGGAAGCACTGTTGTCTCGTAGGTGTCCTCGTCGGCGACTGGGAGATCCCAGAAGTCATCGTTGTTGTCCATTGGTGGTGTCCTTTCTGAGTGTTCCGTATCGGCGTGTGGTCCTGCACGCCTGTTCGTATTTGCGCCATGCGATTTGGCGCAGGACGGCTTTCGGATTGATCGCGGGGTCGGGGGTGAGAATGTCGCGGGCTTCTGCGAGCTCGGCGAGGGCATGGGGGCCTTCTTGTTCGGCGGCGCGCGCGGGGAGGCCTACGTCGTTGATGGGGGCGACCCATAGGCTCGTGTAGTCGTCGATCATAGGTCGCTCACTCTCACTTGTGCTTGGAGGTGGAGGATCACCTGCTGGGGTGTGGTGAAGTCGGGGTGTGCGTTGAGGATCGCGACGATAAGGGGCAGGGGAATGTGGGCGCTGCCGGAGGCCATGTTCTCGGCCCATTCTGCGAAGGAGTAGCCCTGTCGTTTGTATGCTGACAGGTTGAGGTTCACGGTGCCCGTCGCATGGGTTTCTCGTACCGCTCCGACGCGGAGTCCAGCGTCCATGAGGGCGCGTAGGCGGCGCGTGTGGGCGGCGAGTGCCTGCTGCTTGCGCTGGGGGGAGAGCGCAGCCCATTGGAGGAGGTCAGCGTCGATAGCGAGGGCTGGCTCCATGAGGTCCACCCACGAGAACAAGTCCGTGTAGGTGGAGGCGTAGGGGGCGTTGTGGAGAATGTTGAGGGCAGGCGCGTACCAGCTCTCGGGGTTGCGTGTTGGGAGGAGAGAGTCGGGGGCCGTGCGTGTCAAGCTGCCCGGAGTGTGCGCGTGTCCTTGGAAGGCGACGTAGTAGAACTCAGAGCGCAGGGCTGCATTGTTGTGCCCGTATGGGCGGTTGCGCGGATCCTTTGCTGCTTCGGGCGTGGGCGGGATTGGTGCGCTGCCTGGCCCGGCTGGCCCCATCGCGGGAGGCTGCGGGACGGGAGGTGCAGGGACGACGGGGCCGGAGAGGACACTCTGGGGGCCGCGGAGAGTGAAGGCCTTGTCGCGGCGCACGAAGATCCGTAGCGCACGTCTGATGCTAGTAGAGGTCATTGGAGTACTCCTCGAGAGTGGCGTTTGGGTTCATCGTGTAAGTGACGACGTGACCGGGGGGAGCGTGCGTAATGCCCGGCTTGGGGGCGTGCTCGACCACGAGGTCGTCCAGGGGTGGGAGGGGTACCGATGGGGGGAGTCCTGCGAGGTCGGGGTCGTCGATGCTGATGGTATCCCCGTTGAGATGGAGCGTGAGACTGTCTCCATAGGTGAGGGGGCCTGCGAGTCCGAGGTCGATGAATGGGGGGCGGGCGAAAAGGTCGGTGGACTCGAGGGTGGAGTACTCATCGGGGAAGGCGACCATCTGTCGCCCGAGGGTGGGGTCGATGGTCCACCAGCCGCCCCGCGAGCGCCACTCGTTCTCGTCAAGGCGCGCCGGGAGGGGTGTTTCAGTGGTTGCGAAGTGTTCCCAGGCCCATTTCTGCCAGGGTTGCCCGTCGTGTGTGCGCATCCAGTTGAGTGATGCGTCTGTGAGGGGCGTGTGTTGGCCGGTGGAGAATTGGCCGTCGAGGGCTACCCACATGTCGAAGCCTGCGGGGAGCGCGTCGAGGGCTTCGATCATGGGTGTGGTGGTGCCGATGGTGTTGTGGAAGAGTTCTTGCACGTCGGGGTGTTCCCACCATGTATGGAATGTGGGCATTCCTTGTCCGAAGGTGCGGGCCTCGAGGATCCAGCGACAGTTGGGGGTGTTGGTTTTGCGGCGTTCGAGGCGGGTGTCTGCGTCGAGTGTTTCTTGGTTGGTGTGCAGGTCGAGGAGGTGTGTGCGCCAGCGGAGGGCCTGCCATGCGTCGTAGATGATCTGCTTATCGTCGTCGGTGATGAAAGGGTCGTCTTTGATGATGGAGTAGGCGAGTCGGTAGTGGGCTGCTGTGGTGATGGCTGTGCCGTCGAGCTTCCAGCTGAGGGTGGGGATGATGGAGCGCGCAACGTCGTGTAGCTCCGTCTTGTTGAGGATCCACGGTTGTGTTTGTGCGTAGGCGAGGTAGAGGTTCGCGAGGTGCAGCTTGTAGAGCCCGAAGTAGGACAGGGCGCTCACGGTGCGTTTTTCGAGGGTTTCGATGCTACTCATGCGTCCCCCTGTGGTCGTGGGCGTTTCTTCTTGGGAATCGCCATGACGATGCCCGTGATGAGAGCACCAAGGGAGGCGGCTCCCATGAGGCGCATGTACCAGGGCAGGGGCGTGATCGTGTTGAGGATGAACTCGACGGGGCCGGGAGTCGTTGTTGTTGCAGCGGGGTCGGTTTCGGGGTTGTAGGGGATGCGTTCGCCGGTGACGAGGAGGCGGTGGGAGTTGACTGCGTAGGGGGTGCAAGTCATGAGGGTTACGAGGTCTTTGCCGGGGACAGGGGCGAGGGCTTCGATCTGGTCGGGGGTGATGACATCAATGCTGGTGACCTCGTAGGCGAGCGTTTCGCCGTACACGTCCACGTAGAACATGTCTCCGACCTTCACGTCGCTGAGGCGGTCGAAGAGTGTGGCGCTGCGTAGGCCTGTGTGGGTGGAGAGGACGGGGCGCGCGTTCGTGTCGCCGACGGGGAGCGCTGTGCCGTAGAGGTGGCCTGCGCCGGTGCGCATGGCTTCGTCGCTGGTTCCGTGGTGAATGGGCAGGTCGATGCTGACATTGGGGACTCGGATGCGGCCCATTACGTCGGTGTCGGCGAGCTGGTGCAGGTAGTTGTCGTAGGCAGCTGCGTCATGTTCGCTCGGAGCGGTGTAGGGGTCGGCGAGGGGAACGCCTGCGAGGGACTGGTTGTAGGCGTGAGCGTCACGGAGTGCCTGTTCGACCTTCTCGGGCTGCTGTCGCTTGAGCGTTTCGGCCTGCTGGGCTTGCTGGGCTGCTGCTGCGCGGGCCTGCTGGTTCTCCCAGATGGTGCCTACAGTGGGGTAGGCGAGCATGAGTGCGACGGCGAGCATGAGTGCTGCTGCGAAGCGTCGCATGGTTGCTGCCTTCATGACTTCCCTTCCTGCGTTGACGTTACCGTATAAAGAATATCATCTGTCTAAGGTTTTCCAGATGAATTGCTGCTGTTTGTCCCGTGTTGTGTAGCCAGTTTTGGGGCATGGGGAAGCCCCGCGCTTCGCAGCATGTAGCCGGTCAGCGCGGGGCTTCAGGAGGCAGGGGTCAGGCGACTTCGCCCTGCTTGTTGTTGCGGCGGGAGCGGTAGGCGAAGAACCCGGCTGCGCCCGCCATGATGACAGCGGCAGAGCCGATAAGGCCAACGCCTGCGCCACCCGTGAACGGGAGAATCTGCTTCTTCGTGTCCACGATGGTGCGGGAGCCGCCCGCATTGTCCATGGTGTCTGCGTCGCGCTGCGCGTCGGCGAACGCCGTCGCCATGTCGGTGACCTCACCGGCGACAGTCAGGTCGAACTTGACTGGGCTCGGTAGGAGGTTGTAGCCCTCGGGGGCCTTGGACTCGACGAGGCAGTAGGAGTGCAGGTCCGTCTGCTCCGCGCCGTTGTACCAGTTGGACAGCTGGAGGCCGGAGACCTTCGTGAAGCCCTGAGCGTCGGTGGGTGCCGACGTGGCAATCGGCTCGCCGGAAACGGCGGCAGCGTCACAGACGGTACCGCCGGTGGCGCGGTAGACCTTGAACTCAGCGCCCGCGAGGACGGTGCCGTCGGTCGCCGTCTTCTTGAGCACGATGTCACCGTACTTGGAGACGACCTCCGGCGACTTCGGGGGCTTGTTGGGGGTCTCAGGTGGGGTGTTGCCGGGGGTGCCCGGCTTGTTGCCGTTGTTGATGAGCCAGGCGTTTGACGGAATGAACCACGCCTGGTTCTTCAGCTCGCCGGTGACGTTGTTCGCCGTGACGCGGGTGACGATCTCGACGGTGAACTTCTTGCCGCTGTTGGCGGCGAGCTTGTTCAGGCCGTCCGATGTCACGGACCAGCCGAGCTGGTTGCCGGTCTGGGAGAGCACGTAGTCCGCGCCTTCGGTGAGCGCGGTGTCGCCGACGGAGACCTTGCTGGACACGTACTCGGTGCCCTCGGGGAGGGTGTCCTGCACGTAGTAGTAGCCCAGGTCCGCGCCGTTGACCTGGCCGTCGCCGTTGCTGTCGCCTGCGAGGACGGTGGAGGCGAGCGTGTAGGTCAGGTTCTCGCCGACCTTGTATCCGTCCTGGTTCTGGGTGCCGACGTTGCCGTCCTTGACGGTCTTTTCAATTGAGTTTTCGGTGTTCTTCGGATAGATGTCGAGGTCATACATCCAATCCGAGTGGTTGCGAGGGTTGGTCTGAGGCATGATCGCCAGGAACGGCGCTGCCGGAGTGATCCGGGATGCGTCGCCGGGGTAGTTCGCCAGGTTCTCGTTGACGACGTACACGCCGAGCTCGACGGTCGCTGATGCGTCGCCGGTGGCGTTGGTGGTGACACTCGTCGCCTTCGTGAAGGTGTAGTCCTTACCGTCGATGGACAGCTTGCCGGAGGCAACGATCTCCGGGGTCAGGGTGATGTCCGCGGCCTTCTCCGCGATGGCCATGCCTGCGGTGGAGTGCAGGTCGATACCGTCGATCTTGTACAGATCGAAGGTGACGTTGGCGAGTGGTTCGCCGAGGGCCTGGCGGGCCTGGTCGGATAGTGGTGTGCCGTCGGCGCGGGTGCCGCTCTCCACGCCCTTGATCTTGTGGATCTTGATGGTGCCCTGGGTGGGGCCACCGTCGAGGATCGGGCTGGGGGCCGCGTTGGCGATGCCAGCGCCCATGAGGCTCACGAGCGCGAGGGCTGCGGTCGCGGATGCGACTGCGTATCGGGTGGTCGTCTTCTTCATGAAGAAGGTTCCTTTCTTTTTGGGGGTCAGATCTCGTCGCCCTTGTTGGAGCGACGCTTGTATGTGATGGTCATGCCTGCGACTCCGAGGAGCGCGATGGTGGCGATGCCTCCAATGAGGAGGATGCCGGTGCCGCCGGTCATGGGTAGGCGCGGGCTGACGGTGACGGGAGTCAGTTTACCCACAGTTTTGGCTGTAGATTGTGCTGACTCGACATTGCGGTTGCGCCCGTCGGAGATGCCGGTTGCGTGCGCAGTGTTTGTCACGTCGCCCTGTCGGATGTCGTCATCGTTCGTGTCGGATGTGGCCGTGCAGGTCATGGATGCGCCTGCGTCGAGCGTTGTTCCGGGGCATGTGACTGCTGACAGGGGCTTGTGGCCGTTGTAGGAGTCCTCGACGACGGTCACGTCGTGCAGGCTGATGTCGCCGGTGTTGCGCACGGTGAACGTCCATGTGAGTTTGTCGCCGGAGTGGAACTCTGGCTTGTCTACGGTCTTCTCGATCTCGATTGCCGGCTTGGCGGGGACGTAGGTGGATGAGTCTGAGGACGGGTCAGACGTGACGGTGATGCCTGCGGGGCTAACGCCGGTGGCCTTCGCCGTGTTCGTGATGGTCTTGCCTGCGTCGGGGAAGTCGGAGTCCACGAGGGGGCTGGTGATGTTCTTCCAGGTGCAAGTGTTGCCGGGCTGGACGGTTGCGCAGGCTTCGGTGACGGTGTTGACGGTGTTCGGGTCGGTGCCCGTGTAGCCGCCGTCGTAGGTGTCGTCGATGATGTGGACGTTCGTCAGGGGGACGTTGCCCGTGTTGGTGGCGGTGTAGGTCCAGTGGAGCTCGGTGCTGGTGTCGCCGTAGGTCTTCTCGGTGACGGTCTTCGTCAGGGCGATGGAAGGGGTTTCGGGGGTGAAGGTGCCAGTCCATTCGCGGGCTTCGCCGGAGCGCGCCCAGGTGTCGATGATTCGACCGTCGCCGTGCGTTCCTCGCTCAGACAGCGCGCATTCGGGGTGGAGCTTCGGGTTCGCGTTGTTCACGTTCCAGCCGTGCACGCCGGAGGGGGTGTCGGAGTTTACGCCTGCGAGCGCTTCCCATGGGGTGCGCGTGTTCTCTACGTAGCGGCAGGACGTGAGGTTACGGTCGTCCCAGTAGACGGTTGCGTCGCCTGCGGAGGGTCCGTTGAGGGCCTTGATGGTGAGGCCTCCGAGCATTTCCACGTCGCTCAGCATCAGGTGCATCTCGTTACTGGATGCGGCCTTGAGGGTCCAGTCCACGGCCTTGTCTGCGTCGATATTGATGGTGACACTGGTCTTGCCCTGGACAGTGGTTTCCTTCCCGGCGGCGGTGAACGTGTAGGCAGCGAACTTGTCGAGGCCGGTGATGACAGCCTGAGCCTTGTGGTTGCCGAGGTCTTTCAGCTCGACGGTGGGGGTGCCCAGCACCTTGGGGGTAGGCAGGATGCTCTCGGGCAGGTCAGCCGCGGGGGTGGTGAAGAACAGCTTGTAGCGTTCGCTACACTTGTAGTTGGTGCGGTAGTGGTTCACCCACGAGCCAGCCGTTTGTCCGTTGGGGGCATAAGCGTCGTAGCCGGAGCCGTCACGAACCGCCCAGTCGTCGTAGGACTGGTAGGTCGGTTCGCAGTAGTCCTGCCCGTCCTTGGTGACGAGCTTGTTGATGCCCGATGAGGTTGCGGCGATGACGGACTGGATACCACCGTACTCGCGGGCTACGAACTGGTAGCGGTAGCCGGTCGGGGAGACGGCGATGATGTTGACCTCGCCGATAGAACCGGGCTGTGGCGTTGATGGGTTGTCCCAGTCGAAGGAGGCTCGCTGTCCGACGAACACCTTGTCGGCCCACACGCGACCGGGGATCGTCTGATCCGCTGCGTTGACAGCCTGAACATTCCAGAAGAATTGGTTGTCCGAGTACTGGTTATTCGCGTCGATGTGGGGCACGTAGTACACCTGGAAGATGCCGTCGTGCTTTGCGTAGTGGGAGGCCATGCCGCCCTGCCACGATGTCATGTTGGTGATGTTGCCGTCCTCGTCGAGGACGTACTCGGGCTGCTTGCCGAGGAAGTTGTACCACAGGTACTCGCCCTTCTTGACGTACACGTAGAATACGTCGGGCGCGAACGTTGGAGTGTTGTAGGCGGGCACCGTTTCCGCATGTGCTGCCTGTTGGATGGTGGGTGTGGCAACGAGGCCCACTGCTGCGATGGCGGCGACTGCGAGCGCAGTAAGTGCTCGCCGCAGTCGGGACGGCTTTCTGGATACCATATCTGCTCCTTCTGGCTGATGTTTCCTAAACAATCCTACCATTTTCCTCATGCTTCTCTTCTCCTCGCGTTGGAGCATGTTGAAGGGGGAGGGGATTCCAACATGGTGCTGGTCCCCTCCCCCTTATCAGTGAGTGCGGGTCAGTTGTCCGCATTCTTGCGTCGGCGCGCCCACACGATCAGCGCTGCGGCTGCTGCGAGGATGCCGCCTGCGGCGCTGGTTGCGAGCACGTGGTGGCGGATCCAGTTGATGACCTGCCCGAAGGTGGAGGCGTTGACGTACACGTCGCTGATTGTTGTCTCGGTGACGTTGCCTGCCATGTCGGTGGCCTTGAGGACAACCGTGTGCGCGCTCGTGGACTGCGGCAGTGTGCCCGTGTAGACCCCGTTCTCGTCGGAGAGGAGCTGCATGGTCTTGCCGTCCACCTGGGCCTCGAGAGTCACGGTGGTCATGTCTCGCGGGGTGACGGTGAAGTCGCGGCTTTCGGAACGGTAAGCTGCGTCGGTTCGGATACCCGACACCTGGATCTCAGGATTCGTGGAGTCCACGACGAAGCTGTAGCCGAGGCGGCTCACCTGGTCGAGCCCTCCCTCAGTCTGGGAGACAACCTGGATGAGGTAGGTACCCTCCTTCTGGAATGCGGCCTTGTCGATGTGGTAGGCGTACACGTAATCCCCGGTGTCGCCGCCCGTGCGCGTGGTGGACTGGAGCGCGGGAGCGATGGGGTAGGGTGCGCCGTCGAGGGTGACCTTGATGTCGGTCTTGTCCTCGTTGAGGGCTTCGACGGTGGTCTCCTCGAGGTCAACGTCCACGGGGGCTTGGAGGTATCGGCCCTGGTAGTTGGTGCCGGTCACGTCCACGTTGGAGCCGTAGCGGTTGAGGATGAACTCGACGCTGGCGGTCTGGTCGTTGCCCGCGAGGTCAGACCCCTTGATGGTGAGGGTGTAGAGGTCGTCGTACTTGGCTTCATCGGGGATCTCGGAGAGGTCGAGGTATCCGCCGCTGACTGCGGGCTTGAAGACGTTGCCCTTGCGGCCCACGAGGACGGCGGTGACGCTACTCGTGTCTGCGTTGGTGTCGCTGTAGGTCACGCCGACGGTGGGGAGCTGGTAGTAGGCGGTGCCCTTCGTGAGGCCACTGATGCTGATTTCTGGCTTCGTGGTATCGACGATGAACTCGCCTTCGGTGACCTCGTTGCTGGGGTTGCCTGCCTGGTCGGTGGTGCGGAACCCGAAGGTGTGGACTCCCTCGGGGAATGTCACGGTCGCTGTGTGTGTGGATCCGACGCTGCTCCAACCGCTGATGCTGCCGGTGCCGGTGAGCTGGTTGAGGGCGGGGTCGAAGTGCTCTTCGACGACGGTGATCGTGGCAGTACGTACTTGGTTGTAGTACTTGCCGTTGCGCACGTCGGTGGTGTTCCAGGCGACGGAGACGACGGGTGCGATCTTGTCCACGGTGAAGCGGCCCGACGTGAAGGTGTTGGACTGGTGTCCCACCATGTCGGCTGCGGACAGCGTGAAGTCGTAGTCCGTGTTGTCGGAGAACGTGATGGTGTTCGTCCAGGTGTCGCCGGAGTGGACCCATGTGCCCCACGTGCCGACGAGGCCGGTGGTGGTGAGGCTGCTGGGGTCGAAGTTGTTGTCTCGGACGGTGACGGTTGCGTGGCGGTCGGTGTTGTAGAAGCCGGACTGGTTGGTCTGGTCGAACGTGACCGTGAGCTCGGGGGCGGTTGCGTCCACGCTGATGGTGCGGCGCGTTTCGGCCTCGTAGCCTGCGTTGTCGGTGACGTGGATCCACACGTCTTGAGCGGGGTATTCACCGGAGAGCGTCAGGGGGACGGATGCGCCGGTGATGAGGTTCTTGTCGGTGGCGGTCACCTGGACTGCTGGGTTATCGACCTGGCCGTCGGGGGAGACGGTTGCGGTGCCCAGGGTTGTGTCACCGTACCCCCAGGTGAGGGTGCGGATGCCGGAGTGTGTGGCGACGGCGGTGAGTGTGCCGGACGCGGAGTCCTTGTAGAGGGGCACGCCCGCGCTGTTGGTCGCTGCTGGGGTTCCGAGTTCGACGCTCAGGTCGGTGCTGGTGATCGTCGTGTTGGAGTCCTCAGAGACGAGGCCGTCGGGGCGCTGGCTGTCGCTGATGTTGCCTACCTTGTCGGTGGCTGTGGCGGACACGAAGCCCTTGAAGCCGCTGGGGATGTCGAACTCGGCTACGCCGGAGTTGATGGGCGCGGATTCGGTGCGGATGACGGTGCCTGACGGCGTGTAGAACGTCATGAGGGCGTTGCCCAGGCCCGAGGATGGGGCGGGGTCGGAGACCTGCGCCTTGATGCGTGTGGCTCCCTGAACGAACAGGCCGTAACGGTCAGAGCCGTTGATGGTCTTGCCCGGCGCGTAGGAAGGGTTCACGACGACGAAGTTCGTGATCGTCGGTGCCTGGTCGTCCACGTAGAACGTGTAGTTGCGGGCGCTGACGTTGCCCGCGAGGTCGGTCATGGTGATGGTGACCTGGTATGAGCCGTCCTCCGCGCGTGTGGCTTTCGTATAGTCCACGTCAAGGGTGCCGGCGGTGGCGGCTTCACCGGCCTTGTCGCTGGGGTTGACGGTGGCGACTTGGGTGCCGTTGACGGTGGCTGTCATGGTGGCGATGCCGTTGTCATCGTGGGCGGTGAAGCTGTTGATCGCCCCGCTGGTTGATGAGAACCATGTCCCATCCGTGGCGGTGATGTCCGTGGTCATCGTGGGGGCCTGCGTGTCCACGGCTGCGCGCGTGGATGGCCAGCCGAGCGCTGTTGCGACGTGGAGCGTCTGTGAACGGCCCAGCGGGTCAGTGACGGTGACGGTGGGGTCGGTGACACTGCCGGTGATGGTGGCAACACCGTCAGGTGAGACGGTCATACCACTGCTGGGGTCGGTGTAGGTCTGCGCGAGGCCACCGCCACCCTGTGGGGTGAGCTGCACCTGGATGGGGGTGCGAGAGAACACACCGTAGGGGGTGACGTTCATGTCGCCGGGGTTACGGACAGTGGCGTTGATGGTGGCCTGGCTGGTGGATGTGGAGATTGTGCCGGTCCAGGAGGTGCGGTGGAGGCCGCGGTCAGCGCCGTAGAAGTCGATCTGGTGGCGCGTGCCGTCGGTGAAGTTAGCGGCGGGGATCGTGAACGTGTACTTGTTGTCGGCTTCGCGCGTGGGTGCGATGGGGCGACCGTCGAAGATGAGGCTCATGCCGCGCGGGGAGAGGGCCTGGTCGTCGCTGAACGTGAACGTCAGGTCTTCTGTGGGCGCGGAGGTGAGCCAGTACTGGCCGTCGCCGAGGGTCTTGGCGTTGGTGATCGCGTCGGGGACGGTGAGGGTGGGGATGGTGGAGTCCACTGCTACCACGTCGGTGTCGCCGCCGGTGAAGGCGCTGAGGCCGACCTCGTTGGTGAGGCCTGCTTCATCCATGGTCTGTACCTTGTAGGTGCCAGCCTCGGTGATCGTGAACGTGAAGTTTCCGCCCTGGCGCTTGAGGCTGGTGACGACTTCGCCGTCCTTGACGAGCTCCACGGAGTACACGCCCGAGGGGGTGTCGGTGGCGGTGCCGCTGATGGTGACGTTGCCGGATGTGGCGTAGTCGCCATAAGCATTGACCTGGCCTCCGGTTGCGCGGAGGTTGGAGAACTGCGGGCCTTCGTCGTCGTAGGGGACGTTGATGGACTGGCTGGCGGTGCGGCCAAACTCGTCGGTGATGCGGAGCGTGGCCTTGCTGGGCTTGCCAGTCAGGTTGATGGTGGCAGTGGTGCCGCTGACGCTCACCGAGTAGCCCTCGTCGGTCGTGGCGGACACGATCTGCGTGTCAGAGCTGATCGTTGCCGTGAGGGCGGGGAGGGTCGTGTAGAACCCCCATGCGGGGCCGGTGGCCGGGTCGAGCGTCATGGCTGTGATCGACGGTTCGCCGACGGTGGTGTGTGCGCCGAGCGTGAAGGTCGTGTTGTCCCATGTGACAGTGGGGGTGCCGGACGCGGGGACGCGACTGGTGCCGACAGTGTATGAGCCGTCCGCGAGCGCGAGAGCGCCGGAGTCCGTGGGGATGACTCCGGTCATAGTGATGGGGGTTGCGCCAGTGTTGGTGGCGAGGATGCCCGCAGCGTACACACCCTTGTCGGTGTGGACGATGTAGACGATGCGAGTGGGGGCCGTGATGTCGGTGGGGAGCTGGTTCACGCCAACCGTTCCTTGGCCTGCTGCGGCGAGCGCGCCGGAAGCGTCATAGCGGCGCATTTCGACGCTGGTGATTGTCGCGCCAGACTGGGGGGCGATAGTCGCAGTACCCCGCCACTTGCGGGTCTGCGAGTAGTTGCCGAGATCAAAGTCCACGGATGCCGTAGGAGCGGGGGCTGCGGTGACGGCTGCGGGTGCGACGGTGGCGGCGGGCTGGGTAGTGCCGAAAGCGTTGGTGGCGAGCGCTGCGGGTGCGACTGTGGTTGTTGCGGTGGCGAACGCGAGGAGGGCAGCGATGCGCACTGTCGTCTTGGTCGTCTTCCGGGGAGTCATTCTTGAACCTTTCCGATGATGGGGTTTAACGCCAACTATGGGCTTCTGACACCAAGGTTACGCGACTGAGCGGGTCGGTTGGCTGTGCGGATGGTTGTGGCGTGAGGTTTGCGGCAGGATTCTCAGTGTCTTCAAAGAAGGTGGTGTCTGCTTCTTCGGTGGTTTCCGTGCTCGTATCTGAGAAGAACGTGGTGTCGTCGTCTTCTCCGACGTTAGTGGAGGCCTCAAGTGGTGCTGGCGCAGGCGGCTGCGTGGTTCGCGTAGGTGCGGCTGCGACCTGTAGGGGTACAGGCGCAGGTGCGGGCTTTGGCGTGGGCGCGCTCGCGGGTGTGACTATGGCAGCTGGTTGGGTGGGAGCGGGGGTGAGGTCGTCGGAAAGTGGGCCGCTTGTGTCGTCGGCGAGTGTTCCACTGTCGAACGAGTCGCTATTCGTCGCGTCGTTCAGGGGCGAGTGTTCGCCGAGAGATAGGGCGGACATCTTGCGGTAAGCTTCGACGGATCCATCGCTGCTCAGTGTCGAGGTGAGGGTTTCAACGGTGTCGGTGAACGCCTGTCCCTTGAGTTCCCTGCGAGCTGCTGGGATGTCCCACTGGAAGAACAGGATGAGAGCGGTGAAGAACAGGATGAGGGCTGCGACTGCGAGGCCGATTGCCGTTGCGGTGAATACGGTCATCACTTGGTGGCTCCTTCGGCTGCGTACACAGCATCAACGAGGGTGCGGGACTGGTCTAGCTTCGCGGAGAGCTGGGCCGATAGTTCAGCCGGCCTTCCCGGTGTCGGGTTGGGGTGCTGGGTGAGGTAGTCTTTGGCGCGCTCGAGCTGCGCATCAACGTCGGCTTTTGGTACGCCGTCGGTGCGGAGCCTGTAGGTGTAGTTATTGATGCAGTCCACGATGTAGTTGAGGAGCTGCAACTGGACGACTTCGCCGGAGTTGTCGGTGTTGAGGCTGGTGAGGTTGTTCCAGTAGGCCCGGTACATGCCGGTGTCGCTGCTGGTTTGGATCGCGGATGCGATGTCGCGGTTGAACGAGCCCATGTTGTAGAGGGCGCTCGCCTGTTCGACGTTGTAGTTGCCGCTGATCGCGTCCTTGAACCATGGGGCGGATAGGGCGAGGCCGTCGGCGTTCGCGTCGCTGGTGTAGAAGAACCAATAGAGCTCACCGATCTGGTAAGCGAGCTCGGGGTAGCGCGGGTTGTCCTGGATGTCCTTGATGTGCTCGCGCACGAGGGGGATGAAGGCAGCTTCCTCAGCGGAGGTGAATCTGCCGTCTCCCTGCTTGATGGCGGTGATCGTGTCGAAGTAGGAGTCGATGTTGGAGGGGCGCGCGTTGATGACTGGCTCCCACGCTTCGACGGTGCCCGCTTTTTGTGCGGCGCTCGTGAGTGCAGCGTAGGAGTTCGCGTCGGCGTTGGCTCCGTAGGTGTAGGTTCCTGCTGACGCGACGGCCATGATGAGGGCTGCTGCTGCGAGCGCGCCGACTGTGCGGATGCGCCTGCGGTGCTTGGCTCGGTGGCGGCTATCGGCGGTCTTGTAGGTGTTGAGCGCAGCGATGACTTCGACCATGGAGGAGTAGCGGTCATCTGGGCGCAGGGCGACGCATTTGGCGATCACGTCGGAGAGGGCGCGACTGACTTCCGGGTTGGCTGCGTGCGCGTCCACGGGGCCTGTGGGGATGCCCCTGTGGTCGGACGTGGGGAGTTTGCCGACGAGGAGCTGGTACATCGTCATGCCGAAGCTGTAGATGTCGCTTCGAATGTCGAGCTGGGTGCCTTTGGTGATCTGCTCGGGTGGTGCGTATCCCTTGGTGCCGAGGTTGTGGGTGTTGATCTGGTTGTCGGGGGTGATGACTTCGGCGAGGCCATAGTCCATGAGCACCATGGAACCGTTCTGGTACATGATGTTCTTCGGCTTGATGTCACGGTGAACGATGGGGCCGTGGTGAATGTGCGAGGGGAGGGTGTGGAGGTACTGGAGGATGGTTGCGACCTGCATCATCTTGGAGACGACGAACTGCTCGCTGAACCGGCCTTTGTCAGTACGGTTGGCGGCTTCTGTGAGGTCGTAGCCGCTGATGTAGTCCATGAGGACGGAGTACTTGCCGCCTGGCTTGTCGGTGCGGTCGCGCACATCGAGGATGCGGGGGATACCAGGGTGGGTGAGGGGTTGCATGAGGCGCGTTTCGCGCTTGAGGCTATCAACGGCGATTTTGCCGCGGCCTTTAGGGTCGGGGACCGGGGCTGCAGCCTCTTTGAGGACGACGAGTTTGCCGTTCTTCGCGTCGGAAACTCCGTACACCTGGCTGAATGTGCCGTTGTGGAGTACGGAGCTGATGACGTAGCGGTCCCCTTTGCCGAAGGTTGAGCCCTTTTTGCGCAGGTTCGTCATGCGAGTCCTTCCGTTGAGGCGAGTAGAGCGGTGATGTTGTCCTGTTCCCCCGCTGCTTGTGCGCGCGTAGCGAGGTCGTTGAGACCTGCTTCTGTGAGAGCGTCGAGCTTGTTGCCGACGGCTTCGTAAGCGTGCCAGAACCCGTCTGAGCACAGGAGGAATGTGTCGCCACTCTGGTAGGTGCCGGTGTAGGTGTCGGGGGTGTGGCCGTCGGCTTTGGGGTTGCCGAGTGCGCGGGTGATGCGGCTGGCGTAGGTGCGGGCGATGTCGGGGGTGATGGTGACTCCGCGGCGCTTGAAGTCGTTGATGGCTGAGTGGTCCTCGGTGAGTTGGGTTCCCTCGAGGGTGCCTGCGGGGATCTTGTAAGCGCGGGAGTCACCGATTTGGAGGATCCAGTACTGGCCGTCGTAGAGGCGTAGGAGGGTGAGGGTTGTGCCTCCTCGGGTGCTGGTGACGCGCTGGTGGGCGGTGGTGACGGCTTCGATGAGGGTGTCGTCGGTGATGTCTCCGGCCTTGATTGCGTCCATGTAGGTGCGGGCGGCGCTTTGTGAGGCTTGTGCACCGTTGGCGACTCCGCCCATGCCGTCAGCGATGAGTGCGAGGAGGCCGGTCTTGCCATCGGCGGTGAAGGTCGCCCAGGCGTAGGTGTCCTGGTTTTCGCGTCGCTGGTTGCGGTGGGTGATCGTGTGGACGCTCATGCCTGCTCCTTGACGACGTTGAAGGCGACGTGGCCGAGGCGTAGGAGCGCGCCGTCGGGGACGATGGTAGGTGTGTGTGGTTGGAGGCGGTGCGCGCCGATGTGGGTGCCGTTCTTGGAACCGAGGTCGGTGACGATGACTTGGCCGTCCTGCTCGTAGATCTGGGCGTGGCTGCGGCTGAGGCTGCTGTCGCGGCTGACGCTGATCTCGCTGCGTGTGGAGGAGCGTCCGATGATGACGGGGCGGGTGAGGATTGGCCAGCTTTCCTCTGTGGTGAGGCTGTGGAGGCTGTAGGTCGTGGCCGTGGGTTCGTCGTCGTCGAAGAAGCCGGTCATGTCGTCTTCGTTGGTTGCGGCAGGCACTACCGGCGCGGGGGCAACCGGCACAGGAGCGGGCGCAGGTGCAGGCACAGTCGCGGGTGTGGGGCGCACGGGGGCTTCGATGACGGGGGTCGGAGCTGGAGGAGGCGTAACCGGCGCGGGGGCCTGAACGATGGGGGCCGGTGGAGCCGGAGGCTCCGGGAGTGCCAGCTCGGGGAGTACTGCTTCAGGCTTCGGTGGTTCGGGTGCTGCAACTGGCGGCTGCGGGGTGGATGCACGGTCGAACAGGGACTTGCGTGCGGGTTGTGGGGTCATCATGGCCTCGAGCTCGGCCACCGCTGAGTGTTCGACGGCTGGGATGCTCTTGTCCTTGACTGATGAGCGTAGGGCTGCTGCGAGAGCGTCGGGAGTGCCGATGGTCGCGAGAGGCCCGTTGGCGGGGGCAACGATCTGGCTGAGCGTTACGGGCGACAGGTTGGTGGATACGAGGCGAGGTCCGCCGTTTGCGAGCGCCGCCCAGTGTGGTGCGACCTTGGGCATAATGAAGGTCCACAGGTTGAAGGTGGGGTTGTCCTGCGGTGGTGCGACGGCGACCCAGAAGTCGCCTTGTCCGTTGGTGACGATGCCGGTTGCTGTGCGGTAGTCGCCTCCTTCGCGGATGAAGGCTCGCCACACGTTGATGATGCCGTCGAGGGAGGCTTTCCCGTTGAGGGTTTCGACGGGGGCGAGTCCTAGCTGCTGTGCGTGGGCTGCGGGGACGGCTGTCATTGGGGTGATGGTCATTGTCTGCTCACTTTCCGCTGGAAGGGTTCCCAGCAAGAACTCGGAACCAGATCGGGTTCGTTGATCGGTCGTAGGAGGCTCCCCAGATGAGGTAGAGCTCGGAGAGTCGCGTGGATGAGGTCCAGGACTCGAGAGTCCCAGATTCGCCTGGTGCGAGGGTAACGCTGTTGGTGAGGCCGTACACGGTGCCCGTCCGGGTGTAGGGGTTGCGTGTGGCATCGACGAGGGTGTCGTCGGGGGTGAGGGTGATGGTCTCGGTGCCGAGGTTGCGGACCTTGAACGTGTAGAAGGCATACTGCACTTCGCTCGCTTCGACGAAGCCTCGGTTTTGTGCGGACTTTTGGCTCATGGTGCGGAATGCGTCGGGGCCGGTGAGGAACGCGCTGAGGGTGACTTCGATGGGGGTGTCGGTGCCGTCGGTGGTTTTGACGACGACGGGGGTGTTCAGGCCTGCGGGGGCGTTGAAGGTGCCATCTCCAACTCGGGGGAGCGCGCTCGTATCAGGCAGGGATCCGTCTTGTCCTGCACTGGTGAGGGCGTGTGCGCCGATCCAGTTGGGCTCGGTGTAGTAGCTGTCCGCGTACTTACGGGTTGTCTTAGCGTCCTCGGAGTCGCCTTCGCGCGTGGTGGCTGTAGCGTGCTCGGGGTCGAGCGCATCTACGGCGAGTTCACTGAACGTGTCTTGGAGCTTTCGGAAGCTGTCGGACGCGAACAGCGTGTCGTCCATGTACACGTCCTCAGCGCTGGAGAGGCGGCAGGAGGAGCCGAGGCCGGTGCCGGTGCAGTCCATGACGGGCGGGCGGCTGACGGTTGTCGTGGGGAGGTTGGCGGCGTTCGCTGCGATGTAGGTGGCGAAAGCGTCGGTGACTTTGCGACTGAACTCTACGTCGCTGATCGACGTGAGCTTCGCTTTGGCGAGCGCGTCCTTCACGCCGGTCTTGTCGAGGGTGACTGCCCCGTAGTCTACGAGCTGGAAGTCCACGTTCTCGCCGTTGTTGAGGGTTGAGGGGGCTGTGGTGGGTTTCCAGGTGAAGGGGTTGCGGTGTGGCTGGCCTGTCCAGGTGAGTTGCCCTGTTTCGGGGAGCTGGTAGGTGACGGTGGAGAGGATGGCTTTCACTGCATTGGTGCGTGCTTCGTTGCCGTTGAGGTAGTCGTACTCGCGCGCTACCCAGGACTGTTCGATGACGGCGTTGAGACCGTCGGTGTCGAAGTCGTGCAGGGCCGTCATGTAGGGGACGAACGTCGAGGTGCCTTTAGCGGCCTCGGGGAGGCTCTTCGCAGGGGGGACGATGACCCCGAAGTAGGTGCCGATCAACGCGACGGGCACTAGGGCGATGAGGGAGCGCTTGAGGAGCTTCTTCTTTCCGCGCTTCTTCTTGGCTGACGTTGCGGGTGCGGCGGGTGACCCCCACGAGTCCCAGGCCTCGCCTTGCGCGGGAACATTGTTCTGCGTGGGGGTGGTGGGGATGTTGGTGTCCCAGGAAGCCATTCCTGTCTCCTTTCCTGAATTAGCGCATCATGTTGCCGAAGAGCGTAACAGCGTTCGCCGTGTCCACCGGCTCCGGGGTAGGCTCGGGATCTTCCGCTGTGGGGAGCGTGGGGGTGTCGTCGATGCGGGGGGCGAAGTTGTCCTCGTTGTCACCCGTGGGGAACACCCAAGGGCTCGCAGCGTCAGAACCAGTTGTTTCCACCTGAACTTGTTGAGGTTCTTGGGGTTTTTGCTGGGTTCTGAGCAGTTCTCGGACGAGGGATTCAAGCTCGTCCATACGGTCATTCTGCTCAGGCTGTGCCTGTGGGGCCTGTACGACGACCTGCGGTTGCACGGGCGCGACCTGCTCGAAGTAGCTCATCCCCTGCTGTGTGCGCATGGTGAGTGAGTCAAGCATGAACTGGAGGCGTTCATTCTCCTGCTGCGCTTCATCCAGAGCAGTTTGGAGCTGAGCGCGCTCGAAGTCTTCCTCGTAGCCGAGCATGACGTTAACGATGCGTCGCACTTCCTCGTTGTCGCGGTAAGCGGTCAGTAGGGTGATGACGAGGGGGGATGCCTGCCGTTGCTGAGCGAACGGGTGGATCACGTCGTCGTAGATGTCCTGCGGGAGGCCCTTGACGACCAGAGTTCGTTTAGTCGATGACATCGGTCAGCCTATCTCCCTCGCGGACGACGTTCGTGTCAACTGATCTGGCGATGAACTGGATCAACTGTTGCGCTTGTCCTGCTGATGAGGGGTTGTGGATGAGGGCTCGAGGCTGAGGGTTCAGGCCTCCGAGGTTGATGAGGGTCGCTCGTAGCGACTGGATGTCTCCGTCGATGATGACGGTGGGGAGCTTGTGGGCTGCGAACGCCATGTAGAGGACGCGCGCGACCATGCTGTTGGCGGGTGGGCCGACGAGGATGATCTGCTTGCCGTCACGGGCGACCTGCGAGAGGCGAGCTGCCCAGTCCACGAGCAGATAGGAGAGGTCGTTCATGTAGGAGCGCGCTCCCATGGTGATGAAGGTGACCTGGTTGACGCTGGTGTCCGTGTAGGGAACCGGGCCAGTGCCTTTGGTGAGCCATGTGCGCCCATCGGTCACGTCGTTGGTGCCGAAGCGGTAGTCGATGAGGCTGTCCACGTTCAGGTCGATGATGCAGACGGGACCGTTGTAGGCGAGTTCGGCGGCGTACTTCTGGATGAGCTTGTACGTCGTCTTGACAGCTCCCCCGGTGCCAGGGAAGAGCGCGTGCAGGCTCTTGACGACCGTCGGCGAGAGCGTCGCGACCGTCGGCAGGCTCAGCGTCAGGATGGAGTCCGCGTTGGAGAATGCGTCAAGGCGCGCGAACGGGGACCGCTCAAAGGCAGCGAGGCGCTTACGGAGCTCCACGTCGCTACCACCGTGCATGACCTGCTTTTCAAGGTCGGCCTTTTCTCGGGCGAGGCGCGTCGCGTCGGCTTCGAGAGCTGCGATACGGTCGCTCTCTGACGCTCGAGTGTTCAGGAGGGCTTCCTGTTCCGCGAGCTTCCGGTTCGCTGCGTCGAGGTCGGACTGTAGGCGCGCTACGTCGGCGTTGGTGGAGGTGATGGCAGGTGCGACAGCCGGGGGGGCCTGCTGTGGAGCCGTCGTGTTAGCACCTTGCGCAGCTGCAAGCGCAGCGAGCGCCTGCATGAAGGCATTGGGGTCTAGCGGCTGCTCTCCCGAGGGAGCGTCGAGAGAAGCACCTCGAGCATTCAGGGCTTCGACGAGGCGAGCGTCAGTTGAGTAGGGGATGTACTTGTCAGTGCTCACGATGCTGGGTGCGATGCGACCACTATCCGCGTACCCGTCAGGGACGATGAAGGCCACCACGTCATTGCGCGTGGCGCTCCTGTGCGACTGGAGCTTGAGGCTGGTGGCTGACACTTCCGACAGTTCGACAACATCCTCAGCCCCGTAGATCTGCGCGAAGCCCTCGCGTGCGAGTTTCACCGCGGAGGCGGGGAGGCCATAGTAGTAGGCCTTGAACATGCTGGGCTCCTTCCTATGTGGTGGGGCCTCCGCGCCCCTACCTGTTCGACTGGGTGAGCAGGGGGCCAGTGAACCGTGGGGGCGCGGAGGGGCTTGTGGGGTTACTTCTTCTTGTCGGCGAAACGTGCGAAGTTGATGGCACCTTCGATGTTGAGGGTGCGTAGGTTGATGCCGTCCTTGACGGGAAGGAGCTCGATGTCGGGGGCGAAGGCGTGGACCTGGCGCACGACCGACTCGGCGATTGGCTCCGTCTTCTCGGGCTTGATCGCGCCGCCACCGATGACAAGGAGGTACGCAAACTCGTTTGGTGCGAAGCGGTTGGCCTCGAAGGTTTCCCGAAGGTGGTTTGTGATGGTGCCTGCGGCTTCGTTGCGTGCTGCGTTGACCTGTGCGCTCACATCCTTACGCTTTGCACCGGAGCGGATGGTGCCGGTGAGAACCGCTTCCGTGGCGGCTTCACGCGAAAGCGACCGCCCGTACTCCTGGTGCACGTACTTGGCGACGAGTGAGGCGATGTTGTTGCCTCCGACAGGGTAGGACGCGGATGCGGACGCGATGGGGTTTAGGTCCTTGATGAACGTCACGTCAGCTGTTCCTGCACCGAGGTCGAGAACGATGATCGGTTCGTTCACGCAGTCGGCGTAGTCGGCGACTGTGCCCATTGCGGGCGTGAAGACGGTGGCGATGAAGCCTGCCAGGCCCTCGGCGAGGACGGACACGTCGCCCACCTTGATCGGGATGCTGACGCGCTCAGGGGCGATGACTTCCACGCTCTTCGCGAGCGTGAAGATCTTCTTGAAGGTGTCACCCTTGCCTGTTTCGCTGGGCGGGGCGAGGAGAGTCACGTCCCAGGTGATCTCCAGAGACTCTGGCTTCTTGCGCAGGAGCTTCGCTACGAGTTCACGCCCGACGAAGACGGCGTAGTGGAAGCTCCAGAGTGTCGTCTCAGACTGTGCCTTCGTGGCGATGGCTGAGCTGGGGCGGGTCGCAGACATGGCGAACTCACGGTCAGCGAGTGGGCCCGCTGCGTACAGGTGCGTCGGCTCGCCGGCTGCGAGGCCCTGGGGTGCCCGGAAGATGATCGAGCGAAGCTCGTTGGGCTTGCCATTCACCTCGTCGGCGACGTACTGCTCTGGGATTACGTAATCGTCCCCAATGGCTGCGAAGGCGTTGGGGAGGATCGTGATAGGGCTGGCCTTGCCATTCACGAGGACAGCAACTCGGGTTTCCGAGTTGCCGAAGTCGATGACCAGGCGTGCCTGCACCTTGGTCTTGGTCTGCTCACTCACTAGCGCGTCCTTTCTATCTGGTTTTGTGCGCTGTTTAGACCATTTTATCGGTAAATGGCCTACACGTGCGTTTAGGCGTGTCTGTGTCGCTGATTAGCGACGTTCGCTTCGAGAGCTCGGGCGTTGACTGTGGCGTTGCTGAGGCCTGGCATAAGGAGTTCTCGGGTGAGGGTTCCTTTCTCCCACCCTTCCTGGATGCGGGCTATCTGAGTGCCGGAGTACTGGAAACTGCCGTCCTCGTTCTGGGAGGAGAGCTGCTGCATGAGGCCGGGAACCGTGTCAGGGATGCGCGTGGCGTACATGTCGGCGAGCGCTTCGAGGGTGTCGGCCTGACTGTTCCTCGTGAGGGGCAGGTCGGCGAGGACGGGGGCCCGGCTGATCTGGTGGAGTTGTTCCTCGTTGAGGCCTGCGCGCGCAAGGCTGGGGCGCGCGAGGTTGAGGAGCGAGCGTAGGGCCGTGTCGGAGGAGATGCCCGCGTTGAGGTAGGGCTTGATGTCCATGCCTTGTGCGAGGGCGCTCTCGTAGAGGGAGAGCTGGGTTTCGCGCATGTACCGGAAGTCACATCCTGCGGTGGGGTATCCGCGTGCTGTCCATTCGAGTACTGCTGCGAGGACGGGAACAGTGAGGCCCATCTTGAGGAAGGGCCTGAAGCTGTTGAGGTTGCCCTGGTTGTGGGCGTGGTTGCGGACGATGCGCAGGATGGGGGCGGGGAGTACGAAGAATGGCTCGGGGATGGTTTCGAGCATGGCGAGCCGGATCTGGTGGAGGTCGTCGGGGTCTCGGTCGATGTAGGGCATGATCGGGGTGCCGTCGAAGATGGCGCTGCGTACCTCGTCGAGGATGTCGAGGGGGTAGCCGGTGAGGATCGCCCGGTAGTTCTCGAGGGTGAGTTCTTTGCCTGCGTATTTCACTTCGTGTTGCCTTTCGTCGTGGTGGTGAGCGCTGCGCGTCGCTGGGCTATGGCGTGCACGAGTTCGTCGAGCACATGAGGGTAGAGGCTGCACATCCAGGAGCGGTTGGTGCTCCACCCGTCGGTGGGATGGTGGAGTGCTGCGGGGATGCGGGCGGCGTTGAGGGTTTCGAGGTAGGAGGTGACTGCGGCGTGAGGGCTGAGGTCTTTGTAGTGGAGGCGTGCTGTGGGGGGCATGTTGGCCCACGTGTAGGAGCCGTTGGGTTTTTGCTGGAGTTCCTGCGCGGTTACGTCGAGGATGAGTGCGTCGTAGGCCAGGCCTCGGGTGGCTTCAGCGTTGCGGGTGCCATTGCTCGAGCGAGGGCTGGTGATGGCGACGGCGAGGACGTGGCCGTCGTCGTAGTGGAGGGCGTATTCATCCTTCTTAACGGTGCGGACACCTTCCCGGTTGTAGATGGGCAGGGGGATGGTGGCGAGGCGCGCGAGAGTGTACAGGCGAGCGAAAGACGGGTGGGCGCACAGGTCGATGCGGGCCGTTCGTTCGACGGTTGCTCCGGCGCGTCGGCGCGTGGAGTAGGCGACGTGGCCGCGGTGTGGAGCGTGGACCGTCGTGTATGGGGTGGAGCTGATGAGCTCTCGGAGGTTCATTCGTCGTCCTCAGTGGATAGGTGTCGGGTCGCTTCGAGCTGTACTCGTCGCACGAGGTCGGGTGGGGGGAGTTCGCCGTGGATGTCCCAGGCTGGCGGCTGTCCGTTGAGGGCTTCAGCGTTCTCAGCCTGGAAGCGCTCATGGTCGAAGTCGATGCCGTGCTGGGAGAGCGCCCAGTAGGCGATGTCTACCTCGGACAGGATAGTGGGAGCGAGCTGTCCATCGCGGGTGATGACTGTGGGCACGGTGTTGGTCTGGTCGATGGGTTCGATCATGTACGGCTCTTGGTAGCCGAGGTAGCCGATGGCGCAGTCGGCGAGACGGTAGGAGGCATCGTGGGGTTGGGGTGGGGCGATGAGGTCTGTGTACTTCCACCTGTCGGCGAGGGGGATGTTGCACAGGTCGGTGATGGAGTCTTCGATGGTGCCGTTGATCGGCCAGGCCTGTAGGTCCAGCTGGTCGCTGGTGGCGGGGTCGTTGCGGACGACGGCGAGGGTGCAGCCAGTGAGGCGCGGGTAGGAGCCTGCCGTTGAGGCGGTGGAGAGGCGCGAGTGGACGACGACGACGCTGCCGGTGGTGAACCATGCGGCGGCGCGTTTCTCTTCGACGGTGGCCGGGCGGAACGTGTCGAGCTCGCGGGTGACTCCCTGCCAGAGCACATAGTCGATGTCCCGGTAGGTCGCGTTCGTCGTGTCGATGTCGATGTCGGGGTTGTTGAGCTGCCAGAGGAGGAGCGCGAGCGGCTGGAAGATGCGGCGGTTCTTCACGTGCGCGACCGGGGGTGCGATGAGCGCTCGCGGGGTGAGGGTGGTGCGGGCCCAGTGGGCGAGGCCGCTCATGTAGGCGGTGACGGTCTGCGCGTCGGTGAGCTTCGGCTCCGTGGAGACAGTGATCGTCGTCGTGTCTCCCTCACGGGCGAGGGTGGCGCGCTTGTGGGGTCGCTTCTCAGCGTGGAGTAGGGTCTCCCACTGCTGCTTGTAGGGGAGCGCCTGTCGGGCTTGGGTCTGCGGGTTCGTCATCGGCGGGCCTCATTTCGGAGCTTCTGGGCAAACATGTACTGGTCGTTCGAGTTGCCGCCGGTTCCGGTGATGAGTGCTGCGACGTAGGCGAGTGTGGGCGCGTCGAGGGCATGGAGCTCGTCGTGGATGCGGGCCTTCGAGAACTGCATGACGTAGGCGAGGGTCTGCTGAAGCAGCTCGATGTCTGGCGAGGTCGTGGAAGTCGTGCCATTGGTCGCTGCTTTGAGCTGGGCGATGAACTCGGAGTCGAAGTAGTCCTCAAGACTCCCAGCGCCAGTGTCGCGGGCGACGGCGCGGTCGAGGGTGCGGGCGGCGGCTGCGAGAGAGTCGGGGGTGTCGGTGGTGATGAGGGTGAGGAAGTTCTTCCCGAGGCGGGTCTCGACTTCGCGCAGCCCAGCTTCGACTTCGATGCGCACGGTCGTCTCTTTGCGGCCCAGGCGCTTACCGATCTCCTCGTAGCTCATGCCCTTGTGGGCGAGCGCCCCGTCTGGGGTGCCGGGGATGCGGAGCCGGATTGCCTGCGGGTAGAGGCGCGTTTGCCGGTAGGTCGCACCCCTGATGTAGGCGACGGTGCGGTTGATGAGGGTTTGCGCGTCGGCGGACAGGGTGTGCGCGCTCGCGACAAGCCTCGTTAGTTGCGTGTAGAACCGCGCCACGATGCTCTCCTTCTGACCCCTGTTCGGGAGGGGTGATCGTCGATATGGGAAAACCCATCGTTTTTTGTCCACGCGCCTTTGCTGGTGGCGTTTTGGGCCTCCTGGAGGGGTTCACCGCCGGTTTGGAGGTGCGCGTGGACGTAAAACGATGCCTGAAACCATCATTTCACGATCAACAATTTTCATCACTTTGAGCGGTCGGAGGGTCGCAGATTGAGGGGGAGATGGGGCACTGCGGGCGCGTCTGGGGAGGGTGTATGAGGGGTGTCGGCCTGGTAAGGCGAGATGTGAGAGTGGGGTATTTTGTCGGGCTTTGTCCAGTTGCGCCACCCTGGGACGCTCATCGTCGTGATCTACTACCTGCTCGTGCGGAACTGTGGCCGCGCCGTGCGCATCCCCACTATTGCCGGTGAGAACTCGCCCTAGTAGTACCTAGATGTCCGCTAGTACACCCGTGAACTACGTCTAGTGCAACCGTGATCTAGGCAGGGTTAACCTAGATGTCTGCTAGTGCAACCATGATATTCGATTTCACGTGTGGACCTAGGGTCTGGTAGTACCAAGAACTAGCTCTAGTAGTACCAAGATGTGCGCAGGGTTAACTTGGATGTCGATAGGGTTAACCATTATCTCGACTGGTATAACCACTATCTCCGATTTCACGTGTTGATCTAGGCATAGGTGCAACCTCTATCTGTGTAGGTATAACCTCTATCTCGATAGGTGCACCCGTGATCTCTGTCAGGTGTACCCGTGATCTTCGATTTTGCGTATGGAACTACCGTCTAGTAGTACCAAGATGCGTGTAGGTGCAACCCGGATGTCGGGAGGGTCAACCTTGATGTCGGCGAGGGTGTACCTGCATGCGCCGTGGCGCTGTGTGGATGTCGTGCCCCTCCCTGTGTGAGCATAAGACTCGGCCCCTCGCTCGCGGTTATGAGCTGAGGGGCCGACTGGTTGCTGCGGTGGGAGCTACTGTGAGCACTCCGTGGCGTGGGAGTAGATCTTCGCGAGGTCGCTGGGGGCGACGTTGGCGAGTGAGTGGGTGTCTTTGATCTGGGAGATGGCTACGGGGTCGAGGTCGTTCCATGACTTCTCGACCATGCACTGTGTGGCGGTGGCCGTGTACTCGCCGAGGCCGACGATGCCGTCGGGCACGTAGGAGCTGGTCCACGGGTGCCAGAGGGTCACAAGGTAGATGACGACGGCGAAGAGGAGGATGGAAAGGATCGACTGGACGAGGCCGAGGGCTCTATACGCCATTCGGAACGGCGTGAAGATGATGAACACGGCTGGAGCCTTTCAGTTGTTGCGCATCGTGTAGCGCAGGGGATGGTGGTCATGGAGGAGGATAGGGCGGGCGAGAGCTTCCTTGAGACGCTGATGCGCGTTGTTGAGTTCTTGGAAGGCGTGGGGGTCGCCGCCCCTGTCGGGGTGGAGGGTGCGAGATCGGGCGCGGAACGCTCGGTTGAGGTCAGCGAGGGTCGCTGCCTGGGTCAAGCCGAGGAGCTTGAGGTCGTGGGGGCTGGGACGAGTCATGCTTGCTCCTTGTTCCTCATCTGCTTGCGGTAGTTGGCGATACCGCCACCGATCATGGAGGCGAGGCTGCGCACGCCCCTGGATGCGACGTTGGCGGCTCCCATGGTGAGGGTGCCGGTGAGGCCGACGGTGATGCGCCAGGTCTTGCTCAGGCCTCCGAGGTCAGTGCGCTGCCAGGTCTTGCGCGTGTAGTCGCTGGCGTTACGTTGGCCTGTGGAGAGGATGTGCGTGGCGGCCGACATGGCGCGCTGCATTTCGTCGTACCGTCGCACACCTGACGGGGTGCCGTTGATGGCGCTCCAGGTCTGACGGTCGAACTCTTCGCCCTCGATGCTGATGTGCTGGAGAAGTGGCATGTCAGCGAAGAGCTGGGAGATTGACGAGTCGGGCTTGTATCCGAGGTCGGGGCAGACGTAGGAGCAGTAGAAGTCCCAGGAGTCGAAGGACAGTCGGCGCAGGTTGGGCATCTCCCGTAGGACGGTCCAGTTCATGATGGGCGCGATGTTGGAGGAGCGGATCGCATCGGTCATGTACGGGGGGATAACTTGGTTGTTGCGCCAGTCGTCGGTTACCTGGGTGCGGTAGGCGACTCCGTTCATGATGACGGTTTCGCCGACGACTCCGACGCGCTTGACGCGAGCCCAGGTGCCGGCCCATTCGTTCATGTCGGCGTAGAGCGCTGCCTGCACTGCGTCGGGGGTCATCTCCGTGGGGGTGATGGTGCGGGGGGTGCTGGTGTTGAACTCGTAGCCGCCGCCGGTGGTGGGTCGCACGGGGCTGGTGGAGTAGTCCCATGTGGGTGCGGGCGCGTCGGGTTCGTCGGGCATGGCCATGCGGTCGGCGTTGGGGTCGGTAGTGTCGTCCATGTCGGGGACGGTGGGGGCCGGGGGCATGGGTGGCGGCGGGGGGACAGGTGGGATCGGCGCAGTGGGTGCAGCAGGAGCCGGGGGGTGGGGGACCACCGTGTGCGCATCTTGGGTATCGCTGGCGGCGCTCTCGGCGGCTGGCTTATCGTCGTCGCCGGTGAGGCCGCTCATGTCCCACTCTTCCGCGTCGCTGCCCGCGAGCGCGAAGCCGCTGTTGGTGTCTTCTGACTCGAAGGCCTGGGGGTAGACGTGACGGAATAGGGTGACGGACTGCGGGTCGTACTCGTAGCCCTGGAAGACGTTGTAGATGTCCTCGACGGAGGCGATCCACTGCGGGCGCAGGTCGGACACCCATTCTTGCCAGGTGCCCTCGTAGCCGAGTTTGCGAACGGTGAGGTTCGCTGCGTCGGAGAGCTTCTGGAGGGTGGCCGCGGCCTGCTCGCGGGTGACTCCGGCTTTCGCGAGGTAGCCCTCGAAGCCAAGGGAAGGGTCTAGCTCGCCAGTGTCGGTGGATACGTCGCGTCGGACGGCTTCTACGTCCACGCCTGCGCTCTTCATGTAGGAGATGGAGTTGTTCCAGCAGTAGCCGTCTTCACTGCCGTCGGCGAAGAGGAGGCCGGGGCGCAGGTAGGTGGCGGTGCGGGCAACGGATTCGTCGCCGTTCATGATCTTGTGGATGTTGTCGCCGCTGAATCCGGGGAGGTAGGCGAAGCATCGCATGGTGGAGGACAGCTTGTCGGAGGCGTAGGAGCCGGGGGTGAGCTGGTTCAGGTAGTTGCGTCCAGGGTGGTGACCGATGAGTACGTCGGTCTTGCCGATGGAGGCGTAGCTGTAGATGAAGTTGTCGGCCTCCTTGAAGGGGATCGAGATGTTCTTCGTGCTGGCGTTGAGTGGTTTGCCTGCGGGGAAGAACTGGCCGATGTCGGTGACGGGGTTGACGGGATCCTGGCCGATCATGAAGACGCGGGAGCGTTTGGCTTCGGCGTTGTTGAAGCCTGCGTTGCGTAGTTGGGATAGTTTCTCGAAGGAGCGGCGCATCATGAAGTACATGCTCGTGAACCACAGTTCGCCTGGGTTCACGTCCTGCTTGGGCTTCTTCTTCGGGTCTTCGCCGGACTGCTGCCAAGCGTCCCACTCGGACTCGTAGTTCGTGTAGCACATGTGGCCTTGCATGTTGGACTGGAAGAACGTCTGGATCTGCTGGTTCGTGTTGCTGATTTCGTCAAACACGATGCAAATGCCGTCTTTTCCGCCTAGTTGTTCAGCGATTTCGGGGCTGATTGTGCGGGCTGCGAGCATTCCAAGCGCGAGGATCATGTATCGCAGGTAAACGACAGTGCCGAGGGTGCCCGTGTAGCCGGGAGCCCACGCGAGGTTGTTCTTGTTCAGGTACTCGGGGATGCGGGCGCGAGCTTCGAGTTCTGCGACCTTCGCTGCCGTGTACTGCATGAACATGTCCGTTCCCTCTTCGGGGTTGGATGCGATGTTCGAGCCGTTGATGACGAAAGCGTCGGGGTTGATCGACAGGAGGAGGGATGCCATGTCGGGCTTGTTGTCGCCCAGGCCGGGCGCGATGCCGGCGATGAGGTGCATCGCGAGGATCTGCTGCGTGGTCAGGCCCTTACCGGATCGGGAGCCCGCAAAGATGCCGTGGCTGGTGTGATCGTTGAACTGCTTGATCTCCTTGCCGGTGGTCACTACGTCATCGTCGAGGCCGATGCCGAGGATCATGTTGCTGGCGCTGGGCTTGCGTCCCTGGCGTAGCATCGCGTCAAGGATCTTGCCCGCCCACACGGGGGAGGCGGTGGCGAGCACCTTGTCCATATCGTGCCGGAACTCCCAGAAGATCCCGTTGTTGATGGGGTCGTAGTTCTGGGCTGTGGTGCCGCCTGCGAAGCCGAGGGCTTCGACGATGGCGCGCTCAACGATGTTCTCGCTAAAGCCTTCGTAGGGGGTGAGGACTCGGACCTTCACCTTGACGGGGATGTTGCTCGGGGAGTTGTCGTAGGCGGAGACGAGGACGCACGTCGTCATGGCCTTGTAGATGCTTTCAAGCGCGCCGACGACCTTGGTCATCATGGAGGGGTCGTGGTAGGCGAGGCCGTTGTCGGCTTCGCTCTTGAGGAGGGCGCGAACGACGGCGGTGAGCATGGCTTGCAGGCTCTTCTTGACTTCGCGCTCGCGGTAGGTGTCCCAGGAGGATGCGTCGCTGTGTCGGGGGTAGAGGTCTTGCGCGCCGTCGTTGGACTCACGTCCGAAGGCGTACTCGAGCATCTTGTAGGGGAAGTAGAAGCGCGTGCCGTTGGGGTAGGTGTTGCCCTGACGGTCTTTCCCGTTAATCAGGATCTCGGCGATCTCGTTGATGTTTCTCGTCGGCATGGGGGTCAAGTGCTGTGCTGCTTGGACCTGTTCCCACAGGCGCAGGAGGACGAGGTTGTGGGTGCGCTGGTAGGCGCGCCCGTCGGATGAGAGGGCCATGAGTCGGCCCTGGCCTTCTTCGTCGCAGGTGAGGACACCGGCGGGCTGGAGGACGCTGTAGCCGGACTTGAAGATGCGGTCGTACTCGTCGAGGATGCTTTCGGCGCGGGCGACGATCTGGCCTTGGTAGAAGGTCATGGCTTCTTCGGGTACGCCGTCGGTTTCACCGTTGAGGGCTGCGAGCACCTTGTTGATGGTGATGTCGCGGGTGATCTTCTCAAACCCCAGGCCCGCGCGCGCGTCCGTGGGGAGGGATGCGAGGTAGAGGGCTGCTGAGCGTTCGTCGCTGGCAGCGTCAAGGAGGACGCCGCGGCTGTTGGAGTTGACCTTGGAGGCGAGAGCCTTGTGGCTGGCGAGGGTCGGCCACCATCCGGGCTGCGCGTCGAGGCCGGCGAGGTCACGGCACTGAGAGGCCATAGCCGCCGTGTAGGGCTCGCCTTTTTCGAGGCTGGCTTTGAGGAGAGCCAGGATCTTTGCCTGGTGGGGGCTGGCCTCGAAGTCGCGCAGACGATCAGCGAGGTCATCGCCGGGGGTATCCTCGTCGGGCGCGGGGATGCGAGCGGGCGCATCCGTGTCAGTGTCGTCGCGCATCTGCTCACGCTTGGGGGCTTTGAGGGAGGACAGGTAGGTCTCGAGGGTGCCGCCGATCTGGTCGGAGGCATACACGTTAGGGGCGAGCTGGTAGGACTCGACAACCTGCGCAAAGGGGCGCAGTTGCGTGTAGTGGCCGTGGCTGGCGAAGTCAGTGGCCAGAGCGAGGCGCGCACCTTCAGGCGCGTCGGGGATGAGGGGACGCGGGTCGCCTTTCGCGCCAGGGCGACCCGACAGGTAGGCTTCGCGTTCAAGGCGCAGGCTCCGCGCGATCTCCTCAATGGGCGGCATGATGTCGTCGGGGATCTGGTAGTAGCCGCCCAGTCGCACGCCTTCACTGAACATGGCTTCGACGTTGACTCCCTCGAACATGCTGGCGGGGGCGACGATGGTTTCGAGCGCGCCGAACTGCTTGTGGGAGAGGGCACGCAGCGGAGACTTCGACGTGGAGGAGGGTTTCGCGGCGGCGCGCGTGAGCTCACCCTTCGCATTCCCGTGGCGTTCCACGTACACGCCGTCGTGGGCGATGATGAGGGTCTTGACCGTGTTGGGGGTCCACGTCCCGTAGTCGGTGCCGTCGCCGTCGGTGATGTAGTGTCCGCCGAGGGCCTTGATTGTGTCGTCGTAGGTGGTCACGAGGACTCTACCTTTCCGTTGGTTGCGCAGGTGTTCAGTGTGTGAGTATTGGTGTTGGCAGGAGGGTGCCCGTAAAAAGGCACCCCCACCCATCGAGCGCTTATCCTGCGGGTTGTGTCACCTGGTGGCAATAGGTGGCGTTCCCAGCGGGGGCGTATCGGGGCGGGGGTGCAGCCTGTGGGGGACTGGGGTCACCAGTCGGAGCCGCCGCCTGCGGAAGCGGTGGCGATGTCACTGCGGCCTTCGGCGCGGATGCGGCTGCGCTCAACGGCGCGACCGACCTTGTAGCCGATGAAGGCGGGAACGCCAATGACGGCGATAATGGCGAGAATCGTGAGGAATGTCTGCACGGTGTGTTCCTTTGCTTGGTTGGGGTTAGGCTGCGACGAGTGCCGCGGCCTTCTCGATGCGGTCGGGGCGGAAACCGCCCCAGGTCTCCAGGATAGCGCCGTCCCCACTGCGGACTGCGACGACAGGCGCTTGACTGTATCCGAGGCCCTTGATGAGGTTGAGGGAGTCCTCATCCTTGGTGACATCAACGGACTCGTGGGCCACCCCCATCTTCTTGAGCTTGCGATAGGTGGCATCGCACTGTGGGCAGCGGGGCTTGGAGTAGACGGTGATCGACATGAGTGGTTCCTTCCTACCCCCACGGCGGGGGCGTGGGTTTGGCCTTCTGGGTTCCGAGTATCCACCGAGGGGAGCGCCAGGAGTGTAGCGGCGCACCCAGAGGTGGACATGTGCCCATCATGCCACACAAACCACAACGCGCACGAACCAGACAGGCCATACACAGCGAAAGCGCCCTAAAGCCCTAAGCGTTCCATAGGTGCATGTGCTGATATGTCACATTCAGGCAAGGGGTGAGTTCAGGATACGAACTCGGGTTCGCTCGCCTCAAGCACCCTCCAGAACGGCCTGCACCCCAGTTCGCAACACGGAATCAGCCCAGTTCGCAACTAGGAATTGAATACAATAGAAAGATAAAACTCAAAGAAAGATACCCCCTCTATCCCCCACGAAGTCGATCCGGGGCTGTCCTGTCGCTGTGGCTGGGCTGGGTAGCGCAGCCGCTACGCGACTGCGAGACAGAGACACAGCGAGATGGATTTGACTTTCAGACGAAAAACGCGCAGACTTGCACTCACAGCAACCCAGACTGCGAAAGGACACCCCCGACATGAACATCGACCGCATCACCCGATGGGGAATCATGCTCAGCGCTTCCTCCTACAAGCGCAAGTTCCCAAGGCCCCTGCGCACAGGAGAGCAGCAGGCACTCTTCGAGCTCATGGAGCTGTCGCGAGCAAACCAGAAGCTCGTCAACCTCCCGCCTCGAGACACCCCGGTGTCAAGCTCAGACCTGCGTCCGTGCAAGATCCGCTTTTTCCAATCCATGCTCACGAAGCTGGTGGAAAAGGGCATCATTTTCCGCGTGAACATCGGATACAAGGGCAACAAGAATCTCCCCCGGTACCGCTACTTCGTCGATTGGGAAGACCTCCTCACCCCGGAGACAATCAGCCTCCTAAGCCTCCCGACGACGGGGAGCGTTAACTCTCTAGAGAGCATGAAGGCTCTCGAAAACGCGAAGGAGGCGTGAACCATGCCCACCAAACAGCAGGAAGTGCGCCTCATCCGAGGTCAGGGCTTCGATGACAAAGATCCGAGCATCATCCGGGACTACAACAACTACGACGGCCCCGTAGGGTGCCTGTTTTTCCCGCACCTACTCGCCCAAGAGTTCTCGATGATAGAGCGGCAGTGGCTCGCCGCCTTCTTCTCCCAGTGGAACCGTTCGCACATCGTCCTCACACCACAGGACATGACGGACCTCACCGGACTGACCTTTGACGAGGTAGTGGCCGCTCGATACTCCCTCCTCGAGCGAGGAGTCATCAAGGAGCACAACTACGTCAACGAGAAGATCGAACTCTGCAACGTGTTCTACGTGGACGTGCAGAAGGTCTTCAACGAGATCGGCATGAGGAAAGCCAGCGTCCAACCAGGGATGCGACACACTGTCGAAACCTTCCAGTTCTGGTGCAACGAGATCCAGCGCGAGAACTACGCAAACGCAGAAGAATACTTCAAGCGCCGCGGCCGCAGGATCATCGTCCCCAAGAAGATCGGTGAGCCGTGGCGACTGGAACCCCTCGAAGAAACAAAGTGACCGCTCAGGGCGGATAACTACCCTGAGCGGTCAAGCAAACGTACAAGGAAAGGATAACACGCGATATGGCGCATGGCAATCTCGTTCGCAACTACTTCGCCTGCAACGCGCAGGCAGCATTGCTGAACCCCAGCCTCGTGAAGATCAAGCTCAGCACCAAAGAGGCCCTGGCTTACGCAGCGTTGCTCTCCTACTGGGGTTGCGACACGATCACTCCCACATGGGATGCGTTGCTGAGTCGGTCAAGGCTTGGAAAGACTGCTCTTTCCGCAGCCCTGGACTCCCTCGAAGTGAAACGAACGCTCGAACGCCGACGCTTCACCGACAGGACAGGCCGTCGTCACGTCATCTACTTCCTCAACGTCGAAGCTCTCTTCGAGAAGGACGTTATCGAAGCGTGCGGCATGGAAGACGACCTCTACAAGCACTCGATCAAGGAAGGCGCGTCGGATAGCGCTGTCCTCGCGCGCGTCCACCACCTGAACACGACGGGCTGGAAGTCCACGCGCTTCACGACGAAGCATGTGAAGGAAAGCCTCGCCCCCGAAGAAGAATCTTCGTGCGGCTACGACGAGGACTCTCTGGAAGGCTTCCTCCTCAGCGGGTTCCCCAACGAAATGCCCGTTGAAGAACCCCGCGAGGAGATCTACCCGCGCGAGGGAATGCAGCCCCTCTTCGGCGATGGTGCGGATCTTGAAGACGATGCACAGAGCACCCCAGAACTAGCCAGCGACTCGTCTGATCCATGGCCTACTGCCGCCACCATCCCTGGCGGCTCAGAATGGGCTCCTGACGACGCGGAGGATACGTCCATGGTGTTCGATGTCCCCACGCAGCGTGAGAGCGTCCAGGAGCGCGCTGAGCGCATCATCCGCGACCATCCTGGCGACGACATGATCGACGCTGAGATCATCGACGTGGAGATCGTCGAAGACGAGACCCCCTCGGACACGCTGATCGACGTTCCTGCCTCCCAGGAGCTCGCCATCACCACCCCTGCGGTGCCCGTGAAAGCCAAGAAGTCCAAGAAGCGGAACGACTACCCCGACGACTTCGAGGAGTTCTGGCGCATCTACCCGCGCCACGAGGACAAGAAGAAGGCATTTAAAGTGTGGCAAACCGCGCTCAAGAACGGCGCAACCGCCGACGAGATCATCGCAGGCGCAGCCCGCTACGCCAAGTACCGCGCAGGCGAACCCGAGCAATACACCAAGCACCCCTCCACCTGGCTCAACGGAGACTGCTGGGAGAATGAGTACTCGACCGCTGGCACCGGCTACGGGAGCGGTCAGTACGGTTCGCGCATGTCCCCAGAAGAAGCCGCAGATAACCGCGCAGCTGTTTCCTCTACGTTCATGCGTACCATCCGCATGTGGGGCTTCTCATCTATGGAGGAGTACCTGGAGCATGAGGCTGCTAAGGAGAAGATTGCCCGTGAAGATGAGGAAACGATGTACGCGGAACAAGCAGCCATCCTCAGCGCCTTCTAAGTCCCGCTAGGTCCCACGAAAGGATTTTTGCAATGACCGCCTACCGTATGAGCGTCCTAAGCGGACAAATCAAGACTGCCCTCAACGCAGGCAAGATCATCCGAGGAATCGGCACCACCAATGAGCAAATCGCAGCGTGGGCCGAATACCTCCTCCCCTTCGCCACCGACGACAACATCATCGAAGCCTTCCACCTCTGCATGAGTGGCGGAACAGAAGTCTATGGAAAAGTTGACGTAGCAGACATCAACAAGGCCATCAAGATCGTCCGCTCACAGCGAGTCAATAACTGGGCGCAGCGCAACGAAATCGGCATCGAGTTTGACGGCCCCCCAGCGCGAGGCCTCGTCTACACCCGCGTCTTCATGCACTGCATCGCCGGCGGATCGAGCGACACGAAAGCCGACCAGTACGCCAGGCAAGCGCTCCAGCGTGCCGAGTCATACCTCCGGCAGAATCCACAAGCACAGTGGAGCGACGCTCTCGACATGACGACACAAGCGCTCGAAAAGGGGACCTTCATCCGCTCCGACCTGGAGCTCCCATCGTCACGGGCCAAGGACAAGTACATGCTCCCTCGAGGTAGCGCAGCTACCATCCGCGAGGCTGAGAACAACCTACCTCAGCTCCCCTCCGGCCAAGCGCGCACTCAGGACGAGCACGTGGAACGCCCCCGCGCTGTTCAAGCAGCTATCGAAGCAGCCCGACGCAAGATGAGCCTCCAAGTAGCAGAAGAACGCCGCAAGCAGGAACGCCTCCGCCAGCAACGCGACGGGCGCTTCCAGCGCCTCACCGGCATCGACCCTGCCACCATCGGACCACAACGATAGAAAGCCCCCCATGAGCAACCAAGAGATCACGCTGGACCAGAACAGCGACGATGGCCTCTACACACAGATCCTCCGAGGCCGCTACGTCACCAGTATCGACGGCAGCATCATCACCCTCGATGACGGGACAGAACTCTACATTCAGGGCAATGCCGGGTGCGGCGGCTGCTCGAGCGGCTGGTACTGGCTCGAAGAAACCTTCAAGCGCGGCAACCGCAAGGCCCGTATCATGAGCGCCTACGTGGCCTACAGTGAGGACAAGTCAGAAGACGAACCTGCCAGATCCGTCTACACGATCTTCGTGCTGGTGGACGGCAACCCGTCTCAGCTTCCCCTCGCGACCCTCCGCGGCGACGACGGCAACGGCTACTACGGCACCGGCTTCAGGCTCACCGCCACCATCCAAAAGCCCCCGACAGTGACCGCCACGGTCACGTCACGGGACATCATCAACGCGCTCGTGGACGGGCAAACGCCCTCTGATGTCCCTGACATCCGCAACCGCGAAGACCTCCTCAACGCCGTCGTCTACACGCTCCAGCAGACGCGGGGCTTCGACTCTCCTCTGCGCATCACCGGGCCAGAGGCCCAGCTTTTCCGCAAGCTGGCCTCTATTCAGTACGGAGACCGCGGCCCCTACTATGTGGGCGCATGGTATGGCTTCCACCAAACACTCCTCCTCTGGTTTGCCGACATGGAGGGAGGCCTATCCCTCGTCCTGCGCGACTTATCCAACGGAGCGGAAGGCTACGTGGCGAAACTACGCGACTTCACAGAACGAGTGCGCGCCTCCAAGGAGCCTATCAAGACCTTCATCACCGGCTACGACTTGAAAGGCGACACAGCCACCGTCAACGGAGTCCGAGTGCCGGCCACCGACTTCCTCCTCTCCGAAGTCTGCGGCTTCCACGGCAATCGCATCGGCTACGAGAGCACTTACATCCATGATTGGATCTTCTTCCGCTACGGCGCGCGCATCATCAAGCACCGCGCAGGCGGACGCGGAGACGTTACAATCACCTCAGACACCCAGAGCGTTTGGGCAGTAAACCCCCAGAAAGGCACCCAACTATGACCAAGAAGAGCTCCAGCAAGCACCGCGGCACGCCACGTCGAGGAACCATCCTCCACGGCCTCGCCCGCCTCATCCGCCCCCTCCTCGCTATCGTCGGGATCATCAGCGGCATCATGGCATCGTTCGCGCTCGCAGACGTGAACCGAGCCATCAGCATCAACGACGCTGTACTCGCCTCACACCCACCGCAGGACGCGACAACGACGATCCCTAACCCGCTCCCAGACGGCACCATCACCGCCCTCGTCTCCTCCCACGCAGGCAGCGCAGGCTACAGCCCCACCGCCGGAGTCCTCATCGAACCCGTCTGGCTCTTCCACCCACGCATGAGCTTCATCCTGGCACTCATCGCAGTTCTCGCGCTCGCATCCTGGATCACCAAACACAGCAGATGGAACACACTCCCCTTCGTCCGCAAGTTCCACATCGAGGCCCCCAAGCCTCGCTGGTGGTGGGAGTTCACCGGCTACGCCGAAGTCCTCCTCCTTGTCAGCCTCACCGCCACCGTGATCTACACGCTCGGCAGATAGCGCCCAACAGCAACGAAGCGGCCCGGCCCCCACCATGGGGAACGCCGGGCCGCTTTCGTATGCGATCAGTCGCGGATCAGGGAACCATCAGCGCCGATACGCGCCGTGAGCTTGTAGGTGTAGCCCCACTTGTACTCCTTTTCCTTGTAGCCGAGGTCGTGGAGCAGCTGCATCCAGGACTCGTAGCCGCCCTTGGTGAGAGCGTCATGGAAACGCTCCAGATCATCCTCTGCGAGCTCAGGTGAAACCTCAACACGCTCAACGCTTGGGAGGATGGGCTCTCGCTCACCAAACGCTCCCAGAACATACGGCTCCGCACTGTAGATGACTGTCACTTCATGCTCGCCGGAGTCGAGTCCAAACTCAGACAGACGCTCCTTCAACGTGAACCGCTCGCGAGGCTTCCAGCCCTCGCAACGGTCCAGGCGCTCGCTCAGGTCGCGCACGGCAGCAAGCATCGGACGCGACGCTGCGATGGCCAATGCAGCAAGCTCGAGCGGCACGATGAACCGATCATCTTCCTCTTCGGCGGGCTTGACGTACTCGAACTCTGCGCCACAGCAGCCAAAACCGATAGATGTGCGGAATCGCTGCTCCTCTGTAGCACTAGGTGCCACGGGAATGCGCAGAACAGCAACAACCTCTTCACCCTCGTTGCGCTTGTCATCGAAAGTCCACGTGAGGACCAGAACCCCATCATACAGGGCAGCTGAAACACGGCGAAGAGGTCCAGCAGCACCAAACGACACAATAGGCTCCTCGTTGAGATTAGCGTCAACACACTGCCCAAGGAGTCGCGCAGCGCTCGTGTGAGTGTTCAATGTGATCATACATTCCACCGCGACCTGCGCATAGAAACGCGGGTTCCCTGACTCAATGGCCTCCACAACATCGTGCTCGAGGAAGTCCCTGAACCAACTCCGATCCGCCACGAAGCTAGGGTGCGCCTTCTCGTAGGCGACGTAGTACTCCTGCTGAGTGGTCTCGAACCTGTCGTGAGCTTCCTTGAGGCTGGCGGGGATGTAGGTGGACATTATTGGCTCCTAGCTTTCTGGGGGGAGGGGTTAACGGTGGTTGAGCATCGAGCTTCGAGCGGTCACCTGTCGCCTGGCGGCTTTCAGTGCGCGCCACTCGAAGAAACGGGCGTAGGTGAATGCGAAGACGATGCCGGGAAGTGACCCCACCGCAATGGAGAGCACTGCGATGAGAGCAATCGAGCTGGCCAGTGACATGTGGGGCCTCCCTTCTCAACACGTCCACAGGAGTTGCGAACAGGACTGAGCATAGCATCCCAAACTGGACTACGCAAAGGGAATCAGAGTCCGATGCGGGAGGCAAGGAAGAAGCCCTGCCTCCCACGCGAACCTACCGACCAATCGCCACCCGATCCCCACCAACACGCTGCCAAGAAGGATCTCCTACACCGCTCCGATAACCGTCCACTTCACCCCGACTCATATCATCGCGATAAAGCGTCATTCGACTCCTGCTCACGCGCTGCTCTGGGTACAGCTCATAAATGCGACGCTCAGCACGCGAAGCCCTGCCCGCAACAACCAACTCCTTCGACGTACCCAGCGCCTCATCCCTCACAGCCGCGCGAACCCGAGCGACAACGCCATTGAAAAACCCCAACGTGTACCCACGCCGAAAACGAAGCCGATCAGACTGTGGATAGAACACCCGCCCCCGCAATGCCTCCTTAAGGCCCACCTTGCACTGAATGAGCGCCGAGTTGAAGAGCTCACTCAAGAGTGCCAAGTCGCCCGCAGCGCCAGCAATCGTAACCTGGCTTCTGCGAGGGCCTTCCTGAACGACGGCCATGCAGCTAAGAGCCTTCGCCAGGTTCGACAAACCGATCACGCGCATCGGCCCCATCGACCCGCGCCCACTCGAGCGCCAGCACATGCAGAGTATCAGTGCCCACGACAAGCGACCCCGTAGCAACAGGTCAACACACACTACCCACAGCCCACCCGCACAAGAGGCCCGACCGGACCAGTCAACTTGCAAACAAGTCCAACATGGACTACAGTTCCAGACTAAGAGAACCCCCAGAAAGAGAACCGCCATGCCCACCCAGAAGAAAGTCATCATCGGTACCCGGAAGAACCTCGTTGAGGCTACAGTCCGCAACCGCAGTGAGGTTGTCGAATACCTCCAGCAACACAACTGGCACCTCGACAGGGAAACCTTCATCAGGGTCGCCCCAGACGAATACTGCCTCGTCAGTAAATCGGCACTCACCCCTGACATGAACATCGTTTCTGAAAGAGTTGTTTACACGTGGAGCACAGCTGAAACTACAGAGCTAAAAAAATTGAGGGAATACAAAGAGTGGGGGACTAAGGCGTACAGACTCCTTGTAAGCGAGATGATGGTACTGTGCGTGATTTTGGTGCCAGCAACATTTTTCGCGTGGAGCCGTCTTTACACCTTTGGGAAATATGCCATTTGCGCAGCATGGCTCGCTTTTCTTGGCACTCGCATCTGCATTTTTGCTTCGCTTGATGACACAGAGTCCGATACGAAAAATAGTGGCAAGTAGCTAACTAGACCGGTATTGAGACACCCATCCTCACCACCTGAATAAGCAACAGAAACGCCTGATAGGAGAACTCTGATGACAAAGAAAAATGCATTTGCGAAGCACTTGGGCGAGTTTCTACTGGGACTAGTTAAGGTGTGCGTTTTTATGGCCCTGATGACCGGGACTGTCGTAGTGTCCGCCTTTGTCACCATGCAAGGCACGTTCGTCATACTTGATAAGTATGGGTTTCGCGGAATAGTCATCGAACTCATCATCGTGGTCATAGCCCTGGTACTTGCGTCCGAAACGTTCCAAGATAAGCGCGAGCAGAACAAGGCTCAACGTACAAGGAACGAAGCTCAAACAGAAAGCGACCAGCAAGGCTCCAAGGATGAAAAAGAAACGTATGAACGATGCACGTCAGATAAGGCGCGCAGTGTGGAAGTATGCTCGTCCTGAAATTGTTCGGCTTATCCGATTTGCCGTTCTAGGAATCTGCTACTTCTTACTAATTACCCTTCTTCTCATAGACCGCATCAGCCAACTTGGACTGTTGTGATGTCCGCCAGGACACCAAGGAGAACATATCCAATGACCGACCCCCTGAACCTAGCCCCCAATGATCCGCCAATGCCGACAGGATGGAAACCATTCTGGAAGCTCCCCACAACACTGCCACCCTGGCCCGAACCCATCGACCTACCAGTCGATAAGGAAGATGAACACCACTACCTAGGAAGGTAACGCCATCATGCCAACCGTCACCGAGCAAACCCTCACTGTCCACGACCTGTACGCCATGCGCGACAACGTCGGACTGCCTAAACAGGAGTGCATTGCGCCGGTTAAAAAACGCTCCTGGTTCGAGTGGGATAAGTTCGAACAGGCGCACTATATTAAAAAAATCGCTCAAGGCAATGCCGAGCCTCCCAGGATATTTATTTATGAACCTCTTAATAGTCCAGACAAAGCCGTCATCCTGGATGGACGCCAAAGGCTCAAAGCAATCTTTTCTTACTTGGATGGCAACCTGACGACAGGGGCGGCAGGATACGTTAGTTGTGAGGCTGCGAAGATCTACAACCAAGTAATCTCAGAACTCCCCAGCATCTCCAGTTTCTTGCCACTACCTCTTCAAGTTAGCATCGTCAATGCTTCATCCTATTGGATGGCAGCTCTCTCTTTTTATCCACTAATCTGTGGACATGGCGACTATGCGCCAAATGAGCTAGAAATGTTCAACCGCATTGTTGACGAAAACTCGCCAGTCCTTTCAAACTTAAGTGACTGCAAAAAGCGCCTCGGTCAAGCTGAGGGAGAAAAGCATCAGCTTCTCTCATTCTTTAACCCCAAGCGGCAGAGGAACAAAGACGAATGGAGACGCGAGTTGGATGCGCGAAGCGCCGAAGTTCACGTCTTTTCTTTCATTGAACGACATCTATTACGAGGAGTCGTCCCATGCTGAACGCCTACATCATCCCCGACCCCGCAACCGTCCCCGACGACTACGACCTCGCAGCAGAGCTCACCGCCCGCGGCTTCCCAGCCCGAGAGATCGTCACCTACTGCGGTGGTCGCGAACGAGACTACATCGTGCTCGGCCATGACTTCGAGGAAGACGGTGGTGACGCGCTCGTCTGGAACCCCGACACGGAAGAGGTGTGGTACCTGTCCAGAGGCGACGTAGAAGCAGCGCGCAAGGCTGTCCCAGGCACCCCATTCACGCACCTGCGCTACTCGTACTACATCCTCACCGAAGACATGAACAAGGATCTTGACGCGCTCCAACGTGAAGGCCTCGACTGCCAAATCTGCGCCAGCCACCTCGACGGAACCGACATGGAACCCACCATCTACGTCCGAGACGTTTATGGAGACCCCGACAACCCCGTCTACCCCGGCGAAATGATCGTTTACGCTCACGGCGCGCTCTACGACGAGATCTCCGAAGAAGTGTGCGAAGCCGTCAGAGCAACAGCTTGACCTCCACGCAGCGAAGCACCCCTCCCCACTGAATATCAGGGGAGGGGCACTTCTGCATGTGGAGCATTGTCGAAAGTAAGTGCCCATTATGGACTTGCACCAACTTGCAGCAGTCCAATATGGGATATAAGCTGAGGGGGAGAAAGGAGGCTCATCATGGCCGCACGCAAGGCAATTCTTGCCCTCGACTTCGATGAGGTGTTCATCCTCGCCCCCGGCACCCCAACAGCGAAAGGGGCGTACCCGGATCGCGCCCGCACCCTGGTCACGGTCAAGCTCGACAGTGGGCTCGTGGGTACTGGGGATGTCTGGTACTCGCCCCGCATGATCGAAGCCCTCAACGTCATCGTCGGCGACGCGGACAAGATCCTCCTCGCCTCGTCATGGGGGAAGGCGAGTATGAAAGCAATGAGGGCCGTGGGCCTACACCTCCCACGCCGGAAGACCGTCAACCTGTTCCCGCACCTCACGCCGGGCACCATCAGCCAGGAGCGCAAGCTCCGCCGTGCCCACGACCTCATCCTCGACCACCTCACCGACGATGACACCCGCATCGCGTGGGTGGACGACCAGCACCCCCGAGGCTACGGGCAGGTAGACGGCATCCACACCATCGGCACCGACCCCATCACTGGGCTAACCCGAGCTGACCTCGCGCACATCCGCGACGTGCTCTTCTACTGAAAGGAACCACCCATGACATTGACGCTCAAGTGGGCGAACGGTACCTGCACGGGCGACCTCGCGCAGGTCGCGAGCCTCGTTACGGCCATCACCCAGAAGAAGCCCTGGACACAGACGACACGCAAGACTGGTGGGCTCATCGTGTGGCAGAAGTGGGACGAGTCTGAGCAGCTAACGTCAGTGGGTGACCCCACCATCGCTGACGACCTCGCCGACCTCCTCGCCGACCACCTGGGAGTCCCTCAGGACGAGGTGACCATCAAGCCTGACCCGCGTGACTCGTCGCAGCTGACCGCCAGCGAACTACGCGCTCGACGCCTCCGTGCCCACCTCAGCAAAAAAGACCTCGCCGCCCTATGTGGCGTAAACGAGTACACGGTGCGCAACTGGGAGCAAGGCGTGCGCACCGTCATCCCCACCCGACTCCTGCGCGTTTTCCAGCGCCTCGACTCCTACAGGGAGGAAGCCCATGCAACAGTCCACGCCGAAGCAGTGCGCCTCGCCGGAAACGAGGACGCGCTCACGCAGACTGGCTTCACCGGATACGCCGTCTACGCGCCCAACGACCACGCATACGCGACCCTCTGGCCGGACGCTGCAATCAGCGCCGACATGTGGCGCGATGTCATCATCGAGTGCGGGCGTTTCCGCAGTGTCGCAAGCGACTACGAGGCAAGACTCATGGGCCTTGACCTCATCACCATCGAACCACCACGAAAGGGCAAGCCATGAGAACCGCGCCAGCGCCACAACAACCAGAGCGACCCACCCTCGAGACTGCCTGGGTTGAAGATGCGGATACCCCTGCGCCCTCGCGTAAGCGCGCCATCATCGTCATCATCATCGCTGTCGTCGCCCTCATTGCGTCAGGTGTCGCCGCATGGGTGTGGAGCACCCACCAGGCGCAACCTCCCGCCCCGCAGCCCACAGCCACGCAGACGGCACGCGCGTACACGGCCAGCGACTACGAGGAAAACCGCGCAGTCTGCCGCGAAATGTACGAGACCCGCGACCTCCAGCTCTACTGGTCGTGCGTCGTCGGCGACATCCGCCTCGGACAGGAAACCGACCCGGCGGTCCCGCTCGCGGATCTGCCGCCTGTTCGACTAGCGCCCAAGGCCAGCCTCGGAGGCCAAACCGACATCACCTTCGCGCCCGACGCAACCGCGCGTTGCTACGCCACCGGCTACTGCCTCACCGACGCAACCTTCAACGCCAGCCACACCAACGTCAAGGTCATGTTCACGCGAGGCGACGGCGACATCATGGGCCTGTTCGTCCCCACGTCGGACGCGCCTACCGTCATGACGCAGGAAGTCATCGCCCCCTACATGCCCACCGGAGCCGCACCGGACCCCACCGTCCACCAGGCGACGCTCAGCCGCATTCACATGGGAGCTGACACCCTCGTCGGCTACGTGTTCTCACAGCCCCGCTACTGCGGCGACACCCCCGACGAGTGCTCCGCAAAGTACACGGCCCGCACCCCCATCCCCTTCACGGGCACCACCCACATCACCACCCAAGCCGAAGCCCAGAACTGAGAGAGTCCGTCATGTCAGTCGAGAGAACCACCATCGAGCACTACGCGCCTAGTAGCGCGAAGCAAGGCGGAGGCTGCGTTGAAGGCGGAGGCTGCGTTGAAGGCGGTGCGTGATGTTTGAAGCTGTCAAGGTCGCGCTTGACCCAACTCCCACGCAGGAGCGCCTATTCCTGTCTCATGCTGGCGCTGCGAGGTTTGCGTTTAACGCGGGGCTCGCTCACGTGAAGGAGGCGCTTGAGGCGGGCGCGAAGCCGGAGTGGTCATACTATGCGCTGGTTCGCTGGTGGAACGCCAACAAGGATGTCCTGGCTGTGAACGCGGACGGCACCCCGTGGTGGGCTGAGAACTCGAAAGAAGCTGCGAACACTGGGCTCAGGTCGTTGGCATCCGCCTTGACGAACTGGTCGAAGAGTCGCCGTGGCGCGCGGAAGGGCCGCAAGGTCGGGTTCCCGAAGTTCAAGGCCAAAGACCGTGCAACGCCCCGGTTCGCGTACACCACCGACTTTAGGTTGATCGAGGGCGATCCGAAGGCTCTGCGCCTGCCGAAGATCGGCCGCGTGCATTGCATGGAGGATGTCGCCGAGCGCGTGGGCGGCGCTCGCGTTCTGCGCGTGACGGTCTCGCGTCGCGCTGGGCGTTGGTACGCCGCATTAACGGTCGAACGCGACGACAAGCCGGTGACGAAGCCGCCGCGGGGCGGCGCGGTCGGCGTGGACCTGGGCGTCAAGACGCTCGCTACGCTGTCGGACGGGACGGTCATCGCCAACCCGCGTTGCCTTGCGGCCAGCGAGCGGCGGTTGAAGCGCGCGCAGAAAGCGGTCAGCCGCAAAACCATGGGCTCGAACCGGCGAGCCAAGGCGCGAGTCAAGGTGGCCCGCCTCCACGCCCATGTGGCGAACCAGCGGCTCGACGCGATCCACAAAGCAACGACCTGGCTCGCCGAAACGTACTCGGACATCAGTATCGAGGATCTGAACGTGGTAGGCATGGTGAAGAACCACCGGCTCGCCAAGGCCGTGTCGGATGCGTCGTTCGGCGAGTTTCGCCGCCAACTGGAGTACAAGACCGCGCGCACCAGCGCGACACTACACGTCATCAACCGCTGGTACCCATCCAGTAAGACATGCTCGGCGTGTGGGGCAGTGAAAGCCAAACTCCCCCTCGTCGAGCGCGTCTACAGGTGCGACGGTTGCGGCCTGACCATGGACCGCGATCTGAACGCGGCCATCAACATCAAGGTCGCCGGGAGTGCCCCGGAGACTGTAAACGCGCATGGAGGGACTGTAAGACGGAGCAACCAGCACGGTTGCGCAACGCGAGTCCCAGTGAAGTGCGAACCAAGCAGGCGCGGCGGAAACCGCGCTGTAAGACTTGGAGCGGGTGCCCGCAAGGATACCCTGCAAACTACAGTCAAGTAGCTTGTAACGGTTCAGGATCTTCGCGAACGTCGTGACCTCGCCACCTTCGGCGTTACGCCGCATCCTGCTCGCAGGTGGATGCTCATACGGTGAACAGTCCGCGCACGAAAGGAAACCGCCATCATGGCGCTCATCAACAAGGACACGCGCATCGCGCGATACTCAGCCGAAGAAGGCGTGGGCTGGGTGCCCCTCGTCCCCGGCCTGGAAACATCCCCGTCGTTCGACAAGTACCTGGAAGAAACCGGCTACTACATCAACGACTACAGCGACCGTGATGAAGACAATCTGCTTCGAGACTCACTCCTGGACCCTCTGGGCCCCGTGTGGGACGACATGAACGAAGAGTTCCTGCTCGACCTCTACGAGGGCTGGGGCCATATCCCCATGGTCACCCCAGATACTCCCGTCTTCGCGTTCGTCGAAGGCAAAGCCCCCACCTCGGCACCACTATCGAAGGCCATCAGCTCACCCCTGATCGGCGGCGGCGAAACCCTCGCCCTGAAAGTCCTGCGCGAAGTCGCTGACAGGCGAAATATCTACGTCCCCAGCGACGCGACCGTGTACGACGTTCTGAACCTCATCAGCATGGCAACGAACAGCCCCCTCTGGGCCCTCAACTGCCTCCTACGCACCCAAAGCAGCCAGAGCGGCAACCAGCTCACACTCGGCTACCACGAGAACCAACGCGAAAGCAGCTGGATCGCAGCCACCCACAAAAGCGGCTACTCCTGCGCCTTCGACCTCCTCGACCAAGACCTACGACGCGACTACGGCGTGAACTACGTGATCGTCCCCGACGACGACCACACCGACTACTTCTACACCAGTACCAAGTATCGCGACAAGAACATGAAGATCATGCGATACAAGGAAAACGGCGTAGTCGGAGACGCTATCGAACTACTCGACCTCGACGGCGGCAACGCATACCCCAACCTCCACGGATGCCAGCCCGAAACGAGAGTGCCGGAGCTCCTACGTCTCGACAAATACCTCGCGACGATGAAAAACCTGCCCCAAGGCACCCAGGTTCCCATCGCGATCTACTCCACCAACAAGGGGGACACAATCACCATCAACGGCACACGCATCCCCGCATTCAAGATCGTCGCAGAAGACCTCTACGAGCGCTGCGAACTCTACGACCGCACCGACTTCCGAGTCATGCGGCAACCCATCCGCTCATACAGTCCCTTCCAACTGCGACCACAGTTCGGCAAGCACATCCTCACCCCAACACCCAGCGGGAACGCCGTCCTCGCCCACATCCAGAAGCAACGGTGACACCACATGCGCATCAACAACAAGTCCCTCTTCCCCTACCGGGGGAAGTACGGTTCGCGTCCACCCCTCAACTTCGGGCGCACCAAAACCCACATCCAAAGCCCCATCGGCACGAGCATCCTCCTCACCGACGCATACGACGGCCTCATCGGCCCCGTCTGGATCGCCATTCCCGACCCCACGTTTAGCGACCCCGACACAATGCCCGTCCCCCCGTACCTGATTGCCAGGGCCCTACACGCCCGCGAAGTCGTCACGCAAACAACCAATACCCCGCTCGAGATCGTGGCCTACGCGCGCACGCACATGTCCCCAGTGTCAGCGATGCAAGCCAGCATCGACGTGATCGTTCGTTTCCCCAACGGCAGCGCTGGGCTCGCTGAGGTCATCAAAACACGCGACAACCCCAATGGCCACGGCAAGCTGAAAAACACATCGCCCCTACCGTCGGACAGTCACCTCATGGTCGGAGTGAACGAGGTCTGGCCAGGAATAAACCCAATCCCTGTGTGCAAGAGGTCAGGCACCACCCCCTTATACGTCCTCCATGCAGGCGATGTGGAGAACATACCCGACCGCAAGACACTCGACCTTATCCTTCGACGTACCCCGTCCGTGTTCGCACGCAACCGAGGTCGCGAGTACGGAGAGATCTGGGACGAAGAACTCGAACAAGACCCGACCGACTGGGATACCCCGTTCCTCCTGCGTATCCTCGCGCGCAGCATCAGCGGAAACACCAAGGTCGGACGATCAGACACCCAAACCAACGGCCTATGGACGTACTGGGTGAGCTGCGACGGGCGCAAGCCCCGCAAGCTCGCCGACTTCACCAACCCGCTGGTCTACACTGGAGCGACCCTCAGCTTCCTCGCCTGGAGCGCATACGGAAACCTTGAGGAAGACCTCGCAAGCAAGACAGCAAGCCTGCTCCGCTAAGCCCCGAAAGGGAACCCCACATGCTCACACGCGCCCGACGAGTACTCCTCGCCCTCATCGCCGCGGCCACCGTCATGCTGCCGCTCACCCCGGCCCCCGCATACGCTCTCCCAGCCAATCCCAACGTCTCCGATGAGGTCATCGAGGCGAACTGGGCGACCCTATCCGCCGAGCAGCAGGAAGCAGCCAAGCAGGTTGTCGCAGAAGCCAAGGCCGAAGGCTACTCGGCGGAGGCCGCAGCGGCCATCGCCGGTAACTTCTGGCGCGAGTCCCACTTCAACGTGGACGCAGTGAACGCCTCATCGGGCGCGTGTGGCATGTACCAGGCCCTTGGAGACCGACAGACGCTCCTGTTCACCTACAACGGAGTCTCCGGATGTTCAGGCCTCAAAGCCAAAGAAACCACCCAGGCGGCGCTCGCGGACGGGCGCAGTGAATGGCTCGGATGGCCCACCACCAGCAGCATTTATGGCGGCATGGCCTCCTACGCGCTCAACGAAGCCGGCGTTTGGGGCATCACCGGCGGCACCGCCCCCTCCGCCGACGACTCTTTCGGGAGCCTCGAAGGCTTCAAGAGTACCGACAACTGGTACTTCGCGACGTGGATCTGGATGACGAACTGGGAAGCCCCCGGCGCAGCTGAAGCAGGCTTCATGGAACGAGCCTCCTACGCTGCGACAGTCCTCAAGAAAGTCGGCAACACCGACCCCGCCGCAAAGTCCACCACAAGCGGCGCACAGTCCGGCTCAACCGGGGGAATCCTCGACGAGTGGTCCCTCCCTGGGATGCCCAAGAAACCCGAAATCGCTAAAGGCCAGTCCCTCACGTTCGCGGACAGTTCGCAGCTCACGGCGAAGCAGCGCGCAAACGCCTCCGACCTGAAAACACAGCTCGAAGAAGAACGGGACCGAGAAGCAGCTGAGTCAGCTCGAACATGGGTCGCCGTCGTCGGTGTCGCCCTGTTTGTCTACGCTCTCGTCATCCTCCTGGCCCTCCTGATCGACCTGTCGTTCCCACTGTTCTCTGTCCTCAAGGGCGTGACCTTCGGGCGGATCAAGTACTCACCACTACCAGCCGACGAGCGCCCGAAAGGCACCTACGGAGTCGCCGGAGTCCTAGCCACCTGTTTCGCCTTCGCAGCCCTCGGTGCCCTCATCTTCACGGGCGTGATCCAATCCTGGCTCGCGCACCTCGTCATCGCCCTTACCTCTTGAAAGGAACCCTCCCATGATCCGCCAGTCCGAAACCGACTTCGCCACAGCCCTCGTCACCAAGTACGGGCAGCAATGCGCCGAGCTCTTCGCCCTGTTCCTCCACACCATCCCCCTCGGGTGCTCATGGGCGTTCCTGCACCCCCAGCAGGTCGAAGACCTCGGCCTGCCCTACAACCCAGAAGGCCCCGTCCCCCTCATCTGGGATCCCCAACACAAGACGGTCGCCACTCGCACCGCCACCAACGCGAACGCCTCCACTCTGACGTTCGTCCTCATCCCCGTCGTCGGAGGCTTCATCCTCGAAACCGCCTACAGCGTCGCCGTCAACGTCATCGAACAGTGCGGAGGCCTCTACGAGGAAGACATCCTCACAGCAGCGGGGGAGAGTCGCACCAAAGCCAAGGAACTGTTCACCAAGCGCCTTGAAAAAGCAATCAACGACGGTGGCGAGCTTCGCTTCGGCTACTACTGCGTCAACGGCTCCCAGACAATCACCATGAACGGTGTCGCCTACCCCGCCTACTCGCTCCCACTACGCGCCATCGCCGAAATCGCAGCACAACAGGGCCTCTCCTTCCGCGTCCCCCAACACGCCCCCATCCCGGCCTCCACTGTCGCCGCAAGCCCTTGGGACACCCTCTCTCGGTCAGTTGCAGCCCCCTCCGGCAACGCAATCCTCGGAGCCCTCACCCGCTGAAAGACCACGCCATGTTCATTCACATTCCAGAACCCAGACCCCGTGAGGGCATCGCCCCCGCTCTCGAACTCCAGATCCGCGCTCGACTCGACAGTACTGTGACGGAGCATGTCGGCGAAGCTGTCACCATCAGCTCACCCCAATACGAGACCTTCATCGCGCAATGCGCAGAAGCCCTCCAACGCGACAAGTCCCTCGACCTCGAGGTCGCTCCCGCGAGCGCGGATGACGCTGAGACCATCACCATCGTCAACGACTCCGGCATCACCGTCGAAGACATGCGCGAGACCATGAGCGACCTCATTGGAGACGCGCCCGACCTCGGAGTCACGATCAGCGTCAACGACGGCCAGTACACCATCACCCTGACCGCCGTCCCCGACCTGCCCGTCCTCGAAGCCCACGTCGAAACACTCACCTGGTCCGCAGATGGACACACCCTCACGCCCACCATCCACACAACAACGGGAACCGAGATCCCCACATGGACCCCGGCGATCCTCGCTCAAACCGAAGCCTACCCAGGTGGGACCGTCCGCTACGTCGATACCACCTACGGGCCGATCCCCTGCACCCCACAGGGGACCGTCATCATCGACGCAGCCATCGCGACCTCAATACACCACGCCCGCGTGTAACACTCTTTACGCCTCCCTTCCAGTTGGTACCATTAAAGAAACTAGGGCAAAAGCCCCGGTTACGGCTCCCACAGGAAGGGAGGCGCTGTGCGCCGCTACATCGAACAAGTCACACACCCCGACGGGACCGTCACTGAGACACCCGTTGACGGCATCATCCTCACCGAGCGCAAATACCAGGAACAGCGCGACCACCTCGAAGCGCTCATCGTCACCGCCGACACCTTCCTCCAGCAAGCACAAAGCGCCCTCGACTCCCTCATGGACACGTACAAGGCGCAACGCTCCGCCGATAAGACATACCTCGCAGCCTTCGGCCTCGAGGACGACCCCCAGTCCGAAACCATCCTCTAAGCTCACACCTCCCCATCGAACGGATCACCATGAACGACTACAACGACATCGAAGACCTCGACGAGACGACAGACGACACCATCGTCCTTGACCTCGCCGATGACACCATCGGCCCTGACGACCTCGATGAAGCCGACCTCGAGACCACAGAAGAGGATGAGGACGACTACGACGAATACGAGGATGATGACGACGAGGACGACGTAACCTCAGTTCCCGTCACCACCTTCACGCTCACCCCACTACGAGACGGCCCCGACGAGGCTGACGAGGATGCCGTGGGCGACGGAGACGAAATGACCGAGGACGACACGGACCTCAACGAGGGCGCTGACGACGAAACCAGCGCCGATACCGAGGCCGCTCCCTTCCGCATCGACATCGACACAGACAACCTCGACAGCACCGCAGTCGAAGCGATCAGCAGCGTCAATGACGTGGTGACCGTCAAGAGCGACGCATACTCCGTCCGGTACACCCACATCAGCCCCCACCAGGTCGTCGGCACCAAGCCCATCAAGGACTACCGAGCCGACACCTACAGCGGACTCTTCAACGTGATCCGTGAGATGGGTGTCATTGTCCCCGTCGTCGTGACACCACTCGCTGAGTATGCCGACTTCCTCGCCGACAACAACATCACCACCGGCGCAGAAGCCGACGAGCTCGGCTACGCGGGCCCACGCTACCGAGTCCTCGACGGCTGGCGACGCATCTTTGCATCCCTCAAGAACAACTACGACGAGATCCCCGCCGCCATCGTCACCTTCCACGACCCCGAAGTTGGACGCGACCTATCCAACCTCATGCACCTAGTCCTCAACCGCGCCCAGACACACACATGGGCTGAGAAGTGGGCGATGCAGCAGGTGATGGAAGAGTCCTACAGCCTCACCCCATCCATGCTCGACTGGCTCCTCCTCATCGACGCAGGCGACTCCATGCGCCTCAAGGAAGTCATGCTCGCCGAGTACCCCGAAGTGACCGACGAGTTCCTATCGGGCAAGAAAGACCTCGCACGCTCCTACAAGGCACTCGAAAAGCTCCGTAAGGCAGAGGCGAACCCAACGGCAGGCGACGACGACAGGAAGATCTCCAGCGTTGACGAAGCCGGCGACCTCGCAACCGACGATACGGAAGATGCCCCCCTTACCGACGAGGAAGTCAAGAACCTCCTCGAAATGGGCGACGAACTCCGCGAAGTCCGCGACCTCCTCAACAAGGAAGCCGACACCGACGACGCAGACATCGACGACGAGAACTACGGCGGCGACCCCATCCCCGAAAACGCAGCCGAACAGGTCGGCTTCGAGGGCGGCGACGACGACGAAGACATGTTCGGCGAAGTCGATGAGAACACCGTCCAGGACACGAAGGACCGCAAGCCCCTCTCCAAGGAACTACGCACAGCGATCCTCGCGCGCGACGAGTTCACCTGCCAGGCCTGCGGCTACGGCAAGGGCATCACGTCCATGGTCCACCTCGGCCAGCTCGAAGCCCACCACAAGACCAGCGTCTACGTGGGCGGCTCCGACGCGATGAGCAACTTCGTGACCCTCTGCCAGCGCTGCCACGGCCTCGTACACATCCTCGCCGGCTTCAACGCCAAGATCGGCATGACCAAGGAAGAGTTCGAGAACGTCCCCGACAACGATCAGACGATGTTCCGCGTCTGCATTAAGCTCGCAAAGGTCATCCTTAAGGCCGAAGAGGAAACCGGCAAGGCACTCAGAAAGTACAAGCCTGTACGTAACCCATTCTGGGAGCAGCAGAAGCAGGCACAAGATGTTGTCAAGACCCTAAAGGGTGAGGAAGCATTGGAGGACACAGCAGAATGACGACGTGGGTTTACTTCCAGCGGCCAGGATTCAGCCTCTACCAGGAGGACGGCGGCGTGCTTACATCCACCGCTCAGACCGTCAAGCGCGCCCAAGCCCTGCGCGACATGGCAGCGCGACGCGCTCCCAACCTGCAAGCTGCACCCTACAACCCGGCAGGCTACGAGTACTGCGCCTTCGATGGGCAGCGAGTCGTCAGTCTGTTCGCCCGCGACGGCCTCGCCGTCACCCCCGGCACCGTCGTTAAGACAGACCAGGGCAACAAGACGCTCGCGCAGGTTCTCGCCGACTACGAGATCACCGACCAGGGCGTTGACCCCAAGGCCGCAGCGTGGGACATCCAAGCCCTCCGTGAGGCCGTCCGCTACGCCAACGCCTACACGCTCACCCGCATCGACCCCCAAGACGATGGCCCCTTCAAGCCGGCTGGATTCACACGGCCAATCTACTGGGCTCTCACGCGCCCCGACAGCGACAACGAGTGCATCCTGCGCACGTGTTGCTACACGCAAGGAACCCACCAGGCCCACAAGCCCACCCTCGAGGCCCGCATCGGCAACTCCGACTACTTCCTCGTCTCCCTCCCCAAGGACTGCATCCCCCTGTTCGACGGAACAAGAGCGACCCCCACGCGGGAAATGCTACGAGCGCTCGCCCGAGCGGTAGACGACGCAGCCGCCACCCCCTTCTGCCTCGAACGAGACATTAAGGGCGTAGCCTATGCCCTTACCCGAGGGGGTGAACGTCTCGAGTTCTGCCTCGAAAACGTCGGCTCCTTCACCTACACGGGCGACGACTTCGTAGCACACGAGAGTCATGGCGACCCGGCATACACCATGGGGCGTTCCATGCTCGTCAAGGGTGCGCTCAAGAACTACGGTGGGGGGTGCTTCGCCGGCGTGTATGAGATCATCGACACTCTCGTTCGACAGAGAGGCGACCGCTCCGACCGCCCCTTACTGTCCGTTGACAGGTATCGAGCTGCGCGAAACGGCAAGTGGGACGTGTACGCCGACGTGCGCACCCCCTACGTGCCGTCACGCAGCACGCACCCCGAAACGCGGCGTAACGAGCCGTACAGCACCTACGACCGCTACGTCATGCACTACAGGAACCTCATCAAGGCCGACGCAGCCAACATGGCCCCCCGAGCAGATTAGGGCACGCATGAACGTTCCTCGCAGCGTTGCGGCGCGACTCAACGCCCGCCAGGCACACACCCCCGAAGCGCGCAGCCGCCTCGAATGGGCGGCAGAAGTCCACACCATCCTCGAAACCGCTGCCACCACCTTCGATGAAACCATGACCCGCCAGCAGGTAGTGGTCCCTGCGAACCGCACGCGCGGCCCAGTGCAAGCGAGAGGTATCCTGGACATGTGCCAGGCCCTCAGCGTCGCAGGCATGGCCACCAGCACTCCAACCGGCGACATCATCCTCACCCTCGCCGGACATGCCGACCGGATGCAAGCAGCACTCCACCTCGCCCACAGCTACCTCGAGGCCGAGCACCTGCACCTCAGTCGCGCACACACCGACCGCCCCGGCGTAACTCTCAGCCCCGCCAAAGCGCGCCACAAGACCTACGGGATACTCCTGAGCGCAGCAGCCGAAGCCTCCACCATCATCCGCGCAACCCGACCCTTCAATGCGCCACTCGACCAAGAGGATGTTGAAGCGGCGCACGCAGTACTCAGTCAGGGGTGGGTCGGATCAGCCTACCGGGAGCAACCACTCCTAGCGGCTGATGAAGGATGCAGCGAGTATGAGAGAATCTATCTCTCTGTCAGCCAAAAACCCCTCGTCAAGTCGTACAGAAAGAACCTGCGATGATCCCACTCCGCGCGCCTCGTCACCTCCATCGAGCGTGGCGGGGCTCTGTCGCCCTCACCTTCCTCCTCGCGCTCATCCTCACGTTCTTCGCCCACCCCGCTAAGGCGTTCACCGAAGACCAGGGGCACAACCTCAAGGCCAAGCCCTCCACCTGGTGCCAGTGGTGCGCCGACAGTGACTTCGGGTACGACCCAAACGAAGAGCGCGGCATGATTACCAACGCCGGAGCAACCATGGGCGAGGCGGCGTGCGGTAACTTCTCCTTCGCGTTCGTAGAACTGAGAGCCGGAGTCAAAGCCCGCGGCTCCTACACCGTCAACGACATGCGCGCCGAAGCCATCAAGCTAATGCAGGCAGGCAAAGATAGCCCATTCAGCGATGACGGTTGGCTCTACCAGCTCAATCCCGAAGGCTTCGCCCAGGGAGTCTCCAACATGACCGGCGGGCAACTCACCGTCGAAGTCCAAGGCGACACCAGCGGCGCAGGCCTTGGAGCCAACAAGTTCACCGAAGACGACGTGCGTCAAGCCATGAACGACGGCTACTTCGTCATCTTCATGGTCCAAACCGACACCGGCGGACGACACTGGATCGCCGGCGACTACGTGGAAGGCAACACCGTCCACACCATCGACTCAGGACGACCCCTCACCACCCTCGACCGCTCCCAATACCCCGGCGGCATCGGCCCAATCCTCAAGTTCTCCCGCACCGACGGCAAGAAACTCCAAGACCTCCCCACCATCGACGACGCAGCCACCAGCGTCGGCAGCAGCAACAGCGGGGACACCACCACCGCAACCGACACCGGCATCATCAGCGACCTCGACCTACCCGGTATGCCACCTCGCACCGTCGGACAAAACCACCAGCTTTCCGAAGCCGACAAGCTCGCCTTCGCGAAAGACACCCTCAAGTTCGCGAACTACACGAACCTGAACACCACGCAGAAAGACAACGTTGACCAGATCGTCGCGCAACGCCAGCTCGAACAAGACAGCAAACTGTCGAACGGGTTCAGCACCGGCGCAGCCGTCATCGGCATCATCCTGTTCCTATACGCCCTCGTCATCGTCCTCGCATTCCTGTTCGACCTCGCCTTCCCACTGTTCTCTCTCCTCAAGATCGCGACAGCCGGCTCCCTGACTGTGCATCACGAGTCGCAAAGCCGTGCGGGCGTGAAAGAGCTGGGAGCTCCACCTCGAGGCCGTTGGGCGACATGGGGGAATGTGTTTGTGACTGCCGGGCTGGTCGCAGCATTGGGCGGTCTGCTCATCAGCGGGACGCTGGTTAGGTGGGTTGCGTTGTTCGTGCAGATGCTCTACATGTGACGGGTGAGCATAACCCCTGCGCGCCTGTGATCTAGTTAACCAGTTTACAGGTTGCGCGCACAAAACAACCAGGCCTACACTAAACCCATCACAAACAACACAATCACAACTTAAGAGCGTCCCCTGAACCGCCCCGGATCAGGGGAGCACCCCGGAAAGGTGCCCGAGCGGCTGAAGGGGCCTCCCTGCTAAGGAGGTAAACAGAGGAATCTGTTTCGCGGGTTCGAATCCCGCTCTTTCCGCAGGACGCGAGAAGCGCCTGAGACGAGTTACTTCATTTGGATCGAAACTACACTCGTTTCAACCTTTTCTCTCGCGTCCCCCACTTTTGCCCAAAACACCCAGAAAGGAGAGCGTTATGGCGCGCATGAACACCCGAGGCACCAAGCCTCGCAACACGGCGGCAACGCCTATCGCCACCACCGGCCAGGCCTTCACCGCAGAAGGTGGAATGGGGCGGCAGCGCACCCCCAAGGGCGAGCTGTTCCTCGCCGCCGTGACCTCCCTCAACGAGGACACGTTCTACGAGACCGCCGACAACCGCGCGCAGCGCATCCAGACGCTCGCAGCGTCTCCCGAGATCGTCAACAGCCCCGAGTGGGCGCTCGGCATGGTCCGCTGGCTCCGCCAGGAGGTCGGACTCCGGTCGATCCCCAGTGTCGTCGCTATCAGCGTCGTTAAGGCGCGCCTGGACGCTGGCCTGACCGGCACCAACCGTCAGATCATCGAAGCGGCCATCAGTCGTCTCGACGAGGCCTCCGACATGCTCGCCGGGTGGATGAGCCTGTACGGGCGCAACATCCCCTCCTGCGTGCGCCGTGGCGTTGCCGACGCTCTGCGCGTCCGACTGTCCGAGCGTTCCTACCTCAAGTGGGCGGGTCGCATGAACTCGGGGAGCGTCACGCTCCGCGATGTCGTTAACCTGACGCACCCCAAGCCGAAGGGCAAGGTACAGGAAGCCCTCATCAAGTACGCGCTCGACGAGGGGTACGGCAAGAAGGGCGATGACAAGCAGCTGCCCACCATCCGGGCTCGCCGTCAGTTCCTCGCCCTGGATCGTGACGCGCAGATTAGCGCTCTCACCGGCCCGGACGCGAAGGATGTCATCCGTAAGGCTGCGCTCACTCACGAGGTGATCGCAGGCGCAATCGGGACGATCCCCGCCGACGTGTGGGAAACACTCGTTCCTGAGATGGGCTACATGGCCCTGCGGATGAACCTCCGACGCATCGAAGCATCCGGCGCGTCTCGCGCACTGATCGCCACGATCAACGAGCGCCTGAGCGACGTGGAAGAGGCTGCGAAGTCTCGCACCATGCCGGTCGCGTTCTATGCAGCGTACAAGAACGCGCCGCTGGCTTTCGCCGCCGCCCTCCAGGACGCAGCGAACGCTTCGCTCGAGAACGTTCCCGCGCTCAAGGGGCGCACGCTGGTCCTCCTGGACCGCTCCGGCTCGATGAGCTACCCCATGTCGGCGAAGTCGTCGCTGAGCTGCCAGGACACGGCCAACGTGTTCGCGTCGGCGCTCGCTATTCGAGGCGAGAGCGTCCGAGTGGTTGCGTTCGACGATCACATGGAGGACGTGAAGGTCGCCAGCACGGACCTGCTCCGTGTCGTGGATCAGATGCCCACCGCTCGAGGCTGCACCTACACGCCGGATGCTGTCGCTTACGCCCACAAGAAGGGCGAGAAGTACGACCGCATCATCATCCTCACGGATGAGCAGTACAGGGGCGGCAGCGTCGATAACGCGCTCGACACCTACGCCCCCGGCGTTCCCGTGTTCACGTGGAACCTCGCAGGCTACAAGACAGCCCAGATGGAAGCCCGAGAGGGCCGCTGGACTTTCGGCGGACTCTCAGACAAGGGCTTCCAGATGATCCCCCTCCTCGAGCGTGGAATCGGCCAGTCCTGGCCCTGGGAGTAACCACCCACCCAGGGGCCTCACCCAACACTCCCACCACAGGGCGAGGCCCCACCAATGCCCCTATAGCTCAGTTGGTTAGAGCTGCGGACTTTTAATCCGAGGGTCGCAGGTTCGAGTCCTGCTGGGGGCACTCAGTGAAAAACTGAACATGGCGGGGTGCCGGAGTGGACTAACGGAGCTGTCTTGAAAACAGTCGCACCGACAGGTGCCCAGGGTTCGAATCCCTGTCCCGCCGCCAACTGAATACATGGTCCTATGGGGTAGCGGTCAGCCTGCCAGATTTTCACTCTGGCGACCCGAGTTCGACTCTCGGTAGGACTACTCCGATCCGGTGTAGCTCAACGGATAGAGCAAGGGACTTCTAATCCCAAGGTTGCAGGTTCGATCCCTGTCACCGGAACTCCAACAACTGAATAACATCCACGAGGGTCAGTGCCCCGAGCGGCGAAGGGAGCCGACTGTAAATCGGCCACAGGTAACCAGCCCACACCGCAGGTTCGAGTCCTGCCTGGCCCACTGGTGGAGTGAAGACGCGAATGTGTGAGTTACTTCTTTGCATAGAAAACACATCCTGGGCGTAGACCCAGGGCCCCATTTGCTCGCGCAGCCTTTCAGCTTCACTCCGCCCCTCCATCTCGGATGGTGTAACGGCAGCACACCGGATTTTGGTTCCGGGCATCTAGGTTCGAATCCTAGTCCGAGAGCGAACTGCGGGCGTGTCCCTGTCGAGAAGATAGCGACGCGCCCGCATGTTTACCCAGATCGAAAGGAAAACCACCGTGACTATTGGTGAGCGTAAGGCCGCAGCCAACAAGCGCCGACGCGCATTCCACATCTACACGATGAGCGCCTTGACCGCCCTCTGCGTGGGCGTATTCGCAGCTCTCGGGTTCGTGGGCCTGATCGGCCCCTCCCAGTGGGCTATCAGCCGACAGGAAACCACCCTCGGGAAGGTCTTCACCGGCTGGCTGACGACCGTCAACATGCCCGCCGCGGGGTGGGGGAGTGAGACCGTGTTCGTCTCCTCTTACACGGGCGATACCGCCCACCTGGCCACAGGGGAGATGGTCCCCGTTGCGGACCTGACCCTCACGGCACCGCTCTCGGCGACAGCTGAGCACGCCGTCTTCATGAACACCCTCACCGCAGCGCTTCTCGCTGCACTCCTGCTCCTTGTGGCCGTTGCTATGTGGCCGTCCTACGTCACCGACCCTGCGCAGCTCGAAACAAGCCTGGCGGGAGCGTTCGAGTGGCCCACACCGACGACGAGCGAGAAACAGCGCCAGAAGGCCCGCGAGCGTCGCCAGCAGCGACTAGAAGAGTTCACCGCAGCCCGCGAAGAAGCCGACGACCTCGACGCTGAAACCAATGCCGACACAACCCAGAACCACGCGCAGGAACACCCCGCAGGTGTCGAGCTCCTAGCCGCCCGACTCTCAAAAAGAGCCACCAATGACTGAACCCCTCATCATCGCGTTCGCCGCGGCCATCGTAGCGTCCGCAGCCTTCATGGTCGCCACCGTCGTCCTCATGGGCGACACGGCCTTCAAGCGCAGCGCAGACACCCTCAGCGCCACGCTCACAGTCGCCCTCATCAGCGCCGCATTCGCATCCCCGATCTTCACTCCCGCCACCTACCAGGTGCCCGACGTGATCCACGCATGGGTGAACTTCGGCCTCGCAGCACTCGCCCTACTGCTGATGATGGTCACGGTGTGGAACATGTTCCGCCGCTACCCCGACGTGCCCCTCACAATCCACTGGAGCGCATGGGCCATCAACGGAATCCTCGGATACGCCCTATGCGGCTTCATCCCCACCATCCACTTCATCCACTCTGTTAGCCCGTGGGCCTGAAAGGAAAAGAACAATGAGCGATAAGGATAAGCAGGAGCGCTTAGAAGCGCGGATTATGGCAGTAGTCCTAGCCCTTCTGCTGATCGCATCCTGGTTCATTCTCTTCCAGCATGGGGGACACACGCGGGAAAGAGACCAGAGTGATGCCCAGTCCGCCATCAGCATGGACGCCGGTGCTGTTCCTGACGGTTCGCTCAGCGACCTCGACAATTTGACCGTCAACGACAACCCCACCCCGCCCGAGAAATACAGTCGTGTTGAGCAGTTCGGCCCCGCCTGGAAGGATGTGGACCACAACGGCTGCGATACGCGGAACGACATCCTCGCCCGCGACCTCATCGTCAGGGGAATGCGTAACTCCTGTGTCGTCACCGCCGGCCAACTCGCAGACCCCTACTCGGGCACGTGGATCGACTTCAGCAAGAAGGAAGCCTCGAAGGTTCAGATCGACCATGTTGTCGCCCTCGAGAACGCCTGGCAGTCCGGCGCATACAACCTCACCCAGGAAGATCGTGAAGCTCTCGCCAACGACCCCAACAACCTCTTGGCCGTTAACGGCCACGACAACATGGCCAAGGGGTCCAAGAGCGCAGACCAGTGGATGCCACCAAACGCCGACTACGCCTGCACCTACGCCTCTAAGCAGGTCCAGATCAAGAGCCGCTACGCTCTCACAGTGACCACACCGGAGAAGCAGGCCCTCGCCGACGCGCTGGCAACCTGCACCACCAACTAGAAAGGTTCATCCCAATGGCATCATTCACGACAGCGCAGAAGCGCGAAGTGATCCAGAGACATTACCCCACTGCCAACAACATCGCCGTGAAGGGCAACGTCTTCTTCGCCGCCTTCCCCGACGCGGAGCCTATCATCGGCTGGCTCCACTCACCCCGCGAAGCCCTGTGGATCCAGGCAGTCGTCCCCGTGAGTGCCTGCCCCGCTCTGCGCACGGTCCCCCCGCGCTGGTTCATCGAAGCAGCACGACCCTACATGCGGGGCGACGAGCGAAAGGAGCGCTACCTCTACACGCTCCTAGCAGCTCAGCAAACATTCCCATCGGGGGATTATATGCGCTGGATCACTCTCAATGAGGGGCATCCGCTCAGAAAAGCGTTTGGTGACTATTGCGCCTTCGACATCGAAGGCAAGGAGACAGAGTTCCGCATCAAGAACGCCGAGTTGGAGACGGTCAGGACCATTAAGAAGGCCGACCTCCTCTACGTGCTCACGGATGAGCCAGGTAGCCTCTTCTACGAAGTGACACCTTTCTGATAGCCATGACTTACACGACAAAAGATATTCGCCCCGTCTTCGAGCGTGACTGGGGCATAGTCCGCAGATTCGTCGTCAAGGGAAACGTTGCGTTCAGCATCATTGGTACGGGTGTTCCAGTGTTCGGCTTCGTTGTTTCTGCCGCCAAGCCTCGCGTGGAACCGTGCGTGAGCCTCGGCAGTACCTCGACTCCTCTGGATGTGGTGCCGCCCCAGTGGTTCGCGAACGCAGCAACCGAGTTCATCTCCGGCATGGTGGGCGAGGCGCAGCGGAACTACTGGACTACGCTCGTCGCAGCCAGCAAAGCCCTTGGTAGCAACAGTGGACACATCCAGCTCGACGAGCAACACCCATTTGCACAACACACAGGGGCAGTGAGCCTCACCGCGCATGGGAACCGGGTTGAAGCTGCAAACCGGCATGGGGACATGGTAGGTGTCTACACGAAGCCCGGCATCATGCACGCCCTCACCTCCCAACCGGGACCGATCATCTCCTGGTCCTAATTGCTGCCAAACCGGAAGGAATGAAACATGTCTTTTATCCCGAGGGATGAAGGCTACGTGCCTCCACATCTCCCTACTATCAAACGCGAAGTTAATAAGCTGCTGGAGGGCGTGAAGCGAGTTGGAGCGAAACAGACAAACGTATTCGTTAGCGCCACATCAGGCTACCTAATCGGCAAGATCAGTAGGGGAGCTTGGGTGGGGATGCTTACCCCTGTGGAACGATGCCCCGCAATGGACGTGGTTCCCCCTAAGTGGTTTGCTCGCAGCGTCGAAAAGGCCTTACGGGTAGGCACGCCGCAACAGGTCGCCTACGGGCAAACCCTCCTCATACTGGCCGAAGCCACATACCAGGGGAGCGGCTGCATTACCCTCTCCGACAATCATCCTCTAGCTGTTGGAGTTGACGGTCTACAGTTCTGCCTAGATTACGGAACAGTGCGGGCGTATGATCGCCACGGCAACATCGTCGGACGACCAATCGGGAAGAACCAACTAGCGCAGATCCTCACTGCAAACCTGGGTGAGATCGCATTCATGGAATGAGGTCTACCCCCTCACTCTCATCATGAGCGGCACCTTCCCTCTGAACGCACCGAGGGGAGGTGCCGCCCCATGTCGCCACATACAAGGAATCAACTGAAAGGAACAGTAATCATGACACCAAAACGAAAGCGCCCCACCGAACTCACCCGCGACACGGTCCACGCACAGAAAGACCTCGCCCGCGTCCTGCGCTCCTGGGCTGACGACCTCGAAAAGGGAGGTGCAGACATGGACGCACTCGCCCGACGTGGGGAGCTTGCTGCGTGGGCTCAGAGGTGCACTGAGCGCCAGATGCGACATGTGGGCGCGTCGTTTGAGCGCGTGATCGCGTGCGCGTCTTCGGCTGATCGTCGAGGCGTTACTGGTGGCCGGTGAGGCTACGACGCGGAGGCCCTGGGGCTGCTGGTTGGTGGTTCCGGGGTTTTTCTCAACCCTAAACCGCCTGTGATCTACTTAACCAATTAGGTGGATGTTAGCGGTTGCAGACAAACCAAACCACCCACTACGATCAAACCCATAACCCAGTCACACGAAGGAGACAATCACCATGGTAACCACAATCGCCACCCCCGCCCGCGCCCGCATCAACGACCCCCAGACCAGCTGGGACGCAGCCCTCGCAGTAAATGCTGTGAAGTCGTGGCTCCTCTTCGCAGAACTCAGGACCATCGAGAAGGCCGAATGGATCGGCGAAGAGCTGACCGACGAAGCGTTCTTCACCAGACTTACCCCGTCTCGCGCTCGAACCATCGTGTCCGACTGGAAGAAGCAGGGCTACATCGAGGCCCTGCCCAAGCGCGCCAAAACCTCCACGGGACGCACCGCCCAGCTCAACCGCCTCACCACGCAGGGGCGCGAACTCGTCGCGATTCTCCGAGACATCAACCGAAAGGCCAACCAGCAGTGACAGAAGACCCATCCCCACCCACAAGCCCATCAGTGGCGGAAACACTAGCCCGCCTACAGGCCACTCTTAAAGCGCGTCGATCAAGCGCCGCCCATGCTCTCATCACGAGGGCGCGCATCAATGCCCGAAACTACCCATCGGAGGCGACACTGCCTCCGCGAATCTCACGCAAGAAAGGCAAAGTTCAACATGGCAGCGAAGAAGGAAGTTAAAGTCCTCCGCAAGTCGAAGAAGTGGGACGATCTCGCCCCGCGCATCATGGCTTACGCGAAGCTCCTCAAGGATCGCGTGAAGAACGCCGAAGGCCCCGTCAAGACATACATCCTCGACAACCTGGACGAGCGCTTCCCCGCAGTCGCCCAGAAGGGCGGCTACAAAATTGATGCCGATGTCCACGGGGACTCAGGCACGCTCTCCTACCGCAAGCCCTCCCGCAAGCCGGGCACTGGCCTCAAGATCGTGGATGCTCTCGCATTCATGGCTTGGTGCGAAGAGAACGGTATTGAGCACAACGCTCAGCCGACCGTCACGTTCCCCGAGGAGTTCGTGACCCAGGAGAACCTAGCCAAGCTCATCGAACAGGCTGGTGGCGTGATGCCTGACGGCATGGACGACGATACAACGCTCAACGCAGCAACCCTCACAGTTCGTATGAGCGAAGAACAGGCCAAGCACCTCGTGGACGACAAGCTCACCGTCCGCAAGCTTCTTGAGATGCTGGAACTCAAGGAAGACCTCGCCTGATATCCCCTCACATGTAGAGAAAGGTTACCTACATGACCCCCAAGGCAAACGACGCGCAGCCCGCCGCTAAGAAGGCCGCATCCAAGACCCGCGCCTCCAAGACTGTTGAGAAGGCTGAGGAAACCATCGCCGTCTCGTATGAGATGCCCGGCTACAAGGCGCTCAGTGAGGAGGAAATGCGCCGCGACTTGGCCGAAGCTGGCATCTACGCCCAGGCGCACGCGCTTGTTCCGTATCAGATGCGAGGAAATATGGGTGACATGTATCTGCTCATGCAGATCGCCAAGCACCTGAACATCCCCTTCATCACCGCCCTGCGTGGCCTGTCATTCATCGGCGACAAGGACGTGAAGCCCGCAATGACGGCGCAGCTCATGTCCGCGCTCGTCCGCAACGCCGGTCACACGCTCCGCGAACAGTGGGACGCAGAAACCAACACGGCCACCGCTACCCTCATCCGTAAGGACGATCCCTCGTTCGAGCACGTCGCCGTCTGGGACGAGGAGAAGGCCCGCGTCGCTGGCCTGTGGGAATCGACCCCCACGTGGGTCCAGTACCCGAAGGCTATGCTCACCGCCCGCGCCATGAGCGAGGTGTGCCGTCACGCAGCCTCCGAAGTCCTCCTCGGGTTCAGCTACGTGCCCGAAGAGTTCCAGACCATTGAGTCGGCCTCGCGTGTCCTGGACATGCGTGAGCAGGTGAAACGCGACATGGACGGCCTGCACCTGTCGAACGAGAAGGTCGCAGACCTCCTTGACGGCATTGCCCTCCCCGGTATCCCCGTCGCCCTTATGACTCCGCGCGAGCTGGAGGAAGTCAACGCCCGTATCGGCATGATCGAGTACGAGCGCGACAAGGACAAGATCGACGAGGTGCGCGAGCGTATCCAGAAGGGCCTCGATGTCCTGCACCTGACAGAAGGTGCGTTCGCTGAAATCGTGCGCCGCAACGTGCGCCCCGGCAGGGGGTACGACACCATGAACCTGCGTGAGGCTGAGCAGGTGCTCGACGTGCTCCTCCGCCAGGCGAAGAAGTCGGGTAACCGTTCTGGTCAGCGCCAGCCTTCCCAGCAGGCCCCGGCCCAGCAGCCCATGCAGCAGCAGGCTCACGCCCAGCCCGTCCAGAGTGCCCAGCAGCAGGCTCGCCCGCAGCCGCAGCAGGGATACACCCAGTACATGCCCGCGCAGCCTCAGCAGGCACCCCAGCAGCGCCCAGAACCGGCTCAGCAGCCCCAGCAGGCCCCCGCGCCCGCGCAGGAGTCCTACGGCCTCTACGACGAGTCTCAGCGCCCCGAGCAGTACCCGCCGCTCGGCTCCCAGAAGCAGCAGAGCGCATCCGGCATCATGACCATGATCCAGCGCGCCATGCAGAAACAGGGCCTCGCCGAGGATGAGCTGCCCTTCGTTCTCGCCCACATCTTCGGAGACAACGCGCCTGACGTGGACGAGCTGACCATGAACGACATGACCACCGTCTTCGCTGGCATCGAGCGCTACGCAGCAAAAGCTGGAGCAGTCGTAGAACCGGAACCCACCGCTGAACTCCCACTCGACGGCGACGCGCCCGCTGACACTGACAACCTGGACGACCTGGAAGCGTCCTACAGCGCACAGGGAGGCGAGGTGAACGACGATGACGCTGAGGCGTGGAACGAAGGCTGGCCGGAAACGGCAAAGCCCGGCGGCGGCGCGAACTAGCACCGGCCCCACCCAGCAAACCCGCGAACTCATCTACGGGCGCGACATGTGGCGGTGCGCCCGATGCGGAAAGGATGTCACCTACATCCAATCCAGCATCCAGCACCGCAAAGCCCGCGGCATGGGCGGCACAAACGACCCGTCGATCAACAGCCCCGCCAACCTCATCGTCCTATGCGGTTCCGGCACCACGGGATGCCACGGCCACGTCGAAGTGAACAGGCGCGAAGCCCGCAACTACGGGTGGGCGGTCTCCCAATACGCAGACCCCCACGACGTGCCCGTCCAGTACAAGGACGGCCTGTTCCTCCTCGACGACACCGGCCACCGCATCCCCACCAAATAACCCACCAGCAACACCCCTGAAAGAGGTGAACTCATGTCCCAGCGAATCTACATCGCTCTCCCCTCCGACTACACGTGCGAAACCGCTTACGCAGCCGAAGACGCTCTCACTCTCCTCGGCTACGAGCCAGCCAACTCCGCCGACAACAACGGTGACGACCGAGCCAACCTGCGCATGTTGACCCAGTGCGACGGCGTACTCCTCGCCCCCAACTGGGAAACCAACCCCATGAGCGCGCTCGCCACCACGGTCGCCCAGCACCTCAACATCCCAGTGGGCACATACGACCACTGGGCCACTCACCCAGCCACAGGGGGACAGCGATGAGCCTCAACGACCAGGATGGTGCGCTCAGCTCCCTCGTCATGCCCGAAGCATGGACCGAACAGGGCGCGTGCGCGCGAGCCCTCAACCCCGACGCATGGTTCCCCGAGCGCGGAATCAGCGACAACCGCGAAACCACCCTCGCCCTGAGAGTGTGCGCCGACTGCCCCGTCAAGGATCTATGCCTCAAGGAAGCCCTCGCCCAGGGCCCCTCCTGCGAGGGCATCTGGGGCGGCACCACGCACGCCGAGCGTCGCAAGATGCTCCGCATGGGCTGCAAGACCATCGAGGAGTACAAGGCCCTCACTGAGCCGAAGCCCGAGGAACCCGCCCGGACCCCCGAGCAGCCCAAGCAGGACACTCCCACCGTTGAACCTGCCGCCCCCGTGAAGGACAAGACCACAACCTTCCCCGACATCCTCTCGGAGGTGATGCAACTGCCTGGGAACTACACAATCGGAAGCCTGTTCTCGGGCTATTAACGGTGGCCTAGACCTCGGCGTACAACTCGCCCTCGGCCCCGCACGCCTCGCCTGGGTGAGCGATATCGAACCAGGCCCCCAAGCCATCCTCGCCCACCACCACCCCGACGTGCCCAACCTCGGGGACATCACGCGAATCGACTGGACGAAGGTCGAACCCGTAGACGTAATCTGCGGCGGCTCACCATGCACCGACCTCTCGCTCGCCGGCGCTCGAGCGGGCATGTCAAAGGACACCCGCTCAGGCCTGTGGGAGTCCATGTTCCACGCAATCACCGCTATCCGTCCCAGGCTAGTCGTCTGGGAAAACGTGCAAGGAGCACTCAGTGCATCAGCTTTTAGCCTCATGGAACCCGAACAGGGACATATGGGAGGACGGCCAACCGGACCTGTTCTCCGAGCGCTCGGGCGTGTACTCGGAGACCTTGCCGGCATCGGGTATGACGCGACGTGGACAGTTGTTCAGGCTTCCGACGTTGGAGCGCCCCACAAGCGGGCCCGAGTCTTCGTTGTTGCTCACCCCCACGGCGAACCTTGGCTCGAACGGTGGGAGCCAACCACCCGAGAAACGCCGGGAGGGCGGTCATGGTCCGACGTTAGCGGACGTGATCGAACACCTCGAACCCTGATCCCCACGCCAACCGCGTCAGACTGGAAAGGCGGGTACCACCAGGAAGGGAAGGGCATGAGCCTGTCTCAGGCAACCAAGCTCCTCCCCACACCCGTCGCCCAGGCCCCAGGGAACACCGCCGAAGCCCACCTACGGAAGAAGCCGGGCCGCACGCAAGTCACCGACCTCGGCATCATCGCCCGCGAAAACCTCTTCGCGACCGGAGGGAATCTCCTGCCCACCCCGCAGGCCACCAACGCCACCTACTCGTCCAACGGCTACGGTCCCAACCTCCACGAGACAGCAGGAACCCTGCGCGACAGTTTCGGACCCTACGCGCCAGCCGTCGCCCACTGGGAAACCATCACCGGGCGCACAGCCCCAGCCCCGACAGAGCCACCCCTGCGCGAGGGAGGCAAACCACGCCTATCCGTCCGCTTCGTCGAATGGCTCATGGGACTACCCGACGGTCACGTCACAGGCGTAGGCCTCTCGCGCGAGAAAACCCTACGCGCCCTCGGCAACGGAGTTGTCCCCCTGCAAGCAGCCGAAGGCATCCTGCGAGCCCTCCAACAGGAACGCCAAGTCGCCCTCGAGGAAGGCTGGCCCGAATACGCTCAAAGAACAGGAACATGATGAACACCCTTCGTAGCACACGTCCACGCAGCCGCGGCAGCATCACGTGCGACATGTGCGGCACACGGATCCCTCGAAACGTCCAGTACTCACGCACGGAAACCGCCGACATGGGCACCATCGTCACGGTTCGCGTGTGCGATCACTGCGCCACGTGCATCAACTTGTGCGCACGAGATACGGACTGGCAGTTCGGCGATGACGGCTTCACAGCTGACGACCTCCGCGAATGGGCGCTCAATAGCAACGCCATAGAAGCCACCCAGTACCTCGCTCGAACCGAGCAAATGCTTCCCTGAAAGGACCAGTTTCATGAAGAGCCAGGCATTCATCACCACGCGCAACCACGAAGCTGACGCAGACCACCTCAACAGACAAGGCCTGCACGTCGCCGTCACCACCGACACTGACGGAACACCGTTCCTTGTGCTCACAAGGCCAAACGGGCGGCTGCACTACGTGAACCCAGGCGACGCGCTCATCTGGAACCCTAACCACAAGCCGATCTCCGCAGCGGTCGTACCAGAACCCCTCGTGACAGCACTCACGGAGCACATCTCCTCGCTCATCTCAGCAGCAGCCAAGAAGAAGCATCGCCGATGAACGCCGAAGACATCCTCAACGCCCTACGCCACCACTATCCGACGGCAGCGTTCGTTCCCGAGCTCACCATCAATGACGAGCAGTCTCTCGCGGACTACTACGAACAGGGTGAGCATGAGGCATTCACTCGCCGCATCGACGCGCTCATGTTCGACAAGCGCATCCGCACGGCCATCGAGATCAAGGTGGACCGAGCCGACGCGAAGAGAGAAAGTCTCGCCAAAGTCCGTGCCTGGCGGCAATGCACGCACAGGTTCCTCTACGCCACGCCAGCAGGCCTCATCGACAGCCCGCCCATCATGAGCGGATCAATCGGCCTCCTCTGGATCTATCCAGACGGGCGCATCGAGTGGCGCAAAAAGTGCCGCCTCAACCCCTCCCCAGAACCGCTACCCCTGATCGTCCAAGAACGCATCGCGCACCGAGCCAGCCGCTACGCGCTCGTCCCCAAGGAACTACGCCCATGACCTTCAACCCGCGAATCACGCAAGCCCTACGCCCAGCCGAAGATGGGACCATGAAGCGCAAGAAGAAGCTCCGCTGGGGCAAGACCAGCTGGTGCGTGAAGCCTCCCCGCAAGATCCGGTACCGCACCAAGCTCGACGCGAAACTCGCGCTCGCTTCTACGCAGCGCTCGCGTAACCCGCGACGCGAAGAACGCCGCTACTACAAGTGCCCAGCGTGCAAGGGCTGGCATCTCACCTCACACTGACTACCACACGGTAATAAACGGTGACGCTTTGAGCGCTCGGGTCTCGTTCTCCACGGGGGCTAGACCCGAGCGAAGCGAGGTGCGTAGCGTATAACACTTATCCAAAAGGGTTGATATATGGCTGAAAGATGCGCTTTAAGGAACATGTTCCTATGTTCTGGTTCAAGTTCGCGCGCTACGGTAGCTTGTTTGGCGCGAGGTAAGCGCAAACAGGCTGTGATCTACTTAACCAACAGCGGGGATAATGTGTCCCCAAAACAGTGGTACCGTTGCCACAACAAACCACCCATGCAGACATGCAGAAAGGAACAATCATGGAACAGAACCAGATCCTCGGGTACCTCGGGGGCCTTTTTCAAAAGAATGCGCCGATCACCGACGAGGTGTTCAGCGCGCTCAAGGAGTGCCTGACCCCCTACAACGTCGGCGAAAATACGAAGGTTTCCGGCGACACCGTGCGCATCCGCGCCGCCATCGACTCCCTCGGCTTCCGTCACGGAAAGAACCTCAACGCATACGTCGAGTACGAGAAGGCGGAAAATGAGGGAGAAGCCGCTACCGTCTTCCTCACCATCGAGTCCGAAGACGGATGCTTCTCATCTCGACATTCCAAATTGACCTTCAAGATCAACGAGGTCGGCTATGCGAACACTATCCTTGAGTGTTCCAGCCGCAACGGGGAAGGCTGGCACGCCTACGAAATCCCCACCATGCTCGGCGTAGGCGCAGCGTACTACGCGCTCCTCGGGTGGGAGGAATACAAGGGAATCGAGGCGGGTCGCCTCGAAGCGGTCGAGCCTGAGGACGACTGGAATAGTTACCTCGAAGACTATCCCGAGGTTGAAAACGACCCGCGCACAGAAGAAGAATGCCTCACCTCGGCGCTCATGCTCCTGGCCCAGAGTGCCAAAGAAGCCAGCGACGACGATGATGAAGAGGGTGACGAGTGAACGCCACCTACCTACCCCCGACCAACAAGGCAACGACGCTCGCCTCCCTGCTCCAGGTCCACTTGGACCAGGCAGAGCGCGTCACTGATCCCCTCACCCACTTGGAGAACATCTCCATGGGCGACCTGCGAGTCATCGACCGCCGCAATGGTCGCGCTTACCTGCGTGACGGCTCCGCCATCACTGCTCGCAAGAAGAGCAAGAATGCTGAGTGGGTCGTCGAAACGCGAGGCCCTATCGAGAAGAAAGGACAGTTCCTCCAGTGAGCTACAGTCGATGGATCTCGGACGTAACGTTCGAGGCAGGAGACCTCTCCAAGGCAACCTTCACCCCAGCAGACGAGAAGCTGTTTGAGCAGTGGCTCGTCAACTACATCGCCACCCACGAAGAAGGCTACAAGCAGGGGAACAGGAACGACATCTACCTCATGTTCGCCTGGTTCTTCACCTACAGTCCAGACGGGCGACTCACAGGCCTGTCGGCTCAGTTCCCCTGGGACGACGATTACGTCCCCGACTTCTTCCTAAGAGAACTGGAGGGAACCAGCCTGTTCTTCCGCGAGCGCGGCGTTCGCTTCAAGCTGGTCTTTAACAAGGCTGGCGAAGACGATGATGACCGCTGGCAGATCACCACCACCCACGGCGGCGTGTGGGCGGCTCGCGGGAAGCTCGTCTACGGCAAGCGTGAGCGCATTGTCTAAGTCGATCACAGTGTGGGTGCCGGGTAAGCCTGAGACGCAGGGCTCTACCCGGTGCTTCACGCCCCAAGATTCCCGTAAGCCGGTCATCGTTCACGACAACCCCCGGCTCGGAGCGTGGCGCACCGCCGTCACCTTCCTTGTCAAGCACGCCGCCCACAAGGCCCGCTGGGACACCCCTCTGGACGAGCCAGTCGAGGTGATCGCTGAGTTCTACCTCCAACCTCCTAAACGACCACGGTTTGAACTCCCCGCAGTCAAACCCGACCTCGATAAGCTCCAACGAGCAATCGGGGACGCTCTCGGAAACGGGATCCTCAAGGACGACAGCCGTATCGTCCACTGGAACGTGTGGAAACACTACGGCACAGAACCAGGCGTGAAACTCACACTCACCAGACTCACCCAGAAAGAAGTCGCCAGACTCATTCAGGAAGGAGAAGACGACCAATGATGAAGGTAGCGAAAACGACGCTGCGGAGCGCACTAGGGACCACCCTGTTCACTCTCGGGACTGCCTCCACGGTCGCGTGGCTCATCGGCTTCGGCAGCGGCCTCGTGGCCCTGGCCGCAGCACTGTTCTACCCCTCCCTCGCCGTTGACGCTGCACTCCCGCTCCTCGGAGTCGGAGCCGCCAGCTTCATCGCTAGGGGCATCTCCATCTTCGGACTGCGCCTCATGGTCCCCCAAGACAAACGTCAGCCCATCCGAAGCGACCTCATCGGATGGTTCGGCTTCATGGACGACGAGACCCTACGCATGACGCTCGACGCGGGAAAGGAAGTGCCAGATGGGTACGCGAAGACCACCAACTGACCAGCCGCGCCCCTGCCAGCTCCGACGCACCCCCGAAGCCATGCAGGTCACCGACGAGAACCTGCGCCAGGTAGCCCGATGGTGCCACGGCGCTCTACGAACCGAGGGCGGCAAGATCGCCCTCATCGAGGTCACAAACACCATCACCTCACACACAACCACCGCCCACGTCGGCGACTACATCGTGCGCCGATACCGCGGCAACCGATCACTCTTCACAGCCATTCCGTGCGACGAGTTCGAGCAGGAATGGACCCTACAACCCAAGAAGGAACCCAAATGAGCAACAACAACGACAACGAGCTCCGCCTCACCGGAAATCTGACCCGCGACCCCGAGCTGCGCTACACCCAGTCCGGCAAGCCAGTCGCGTCGTTTACCGTCGCCGTCAACCGACGAGTCCGCGACCAGTCCGGCAACTGGGTGGACGGCACCACGCTCTTCATGCAGTGCGTGGCCTGGGAACAACTCGGCGAGAACGTCGTCGAATCCCTACGCAAGGGCGCGACTGTCACCGTCGTGGGCAGGCTCGATCCCAAGGAGTACGAGTCGAACGGCGCGAAGGTCCGAGGCTTCGAACTGACCGCCTCCGACGTTAGCGTCTCCCTGCGCCGCCAGCAGGCAACCGTCAAGAAGGTCACCCCCTCTCCCAGCGGCCAGAGTAACGGCTACAGCTCATACGGCCCGAATACTCAGTACACGACAGACCCCTACGCGACCGGGGCTCCCTTCTAAACCCAGACAGGACACGACAATGGCCAGCGCCTCCCACTCCCACATGTTTCCGTTCATGCTCACCCTCCCCGACGGAACCCTCCACGATGCAGTCCGCATCTACGCGGAAACCCTCGAGGCCGTCGCCGAATGGTGTAGTGGGGAAGTGGGAGGCGCTGCCATCCCCGGCAAAGGCACCGTCGCCGGCATCCTCTACCCCACAGGTAAAGGCCACGATGCGTTCGCGCCCATCGGCTCCTACCTCCTACGCGGGTCAGTCTCTACTCAACACATGAGCGCCGAAGAGTTCAACAAGATCTACACCAGCCTGTAGAGCACATGCCCACCCCCACTGCGCAGCAGATCATCGCCACAGCACGCCGCAACGCAGCCGCACTCCCATCCGAGCAAGCCGCCGCCCGCGAGCGCCGCAACATGGCGCGCAAAGCCGCTCACAAAGCCCGCGAAGCAGCCAAACCAGTACGCGCCGCACGAGAACTCCCGCCCATCAACGGCGCGCACTGGGCGAAGCGGCGATACGGCTCCAAATGGCTCTACCCCGCAGTCCAACTCACCAGCCCCCACGTCGCACGACTCATCACCCAATGGGCACCACGCACCACCCGCTACATCGAAACCGGCTCCATGTGGGGCCTGTACGTGTGGAACAGCAGGCGCGGACCTGAACCCGTTCTCGCACAAGAGGGCTGGTACATTGTGCGCACAAAGTATGGGCTACGAGTAATGCAACCAGCCGTTTTCCAGCAGCTTTACGAACCCTGCACGCCACAAAACAAGTAATACTGCGCCTAGTGGCAGGCAATGCCTGAAACCGCAACGAAACAAATGTGACAACAAGTATATCGCGCGCATTAAAGAGACGTTTTTAGTTGCAAAACAACCACTTTCATAACCATCGCAAACTAATGCGCCAACAAAAACCAGAAAATACGCTTGAAAAACATTCAGCGCACATATAGGCTTTCCGCGAAAGCACGGAGCAAGGGGGCACCCACCCCCTCCATCAACACAGAAGGAGACAATTCTTGTCCACCAAGATCATGAAGCGTTCGGCCCTTACCAAGGCCGTCACGCTCTTCGCCCTCGTAGGCATGGGCATTATCGCCCACCCCACAACGGCGACGTTCGCCGCTCCCGAAAACACCACCGACGACACGCCCGCCGCTGCGCCCGCCCGCTCCAGCAACGACATCACCGGCAACAACGGCGGCGCATCAACCGCCACCGGCGGCGTCCAGATCGACTCGGTGACTGCCACCCGGCAGTACGAGAATCCGAGCGTCGGCTCGTCGGTCAATGTCCATGTGGACTACTCCGGCAAGAAGGTGTCTCAGGGCGCAACCTTCACAATCGGCCTGGGTGAAGGCCTGAAGGTTCCCGCAGGCATGAACAAGGTTGCCCTCAAGGCCACCACCCTTGACGGCTCCCACGAGGAGAACATCGGCGAGTGCACCGTCACCGACAACAGTCTCAACTGTGAGATCACCGCAGACATCGCCGCCACCCTCGGCGGCAACGGCGACCTCAAGGCCGCATACGTTAACTTCCAGGCCACCATCGACTCATCTGCGACAGGAAAGAAGTCCGTCGAGATCACCGTCGCTGGCACCACGTACACGGTCTCCATGGGCAAGGGTGTCATCGGCGAGGGGTACGACAAGAACCCCGGTAAGGGCATGTGGTCCGACGGCATGGAGAATGGCCTGCACCGCCACCGCGGCTACATTTGGACAGGCGAACTCCCCGGCGGCACAGCTGTCACCATCACCGACACCAGCGCCGACGTACTAGCCAGCAAGGCCTACTGTACGGCCAACGGCTCCTGGGACAAGAAGGACGAAATCATCGCGGACAACAACAAGCTGTCCGCAGACAAGCACACCACCACCTTCACCATTCCGGCAGGTGATAACGTCAACTGCCGTGTCGCCTTCAAGATGCTGACCGAGGGCCTGGTCGCACACAACGAGGCCGAAGTTAATGGCAAGACCCTTGTTGCCGATAACAAGTGGCGCGCGAAGGGCGGCTCCGGCGGCTCTACGGACGAGGACGCGAAGCCGGTTACTCCTGAGCCGACTCCCACCCCGGACCCGACTCCCACGCCTGAGCCGACACCTGAACCGTCCGAACCTCCGGCCCCCACACCGGAACCCTCTACGCCTCCTGTGACCCCGGATCCCACGCCCGAGCCTTCGGAGCCTCCGGCTCCCACCCCGGAGCCGTCCACGCCTCCGGTCACCCCAACACCGGAGCCCCCCGCTCCTACGCCGGACCCGACTCCCGAGGCCCCCAAGCCGGATCCGAAGCCTTCGGAGCCCCCGGTTACGCCTGAGCCCTCCACGCCTCCGGCCACGCCTGAGCCGAAGCCGTCCGAGCCGACCACCCCTAACACACCCAGTACCCCGGACACTCCTCCGATGACCCCGAAGGCCCCCACGCCTTCCGCTCCCGTCAGCAATGGCGGTGGCACGCTGGCTAAGACGGGTGCCGATGCTGGCCTGATCGCTGGCGCTGGTGTGCTCGCCGTCGCCGGTGGCGCGCTCCTGGTGGCCCGCCGCCGCCGCCAGAACAAGAACTGACCCCAGTCAGCAAATTGGGAGGCCCCAGAGATGTAATACTCTCCGGGGCCTCCCCCTTTTTCTATGAGGCGAGGTTTTCCCTTGCCTTGCAACGCTTTTAATGTTGCGCAGTAATGCGCGTAATGCTACAGTCGGACATTAAGAAATCGCTTGAAGAAAGGAGCAGTAATGCTCAAGAAATACCAGACCATTGAGCTGATCGACGACGTTGATGGCTCGCCCGCTACCACCACCATCGAGTTCAGTGTCGGTGGCGCTCACTACACCATTGACCTATCTGACGAGAACGCAGCCAAGTTCCAGGACGCGCTCGCCCCCTACGTCGCTAACGGCCGGCGCGCATCCTCCCGCAAGCAGCGTAAGCCTCGTAGTGCAGTGGATCGCGCCAAGCGTCAGAACGCAGCGGAGATCCGCGCGTGGGGTATCGAGAAGGGGTACCTCAAGTCCGCGCGAGGCAGGCTCGGTAAGACCGTCATCGACGCTTACGAGGCTGCACACAAGGAACGTTGACACTCAGCACATAAGAGACCACCAAGGAAGGAACTCATCATGGCCCGCAACAAGAACATGCCTGCTGTCGCGTTCATCGACATGCACGGCGAGGTAGACCTACGCGCTCTCCCTGCGGGGACGCTGATCGTCACCGTAGGCCCAACCGAGAACGTGACACACGAAGACCGCCAGTACATGAAGGGCAAGCGCACATGGCTCAGCCCTGACGGTGGGCAGTGGGACGACCAGTCCCTCGCAGAAGACCTCAACGAACAGACGCGCGCGGGCCGTCGAGCCATCGCACGCTACGTCCCCACCTACTGAGGAATGGAAGGGGAATAGCTATGTATAACCCAGATGTTCTCGCGGATCTTACCGTTAAGAACGGCGCGAAGATCAAGCGCAGCACAAAAGAGATCAACGACAACATTGCCGCATCCCCGCAGGCAAAGATCGTCGTGCGCGGCAGCACCTACTTTGAAGTGGAAGAGGGGAGCGACACCATCAGCGTAGCTCTTGACGTGAGCGTTTCCGCGCCCGTCATCACGCACGTTGGCGACACGGAAACAACTGACGTGGAGTACAGCCGCAACCTCTGGTGCAAAGCCGTGCTAGATGTGGCAACGATGCGAGTCCAGGAAGGCTCCCTTACGCTTAAAGGACTTTCTTCGAGCGAAGACGTAACTGCAAACAAGGAACGTCTGGTAAAGGAAGCGGAACAGCGCGCACGGGAGCTGGCTTTCTCCCGCCAGCACGTAGCCAACTACGTGACTGGCCTCCCCTATGGAGAGCACGCCAACCCGATCTACCCACCGAACAGTGATGAGACACCCGACTGTGGCGACTCCATGGATTACGTCCAGGCGATTCGCTTGGGCCTCGTGGAGAACCCCGAGCCCTGGCTGCAAGCTCTTGTAGACGACTTGCGTGGCCAGTGCCGCGCACTGTTCGACGGCGACGAAACCTACTGCGATCCGGCCAGTGCAGAAGCCGGTAACGGCTCTTTCTCGAACGACCTCTACCCAATTCGAGACAGGATCCATAACATCGTCCTTGCTGGCATGTGCGGCAAGGGGGACTGGGCAGTGTACGCTCCGCTGATCCGCGCAGCCGCACCCGAAACCGTGAGCAAGCTGTACAGGCTCCCAGAAGAACTCCCGCTGCTGAAGGTGTCCGATCTGCCGGTCTCCGCCGAAGACACGAAGACCCTAGGAGAACTACTCTCCACCATGGAGCTGATCGAAGTGTCTACGCCCGACCAAGGAAAGCTGGTTGAGCACTACCAGCGTTTGTGGAAGCTACACGAAGGCTTCACGCACTACGCCGAGCTCTGGGAACGTCTTGCAGAAGGGGACGCAGGGGAGGATGTGGTTACGCGCATCGCCGACTACAATGAGCAAGTCAACTCCGTCGAAGACTGCTCCAACACCATCGCAGACGCACTCAGAGCCGTGGAGCGGACTCTCAAGGTCAACGGTGTCATCCGTTACCTGTACCAGGCCCAGGAGAAGCGCGGTAAGGTCAAGCCCCTGCAAGACCTGGACTGCCTCGCACTAGGCGCATACGTTCAGGACTCGCCCGACGTAGACCAATTGGAGGCGCGATATGACGGCGTGACTCTCATGGAGAAGATACAACAAGGCGATAAGCCTCTCCGAAAGCTGAACTCCTTCTTCTTCTACGAATGCGAGTTCGCGCAGAAAGAAGAGGAGAAAGGAAACGTCGCGCGCGTGTACAGCGACAACGCCGACTTCCTCGCGCGCTATTTCCCGTTCCCGTCTATCGCGTGTATCCGCGCTGCCAAACCCCCGCATTACGGGGACGGCAACATGGACAACACGAAATTGGCCGCGTTGACCATCAGTGTGCTCACGCATAGCCTGAAGCCGTGGGCAAAAGACCCGCATCACGCTCTGATGGAGGCTTTCGTGGCTGCTGGAGCGTATGACGTGGCATACGCAGATGCCCACTCTGACAGGAGCTCTCTTGTCAGTAGCGACCTGTCAGCAATTGAGCCTCACTATAGGGTGATGGATCCACTGATCGAGGCGAGCAAAACGCTGTACGAGGATCTGCACAGGACGTACTTGCTGCCTCATCGCGACGAGGACACCGTATTTGAGGTCGCTCAACTGTTCGTTGACGACATCAACTCCATCTTGCCGATGCTTGACGACCTGCACAGCCTGAATAAGCAGTGGCTTGCAGTCAAAAACTACCTGCTCGGCAGTGGAAGCTCGCTTGATGAGGACTACCAGCAAGAGCAAGAACAGCGCATCCCAATCGTAGGGCTGCTGATGGAGAAACTGTCTCTCACAGACACGGATCTGGAGCGTGTTGGTCTGAGTCGTCAGCTTCTTCTCGGAGAGGGCGAGCCTCTTTCTAGGTTCCTATTGGAGAATAGGCTCGTCAATGAGAGAGGTGGGATCCTCTTTGAGGAAAACAAACCACATGGATATTATCAGTTCATACTGCCGGACCACTGGAGCTTTGTTTTCGAGAACCCCGATCCCCGCCACATTGGTAGGACTCTATTTAAGGTCGCAGTTCCCATGTCTCTGCTTGGGAAGCGGTGTGGTGGGTTGCAGGAGACCGTAGTAGCTGAGCTCATTCGAGCGTTCAACTACTCGGGCTCTTCGCGACGTGATGTTGTCTTCACAAAGGAAGAGTCCGAGAAGATCCTTGACTACGCGCAAACCGGGGACATTGACTCTTCCGACACCGTACTTTCTTGGGGCGATGACCCTGAGTCTTATTGGGATACGTTTAAAGCAGTTGCCCACAAAGCGCGGAAGCCTAGTCCCATAGCTAAGGTGGCGGATCAGGAAGCCTTCATTGGGGGCTCGATCATGAGACTGGACTACGACTGCCATATCATCCTTAGCCGCTTGATCGCATTTGATGTGGATGACACGAAAGCAGCAGATGAGCGCGCGCGTTTGGCGAGAGAAATCAGATCGCGTTGGATACCTAACGCTTACTACCACAACTGCGTTGACAGAAACGATCTGGTCATTGCGGTTGGTGGCACAAGTAAGGGCGACACGAGCGTGTTGGACGGAAAAACGGTTCTACACTTCCGAGGAACAATAGGCGACTTTCTCAACGCTGACGAGCAAGGCTACGTGAAGATCTCCACACGTGAAGGAGCAGTGTTCTGTGGAGGCGATCCTCGGACACAATGCACGTATTGGCGGTTGAAGAGCGGTTTCCAATACGAGTTCGTGCGTAGCTACAGGAGATAGGCAGAAGAGCGCCGGTTGATCGTGCCCGCGCGAAGGGGAGGGGTCTACTTTCGGGTAGATCCCTCCCCTCTGCTGTGTGTGCACCCTAGTTCAGGTCACCGTAGATGAGCGAGGGGCATGTGTAGGGGGCGGCTCCAAATCGTCCTTCGAGGTAGTTCTTGGCGATATTGCTTCTCGCTTGTAGACTGGTGAAGTCGGAGAGCTGGTAGAGCATCGTAGCCCTGGCTCGGTTCTTCTCAGTGAACCAGATGCGCTCGCGGTTGCGGATGGGGCCGCGGCCAATGTCCATGAGCGTGATGTCGTGGGTCGTGAAGATGAGCTGAGCTCCCGTCTGGTTGACGGTGGGGTCGGTGAACCAGTCAACGATGGTGCGGCCAAGCTCCGTGTGGAGGTAGGCGGTCAGATCGTCCACGACAAGCACCTGCCCGCTGGTTAGCGCGTCAACGACTGTCGTTGCGAGGGCCAGCCACATGATGCTCCCCGAAGACGCTGAGAGCGCCGCATGGGGAACTGCGCGCGCCCCGTAACGGAACTCGAGGAGGTGGGGGAGGGCTCGCGCAAGGGAGGTTTCCGCAGCCTCTCTGTCTACGGGCGTGTGGTGTGTGGAGCGCGCTGGCCGCTGGGGGGTGTGCAGCTCGATGCTCGTAGTGCCAAGGTCTGCGACCTGAGCGAGTGTGCTCAGGTCCGTCGTGTCGAGGTGGCGCGACAGGAGGTGCCGGGCAATATGCAGGTACGCATCCTCCATTGAGGGAGCGCCGACACGGAAGACCTTGACCCCGGTCACGAGCGCGTCGCGGACGGGCTTCACCTGCGGGTCGCCCATGAGGGACGCTCGAGTGAGGACCAGCTCGTTCACGTTGACGTGAGGAAGGCCTTTCAGGCCTGCCACAGCTCCGTGCGTATCGCGCGAGTAGATGGTGTTCCACCGCTTACGGGCGACTCGCAGGCACTCCTCCGCAATGCCGTCTGCGTGTCGGGACAGGCTGTACTCGTAGCGCGTGCCATCGTGGATGAACTCGACGGCGTAGCAGGTTGGGTTCGACGTGTCGTAGGGCCGGTAGGGGAGCGCGTTAGCTCCCAGGGGTAGGAGAGTGGTGATCGCGTTCTGTATGTGGTGGAGGGCTTCTAGGATGTTCGTTTTCCCAGAGCCGTTGGGGCCGTAGATGCCGGCGATGCGGTGCAGGTGGTCGCCCCACTGGGTGCCTTCTGGCGGGTTGAGGGTGCGTAGTGTCGAGTGGGTGAGGTCGAGAGTGGCCTCATCCCTGATCGACTTGTGATTGCTGATTGTGAGGTTGAGCAGTTGCATACCCACAAAGTAGCACATATAAGCGACAATATGATATTTTTTATCACGAACGCGCCGAACAGTGTTCCACCCCAGGAAAGCGAGACCATCATGACGGAAGTCCGACACATCCCACTTGGTAGGGATGCCAGGTTCCAAAACCTGCTCAAAGAAGCCCAACAGGCAAACCAGAACATTGAGTTTCTTATCGAGCTGAAAGATGACAACCTAATGCCAACCCCCGCGCTCCAGTACCACTGGGGCAAAACCCAGCACTTCCTAGCAGATGTCCTCCACATGAAGGATGCGAACATCTTCCCCGTGGCGCATTGGGCATGGCTCACCTCCCTGTGGATAAAGGACGCACAAGATGACTTCACGCGCCAAATGCGCGAGCTCAGTGGCGTACTCGTCGCCCCCGACGACGGTCCCGTCGTCGGCTACACGATGTGTATGCCAGTCAACTCCACCTCCGGCACACAGTGGAGCGAATCCGTGCTCAGGCCCGACACATGCGAAGCCTACGGTCTCGACGCTGACAAGCCCATCCCAGTGGGGAATGGTTACTGGTTCGCACACCCCGCCATCATGCACGGCCAACAGATCGCACACGTCCGCTACGTCAACGTCGGCATGGGAGATGCCATCAACTCGTAACGAAGATGCGCCCAGACGAAGCAAACGAGATCCCTGTCGAAGCGACGAGCTTGCCCCTGTCGCTTCCTGCTCATGTGCGCGCCGTCGCCCTCGAGTACGCCGACGTGGGTGTGTGGCTCAGCAGGCATCTCGACCAGCACGCAGGGTTTCCGCAACCTCAAACCCTGGATGTGGCAGACGTTGCGCTTGATCCGTCACATGCAGCTGAGCTCCTGCGCGCCGAATGGAGGCTTTCTGACAGGCCAGTCCGCAACGTAGTGCGCCTTCTCGAAGCGGTGGGAGTGCGCGTCTTCTCTCTCGGCCAGGGGAGAGCAGAGGCCGGTACGTTCTCTTTCGTGTGGGAGGGGGTGCCTTACGTGTTCCTGCAAACAGGATGGGACGCTGTAGCACAGCGTTTCTCCCTCGTGAGCGAACTAGGGCATCTCGCCATGCACACCACCGACAACGAGCCAGCTGGCACACTGCGCAGGATCGAAGAGGCCAAGTCCTTCGCACGAGCGTTCATCATGCCACCCACTGCGCTTTACGCCCACAGGAGCACGTGGACATCACGCGACGTAATCAACGCTTCCGTCATGTACGGAGCGCCTACGGAGGAACTGCTCTGCCACCTGTACGCTCTCGGTGCCATCGATGCTCACCAAAAGACCGTGCTCGCCACCGACATCGACAGGAACCCCACTAGCTGCCCTGTCGAAAGGTCAGAGCACCTACAGCGCGTCAGACTCCACGCGCTACGCGAAGCTGCCAGCAAGGCCGACATCAGCGCCGTAACGGCATCCGAGTACCTGCGCGACCTCACCATCCGACCCGTCTAATCAACCCGCATGAGCGCCTAGCGGCACTCTGCCCCTATAGACACCATTCATCCAGAGAAGGACACCATGAGAACCCTGTTCATCGTTCGAGGAGCGCCCGGTATAGGCAAGAGCACCTTCCTCAGCCTCTACCAGGCCCGCGGCCAAGTCGTTTCCCTCGATGAGATCCGCGATGTGTTCGCCATGCCCATTCCCGACTGGGACGGTGTTCCTGGAAGGTCCATCCGTGGCGGTACAGAGGAGACAATCTCCCGAGTCCTCGAGTCCGCCCTACGGTCACGCTTCGAGCAGGGTGGCGACGTGTTCTTCGACGCGACCAACCCGGAGCTGCAACAGTTCAAGCACCTCGCCGACCTGTCCCGCGCTTACGGCTACCAGGTCGCCGTCATCGACATGCAAGGAAACGCCACCGACGACATGATCCTCACGCAAAACGAGAAGCGCGCAGGCACCGTCACCTACGTACCTGAAGAGGACGTTCTCAGGATCTCGACCCGAGTCCGTGAGGGCACCCGCGAGTGCCGCCGCTACGTCGGACGCGACATGTGGATGTCCGCCCAGTGGGAGACGCGCGACTGTGGGCTGCACCTGGCCAACCTCGATGCCATGCGGGACTTCGTGCGCTCCACCATCGACGGCCACTACACCAAGACGATCACCCTGAAACCAGGGGAGCGCGTCGTCGTCATCGGGAGTGCCTACGGTGACGCTCAGGAGCTCAGCGCGACGCTCATGGAAGCGTGGGACGCGACCAAGGGTGCGAGCGCCGTGACGTGGGTGTTCCTCGGGGACACGCTCGCATCCAGCCCGCACGTCGCCCAGACGTGGAAGATCCTCCAGTACTTCGAGGCCCAGGCCAAGCAGCACGGCCACGCCACCCTCTTCCTCGAGGGGATCGACGAGACCATCCTGCGTGAAACGCTCACTCGTGCCGTCAGCCCCCACGCCTTCCCCGACGCTCGAGCGGTCATCGACACGCTCACTCGAACGGGCGTGCAGAAACGCGACCTCCTGCGCCACCTGAACCAGCTCACCTGCGCGCTCACCATCCACACGGAACGGGGCACCTACTACGTCACGACCGGCGGCACAGCAAACCAGGACCGCACACTCACCGCCCTCGAGTGCACCAACGGCGCAAACGACCGCACCAGCACCTACCGCAGGAAAACTAACTACGAGGACTACCCGGAACCCCTCAGCGACGCAGCGGCCCGCGCCGACATCACGATCATCCACGGCCACAGGAACATCCCACACGACATGCCCCGAGTCGTCGCCCTCGAAACCGGGGAGGCCCCCGGTTACGTGGTCCTCTGACCGTTCATCAACACTCACAGACCACAACCGCTTTCACGACGAAAGGAACCCTCATGGGACAACGAGGCGTACACGCCACAATCACCAAGGATGAGAAGACAGGCCTCATCACCGTCAACCATGTGACGGTCCAATGGAGCATACACATCGCCCAAATCATCCAGTTCGCCCTACAGCACGCGGGCAAGGACGGCTACACGCAGGATGAGTTCCTGAAGCTCCTCAAGAAGACCGTCGCCGACATGGAACACATCAGCGCCTTCAATTGCTCCGACGAGGATGATGCGTACTACGACCGTCATGGCCCCATGGAGGGGTACTGCTTTGTCGCACACAACCACGAGGACGGGAAAGAATACCGCCTCGGCATCGACGACGGTGACGGTAGTCTCCTGACGAGCTACAAGGAGTCGGATCGCTACTCGACCCCGCGCGCGTTCGCCAAACGCAAGGCGGCTGAAAAGTTCGTCAAGGAACACGGCCACGCTCAGGATGCGGTGTCGTACCTATGGGATCTGGACACCAACCAGTTCACGTTCTTCACCGTCCGGGGGGCTCTCGAGGCCTACGACTTCGCAACCGGCGAGACCGTCACCTGCAAGGAGATCACCTACAGTCTCAACCAACTGCGCCACCCAAACGCATCCGTCAAATACAACGGCAGAATGTCGTCAAAACGGGCCATCCCCCTCTACGAAGGTACACTCCCCGAAGTAGTCCCCACTGAGGAGGAGAGCGAGTCCGACATCACCATGCGCGCATACCAGCGCCTCCCCCTCCAATGGCCAGGCGGCGACACTCCCACCCACGCCCGTATCGCCCTGCTGAACCGCAGCTCAGCCCAATACGCTGCCGTCGTGTGCGCCGAAGGCAAGGAGTTCCCAGCGAACCTCCTGACCGTCGATCAGACGCTCGAGGGCAGGGTCATTGACCGCAACCCCTTCGTGTACGATCCCCACAACGAAGCGCAGCCCGCCTACGTCGTCACCGACTTCATCGGCAACCCGAGAAACGGGAGCGGTGAATGGGAGTTCTCCAAGATCAGCGCCAAGACCGGGCGCGCGGACCTGTCCCGTACCTACAAGGTCACCGGCAACCTGGAAGAGAACACCCTCGACGAGCTATTCAACAAGGCCGTCCAGGGTGGAGCTCACAAGCCAGACGCATACTACGGGCGTAAGCCTGCGTGGCTGGCAGACCTCATCCGCGACGTGAGTACTGGTCCGTGGACGCTCGGCGATGCGGAGTACTGGTCGAAGCGCTGCGACGTGCCCTTCGACTACGAGACGCAGATGCCCGACACTCCGGCGGACCTACAGGAAGCGTTCGAGCAGAGCGCACTGAAGTACGCCGACGCAATGGACACCAACCTTGTTGCGTTCCCGAAGGGTACGCCCGTCAAGAAGCGCCTCGGCGCGATTCAGCGCCGCTGGCTCCTCGGCCTCGCTGGCCGTCCAGTCGTGCCCGACGAGATCGAACTGTCCCCCATCGCGGACGGAAAGCTCATTGAGGCCTACCTGAAGCCTTGGGACCGCTCCCTCGTCATCCCCATGGGGGATGCGCTCGACAAGCTCGTCTACCGCGCCCTAGCGGCAGCAGTCTACGACTATGCGGGCAACCGCAACGCTTCGCTGACGAACCTGCGCCTCACCGCAAAGGACAGCGAGGCCGTCATGTGTGCTGCGTTCTCCCCCGCGTGGTCAACAAGTAAGCGCCTCAATAACCGACAGTCCGTCATCAAGCTGAGCGACTGGATCGCAAAGCACTGACCCCAAGCGCCCCGACCGCCCTCTGCTCCTTGGGTGGTCGGGGCCTCGTCGTAACCGACCCCGCATCAAGCACTGCAACACTCTCCCTGTAAGAGTCAACCCCACATCTGTCGGAAGGACAATCACTCATGGCTTCTCTGCCCCCGATCAAGTGGCCCACAGGCCGCATCCCCTCCAAGGTTGAGATCTTCGCTCACCAGCACAAGGGCGGTCGTGTCGTCCTCCACGTCGTTGAACTCGACACTCGCCTCATCTACCCGGCGTTCCTCCTGGAGGACATGACCGGCCACTGGAGCAGCTTTGAGGGCTGGCGGTCCAACCCGTTCCTGTGGGTCAAAGGCAACGAGGGTGACACGCGCATCCTCCACTTCAAGGGCAATCCCTCCACGTGGGAGGGCGTGTGGCAGACGCAGAACAAGGTCCGCGACGTGAAAGCCCTCCCTGCCTTCGCTAACACGTACAACGACGGTGTTGACCGCGAGAGCGACGAGCTCATCAACAGCTTCACCTACGAGCAAGCCAGCGAAGGCCACGGGCCCCTTGAGGACACTAAGACCGCCGATACTCTCCCCGTCCCCAATGCGTTCTACACGACGTGGGGCAAGACGCGCGCCGACTACCTCGCCGAATACGACAAGTATGTCGGCATGACCCCCAAGCCGGGCGGTAACGCCACGGTCGCTCACAAGGAGTTCTGGACGAAACTCTGCCAGAAGCAGAAGGGTGGCGAGGCTATCCTCCCGTACAAGCCGGTCGCCCCTCTGCGAGATGAGCGATACCTCCTGCTCTGCGACATGACACTCGCAGATAGGCGAGACCTGAAAGGCCTCGTCCCCTTCAAGCCCGGCACGCCCGAGGAGAAGCGGGTGGCGTACATTGCGAAGAAATGGGAAGTCGCAGACCCGCGCACGGGTCATCTCATTGGCTTCGATCAGATCCGCGTCGAAACCAGCCCCATTGGCAAGAGTGCAACCGTCTACGTCGCACCCTTCGACATGACATTCATCATGCCGAACATGCCGGCCCTCGACAAGGAGATCTACCGGACCCTCGGAGAGATCATCGAGTTCGTCAAGGCCTACGACCCGGCCCTTGATGTGACCTACCCGCAAGGCGCATACACGTCGCCGACGAGCTTCCCCCACCAGCGCGTCACCAGCCCCCACTGGATTGTGCTCTCACGGAACTTCAATGCCCTGACTGCACCAGACCCCAACGCCCGCAGGTCACGGTCAATGACTCTCAGCGAATGGGCGCGCGCCAAATAACCCCCTAGCGCGGAGGGGCAGGAACACTCACACCCTGCCCCTCCGCTTCACCATCTCGAAAGGACCACGACAGGAACACCCGCCATGCTGACAAGCCCCTACCAGCAAACCAGCAACCAGCCCATCTCCGTGTACGGGCAACCCCTCGGAATGCCAGAGTTCGACGGTGAGGACTACGACAAGAAACAGAAGCGCGCCTACACGGCGTTCCTACGGTCCCGACCCGCCAACTACCTCCCCACCCTCGAAGCACTACGCCCCCAAGGATGGGACATCCCCCGACTGTTCGAGACCGACCGATTCATCGTCACCGAGCCATGGGACGCATCCCTCCCCGACGTTGCAGCCCCCCTGAAAGGCAGCATCGCCTTCCGCTACGACAAGCCCCTCGAGGTCACGACCTACGACGAGTACTACCAGAAAACAGGCACGCAGCCCGTCACCTGCCCCTCTGGCAGTATCCCCATCGCATCGCAAGTCAATCTCCGGCTCTCGCCCGAGCAGGCAAACAACATGCCTGACGGCTTCAAGTACGCCCAACGCGCCCCACGGTCAGACGAATACCCTGACGGAGCGTTCCTGTACTGCGTCCCTAAGACGTTCCTCGACAAGATCGTCCCCTACACGCTGATGCTGTCTCGCAAGCCCCTCGCGCGAACCGTCGAACGCTACATGTTCCCCCTGTGCGCCTACAACACGTCCCTGTACCTGTCCGTCGTCCGCGAGTCCCCCTTCACCACCCGCTACCGGGACACTGCCCCCATTGCCCTGTGGGCCCAGTACAACAGCAACTTCGACAGGGCCATCACCAACCTCATCGACCTGTGGGGCAACCAAGGATGGGTACCCATGCGAGGCCAATACGCGCTCAGCACCGGCGAAGACCTCGCCTACAAGCATGACCTCTACGACGACAAACTCCCCGCCCCGCCAATCAACTAACAGCAAAGGATCAAAACTGTGGCCACACAACGCAGACACCACGCGACGATCTCCGGCGAAGACCTCTACCGTCGCGTCATCGAAACAGTCCAAAGTGGCAAACGCCTCCCCGCAGGGGCACTCCTCACCGCTGACAACTACAGCGATTTCATCAGCTCCATGACCAACGCCAGGGGCGTGGACGACAACACGGCGGCAGCGCTGCTCCGCTACCTGGGACTGGCGCACTCTGCCCAGCTCATGCCTGTCCAAGACGAAGACCGCTTCCGCCGACTTTTCAACACACCTACACGCCCACGCCCGTTCAATAATCCCACCGAGACCGACGCGAAGATCCTCAGCGGCCCACACGGCCCCTTCCTCTACCGGCAGCTCATCCGCCACTCAAACGAGAAAACAGCCGCCAACTTCCTACGAGACCTGTGCGCCAAGTACCCGAAGACGATGGAGGGTTCGACACTCTACATTCAGGCTTTCAACATGCCGAAGAACGAGATCGAACTGGCAGACAAGATTGACGGGCCCAAAGTCCGCAAATGGACCCAAGACCTCATCCAAGACATCACCGCAACAGGCGAAACGATCATTCAGACTATGCGGAAGATCAAGGACGGCTTATCTGACCCCAGCATCACCGACGACGACAGGGCGGCTCTCGCAGGCGCAATCGCTGGCGCAGTCGTGAGAACTGATGGCCCCACCCACGTCTATAAGTGCCTACACCACTGCGGCCTGCTCGACCTGTGCCTCCACCACTTCGGCCACCTACTACCCCGCGACTGGCTCAATACCCCCATCAGCGTCTCAATGCGCAACACCTACCCTTGCGAGTGGAGAGTCTGGGCGGGGTTCGCTCCCGTCGCCAGCCTCTACCTCGCCGAAGACGAGACCGCCGAGCCCAGTATCAACGAAGGCCGCTACGCGCACACGTTCTTCACCGCATACGACGCTGCCCTCGCCGCCGCAAGCTCAACCCCCCTCATCAAAAAGCGATGGAACTACCTAGCGCTAAACAAATCGCCAGAACAGCTCATCGACATGTGGCTCAAATGCGTCACCGGACGCATCGTTGAGTGCTACGACTACTTCGACGAACACTGCGTCGGCGAGTCGGACGGACTCTGGAACGAAAGCATCGACCCCACATGGGATGTGCACTACGCCCTCATGTACGCAATGTGCAGCCACGTTGTCCCACCTGGCCTCTACAAGCGCATCAAGTACAACGGCACACTGATGGCATTCCTGTTCCGCTACGAAGCCGTCTCCGTCGAAGGCCTACATACCAAAGACCGTTCCCGTCGAACAACCGTAGACGAGATGATGAAAGCCGAAGGCCTCATCAGCGCAACCAAGCGCCTCTACGTCGAAGAGCTTGCATACATCAACAACGAAGCTCGACGCACGCGCCCCAAGAAGTAACCCCCAAGGTACGGCCCTGCCAGTTCGCGACGGCGGGGCCTTACTCATCTCGAAAGGACAACCTATGACCAGCCAGAACTGGACCCTCACTCCCAGCGGCTACTGCTACCCCGACGACGCTCCCGCAGAAGGGTTCCAGCTCCCCCTCAAAAGCACGCCCACCGCGCCCGTACCCGTTCGCGTCGTGAGCTTCCTGAGCGCCCTCACTCAACAGGAGGTGAGTGTCTGGGACTCCCAAACCCCCGACACTGCGCAGCTTGTGTCGAAGCTCGACGAAACGCGCATCTCCCAAGCGTTCCTGACTGCCGTCACCAGCACAGGACAGTGGGGGTGGCTGCACGTCCCCGTCGATCACGAGTCAGGGCGGGTTGGCTTCAACACGATCTGGGTTCTTCCCGTGGGTGGGGGACAAGCGTGAGGGGTGTTGCAGGTGTCCTACAGGGAACAGCAGATGTGCGTGGCCGCGGCTTCTTCCTGGTCGATGAGGTGAGTGGACGAACTGTGCAGGTGTGGGTGCGCGAGCAGGCGGTGCCGCTGATGCGCCGAATGCTCGGCGTGAGAGTGCTGGTTCTTGGGCGTATGGATGACACGGGGAGGGTGGTGTTTGCTGAGGATGTACGTCCGTGTCCGATCTTCACCCCGCCTCATATGTGACCTATCTAACCAGCATTGTGGATATTGGGACTTGCGCATCCAAAGTGGACGACATATGCTATGAACCATCCCAAATAGGGATACTACTTCACTCGACAATCCAACCAACCAATCAATCCAGAAGGATAGAAACCATGAACATGAAGAAGGCTATTGCCGCTCTCGTTGCTTTTACTGCCGCTGCCACCCTCGGCGCGTGCACCACCCCCGGCAAGGAGATCGCCCCCTCCAAGGACAAGACTCCCGCTCCCAATGCGCAGCCGACCACCCCGGCCCCCGCGCCGACCACTCCCGCTCCTGCGCCCACAACTCCGTCCCCCAGTACTCCGGCTCCCACCAACCCCGCGTCTCCGCGAGTGCCCGTCTCTCCCGCGCCGACCACCCCGCAGCTCGGCCGGGGCAGCGGCTTCTATGGCTACACCAGCACCGTCTCGCAGCCCACTTTCTCGGACGGCGACTACGGCTACAGCACCCCGGACAACACCGTGTCCGCTGACACGAGCCACGCTGCGGCCCAGGCGCGTTTCGCTGCGGCCCAGGCCGCACTCCTGGATGCAAACAACGCCCTGACCGACGCGCAGAACAAGCTCTCCGCAGCTCAGGACGCGGAAACCGCCGCCCAGGGCGCGCTCGCGGACGCGAAGGTCAAGGAGTCCGACGCGAAGGCTGTGCTCGACGCTGCCATGCAGGCTAACCCCGCCGGGTCCGTGGCCTACATGAAGGCCAAGAACGACCTCAACGACGCGAAGGCTGCGACCGTCGCCGCCCAGAAGAACCTCGACCAGGCGAACGCCGAGCTGGCCAATGCCCGTACCCAGTCCGACAAGGCGCAGGGTGAAGCCGACACGGCTCACTCTGAGCTCGACAAGGCGAACACCGCCCTCAAGGATGCGCAGGACCGCCTCGCCGCCGTCATGGCCGACCAGGCCACTCGAGCGCACGCCGCTGTTGATGCGGAAGCTGCACTGGACTCCGCGAAGGACGCGAACGCTGACGCTCAGGCCAAGAAGGATGAGGCAAAGGCCGCTCTCGAAGCATCCACCGCCTCCCTCAACGAGGCTCAGGCGAACCTCGACGCAGCCAAGCGCGCCGCACAGGCCGGTGGCATCAACTGGGATGCGCTGACCGTCTCCCAGAAGCAGGATCTCGTTCGCGCGTTCCTGCTCCAGATGATGAACGACTACCGCGCCCAGTACCGTCTGCCCGCGGCCCCCATCGGAGTTGACGTGCAGGCATTCGCCCAGGCGCACGCCGACACCAACCCCGGATACATGGTCGGCCCCAACATGGCCGACTGGGATAAGGGCAGCGCCGACGGTCTCACCAACCGCCCCTACGGCTCCCTGTCCACCGGTACTGGTTGGGAGGGCCGTAACCCCCTCGAGGCCGCTCAGGCCGCATTCGAGAAGTTCCGCGCCAACCGCTACGGCGATGCGACCATGCTCAATGAGCGCATCAACGCCTTCGGTATCGGTGTGAGCGAGGACGGCCACATCGCCGTCGTCGGCTTCGTCGCCGATGAGAACACGAAGGGCGCGTACACCTACGCGCCGACCGGCGTGGACGTGTGGGGTGGCAAGGAGATCCCGCAGGCCACGAACCCGACCTACTCTCCTTCCCACTCCTACCCCGGCTTCGAGGGTGAGGTTGAGACGAAGGAGGCCCCAAAGGTCACCAAGGCTGACGGAGTTGACCTCGCGCAACTCGAGCGCACCCTGAACGACGCTCAGGCCACCGTCGCCCACGACAAGGAAACGGCGGAGAAGGCCATCGCAGCCGCCGACAAGACCCAGGCCGACCTCGAGGCCGCTCAGGCCACGCGCGACCAGGCCGTCGCAGACCGAGACAACGCCGACCCCGCCGCCGCCCGCCAGGCCGTGACCGAAGCGTCCGACGCTCAGGCCAAGGCTCAGGAAAAGGCCACCCAGGCCGATGAGTTCGCCCGCGAACAGGCCGAGCAGGTCGCCCCCGCCCAGCAGAACGTCGAACAGGCTACCCAGGCCGCAGCCGAAGCCAGCAAGGCCCAGGAAGCCGCCCAGGAAGCCTACGACACCGCCGCCAGCAACGCTGCGGACATCGCAGCCGCCGACAAGGCCCTCACCGATGCCCACAAGGGCACTGAGGACGCGCTCGCGGGCGTGGCCGACGCGGTTGCCAACCGTGTCGAAGCTGAGGATGCCGTCACCTCCGCTCAGGCGAACGTGGCCTCCGCTCAGTCCGACGTGGACGCAGCCGTGTCCGAGCTCGGCAACTGACAGGAGGTTCAAGAAACGTCCCCTGCTTGGCGTGCTGCTTCTGGGTTCGAGTGAAGTAGTGCCTGAGCGCGCCGGGTAGGGGAGTGCCCCCAGGTTTCGTGTGGAGCCTGGGGGTTTTCTCCACCCTAAATACCTTGTGATCTACTTAACCGAAACGCGGGTTCTTAACGGTTGCATGCCAGGTCCGCCACTGCTAGATTGATTCATGTCAGGAGGCCACTTCTCCGACTCCTGATAAGTGTGAATAGGGACAGCCGCCCGAGGCCCACAACCTCGACAAAGCCTCGGGCGGCGCACGCTGCTCTAGCTCAACGGCAGAGCATCCGCCTTGTAAGCGGACGGTTGAGGGTTCGAATCCCTCGGGCAGCTCCACCGCCACAAACTAGTGGCGATGAAACTGAATACGGGGTGTAGCGCAGCTTGGTAGCGCATCTGCTTTGGGAGCAGAGGGTCGCAGGTTCAAATCCTGTCACCCCGACGACATGCTCAGCATGTAAAAGCCTGGACGCTATCAAACCGGGGAGGCCTACCTGGTTTGGTACACACGGTCTGGGTGGGGCTGGAAAGCTACCAGCCCTCGGCACCTAGCTCAAGAAGGCAGAGCACCTTCCGAAGCCCCGTCCCGCAAAGGTTCAGCCTTGCGACGGCGGAGGAGTAAAGGCGTGAAGGAGATGCTGGTTCGAGTCCGGCAGTGCCGCACACACAAGGATCTCTAGCTTAATTGGGGTCGTTACGCGGTGTTCTAGGCCCGCAGCGCGACTCTCTGGGTAAAGCGCCTGCCCGAAGGACGGCAGGAGATGACAGTTCGATCCTGTCGAGACCCACAGCGCTGGTTCTGGTGGACCGGAGTAGTAGGTGCGGGTTCAAGTCCCGCCACGCGCCCCGCAAGGGCGGTGTAGCTTAAGCAAGAGCGGCGAAACGAGAGGGGTTCGATTCCCCGGCGTGAGAGAACAGAATACTAGTCAGTTCTCGGACTGGGGGTAGCTCCCCCTTTCTGGACCGTTAGCTCAACGGTAGAGCGGCTGCTGGATCGTTTGATTGTTCCTACGATCAAATGATCGAGTGGCCGATGCGGGTTCGATTCCTGCACGGTCCACAATGCGTAGCTCTAATTGGAAGAGCGCCAGGCTGTTAAACCTGGAGGTTGCGGGTTCGAGTCCCGTCGCAGAGCGCGACTTGTTCGCGTGCGAAGGTAGCGAAAGCTAACCGTTGGGGGTTGATCTCCCCAGGGGATAGCTGGACCTGTTTTCGTCAGGGGTATAGTTCAGCCGCGATCTGTTCGATGCGCACGAATGGAACGTGTGGGTGCGACTCCCACTGCCCCGCCTGGGCTGTTAGCTACAACTGGTAGAGCACCTGTTTTGCAAGCAGGGGGTTACGGGTTCGAGTCCCGTACAGTCCACGGCTGTTCTCGTAAGGAGATGCAGCTACCTAGCTGCTAGGTGTCCTCCGGGACTACCTGGCCGTACAGATCGTTGGCTCAGTTGGTTAGAGCGTCTGGTTTACACCCAGAAGGTCATCGGTTCGAGTCCGGTACGATCTACTGGTGGAGTTGCTTCGGAGCTCTGCCAGTTGCCCCCACGTTTCGTAGGGGCAAGCAAGAATCAATCACATACTGTCAGCCCGCTCTTGCGGGGGTGGGTTGGCGTGAAGCGCATTTGGCGGAATTGGCAGACGCGCTGGATTTAGGTTCCAGTGCCTTCGGGCGTGTGGGTTCGACTCCCACAATGCGCACGCTCCTCCTTGAGGAGTCTCCTATACCAGGTGGCGTGAGGTCGCCTGGCGGACAGAAGGGGCTCTGCTCCTCCAACGTCTTTGCTGCATAGGCTTTGGCTGGAGTTAACAGGTGACAAGCACCCACCTTAAGGGCACCACCTCACAACGGCGAAGGCCTCCGACTCTCTTTCTTCTTTCTCAGGTCGGAGGCCTTCCGTCATGCGTGGAATGTTTTCGCGTAATCAAACGCCAGTGGCGCAGCGTTGCGCTCTCTAAGATGGGAGAGCACTCTCCCATGCTTTCGCAGAAAGGAAACCCATCACCAATGAATCGCTCTCGAAGCGTCGGAGTGGGGCTGGTTGCAGCCCTGTCTCTGGCGTTCATCCCCGCCGCTTCGTTCGCAGCCTCATCGCAGACGGACTCATCTTCGGAGGACACGTCGATCACGGCTCCCACCAATCCTTCCGTGTCTGAGGAGGATCGAGAAGCGGCTGACGCTCAACAGGCCGAGCTGGACGCTCGAGCGGCCCGCCCCGACCCGCAACTGCCCCCAGCACCCACACCGTCAGCGCCTTCGACACAGACCCCGCCCCTCGTCACCACTCAGCCAGACGGGAGCACCGGCAACGATAAGGTGCACATCCTGTCCCTGTCGGGCGCTGACTGCATCGTGGTAGAGTCGAATGGTCACTTCGGCATCGTGGACGCAGGCGACGACAACGACTACCCGGACGGGTCAGACCCCCGCTACCCGTGGCGAGCAAATATCGCCACATGGGGACAGGAAGACCAGGTGCGCCCCTACCTCGACAGTCTGGGCGTGAACTCCTCCAACCTCGACTTCTTCATCGGCACTCACCCGCACTCCGACCATATCGGCTGGGCAGACACTCTGATCCACCGGTACCATCCCAAGCACATCTACACGCCCGTCTACGACGATTCCTACTCGGTCAGCGACGACGTGAACCCACTGTGGGACAACCAGAAGGTCTACGACGACCTCGTAGCCGCAGCGACGTGGGCTCAGAGCGTGTACGGGGCGACGTTCGACCAGCACGTCAAGCCCGGCCAGGGTGACCTCATCCAGATGGGTGACATGCTCGTCCAGATCATCCCCCTGTCTCCCGACGAGGAGTACGCGCACCCCGGTAAGCTCACGAACACGAACCTCATCAGCTACACGGCGAAGATCACCGCCCACGGGCGCAGTGCCTATCTGTCTGCCGACCTCGAGAGCGGCGAAGGCAAGGAAGACTACGTAGCGGGAGTGGTCGGTCACGTGGACTGGCTGAAAGCCGGTCACCACGGCCTCCACACGTCGAACAGCGAGTCCTTCCTTGATGCGCTCTCTCCGTCGCTCGTCATGAACACGGGCTACGAGTTCCAGACCCCCGACCGTCTCGGTCTGCCCGCGCTCAGGGGCCGTTACGAGTGGTTCGAGGCGTACTCGATGCGCAACGCCGGGATCCCCGCCCTCGTCGGCACCTTCACCCCTGGCGGGATCACGCGCCCGTACATGAACGTCGGAATGGGGCACACATTCGGATCGACCACGCCGCACACGTACTGGTTCCATGACGGTAAGCCAGCGGTCACGCGCGGATGGTGGAAGGGCTTCTACGACGGCTGGCACTACTTCGACGGATCCGTGTCCGCTGTCGAGAACGGCTGGGTGCTCGACAAGGGCAACTGGTACTGGATGGACGGCCTCTCCCACATGGCCATGAACACGTGGGTCCAGGACGGCGACAAGTGGTACTGGATGGACGACTCCGGCCACATGCTCCGCGGCGGCTGGTATCGCATCGGCGGCACCTGGTACTACCTCACCGGCTCCGGCGCTATGGCGACCGGCTGGCTCAACGACCGCGGCTCCTGGTACTACCTGCACGCCAACGGCAAGATGGGGCAAGCCTGGGTCCACGACGGTACCGGCTGGTTCTGGATGGACCCCTCGAGTGGGCGCATGGACGCTGGCGGCTGGCGTAACATCTGGGGCTCCTGGTACTACCTGAGCGGCAGCGGTAAGGCCGTCGAAGGCTGGATGCTGGACCGAGGCTCCTGGTACTACATGCAGCCCGGTAACGCGCAGATGCGCACCGGCTGGATCAACGACGGTACCGGCTGGTTCCTCCTGTCGAACAGTGGCGCGATGCGCTCGGGCGGCTGGGTACAGGACAACAGCAACTGGTACTGGCTCGACGGCAACGGGAAGATGCTCACCGGCTGGCTCCAGACAGGCGGCGCATGGTACTGGCTCAGCCCCGACAATGGGCGCATGGCGACTGGGACGGCCACCGTTGACGGTCGCGCCTCCCAGTTCGCTCCATCGGGCCGCTGGCTCGGATACGCCTAACAACCTCCCCCTCCCCTCCATCGGGGGGACACGTGAAGAAGCGCCCACCTCGACTCCTTTGTGAGGTGGGCGCTTCGCTATGTGCCTCTTGATGGCAACCATGCGCCACGCCCAGTTTAATGTGCCGAAGAGTGCGTCGTGTGGATACAATAGGGCCGTGGGTAGTTGCAGCTACCCACGGCCGATGACAATCGTCCGCCCAGTTCACACCCTGGGTGCTCATCGGATCAGAGGATTGAGTTTAGATTCTCGAAGATCGCCGTGGCCAAGCCAAACGCCGCCACGGCGATTTTCATTGTCTGGCCGGGAGTGAATCGACGGCGATCTTGCGCAGGGCATGATTGAAGCTGCTCACCATGTTTGAAGCCATGACCCGCTGACAGCAGCTCTCTACCACCCACCTCCAACCCACTACACTAGGAATCGAAACGCCCATAACCAGAAGGGAACTCATGCTTACGGCAACCAGAAACCGTATGTTCGCCGGCGGTAGCGCTGCGCTCATCATGCTGTCCGGACTCGCCGGCTACGCCACCTCACCCGCTTACGCGGACCCCGCACCAAGCGGACTGAACGCACACCACATGGACACACTGCCCGTCCCCCCGTCGAGCGACCAGGACACGACCGTCACCATCCGATTCCGCTATGACGACGCTGCACCCGCGTCAGGGCGAGGCTTCGTCGCCACCATCGGCGAGGGCGCGTCCTTCGAGCCTCACTCGTGGTCGATGCGCGAGCCCGTGGACAACACGCCCATCGGTGAGTGCTCTACGCCGGACTCCAAGACGCTTGTCTGCTCCGAAGATGAACGCGCCGACGGTAGGACCGCCTACGAGAACGGCGTAGTCACCTGGACCGTGAAGCTCGACCGCGAGCTCATCAACCAGAAGAATCTCCGCTACGCGCTCGTCACCCTCAACGGGGACACATTCCCCCTCACGTTCCACCCCGCGACTCTGGGTGCTGGCACCACGATCCCCGCGAACTTCAACCCCAAGGGCCTGGACTCCGAAGGGGCTGCAACTGACGGCCAGCCCGCGCCGACACCCTCCCCGACGGTGACGACTCCAGCGCAGCCCGACACTCCGCAATCCGACCCACAGTCAGGGCCTCAGTCTGGCCCACAAAGCGGCACCACAGCCCCCGAAAAGCCCGCCCTCGATGAGACTAACCATCCGGGCGAGGGCACTCCCGCAACGAGTGAGCTAGTGGCTCCCAACGTGCCACCCCTGGACCCTAACGCCCTCGACGGTAACGGCACCGGCGTGAACCCCCTCGACCCGCCCAACACGGGCGACGGCGAGCCGCTAGAGCGCCCCGATAACCCCAACGCGGGCCTGAGTAACAACGACGGCACCGGCAACCCCATTGACCCCACCAAGCCCGTAGAAGCTGCTCCTGGCGACACTGCTGCGGCTCCCACAGGGGACCAGGCGACCATGCAGACATCCCCGGCTCTGCCCACGGACCCCGCAGCTCCCGCCGCTGCTGAGGCAACCGGCACGACCGTCGCTCCCGCAGGGGCAGACAAGTCCCCAACCGGCACCGCCAATGCTACTGTGGCAGCAGCCAAGTCTCCGACGCTCGCGAAGACCGGCGCATCCTTCTGGCCGCTGGTCGGTTTCACCGTCGGCCTCGCTGGTATCGGCGGCACCCTACTGGGTGGTCGAGTCATGCAGAAAGCGCGCCTGCGCGTGAAGTAACGGGCGACTCTGTTACGCATACGGCCCCGCCAATGGTCTCACTCAGGCCTTGGCGGGGTTTTATATCCCCAGAAACGCTTGTAGTGGGCACATTACAAGCCTTTACGAGATACAAGCCACGCCATGCTGTACACGAATTGGGCGACCTGCCGGTCAGTATGATGGTTTCGCCCATCCGGCCCCGTAACTACAAGGGAAACATGAACATCACCGCAACACGACATATGCGAAAGGCTCTCGGCGCGCTCGCAATTCTGACCCTCGTCGGAACCAGCGTCGCCACCACGCAGCCAGCCGCCCATGCCGCCGCCCCCACAGGATATGAACTCTCCTGGAGCGACGAGTTCGACGGCTCCAATCTCGACACCTCCAAATGGGGATACGCCTACGGCTGCTTCGACCCGAGACTGAAAACCCAAACCCACTACACCGACAGCTCCGAGAACGTGAGCGTGTCCGGCGGCTACCTCCGCCTGACCGCACGCCACTCGCCCACGCGCGAGAAGTGGAACAAGGAAACCCGGAAGATGGAAACCATCGACCGGACCTGCACGCGCACCGAGAACGGCCAGAAAGTCACCTACCCGGCCCCCTTCACCTCTGGCATGGTCCAGACCCGCGACGATAAGGGCAACGTCAAGTACGCCGCCTACGGCGACTTCTACGCCGAGGCCCGCATCCAACTCCCCGACGGCCCATCCTCGTGGGCATCGTTCTGGTTCACTGGTACGCAAGGTGGCCCCTGGCCGGGGAACGGCGAGATCGACGCGGTAGAAGCGAAGGGGTACGACCCGAACTACCTCCAAGCGAACACGCACACGCCTCGAGCATCCGACCCGTCGAAGTCTGAACAGCACCATGGGCAGCTCGGCGGTGACGGCACCAGCCAGACACAGTTCCACGTCTACGGCGTGGAGAAGACCGGCGAGAAGATCACGTTCTACCTCGACGGCGTTCCGCGGCACACGGTCAACTACTCCGACCTCGGTGGCGCTAACCCGTTCGTCGTGGACGGTAACGGCATGGTCATTCGCCTGAACCACATGGTTGGCGGCACCTTCCTCACCACCGATTCCGGCGACACGACCTACGTGGACGCAACCGCCTACGCGGATAGGTACGCGGGCACTGGATCGGACATGCTCGTCGATTACGTGCGCGTCTACTCGAAGAAGCCCGCCGTCGAGGAACCCGAGGCTCCTGTGCCCACGCCAGAGCCGACTACTCCGGTTGAGCCTGCGCTGCCGACGGATCCCAGGCTCGCCGATCCGACACCGGCAGAGCCGACCCCCGCTGATCCTGTTCCAACCACCCCAGCTCCAGTGGAGCCCACACCCGCCGACCCGGCCCCTGTGGAGCCCGCGCCGACACCGTCTCCAGCAGTGCCAGAAACACCGGCCATGCCCCCAGCGGATAACGTTGTGACACCGGCACCGGAAACACCCGCACCTGCTCCAGCTCCGACAGAGCAGCCCACCCCAGAAAGCCCCGCCCCTGCCCCCACAGTCGAAACCCCCGCGCCAAGCGCAACCACTCCGACCGTGGAACAGGCATCTCCGGCAAACCCTACCGATGGGGCCACTCCTGGTACCGACGCGGTGCATGGGGCCGGTCCCTCTACGTCTACACCTGGGACCAATGGGGCGGTTACTGGTGGGGCGCTCCCCGCTGGTACAGCCCCTACCGTTACGGCTACTACTCGTGGTGGTGATGGCACACTAGCGAAGACCGGCGCAGACGCGAACCTGCTCGTGGGCGCACTGTCCACAGCGTTCGCCGGTATCGTCTTCGTCGCCATGCGTAAGCGCAAGGCGCGCCAGTAACACGCGCCAGCGCCTCTCTCGCGCACACAGAACGCCCCAAGGGGGAGGAGCAGACACGCACTGCGCCTCCTTGGGGTGTTCCTGCCTCTCCTGCGAGCCTCTATGACCTCAGAGGGGACGCTATGACCCACACATGCCCTCCTATGACGGGAAAACGCATAGAACGAGGCCCCTATGACATAGAGACCCCCTCCTATGACATAGAAACAGGCTGCTATGAGACATGTGGTCACACGCAAACGTGCGCCCCAGGAAGGTTACAGAGAACCCTGCGGGGCGCACGCTAGTGGGGGTGAGTGCTATAGGTGTAGAACTAGCTCAGCCCTTGCGACGATTCCACGCTGCCCAGGAAGCGCTTTCATGGGGGTGACTCGCAGCCATTTTTCCTCTGCCTCTGTGATGTACCGCCAAATGTCGGTCGGCATGAGGGGCGTAGAAACTAGCTCTTGGCCATCTACAAGGGCCTTCCGCGTTGTATTGTCGCTACCCGCCACGAAGTAGAACTCCTTGTCCCCCTTTTTCAGATGCTCTTTTGCGACTTCCATGAAGTCTCGCGCTGCTGGGCGCATCCAATCGCTTGAGACGTACTGGTAGTTCCTGGGAGGAGCCCCGCGTTCTACATACAGTGGCCTATTGAGGTCGTAGCTAATTGCGACACTCCCGTCTTCTGCTCTGTTAACAGAGTAGACGAACTTCTTGTAGCTCTTTCCATAGCTGCCGCAGTATTGGACCATATTTGCGCTGCCCCAGCAGCGATCTCTACGGTCCAAGTAGCACAGCTCGAGGTAGCCGGTGACATCCCGCCAAACCATTTCCGCTACTTCGTCTTTGAAAATGACGCTCCAGCCAGGCTTGACAAGGCGCTTAATCTCCTGAAGAAGATGGCCACCGTCATTGAAAGTTCCGAAGCCGCCCCTAAACGGGCGCGATTGAGGAGGCGCATTCCTTGCGCGCTTCGCCCAAACAATCTCATCCGATGGGTAGTTCTCGCTAACTGCATCAACAGTGCGGCGAACTTGTTCCCACAAAGCATTTTCTTTGTCTCTTTTAGCTAGGGCACCTTCATCATCAATCTGAATGTACGCAGGCGAGTAGCCATTCGCCACTTCAGCTAGAGACTCCACAGCATCCAGCACCTTCTTGACCTGATCGGCCACTTCTGGGAAGTCTAGCGGCTTCGGCGCTGTACTGCGATAGTCTTCCTTGCTCTGGAAGTACTTCTCATTCATAACGAGCGCATAGAGCGCATCCATCTCTCGCCTGCACGTATCATGCGCACTGTTTAGACGTGCGCGTTGCTCGCCTGCGATAACTGGCCGTTCAGGATCCGCATCCCGACTTTCCAAAACTTCGCCCTGCGACATTCTGGAGAAGTAAGCAAAAGGTGAACCTTTTTCTTGTGAGTCGAACGTTGCTTTCTCGTCCCACACTTGCAGCCAACCTTCAACTTCGCACAAAAAGCGACAAATGGACAGATCGAACATTTTGTCGAACATCTCTTTGCTCTGTTCTTTATAGACACCGGCATACAATGCGTCACGTAGAGAGACCCAATATGTCTTATCCGCAAGTTTGTTCTTCCAAAACTGCGGAGTTGCAGCTCCCAATGTCTCCCTTACATGTTTAATTGCTTCATCCCGTCGGCCTATATACACGTTCGCCGCATACCGCGCCGCCTCTTCAAGCAGGTAGTCCCAAATCTTGTTCGGGTCGAGGTGCATAGCGAGCGGTTCTCCATTATCGTCCCATAGTCCTGTACCCTCATCGAAGTCGGACTCATCTTTCCACGGCTGCAAGTAGGTTGAAGCTCGATCTGAATACACCCAAGGGCGAGTGAACAATGAGTAGAGATGATTGGTGTCATCGGGCGGCAGGGGGCGCTCTGCAAGCGTTGGCAGCCTGCTTTCTCGAGCGGACTCCCACTCTAGGAATCTTTGGGCCGCTTTTCGTACAAACAAGTTATGATGGTCCGAATCGTTGACGATTTCTTGAATCTCCGTGAGCAGTGGGGCGTTCTTGCACTTTTCTGCAAACTTCGCACCTTCGTCTGCCAAGAAGATACACATTGTCTCATACAGCCTCTTTGATAGAGGGGACGTGTATGGTTCGCCAGTTCTTGCAAGCCAATCGATTGTGTTGTACATCGAGTCTGGATCAATTGGTTGCGCAGAGAGTATCTCTCGGGTGTTGTCATACGTTTCCACTTTGCTCTCAGTGCGCCAGTCATCATCAGCGTTATTATCCCTATAACTGACCCTCACCTTATATTCTTCGGGGCTAAACGGTGCTACACTGCCGCGGTAGTGCTGTTCGAGAATTGCGTTCACGTGCTCTAGTGTCGGCTCCCAGTAGTCAATATTGCCTTCTGCGGTGAAGGCGATAGAGTCTCCCTTAAGCTGTGCCCAGCAGAGGATGGCGCTTGCGTAGTTCTTCGACCACTCCCCTGTGGCTTGTGTTTCTTTAAACTCATTCACTTTACGGTGTATATCATCTGCCCATTCGTTTTCGTTGAAATGTGTAAGGCTAGTGCAAACCTCGTAATCGAGTGGGCGGCTGGAGACATGCTCGCCATCGCTGACGAAAAGCCATGCCTGACGTGTATCTGATTCAAGCTCGCTGTCCGTCGTGAGGTTAGGAACCTGCGAGGTAAGAGTGACTGTCAGCTTTTTGTCCTGCGAGTCATACGGGTAGAATAGGAAGATTTCTTCCATGTCTCCCGTGTAACAGATCCAAGGCTCATGGTCTCTATATCTGGGGGCAAACAATACGGATGCGACGATGTTGCGGATCTGTTCGTCTGTGATGCGGTGTGCTGCGTCGGGGCCGCGGAGTGAGTCGAGCAGGTTTTGCTCCACCATGGACGCAGTTTCGAGCGTCTGGACGAGGGAGTTGGGGTTATACATGAGGGGTTTGTCCTTTCTGGTTACGCTTCCATGTCAGGGTGAGGGTGAATCGTTGTCCGTGCAGTATGAGCGCGTACTGTGTGAGTGTTCGCGCGGGCGTGTCGGCGGGTAGTAGGAGTGATGGTTTCGTGATGGATACTTCGATGCTAGCTTTGGGAATATCCAGTAACCGGAACCCTCGTCTTGGTGAGTTCTCTGTGTTCGATGTCAATGCTCTCAGGGATTTTCAGCGAATCGGAGAACACCATGATTTCCTGCGCTTTCATAACCCTATACGCCGAATAGTTCAATGAGAAGAGCCTGCTCCGCCGCCCACCATATAGCTCCTGAACCCGGGGAACATCATCGTATGTGAGAACCCAACGTGCGACGTCAACCTCATTCAGACACTTAGCCAGCTCTTCATGGTCGCTAGCGTCAAATGCGTTCATATAGAGCGACCCGGCTTTTTCAAAGTATGGCGGATCAGCGTAAATAAACGCGCTTTCTTCATCAGCGTAGTGCTTGATAACGTCTCTTCCATCAAGGTTGGTCACCAAAATCCGACTGGCATGAAGGCCGATCAGTCGGATGCGCTCCACCAGTGTTTCCCGGTTGAACCTAGCATCGATCTTGTAGTTGCCAGTCTGGTCTTTGCCCCCGATTGGTCCCCCGTTGAGAACACCGGAGCGGTTGGTGCGGTTCAAGTAGAAGGTTGCGAAGCCAAGCGACAGCAGCTCGTCGCGAGGACTGTTGTCGTAGATATCGCGTTGCCTCTCCCACTCCTCCACCGTTAGGTCAACGGTGCGCACAAGCTCGCTGAACGCTTGGGGTTCATCAACGACGGCGCGCCAGAACGCATACACGGCGGGGTCCAGATCATTGATTGCGATGTTTGAGACCTGACCTGAAACGAGGAGACCGAGTGCGGTGCCAGCGCCGCCAGCGTATGGCTCGACGTAGGTGCTTGACGTCAGATCGTTGTCCCTGATGATCTGACGGAGACGAGAGTACAGGAGCCCCTTGCCGCCGGGATACCGGAGTGGCGATACAGTTACACGCCGCGGAGTTCTTGGGGATGTTCTCGCCGGACTCATGGTTTAAGTACCGCCTTCATGATTCCTTCAGTTGTCGCCCAAGTCTCGCGAACGTCATCAGCGGTCGCGAAAACTTGATGGTTATGGTTCGCCCCCTCCATGTCACCCCTCCAGGCCGAGAGTTGGAACGCTGATGACCTTCTGTGTGAGGACGTGGAACCCCTTCGGTTGCTTGGGGCAGATCTTGTAAATGATGACCTTATCCACCGTGTACGACCCCGGTCCCATGACTTGCGTAATCAGCACGTCCAGCGTGCAGCCGGTAGCGTCAAGGATGCTTCGAGCGAGCTGCGCGAGAGGACGCAGTGCTTCCTTGGTCAGCGTATCGCTGGCGCTCACAGTCGCCCCCTTGGCGTTTCCGCTGGGGATGGTTGTTGTTCCAGTGACTCCCTTACTGCCGTTCATGATGATCTTCTTGAGGGCATTCACGAGGCAGATGTGCGCTTCATTCCGACGCAGCGGCTCAGGCACGTTAACGGCATAGTCTGCGATCATCTCCCACGCAGCTCCCGTCCCTGGTTGCGGAACAGTAAGGCGTGACTCTACTGCGATGTGGTACATGAGTATGTTCCTTTCTTGCGAAGGGGGATCACCCCTCCACTCCGAGGGTTGGTAGGGGGGTGATGGTTTCTCGGAGTGGGCGATGGTACTTCGTGGTTGCTGGGTGGATGGTGTGTGTGATGACGCGGCTGATGGTGTGTGCGCCAGGCCCCGTGACCTGAGTGACGACCATGTTCAACGTGCACCCCGTGTTCAGCAGGATGTTCTGCGCCAGGTCTGCGATAGGGCGCAACAGGCTCTTATCAATCAGATCCCTTGCATCAATAGTTGAATGCTGCATATACCCTGATCCCTTATTGAGGGTGGCACCTGCAATACCGCATCCATCGTCTGTTGCGACCTTTTCAAGTGCTAAGTCGATAGCGGCGTAGGAGATGTTGAACTGTGGGCCCGTGTAGACGCGAGCGGGCCGCTCAAAATGAAAGTTGGCGACCATCATTTTTGCCGCTGCGATATTCTCGGCGGGGCCGGTAAGGCGTGCTTCTGCGGAGATGCAATACACCATGTTGTTTTCCTTGCGGTAGGTCGTCAGTCCTCGAGGCCGAGGGTGGGGATCTTGTGCGTCGTGGTGGTGACACCGTGGCTGCGTGGGGTCCACTTGGAGGGGTTGATCTGGTAGGTGACGACCTCCGTGTAGGTGTGACTGTGCGTTTCGGGGGACGTGAAGACAGTCACGCACACCCTGACGATACGGGCGAGCTTCGTGTCCACGAAGTGCTTCTTGAGGAGGTCGCCGATCACGTGCGCCTCTTCGATGCCGAAGGTGCCGTCTCGATGCGAGTACGTCTCGTTTGCGGTCACACAGTACTGCTTGTCCAGTGTGCCGTCGGAGGCAGTGTAGATGCGCTCACCAACAAGGTGGATGGGGTAGCCGGGTCGCGCTTCTCGCGACTGGATGGCAACTTCGTAGCCTGCCTGCTTGGCGGCTTCCAGGTTGGTGATTGCTCCGACGTGGGCTTCGACCTGAATGCGGATCATGAGCGTTTCCTTTCGTTGACTGTGGTTTCGTGCTCACTGAATGAGCGTTGCGATGGCTACTTGTCGCGCCGTAGGACGAGGACTGTCTTGGTTGGCCAAGGCAGTCGGTTGATGTCGTAGAGGCGCTGGAAGTGCTTGAGGTAGGTTTCGTCCCACTCGTCGTATCCTCCCTCCGGCTCGTACTCTCTCCACCATCTGATTGCCGTGGTGAGCATGGAGTACGCCTGACTGTAGGGCTCTGTGGACTCTCGGGGGAGACTGTCGAGGCCCCATACCGAGTGGAAGGCGATCTCGTAGAGACTGGTGGGGTCTGCTTCGATCTCGAGGGTATCCCAGTTGACGGGATGGGTGCACCTTCCCTTGAAGTGGACGATCTTGTTGATCGCGAGTGCACCAATCCAGGTAAGGACTTCACGCATCGCGTCTTCGGACACGACCTTGAGAGACTTGGGATCCTCGTTGTCGATCTGGTAGTTCGGGCCTGCCCAGTCGCGGACGATGAGCACGCCGCCGGGGGCTGCGAGGTCGCGGATGAACTCCAGATCTTCAAACCAGCTTTCGCCTGCCAGGATCTCGTGCATGACGCTGGACAGGAACACCACGTCGTACCCGCCCGCGCGTTCTTGGAGATCTTCTCGCGTGCGGAAGGCGGCTCCAGCGTCCCGCATGGCGGTCTCGACCGTGGTGCTGATGTCGTGGCACTCGTACACGCCGCCAGCGGCTTCGACGCGCTCGCGGATACCGCCCTCGACGGGCATACCGCACCCGTAGTCGAGGACACGCACGCCCGGCAACACGTAAGGGGCTAGGGCCTCCCACTTAGCGCCAAGCGACGCAGCCATGCGACGCAGCCATGCGACGCACGTATTCCGGGCTCGTGGAGTCCAGGTAGTTGTCCATAAGGGTTTCTCCTTGTTCGCGTGTGTAGCTGATTAGTGGTGCAGCTGATCGAGCAGGTTCTTCTGAGCGGCCAGAATCTCATTCACAAGTGACTGCGAAAAGCTGTTGACAGCTCTGAGCAATTCCTTCCCAACGCTCATTCGACGCTTGGATTCGTCGATCAGGTTCTTCAGGTCTTTCTCCACGTCCCATGTTGAGGGGAGGGACGAGATGTTCAGCGCGTAGCAGCTGCCCGGCAATCCCGTGTAGGAGTTCGCAGGCTTGTTGAAACTGCGCACGAACATCCGTCCGACAACCTCACGAGGGAAAGGCCGCATCGTCTCGTTAAGCGCGTGTCGGGCTTCTGATGCAGCATCATTCACCGCTGCATCATACTGGGACTCCCAGTCCCCTAAGAGCCACCATTCAGGGCCCCTAGTCATGTCAATGAAGAGTTCGAGCTTGCCTTTTCGGTGTAGTTTCAACAGGGTTTTCCCTGTCTCGTCGTGGCGGTGGAGGAGGCGTTGCAGCTCAGCGACGAACGCGAGAACCGCACCTCGCTCTTGAATCATCTGCCCTAGGAGGATCCCCTCCTGCGCCCATTCCTCAAACCTGTCAGCAGCGTGGAAGTAGTCGCGAGCTAGGCGCGAGAGGTTCCGCTGAGTCTCGTAGTCGAAGCGACGGAAAATAGGCTCTACGATCTGCCCGCTCGGATCATCAAAATAGGCCGTAAACTCCCGACGATTCTCTCGGACGCGGGGAAGCAGATCAGCAACCTTGCGGGCTATTTGTTCCCCACCTCGATACGCTTCGATACCGTTGGTGATGAACTGGTCGGCGTAGCCAACCTTCGCGAGGTTCACAATGCTTTCCGACAGGCTGGAGGCAAGCTGGTCGATGTAGTCATTATCGGCAGTCATTCGGGACTCTCCTGTTAGCGTTCGTTGAGTAGTGCTTGGGCATGGGCCATGATGCGCACGAGCGCGTCGATGCGGGCTTCTGGCGTTGCGGTGGGGGTGCGCCAGGTGTTCCAGTCGTCAGCGCTGCCGTCTTCGGCGTTGTAGGCGTTGAGGGCTCGTGTGAGCACCTGGTAGTGGCCCTCTCCCGCGAGGGCCGTGGTTTCGGCGCGTAGGACGGTTGCTGCGGCTCCCAGGAGGATGATGAGGTCTGCGGGGGAGTGCAGGGGGTCGCCGTCGAGTTCAGCGTCCGAGTACACGCTGAGGAGCTGGCGTTCTGCGTCGATGGCCGCGGGGGTGAGGGGTGCTCGGTCGTAGCGCCATGCGATCTCCTGGTCGAGAAGCCCGGATCCGATGATGACGGTGTACGTCGGGGTTTCCTCAACGGTGGGGGTGTCAGTTGTTGTCGGCATGGTGTGCATCCTCCTTGATGTAGTCCTGAGCGACGAAGGTACCAACGAGAGCGATGATGGCAACCACGAGGGCGATGCCCAGGCCGGAGTCCCATGCGCCTCCGTCGCCGGTGGCGGTCGTCCAGATGAGGACGTACAGGGTGACGGTGAGGCTGACGAGAGCGCCCGTGACGAAGGCGTAGGCCTGTGACTTCATTGTTGTGGTTCCTTCTCTGTTTGTTTTCTGGGTTGATTGGTAGTCTAGTCGGTTTTATTGCGTCCGCAAGCGTGTTGACCTCATTACTTGGTTAAGTAGATCACATAAGAAGGTGGGGAGGAGGACACAAAAACAGGACCGGCCCAAACCCACACGGAGAGGTTCAGGCCGGTCCATAACCCAGAAAGCGGAAGGAACCCGAAGGCCACCGCCAGAACGATCATACAGGCAAAACGCCCGCATAGTCCACTCACAGGCCCCACTTCCACCACTAAGGGCTACCTGGCATACAAACGCATACGCATCCTGTCTTTCGCTACACAGGTGTCCATGAACGAAAGGATGCTCGCCTTCGAGCCGACGCGCATCCCCTCCTGGTGGCAGTACCGTTCGTAGTCGCGGCGTCCAGTGGTTTCACAGTAGTAAGTGCTCAACCCAAGGACCGCACTACGCAAGTCGCCGTCCCCAAGGTCAATGCTGTCCGTTCCTAGGGGCTGGTGTCGCCCGTCGAGAGAAAATATGCCGTGTCCGTAGCTGTTTGTCGTGTACCTGACTTGTGTGGGGTCTGATTCAGTATGTGGCAGGTCTTCATTTTGGAAGTTCCAGCCCCAACACCAGTGCCCCGCTGGCATCTGGTGCGCATTCAGGCCTAGTGCCTGAGCGACAGTTTCGCTGTCCACGAGATTGAACCACGTGGCGATTGCTTCGAGCTCACTCTTGTTGAAGTACATGGTCTTTTCCTTTTTGTTTCGAGGCCGGTTAGCCCTACAGGACTCCACCCTCGTAGAAGTAGGCCCTGTCATTGCCGAACCAGATGGAGTAGTCGATGTGGCTGGGGCGGCGCATCAGCTTCTCATCGCTCGCGTAGACCCCTCGGATGGGGAGAGTGAACCAGTTGCCTCCAATATCTCTCCGCGTTTCTGTTTGAAGTTCCTGAGCCCAGATTGTCTTGGCTGTTGCGCGGACGACCTCGTAGTACTTGTCGCCTGCTCGGAGGATGGTGCCGACGGGCATGACTGGGGCGGTAGGTGTTGTGGTAGCCATTGCAGTTCCTTTCGTTGGGTGTTAGCTGTCGTATCGGAGGTCGGTTAGTCCTACCAGACAAAGCCCGCGTAGACGTAGGCTCTGTAAATGCCGATCTTGACGAAGCCGTCGGTGGGGTTGCAGCGGTACATCATCTTCTCGTCGTGCAGGTAGGCTCCTCGGATGGGAACAGTGGCCCAAGAGCCACTAGGTGTTCTCCCTGTTCTTGTTTGGAGTTCCTGGACCCAGACCGTCTTTGCTGTCGCTCGGATGACCTCGTAGAACGAGCGGTTCATTTGGAGGATCGTGCCAACAGGCATGGCCTGGGGTGTTGCGGTAGCCATTGGGGTTTCCTTTTCTATTCAGGCTTGTATGCGATGTCCCTGTATGGGTGGAGGGTGGTGTTCTCGTCGGGGCGGATGTGTCCCGTATTGTCGATGCGGCGCATGATGACATCGCCGATCACGGTTGAGCGGCTGATCGTCGGCGGCGCGGTTCGTGAGTGAGTGACCTCGAGTTCTTGGAGCCAGAGGGTTTTCTCGGTGCGCTTCACGACCTTCCACGCGCGCTCGCGCGCTGCGGACCAGTAGATCGTGCCCACTGGTGGGAGAGTGAAGCGGTCTCGCATGTGCGACATGTCGTCTCCTTCTTCGACTAGCTTGCTGGCCTGTAGATGTCGCGGTACAGATCCACGTACACGCCCTTACGGACGCACAGGCACGCATCTTGGAGGACTCGGCACTGACGTAGGGGGATGTCCGTGCGGGTCATGCCGAGTATCGGCTTTCCTTCGGTATCGGTGACGAGCTGGCGTAGCCACACGGTTTTTTCGGTGCGGCGTTCAACCTGCCAATACTCGTTATCGCGGAGGGCGGCGCGCCAGCCGTGGTGGCGTAGTTGGTAGATGGTTCCGACTGGCGGTGCAACGAGTTCGCGTTTTGTCATGGGCTTGTTCCTTTCTTTCGCGGGTAAGCGAATACTATCCGCGTTTCCCGTGCGTGCATGTAGGCGCACCGACACTGCGGGCGGCCACCGCTTCATGCGACGTTCGGTTAATGGTGGTATTCGACGGTCGCGACTCGACGCAGGTTGAGGCCGGGTTGCTCGTTCACGAATCGCGTGGGGAGGGGCGTGCCGGGGAGGTATCGACGCTTGTTGCCGTAAAGGTGCTGGTTTTCTGCGAGGAATCGCGCGTCTTGGGGTGTGATGGTGTCTTGAGTTTCCTGGTGTCGCTTGCGCGACCAGTTACCGGACGGCGTGCGGTATTCGATCCAGCGCGTGTAGGTTGCGCTGGTGACGTTTCTGAGGGCTTCGTCAATGGTCATCATGGTCGGTTTTTTCCTTTCATGCGGCGTTCGATCTCCTGGAAGATCTGGGCGGTTCCTTTGGGGGCGCGCGTGTAGGTTTCGTCGATGTGGATGTTGGTGCCGTCGGCTCGTTTGCGCAGGCCGCTTTGTGTGTATATCCAGGAGCCGCGAACGAGCGCGTACTCGGTGACGGTCCTGTGGGTGCGTTTGTCGATCCAGTGCGTGTAGGTGACGCGGACCTTGCGCGGGGCGGCGGTTTTCGCCGCTTGGGCTTTCTGTTGGCGTTGCAGCCAGTACAGGTAGATGTCGTGTACGTCCTCGGGCGTGTAGGTGTCCTCCCACTGGTCGATTCCGGGCCGGTAGAACTCGGTCTTGTTGTAGAGCTTCGACGTGTGGTGCCACTCCTCGGCTACGAGGAAGTACTCTCGCAGGAACTCGAGCGGGTAGTCGTCGAGCTGTAGGTACGCTCGAGCGTTCGCGGGGAGCGCGTTCAGGATGTCGGCTTTGCTCCACTTGGACCTGGGGCGTAGGCCGCGGTCGTATGCGTCGATGGCATTGTTGCTCATCGAGAAGTCGTCAGCGTAACCGGCCATGAGTCACCACGCTCCCGCGCTGTAGCCCATGGAGGTGAACGACGCGGGCGGGACAGGGAGGCCGTCGATGCAGGCCTGGCACATGAGTTGCCCACCTCGTTCGCGGACGATCTTGTAGGCGTTCACGGCGGTCGTCCTGAACGTGTGGGCGTTGATGCACCACCAGGTGTAGGTCTTGGTGGGGTCGCACTCGAGGATGGGTTTGTCCTCGCGCCAGTATGGCAGGAGCACGCTTGCGTCCACGTAGGGGATCTCGGTGTTGTCGGCGTTGTTGCTCATAGTGGGAACCTGTTTCCGTATTGGCCGTTGACGGCCAGGTCGAGGCCGTCCTTGAGGATGCGTTCTGCGTAGTACGTGGGGCGACCGTGCTCACCTGTGTACGTGGGGCAGGCTCCGCTGCCTTTGGGGCCGACCGTGATGAGGGCGCTCGAGCGGGCCCTGCTGGGTAGGTAGAGGCCCCTGGGGGTGGCGCGGGGGCGGGGGCGTTTCCCGGAGTGGCTGAGCCAGGCTGAGGTGTCGTCGTAGCCTAGCTGGAGCTGGTGGTAGTCGCGGATCTGGGAGATGAGGAGAGCTGTGAGAGACACGTTCTCCGTGAGGAGTGTGCGCAGGCGCGAAGTGGAGAGCGCGTTGGGGGAGACGAGGGTTGCGTTGTTCGCCTGAGCGTCGATGCCGCCCGCCCATCTGAACGGTTCATACTCCGCCTGGTAGTTGGCGATGATGTTGACTGCCTTGATGATCTTGGGAGTGTCGGGGGCGTGGACGATGGAGCCGTCGAGGTCAACCATGAGCGCGTCGGGGCTTCCCTTTTCGATGAGGTAGACAGCATCCGGGTACAGGAAGTCCATGCGGTACTCGTACTGCTTGCCGGGTTTGATGTAGTTGGCGAGGAGGGCAGTGAGGCCGAGCTCGCGTGGGGTGCCGATCTGGAAGATGTTTGTCCACGTCAGGATGAAGTTGCGGGATGTATCTAGGATGCGGACGACGGTTTCAGGTTGCCCGTCGTGGCCAGCCCACCGGATGCCGGCACGCTGGGGGTGATGGCTGTAGCCTCGTTGCATGTTGCCGTTGAGGAGGTCTTCGAGGGGGCGGTGATTGTGGGGGATGTGATCGTGGTACACGGTGGGGCCTTTCAGGCGTAGTGGGAGATTCCGACGGATCCGATCTGAACGCCGTTACGGTCGCGGATGGGTTCGCCGGGGACTCTGATGTCCGGGCGGTGGTAGATCTTGAGGGCTTCAGCGGTGACACGGGACACGATGATGAACACGCCAGGGATCGGATCGGGCAAGCCGATGCACTGATCTGGGTGGTTGACGTTCAGGGTCTCTGGGATGCCGGGGAAGGTCTCGGGGAGTGGCTGGTATTCGTCGGGGACTCGGACGATGGTGCCTGATGTTGGGATGACGCACAGAGGGGTCTGCTTGTCGTAGGCGTACATGGTGAGCGCGTGCGGAGTGCCGTTGATGTAGACGACCCCGTTGTCGGCGGCGACACCGACGAGGGGGCCGACGCTCGTGTTGATCGTGACGTTGCGCAGCATGTGGCTGTGTCCTTTCTGGCGGCTTACTTGGTGAGCGTCGTAAACCAGGTGGTTTGGCCGTTTAGGAGCGGCTTCGCCTGTGTCGCGTCGAGGACGGTGACGGGTGGGGGCGTGCGGTTGGAGCCGGGACTGCTGGCGGTCGCCGCCGCCCACGCTGCTTGGTAGTTGTCGTCAGGCTGGCTGGGGGTGCGGTATCCGGCGACGTAGAGGGTCGGGGTTGCGCCGAGGGTGGCGAGGTCGAACATGGACGCGACAGGAGCGCTGGGGGTCTGGTTCCACGGGTAGACGAGAGCGGCGATGTCCCACCCGTCGGGGAGGTTGCGGACCTGGAGATGGTTGTCTGCGTCAAGGCTGCGGAACATGGCCTCCCATGTGGCCATGGAGGCGTTGGCGGTGACCATGTTCGTCACGTTGTCTGCGTCCGGGGTTCCGGCGCTCATGTGGGCGACGTAGAGGACAGGGGTCGCGCCGTCAGAGAGGAACACGTACCCGTCGAGGCTGGCGGGGCAGTCGGTGGGGGTGTCGGTGAGTGTGGGCGCGTAGGCGACGGGGTAGATGCCGGTCTTGAGGTACTGGTAGCGGCTAGTGAGCGCGTCTTGGACCTGTGCGCGCTGGGAAAGGCAGGTGTCGTGGTAGGTGACATTGCTGGTGTCCCAGGCTGCGCCGTCAGGGAGGGACGGGAACAACGTCCAGTCGGTTGTGTCGCCGTTGGCTGGTTTGTCAGTGCGGGTCTTATCGAGGCCTCGTTCTGACCGGCGAGTGATGTCTTCGACGTGAGATTGAGCTTCCTGGTATGCGTCACGCTCAGGGTTGAACGCTCCGGCCAGGTGCATCACGATAGCGGCGATGACGAGGACGAGGAGGATGAGAGCTGCGGGGATCGTGAATACGGCTGCTGTGCGGGCTTTCTCCTGCCCTTCTTCGCTCTCGTAGTCCCATGAGTCGATGGCGGCTTCTGCGCGCTTGTAGGGGCTGCGGGGGAGTCTCATTGCACGTCTCCTACCGTCTCGTACTGAGCGTCGTACTCGTCCATGGTCATGACTTCCCAGTCGCCCCACCCGTGGGGGCCTTCGACGATCACGTCGCCGGGGCGCGCAGCGAGTCCCGTGTTGTGGCCGAGGGACAGGTAGTAGCCGTGCTGGTCGCGGTTCAGGGTGAACGACTGGTAGTACTTCTCTGCGAGTTCTTGGATGGATGCTTCGGTGACG
>ERZ773051.19-NODE-19-length-141448-cov-8.627167_pt1 | contig 141448 bp, 138 predicted proteins | sample MGYA00580631_ERZ773051 | MGnify/ENA primary metagenome ERZ773051 (study PRJEB29015, sample SAMEA2738137) | human oral metagenome | biome: human oral; feature: human-associated habitat; material: saliva | place: China | collected 2204 ... | reverse complement strand
ATCAGGTACGCCCACACACGTATAACGGATATCTGACTCCGTTTGAAAAGAGAGCGGAGTGTAACATTAAGCAGTGGTGTTACAAAAAGGGTTGACCACTACAATGACCTTCAAGCGATTCTGTCCTTTTATACCATATTCCTTATACCTTACAAAACATAACTCTTGATTTCTCACTACAAGGGCATATCTTCACAAGATATACCCTTGTTTCGACTGATAATCAATCAGTCATCTTCAGGTGAGTCTCAGTTCTTGCTTATTCGGCTCGCGCAAATTGCAATTATCTTCCGGTATGCGTCTGCAGGTCTGTGGTGTCCGCAATGATGGCAATACTCATATTCCATGAAATTCGGCCATCCGCAGTATTTGCAAGTCCATGTCATAGCTTTTCATCTCCTTTCTGTAAGTCTATATTAATCACCTTAAGCAGAGCCAAGCATTGGTTATGGAACGCATGTAAACTCACCTTCGTATGCAAACCACAAAGCAACCTAATCCTTATTTAGCTCTGCTATAAAGCAGCAAAATAAGTCATTATTTTTCTAGTTCAAATGAATGTATATAAGAATCACAAAATTCTCCTACTCTTCAATACTTAAAGCACTTCTTCCACCGAATATGCTCCGGCAATGATAAAATCTGCCAACGCTGGAACTACAAGTAAGAAACGAAGTTGTGTATCTATCGCCTCCAATCCATGTTTCCATATTCTTAGATCAACATATGTCCCCAGAACAAATGCAGCAATCAGAATAAATGTCTGAAGCACATTAATCTCCCAGTTGACTATACGATAAGTATAAATATTAATATAGTACCCCTCCGTTTGGTCAACAATCAATGCAGTCCCCAACAAGGCTGCACATATTAATACCAGCCAAAGAATAATTGCCACCGGTCCCTCGATAACCCCAAGAATCAAAAGTATAATTTCTATTGAAATAGCCAGCTCTGTCATAAGCCATGTTCCAACCAACCGATGGAATGACCCTGTTAGAAATTGAATCATCAACCACGCCAAAAAGACTAGTACAATGGGTATGATTGTTATTGCTTTGACTAGAGTTTCATTTGCCTGACCAGTTTTATAGAAATTTTCTAGATTTAGTAGAAAGAGAATCCCTCCTCCTGCTCCTAAAACTGAAATAATTATACAAATAACCTCAAATACTCCAGCTTTTCTGTTTGAACGCTTTTTTCTAATCTCCATATTCAACACAGGAGTAGCCAATCTTAAATAGCCTCCTGCCTCCTCAATGTGCTTATGTGTTTCTAAAACTATGCTGTCAAATCTCATGTTAACCTTGCTTTTGCAATGCAAGCAGATGCATAAGAAACAAGCCAAGTTTTATTTTTTGATTGAGTGCGGATCACAGGTAGAGGTATTTCCCGCTTCGTCCGTGTAAATTACATTACCGATAATCTTCCCATCCTTATAAACTCCTGTATAATGAGAGCCGTCCGGAAATGTTGTTGTGAATGCCCCATTCCACTTCCCGTTTTCCCAGGTACCAACTGTAATTTTACCATCTTCAAATCTATATGTTGATTCTCCAATGATATTGCCTTCCTTGTAGTTGTTTTCCCAATATTCTCCGTTGTCAAAAGTAGTTCTTACCAAACCTTCCAACTTCCCATTGACCATCGTTCCTCCCTCTTTTACATAATGATGATTATTATCGTTCACTCCCTCTTCTTTAAACTCACCAGTCCAAGTACCATTTTCTCGAGTACCTGTGAAAATCACACCATCGCTGTCTACATAAGTCGCAGCTCCGCTTTCTATCCCATTTTTATAAACTCTCTGAAAATAGCCGCCTTCTTCATAAACAGTTGTACATATTCCTTCCCATTTTCCATTTACTTTTTGCCCGAGTATTACATATTTCTTCTTGTCTTTATTCGTTCCTTCTTCTTTGCACCGCCCATTCCAGTTTTCATCTTTCCAATAACCAGTTGTTATTGTTCCATCAGTATCCACATAACGAACTTGTCCATCCACCTCTCCTTTTATGTATGTTCCTTCAAAGTAACTTCCATCTGGAAAGCTTTTTTTAAACTGCCCTTCCCACTCTCCATTTACCCTTGTTCCCTCTGTTACATTCCCATTCTCATTGCGATAAACACAATGTCCGTTTTCTTTTAATTCATTCGTTACCGATGTTGTACTATCTGTACTCTGCACCGACTTGTCAGAGTTTTCCGCAACTTTTACTTGTGCTGCCGTTGTCCCTTGACTGGATGACCCGGCTTTTCCCTTGGCTGGAGAGCATGCCACCAGAGAGCTGGCTATAACACTGAGCATAAAGGCAATCGCGATACTTCTTGATGTTTTTTTCATATTCTCCTCCTTACTCCAGTTGTAAAAAAGAGCTGTCATCTCATCATAAGGAATCGACAACAACTCTTTTTTCAAGGTTCTATTTCCCACTACTACAATTGTTAATATGTCTTATAAATTTTCTCTGCCACATGATCCTTGGATATCTGCTCATCGGAAATCAGAAAATAAGTATATCGCAACACGTCTTTCCCATCACTTCTGACGGGATCATCCCAAGTGCAGTCCACATAGTACCACCGGTTATCGAGCAGCACCCGGTTCCAACTATGATTTCCTGTCCTGCCGGATGAATCTGTCGTTTTTCCGCTGATGTGCTCATGTTCGATTCCAAGAACATACATAAAATAATCAAATGTCACTGCATATCCGGAACAAACAGCCTTACCGTTCAGCATGACGCCCGCAATGCTATACGAGTCTTCCGGTATCGTGTCGTTGTCAAAATTCTCTTTGTCATATCTGGTGTGATTCACAATCCAGTCGTGTACCGCTTTAATCTTATCCCGGTCACTCATCCTGTCATTCGTAATGCTTGCTGCCGTATCAAACACCTTAAGCTTTGCGTCCACATTATAGGAGGTCCCATAGGCAGTGCGTCCTTCCTGAAGGCCACGCGTCTTATAGTGATTCCAAAGTGCTGCCTTGTTATATCCAAAGGCTGCCTTTAAGTCCGGATTGTCATCCGCATAGCGCTTCGCATCAAAATAATAGGACTCATCTCCCTGATAATCGAAGACTACAATTCGCTCCGGCTTATCGGGCAATGTGTGGGCCAATCTTCCCTCTGCCTTTCCGGCGTTCTGATAATGCTGGTAGAGCTTGCCCTTGTCATAGCCATATGCTGCCAGAAGATCCGGGTTGTCATTGGCATAGCGCTCATAGTCAAAGGTCTCCGGTGTAATCCGCTCATACATGTAATACACTTCTGCATGCGCATCGGTCGTCGCCATAGCGAATAAGCTGCAAGCCGTCAGAATCACTGACAGAATACGCACTAGTTTTCTCATTGTGATGCCTCTCCCCCAAAAAAAGCAGCACAAAACTGTAAATATATTGTATATAGTGTCGATATGCCACCTCTTTATTCAGTTATTAATATATTTTTAAGTGAAAGTCAATGAATAAGTCTGAATATTCTACTTTCGGGCACCTATTATTCCACTTTCGGATACCCATCATTCTACTTTCGTCTACCACGCAAAGGAGCCTCCAGCAATCTTCCGATTGCCGGAGGCTCTCCTTTCTCATAGAGCAGACGATGTCTGCGTTTCATCCAGCCACAATGGAATAGCCATAGTACAGCCGCAACGAAAAAGTCCGCCGGACAATACCCTCGTATTGTCCGGCGGACTCTTTTCATACTTCTTCTGTTTTATAACGCTTCGCCTTACGCGCTCTCTTCCTCGTCGAGCAGGTTGGTCATGCTCTTTAGGCCTGTCACAATGGTGGAACCGTTGTGCAGGAGTGCACCGGTCGCCGGCGGCAGGATACCGCCGACACCGAGCGCTATGAGCAGCGCGTTGAAGCCGATGATGAAGTTGTAGTTCGAGTGAATGCGGCGCATCAACGCCATGCTGAGCTTCCGGAGGAAGACCAGCTCGCGCAGATTATCGGCCGCAATCGTGACATCCGCGACCTCACGCGCAATCGCCGCACCGTCCGAAATCGCAATGCCGACATCTGCCTCGGAAAGCGCCGGCGTATCGTTCACGCCGTCGCCGATCATGATGACCTTGCGGCCCGCTGCGTGTTCCTTCCGCACAAACTCTGCCTTCGTGCCCGGCAGAACTTCCGCGTGGAATTCGTCGAGATGCAGTTGTGCGGCCACGGCCGCCGCTGTCTTCTCCGCATCGCCGGTCATCATGCAGATTTTTGAAATGCCGAGTTTCCGGAGGCCGTCGATAATCTCCGGTGCCTCCTCGCGAATCGGGTCAAAGATGCAGATGACCGCGCAGAGCTTGCCGTCGATTGCGAGATAGAGTTTCGAGTACTCATCCGGCAGCGCTTCGAGCTTCTTCTCATCGCGCTTTAAGAGCTTGCACTTCTCATCCTCAAAGACAAAGTGATAGGAGCCGATGAAGGCTTTCTTTCCGTCAATCTCGGAGGCAATGCCGTGTGCGACCACGTACTGCACCTTGGAGTGCATCTCCTTGTGGCGGATGCCGCGCTTCTTCGCCTCTGCAACGACCGCATTGGCAATCGAGTGCGGATAATGTTCCTCCAGGCAGGCTGCAATCTTCAGCGCCTCGGATTCCTCCATGTCGCCGAAGGTCTCAATGTGCATGACGGTCGGCGTCGCACGAGTCAGCGTGCCGGTCTTATCAAAGACAATCGTATCGGCCTCTGCAATCGCCTCCATGAACTTTCCGCCCTTCACGGAGATCTTTCGATCACCCGCCTCGCGGATTGCGGAGAGCACCGAGAGCGGCATCGAGAGTTTCAGCGCGCAGGAGAAGTCGACCATCAGGAACGCCAGTCCCTTTGCCACATTTCTTGTGAGCAAAAAGGTCAGCGCCGCGCCGCCGAGCGAGTACGGCACCAGGCTGTCCGCAAGGTGGTAGGCTCTCGCCTCGGTGTTTGACTTTAACTTCTCGGACTCCTCAATCATCTTGACAATCTTGTCGTAGTGACCGCTGCCCTTTGCCTTTGCGACCTGAATCACGCACTCGCCTTCTTCGACGACGGTGCCGGCATAGACATAGGCACCCGCGTGCTTCTCGACCGGCACGGATTCGCCTGTCATCGAAGCCTGGTTCACGGTCATCTCGCCTTCGAGCACCGTGCCGTCGAGCGGAATTACGTTCGAAGTGCGAACCACGATGCGGTCGCCGACCTGTACGTCCTTGACATCAATCAGGACATCGGCGCCCTCGGTCTTCATCCAGACCTTCTCGACCTGGAGGCTCATGGCGCGCGCCAGATCGCCGACCGACTTCTTGTGCGTCCACTCCTCGAGAATCTCACCGAGCTCTAAGAGGAACATGACCGAAGAAGCCGTGTCAAAGTCACTGCGGAGAATGGACGCCGTGATTGCGGTCGCATCCAGCACCGGCACTTCGAGGCCGCGCGTCAGCAGGCAGCCGAGGCCGTGCACCACATAGCGGAGACTCTTGACCGTTGTCCAGACCGCGCGCACCGGCGCCGGCAGGAGCAACATGGTCGCCGCACGTCCCACAACCTTCCAAAACAGTTTGTCCTGGTAGTGGCGCGTCAGTGCGCGTCCGCTGTCTTCGGGCACTAACGAGAGCGCGTATTCATCCTGGTATGAAAAACCACAGAGAGCGTCTAAAAGCCGCTCTCTGTGGTCCGCCTCCCGATTGTACTTCACAATTGCGTCGCCCGTCCGCTCGAAGACCTTGACATCTTCCACAAAGGGCAGGTCACGCAGGTAGTACTCCAGAATATCCGCCTCGCCGAGGGACATACGCGTCCCCGCGAGGTGGATACGCATTACGCGTCTGGATTCGTGGCGTATCGTATATCTCATGCTTCCGTCGCTGCCTCGTGCTCCTCAACCAGAGCCTTTGCCTCCTGGTAAGCTCTCTCCGCGTCCGCTGCATAACGGCGCTCGTTCAGATCCTTTGCATCCTCATAGATGTCATCGCAGTTCTCGCGAAGCGTGGAGACAGTCTTCATCACGCAGTCCTTGCCGCGGAGCACCGCTGCGGTTGCGTGCGTGTAAGCGCACTTTGCGTCTCTCGACTTCAGAATTGTGATACCTGCCGTACCGAACACCGTACCACCGACAAACAGACCAAGCTTAAACAGCTGCTTTGTACCAAACATCATTCTTACCTCCTAGGTTGAAATTCATTGTCTATAGTTTAGCGTTTTTTCCGGAAAGTGCAAAATAAACTTATTTTGAAATCTCTAACCGCGCTTAGTGCAAATATCGCGGCAAAATATTCGCAAGAAGAAACAGACCGGACAAAAGCACCAAAACGAATATATGTAAACGATAGCTTATGCTAACATAACCCACATACTCGCGAATCAGGGCGTTCAGCGTGTAATACCACTTGGTTTTTGCCCCGAACCCCTTGCACGGAAGATGCATCCGTCGCGCGAGGAGCAAGGCCCGGAATACATGATAGCTTGTCGTCACCACAGCGACGCGCGGATGCGTTCGCTCCATCAGTTCTCTGGAATATTCCAGATTTTGTCTCGTATTTCTCGATTGTTTTTCGACCAGTATTTTTTCCGGCGGAACCCTCCTTGACAGCGCATAACGCGCCATAGCCTCGCCCTCTGTGATATCCTCCCCCGGGCCCTGTCCGCCCGAAAGAATGAGCAGCGCCTTCTTATTCTTTTTTAAGAGGGCAATGCCGCGGTCCAGTCTCGCCGCGAGCAGCGGCGTGATGCGCTCCCCCCGAATGCCCGCCCCCAGCACGACAATATAATCGAAGTTCTGATTGTCCCGCCGGTGAATCAGGTTCAGCACCGCGGAGACGGCATAGATTGCAAAGAGCATCAGTCCGTACACAATCCAGAGTCCCACCACCCCATAGACCATTCTACCCGCGAAGTTACTCTGCCAGTCGCCGAGCTGCGGCCAGAAAATCAGATAGGCAAAGAGTAAGATTGCAAAGAGAAGGGACAGCGCGTTCTGCGGACGCAGTCCTTCGCGCCGCAACACCCGTATTCCCTGAATGAAAAAGGTGAGCACCAGAAGTAACGGAAACAGCAGGATTGTCAGCATGAAGAGAATCATGAGCAGCACAAGTAAAAACCAGAGCGGCGGATGCACCTGCAACCAGTCCGAATAACGGAATAGCAACAACAGGAGCAGGATACCTACCCCCACAAGCGCGAACAGAAAGCTCACACCGCTCCAGAGCGTACGCGGCTCTTTTACCATCACATAGATAAAGATTCCGATTAGCAACAGCGAAAACAGCTGACTGCCGTGCAGAATCAGAAGTTGTGTATTCGGATTCAAATATTCACCTCCCAAGGCTTTCTCGAATTGCTTCAGAATAGCATAAACCCCGATTCTCCCGCCAGTTCCAATTCGCAATCACAAGGTATCACTTGAAAGCTATACCTCTTATAGACTTATGCTTACACAAGTTTGAGAAACTCTCGCACTGCGCGGGACATGTAGCGATTCCGACGGAAATAGAAATTGACTTCGCGCACGGCCTCCCGCGCGTTCAGCTTGTAGAAGCACAGATTGGTATCGTCAGGAACATGTTTAATCAAAACGTCGCCGTTGAATGAAATACCCATGCCGTAGCAGGAGAAGTTATAAGCTGTCACCTGCTGCTCCGGCTCAAGCCGCAGTTTCGGCGAAAATCCGGCCTCATGGCAGAGTCTGTCCGCCCGCTCTCTCGTGTCATTGCCCTCGCGGAGCAAAAGAAAGCGCTCCTCCCGGAATTCCTGCAGCGGCACCGGCGGGATGCGGGAATTTAAGTGCGCGTTGCGCTTGATATCCTCTGCGGTCAGCGCGTAGTTCCGCACTCTCTCATTCACTGCAAGCGCCTTCGGCACCGTGAGAAGGAGATGCTCTTCGCGAAAGAACTTTTTCTCATAGGCCGCGGCATTCAGCTCGGTGTTGTCGATCAGCAAATCCAGCGAGCCGTCCGAGAGCCTCTCTTTCAGTTCCGAGGTCACGGCCTCCACGAGCTCAATGTGAATCTGCGGAAACTGCTCGGTGAACTGGGAGACCAGCGGCGGCAGCGCATACGAGGTGAAGACATTGGTCCCGCCAATCGAAACCGCTCCGTTTTGCAGGGCGTTCCGGTCGTGCACATAGGTCACAAAGCCGTTTTCCACGTCGAGAATCAGTTCGACCGCGCGGATATATTCCCGCCCGAGATCGGTGAGGCCGATCGGATTCGTGCTCCGGTCAAAGAGCGGCGCGCCGAGCCGCTGTTCGGTCTTTCGGACCGCATTGCTGAGCGAGGGCTGAGAGATAAAGAGTTTTTTTGCCGCGCGTGAAAAACTCATCTCCCGGTATACTTCATAGACATAGCGCATGCCCTGAAACATATCTTCACCTGACATTTTTCTCCTTTTTATACTTTTTATCTGTCGGCAGTTATATTTCTTTTTTCGAATATTTTATATCATTTTATTGATATTTGTGAATAGTATAGCGCTCTGTTAGACTGGAGACAAGCACTTCAAAAAACCTATTTAGGGAGGTTTTACTATGACGGAAGTAAGAGAAGGGTATCGCCTGGAGCACGATTCGATCGGTGAAAAAGAAGTCCCGATTGACGCCTATTACGGCGTGCAGACGCTCCGCGCACATGAGAATTTCAACATCACCGGGCTCAAGATGCATCCGGAGCTCATTGTCAGCGTTGCCCAGATCAAGAAGGCCGCTGCGATCACGAACTTTGAGGTCGGCGAGCTCTCGAAGGAGCGCGCAAGCGCGATCGTAAAAGCCTGCGACGAAATCATCGACGGCAAGCTGCACGACCAGTTCATTGTCGACCCGATTCAGGGCGGCGCCGGCACCTCTCTCAACATGAATGCCAATGAGGTCATCGCAAACCGCGCCATCGAGATTCTCGGCGGCACCAAGGGCGACTACAGCATTGTGAACCCGAATGACCATGTGAACTTCGGCCAGTCGACCAACGACGTGTTCCCGTCCTGCGGCAAAATGGCGGCTCTCACGCTGCTCCGCCGTGCGCAGATTCAGCTGAAGCGCCTCGAAAAGGCACTGCTCGAGAAATCCGATGAGTTCGACGCTGTCATCAAGATGGGCCGCACCCAGCTTCAGGACGCCGTGCCGATTCGTCTCGGTCAGGAGTTCCACGCCTATGCGAGCGCCATCGGCCGCGACATTCGCCGCTTTGACAACGCAAAAGAAGAAATCCGCTCCCTCAACATGGGCGGCACGGCAATCGGCACCGGCTTAAACGCCGACACGACCTACTTCCACCGCGTCGTCAAGAACATGTCGACGATTACCGGCGAGGAACTCGTGCAGAGCTACGATACCATCGATGCGACCCAGAACCTCGACAGCTACGCGATGGTCTCGGGCATCGTAAAGAGCTGCGCCGTGAATCTCTCGAAGATGTGTAACGACCTTCGCCTCATGTCTTCCGGACCGCGCACCGGCTTCTGCGAGATCAACCTGCCCGCAAAGCAGAATGGCTCTTCCATTATGCCGGGTAAGATTAACCCCGTCATCCCGGAGGTCGTGAACCAGGTCGCATTCAACATCATCGGCAACGATGTCACGATTACAATGGCGGCCGAGGCAGGTCAGCTCGAGCTGAACGCGTTTGAGCCGATTATCTTCTATAACCTCTTCGAGTCGATTCAGACCCTCAGCAACGCGGTCCAGACCCTCGTCGACAACTGCATCGTCGGCATCACAGCAAACGAAGAACACTGCCGCGAGATGGTTGAGAGTTCTATCGGCATCATCACCGCCATCTGCCCCTATGTCGGCTACGAGACCGCGGCGAACATCGCGAAGGAGGCACTCCGCACCAATCAGTCCGTCCGAGAGCTGATTCTGCAGAAGAAGCTGCTCTCCGAGGAGCAGTTAAAAACCATCCTCGATCCCTACACCATGACGAAGCCCGGTATCCAGGGCAGAAATCCGGCGGATTTACTCTCCGACTGAGTGTCCCTCAAAACAGCACATACAAAAAGCGCTCTGCAGCGATGCAGAGCGCTTTTCTTTGCCGAAAACAATTACCACTGGGAAATCAGGTAGATGAGACCCGATCCGAACATGTCCGCCATCGAGTGAACCAGCACAATCGGGAGCAGGTTCTTGATGAACTTGTGGTAGGAAACATAGTAGAGCAGACCGAAGAAGATACCGATGATGAGCGCCGAAGCCATGCCCTGGTAGGTGTGGAACGAAGCGCGGATAATCGTCGAGAATACCAGCGTGCCCCACTTGTACTTCTCCTGCACGGTGCCGAGCAAGCCGAGGAAGTAAAACTCCTCATAGAACGCGTTCAGCAGCGCGTAAATAATCGCGACCTTGGAGAGCGCCGCAAATTTGGGAAATACCGAGAGCAGGTTGATGTGGCTCAGGCTCTCCGCCGAGAAGTAGTTATAGCCGTTGTCGAAGATCAGATACAGAATATCTGCGCTGAGACCCATGATGATGAAGAGCACCAGGTACTGCGGAACAATCTTCCAGCTCAGCTTGAACTTGACCTGCTTGAAGTCAAAGTTCCGGATAAAGAGGTAGATGAAGACAATCGCCAGCATGGTCGCCTGATACCTCAGGTTACTGGAGTAGGCGGCTCCCTCGGTTGCCACATCTGTTGTTGTCTCCGCGACCTCCGTTGCAGCTTCCGTGACCGCTGTCGCAGCCGCCTCAACGGCCGGTTTCAGGGTCGCGAGGTACATCTGCGTGGAGATGACAATAAACTTCCCGAAGAGAATCAGGGTGATGATGATGACATCAAACCATCTGAGATTTTTTGTCTTCTCTCTCGGGAGGATAATGTCGCGTATATTCATGCTAAGTTACCCCCTTTATGATTTTGAGTGTCCTCATTATAGCAAGGACAACATAAACTTACCACCTCATTTTAACATATGTAGAATTTTGCACAGAAAATATCCAAAACTTATCAGAAATTTGCGCACAATTCAGGTTCCGTCTCTTCCGGAACAGAAAAAGCGCCGCACTGTGGTGATTATCCACAGTGCGGCGCCGTCTGTCCGCTTTCCTCTCAAAGCTGTGCGTCCAGCTTCTCCTCCAGTGCCTGCTGCGGCACTGCGCCGATCACGCGATCCACAACCTTGCCGTCCTTGATGATGACAAAGTTCGGAATGCTCATGACCTGGAACATCTGTGCAAGCTCCGGCTCATCGTCCGAGTTGACCTTGCCGACCTTGACCTTGCCCTCGTACTTCTCCGCGAGCTTCTCAACCACCGGCGCCATCATTTTGCAGGGGCCGCACCAATCCGCGTAGAAGTCAATGAGCACCGGCTCCTTGGACTCCAGAACTTCCTTCTCAAAACTATCTTTTGTGAAACGATATTCCATCGCACTACCTCCTTAGAGTTTGATTTTATCTATAAAATCAATAACTGCTCCTATTTTGCCAGAGTCTGCGACAGATGTCAAGCCCCCTCAGAGACCGAATTCTGCCGGATCCAGCGTCACCGCTCCGTTTTCCCGGACAAAGCAGGGAATGCCGACATAGCCGCCCTCTCTGACCGGCCGGAATGCCTCCTCGCGGTCGCGCAGCTGTAAAAATGCCTTCAGATAGGCCACATGCTCGCCGATATTGATGATTTCAAACTCGCTCTCTCTGCCGCTCGCCTTGATGTTTGCCGCAACTTCCGCGCAATCCGGACAACTCGGCATCCCGTACACCTTAATCATTCTGCTTCTCTCCTCCCTGCTGAAAATGTCTCTTTGCAAATTCCATATCCTGCACAAACTCGGCGGTGCCGAGATAGTTGCCCTCCGCATCCCGCACGGCGCGGTAATTGACCAGCATGGTCTTTCCGCCCTTCTCGGCCCAAATCGAGACACTGCTCTGCCGTCCCGCGCGGAACTCTCCGATAATCTGGCGCACCAGCGGCTCTACCTTCGGCGGATGGCAGGAGAACACTTCGCGGTCCAACGCCATCTTCGGGCGCTTAAATGCCTTCTGTCCCTCGTTCTCGTTGAAGTAGCGGTTGATGTTGTCGGCGTCGACAAAGGTGATTTCCATCGGAATCGTATTCAACAGCCACTCGAGCTGATCCAACTTCAGGTGACCGCCCGGCATCACAATCTCGCCGACAAAGGAAGAGCTGCAGCGCTTTGTCACCGTCGTATCGACCGCAACCTGCACTTCCGTCTCCTTTGCCGCAGGCTTATCTTCCTCTGCCGCTTCATAGACCTTGCTCACGACACCGAGGCAGTTCTCATAGTCCTTGGAGTCGCGGTAAATCTGCTTCCACTCATCCTCCGTGAAATTCACGGCGCAAATCGGGAACAGAATGTTGGTTTCCTTGTAAATCATCTCGTCCGCGCGCTGCACAACAGCCTCTGCCGCCGCCTTCCAGGCATCGTCCTCGACTTCTGCCTTGTCAAGGCGCCCAAGCTCGTCGCGGATTTCATCGTCCACCGTCCACATCACAGAGGACGGACCCGTCACATCATATTTTACCTTTAACAGCGGATAGAGTAAGTCGCCCTTCTTTGCGTAGTGCACCGAGACCTCACGGATTGCGTGCACTGCATCCTTTAAGGAGACACCGAGTTTTGCCGCATCGCGGAAACTCTCGATGCGCAGCGCAAGCGCCTGATTTTCTCTCGTGAGGGTCTCAAGCGGATGGCCGGGAATCGCAATGAGTTTTGCAGCCAGTGCGTTCTTATCGCCATACTGCGCCTGCTGCTCCGCCTTCTCGTGGTCGGCAATGCGAATCATCGACGCCGCGACTTCGCGCTCGGCATTCGCAATCCGCTCTTCCTTGGTTGCCCCGTGGAACAGCGCCGAGTGAATGTCGCAGAGCTTCTGCACCTCCTCGAGCGGCATGCCGTCCTTCATGAGCTGCTGCTCCGCCTGCATGATTTCGGACGCTTCGACCGAGTGGAACTCTTTCCGGAAATCCTCCCGCACCGTGTCGAGCGACTCACCTTGACTGAGACGCGTGAGGTAGCTCTTTAATGCCTCCGCTCTCTCCGGGTTTGCATTCGGAAAATTGTACTGTGCAGTCGGCGGCACCGGAGGCTTTGCCGGGGGGGTCGGCGGCGTGGGGGGCGTCGTCTTGGTCGGCGGCACCGGCGCGCCGTCGGCTCCGCTCACCTGAAACCCCTTCTCCTCAAAGGCCTTTACAATCTTTTCCATCGGGATGCCCTTCATCCGGGAGCCCTTCGGCACCGTCATCACCTTACCCGCCGAAGCCAGAATCTCCGGCTCCGTAATCTCCTTGAAGCCGACACTTGCCATAATCTCCTTGAATTCCGGGTACTCCGTTGCGAGCTCATATACTGTTTTTCTGAAATCTATGATTTTATCCATGGATATGCCTCCAAAGTGGTTTGTTCATCCTTACCGTTCCACTATAGCATATCTCCCGCAAAAAACCGTGATTACGGCAACAAAAGCTGAAATTTCATCTCCCTACATCCTGTACAGCGTCATTTAGCCTCGTCACGCCTTTGCCTGCCGCATGAGTAGCAGACGAACAGGACACTTAGCGCTACCGGTCCGTTCCGCAAACGCGTTACCTCAGAAAGAGAGACTTTTGTTCCCATGTCTTAATCAGCCCTCAGTCTAAGTTCAGCTTATAATAATGGGCGTCAAAATAGGTTTCTTCGCCCCATTTCCGATAGCGCGTTTTTCTGTCCTCCGCAAACCCGAATTTGCGAAGCAGCGCGATTGAAGGGAGATTCGCGTCGGCCACTTCTCCCGTAACGGACTTTCCGCCTTTTGCTTTCACCCAGCGAAGGATGGCATCGACCATCTCGGTTCCGAGGCCTTCTCTCCAATGCTCCTTCGCAATACAATACCCAATGTCATAATTATCGTTTTCGGGGAATATACAACAAGTCCCGACAGGCATCCCATCCGCTTTCCGTTCGGCAAGCAGATAATATCCCTCCGGATTATCCTCCATCTCGTCGACACATTTGAGATACGCTTCATCCATATTCTCACGAACAGGATCACTCATGTACTTTCCGTTTTCTCTGTCACCCCACAGAGATAAGGTAAAGTCTTTGTCGGATTTTCGCCAAGAGCGGAGCCTCAACCTTGGTGTTTCCGGATTTTTGATAAGAAGCATTGTGTACGGTCCTCCTAGCTCATAGGGCTTCCCTCCCCTTTCGGCGTCAGGATGTCCCCGTATATCTCATATTTTCCCCCGCATGTATCTCATCAGGGCTGTGTCCGGTTCCTTTTGACTCGGCTTGCGGTGATAGTCATTCCAGCTGAAATACGCCGCAAGAGCGCCCAGGCCCAGGATTACTTTGGGGAGATAGCCGAGCAGGAGATGTCGTTTCCACCGGTGACTCTTTTTTGTACTCTTGCTGCATTCCTTGTCCTCCCTTGCGACTTACATCTCTGAACGCTCGTCTAATTTACCGCAATTCGGTTGCAACGCTCGCAGAAGGCTGCCTCTGCTTCCTGACAGCGGCGCATATAGCTTCCGAGTGCTTCCCGGTGATGCAGTTGCTGTGCCCGCCAGCGGTTTATAATCCCCGTCATTTCGTCAAGCCCGTCATGCGACACCGAGACATAGCGAAGCCCGGAAAGCGTATGCCGGAGTTCGCCGATATCGCTTAGAATGTAATTGCACTGCAAAGCCATCTCTTCACAGTTCTGCATAGACTCTCCGGCATCCGCATAAGAGATACCGACTTCTCCCCGGTAAGTACTGCTGTTGTCTGCCGGTTCCTTCGCGAGGAAGCCCTCTGTATCAAACAACTTTGCTGCCTCTCCTGCTGCGCTCCCCGCGGGAAGACACGCAAACTGTGCCTGTAATCCCTTCTCCAGGCGTGCCGCATAGTGCAGCAGAATTTCTTCGGTCTCGCGCGCATCGTAAAGAACTCGCTTGGCAAGCGCAAACAGCGGCCGCTTACCCGGCATATCTGATTTGAGCTCTTCCAGTGTGGAAATTCCGCAGGTTTCCAAAATGCATGACTCCAGCGCTGCTTTGTCACGCTTTAAGCTATCAACACCCGCCTGAATTTCTGCCGTATGCTGTTTCCGCAAAAGTTCAGCCAGTTTCCAAGGATACTGTGCCCCGGCCGGAATCCAAAAGAGCGGATAGCAACTCTCCTCACAGCTTCCGATTGTCTGATCTACACTTCGACAAACATAAGCAACATTCTTGCTCAGCGCAAGAGAAGGCGGTGCCTGGAATCTTGGGGGCCAGGGATATCCACCTCTGCTCATGCACCCCGAAATCGGATCTGACACCTGCTTAAACGGATAATTCAGATTGCAAAACACCCTATAATCATCCAAATAATACGCTTGTGTGACATCCATCCATGCGGATTTCACCCAATCACAAGCTCCTGTAATTGCTTCACTATACGCCTCGATTCCAAACTGAAGCATACCGATTGTACAGCGATTAAATGTCTGATCATGGCGTATCATCGGCAATCCGCCTTCATCCCGATAGAATGAGTTCGGCCTTATACCGTCATTGTCAGCCAGTTGCTTCGCTGCCTCCAATTTTTCTACTATGAATTTGCTCATAGATTGACACAATACCCCCGGCAATCCAATAACGCATCCGATTCCTTCCCGATAAAAATCCAAAGATTTATTCCAGGCATCCCCCGCTTCATTCAAACCGTTCTGTATGTCTTTGGGAAGCATCCCTTTCAGTTTTAGTACGATTTCCCCGGCTCCTGTCGGCCATCGCTCAAGCGGATGCTCCTTTGAGTAACTTTCAGAATAATATCGATAGGCAGAAAAATGTAACAGCGGAATAATGTCAGGAAGAAATTTCATTGTTCTCCCGCCGAGTTTGAGGTGCTCAATAAAATTATAATTATGCGGTAGTGAGTTTGCGTGAAATACCTGTATCAGCGCCATTGTGGGGTGCATGAGATCAGCCCGCTTGTCCGGCGGGAGTTTCATCAGTTCATCCGAAACAACCTTGGCATATTCGGCCCAATTCCCTTCCTTTTCTACTTTCTCCTGTAACCTCACGCTCCCGTCTCCGTCGATATGGAGCAGCCGAAATGCATAGTGATATGCCATTACATTTGCATTCCGGTCATTATCTACTTCCGGCACATCTAAGGCCATCTGATTTCGCGCAAAATATCCTCGCTGTTCTGTATATCCGATTCCGTGTACAATATCATTATCGGCATAGATACTATATATATCATTGCGCATCTCTTCTACTTTTTCCGCGCCCCAGTGTTGCACAAGCTCATCCCAATGTTCCGGCGGAATTCCCGGCGCATCAAACACATAGCAGCGCGTATTCTGCAATTCCGGAAAAACTCCCTTTGCGGTAACCGCACGTTTCCCTCCCTGTGAATGAGCGCTGAGGACCAGTTTATTCTCTTGCATGAACTGCCTGCACATTTGGGCAGTCTCATCATCTCCTTCTTCGATTTGCCGTAAGGTATCCTGCATGTTCAATAAACTTGCTCTGTCAAGCGGAGAAATCCGCTCGTAAGTAAATCCGTCCTTTTGAAAATGACCGGTACAGTCACTCTCCATATTCGCATTGTCACTCCAGGCTGCTCTCGGCGTCCCGCGAAATACCATGCTCACGCCTTCTTTGATTCCCTGTCTTTCACTACCTTTGTAAATAAAAACCGCAGCTGAAATTGCCTTTGCGTCTGTGATAGAGTCTGCTTCCTTTCGCGTGACTCCGTGCGCAATCAGATCATTGGTATTTTTGTTGAAACTTGTATAGTATATCTTCGCATTTCCAATATCGGAGATACCGGACTCCTCTTTGAGGCAGGCTTCTAATGTCTCTAACGCACCATCCTCCACCTTACCATTCATATTCTTGTAAGCCCGCGCCCTATTTACAATTTCTCTAATTTCGGTCCCGTCTGTAATCCCCATTTCAGCCAAAGGCAAATATTCAACAAGATTGTACACAACCTCCTGAGTTATCTCCGATTTGCTCGGATTCTCTCTTATTTTTATTCGCATACTTTCTCTATATCTCCTTAATATTCTTTCTTCAATACCTCTTTTCTCTTTCCTTCCAAGAGTAGATATAATAGGAATCATCTCCTCTATTCCAATATACATTTACAGATAATTCGCAAGGAAACTCTCTCGGACTCATCCATTCTCTTTTTCTAATATCGCTATCAAATTGATTCTGCGTAACATAATAAATACGCCCATCTATATCATATCCATGCTCTTTTAATATCTGCAAAAGTTTCTGCATATCATTTTCTCTTTTTTCAGGCTCTCTTATCACGCAAACATTGACACGGTTCCATGGTATGATTTTCAAGTATTCTGTAATCAATTCTGTTGCATTTTGCTCACGCCCGTTATATGGCACTATGGGTACTATGACGGCAAGCTCGTATGTTCCCGGCTCATAGATTCGATCAAAGATCTCCCGGAACTTTTCTTCCGCCTGATTGCGCAATACAAAGCTCATATAGTTGTCATGCAGCGTATTCTTCTCATAATCATAGTCAAGGACGATTTCTTCTTTTTCTTCTTTCTTCGGAAACTTCTCGGAAGTAAACGCGAGTTCATAGGTATTGCTGGTCGAATAGAAAATATCACTCGCCAGATACGTTACACTTCCCTCTCCCTTCGGTGTCAGGGTATCTCCGTATATCGCATACTTTCCCCGCATGTATCTGGTCAGGGCTGTGTCCAGTTCCTTTTGACTCGGCTTGCGGTGATAGTCATTCCAGCTGAAATACGCCGCAAGAGCGCCCAGACCAAGGATTAATTTGGGGAGATAGCGGACACAAAGACGTTTCCTTTTCTCCGCCGCTCTCTCTGTCTTCGTTTGTTCTTTCATGTCCGGTTGCATGTCTGTTTTCCCCTTCCTATGCCTCTTATCTCATCAGAAGACAACTGTCATCCGTATTTCCCTCGCATAGCAGACCGCACCGGTACAGAGCAAGGTAGCGAAGCAAATCCGGTATCTCATGACCGGGTATCTCCCGCTGACGGATTTCCACTGCATTGTGCGAAACCGAGCAGTTGCTTTCCGCTTCCCGGCAAGCAGCCGGTCCTTGAAAAAAATTCTTATCCTGCGTTTCTCCCGCTGTATTTTGCCGGGATGTTCCGGCTGTTTTCTGTCTCTCAGTCATCATCATCCTCGTGGTAGGCGTCATCTTCCTCCTGCATTGCCGCAAGATCGTCTTCTGCCGCCCAAATACAATTTTCCAGATAGCGCTGGTATCTCTGCTGCGCTTCCAATGCCCGCGCAGAGAATTCTTCCGTTTTTTGTCGCATCCGTGCCCGCAGGCTCTCTTCAACCGGATAGGCTCTTTCATCCTGTTCTTCTCCCGCGTGTCCGCTCGCCGCAAGTGTACGGATGCGCTGCCCCAGTTGTCCGTTATCCCGCAGCGCTCTTTGCAGCACATGCAAATCCCGCTCACAGTCGCGAATATCGCTACAACGACAGCTCATGCTTTCCTTCCTCCTCTCTGAATCATCGTCCCGAGTGCTCGGTCAAAGTCCTCTGCCGTGTGGTTGACTTCGTCCAGCTGTGCGAGCAGCGATTCAAAAATATCCGAGAGCTGTGAAGCCTGCGCGGTCGAGCGCTCCGCAGCTGCCCGATAGGCACTCTGCATGTCTCCCGTGAACATCTGCGCGAGGTCTTCATCTACCGCTTGAACCCCATCCCAAATTTCCCGCAATTCTTCTCCGAGTAAGCCCCACTGATCGTGCAGCAATTGCAAAGCCTCATGGCGTAACTCTATTTTCATGGCCTTCCCCCTCAGCTCTCCGCAGCCGTAAACGCCTCACAAAAGCCTTCGGTTTCACTTTGCAGACACTGTCCTGCCTCAAGAGCAGCCTCGCCAAGCAAAGTCTGCTTCTCATCCAACGTAGCCTGCATGCCGTCCAGCGCCTGCTCAAAAAGCCGAAAGAGCCGCACAAACCCATCTCTTCCCTTGCCGCTCCAGACGCTCTGATCCATGCCGCGCTCCAGCGCCCGGATATCCCGCGCCGCGCAAGCGAGTCGGCGCTGCAGAACATGTGTCTTTTCCCGCGCCGCTTCGAGCTGCGGCAAATTCACATAGAGATCCATCTTCCCTCCTTTTACGATTCCGACGATGCAAACACTGTGCCTTCGTGAAACCCGCCTTCGTCATCATTGCCGGGCCAGAATTCGAGATACATGCGGATGTGCTCATTGCTCGCCTTCCACAATTCCGTCCGGTTATCCTCTCCCTCTTTGACAAGCGGGCCTCCGTGCCCCGCCCGGTACGAGAGCAGCAAAATATAGCTTTTTCGAAGCGGTTTATATTTGGCTTGCCCAAGCTTCGCGCGAATGCTCTCATAGGCAAACAGCTCCTCCCGGTTAAATCGGTCTTTGCGGTAATTTGCCTTTCGCAGGATGTCGTCCAATGTCCAACCGGTATTGACGCCCATTTTTTTGAGCGGCAATTTCAGCACCGCGCGATAAATCTCGTCCTGCGTCTTCTGTTTCTCCGGATCCGCATAAGCCTCTCTCCGGAGTGCCCAGAGATCCGGCATATAATTTCCGGCTCTCCACTCGGCCCTGCACGCTTCCCCGCGCTGCGGATTGCAGGTCACCACAGCCTTGCAGAGGCAGTTGCCGTCATACTGTCCCTGCGCTAACACTTCTGCCATGTCGGCGGCACCGAATTGCTCGTCGTCGACATAATAGAGCAGCAGATTCACACCGAGGTCTCGTGCCTTCAGGAGTTTCCCGAGTTTTTGGATATCCTGCTTCTTTTCCTTTTCGTCTTTTCTCACCAGCGCGATGATTTCCTGCTCGTCGACAAGCTGCATATAGGTCTCAAAGCTCGTATCGCCGTCGATTTCTTCGTCGGTCCAGATGTAGGCAACCGGCTCTGCAACCAGTTTCACATGGTCCGCACCGTAAACTTCGGCCAACAGATTTTGATACTCTGTCTCAACCCGTTCGCGATACACAAAGGACATATAGTTATCCTGTTCCCGCAACGGATTCCCACTGTAATAAACATTGACCAGCTGATTGGTCCCGGCATACCTCTTTGTCTGAAAGGTCGCGGAAAGGGCAGTATGAGGCGCTGTCTTAGGCGTATACTCTGCCTCATAATAAGATGTCAGTGTGTCGCCGTATTTCGCGTATTTCCGGGACAGATAGTCGGCCGTCTGCCCTTTCGCCGCTGTGAGCGCCGCCGAAATCCGCTCATCGGTCTGTACCGCAGCTGTGTCCTTTGGCTGCTTCACCGTACCGCAGCCTCCCGCTGTGCACAAAAACAGCGCCGCCATTGTCAAGGCGACGCCTCTCTTCCATCCCTGCGCGCAGTTCTTTCCCATTCCGCTTCCCCTTTCAACCATCTGCCTTTCGGTCCGGTCTCTCTCGTTTTGCTCATACGGCGCAATCACTCTTCTGTTTATTTCCCGAAATTCATTCGTAATCTTGTACTATTGAATCTGTTTTATATCAACATTCTATGGCTTTTATTTACTTTAGTCAAGCTTATTCCCGCTTCCGTAAGCCGTCTGCGTTGACTTTCCACGGCTTTCCCGCTATTCTGACAATAAAAAAAGGATATTTTCACAATATGATGCGAGCAGCAACTTATGTCTCTCCCGTGCAGGCTGTCGCCGCCGTGCGGGACGGTGATTATATCGACTACGGTTTCGGCGGCAGTTTTCCCGAACTTCTGGACAACGCGCTTGCCGCGCGCACAGGTTCCGTCCGCCATGTGACCGTGCGCGGCGGTCTGGTCATCGCTCCGAAAATTGCAGTCCTCGAGGCCGATCCGGAGGGACAGTCCTTCCGCTATGAGAGCATTCACCTCGGCGACTACGAGCGGAAACAGTACCGCGCGGGGCGCATTACCTTTGTGCCGATTGCCCTCCGCCTGGTTCCGTTTTTATACCGCCAGGGCAAATTCCGCTCGGATGTCGCCTTTGTCCCGGTATCCCGCCCAGATGCCGACGGCAATGTGAGTCTCGGCACAGGCTGCTACCTCTGGAAGACCATCATCGACTGCGCAAGGACGGTCATCTTTGAGATCAACGAACACCTTCCCTTCCTGCCGGGTGTGGACGGCTCCAACCTCTGCCGCCTCGATGAAGCAGATATGATAGTCGAGGGCACACACGCGCCGCTGGCCGAGCGCACTTACCGCGCGCCTTCGGAGATTGACCGAAGAATTGCGGAGCTCGTGGTGAACGAGATTCCGGACGGCGCCGTACTCTCGCTCGGCGTCGGCACGGTTCCGTTTGCGATTGCCTCTGCCCTCGCGGACTCCGACAAAAAAGACCTCGGCTGCCACACCGGCACCATCAGCGACGCCTATCGGAAGCTGTATCTCGCGGGTAAGCTCACGAATGCAAGAAAGGAGTTCGACACCGGGCGCAGCAGCTTTAATCTCGCGATGGGCAGCTCTGACTTTTACGACTGGCTCCGCGAGAACCCGGACTTGTTCCGCCCCGACTCGATCGACTACATCCACGACCCGGCGCGCATCGGGAAACTGAGCCGTGTCATCAGCATTAACGGCGGCGTACAGGTGGATCTCATGGGGCAGGAGAACGCCGAGTCGGCAAACGGCATGCAGCTCTCGGGCATCGGCGGCCAGATGGACTTTCTCGAGGGCGCGTTCCGCTCGGCGGGCGGCTGCGGCTATATCTGCATCAATTCCTCCCGCCTCACAAAGGACGGCGTCCGGAAGTCGAACATACTCCCCTTTATTCCGGGCGGCAGCACGGTCTCCGCACCGCGCACGCTGATTGAGGCAATCGCAACCGAGTACGGCATTGCGCATCTCGCGGGCAAGAGCCTCGCCGAGCGACGCGAGGCCATGATTGCGATTGCACACCCCGACTTCCGCGATGCACTTCGCCTTGAAAAACCGGATCTCTCGCTCTTTCTCTGACGCGGGCGCAAAGGAACCGTGCTCATGAATTTCAATTTACTGCTGATTACACTGATTATTTTTTCCTGTATCTTCTTCAATAAAATCTCGTTCCGTTTCGGCATTCCGACTCTCTTTGTCTTTATTCTCCTCGGAATGGCCTTCGGAAGCGACGGCTTTGCGCGCATTTCCTTCAATAACTTTGCGCTCTCGGAGACGGTTTGCTCCGTCGCCCTGATTTTTATCATGTTTTACGGCGGTTTCGGCACCAACTGGAAAATGGCGCGCCCGGTGGCGCGCCAATCCGTACTGCTGTCGACGGCGGGCGTGTTTCTGACCGCTCTCTTTCTCGGGCTCTTCCTCTTTCTCTTGCTTCGGCGCGAGCTCTGGCTCTGCTTTCTGACCGGCTCAACCCTCGCCAGCACGGACGCGGCCTCCGTCTTCTCGGTGCTCCGCTCCCGGAAACTTGACTTAAAAGAGAATACCGCCTCGATTCTGGAACTCGAGAGCGGCAGTAACGACCCGATTGCCTACATGCTGACACTGGTCTGCCTCTCCTTTCTGACCGGCAAAGCCGATGTCGGCAGCATACTCCGCCTCTTGACCGCGCAGCTTGTCTTCGGCATCGCAATCGGCGTGCTCTGCGGCCTTCTGTCCTACCGCATTTTAAAGAGCGTTTCCTTTGAGGTAGACGGTTTCGACGTTATCTTCATCGCGGGCATTGCGCTCTTTTCCTATGCGCTCTCCGCGGCGCTCGGCGGCAACGGCTATCTCTCGACCTACCTGACCGGCATCATCCTCGGAAATGTGAAAATGAGCGGCAAGAAGAACATTGTCCACTTCTTTGACGGCTTGACCGGCCTCATGCAGATAGCGGTCTTTTTCCTGCTCGGCCTGCTCGCGACGCCCTCGCTGCTCCCGGGTGTTCTGGTCTCCGCGGTCTCGGTGTTTCTGTTCCTCACCCTGATTGCGCGCCCGCTCGCGGTGAAACTCCTGCTTCTGCCGTTTCGCGCGAGCAAGGGACAGAGCCGCCTCATTTCCTTTGCGGGACTCCGCGGAGCCTCCTCGATTGTCTTTGCGATTATGGCGGTGCAGACCTTAAAGAGCGACACGCGCTTTTTCCACATTATCTTCTTTGTCGTTCTCTTGTCTCTCCTGGTGCAGGGCAGTCTCCTGCCCTTTGCAGCGCGGCGCTTCGATATGATTGACTTAAGCAACGATGTCATGAAGACCTTCACCGACTACAGCGAGGAGCTACCGGTGCAGTTCATTCAGCTCACACTCGCCGAGGACAATGAGTGGGTCGGGAAACGCATTTTCGAGCTTTCCCTGCCGCTCCAGTTCCTGTTTCTTCTCATTGTGCGCGGCGAGCAAAAGCTGATTCCGAAGGGCAGCACACTGCTGGAAGCAGGCGACTCTCTGATTCTCTGCGCCCCCGCGGTGCAGACGAAAAACGCCATGCAGCTCTCGGAGATTGAGATTGACAAGTCGAGCGAATATCTCCACAGCCATATTCGAGACATAAATTTACCGCGCGGAGAGATTATTTTCCTCATCCGGCGCGGTAATCAAAGTATTATTCCGAACGGTCAGACCGAAATTCTTGAGGGCGATACCCTGATGCTGACGCGCCTCAAAGAGAAGGAGCGCTCGCCTCACTCACCGTCAAGAGTTCTGACATCAGGGCAATGAGCCCGACCCGGTAGCCTGCTGCGGAGAAAATCGCGCAGTCACGGCCGCGACGCAAAATGCTGAGCGGCAACTGACCGGGTTCCAGGAAGAGCTTGCGAGCCAGGACTTCCTCCTTGGCATCGTAATCCTCCGGGCAGGAAAATGCCTCGGGGAACAGGCTCTTCAGTGTCTTACAACTTCCTCTCTCTGCCGCGGCTACCTCTCTGAGGTAGAAGCGCAGGGAGAGTTTTTTTTGCGCGCAGAGCGCCTTTAGAGACTCTGTCTCCGCGAGAATTTCATTTGCGATGTGCTCACTCGGCTCTTCGCCCGGCGCCAGGAAGAACTCCATGGTAAACGGGGTCTCGTAAGCCTGCCCGCCGATTTCCGGAATGACAATCTTTCCGAGCAATTCCTCTGCCGTCACCTCCGGGAAGCTGAGCAAATGCGTTTTTTCTTCGCCGCCTGCGAGCGCAAAGGCCACGCGCTTTCCGTAGGCATTGCCGTTCGGCAGGCGCTTCTCGGTAAAGAGCTCATACTTGCCGTCCGGCAGAAGCAGCGTGAGCGTATTCTCTTCCCACTGCTTCTTTTCAAAATCCAGTTCCTTTCCGTCTCGGTAGAGCGTCCAGTGCTGTTCGTAGCGGAGCTCTCCCTCCGGCTTTTGAAGCGTGAGATGATTTCTCGCCGCATCCACCTCGCGGAAGGGGCGGAAGTCGCCGTCCGCAAAGAAGAGCGGTGCGCCGTCCTCATTTCTGAGTTTCACCGGAATGCCGCTGCCTCTTAGGCGGCGGAGTGCCGAAAGGATCTCCGCATCACTCAAGTTTTCGCTCGCAAGGCGTGCGCCGAGCATCTTCTGCTCGGCTGCACTGAGTTCCGCTTCGCCGCGGAAACGGCAGAGCGGCTCAAGGCCAAAGCGCTCCGGGAGTACGCCCTCCAGAAAGGCGCGCGCCGTGAGCGTTCCGACCTGCCGCATGGCAGCCTGAAACTCTGTCTCAAGCAGTTCTTCTCTTACGTCTATCCTGTCTTTTTCGGAGAGCGAAGCCACAAAGGCATTCCGATACATGCGCTCTTCCTGCGATGTCGCTCGCTCCAAAAAGGCACGCGTGCGGTCGCGGCGTGCAGCGCGCTTTGCCTTAAGCTTTTCATTGCAGCGCACATACTTTTCGCGGCCGAGTGCCTGCTCTTCCGCGGTCTGCTTGGGCGCGCTGCGGCTGCCGTTCGGCGCAAAGAAACGGAATTCTTGCTCTTCTGCCTCTTCTTTGCAGTCGCACTCCGCAATGCGCAGATCTCCCGCGCGGAGGTCAGCCATGACAGCCTTATTCTTGCCCGGGTGACGGAAGCGGACATACACACTGCCCTTTCCGAGGGAAACGGTCTTTTCGACACCCGCCTCCGGCTTGTACATTGAGATGGGGCGTATGCCCGCGCTGTTTAGGAGGCAAAGCTCCACGAGTTCCGCATCTTCCGCCTGAACGGTCAGTTTCACCGGATCCGCATAGCGCGCAAGCTGATTCAAGTAGAGGACACCGTTCTGACCGCCGAGTATCTCTTCTCCCGCGAGGGTTGCGCGGTCCAGCGCCGTGTCGGCCGCGGGTGTCAACGGATAATAGCGGGCGTGCACAAGCATGGCGCGCGCAGCCGCCGCAATGAACCAGCCGTTGTCATCCTTCTCCGTGGGCTCGCAGGCACCCGCAAAGTGCCAAGCGCCGTCCACCCAATACTCAACCCAAGCGTGATTGTCCTCGCAGTGCGCCCACCAGGGTGCATAGACCTGGCGCGCCGGAATGCCGACTGCGCGGAGCGCATTGACATAGAAGACCGACTCTTCACCGCAGCGCCCCTGCCCGGACTCCAAAAAGCCCGCCGCGGAAATGGTTCTGCTGTCGCTCGACACATAGCTGCCCTCGGAAGCGCAGGCATAGTTCACCGCGCGCGCAAGCGCTGCACCGCTCAGTGCCTCTTCGCCCTGTTCCGCCAAGTGAGCGGCAATGCAGTTTGCGAGCTTTTCCCGGACCGGGCGGAACTCCTCGTTGTTGACGCGCGGCAAAAGGACGTACTGGAGGAAATAGCTCTCCGGGAGTTCACGAACTGCCGCACGCTCACGGTAAAGCCTGAGCGTGGGGCGAAGGAAGGAGAGCAAAGTCTCGGGCGAGAAGTCATAGCCGCAGAGATCGCTCTCCGGAAGCAGCGCATAATAGTAGCGGAGCGCCGTTCTCTCACCGCTGGTCAGCGTTCCCGCAGCGGCAACACTCGCGCGGTAGCCCGCTCTCAGCCCTTCACACTTTTTGAGGCGCGCAAAGAAAGCCTCGTTGATTTCCCGCTCCGTATCCGCCGTGGGGTGCCAGTCCTCCGGATTCCGCTCGCGGTCAAGGCGCTCCAGCACTTCTCTTGCCGCTTTCACCTTTTCCGCAGAAGTATAGCTCCTACTGTACTCGCTGAAGCCCGGCAGCCCCATGGAGACGCCCTCTCGCCGGAACTGCATGGGACTCTCCCCGTTTACCTTGCCGGACATATGATACGAGAGAATCCCGGTCTCGCGGTAAAGCGCCTCGATTTTTTCCGCCGAGACACCGGAGCCCGCCATAAGCCGAAGGCTCTTTGCCTCCTGTGCGAGAGAGGCAAGGGCTACGACGCCCTCTTCAGCGGTATTTGCCTGACCGGAAGTAAGGATGCGCGCTATCCCGAGTTCCTCCGCTGTCCGAAGCGCCTCAAAGGGATCCTTACAGAGATCAAAGCAGCGGTGCAGGGTGACCGGTCTGCCGCCGCAGTGCTTCATGAGTTCCGCAATGCGCTCACGGTCCAAGCTTCCGTCGGGTTTCAGCATACCGAGCACAAACCCATCCGCCCCGGCCGCCTGAAAGCGCTCTGCCTCCGCCGCGAGCTCTCGGCACTCTTCCTCCGTATAGCAGAAATCGCCGAAACGCGGACGCAGCATGACAAAGAGCGGCAGCGTGACCCGCTTTCTCAGTTCTGAAAATAAGCCGAAACTCGGCGTGACGCCACCTATCTCTAAGCTCCCGCAGAGTTCCAGACGGTCCGCCCCGCCTGCTTCCGCAGCAATGCCGGACTCCACGCTGTCCACGCAAACTTCAAGTTCAAATCCCCTATTCTCGTTCTCCTGCACTTCTTTTTCCTCCACCGGATGTTGTTAACGCAAGAACAGGAAAAACAACGCGAGTATCCCGGCAATCACCACCACGGCGCCTGCCAGTAAGCTCACACCGAAACCGATAATCCCGATTGCCGCGAGCAGTATGTAGCCGATCACGCCAAAGGTAAGGCTGAGCGCCTTACCGATAATACGAAACAGAAGACCCGTGCACTTTAAGATGAGCCACATGAGCAAAGCAAAAATTAAAAACGGCATATATCCTCCCTTCTCTTACGACTCCAGAAATTTCATATTCGGCCAGAGCTTTCTGACCCTTTCTTCCGGATAGTAGCGGTCTATAAATTCCTCCACGACGTTTGCCGCCTCGGGCTTTGTAAGCCTCGCGTTGGCGCGCACCATGACGGCCGCCGTGACCAGCATATCACAAGTTAGGAATATCGCGATGCCCCAACTGAGCACCAGGCCGAGTACCGGTGTGATTTTCTCAATCTGCGCGGAAATCGGCGGGTACGCGTAGCGGAGCCAGACAACCGAGAGCAAGCCCCAGAATACCATAAAGGGCACATTGGTTCTCCCGTCTATATTCAGCGGGATATGACTGTAATCCCAAAACTTCATGCCGAAAAAGGCCTCGGTAAAGACCGAACAGAGATACTCAAAGGCACCGCCGAAGAAGAAGCCGGCAAAGAATATGCTCAAATTATTTTTCTTCTCGACACGGGATAAGACCAGCGTCAGGACGACCGCCCCAAGTCCCCAGACAATGCTAAACGGCCCGAGCACCAGACTGGAGCGCCGCATCCAAACGCCCGCCGTAAAATAGACATAGAAGGTCTCGATGACATCGCCGATCAGAGCACAGAGAAACAGCATCCAGACCAGTTTTCCGAAGCTGATACCCTCCGCAAAGACCACGCCCTGCGCGCGGAGTTCCCGCTCTGCCGCCTCAATGCCGCCGCTTTCGGTCTGCCGGAGTGAGGGATACACGCGGTATACCCTGTCCCAGAGATGCTCGGACAGCCGTTCACCGAGTTTTTTCTTATGCATCTGCAAAAATTGCCGTTCCGCGGAGTCCGCGACATAACGCGCCAAAACAGCCACCAGCACGAGGTCACTAAGTAAAACGAACATCAACACCCCGGCAATGATGCGCAGCGCGAGTACAGGCAGCAGAGAAATGAAAGAAAAGAGCAAAGGCTGCACGACGATCAACAGGGATTCATAAATTGCGCTGAGCCCGAGCGCCCATAATAAGCGCAACATAAAATTAGGTCGCAGTTTGATTCTGCCTAGGGCAGAGCGCTTCTTTCGGAGCAAACGCTCCGCGAAGAACTCCGAAAGGTACCCGATTGCCAAGGTCTGCACCAAGCCGAACAAAAAGCGTGAGCGCTCCGGCATCTCCCCGCTGCTCACCAGAATTAAATTTGCCATGGCCGCACCGTGCGTTAGGAGCAACGGTAAATCCAGAATACCGCAGTTTACAAAGCGCTGTTTTTTGAGGCTGAAAAATAAAGTCTCAAGCACCCACGCCGCAAAGGCGTAAAAAAAGAAGTACAGCACCAAATCCGTGCCGCCGAATAATCTCATGCTTTTCCCTCACGACGCTCCCGGGGAGACGCCGCTGTCAAAAAAGCTGCGGCTTTGACCCCGCAGCTCTCTCTTATTTTTTCAGTACCAGACCGTCGTGGTACGCCTTGCCGACCACCGGCCCGATCACGCGGTAGCTCATGCTCGAAATGTCAAACATGATGGGGCGTAGCTTATCATAGTCCACTTTGCCGTCCGTTAAGACCGCTTCGTCCGCCTGCATCGCCACAATCTCGCCGACCAAAAGGCCGGTCTCATCGCTGTAACTTTTCACCTTGCACTCTAAGGTGACCGGGTACTCTTCAATAACGGGTGCGTTCACATGCGCGCTCTTTCTCACATGGCAGTCCGCTTGTTCGATCTTATTGATCTTATTGCCGCTCTCGATGCCGAAATAATCGGAGATGACCACCGTGCTCTCGGTTGCAAAGGCGACCGTAAAGCCGCCCGTCTTCTTCAAATTATCCGTGGTCTTATGCTTTGCGAGCTGGATGGTAATTTCCCCGTAGTCACTCTGCATGCCCCAGGCTGCATTCATTGCGTTCGGAACACCGTTCTCATCGTAAGTTCCGATAATAAATACGGCCTCCGGTGTGATAATCGACTGTTTTGCACTGAATTCCCGCTGCATACGCCTTTCCTTTCCGAGCGCCCGACATGGGCTTCTCTCAGCCTGTTATAGCAGGTCTATCACAATCTTGCAATGCGAACCGCCCGCGCACACGCGCTAGCATGGTCTCAAGATCCAGCACGCCGCGCGCAAAACCGCGGCGCACGAGTTCCTCCGGTACATAGCAGTCAAACTTTTCAAAGACCGGGACCTCGCGCTCGTAGAGCAACTCTTCCGGCGCAAAGTCTTTTTGGGCCTCGTCGAGCAAAATCTCAAAGAACTCCTCTTCCCCGACCTCCATTGAAAAGATCATATAATACGGCCGCGCGGAGGTGAAGCCCCTGAGACCGAGCCTATCCTTACAGCGCAGCTTTAAAAAGCGCTCCAGCGCGAGAAAGGCATAACTCCCAAGCCAGGGAAAGAGCGCCCATATTTTTTCACCGAGCGGCAAGAGCGAAGTCTTTTTAAGCCGCGTGCGCGCTGCCAGCGTTCGCGCTTCCAAAAGCCGCCCCGCCGCATTCCTCTGTAGATAGGGATAAATCTGCTCTTCCAGAAGCGCCTTCCGCATGCGCTCCAGAATGCGCGTTTCGATCGAGCCCGAAACATCGCCGAAGTACGCCGGAACCCTGCCCTTGATTAAGGTGCAGAGCACGGTGTGCGCCTTATGATCCACCTCGTCCACGGCCCAGACCCGCCCCGCAATCGCGATTTTTTCGCCCGCGGGCGGCGGCTTCACAATGGTTCCCAGGGTCTCGCTCCCGGTTCGCACCGTGTACTCCACATTCTCCTGAAAAACCGCATAGAACTTATGATTGTTCACCACACGCTCTCCCGCGATGCCGATGATGAGCCCGCCTTCCGCCGTGCGGTTGATGTGATCGATGCGGAGTAAATGCTGTAAGAGGAAGCCGTACTCCTCCTTCGAGATGCGTTCAAACGGCGTGAGCGTCAAGACGCGGAGCACAAGCTCCCGTGGTGTGAGTTCTCCCTCCGAGGCAAGTGTACTCATGGTCTGGTGGTAGAGGAGACTGTAGGGCAGACGCCGCGTGTCCGGCGGCTCCACATAGCGCTCCTCCGCGTAGAGCTGCACCAAGGCAATGCCCTGCAAAAGATACCAAGGAAAGGCCTCCGGAAGCGAAGCCCGCGCTTCGGCTGGCTCTTCCCGCATCACGAACCAGAGCTCCGCGGGGGCACCGCGCCGCCCCGTTCTGCCGAGCCTCTGCAAAAAACCGGAGACCGTAAACGGCGCATCGAGCTGAAAGGCGCGCTCCAGCCTGCCCACGTCAATGCCGAGCTCCAAGGTTGCCGTCGCGCAGATGCTCTTTAAGGAGTCCGCGCGCTGCATCTCCTCCTCCGCGCTCTCGCGGTAGGAGGCCGAGAGATTCCCGTGGTGAATGAGAAAACGATCTTGTTCTCGCATGGCCTCGCAGTACTGCCTTAACTCCTGACAGACCAGCTCGCACTCCTCGCGGGAGTTCGTAAAAATGAGGCACTTTTTGCCGGCGCTGTGGGCGTAAATATAGCCGAGACCGGGATCTGCCCCCCGCGGCGCGCTCTCTAACGCCCGGTCAAGCGGCAACGTGGGAAAGCGCGTATCCCCTGTGCCCGACTGCGGCCCCGTCTTCCAAAAGTGTTCGAGCGATAAGCGCCAGTGCTCCTTCCCGGGCTCCATGCGCGGAATCGCGGTCGCACGACCGCTCCCCGCGGCGAGCAGGCGCCCCACTTCCTTCGGATTGCCTATGGTCGCGGAGAGCCCCACCCGCCGCGGTCTGCAGCCCGAGAGCCGCATAAGACGCTCAATCAGGCAGAAGGTCTGCCGCCCGCGGTCCTGCCGAAGCAGCGCATGAATCTCATCGATCACAATAAAGCGTAAATCCGAAAAGAGAGTCGGAACCGCCGCCTTCCGATGGAGAAGCAGAGCTTCCAGCGACTCAGGCGTAATCTGTAAAATCCCCTCCGGGTGCTTGATAAGCCTCTCCTTTGCGCTCCGCGAGGCATCTCCGTGCCACTTGGTAACCCGTATGTCCGCGCGCTCGCAAAGCCGGTCGAGGCGCTCAAATTGATCGTTGATCAGCGCTTTCAAGGGTGCAATATAGAGCACGCCGACCGAGGTAGCGGGTTCCTCCGAGAGCAAGGTTAAAATCGGAAAAAAAGCAGCCTCCGTCTTTCCGGAGGCTGTGGCCGCTGAGAGCAGCAGGTTATCCCCGCTGTTAAAGAGCACATCTCCCGCCGCATTCTGCACGGCGCGGAGCGACTGCCAGCGCTCGCGGTAAATAAAGTCCTGAATGAAGGGCGCATAGCGCCGAAAGATATCCATGCTCTGTCCTCAAAAGGAAAAATCAAAGGGCGCATCGTCCCCGCCGCCGGTTTTCCTTAACTCGCTCGCAACACTCTCTAACGCCTCGCCGCTCTCTTCCGGCTTAAGCAACTGCTCCATGCTGCTCTCCGGTTCCCGATGCAGCGCGTCCAGTAGAAAAATAAAGTCGCGCGTCATCTCCCGCGGTGTAATCTGTGCGCTCGCCCCGACCCTCGCATAGCAAGTCCGCACAAAGAGTTCCAATTCGTCGGTGCGGAAACACCGTGCATCCCCGTAGAGTGCCGCATGCATGTCGGAGAGCTTCTCCGTAAGCACCAGCATCTCCTCCGGCGTGAGCGCCTCGAGGCGGAGCACCGGCGAAAATAAATCTTTGCTTCCCGCCCGGGAAAAGCGGCTCTCCGCAAGCCGCGAAGAAAGTGCCTCGTAGCTAAAGAGACCGCGGCGCTTATCCTCGAGTGCCTCCGGCGTCGCTCCCATCCAGATTCCGATGTGCTGCGCCTTCCCCTGCATCATGTCGTTGTACATGGTGAGCAGCACCTCGTAGTTATACTGCCTTGCAATCGCATTCGGAATCTTACAGAGATTCGCCGCCTCATCGAGCAGAATCAGTGTGCCCGCATAGCCCGCGCGGCGAAAGAACTGCGAGAAGAGTTTGATGTAATCGTACCAGTTCTCATCGCTCACAATGAGGTTGATGCCGAGCGCCTCCCGCGCTTCGCGCTTATTCTCATACTCCCCGCGAAACCACTTGAGTATCCGTTCTTTTCTCTCATCGTCGCCCTCCGCCCCCGCGAGATAATAGCCCCGCAGGAGCTTGGCAAACTCAAAGCCGTGCACCATGTCTTGCAGCGAATCGACCGCAGTCGCAATCTTTTTTTCGACCAGCGCAAAGAAAGCCCTGTCCTCCCGGAAGCCGCCCTGCTCCTCCGCAGCTGCCTGCTCCGCCTGAGAAACCCAGCGGTCTAAAATAAGACGCAGCGCGCCGCCCTCCGGTTTGGTCTTGGTCGCCAGATTCGCTATCAGCTCGCGGTAAGTCGCAAGCCCCTGCCCCTTGCTGCCCTGCAAACGCCGCTCCGGCGATAAATCCGCATCCGCAACCACAAAGCTCTGCTCAAAGACATAGTTCCGCATGGTCTGCAAGAGAAAGCTCTTGCCCGCGCCGTATTTTCCGATCAGAAAACGAAAGGAAGCGCCGCCCTCCGCAATGAGTTCCGTGTCGCGAAGCAGCGCCGCAATCTCCTCCTTCCTCCCGACCGCAATGTACGGCAGGCCGACGCGCGGCACCACGCCGCTCTGCAGGGAATTTAAAATTGCCTGTGCAATGCGCCGCGGCACGGCGCGTCCCGTCTCACTCATCCTCTGTCTCCCACAATAATGTCTCAATCTCTTCCCGGTAATCCGGCACGAGGAAGAGTTCCTCACCCTCGGACGCAAGGCAAATATCTTGAAAACAATCATACAGCTTCTCGTTGACCCGCTCGGCAAAGAGGCTTGTCAAACAATGCGCCGCGCGCAGTTCCGCGCGCACGCTCTCCCCGCGAAGCAAGGCCGCAAGGCAGCGGCGTTCGAGCGCATCCAACATTTCTGTTCTTTCCGCTTGGTCTCTTTGCTTCGTTTCGCTTCTGTTCGCAAGCTTTGCACCGGCCGCCGCAAGGCGAATCCCCTCTATCTGCCGCGATGCGCCTTGTTGTCCCTGTTTGCCCTCTCCGCTCGCATTACTCTCTGCGGTGCCTGTCTGCTTGCAATCCTCGCCGTTCATACGCTCCGCTAAGCCGGAGCCCTTCTCCGCAGGAAGCTTCTGCGCTTCCCGCCGCCGCAGTTCTTCCCGCTCGGCCCCGGTCTCTGCCTCCGTGAGCAGGGCCGCCGTTGTGACTGCGGCCGCCGCGCGTATGTCCGCGAGCTTTTCCCGCCGCACGGGGACCGCCGCAAGCTTTTGCGCCGCCTCCATAGCCTCACAACTTTCAAAGGCACGCGAAAAGGACTCTTGCAGCGCGGCATCCTGTGTCGCAGACGCGGTTTTCGAAGCCTTGCCGCGCAAATAACGAACGCGAAGCGCTGTATCCGCCTCTTTTAAAAAGGCAAAGAAGCGCTTGCTGTCAAACTGCTGCCGCAAGTAGCTGTATTCCGTAAAGCCGTTTCCCGTCGCCGCGAAACTGCGCAGCTCATTCAGTTGATAGGAAAACGCTTGTCCCGCGTTCTCGCAGACCGCATTAAGCCGCGGCGCATCCGAAAAGGGCTTCCACTCGCGCATGCGCATGTTTCCGAAGCAGGCCGCAAATAAAAGCGGCGCACAGCTTCTCCAGATTGCGGCATAGTAAAACGCTGCCTTGTCCCCGAGTCCCTTGACGCTCCGCGCTTCTGTTAGCTTCTTGCCGCCTAACTCCGCAAGTGCCGCAAAAACGGCTTCATCGCTCTGCTTCTCCGGCTCCCGCAGCACGGTGAGCGCCTCGTCCCAATGCCTGAGCGCGGGGTTTTCATACGCCCGCACGCGCGCCGCATCCACACGGTTTAACACCGCGTACTCAAAACGCCAATTTTTAAAATTCCGCTGCAGAGCCTCGCTCCCGTGCCCCGCAGAAAAAAAAGCAGACGCAAAGGCATCCATGCAATCAAGCGCCTCGGCAGCATTCGCCGCGCCGACCCCCAGCATGAGTTCGCTGAGATAGAGATACACAAAGGCATCGCAGTGTGCAGAGACCTCTCCTCGCCGTAGCGCCGCGCGCCAAGTGAAATAACCGCGGAGCTCGTTCGGCGTCAAATCGCGATACTCCGGCTGATAGAGAGGGACCGTGCCCGCAAAGGGGCTATTGTCCTCATAGTCCTCCATGGCACGCGCCGCAGAGAGAAAGTCCTCACAGGCGTAGATTGCCTCTATCCGCGCCGGAAGCTCGCTACGCCCCGGTATAGCCGTCTCACGGTAATACCCTTCCACCTTCTCTGCCTCTTCCTCCACTGCAAGATCAAACACATGTAACAGGAATGCTCGCTCCGTTTCCGCACCAAAGCGCACACCGAGCCAGCCCGGCATGCGAAAGCCCTGCGTGAGATAGTCCCGCGCAGGCAGCTCGCGAAACGCGCTGTACTTTAAATCACAGCGCTCCCTGATTCTTCCGCCCGCATCCCGCTCCCGCATGAGCAGCGCAATCCACTTTCCGCTTGCCGGAGAGACTAAGACCGAGAGTCCCGGCATCTCCCGCCACTTGTGCAGCTCTTCGATATGATGGCGCTCCCGCGCATAGCTAATGAGTTCCGACAGTCGCACAGCCCGTTTCTCCGAATGTATGTTCTGATTTCAGTGTAGTCAAAACATACGTTCTTGTCAAGTTTCGTCCTCAAACCAGGCGACTGCCCGCACCGGTGCACCGTCACTGTTTTCGAGCTTCAGCGGGAAACAACTGAAGGAAAAGAGTTCTTCGCCGCAGAGCCCCAGATTCTTGAGATTCTCGATGTTCACGATATCCTTCTCGCGGAACAGCTTCTTATGCCGCGGCAGTCCGGCATCCGCAATCGGGTCGAGGCCTATCACATCAAAACCGATGCCCTTATATGCGCCCCGAATTACGAAGTCGAGCGCCGCATCATTCAGACAGGGATAGTCGCCGAAATAGTTCTCGCTCCCCCAACGCTTGTCCCAGCCGAGGTAAAAGAGAAGAAAGTCCGCCTTCTCGGCCTTCTCCCCGTAGCGGGTGATGTGGGCAAGCGTAATCTCTTCCCCTTCCTTCAGGCTGCTGCAATCAATCACAAGTGCCTTGCCGATGAACTGCGACGCCGGGAATTCGTCCAGCGTGGTGCGCCCCGGAAAGAGGTGCGACGGCGGGTCCATGTGCGTACCCGTGTGCGTGGTCATCCTTAAAAGACTCTCCCGAAAACCATCCTTTTCATATACGCTCACCGCTGTGAGAGTCGGCGTCTCCGTGCCGGGATACACCGGCATGTTTTCTTTAATCGTGTGGCTTAAATCAATGACTCTCATTTCTTTCCCTCGTAACGTTCCAAGCGGTTCTTTTATTGGCGCAAGCGAGCACTTTGACTGCTTCCGCTCCTAAACTGAAGCGACAACGTGAACTGTCGGGACTCAGCTACACTGAATCTGACAGGAACGCAGAGTCTCCAGCGCCGCCGCATGTTTTTCCGGCGTCACACCGGCGCAGCAGGCGGGATCCACGGAAATCTTCACTTCCGGAAGCCACGCCTTTAAGAGCAGTGCGTTCGAAACCACGCAGATATCCGTGCAGAGGCCGATGAGTTCAAGTTCCACGCTCTCCCGCACCGCGCGCTCTTTCACAGCCGCTGCGAGTCCCGTCGAAGCAAAGGTACCCTTGTCGAAGATATGGTCTTTCGGAATCAACGCCGCGATTTCCGGATTTAGTTCCCAGCCCGCCGTCCCGCGAATACAGTGCTGCACCGGAAGATAGTGCCCCTCCTGCGTATTCAGATAGTCCTCGCCGTGCGTATCCCGCGTCGCAAAGACATCCTCCGGCGCATAGCCCTTGATTTTCTCTATAACCGCCGGGACTATGGCACGCGCCTCCGCCGTTCCGAGTGCGCCGTCGATAAAGTCTCGCTGCATATCTATAACCACTAAGATTTTCCGCATGATTCTCTCCTTTTATCTGTCAAAGCTATCCATTAAACCTTCAACGAAACAGTTAACCCGCAATGCCTAACAAATCTCGCTCCGTGCCTTAAAACACAGCGGCTCCGGCGAAACAGTTGTCCTCTTGATGCCTGTTATTCCGTTCTCCACTCTGCGGTCTCCGAAAGGGCACGCCGCGGCCCGGCAGCCGGTGCTTCCGCCGCATAGCCGAGCGCCAACAACGCGTAGAGCTCACTGTCTCCGCCCGCCTCCGCTCTTAACTCCGCCTGCGCAAAGAAACTGTCGCAAATCCAGAGACTGCCGATACCGAGCGCCGTCGCCTGCAGACACATGTTCTCGATGGCCGCACCGACCGACTGTGCCGCGCAGATTTCCGTGACCCGCTGGTCTAGCGTCATGGTCGCAGAGAGCGGCCGTGCAATCGGCGATGTGATTAGGATAACTGCTGCCGCCTCCCGCATCACCCGCAGGGTCTCAAATGCCCCGTCCAGATAGTGGCGCGTATCGGGCAGCATGGGGGAATGCCGCTCCCGCTCGATACCCGCCTCCATGGCCTTGCAGACCCGTTCCTTTGCCGCCCCCGTTGTCACGACGAAATGCCAGGGTTGCAAGTTCTTCGCCGAGGGTGCCATAGAACCCGCGTTCAAAATTTCCTCCACTTGCTCCTTGGAAAGCTCCGTCGGCAAAAAATGTCGTATACTCCGCCTCGCCTTGATTGCATCCACCATCATCATGCTCCTCCTAAATCAAATCATAGCATAGACAACGCACATGCGCGCGGGCAGATTGACAGCGCTTTTTTGCTTTGCTATACTCCCCTGAAATTTACGAGACACGCGGAGGACATATCAACACATGATAGAACGAAACGAAATACCGCTTTTTGAATATGATGCGACTTCCTCCGAAGTGATTCCGCCTGCGCATGAATTCGGAGACTGCCGCTTTCCGAAAAAGTGCCTTTTTGCCTTCCTCGGCGATACCATCCACCGCTACGCCGAGGCAAAGCATGCAGAAAAGCGCTGCGAATTTCGCACCGTCTCCGCCACCTACCCCATCTATGTGTTTGAGGAAAACGGCGAAGAAATCTGTCTTGCGCAGGCGCCGATCGGTGCGCCGCCCGCAAGTTCCCTGTTGGATGCACTGATTGCAAGCGGTTGTCACAAAATTCTGGCACTCGGCTCCTGCGGTGTGCTGGAAAGGCTCCCGGAAAATGCGTTTCTGGTTCCGACCCGCGCGCTGCGCGACGAGGGCAGCTCCTACCACTATCTGCCCGCTTCCCGCTATATCGAACTTGACAGCGCAGTGCTCACGGTCATAGAAAGCGTACTGAAAGCAGAAGGCCTCCCCTTTGTCCCCTGCACCACTTGGACCACGGATGCTTTTTACCGCGAGACCAAGGATATGGTCGCATACCGCCGAAACGAAGGCTGTCTCTGCGTCGAGATGGAGTGTGCGGCGCTCGCAGCCTGTGCCCGCCTCCGCGGCGCAAGCTTCGGACAGCTGCTCTTTACGGCCGACTCCCTCGCCTGCATCCATGACTACGACGCCCGTAACTTTGGGCGGGATGCGCACGAAGACGCCCTCTTACTCGGGCTGCGCATCTTGCGGGAGATGTAAACCGCGCCCCTATTTCGCTGACACAGAAAGGAGTTCCATGTCCGAGACCGCCGCGCTGAATGATGACTTTGCCTATGCCGTGCTCTCCGCCGTCGCGGAAATTCCGGAGGGCAAAGTTGCCACTTACGGACAAATTGCCCGCTTAATCGGGTATCCAAAAAACGCGCGCCTCGTGGCGCGCGTTCTCTCGCATGCGGACTATTACGGCGACTATCCCTGTCACCGTGTGGTAAATGCAAGCGGCCGCCTGGCCCCCGGCTGGGCAGCGCAGGCTAAGCTACTGCAGGAAGAAGGCGTTGCGTTAATCGACGCAACACATGTGTCCCTCCAAAAATATCAGTGGAGTATGTGACCCTTTTATCATACCTTCTGCATACAAGCAGACAAACACTTGCCTCAGTTCTTTCTGCCGAAGTTCTGAACCCAGTGCGGCGTTCCGTCCTGTGCCGAATAGCCGACGCCAATCGAATCATAATTCGGATTCAGAATATTGGCCCTGTGTCCGCTGGAATGCATCCAGGAATCCATAACCGAAGCCGGGTCCTGCTGGCCCATGGCGATATTCTCACCCCGATAACTGTAGCCTCCCGGATAAGCCGTATAGCACTTTGTGCCGTCCGGTCTGTCATGCGAGAACAGCGTTTCCAGTTCCTCCGCGCGTACATCTGCCGTATTCATCAGAGCTGTGTCCTTTTTGAGCGGCGAAAGTCCCTGCTTTGCTCTCTCCTGATTGACCAGCGCAATCACCTGATCCTCGTATTCTTCCGGAGAAGCCGAATCGTTTCCAGCATTCGAACGCTGCCAAGCGTCCGCATCATCTGCGGTCGTATCGGTATTGTCGGTGATGATTCGATTGACAGTCGTAGTCTGCCTATTTGACTGCGGCTGATATACACCGTTGCCATCGACATAATAACCGTCCGGCGTATAGCCGTTTGCAAGCATACGACCGCCATCCGTCGGGCTCAGATAATACCAGTTTCCGTTCACATTAACCCAGCCGACACGCATCGCACCGCTCTCGGTATCCATGTAGTACCAGCCGCCGCCATCCCGCACCCAGCCGGTCTCCATGTATCCGGCACTGTCCATACTGTACCAGGTGCCGTTGATTGAAAGCCAAGACGACTTCACATAGCTTCCGTTCGAGAGCTGATACCACCAGCCCCGACCGTCCCGATTCCAGCCGTAGTTGCCGGCAAAAACAGGCGTAGCCATGAGCATGGTGCCAAGTGCCACTGCCGCCGCAAGGAAAATGTTCTTCTTCATCTCTGCCCCCTGTTTTGAAATGATTGCTTAACTTTAAGCAATCTTAACAATTATCATTCTACTCATACGCCGAACAAATGTAAAGGCAGCCCCCTCCCTTGGCATCATGATGCATCTCAAAGATGCATCATGATGAAAGTTCCCAGCCAAAAGCAGAAAAAAGAAAGCAGCCCTCTGATTGCGATATTGCGATTCCTTCTGTGACCTGTCAGCTTATATTCGATATCCGAAAGGTATGAGCTTATCCCGGCGCCGATAAACAGATAAAGGCCGATTAAATAGATAATTGCCGCATATCCCATAGTGCTACCTCCTTAGACTATCCCAACGCGTTTCTATATTGAGAGTCTACCACAGGACCTGTACCAAATTTCGGACTCGATAGGCTTTCGTATTCTTCTTCTAATCACGGCACTCGTCTAATTCGACTTCTCGGATTCCGGCAAGATACCCTCTATGCGGGCTTGTCTTTCCAGTTCAGCTATGATCAATCGCAGAAATCGAGAAACAGAACCGGTTGCATATTACCGATACATGGAAGTATAGTCCTCGCATGCGGATGAACTGTTTCGCGCGAACAGGAACACGGTATATCGTAGGCATTCATATAAACATGTTGTATAGTAAGAATCGCAAACGCCGAAAGGAGACAGAAAGGTTGAAGAAGAGAATTTTTGTTTTGATAACAGCAGTGGCAATGCTTGGATCTGTCCTCGTTGGTTGCGGAAGCGAGAAAAGCGAAGTTGAAACCACAGCCAGCACTTCTGTTCAAGCGTCCGCCGAAACAAGCGCAAGCCCTAAGCGCGAAGTAAAGATGTATACCTATAATGACGGAACATACGGCCCCTACAACATTCCGTCCTATGACGAAAACAACCAATATGCGCAGAGACTCAAAGAAACCTACGCATCCGATGCATACCCAGGGGTTTACATTGCCAAGGTAGATAAGGGTTGGATCTGGTATTGGGAGCCTGAGACGGACGACGGAAATTATTACTATATCGGCAGCGTAGATAATCCCAATTATCTTCAGGGCGATGATCTGAATCGCTTTCTTATGGATATTAGAATCAACCTGAATAAGTTCATTGAGAAGTGTGATGCGGGAGAACTGCATCCTATCGATCTCGATGGCGACGGAAGCATTTCTTATCCCGAAGCGTATATTCAGTCCTTCTTTGCGATTCAATCAAATCAGGATAAGCCCTATAACGGTTTGATTACCTTTTTTGATTTTGATGATATTCTATGGGAATAAGCCCGAAAAAATGCTTTGATTGATTTTCCTAAAGAAAACGCATGTAGCGTGATCCCCGTTAAGCGCGAAAGGAGGTTTGAATGAGAATCAAGTTCACCGAAGAAGAGAAGCGATTGTTTGATAAAGTCATGCCTTATGCAGCGAAAGGAGGAGGAATTCGCCCGGATGCACCTCCGGAGATTCAAGCTATCTATGCCAGACTGGTAGAGATAACCAACCAATATCTGAGCCCGTATTCGACACCTATGACACCTATTCATAAGGATTCTTGCGATTTATCGGACGATAACCAAGACAACTGAATCACAGCGATGAAAGCACAGCTATAACGGCTGTGCTTATTTTGTGCTCAGGGTGGCGGGGTAAGGTCGACATGCCGCCTTCATTCCATTAATCCCAGTAAACGTGATTCTGGGCAGCGATGTCATCATATATTCTCTGAATCTTTCTCCCTTCCTCATCCGGTTCGTCGTTATGCGCGACAATGTTATCAACGACCGCATCATCTACAGCATCTAATAGCGCATCAACATCATCGGCAGATATCAATTCTTCAATATTTTCGATATAAGGTCTCAGCACCTCAATCTGCTCAACCGTTATAATCACGTTTTTCTCCTTTCGCTTTTGAATGGGAAGAAGTTACTTGCACAATATTTCCCGGGTCCGGGTGACTGATACGGATTATTGCCGCGGGTGCGGGGAAGTCACCATTAGGAACACCGGGCGCGGGCTGTAAAGGCAATTATTGCCGCGGGTGCGGGGAAGTCACCCATCATAGCTCCAACCATAGGTGGCTTCAAACACCTTCCGGCGATGCTCCTTAATCATTTCCAGGTAGCGCTTTAAAGCGTCTTTCGCCGCCTGTGGTGCGTTTTCTCGTAGCTTTCCGGCTTCCAGATAGGGCTCAAAAATAGCTGCTAATGCGAGTTCCTCTTCGGTATACCTAAGAACCATCCCTGTTTTCTTTCTTCTGCATCATCTATTTAACTCATTTCAAGGCCTCATGCCCTCTTAACGCATCAGTACTATCTCCGTCCTGAAATCTCATCCGCACTGACTTCAATCGTTTCCCAGTCAGGCCCTTCCAGATCCACGTCTACAATGTACTCAACATTTTCCTTTAGGATTTCTACGATTGTAGCTGTTCTGCCATCTTTCAAAATGACTTTAGAATACTGCGGATACTGTTCCATTATTTTGCTCCCTATTCGTGACTTATACACCGGTCATACGGTAGATACCTACGTCCCGGATTCACAAGGCCAGAAGCACTCTTGTGTGCGGGGAAAACTGCCCTTAATCATTCAACTCCTCTTCAGAAGGCACAGAAAACAGATCTTCTCGGCTATACTCGCCCTCTTTGATTTTGCCTTCTTCCAGCAAAATTCTTATAATTTCATCCTGTATCTCCTGTCGGGTCATCTTTTTTATCCGCTCCGGGAGCTCGAACTTGTCATTGATTACTTCTACAGCGTCGCTCTTCTTCCTCATCTAATTTCCTTTCGTGTCATGTCGTACGCGGTACTGAATTTCAGAAGCGCCACCTTCTGCGCATCCGCTGTAGCTTCTGTTCAACGCATAGATTGGAATCACTCCCGCGTGAGTGAGAAAACTATCCAACTCTTTCTACGTTTTGATTTTATCATATTATCTGTCCAAAATTTCGGTCTCAATTAAAACTTCGGTTTCCTCAATCCCCAACAAAGAAAAACTATCAAGTAAACAAGCGCGCAATCAAAGCATGGGGTGACGGGAGTCGAACCCGTGAACAAATACCGGCTCGATAAGTTTGATATTCCCTTGCACACTTAATAATGACTCATGTTGCCAACTTCTTTGATATTTTCATGCGTGTTTTCTCCTAAAATCTCCGCCCTGTCAAAAGCGCATCTTTGTTGGATCACCCCCGCGTATGCGGGGAAAACATGACTGTATCATCTTCTCAACAGTTGCCCGCGTCTTCTCGTCAAGTCCCGCGAGCGGGTCCTCCGGTTCCGGCTCTCCGCCGTCCGGATCTCCCGTGTCATCCTCACAGGTCGGCAGGAGCTCCTTATACTCCTCCTCTGTGACTGCTCCGCTCTTCAAAAGCTCATCCAATTTCGTCTTCTTCATACTGCTCCTCTCTGAGTGCTATCTTCGATAGCCCACTTGTGTTTTTCGGAGTGCGCGCCACATCCCCACCGTCCGGAGTGTCCGCCAGTGCGCCCACCTGCGCATCAAAAAAGCACAGCCGCTATGACTGTGCTTACGTTACTGTTATTCAGTTGGTGTTGCTGTGGCCCAGTTATCAGGTAGCGGACACGGGCTCAGGTATGGGTTGGTTATCTCAACAAGTCTGGCATAGATAGCTTGAATCTCCGGAGGCGCATCTGAGCGGATACCTCCTCCTTTCGAAGCTGCATACGGCATGACTTTATCAAACAATCGCTCCTCCTCTTCGGTGAACTTGATAATCATGTAAACCTCCTTTCTCGCTTTATGCGTCTTTGCATCGCCGCTGATTCCAGTGCATTCTTCGTCTCAAAGAATCACCCCCGCGCATGCGGGGAAAACTTCTTTCCCGTATATCTATATCAATAAAATCTCTCTTAGTCAGAAACCGCACCACTCTGATCCGCCTCTCCCGCGTTTTTTCCCTCTCTCTGCATCTGTGCGGATATCGCTCTTTTTATGTAGGCGTTGACAGACTCACCCGCCTCGTCCGCAGCAATTTTTATCCGATCCCGCTCCCCGCGCGGTAGGTTTAGCACGACTCTATCATACGCTTTCGAAATGTATTTGTATGTCGCGCGTTTACGCGCCTCGCTTATCGCCACTCTCTCACCTCCCACCTCTGTTTTTATAGTATATGCTGCCGTTGTATTGCAATTAATATATAAAACGCACAAATAATCCCTCGTTTATTTGTTCATTCTGCTGATTGTATGTTGCTGGCAATATTGGGTCGCCCCCACGTGTGCGGGGAAAACGGCCTGCTGCTGTGGAGCTCGCGGAGTAGGTGTGGATCCCCCCGCGTGTGGGGGGAAAACCCGCCCTTTTGTTGATATCCCCTTTTTTGCTCTTCTTACTTTCCCGCTGGTCTAGCCTAACCCTCCGTATCACCTATATGCTCCGCAAGCACACGCTTTATAAATCCACTCATCGTCTCGCCCGCCGCGTCAGCGGCGGCGCGTAGGCGCTCATAGTCCGCCCTTTTTAGCTCTAGCGGTACGCGCTTGTATGCGCGTTTTTTGTAGGCGTTGATCTCCTGCGTCCTACTCTGACTCTCTCTATCGTCCATGTCGTCCCTCCTATCTCCTCTCCTCATATATAGTAGCACACACTGCCACAGTTATATCCACAGCATAGGATCACCCCCGCGCATGTGGGGAAACTCCATGGACTTCTCCAAGCTGCGTAGGAGCTAGTAAGTTGCCCACAGGTTAACCATTACGAGTTTCTCCGTGCTAAGATAACAATTCTTCCAGACTGATATCAAATCCGAATCTCTTCACATCCGCATCGCGAGCCAAAAGCTCATTTTTTATTGTGTCCAACGTCTCATAATATGCGAGCGCTCTCCCTGCCTTGTATTCCCTATAGGGAAGTTGTCTTGCCTCTTCGGCCGCGTCTTTGGCGTTTTGCAGAACTCTTGACACTATGTACTCCCATTCATCGTTTGTCAGTTCTCTCATATTCTCCGCGCTCCTTTAACTCTATAAACTTATTCTCTATTGATTCCTTAAAAGGATTACCTCCGAGTGTGCAGGGAAACGCCACAACTTTTTCAATACATTCAGTTTACCACATTACTTGTCCGAAATTTGATACACAATCAGCACTTCTGTTTTCTCCATATCCAAACAAAGCAAAAAGTCTCTCGGGTAACAGGCGCGCAATCAAAGCATGGGGTGACGGGAGCCCCCCATGTCAAAACACCAAAAAACAGCGCATATACGTGGTTTTATGCTTTGCGTGTGACAGTTTGTAATCACCACACTTCCCGTGACATATCCTACTATATTCATGCTCTCCGGGGCACAGTACAAAATTTTTGTCTGGCGATAAGGGGAATGATTATGCTATACGGTAGATACAAATACGTGTAAAGTCAAAAATTCAAACACGGACATAAACGCCTGTTTGCACGTATTGAACCTCTTGCTCGCACCGAGCACCGGCACTCTCTTGTGGCGTTGAAAGACACCTTTACAGCGGTTCCGTCCAAGTATCTGCTCTATTACGATGGGAAAGGAAATGCCGGTTCTTTTTCAGATACCGCACTGCCCAAAACGATGACACCGGGCACGTACGAAAGCTGCTTTCCGAGCAGCTGGGTGTTCCGAAAAATCCGATCAAAGTGAAGCGGGTTACAGAAAGAGTATTTACAAAACAATCTCCGACTGGCGAGAAAACCTATGAACACAAGCTATACAACGCAAAGCTGAGTCGCTTTCCTGAAGTCTTGAAAGCTGTAGAGTTCACCCTGAACAGAACGAGATATTGCCGGATGACGCTGCAAAAAAACGGAAAAGCTTTCGGAAATCCAAAAACAGAAATTAGATGTCGTTCACTTCGTAGAAGAATCTTTGTAAGAGCCCTTCGGGGGCTCTTTTTTATGCCTCTATTCCGAGCCGCTCCTTCAACGCCTCCTGAAGCACCTCAGAAAAATCAAAGCCTTGCGCAAGCGCAGCGGCATTGAGCCACGCGGGAAGGGTTACTGTGCGCGTAACAGCCCTGTTAATGCCTGCCAGGCGGACAGCCGGCATATAGACATCAATCAGTGCTGCGCGCTGGTTTGGCGCAAGGGAAAGAGCTGAGAGCTTGGCGGGTGTCGGAATGTCCTCTCCGTCCTCCTCAAGACCAAACAGAGTGATTCCGAGCAGCTCACGGGCAGAGAGCAGCGCGTCGGCGTCATCCTTGCCACAAGTGGCCACATCCAGATTCGGAAACTCTACAGCGATTTCCCGATCGTTCTCATAGGTGAAAACTGCGGGGAAAAAGTATCTGTCAGGACTTTTGCGCATTTTCCTTTGCCTCCTTCCTTTTCCGGCATTCCTCCCTTTTTCTGTACCATATGGTATTCCCGAGAATCCAGTTAACAAAAGAACCGGCAGGAGCGGTCAGATGTTCGGACGGAGCGGGCGGCGTAGTATTCTCTCGATCAAAGCCAAAGAGAGTGAACGCTAACACATCCTCCGCCATATAAATCGCATCCGCCAGTGTATCGCCACAGGTATAACATCCTTGTAAGTCGGGAAAATGAACGGAATATCCACCCTCTGCTTCCGGTTCAAAAATCGCGGGATATGCGTATCTAGACATATGATTCTCCTTTAGTGCTCTTGAGCCTCTTCGGTCTGCGAGGATACTGCCGGTAGTTTTTTCCGGTTGGAACGTAGTCCGTCTATATGCTCGTGTAAATTTGGCTTTATACTTGCCCACAAAGGGTCGAGGATGAAATCAATCCCCTCTCTGCGTGCAAGCTTAGCGGCGGGAACAAAGTCGCTGTCACCTGAAATTAGAATAATCTGATCGACTTGCATCGCTCTGAAACGCAATCGCCCGCCCGAGCATGTGCACATAATCGATCCCCCCGTGTGCGGAAAAAACCTTTGCGGGGCTTCTCGCGACTCAAAACGGCGGAATCACCCCCGCGTATGCGGGGAAAACGGTTTCAGGAATAGAATCCTTAAATCCAAGTTGGGATCACCCCCGCGTGTGCGGAGAAAACACGAAGCGGATGCGCGACGAGATGGGCGTCAAAGGATCACCCCCGCGTGTGCGGGGAAAACTTCATCGCCAAACCGTAGTATTCTTACTCTTGCGGATCACCCCCGCGTGTGCGGGGAAAACAGAGAAATCGTTCTTAGCAGCAAAATCATAACAGGATCACCCCCGCGCGTGCGGGGAAAACTGGAGTACCAGGGCGACGGGCGATTGGCGACTAGGATCACCCCCGCGCGTGCGGGGAAAACAGCCCGTACCACGCACCGAACTTTGTGTAGTTCGGATCACCCCCGCGCATGCGGGGAAAACCAACCATTGGGGTTTTTCAAATGCTGCTAAACAGGATCACCCCCGCGCATGCGGGGAAAACTATCCTGTGCAACGGGTTTCTTTGCGCGCCACAGGATCACCCCCGCGCATGCGGGGAAAACAGGTCGTTGACCCACACCTCGCCCCACGTGCCAGGATCACCCCCGCGCATGCGGGGAAAACCCTCGCCGAGCCAGTCGGACACCAGCTGCGCGAGGATCACCCCCGCGCATGCGGGGAAAACCGTCCGATCCTAAGGCTCCCTGCCCTGTTCTCAGGATCACCCCCGCGCATGCGGGGAAAACCACGGAAGATGCTGCATCGGGAAGGGGCTGCAAGGATCACCCCCGCGCATGCGGGGAAAACATTTGTACGGAGGCAACGCGCATCGAGAGAATGGGATCACCCCCGCGCATGCGGGGAAAACCGGGCACGGGCACTATGTCGGACAACGGCGGGAGGATCACCCCCGCGCATGCGGGGAAAACTCAAAAAGCTTTATCGGCAGCTCATGAAGGAGAGGATCACCCCCGCGCATGCGGGGAAAACTTCTTGTGTAGCGTATGCATGGTAGAGCAGGAAGGATCACCCCCGCGCATGCGGGGAAAACTATTCATGTAGCTGATCTTTTTCCTTTCTTAAAGGATCACCCCCGCGCATGCGGGGAAAACAACGAATGCGACTATCAATTGCAATTTCGACTAGGATCACCCCCGCGCATGCGGGGAAAACTTAGAACAAGTTTTGAACAACAATATGGAAATAGGATCACCCCCGCGCATGCGGGGAAAACATCACGAATGGCGCGCTCTTTAAACTTAGCCAGGGATCACCCCCGCGCATGCGGGGAAAACAGTGCTTAACACATAGCGCAAAGGAGGCGCGAAGGATCACCCCCGCGCATGCGGGGAAAACCGCGGCTTTATAAAATTGGGAACAGACAAAATAGGATCACCCCCGCGCATGCGGGGAAAACTTGGAAAGAATGCGAATGTAAGCCCGCGAAGTAGGATCACCCCCGCGCATGCGGGGAAAACTCAATAACGGTCGTGTCGTCACCCTTCGGGCAAGGATCACCCCCGCGCATGCGGGGAAAACAAGTGCCTAAGACAAGCGCAAAGGAGGCGCGAAGGATCACCCCCGCGCATGCGGGGAAAACTTTCTACAATGGAGGTGATAGCCGGAAAACTGAGGATCACCCCCGCGCATGCGGGGAAAACTGACAGGGGTATCGGATGAGCAAGCAATCGACAGGATCACCCCCGCGCATGCGGGGAAAACTGAATGAGAAAATGGGGGCTATGAAAGCGGTTGGGATCACCCCCGCGCATGCGGGGAAAACAATCGTAAGTGATATTGTTGGCACGGTTCAGGAGGATCACCCCCGCGCATGCGGGGAAAACTCTTCTATCGTAGAACCTTCAATCGCGAACCAAGGATCACCCCCGCGCATGCGGGGAAAACTTCTTGTTTACATTGGTTTGCTATGTCAAGATAGGATCACCCCCGCGCATGCGGGGAAAACTCAATATTATCATCAGCCCTACCATCAATCGCAGGATCACCCCCGCGCATGCGGGGAAAACGCCGTAAGGATACTAATATCGGTCTGCAAAGGAGGATCACCCCCGCGCATGCGGGGAAAACTCCAGCGCGACCGTATTTGCATACACTTTCCCAGGATCACCCCCGCGCATGCGGGGAAAACAATATTGATTCCGTAAGTTCTGTAAACTATCAAGGATCACCCCCGCGCATGCGGGGAAAACACTCATCATCAAAGTCTTCTTCAACCTCTGTAAGGATCACCCCCGCGCATGCGGGGAAAACAACACATCGTCGCACACAAAACATTTCTTCTGAGGATCACCCCCGCGCATGCGGGGAAAACCCTGGTAGGATTTCACAATTTATCTCCTCTGCAGGATCACCCCCGCGCATGCGGGGAAAACAGCCGGACCCGCCGCCGCTGCAATCATTGCCCAGGATCACCCCCGCGCATGCGGGGAAAACCACGATTTGGGAAGATAATTACAAGGGATTTAAGGATCACCCCCGCGCATGCGGGGAAAACAAGAATACATTTACGGGGATACGGATTCTATAGGGATCACCCCCGCGCATGCGGGGAAAACGATGATGGACAGCGTATTATTACGGATACGGCAGGATCACCCCCGCGCATGCGGGGAAAACTTCGTTGAAGTTAATTGCGTTGCCATTGTCTGAGGATCACCCCCGCGCATGCGGGGAAAACTTGTTCTTTACTTTTGTTATTAAAGTAGTATAAGGATCACCCCCGCGCATGCGGGGAAAACTTATAACTTTTGTCAAGATTTGCAAGTTCAGCGGGATCACCCCCGCGCATGCGGGGAAAACTGTAAAAGCCGACCTTTTCCAACTGTTCACCGAGGATCACCCCCGCGCATGCGGGGAAAACACTAAGGGAACGCGAGACTATAGCACACAGGAAGGATCACCCCCGCGCATGCGGGGAAAACCGTATTTCGATTGCACGGTATCGCCGATGCAAAGGATCACCCCCGCGCATGCGGGGAAAACGACAGGAAAAGCCGGTAATTATCCACCACCTCAGGATCACCCCCGCGCATGCGGGGAAAACGCTACGCTGATAGCGCATCGAGAGAGCCGCTTAGGATCACCCCCGCGCATGCGGGGAAAACGTGTCCAAACTCGGCACCATGGCGGGGGATGCGGGATCACCCCCGCGCATGCGGGGAAAACTCGTAAAGCATCGCTTCGTCATATCCTGCCGCCGGATCACCCCCGCGCATGCGGGGAAAACTTGTCCGGACATCTACGCCAAGGGCCCGAAGGCGGATCACCCCCGCGCATGCGGGGAAAACAAAAAGTACAGCGCCCTGCAAATCGCGGCAGCCGGATCACCCCCGCGCATGCGGGGAAAACTCTACCGGATCTACTCGCTGCGTGGTCGCGTCCGGATCACCCCCGCGCATGCGGGGAAAACAAAAGCGTTGCCACTGATACTTTGTCCGTGTCCGGATCACCCCCGCGCATGCGGGGAAAACGCGGTGAGCAGGCCGGAGGCGTTGCGTACGGTCGGATCACCCCCGCGCATGCGGGGAAAACACCGCGGGAGAGTCGACATCTGCGTCCGAGTGCGGATCACCCCCGCGCATGCGGGGAAAACATCTACGCGGTAGAGATAGACGATGAGGCGACCGGATCACCCCCGCGCATGCGGGGAAAACGTTGGCCGCCAAGCAGAGGCACAGCAAGGACTCGGATCACCCCCGCGCATGCGGGGAAAACCTGGGCACTAACGCCGAGCGTGGCGCTTGCGCCGGATCACCCCCGCGCATGCGGGGAAAACCCCGTCATAGGTCAAAGCAAGAATTTTTGAGACGGATCACCCCCGCGCATGCGGGGAAAACTGGACAGAAGCTCTTGTGCGGGGACTACACCGCGGATCACCCCCGCGCATGCGGGGAAAACTATCTGCTTCGACAGTCTCTTTTTCCACATCTCGGATCACCCCCGCGCATGCGGGGAAAACCTGTAAATCGCGTCGCTGACCGAAATGTCGAGCGGATCACCCCCGCGCATGCGGGGAAAACCCGCAGGCTATCTGGCCAAGGAACGGGATGCGCGGATCACCCCCGCGCATGCGGGGAAAACAGCTCCTGTGCTGTCTCGTCGTAGTAGACGCGCGGATCACCCCCGCGCATGCGGGGAAAACTAGTACAAGCGATGACGCAGCTGCTCAAAACGCGGATCACCCCCGCGCATGCGGGGAAAACGATTGACATCGTGTCGATTACATGTACTTCGTCGGATCACCCCCGCGCATGCGGGGAAAACAGCGGTGGCTTAACTGCCCTGCCTCGATCGCCCGGATCACCCCCGCGCATGCGGGGAAAACCGTCTTTCTCATCCCCCGCTTCTTCCTCTTTTCGGATCACCCCCGCGCATGCGGGGAAAACGCGAGCGCGCTGTCCTCCGGATCTCTCACGGGCGGATCACCCCCGCGCATGCGGGGAAAACGTCGATGACCTGCCCGGGCACCGGCGGGAAGCCGGATCACCCCCGCGCATGCGGGGAAAACTGCCTCACGCTGTTCGCCGTAGTTGGCAGCGTCGGATCACCCCCGCGCATGCGGGGAAAACAGGACGACGACGCAGAGGATGACGGGCTTCACCGGATCACCCCCGCGCATGCGGGGAAAACTGCTAGAAGAGAGCGGCAAGACGCAAAAAGAGCGGATCACCCCCGCGCATGCGGGGAAAACCTTGTGCAGCAGCTCCACATCCGCGCGCACATCGGATCACCCCCGCGCATGCGGGGAAAACCAGAACACGAAACGACAATATTACCCGGCTTCCGGATCACCCCCGCGCATGCGGGGAAAACACTTCGGAAATGGCGTATTTCCGTGGTTGATCCTAGTCCTCAGCCTCAATCCTCTTTAACTTCTCGTAAAGCTGATGCGTCAAGCGGCAGTCAGCGAGCGCCCTGTGCGGCTCCAGTATAGCAAAATGAAAATACTTTGATAAGGTCAAGAGTTTGTAATCTTCCACCTCCTCTATCTTTTGCCGTGCAAGATTCAGTGTATCAGTAATGTGAGGATGTCCCGGCAAGATATTGTTTTGCTTGCAGGCCTGCTGCAGGAAACGCCAATCAAAACTCGCATTGTGACTCACAATTCGAGTATCTCCGATGAACTCCAGCAGCTCTTTCAGCACCTGTTCAATCGGCTTTCCCTCGCTTTTAAGCTTATCCGATGTAATTCCGGTCAATTCAACAATTGTCTCCGGTACAGCATCGCAGTAAATCAAGCTACTGTAACAGGATACTTCTCGCCCTTCCTCTACTCGGATAGCCGCAACTTCGATTATTTGGTCGCGCGTTATATTAAGGCCGGTCGTCTCCAAATCGAGCACCACATATTCTGCTGTACTTCGTTTGTGTGCCTGATGCTTCTGAATCTGCTGCACCTGATAGAACTTCTCCGCACGGCTCATCGCGGCCTTCTCTGTCTCAACTTGTTCGGAATTCTCTTCTCGTTTTTTTATCCCGGGCTTTCTCACCAGCTTGATGCCATCGTAATCTACCGGCAGCCAACTGGTATTATGAATTGCAAAGTCTAGTTTCTGCTCTCCGTTGCTGCTGTAAACCATGGTCGCTCTGCCATCTTTGACGTGCTCACAAATGCGTCCCCAAAGTTCATCGCGAACGCGTGCACTGAGATTCCCAACATAAACGCCTGTCGAAATTTCAAGCAGCCATTTAGACAAATCTCCTCGCACCTTGGGCGGACAATCCGTCAAGGTAATCACTATCATGCCTGCTCCTCCACGCTATACGAGATACCATGGCGAACCCTTCCCTCACGATTATCCCAGAGATAGATAACCTCGTCTTCTGCGACATCCTCTTCGCTTTCTGATAGTAAATAGTGTAAATCCCGCACCATACGTTCTAACAAATGATTGCGAGACATCGTATCTCTTACCTTTCGTCTTACATACGCAGGCAAATCCAGAGGATTTTCAGCGGTGGCCTCAAACGCAATCGGAATCGTAAATTCCGCCTTATAGAGATCCGCGAAATCATATACAAACGAAAGGTCGCCTCCCACATGGACAAAGCCAAGTCCCGGAGAGCAGCCCAATGCAACAATCACTGCATGTGCCAGACCGTAAAGGCACGCATGTCCCGCACTGAGTGCCTGGTTAATCGCATTACTCTCCTCAAAATCCCCCATTTGATATGCTCTTCCGTTCCAAGGAATTCCGTACTCCTTCGAGCACTTGCGGTATATTTCCCGTACTCGACTTCCTTCTCTTCCTCGAAGTTGTTGCAAGGTCAATTTGCTTACATCTTCTCCTGGAAAACGCATCGCATACATTTTCCTGACAACTGCGAGATGTAAGCGCTGGTTGCTGACCAATTTCGCTTGCTGTAACAGAAGGCCTGCACGCTTAGTGAGCGGGCGTCCGCTCGCATAATAGCGAACGCCGTGCTCTCCAACCCAAATGACAGTAACACCTGCATCTCCGATCAGCTCCATCGCACGGTGGGTAATGCTACTGCCCGGTCCCAACATCAGTACCGAGATGGCTGCCGCCGGAATATCTACCGTACCGTCATCATCCATCACTTCAATCGCACTGTCACGTCGATTCAGCTTGCAGCGTTCCAGATACAGAAAGGTCATTCGATCTTTGACCTGTGGTAACTGTTGTAATTCCGGGCGTATGATGCCTGGAATCTCTTTCATCTTTCACCTCAGGGCAGACGCATAATGGTGAGCAATCCCATGCCGTAAGCTCTTCCTCTGCCCATACCGCGGCACAGAAGCTCTTTGAATTTTTCTACATCCGTTACCGTTAAGACACCTTCGTAACTTACTTCACGGAGAGAAACAGATCGGTCTTTTTCTTCTCGTTTGCGGAAGATATGCCAGTCGTTTCCGACAACACGAAAATTTCCTTCCTCCAGCATAAATCCATGTTTTCCGGCCCGTTTCCTAAGCCAATCCTCTTGCTGAACCACGCCCGCACAAGCCCTTACCTTGCCACGTTTTCCCGTGCTTGCATGAGAAATGCTTTGCGTGGGATTCGCGACTAGTCGAAAACGCCACTGGCTCTGCTCTGTGATACGTGCCAAGAGCGGCTCATACTCTCTCGTCAAAAAGCCTTCTTTTAGATTTCCGTATTCACGTACCGCAGCCTCCAAGTTTGGCTTTTCTTCGCTGAGTACAAGGATATAAAGCCTACCTCCAAGTGAATCCAAACGCCAGAGTCTCCGTTCTCTGCCTCCGGAAAAGGCGCCTTCCACCATTCCATGAATCTTACTGCGAGAAGTAAGGAGTTTCCTTGTGCTCCTTCTGTCTGTATCCAGTTCCATACGTGTCAGATACATTCCTTCTCTCCTCTCACAGTTCAGCCATGGCATCATGTTCTTCTGCCGATTCTTCTGTATTTACATCATCCCGAAGCCAAATTTCTTTTGCGCGTCGATAACCGAATTCTCGTTTCATCGGATTAAAAGAAATCGGCACATCCTGTACAACAGCACCTTCCAATTCGTCCGGCATGCTGTCTAAACGGATATATCGACGCGTCCGCTTATTGCTTCTCGCATTTTGGTTCTGATTTTCTTCTTCCCGGAGTGCAGTCTCCAAGTCTTTTTCTCGAAGTCCCAGAACCAAGGGTAAGGTCGGTGGACAAGAGCGCCTTCCTAGAAACAACGGAAAGCAAGGCGTCCGTAACGCTGCCTCTAATTTTTCAAGAAATGCATCATCTTCTGACTCTAATCCCACCAAAAAAACAGCATCCGAAAGATAGTATCTCGATGTTACATATCCTATTTTTTCGGGTTCTTCATTTTTATCTTTTTTTGCTGTCTTCACCGCCTGTGCGGTATGGAAGTCCTTTATGACTTTCCCCTCTCGATCCACGCGAACTCCGAACCGCAATGCTGATAGTTCCGATAAATCAGCGTCTCGCCGAAGTCCCAATGCCGCTGCGAGCATCCCGATTACGCCGCTCTTCGATGGCTCTCGCTGCGTTCGTCTGCTCTCAAACTTGGACTCCGTACCCCACGCCTGCAGCGGTGCCGCAAGTCGCAATAAAAGCGTACTCATTATTTCTCTCCTGCTTTACTCTGCAGTTCACGCACGTATTTTTCCAGTAAATCAAGATTCTCCTTCATCGGTCGCTCACCGCACAATTTCTCCATATACTCTCCGGTGCCCAAAGCATATGTAGGTACTTCAACAAAGTTCTGATAACTCTTTTTCACATACTCCACAAGCCGCTCGACAGAGGGCTTGCTGAAGCCGTTGCGACTCACAACCGCATCTTCAAACGCGCCGCTAAAATTCACCGGCTGATCCTCTCGAATGGTAATGTAAACAGCGTCCGGAACGGTTCGGTTTGCAAATGTAGACTGCTTTCCGGTCGGCATCGAGTAGATAAAGGCTTCCGCAAACGTCCTGATAACCTTCTCCGGATTTCCGACCCACTCCTTAAATGCAGCCAAGCTGACAGTCGCATAACGATAGAGGGTAGAAGAGTTGAATTCAACCGTTCCCAAATGACCTGCACCTGAACTGTCTCCCACCTTAAGGTCATCTACCGCCGTGAAATAATCATATTCATTGTGTACGGTGTGTGTCGAAATACTGTGCGCAACCTGTGACGCAGCATCGTAGTTGATAGAAGGGTCTGTTGCAACCATACGTCCGAACAATATCATCTCAAAACTCGGATTATTCTTCAGTGCTAATCTCGCATCTTCTTTCAACTTTTTTTCTTCTTTTTTTCCTAAACTCCCATCCTCTGTAATAGTATCCACTACAAGCTTTGCCAACTCTCTAATCTGCTTCCAGCTGATATAAAGAAGCGTCTCTAATTCCTCTTTATTATAACTGTCTTCCTGCTTTTTGTTTTTTTTCTTATCCTTATGTCTCGACGCTCCTTTGCCTAAAATCGTTCCAGCCAAATCTTCACACTGCTCACGACTCAATTTGCCGTTCAACTTCTGGATTTCATCCGCAATCTTTCCACGGACATACTTTGTTCTGACACCCAATTCCTCTTGCGGAATATTCTGCTGAAAGTAAACACGCATAGCATGTTTCCACGCCTGTGAAGATACGCGCGCACGCATACTTCCCCCATAGACTGCAGTCTTAGGGCTTCCCGTGTCATCGCGATTGATGCAGCTCGGCGGCACTGTCTGAATCACATGAAAATCCACAAATAATCTCTTCTCATCCATAATTTCATCCTTTCCGGTCTGTTTGACCTACAATAAACTAACTTCATTCTCTATCGTATGCTCAAATTTTAATCCGCAGAGGTGCTTACAACTGTATCCTCTTACTCTTCACTTTCTGTCCCCGGCTTTTCTGCTGAGCCATCGTTTTTCAACCCTTCAAAGGATGAGAGCTCTCGGTAAAAATCACGTCCCCATTTAAGCCGCACTCCGTCAATCCGATCCGGATTCTGATAATCGTACAGATCCTTTGCAAGAGCTGCGTAATCCATCGGAATATCTTCTCGTTTGCAAAGCTGAATGATGTTTCTCAAATACCAACTAAATCCGGTCAGATCTGCTGCGCTTACTGCTACATTAAATCGCTTTATAATAGCTTCCTTGGCATCCGAATTACAACTGATTAACTGTGCGACTGCTCGTCCGAAGGTGTTTTTCTCTTGGAACATAAACTCGCTCTCAAGATTTCTCTTTCCCTGCTGGTGTAAAGCAAATAATGTAAGTGCTGTGAAAATAGCCCATTCCGCACGACTTGGCTTGCTACCTCGCCCCTCTAAGGACTCGGGCAAATCTGTGAAGAGCATGTCCCAGAGTTCCGGTATTGCACCCGGCTGTTCCCCGACACCGCGCCGCATTTTCGCAAGGATAGCTCGTACTGCCGCTTCGTTGGGATTGCTTTGCAAACTCATAAGCTTGCGCTTTACAAATTTAGCGATATCACTCTGTCGTGACTCTGTCTTACTCCTCTCTTCCATGCATACCTCCTCAATTATGAGTTTCTCCCCCGCAAAGCAGGGTATAGCTTATTGATTTCTTTCACCATGACCTCAAATGCAATCGGCGAAGCATAATGCTTTTTATCCAGTTCTTTTCCGGTTAGTGCTTTCATTCCGGCATCTCGTATGGTTTCTCTTCCCAAATCCAGCGCTATTTGCTTCGCAATCTTTTGCCACTCCAACACTTTTTCTTCCATTGCCTCTCCAAGACAATTCGAGTCAATAGAATTCAACCATCTTCTAAAAGGAACATCTAACGATGCGTAGCAAGTCTCTCGCCCCGCATCAACAACCGCTTTTCGCTGATCTTTGTCAGTACTGTATCCTCCGGAAAGCGCAACATTATAAAAGAACTTTCCGAATGTTTCTGTGAGTATCTCACACTTCTTAATCTCTTCTTTGATTCGATGAATCCATGCTATTTGGGAACGCTCCTCTGTTCCGGATAGAATTCCGGATGAAAACGCCAATGAATCCGAAAATGTATCTTTTACAGTCGCATTTTGATCTCCGTATTGCGCAGACACAATTTTAAATCTGCATTTTAAATCTGTGGTGCTTTTTAGCTTTCTGTAAAGCAACTGATTCCAACGAACCAGGCCCGGCATATGTCCGTCTTCATTCTCACAGAATATGCTCCCAAACTCTCTCCACATCTGACGATCCGGCTCATGTGTCTTTGGAATCATCCACTTCTTTTTCCCACTCTGCGAATCGATTTTCCAAACCGTCATTTGCTCTGTAAAAGCATTTTCCGGATTAAAATAGTCTCCGCTCAGAACCCAATATCCTTTGATATGACTGCTATCGCCACGCTCTAAAAGCAGTCTTCTGGATTGCCAGGTCAACAATTCTGCTTGATTCTCGGGAAGCGGATAAAGTTGTCGTTCTTCTTTGGACAACTCATTATCTGTTTTCTCCCAAATGGCCTTATTCTCCTCTTTCCAGAATTCATCCCCGTCTTTTAATAGCGTTAAGTTTAACAATAAAGTCTCAAACAGATTTCTTCCGGTCGCCGAAACAACACCCATTTTACCTAGCCATGCAAGTCCCGGCCCCTTACTACCTTTCTTTTTCTTTGTATCGTTATCCTGCTCCTCCGTCTTTTCCCCTCTTACAGCAGGCTTTACGGCACTATCATCAAACGCGTTGAGATATACCATCCATCTGCTTGCCTCTGCAAATGTTAGAGAATCCCGAGACACACCGCTACGCACAGGAAAAAGTCTAATTTTATTTGAACTCTGAGAAAGCTCTCCGTTCAATTTGCACGACGGATAAAGTTTTTTCTCATTCGCTTGTAAAACTTCCTTGACATCTTTCACCTGCCAAAACGGCCTCTCCTCATGAAACAACCAGAACCGCTCCCGCCACTGCTCTAGGTAGTCTTGAATCGGCTCTTCCGGAAAATGTCCCAAGTCATAAAGTGCTTTCCAGCGCCGAAACACTTCATCCTCTAACTCATCATCCTCCAAATCAAACAGTAAGTTCTCTTCTCCGTTCTCATCCACCCGAGAAAAGGTGCAGTGCAGTACCGCAAGCAACAGACGCAGCATGGCCACATCTTGCGCAGCCGTTTCACCGGCCAGATCCTCATACTCTTGCGCATGGACAAAGACATCTTTGAGCGATACCTCTTCGACACGACAATCTCGTGTTCGAACCCGTATCCACGGCTCATCCAGCAGGTTAAACTCAGGTTTTATCATCCGCAGCTCCTTTCTCATAAAACAGGCCTTCCTCCTCCGAGTACCACAAGCGAAACCCCGCAAGCTCTGTTTCCAACTGTTCGTTCAACAAGAGAAATGATTCCTCTCTCAACATCGGATCGTGCTTCCACTCACCGGATAACACAAGCTCATTCATCGGTTTCAGCGCATCGAGAGTCTTTTTGATTTGATATGCACGACAGAGCTTTCCGGGTAACTTCACACTTTGCCGCAACATGTCTCGTTTCTCTTCCGGAGAAGGAATACGTTCCACCGGAAGTCTCTGCCCTTCGTGTTGCCAGGGAAGATAGTGGATTTCATTTCCTTTTTGTAGAAATAGGAGCACTTCGATGCTGTTTTCTGAGTCTCTTACTTGCGCCTGTGCTTCCTCCTCGTCCAATTTGGTCTCCACATTGCTAATCCAGTTCTCAAGACTTCTTCTGGGCTTATCGAGACAGTATGTATCCGCTTTCGTCTTTTTACATCCGATTTTATTCTCCTCGCCCTTTTTCGCGTCTAGGTAAACTGCCTTCTCAGCACAGGATTCCCATTGAGGTTCCCATTCGCCGTAACAATCCTGAACCAAATTCGGAATATCCGTTGGCAGTGTGATTTTGTCCGGCAAACGCTTTTTGGTTCTCATGAGGAGATAATCCCCGTAAATGGCACGCGTTCCGGATTCAAGCGCATCTTCATCTGGCGCTATGACGTAGCACTGCGCCTCCCTCAGCTGTTCCGGCCGCATTGCGTCGTGTGTCGGATGGCGATGTAAGCGTCCCAAACGTTGCAGGAGTAAGTCCATGGGGCAGAGATCAGTGAGCATCACATCTCCGTCGATATCCAAGCTTTGTTCCAGCACCGATGTTCCGATTACTATCAAGTGATCTCGCTCCGCTTTGGCGGAGTGCTTCCCCAGTTTTTGCAACAATTCGCGCTCACGTGCTGCGCGGTCCGGCATCAAAAAAGCACTGTGCAGGAGAATAATCTCCGAATCCGGTATTTTCTCCCTAACTTCCTTGGCAAACTCTTGCGCACGGCGTATGGTGCTCAATATCACGATGGCGCAGCCGCCGTCCCGTAGCTTATCTCGCAACGTTTGAATGCGCTCCGATTCTTTGACATGTCGAATCGCTACACTTCTCGATGCACTCTGTAGTTGCAGCCCCTTCTGGTGAACCTCTTTTCCGTCGGTCCAAGTGAGCAGCGGATACGCACGCGAATATCTCCAATCCTCTTCTTCGCCTTGCGTAAACCGCTTTTCGCGCTCACGTATTTCTCGCTTAGATGTATTCAGATAGGCATCCACAAAATCGATGCGCCTTGACGCGGGCAGAGTAGCTGAGAGAAGAATTACCGGCACATGATAGGCACCGAGCCAGCACAGTGCGCGCTCCAGGTACACGCCCATGTAGGCGTCGTAAGCATGCACCTCATCGATAATCACGATTTTTCCCGCCATGCCGAGATGCCGGAGCATCAGGTGTTTTTGCTTCAGCGCAGCCATCAAAATCTGGTCCACTGTTGCTATTACAAAATCGGAGAGCAATACTTGCTTGCGGCCGCGGAAAAAGCTGTGTACTACCAGCGCTTTGCCTTCATCCTCACCGATGCACGCTTCCCCCGTGAACTCTCCCTTTCCCGCTTCCAGCAAATCGGCATAGTCCTGATTTAACTCCGCTTTGCCGTGCGCAAGGCGTATCGAGAGCTTCTCCTTGCTCTCTCCCTGAACCGCAACCTGCTCCTCCGCCCATGTCCTTATACGCGGGAATATACCGTTTGCCGTCGCCTGTGTCGGCAGGCCGAAAAAGAGCCCGCCGCTACCGCACTTTCCGGCAAATATTTCGGCAGCAGCAAGTGCCGCCTCGGTCTTACCGACGCCCATCTGCGCTTCGACAATGAGGATACCCGGTTCATTGACAACATCTGATATCTCCAACACTGCCTTCTGCAGTTCGTTGGGCGGGAAGCCAAAGTTTTCCGCAAAGGTTGTCTCGTCCATTCCGCCAAGCTCGGCCGACCAGACAGCCGGAAGCTTTAACTTTTTCCAAGCACTGCGAGTCCGCTTGGGATACATGTCTTCCCGTCCCAAATCGTCAATCGATATCGTTGGGTGGTAGAATTGATTGCTCGCGACCCAGTCCGCCATGACAAGAAGTCCGGAGAGTAAAACGCGCTGCGGTCCCGATAGTTCCGGAAGCTTTGTTATGTCTTGAATTCCGCTTACTTCTACGGCGTATTGCAGAAAGGCATCCCAAATGTCAGCCCACAGCTCAGCATCACTATCCTTGCCTCTAAAATTGACAAGATGCTCGTCAAACGTAGACTCGCTCACCGCCTCCTGGGGTTTTCCGTGATGTGCGCCGACAATCTCACAAATTCCTTCGTTCACTCCCCGCCGATGTAAAATCACCTGACCGGCCAACGCATGCGCGACTGCCGAGGGATCCGTAAATGTTTTTATATCCGCTATTTCCAGCCCCTCTTCCGCAAGCCGTTCCCGAACCTCCGGCAACATTTCTAAGATACGCGCCTGAAACACGGCCGTTGCCTTGCCGATATCGTGCGCCATTCCCAGGAATACACAGACCTTTTGAAACAGCGCTTCGTTTTCCTGCAGCGCTTCTTCACTGCCGCCGCAGATTTCTCGCCGAACGGCAGCCGGCAGCCAATGTTTCCAGAGTTCTTCCATGATTCCCGCTGTGTCCCGCGCGTGCATCCAGAGCGGCAGCCACTGTGCGCTGTCGTTCGGATTGGTTTTTGCCGCAAGACTGCGCATCAGCTTGCTTACATTCATGCTCTCCTCCTCGAGTTCTTAACATTCTCTTACAGTTTACCGCTTATAATCTTAATTTCAAGTCATGATTGCATATTTTCGACTTTATTATTATATCTATTTTGTCTAATTTGACGCAGCGGCATCATCTCTTACTATTTTGGAAATGTCACTTCTATTCATTTCGGTATTTTAGGCTCCCAACCGAAATCTCTAACCCTCATCTTTGATAATTTTACTTTACCACAGCACCTGTCCGAATTTCGGGACTCAATCCCCTTTGTCTATCTTCCGAAATCTTCCCACAAAAAAAGAGGCAGCTGCTTCCGCAACTGCCTCTCCCTCTCTCGACTCAAAGGTACAAAACCGTAGGATCAAACTCTCGTGTATTCTTAACGCCCATGTACAACATGAGTTCAGCGAGTTCTTCGTTCATCTTCAATTTCTTTTTCTTGACGCTCTCCGTTCCTTCCTTGAGGAGCGGCTAGCGTATGTCGCGCCCCACGGAGACGGCGTCCGTGCCGAGGGCAAGTGCCTTATAAGGAAGAACTTCATCGTTCCCGGTGTGAAAACCGAACTTCTTTATCCCCCATAATGTTCCGATATACAAGATGCTACTTACTTTACCGTAAAGTTATACTCAACATTGAAGTGTGCTCTTTTTCCGCTATTACGCCCTCCGTTCTCCTTCACATAAAGCTCCATAGGAACCGTGAACCCATTCACTAAATCTTCTTCTGTAACTTTGTAGGTTTTGGTCACCTCTCCTGTATCCGGTGTATCATCTTCTTCGACAAATTTGGCATGAAGCTTTATGGATTCTCCGGCAGAGACAATATATTCACCTCGCGTAATTTCACCGTTAATTTCAGTCGTATAACTCCATTCGTCTCCTATGTTGTTATCATCATCTCTGGTGTAGTTTACCCTGAGATTCATGAGCTTCTTTGATGGATTTACTGTCACTTCCGTCGAAGAAAATATTCCGTTATAGGCTTTTGCTGTAATAACAGCTGTTCCTCCCTTAATTCCTGTAACGGTACCGTCTTGATCTACACTTACTACGGATGCATCGGATGTATCCCATGAAACCTGTTGATTATCGGCATTTTCAGGAGAAATGATTGCCGGAATCTTAATACTCTGGCTTAGAGCTAACTCCCCGACGGAGCCATCCAAGTCTATTTTCTCAACTTCAATCGGTTGAGGCACAGTGACTTTTAGCTTTTCAGAAGTGATTGTTCCATCCTTTGAAGTTGCATATACATAGGTCTCACCGGGATTTACCGCTTCAAGCGTGTAATACACATCACTGCCGGACGTTCTTAAGGGCGATATTTTGACAACTTCCGAATTTGCACTGACAAACGTCACATCGCCATCACTTGGATCATAAAACAAGTCATTTGATGTGACCTTTACTTTTCCACCGACACCTGTTTCCCCGATTTTTACAGTTATGCCTTCACCATTGCCAAACGTGATTTCGCTGATTTTGCTCTTCTCTCCTTGGAACACAGTTGATTGCTCAATCTGTGAAGAACTATGATTTGTTGATTGATCGTTTTTATTTGCAACCGCAGCCATAATTAGATAAACACTCCAAGCTGCAACTATAAACCCGTACTTCTTACCGGGCGTCATTTCCTTTTTTCGAAGTAAAAGGATTGTCAATGGCAGCGGAAAAATGCTCAGCCATCCAAGCACCCACAGCAATGTGTTCCTCTTCTTAGGTCCTCCTGTATCCCCCATGCTTCCTCCCGTATCCCCCATGCTTCCTCCCGTAGTTCCTCCTTCTGATGTATTAGAAGTTTTCCTCTTGCCTTTACTTTCCTTCACATAAGATATTCCGGTTCCGGGAACAGACAGCGTTGTTTTACTTCCGCCATTTGCTCTTTTTGTTATTCGTGCTCCCTTTGTCCCGATGCTGTACCCGACTCCGGATTTACTGAGGTTGATTTTTGCTCCGCCGCCTAAATTTATGCTCTTTCTAAACCTAAGACCCATACCTCTCCCCCTTTACATCCCCTTAAAAACAAGTGCTTAAGAAATGACCTATTACCGTGTCGTTAAACTCGGATTTCTGCAAATCGAATTTGCTTAATCGATTTAGATTCCGTGTTTCGCCTCTATTTCTTAACTTTCCATTACGTTCTGCCGCTTTTTAATATTTACAACATCCCCCCCAACGCTTTCATCCCCGTATCTCTGTCTATGTTTTAACTTTACCACCTCACCTGTCCCAATTAACGGACTCAATCATCACCTCACTTTACCCCGCTAAGATTTTTCCACGAAAAAAGCAGCTGCTAAAGCAACTGCCCTATCCATCTCGCAAGGTTAGCAAACTGTTTCATCTAACCCTTCGATATTCTTACCGCTCGTGTAAAGCAAGAGCAACGCACACACTGCTTCCTCGCGTTTAACCCCACGCCTCCCTGCATAGATACTGCCGGAATACACTCGCTTACGGAAACCTGCTCCTCATCCCCCATGCAATTCCACGGAAAGGTAATTGTGCTTGACCGCCGTCAAAAAGGTTTCCAAAATATCCGTCCGCCGCAGTTTGAGCGATGATGTATTCACGCAGGGATGGCAGCCAATGTACTCGTCCCGAAAAAGGTCCTGATCTACGAGGAGTTGCACCTTGTGCTCATTGTCGTTCATAAGCCCCATGACACTCACCGAACCCGGGAAGAGTCCCAGATATTCGACCATCTTTTCGGCCGGGGCAAAGCTTAGGCGTGCGGAACCGATCTGCGCGGATAGTTCCTTGGTCTTAAAAGGCTTGTCCCCCGGCATCATCAGAAGATAAAAAGCGGTCTGCTGGCGGTTGCAAAGAAACAGGTTCTTACAAATGCGGCAGTTTAACACCTCGTCTATGGCCGCACAGACCTCCATGGTCTCGGCGGGTGCGTGATCCGCGCGCACATACGGAATGTCCAGTTGATCCAATAAATCATAGACCGCAAGTTCCCGCGCGGTTCTCTCGGCGCAGTCCTTGGGTCTGCCATGTTCTACATGCAAAGCGTTTTCCTCTTATTCTTCAAAATAATATATCCATACCATGATAGCGCATTTACCGCGCTGCCGCAAAATCAAAGTGTCTGTGGTATTTCTGCTTTTTTCCATGTAGTATGGACATAAAGCGGCTGCCGGAGACGGCAGTGCAGCTTACAACAGGAAAGGGTAACAATGAATACGGAACAAAACGGACAGCGGGCCGTCCGCCTGGACTTACTCAAAGCTCTGTCCATAACTTTGGTCGTCTTCCTCCACAATGCGCAGCTGAATCCGGGCAGTGTGATTGACAACGCCTTTATGATGCTCTGCACGAGCGCGGTTCCCGTCTTTTTCATGGTCACGGGTGCCATTCAATTAAACCGGACAGGCAGCATAAACTACAGGCGACATCTAGCCTCAATCGGCCGTTTCTACGCGCTTGTGATCTGTTGGAAAGTGCTCTATGCGGCTTTCATGCACTTCTTTTACGCGGTGCCGATTGACGGCAGTCTCTCGAATCTCGTGAATTACATCTTTTTCTTTCAGGAAATCCCGGGCGTCAGCACAGGGCATTTCTGGTATTTTCAGGCGCTGATTGCCCTGTATTTCATCCTGCCGCTATTACACCTCTGCCGCGAGAAAAAGCTCCTGCTCTATCTCATGCTGTTGCTCTTCGTTTTCTCCTGTGTGACCTTTGATCTGGTTTTATGCTTCCGGCTACTGCAAAAAATATCCGGAAAGCATATCCCGGATATGATGCTGCTCACGACCCTGAGTCCGTTTCATCCGACCTATGCGGTCTATATCCTCTACCTCTTGCTCGGAAAATGCATTTATGAGGAACGCGGAAAATGTGCCCGCTATCGGCGTTTTGCACCGGTCGCCCTTGTGCTCGGCCTCGCCGGACTGCTGCTCATCAAATATCTGCAAAGCGGTCTATGGTCCTGGCAGGGGGTGCACCTTGTGAGCGGTTACTATTACGCTTCCACCATGCTGATTGCCGCGGGACTCATGCTTCTCTTTGTCGGCCGGACCGCTGTCTCCGCACCGGAACAGTGGATCGGATGCGTCATCGGGCATCATACGCTCGGCATTTTCTTCTTACATCTTTTACTTTACACTGTCCTTGACCATACGCTCTATCCGCGCATCCGCGCTTGGAATTCCTGGTATCTGAATCTCCTCGAGAGCCTCGCTATTGTCATCCTCTCCGCGCTCTGCACGATTCTGTTCCGACAAGGAGTCCGGGCTTTTACAACCTTTTTCGGGCGCAAGTTTTGAGGCTCCGCTGCGGTAACAGCACTTCTTACCATGCCGCTTCGGTTTTGACCTTCCCATTCACCCCTTCTGTTTTCTTTCCGCTCAGTATCTTCGACGTATTCGATTGACGCTGTCCATGATTCATAGCAAAGCCCCCGCCGAGTCTCTTGACCCGGCGGGGGCTTCCACTTCAACTATTTGCTTTTACACACTTGCTTTTTATCACTCAACGCTCAAATAACTTCTTATATTCCCCGTAGCCCTCTTCTTCCAGCTTATCATAGGGAATAAAGCGGAGGGAGGCGGAATTAATGCAGTAGCGGAGGCCGCCTGTCTCGCGGGGGCCATCGTTAAAGACATGACCCAAGTGCGAATTTCCCTCTTTGGAGCGCACTTCCGTGCGAACCATGCCGTGCGAACGGTCGGTGGTCTCCTTCAGTTCCTTTCCTTCAATCGGCTTGGAAAAAGCAGGCCAGCCGCAGCCGGAATCAAACTTATCGAGGGAGCTGAACAGCGGCTCACCGCTCACGATATCGACATAGATTCCCTTCTCAAAGAAGTCATCGTACGCCCCGGTGAAGGGGCGCTCGGTCGCGGCGTTCTGCGTGACCTCATAGGAGAGATCACCAATCTTTTTGCGGAGCGTCTCCTTGCTCTCCTCTTCCGCAAGATGGAACATCTTCTGCGGAATGTGGCAGTAGCCATCCGGATTTTTATCGAGATACTTCTGGTGGTATTCCTCCGCCGAATAGAAGTTTTGGATGGGTGCCAGCTCAACCGCGAGCTTTGTTCCGTACTTTGCCTCCTGCTCGTCATAAACCGCCTGAATTTCCGGAAGCTGGCTCTGATCCGCATAGTAGATACCAGTGCGGTACTGAATGCCTTTGTCATTTCCCTGCTTGTTTACGGAAAGCGGATCGATTACCAAAAAGTACTTATCGAGCAGCTCACGGAGCGAAATCTTATTCGGGTCATACTCAATCTTCACGGTCTCTGCGTGTCCGCTGCTGTCGCAAACATCCCGATAGGTAGGAGCACTGTCCGGCCCGTTTGCATAGCCTACCTCGGTCGCACGCACGCCCGGGAACTGGTCAAAGTACTTCTGTAAGCCCCAGAAACATCCGCCAGCGAGATAGATGGTCATTTTACCAGTTCCCCCGTCCATGTCATGACGCCGCCAAAGTTGTAGACCTTCCGATAGCCGAGCTTTGATAATTTCTCCGCCGCAAGTCCAGCCCGATGTCCACTGCGGCAGTATATTAAAAGCACCTGATCCAAATCCTTCAGCATTTCCGGTCTCGTTCCGTTGATTTCCTCGTTCGGCAATAACACCGCACCCGGAATGTGACCGCTGTCATACTCCTCCTTGGTGCGCACATCGAGGATGATGTGACCGTCGTCCTGCTTCATCATCTCCCGCGCCGTATCCTGATCGATTGTCTGATAGCCCATGGCCTCCTGTTCCTCCTTGCTCTCGCCTGTTGTGCTCATCGAAGCGCTGCTGCTTGTCTCGGCAGCCGCCATCGATACCGCACTTTCTGTTGCCTTACTTGTCTCCGCAGACTCGGCCTTCTTCCCGCAGGATACCAGCAGCGGCAGTGCAAGTGCCGCAACAACTGCGAGGAGGTAGCGTCTCCTCTTCATGGCTTTCTTTCCTCCTTTTATCGTATCGCTTGCTCAAACTTTCGCTCTGATGCATCAATTTCGAAATTGGTTCGAAATTCACTTATAGTATACCACTTTGGTCGGAAAATGGAACTGTGATTCAAAGGTACTCTCTATCTGTATCTGCTTTCTGTTTCTTGTCCTTCAACTGTTCCAGTAGATACACGAATTGTTGCACCTGCGCTTTCCGGCTTGCCGGTGACGCATTTGTCTGTTTCGGTGTGTGATCTGACTGTTCCCGTATCTTACGGATCTGTTCCGCGATATCCCCAATCCCCCAACGTTCATCGACATCGTAGTTGTATTCCTTGATGCGGTGATAGGCGATCTCCTGCCACGGCTCGAGTGCACTGCCGTCCCTGCTTACAAAGAAGCCGGAATCCATGTAGCGGATGATAACATACTCCGAGTCCTTCCGGTCAAAGCCCCTGCCCTTGCTAAAGTCGATGCCCTTGCCGGTGTTCCGGGTCACAGCGGCCTCGAGGAGCGGCAGGGTAATCTCATTTATCGGAAGCTTCATATTCGGCATATCGAAAAAGCCGCCCTTTGCCTTCGTGTAAACGCAGAGTTCGCCCTGTGCTCCCTTGCTCACGCACTTGACTCTCTTGATATCCGCAAGCTTCACTTGATGCTTGGCGCCTCTGATGACACCGTAGGAGAGGCAAATTCTTTGCTCGCCCGGCGTTTCGCCGAGCTCCGTTTCGAGACTGAACAGATTATTCGGGAATTCCGCTCCCAACTTGCTCGCGGCAAAGGCGATGAGGAGTGGCTTGGACTCGCGAATGTTGTGGGCATTGTCACAGGGGATGGTATCGATATTCAGCTCCGGCAGGCTCATATCCCTCATGTTCAGGTCACAAAGGCGAACTTTGTAGCCGGCATTTTGGCTGCAGTAGTCCGTCAAATCCAGCGCTCCGATTTCCGCGAACTTCACATCCGCATTAACCTTGCCGTTTAGGCTCTTATAGCTGAAACCTTCCTTTGCAATCCGGACGGTATACCCGGCACCTTGCGGGCCTTTGTTCGAAAACTCCATGGCAGCGCCGTTATCAAAATATGTCTTCATATCTTCTCCTCTTTATTCCACATCCGGCTTCGCACACAGAAGCGCGTCGTCAATGGGATTGCGCACACAGGCTCTTTTTCTGAAAGAGAGGCCATCCTTGCGTCCACGGGACTCCGGAATTCAAATGTACCAGACCGGAAGTGCAAGGACATTTTCCCGCAAAACACCGGGCTCCGGGCAGAGGCAGACCACGGCGCCCATGCCGCGCTTCTTCTCCGGAATGGTATCGAGCAGCTGAAACGCCGCCGTCATATCCGCCTTCGGTCTGCTGCTCTGTTTGATTTCCACCGGATACAGAATGCCGTTCTCCTCGATGATAAAATCAATCTCAGACTCAGTTGTAGACTTCAAATCCCGTCCGCGATAATAGGAGACAAAGTAGCGGTAATCGAGACCGCGGTTTGCATAAGATTTTAAAATCTCCGAAATCACAAAGGTCTCAAAAAAAGCGCCGCTCATTGCGCCGTTTGCCAGTGTCTCAACCGTGAGCCATCTGGTCAGATAGGCAGCGAGGCCCGTGTCTCGGAAATAAAGCTTCGGCGTCTTGATGGCGCGCTTTAACACCGAGGCGGTGTATGGCTCTAAGAGGTAGATGATGCCCGACGCCTCAAGGATTGAAAGCCAGCGCTTCACCGTATCGGCATCCTTCCCGATTTCTCCTGCGATGTTGCTGTAATTCAGAATCTCACCCGTTCGCGCCGCACAGGCAATCATAAATTTTCGGAACGCATCCAGATCCTGCACCGCCGAGAGTTCGCGCACGTCCCGCTCAAGATAGGTCTTCACATAGCTTGAGAAGTACATCTGCCAGTCTACGATCGCACCCTGCACGCCCGGATACCCGCCGCGGTGGATGTATTCCCAGATATTCTTCGGCTTGACGACTGTCTTTTGCCGCTCCCGCAGATAATCAAGGCCCGGCACAAAGGGCGCGCTGAAGCTGTCGCCCGTCAGTTCCCGGAGCGATAAGGTCGAAAGTTCCAGAACCGCCACTCTTCCGGCCAGAGACTCGGAGGCGAGCCGCATCAGCGAGAAGGGCTGCGAGCCCGAGAGCAGAAACTGCCCCTTTGCCTCGCTGCCATCGCAGTGCAACTTCAGGTAGCGGAATAAATCCGGTACCCGCTGCACTTCGTCCATAATGACCGGAGGTTCATGCAGCATCATAAACATCTCCGGATTTTCCTTTGCCTGCTCCTCGAGAAAGAGGTCGTCAAAGGAGAGCTGTTTCCGCTCCGGGAACAACTCTCGCAAAAGCGTTGATTTTCCCGTCTGTCTCGCACCGGTAATCAGCACCGCCTTGAAACTTTGCGCCGCTTTGCACACCACATCTTCAATCTGCCGGTGAATGTACTCCATACGCTCCCCCTAAAATATTCCGAATTTGATTCGGTATTTATTCTAGGATAGCACAACGCCGCCGGTATAGAAAGAGCTCTTCGCATACAAAAGCAGCTGCCTCTATCGAAGCAGCTGCTTTCCCTTATCACTGTGCACTTATTTTCCTTGTATCTCTCAGCCCATCTTCTCGCCCCAGTGCTCGTTGACATCGTAGTTATATGCCTTGATACGGCGGTAGGCGATCTCCTGCCACGGCTCGCGGAAGCTGCCGTCTCCGCTTACAAAGAAGCCGGAATCCAGGTGGCGGATGATGATGTACTCCGAGTTCTTCTGGTCAAAGCCGTTGCCCTGGCTAAAGTCGATGCCGTTGCCGGTGTTCCGGGTCATCACGGCCTCGAGGAGCGGCAGGGTGACTTCGCTCAGCGGGAGCTTCATATCCGGCATGTCGAAGAAGCCGCCCTTCGCCTTCGTGTAGACGCAGAGCGTGCCGAGCGCACCGTTGCAAGCGCACTTGACTCTCTTGATATCCGCGAGCTTCACCTGATGCTTTGCGCCTATGATGACGCCGCCCGAGAGGCGGATGATTTTTTCACCCAGCGTCGCGCCGAGCTCTGTCTCGAGGCTGTCCAGATTGTTCGGGAATTCAGCCCCCAACTTGCTCGCGGCAAAGGCAAGGAGAAGCGGCTTGGTCTCGCGAATGTTGTGGCCGTTGTTCCAGGTTCTGGTGTCGAGATCCAGCTCCGGAACGCTCATATTCTTCATGTTCAGGTCGCGAAGCAAGACTCTGTAGTGGAAGTTCTGGCTCCAGTAGTTGGTCAGAAACAGAAAACCGATCTCCGCAAACTTCATATCCACATCGACCTTGCCGTTCAAGCTCTTATAGCTGAAACCGTCCTTCGCAATCCGGAGGGTATGGCCCGCACCGAGCATGCCCTTCTCGGAAAACTCCATGGTAGCGCCGTCATCAAAATATGTCTTCATCTCTTCTCCCCTCTATTTTGCTTCCGGCCAACTCACAGAAGCTCGTTGTCAATGGTATAGCTCATGTAGGCGCCCTTCTTAAAAAGACCGCCCTCCTTTAGACCCCAGGCAATCGCAGAGCAGGCAAGGCGCTGCGACTCTTTCTTTTTGACGCTCCGCGAGGTAAGCAAAATGCCTGCCGGGAAGAGTTTCGCAATCAGGAAGCTATAAAGGGAATCCGTCTCTCCTTTTTCCGCCTGCTTCGTGTGGAAGCTCGGATTGGTATCCCACCACTCGTTCGGCTTACAGAAGGAGCAGACCGCACGCATCTCGCTTGTGCCGAGGTTCTCGGCGCAGACCGCGCGAACCTGTTCGAGGTCCTCATCGGCAATCACACCGTCCGTGATCGAGTAGGCGTAGTAGGCGTTTGCAAGGCCGTCGTTATCGTCCTCGGTCTCCTTTAAGAGGTACAGATTCGACACGCCGCGCTTTGCGTACTTCTTCCACTTGCCGCCGATGTCTCGAAACGCCTTTCCGCTGTAGCGCGCGGAATCCCCGCTTTCCAGCGCGCGGCGCAGTTCTTCGAGATCCACGTCCTTCTTTTCCCACTCGTCAATCCAGTTGATACGTAAGTCTGACATGACTTTTTCTCTGCCTCCTTGGCTTTCCGGATTACCCTACCGTGACTATGGTTCACATCCTTTTTATTATAGAATTTTGCCTTGAAAATCTCAAGCTAGCGCGCCTGTTTCAGCGCTTTTTCTAAAGTACCGGCTTCCAAACCGGCAAGTGATACGGCATTCTGAATCACAGCTTCCGATTAGCTGTATCCAGATCACCGCCTTTCGCTTCCGATCACACATTTCGCCAAAGATTTCGCTTCCGAAAGACGGATAGAGCCGCTCCGGTTTTCTGCCGCTCTGCTTTCTGCTCTTTCTGCCTTTTCCCATACGCTACACCAGGCCTTTTTAAACCTTGCCCCGTCAGAGTTCCGATGTCGTTCCCGTGATATTTTCCGCCGCAGTCCCCGCCGCATTCGTCTCGGTGTTCCCGAACCCCAGTTGCAGCCCGAGATACAGGATTACACCCTCGCGAAACACTCTTGGGTCGTAGCCGGTCAGCGCGTGTATTTTGTCGAGCTGGTACTGGAGCGTGTTCTTATGGATGTATAGCTTCTCCGCCGCTGTCTTTAAGCTGCAATCTGCGGCAAAGTAAACCGCTAAGATGTGTCTTTCTTTATCGCTCAATTTCCCGAGTGTGCGCGTGGCATAGCTCTCGCGAACCGCGACCGGAATGGAGCCGCTCAGCAGTTCCAGATCGAGCTGCTCAAAATCCGCGTAGCCGCCTCTCTCATCGCCCGCGCGGGCCGCAATCTGTGCCTCCCGGAACGAGCGGTACTGGTGCACCAGCTTGTGATCCGCCCCCACGCCGACCGAGAGGATTTCCCGGAACTCCGCGGCGAGCCGCTCAAATTGCTGCTGTCTGGGCGGATAGTCGCCCCTCGGCAGTATCAGAATATACTCATTCGGGAAGCGGAAGGTATAGAGCGGACTTCCGGTCTCACGAAACACGGTCAGTATTTTCTGCTCCACCATTGAGAGGTTCGCGGGGTTATAGCGCGTCGAGAGCCGCACGAGCACGGTGCGGTAGCGCACTTCTTCGCTGAGACCGTGGGAGGAAAGGAAGTCTAAGTAAAAGCCGTGGTTCATGGGTTTCCCGGAACTCAGCGCCCGCACCACATAGTCGGTCTCGACCTGTGCATTCCGGTTTCTCGCATCGTATTCCTGCTCGCGGAGCAAAAGCGCCGTGATGCGCTGGGCGAGGTAGGCATACTTTCTCACTTCCTCGGGGACGCCGGTGATGCCGATGACCGCGACTATGGTTCCGTGATGCGAAAAGGGCAGGTTCACGCCCTGCTGCGTGCCGTAGAAGCTGTCGTTCTCCATGACCTCAATCGGCTGTCCGCCCTGCGCCGCACGGTGCCCGATTTCATGGTAGGTTCCCACTCGTTCGGGGTTCGTGCTCGCAAGTATGCTGCCGTCCGGCTGAATGAAATTAACATCGTGCCCGCAGACATCTTTCACGCTGTCCACAATCTGCTGCGCCGTCTTTTTGCTGATTTCCGCCATATTTTTGTTCTCCGTACCTAAAACTTTATTCTCAGTATATCACTTCCCATTCTCTGTAACATAGACCATGTTCGGCGATTCCGCTATTCTTACTACAGTTCGACAGCACAGGCTGTCAGTAGGCATCCGAAAACAAAACAAGGAGGAAACGAGATGAAAGTAGTGGTCGCCATTGATTCTCTCAAGGGGTCTCTCAGTTCTCTTGAGGCGGGCGATGCAATCCGCGCCGGAATTCTCAGGGCGGACAGCAGCGCCGAAGTCCTGGTGCGCCCGCTCGCGGACGGCGGCGAAGGCACAGTGGAGGCGCTCACCATAGGTATGGGAGGCACCCTGCAAGAGGTGCGCGTCACAGGGCCGCTCGGCGCGCCGGTCACTGCGGTCTACGGCATTTTGCAGGACGGCAAAACCGCAATCCTCGAAATGGCTGCGGCTGCCGGCATCACCCTCGTCGATGAAAAGGAGCGCAACCCGCTGAATACGACGACCTACGGGGTCGGAGAGATGATACGGGATGCGATTGCGAAGGGTTGCCGCCACTTTATTGTGGGCATCGGCGGTTCCGCGACGAATGACGGCGGCATCGGCATGTTGCAGGCGCTCGGCTACGGGCTCCTTGACAGCGAGGGCAAGCAAGTTCCCTTCGGCGCCAAGGGCTTGCAGGTTCTGGACCGCATCACGGATGAGAAGGTCATTCCGGAACTTGCGGATTGTACCTTCCGCGTGGCCTGCGATGTGACCAATACGCTCTGCGGCGATCAGGGCTGCAGCGCGGTCTTCGGCCCGCAGAAAGGCGCCGATCCCGGCATGATCATGCAGATGGACAAGTGGCTCGCCTACTATGCGACACTGGCGCGCGAAAAATACGAGAAGGCGAACCCGCGGCAGGCGGGAACGGGCGCGGCGGGCGGCCTCGGCTTTGCCTTCTTGACCTTTACCGACGCGCAGCTCGAATCCGGCATCAAAATTGTGCTTGAGGAGACCCGCCTCGAGGACTATGTGAAGGATGCCGACCTCGTGATTACCGGCGAGGGGCGGCTCGACGGACAGACTGTCATGGGCAAGGCGCCAATCGGCGTGGCACAAATCGCAAAGCAGTACGGAAAACCCGTCATCGCCTTCGCGGGTGCGGTCACCCAGGATGCGACCGCCTGCAACGCGCACGGCATCGATGCCTTTTTCCCGATACTGCGCCGCATCTCGACGCTCCAAGAGGCGATGGAGCCCGACAATGCAAGACAGAATATGACAGATACGGTCGAACAGGCACTGCGCCTGTTCCTGCTCAAATAAAAACGGAGGTTTCCCATGGACTTACAATTCACGACACTCGGCGCACTGATCGGACTGGTCGTCGCCATTCTCCTGATTATCAAAAAGGTACAGCCGGCCTACGGTCTGATTCTCGGCGCCTTAATCGGCGGATTGATCGGCGGCGGCGGGCTCGCGGGCACGGTCTCCACGATGGTGAGCGGCGCAGGCTCCATGATGTCCTCGGTGCTTCGCATTCTGACCAGCGGTATTCTGGCGGGCGCACTCATTAAAACCGGCGCAGCGCAGAAAATCGCAGAGACCATAGTCGACACGATAGGCGAAAAGCGCGCCGTTGCGGCACTCGCGGTCGCGACCATGATTATCTGCGCGGTCGGCGTGTTCATCGACATCGCTGTCATCACGGTTGCGCCGATTGCCCTTGCAATCGGTGAGCGCGCCGGCCTCTCGAAGAGCGGCATACTGCTCGCGATGATAGGCGGCGGCAAGGCAGGCAACATTGTCTCCCCGAACCCGAACACCATTGCCGTGACCGAGGCCTTTCAGCTTGACCTCACGGCTGTGATGCTTAAGAACCTGATTCCGGCGATCTGCGCACTCATCGCAACCATAGTCCTTGCTTCCCTGCTCGCAAAGAAGGCGGGCGACGGCATTTCGCAGAACGATCTCGAGGCGGCACCGGCAGAAAAGCTCCCGAATGCTCTGCAGGCGTTTGCGGGCCCGCTGACTGTCATTGTGCTCCTCGCGCTGCGTCCGCTCGCCAAGATTTCGGTGGATCCGCTGATTGCGCTTCCGCTCGGCGGTCTGGTCTGCATTCTGGTAACCGGAAACATCCGCAACCTGATTCCCTACACGGACTTCGGCCTCTCGAAGGTCATCGGCGTCGCGATTCTTCTAATCGGAACCGGCACGATTGCGGGTATCATCAAGGCTTCCGCGCTCCAGAAGGATATGACCACACTGCTCAGCGCCATGAACATGCCGGCTTTCATCCTGGCACCACTCTCCGGTATCCTGATGGGAGCCGCGACCGCTTCCACCACCGCAGGCTCCACCGTTGCCTCCCAGACCTTCTCGGGCACCCTGCTCGCAGCAGGTGTCCCCGCACTCTCCGCTGCGGCTATGATTCACGCAGGCGCGACTGTGCTTGACTCCCTGCCGCACGGCTCCTTCTTCCACGCGACCGGCGGCTCTGTCTACATGGACATCAAGAACCGCATGAAGCTGATTCCCTTCGAGGCACTGATCGGACTCACTTCCACGATTGTCGCTGTCATTCTGTATCTTGTGACGGCGTAAGAATTCGGCAGGCACAAAAAATAACGGCACAATAATAGCGGATGCAGCTGACTAAAATCAGTTGCATCCGCTATTTTTGATTCCCTGTTTTCTCAGTTCTCGTTCTGCGTATGTTCGGACAGCCATTTTTTCGCCTGTTTACGCAGCCAACTCCGCCGGTAAAGCGTACTCACCGTGACCGGCAAGACAGCAAACGGAAACATCATGATTACACCGACGGTCGCAAGCGTCGTATAGTGTACTCTGCCCTTTGCGCGCGCAATTTCATTGACAAAATCCGCCGCGCGGTCAATGAGCGTTCCGCCGCCGAAGAAACGAAGCAGCGCATACTCCGCGATAAAGATTCCGAGACAGATCACTATGATGGGAATCGTAACCCGCCCGCAGAGTTCAATTTTCTTCTCCATGGGAATTTTCTCTTCCCCCGGTATATTCCGAAACCAATTTTCCGCACGTTCTTCCTTGTTCATCTCTCGTCCCCTCTTCACACGGTCAAGCGGCATTCCGCCTGTATCCCTTCATCCCGATTGCGTATGTTGCCGCCGCTCTTGTTCTCGCGGCGTTTACTTGTCTCCGATCGCAACGAGGTGCAGGCGCTTCCTCCCACGAAATGCCCCTATCGTTTCTCCTGCACTCTTCTTTGCGCATGCATTTCACATGGCTTTCCGTTTCAGCTCTCCGTATCGTAGACCAGCTCGCCGCTGTAATAGACTTCCAGCGACATCTCAATCAGGCTGTTGTCATCCGGCAGTGTAAGGTAGCCGCTGTAGGTGAGTGTGTGGTCGCCATAGAGCTCGTCGACCAACTCAAAACTGTACTCGGTATAGCGCTCCAAAAAGTGCTTGAGCGACATGCGCTTCCCTTCGAACGCTCCGCGCTCTTTCTCCGGGCGCAACAAAAGAACCGCCACAAAATCGGGGTCTACATCCTCAATCGTAAGGCTGCCCTCCTCAAAAAAGAGGCACACGGAAGTCCCCGCATCCGCAATTTCCTGCACGATTCTGTCATGCAGGCTAAAGGGTGGCTTAATGGTGGGACGATATCTCGTAATCATGTCGCACCTCCGGAGTATTTGTCCTGCCTTCGCTCAAAGCCGAGGAAACGTGTTCCCTGAAAGCTCAACTGTCCGCGGTCACCTTCGGCCGACATTCCGTAGACCCTGCCGTCCACGTTAAACTCCGTGCGCTCACCGCTCTCTGCCTGAAAGGTGAGGAAATACGCGGTATTCGTACTCCCGACCGTGTTGGTGCCGCTGTGTCCCCAGACCGCGGTTCGCTTTCCCACGAGCACGGCGGAAACCGTTTGTTTCGGGGACCGGTTGTTCTTGTGCCAAGTGTCTATGCCCTGCACAACTCTCACGATGATTAAAACAAGGGCCAAAATAAAAATCAGAGAAAATACCGCGGCGAATACACCGCCGGCCAAGAAGATGTCGTCGTACATACGTTTCTCCCTTCCGCTTTGCTCTTACCGTTTTCTTCCTGTCTTGATTGATTTCCGCTTTGGATACGCTGTTTTCTCACTTTCCTCTGAACTGCTTGCTGATAGGTAGCAGCGCCGTATAAAGGGGGTGATGTCAGCGCCGGACTCCAAATAGCGAAGCAGAATCTCTGCGCAGGCGCGGCTGTCGCTGTCCGCCTTATGGTGATCCAGCGCAATGCCGTAGTACTCGCAGAGCACATTTAACTTGTGGCTCATTCCGGGCAACAGGCGCTTTCCCATCTGTACCGTACAAAGGTAGGGCACCTCGGGCTTCCATACGATTCCGTAAGCACTCAGGCATTTCCTGAGTACGCCCATGTCAAACACGGCATTGTGCGCAACCAGAAGCCCGCTCTCCATGAGCGGCGCAATCTCCTCCCATACCTTGGGAAAGGTCGGTGCGTGCTGCACGCTCTCCGCGCTGATGCCGGTGAGCTGCACATTGAAATAGTCGAACTGTGTCTCAGGATTTACCAAGGTATAATAGGAATCCACCACGACACCGTCTTCCATTACGGAAATGCCTATGGCACTCATGCGGTCGCTGAAACGGTTCGGTGTCTCCACATCAAAGGCAATAAAACGCGACATACTTACCTCTTTCTATCACTACACGCTAAACTTATTATAGCCGATTCTACGGGTTTCCGCGACTTGTCCGCCGCACTAAGGTTTTACACAGACGCACACATTCGACTCTGTTTTTCAACTCTGTTTTCGACTCTGTTTTTCGACCCAGTTCTCTCCCCCGCCGCAGCCCTGCTGCTTCTCTCTCCTCCGTAAAGCCTGCTCCGAAGCGCGTCTGTTTTCCCCTTTTAGTCTCTAGCGCCCTTATAGGGTCTTATACCGACTCAACTCTTTGACACGGCCAAAAAGCGGCGGAACGCGCTTCATTGCGCTTCCACCGCTTTTGGCCCGCTTGCTGATTCCGCTTCTTTCTCCGCAAGCTCAATTCTGTTTGCCGAATTCCGGCGCAGGCATAAGTCCCGCTTCCGTCAAACGTAACACGCGCGTACAAACCTCATCGATATATTTTCTGTCGTGGGAGATGCTGATAACAGCCCCCGGAAACGCGGCCAACAAGCTTCGAATCACAGGCCCCGAGAGCGGCGAAAAGTTGCGGGTCGGCTCATCGAGTATGAGGACATTCGCATCCGAGAGGCTCATTTTGAGAAGTAAGACCTTGGCCTTTTGTCCGCCGGAGAGTTCCCGCATGGGGTGATCCATCTCCTCTGCCGTGAATTTAAGCGCTCCCAAATAGGTACGAATTTTGGTGCGCACTGCCTTATCGCCGCTATTGTCCAGGAAGTCGACCGGGGTTCGATCTAATTCCAACAGATCCTCGTAGTTCTGCGGCATATACTGCGCGCGGAGATCTTTTCGCGCGAGCAAAGCCGCCGCAATTCCGCGCAGCAAGCTCGTCTTTCCCGCGCCGTTCTCGCCTATGATGCAGAGCTTTTCGGGCCCTCGCAGCTTAAGGCAGATGTCTCTCGCCAACAGACGCTCACCGTCCGGCGTTTTCAGTTCCGCGAGGGCATAGTCAATCACCGTTTTCCCCTGCGGCATCACTGTCGCCTCACCGCCGAGCCGAAAGAAGATAGCTTCCTCCTGCTCCGGCATTTCGGTCATCTCTGCGTCTTCCTTTTCGAAGCGCTTCCCCATGGCTTTTACCGCGTGCATCTTGTCTTTTAAGTTCTTTCCCTCGCCCGGTGCCTGCCGGGAAACACTTGATAACGCCCGCTCCACCGAGTTGTGGAGCCGCGCGTATTTTTCATCTCGGATCCTTTTCTCCTTGCGCTCGTTCTCCGCCTGTTGGGTCTTTCGCGCAAAAAGTTCCGCGCGCTGCTGCCGGTAGCGGGCGTACGTGTCTCGCACCACCGCATAGCGGCTCTCGCTTTTCCGCTTGAGCTGCTCTAAGTGAATCACCACCGTCGCTGTCCGCTCAATCAAGGTTTCATCGTGCGAGGTGAAGAGGACAATGCCTTCCCACCCATTGATCAGGCTTTCCAATAATTCGAGCGTGGCAAGATCTAAGTCATTCGAAGGCTCGTCGAGCAGGAGTATAGTAGGCCGCTCCAAAAAGATACGGAGCAGTTGTGCCTTCACCTTCTCACCGCCGGAGAGTGTGTCCATGCGCTGTTCTCCGTAAAAAAACTCCGGTGAAAGGCGAAAGCGTGCGGCGAGCTCCGAGAGTTCCTTCGCACTACAATCATAAAACGCATCCGAAGCCGAGAAAAATTCATAGACCGAATTCCCTTTCAGTTCCTCCGGCAGCTCCTGTGGTAGGTAAGCAAGTCGCTCCGCGCCCAAGATGCGTTCACCCCTGCACTCCGCATAGGCCGCGACAAGGACAGGGTCAAAAATCCACTTGAGCAGGGTAGACTTCCCGTTGCCCTCCTCGCCGACGATAACCGCCTTGTCGCCTGTATTCAGCACCAGGTTAAAGTTCTCCAGAATGACACGCAAGTCACGCCGATGTTCTATGGTAAGGCTCTTGATTTGGAGCATGGCCAACCTCCTCTCTGTCACTTCCTGTCCTCATTTTCCGGCACGCCACAGAGTCTGTCAAGGCGAACCCGCGCAACAAAAAGCGCTGTCTCGTTCTCACGAAACAGCGCTTCAAAATTTCTGTTTTTGCTCTCGTACAATGAACTCAGGATCCGAGCATCATCACGAGCAACTTCGGCAGAATCACAAGTCCCACCGTCGCAACCGGCTGGCAGGCAGCATAGAAGGAAGCCACCTTGTCATTGCCCGTCACGGTAATCAGCGCATTTAAGGACGGCGCCGAAGTCATAGCGCCCGTCGTTGCGCCGAGGGCACCGAAGAGCGGCATTTTGCAGAGATATCTCGCCACCACATACGCGAAGAGAATCGCGACCACGCTCATGAACGCACCGACCAGGAACAGCATAATGCCATACTGCTGCAGCGTCGACACAAACTTCGGACCCGCACCTGCACCGTTCTGCAAAAGGAACCATGCAATGCCGAGATCGCGAAGCGGCATCAGCGTCGACTTCGGCGCGGTCAGCTTAATCTTGCCGCAGTGGCCGATTGCCGAGACAAAAATACCTGCGATGATAGCGCCGCCGCCTGTGCCGAGCGAGAAGGTCGTGCCGCCGCCGAGCGGAACCTTGATGGCACCGATCAGCGCGCCGAGCGCAATCGCAACGCAGACTACGAACACCCCCGGGCCGTCGACCGTGAGCAGCGACTTATCGCCCTCGCTCTTCGAGACCGGTGCGTCCGGCAGCTTTGCATTTTCCGCATCGGCATCTGCCTTCAGGAACTTCGGCACCAGCTGAACGAACATCACAACCGAGATAATGCCGAACACATAGGCAAGACCGTAGCCCACACCGGCCGCGGACTTATCGCCGAAGAGCTCCTTGGTCGTCGCAAGACTCGCGGTGCAGGTCATCGCACCTGCCATGACACCGAGTGCAAGGTCAACCGGCAGCTTGAAAATTTTGACCGCCATGATGACCGTACCGCCCGCGGCTACCAGAATCGCAACGGTCGTCGCAATAAAGCCCCAGAAATTTGCCTTCAGATTCGTGACAAACGACGGTCCCGCCGAGAGACCGACACACGCGAGGAACAGTGCCAGACCGGCCGTGCCGATGATGGCCGGCACTTCCATGCCCAGTGCGCCGAAAATCAACGCCATCACCAGAACACCGGATGTGCCGAACTTCACACCTGCAAAATTAATCCTGCCGAATGCATAACCGCATACCAGCGTCAGAAAAATCATGAACACCGCATTGGTGCCCAAACCGTGAATGAAACCCATGACCCCTCCATTTCTTTGTAATGCCCTTCTGAAACTACGGTCATGGTAACACGATATTTCCTGTAGCGTCAATGAATCACCGCAAAATTGTTTGCAAATTTTGCTATTATCTTATTTTAGCGGTGAATGTTGGCATTTGCACTGTATTGTCAATTTTATAACGAAGATGCGGCCACCTCTCGTTTATCAGCAAAGCGCACAATAAATCGATGATTTAATCCGTATTTTATGTATATTTTATCTCTTAAAAAACCTTTTTTGCAACAGGACTGCCGCCAGGGCCAAAAGCGCATTTCCTCCGAGAATCACGACAATCCAGAACAGCGTAGAGGCAAGACTCTGCTCCCGCACCTTTAAAAAGCTGTAGGGTCCCGAGACCAGTCCCGCCGCGTTTAAGAGTATCATGGGCACGGCATAGAGGAGGGTCGTAAAGAGCGCGCGGGAGATGTAAGAAAAGGATGCGAGTTCATCGCCGAAGAGAAATAAAATCAGGGATAAGAACGGGCAGAGAAGATGGCTGAATAGTCTCGTTCCGTCGAGGAACTCATGCGCAAAACCGTTCTCCGGACCGAGTACCAGTAACACCACCGTAAAGGTCACAAGCAGACAGCTTGTCGCAATAAAGCGGAGCAGCGAAATCACCCCAGCCTCGCTCCCTTTCACGTTTCCGCCCCGGAAATAAGTCCAAAGATAGAGCGCCGAAGCTATGCCGCAGAGCAAATTCGAGTCTGTCGTATAAAAGCGGAGCGTAGCAAGTCCTTCGCCCGCAAAGCCGTGCACGACCACCAATAATTCAAAGAGCAAGAGCAGGACGTGCCCAATCGCGATAACCGCTCCCGGCTTGCTCCTTCCGCTATCTCTTAACTCCCTTGCTTGTTTTGTCCGATTTGTCATGAATTCCGTCTCCTTAAAACAGATGTAATGTGCGGCAAAAGAGCATTTCAGTGCCCGATATACGGCAGTTTGAACCAGAATTTATTATAGACAAAGCGAATAGACAACGCAATCAAAGGCGACAAGCAATTCAGGCTTTGCCGAGAAAACGGAGCGCCGATTTTCTCGCCTTTTCAATCGACTCGGACTCGGCCGCTTCCGCTGCCGCGGCGGATATCCACTTCTTTCCGAAGAGCGTCTGTGCCGCCTCTATCAGGATGCCGGCAGCATTCAAGTCGCCCTCCTTCTGTATTGCCGCCGCAAAGGCCGCCTTCGTTTTCTCCCGCAGAACATCTGCCGCCACACCGTGGAACGAGAGCTGCATGAGCGCGGCAGCCGCCCAGGCGCGGCAGAGCGCATCCGAATCGCTCTGCATAGAGTCAATCAGAAGATTGATTTCCGACTCAGAGCCGATCCAACCGAGGGCAATGATTTGCTTTCTTCGAAGCGCGATATCCGAAATTTCCCATCTTGCGGTCAGGAGTGCTGCCAGCTCTTTGGCGCGCGCGGCATAAAAGTCTCTGTGTCTTAGCTGTGAGAGGATTTTGGCGGCGAGGTAAGCGGTATCTATATAAAGACGCGCAGCACTTTCGCTGCCCTTCGCGCAGACCGTCTCTCTCCCCTTTCTGCAGTCCTGTTCACTGTTTCTCCAACAGCCCTGTCCCGCGTCTCGCTGCAGGTTTTTTGCGCCAAGTGTGTCGGTACTTATCTCCCCACCTGCACCCGAACCGACAGCTGCATTTTCCTCTGAACTTGTGCCCGTTTTTGAAGCCGTCCCAAACGCTCTGAGCCGCTCAAGTAAAAAGACAATCCCTGCTTCTCCATGCCGGTCAAAGCTGTTCTCGAGCATAAGCCTTCCGCCCGCCGCCCAATCCTCAGAGATGAGCGCATAGTGATAGGCAAGGTCATCGCTGTTCCCGAGCGCCGCAATTAGCTTAAGCCTCTCCCCGTCCGTTTTGATTTCCTCTGTCAGTTCACGATATGATTTCCGCAATGCCTCTCCCCTTCGATACTCCGTAGCGAATCATCAAAAGCCTGCACCCTTTCGGTGCAGGCAAGCTTTACATCCGGTAAGCGCTACTTTTGCTGTCGCTCCTCAATTCTATTTCTGCTTCTGTTGCTGACACCGTTTTCAACTTTTCTTACCTGACTCTGTTTTCTGCTTCGCTTGCTTAGCGCTGTATCCCACAAGCTGCTCATTTCTTCGCATCACTATGCTTTCTTGTTTTTATCCCCAAACTGCTGTTTCCGGCTACCGCAAGCTAAGGATATCTCTTTATTCTTGCTCCTCACCGTACTCCCGCACATACTCTAAGAAGTAGCGGACACCGAGTTCCAAGGCACTCTCATCGATGTCAAAGTAGGGGCTGTGCTGCGGGTAGCGCCGCGCCTCTTCCGAAAAACCGCCGCCGAGGAACAGAAGGCACTTCGGCGCCTCGTACTTGGCAAAGTCCTCGCCGCCCATCTGCTGTTCCCAGTCGAGAAGATGATCTTTTCCGAAAACTCTCTCGGCTGCTCTCCGCCCCGTGTCCACAGAGGCATCGTCGTTGATGGTCGGCGGCGGTCCCGGGTGATAATCGAGCTGAATCTCGGTTCCGGTCGCCATGGCAACGCCGTCCGCAACGCGGCGCAGCATCGCGGGATAGCGATCTCGTATCTCCGGATTAAAGGTTCTCGCGGTTCCCATGAGGTGCGCTTCTCCCGGTATCACGTTCGAGGTGGTGCCCGAGACAAACGAAGTCACGCTGATCACCGCGGGTTCCAGCGGATTCAGTTCTCTTGAGACCAGGCGCTGCAAGGACATGACCAGTTCCGCCCCCGCCACAATCGGATCCACCGTCTGGTGCGGCAGGGCACCGTGTCCGCCCTTGCCTTTCACGTGAAAGTCAAAGGTATCCGCCGCCGACATGACGGGGCCGTAGCGGAGCGAGGCATAGCCCGCAGGAATCTTACTCCAGATATGCATGGCGATCAGGCGGTCGCAGGCCAAGACTTCCGGTTCATCCTTCATAAGCCCTGCGCCGCTGTCCGCAATGAACTCCTCCGCGGGCTGGAATAAGAGCTTCACCGTAATCGTGAGCTCATCCTCCATCTTCTTTAAGAGCTTGGCCGTGCCGAGCAGCATGGTGATATGCGTGTCATGCCCGCAGGCATGCATACAGCCCTCGTTCACGGACTTCCATGCGACCTCCGAAAGCTCCGTAACCGGCAGCGCATCGATATCCGCTCGTATGCCGAGCACCTTCCCCTTGGAATGCTTCCCCGCTACGGTCGCAATCACACCGGTCTTACAGACCTTCACATAGGGGATGCCGAGTGCATCCAAATACTCGCAAATCTTTTTCTGTGTGTTGAACTCCTGCCAGGACTGCTCCGGGTGCGCATGAAAATAGCGGCGCAGTTCCACGAGTTCTTCGCGCAGCGCAGTTCCCTCTTCCAAAATATCTATCATAAAAACTTACCCCCTGACGTTTCTCTTATCGCGCGGGGACAAACACCGCTTCCGGCTTCCCCGCGCTCATCATGCTTTCTCCGTGTATCGCGTATCTTTAAGATCTTTCTCTGCTCAGAACGGTCCGTAGTGAATCTTGGTCGCGACAATCAAGGCTATCATACAGACCACAAATAACATCGTAATCAAGGGCGTGACAAACTTCCACCATTTCTTTAAGGGAATGCCCGCAATCGTGAGGAAGATGAGCAGAGTGCCGCTCGTAAACCAGAGCGAGTTCGTGAGACCGTCGCCGAACTGGAAAGCGAGTATCATCGTCTGCCGCGTCATGCCGATGAGATCCGCGAGCGGAATCAAAATGGGCATGAGTGCCATGGCTTTCGCGGAACCCGAGGTGATGAGACCGTTAAAAATCGCAATCACGAACATGACCGCAATCGCAGCGACCGGTCCCGGCAGGCTCTTTAAGGGTCTTGAAATGCTGTAGATAATCGGGTCTATGATTCCGGACGCCGTGAGTATCCACTGAATGCCGCGCGCAAGGCCTATCACCAGGGCCGGCACCAGGCCGTCTTTCGCACCGGCGCAGATTGCATTCACGATATCGTTCGGCGCCATGCGGTTAATGAAGCCCGCCGCAATCGCCGTGAAGAGGAAGCAGGCCGAGAGGTCATTCATCGACCAACCGAATTTCGCAACACCTGCGATGGCTGTGATAAAAACCACGACAAAGAAGAGCAGGGAAAGACTCTGCCCGCTGGTCAGCGGCTCCCGCATCTCCTGCGAGTAGTCAACCCGGAACTTGTCGCTGTCTAAGTCCGCGGTGAGCGACTGAATCTTTCCGCTCCGCACACCGCGCGCATAGCGCAGCACATAGAGGATGATGATGATGTCCGCGATGCAGAGCAGAATAAAGCGGAATAGGAAACCCGAGAACATCGGGAGCTCTGCGATTTCATCCGAGATACCGACGGTATACACGCTGGTCGGCGAGAAGGAGAAGCTGATCATATCGATCATCGCCGAGCAGGCAATGCCTGTCATCAGGTCATAGCCGAGTGCCAGGCAGAGCGAGAGCACAATCGGTATGAAGGGCACTATCTGTTCGTTCCAGCCGAGGAAACCGCCCAGTGCGCCGAAAATAATCATGATGAGCACAAGTATCTTCTCGTGTCCCACGCGCTCCGACTTCGATAGGATGCGCGCAACACCCTTATTGAGTGCGCCGGTTCTCTTGTAGACTTCGATACAACCCGCGACCAGCATGACAAGGAACATCATACCCGCCGAGGAGACCAGGCCGTTCGGCACCGCCTGGAAGATGGCCTGCGGTCCCAGATAGATTTTATCCGTGACGTGATAGGAATTCGCAATGACCACCGTGCGCCCGTTCAGCTGCTCGCGCTCAAAGGCACCCGGGCTGATGAAGAGCGAAAGAATGTAGCATCCCACAATGACGAGAAACACAATGACAAACGCATTAATCGAGCCGCGTTTCTTTGTTTTGTTTACCTGTTCTCCCATATTGCACCTCCGCACAACGTTTTGCTTTCCGTTTCCGTCTGATTCCTACTTAATTCCGAAAATCCGCTCCTTCAGCTCTTGTCTCCGCCGCCTCCCTTCGCTGCGCCCGGCGCTCTATCCAAAGACAGCCTCGACGCAAGTGCCTCTTACAATAAAGTCTCACTTTGTAACTTTGCTTTTCTTTATCATATACAGTTTGCGCAATTAATTCAACATTTAAGCGATATTATACAGCATTATTTCCAACTATTATTTTACCTTCCGCATATATATTGTCTATTTATCGACTATAAGCCCTTTTTATCGTCATTATGCTGTAGTTTATCCACAATCCACCTTGTTTCCGCTTCCGCCCCCGCACAGAACCGTTTCATAAAACAAATCGCCTACAAGAGCTTCTGCCGAAACAAGAAGAGCGACAGCCGCTTGCTCCCTTGGGCACGGCTGTCGCTCTTTTTCTTTGTGTTTTGCTGTGTCTTACTACACCGTCAATTCGATTTGATTTCCCTCAAAATCCAAAATGCAGGACTCGTAATACCCGTCCCCCGTGGTGCGCGGCCCGCTGATCACTTCATAACCCGCCGCTCTCAACTGCTCTGTCAGGTCATCCACCTTTTCTTTGCTTCCGAGCGAAAACGCAACATGCGCATACCCCGCGCGAAGCAGCGCCTTTTCCTGTACCGTCAAGTCGGGCTTGGTCATGAGCTCTAAACGCGCGCCGTCCGCAAAGGATATAAAGTAGGAGCGAAAGCCGGTCTTCTCATTGTGATACTGCGCATTTGCGCTTCCGTCGAAATAGCGGACAAAGAACGTCCGCGCGCGCTCCAGGTCGGAGACATAGAGAGCCACATGTTCGATTCTCATGTGCTCACTTTTTCCCGAAGAGCCTTGAAAAGAAACCAGGCTTTTTCTCTGCAGCTTTCTCGGGCTTTTGCTCCTCTTCCTCTGCCGTCTTTGTTTTTTCCGCCGGGGTCTCGTAATGGTGCTTTTCGTACTTCACTTTTTCTATGATTTCTTCCGTTTCCATTCCGCTCGCGGCTTTCACCTGCTCGATTGCGACTTTTTGATAGATGAAAGCACCCTGCGGGTCACAGAGACGAATGTCCGAGTAGCATGTCGACTTGTTGAGATCAAAGGGATTTACCTCCATGACCTCGGCCGCCTCCATGAGACCGCTCTCCGACTCATTTGCCTGACGTAACGAGGTAAGGAATACCTCCAGGTTGTCACCGAAAAATTCCTCGAGGCAGTTCCGAACGCCTGCATCGCTCTCGTAATCCTGAAGCAGGGACTTCACCTGCTCCGGCGCCATGTAGATGCCGGCCGCATAATTTTCACTGAGAATATCATGGTCCGGTTCCGGGATCCACTCCGGCACAAAGCTCTTCCACGGACTGCAGTAGCGCTTCACCTCCGGATGTTCCTCAATGAGAAAAGAGTATGCCGAGCCGCGGACATACTGATATTCCGTGAAGAAACCGCTGACCACCGCCATCCCGTAGAGTATGCCCTTTTCACTGGCTCTCCGGATGTCCCAGGCCGCAACAGTCTTCATGATGTCCAAGTATTTCTCCCCGTAAAATGACTCGTGTTCCGCCTGATACGCCTCCGCAAAGCGCTCCGCCACGCTGCTGTCTCCGTCCTTTAATGCCTTCATCGGCGCAAAGAAGCAGCGCTCCATCTCATCCCTGCGAATCGCATGATAGGTGATGTCAAATCCCATGGTGAACTCTCCCTTCTGTTTCCTGAAATTGTCTAGCAGTCCCGCCGTCGGTAGATACGGATTGTCAGTGCGTACGAAAAAACAAATGCACCTACTGCAGCTGACAGTATCATGATTCCGACTGCAATCGTTTCCCGCGCTGTCAGAGGGGTCGGGATGCGTGCATTGATAAAGCTGCTAATCGCAACAATGATGCCAAAGCCCAAAAGCAAGCTGATAACCAACAGGGCTTCGCCTCTTTCCTCTCCTCCCGATGAGCAATACAGCGGAAAAAAGATTGCCCCCGCAAACAAGCTGACACCGATCCCGCCTACATACAGATTAAAGACATCGGTGGGTTTGTCAAATAGAAAGCCCCGAAATACCAGCGATAAACCAATACCGCTTCCGGCAAGCAACATTCCGAAAACGAGCCAGAGCAGCAGGCTCAGAAAGTAGCTTCTCACAATCTCAGCTCTCCTTACCGGCATCGACAGCTTATACTTGTCCCACTTAAAGCCCCGTTCTTTCAGGCTTCCCACAAGCGAGATGAGCGAAAATCCGACCATGCAAAACAGGGTAAACGAAATGAGTAGCATTTGATTTTTCATAACAATACCCAACGCACAGAGCAAAACCATAAGAGCTGTAATTGCCTTCGCATTGTCCAAGGTCGCGAAATAATTGTTCTTCAACAGTCCCTTCATATCCGTTCTCCCTTGATCAGCAGCAGCATAATCTCATCAATGGACACATGGTCAATCACAGCGTCCCTGTATTTTCTTTGTGCGGCTTTGCTGTCGGAAAGCAGCACATCAATCTGATAATCCCGTTTCAGATAGGCAATCATATCTTCCTGCTTCAGGGCTTGAAACTGCTTCTCACTGCAGCGCATCACACCATAGTTATAACGCAAATCATCTTTCAGTGCGGAGAGAATCAGTTTCCCGTTGTGAATAAATGTAATGTAATCGGCTATTTTTTCCAAATCACTTGTGATGTGAGATGACAGCAAAATAGAGTGCTGTTCATGCTGCACAAAATCCAGAAACACATCCAACATCTCATCCCGCATAATGGGATCCAGTCCGCTTGTTGCCTCGTCTAAAACAAGCAGCTGCGGATGATGCGATAAGGCAGCTGCAATCGACAATTTCATCGTCATTCCTCTGGAATACTGTTTGATTTTCTGCGTCGGCGTCAATTTGAACTTCTCAAGATAATGGCGAAACAGCGTCTTGTCCCAATGCCTGTAAACACCCGCCATAATATCCGACACTTGATTTGCATTCAGATAACTCGGAAAATTAGCCCCGTCATAAACGACCGCAATCCGTTCTCTGATATCTGTATCGGAATCCCGCATCTCTTTTCCGAATAATTTGATGCTGCCGCCGTATTGCGCAATCGTATTTAGAATACAGCCGATTGTGGTCGTCTTTCCGGCTCCGTTTTCTCCGACAAAGCCTAACACAGCGCCATACGGCAGAGAAAAACTGATGTCCTCCAGCCTAAAACTTGATCCCGGAAATGACTTGGAGACCCGTTGTAGCTCTAATATATTTTCCATATTATTCGTCCTCCAGATAGAACAGCGCCAATAGCTCTGTCAATTTTTCAAGCGAAATCCGGTTTGTTCGGCCGATTTCCGCGGCGATTTGCAAATGTTCTTCGGCGATGCGCTGCTGTTCTTCCTGATAGAACTCTTTGTTTTGTGCGGAAACAAAACTACCTCTGCCAACCGTGGTTTCTATAAAGCCATCTCTTTGCAGCTCCTCATACGCTCTCTGAACAGTAATGACACTCACATGAAGTGATTTTGCCAGCGCACGCATAGAGGGAATCGCATCTCCCGCCTTCAGCTCCCCGCTTATGATCATAGCTTTTACCTGTGTTGTGATCTGCTCATAGATCGGTTTTCCGGTATTGTTGCTGATCACAATGTCCAAACCGCGTCCCCCCTCGCCAAAGTGTACTTATTGTATATGTACATTATATCAGCTTGCCGAGTGTTTTCAATAGAATTTTTCTCTTCTAATTTGCATCTTTGACCGTTTTCTAAGCGCAGCGGAAGATGTAGGCATAAAGATAGCGCAATCCGACTCCATAAAGAAGTCGGATTGCGCTATCTCTTTCAAAACCAAGCGGCTCCGAAGCCGCGTCAAAGGCACACCGCAAAAACTCATCTTAATATCTTATTCGATATTCCGCACCACGCCCGAGAACAGCAACGAACCGTCCTCCGCGGTTACGAGGAAGAGGAAGGGGCGGTCGAAGGTAATGTCCAGAGGCTCGCTCATCTGCATTGCCGCTCCCGCCATGGCCAGCATGGTATAGGCCGCTCCGGTCACCCCCCGCTCATCCACCTCTACCATGGCAGCGTGTGTCGCGCGATTCAGGAAGAAATTGTTATTTGCTTCCGTGAGCGGTTTAAAGTTCGCCTTGCCGGCATCCATCGCGTCTGTAATGCCCATGGCTGCAAGCGTTTTCATGAGATCTGTCTCCTCGGAAACCTTGAATTTCGGCAAGGTCAGATTCACGCGGTACGAAGTCCAGTGAACGCTGTCCGTCGGCGGCAACGCGTCAAAGACAGCCGCATACTCCGTGAGTTCGTTGACCGCAACGCCCTCCTTCGGGAGGTAAAAATACATGTCGCCGCTGTCCTTAAGGGGCAAGCGCACCGCGGTAAATTTCTCCGCTTCCATGACGCCCATGGTGTCGGTTTGATGCATCATATCAACCGTCGCATCGCCCTTGGTGCCATGGAAGGTCTCCTTTGTGTTGCCCGCGGCATAAAACGCATCAACCCATGCCGCCTTATAGTAGATGGTCGTGACCAGCGCCAAAACCGTATCCGGCTCAAGCTTTAAGTTCTTGGTGTAGTCCGTCAAAAGTCCGCCGGTGTTTTGATCTGTCCACTTGCGGAGCGCCTCGTCCATCTCCGCCGAGCCCGGCTTTCCGCGAAACGAAGACGCATAGTAGATTTTCGCGAGCCTCTCCAGAGTTTCCTCGTTGTAGCTCACGGAATTGTTGAGCCAGAGCGAATCTGCGAGTAAGCTCTTGATGAGCGGCGTGTCAACATAGTTGCTCTCCCAAAGCGCCGTAATGCGACTCTGCAGAACTTCAATGTCCGACGCCTCAAGCACATTCAGAATCTGCTGTCTGGTCTCTCCGTCGGAGACCTCTGCGAGCATTCCGAGGGCAATATAAATATTGAGCGGGGAGCAGACGGTATTATCATCCGACTCATTCAAAAGCTTCGGCAGCAAGCTCCGATAATAGCCGCGTAGTTCTGTCTGGTACGGTTCAGACAGAGTAATCTTCTTTTGATAGAACTTGAGCCAGTCCTGATACTCCTGGCTTTCCGCAAACGTCTGCGCATTCTTCTCCTCCGCCGCCGGAACAGGGTAATTCGCCTCCACCGCCTTCAGCGCAGCTGTCGAAGTACAGCCCGAAAGTGCGGACACGGACAGTGCCAGCGCCGTCAGCGTTGCAAGACTCTTTTTCCGGAAATGTTTCATGACTTACCTCCTTATTCTGCCGGTGGGTTTTCGTCCGGTTCCGTCAGTTCTTTCGCTCGTTTTCTGAGCATCTCTTCCTTGAAACGCTCCGCTGTTTCTGTCAGTGCTTCGTCTAAGTACACGGTACCCGCGTAAAATTCCCGCAGTATCCTCCGGAGAAACGACTCATAGGCCGGAAGTTCAGGCAGCATTCGCTGTAAGCCCTCTTCCTTGGAAAGAAGCGCCCCGCTCCGCAAAAAGCAATGATAGCGGCAGAGGTTCATGACAGAATCTACCATATCCACAGGCGCATCGTGCTCATCGTAAGCGATACTCTCCATAAAGCTCTTGCGGGAGATGTCGGGAAAAAGCGCCGTAATCTCCGGCCCTTCGAGCACTATGCCCTTCTGCCTTACGTTATAGATATGGCTTGTGATATCCTCATCCCTGCGCGATTCTTCATCCCAATTCTCCCAACCCGCCTCGCGGACATATTCATCCCAAAAGGGCGAATAATGGCATTCCGTGACATAGGGATGCGAACCCGCGCGAAGCTCCTTCTCCGTAAGCACGGAGACTTCAATCCCCTTCGCAGGCCCCTCCTCACTGAGTGCTCGAATCTCCTCTACAAAGTGAAGGCGTTCGGCTGCAGTGAGACACTCCGAAACCACCGCGAGCGCATCCACATCGGAGCGCTCCCAATGAAAAGCATTCTGTGCCACCGAGCCGTGGATATAGATGCCGATTAGCTTAGCTCCCAGAATGCATCTCAGTTTATTTTGAAACCGGCGCAAAAACCGGGTGAGTTTTTCGTTCTGTTCCGGAATATGACTGCTCATACTTGTCCCTCTTTTGGCCTCGGAAGCCACAGTGTGATTCCTTGCCCGTTTTGGTAATACGCTCTGCGCTGCTTTGTTATGAACCCCGCTTTTTGAAATTCTTTCACCAAGGTATGCATATAAAATCCATGCGTGACAAGGATGCAGTCTTCTCCCGCGGCGCATACTTTTCCGACCATTTTTTTCGCTCGGCGCTCTGTGAGGCGCCTGGGCTCTGCTTGCCTCGGATAATTCAGAAACCACTGGATTCTCCCCATCAAATTCCAAAACCAGAGGGGCAGCCGTAATTCCGTATCAAAACTTGATCTAAGAGGAACCTCATCCAAGAGTTCCGTCTGTTTTAATTTCGCTTTACCAAAGAAGCAAAGCGCAGTGCTTTTGCTTCGCTCTAAGCGGCTGATGTAAACAGTGCCCACTGCCTCTTGAATAACTGACGGCTTTGCGGCTTCAATCGGAGCTCTGTCGTACTCTCGACACGCCCGGTCAAACTCTGCCGAACTGTAAAGGCTGCGCCAGTCATATTTTACTTTACAATGCCTGATCAGAATGACTTTTATATTGCTCCTCCTTGCCTTCCGACAAACATCCCTTGGAAGCGGACCGCAGTCTGTACTGCCGGGCTGTAGCCTCTAATACCGTAGCGCTTCGATATGGAGCTCTGTTGGATTTAAAACAGGTACAAATGAATTATCTCTCTTTTGGCTTCGAAAGCAAAGTAAGTTTCCGTTACGATTTGCTTAAACTTTGATTGCCTCTTTCACTTTTCACGCGAAAACTAATCATATCATCCAAGCGAATCTCTTCGATGTCACAGCGCTGATTGCCCCGCAGGAAGGAGACCAGGCCGTAGCGTTCCATGCCTTGCTTGAGAAACGCCATGAGCTTTGCACTTCTGCGCTGATATCCGTATGCCCGCAAAAGCGTCTTGAGCTTCACTCGGACATAGTCCTGTTTCCCATGGTACAAAATCACAATCCGCATGCGCTTTAGATAAAATTCCAGCTCATAAAACTCCATCTCAAACAGAGCTTGGTTTGTTCCGAGAAGAGACTGCTCGTTTTTATCGTTTATCCCTTGCAGTTCTTTTGTGATGAGCGGAAACTCCGACGCAAGCGCCGCTCTGTCGTGAAGATAAGCGCCGCAAAAATGGACGGCCAACATCCAGTTCTTAAGATTGTCCCGATAAATCTCCGGGAGCAGGTTCTTCTCGAAGGTCCATACAAGCCGCTCAAGCGCATAAGTATCTTTTATCGCCAGGCCTATGCTCTCCTCAATGCAGGCCATCTCAAGCGGGGTAAGGCAGACCTCCATCAGTGATCTCCCTTTGCCCCGTTACAAGTCCTGCACAGAACCTGTAGATTTTCCGGAACGCTTTTTCCGCCCTGATTCATGGGGACGATGTGGTCTACCTGTAAGTAAATGCGGTTTCGAAACTGTTTTCCGCAACAAGCACAGACATAGTTTCCGCCCTTCACTTTGGCTTTCGCAAAGGCCTGTTCACGCAGGGCCTTTTCGTATTCCGCACCTCCCGGGTATTTGCGCATCTCACTGAGCGGCATATCCTCAAAGCGGCGCTTCCCGTAACTGACATTTTTCGTCTCAAAGGTTTCCGGTTCCACGATTCTCTGAAGTTCTATATCAACTTGACGTCTAAAATAACTCTTCATCCCGAAGAACAGGCGCAGCAGATTTTCATCCCCTTGTTCCCAGAGTTCATTCAAATACTTCGTCTGCCCAAGATAATTCATGCCTGACTCAATGATGTGTCGCGCAATCTGCGCCACATCGAGCTTGCTGTGTTCAATCTCATCAAAGGTATAGAAGGCCGGTACTTCACTGTGCTGCGCATAATACATCAGAATGTGACGGATATCTTCCGGGTCGTACGAGGGAATCATATCACCGGTAAAGAAGCTCGCCCTGCACTGCTCTTCCATTTCATCAATGAGCTCGGCCGGCGGATACTCGTCATCGTTTCCGTAGGATTGGAATAAGTCCGGCAGTGCCTTCATCAGCCCCTGATACGCCTTCTTGGTGCTGTCATAGACCATCACCTGCCAGCTCAAATCCATACCTTCCTGTTCCTGATACGACATCATATACATGCCGATCGGAATCCGTTTGTTAAAAGGCACCCTCTCTATGGCTGTTGTATCGACGGAATCATCCATGATAGCAGCGAACTCCTGGATTTTCTTAATCGATATCATACGGATGGCTCTTGCCTCACGCTCTGCCTGTTTGTCGGTATCCTCACCGCCTGCAAGTAAACTCTCCGGATTGACCCAGGCGATGTGCTCATTCCAGTTGTCCACAAAGGATACGATGTGCGCCGTCGCGGTACCTCCGGCAGCCTCTCCGCGCAGCGCGCGCCCTATCATCTGTGTCATCAAAATGGTCGATACCGTGGGGCGTGTCAAAAAGACGGTCTTGGTCTGCGGGAGATCCACGCCCTCCGTCAGTATCATCACATTGACCAGAACCTTTAGCTTCCCCTCTTGATATGCCCGAATCTTCCGTTCATTGTCTTCCTGGTTAATGTTGGCTCCGGTCAACTCATCCCGAATCGCGGACACCACAAAATCAGCCGGAATCCCGGCCTTGTTAAAGAGTTTCGACAGCGTAATTGCCTGTACCACATTCACCGCAAAAACAAGGGTCTGCCCGTATTCGTCTTGATTTTTCTGATACGTATTTACAATCAGTTTGTTTCTCGCCGCGCTCTCCGCAATGGCTTTGCTCAACTCCTCAGGGAGTGTATCGAAATGCTGAATCTTCTCCAAATCATCAAGGCCTAGGTTTTGTCCGTAGGACTCATCAGTCAGACAGGTTGTAAAAATCGGTTTTGCGAGAATGCGACGCTTGATTAACTCCTTTAAATCAATTTTGTAGGCAATCCCCCTGTGCTCCGGCATGCCGTTCAGGTAAAGATTTCCCAACTGTCCCGCGCCCTCCTCACCCGTGCGGAACGGCGTTGCGGTCAAGCCGATTAATTTGAGATGTTTGACCTTCTTTTGAAGGTACTCAATCACCTTGCGATAGGTCTTTGCCGTGCTGTGATGCGCCTCGTCAATCACGAGGTACAATTCATCTTCCCCTTTCAGCCACGAATTCAAGGCAGGAAGATTTCGCCCTATGCTGTCCTTGCTCGCAATCAAGATATTGTCCTTCGCTGTGATATCAACCGCGCGGTCGTGAGCCACCGCCCCGGATATAATGCGATAGGTAAAAGAGCTCGTGTGCGGAATCGTTGTCGCATACGCATATTTTTGAAACGACTCCGCGGCCTGCTCAAGCAAGGTGTGGCGATGTGCCAGCCAGAGAATCTTTTTGTTGCGGTCAATCGCGTGCTTCAAGAGCCAAGTCGATGCCGTATAGGTCTTACCGCCTCCGGTCGGGAGTACAACCAAAGTACTGTACTTCTCTTCCGTATCCATGACAGTCAAATTCTCCATGGCCTGCTTCTGATGCTCATAAAGCTGCCTCGGATTCGTACCCTTGATCGGCGCTACCGTTCCGTATGCCTTGTTTTCCGCATAGCCTTTCATCTTTCATTCCCCTCTTATTCTCATCCGCATCGACAAACAAATCGTTCGGTGTTTTTTATAAAAAGCACTCTCCAACACCTGTATTTTAGCACAGGTTTGACAGCCGCTCTAGCAAGGGGCAAGGAGCAAGAAACACAAAAAAGTCGCAGACCACGTCATTCAAAGTCTGCGACTAAACACTCATGCACTAACAACTACTGTCCTTCTCAACCCTCTCTACGATTCTTCAATCTCTGTCGAACATCGGAAGCTCCGTACAGAACATTCGTTACCGTGACAACATCCGCTTCGATGACATAGCAGACCAAAAAGTTATCTACCACCATCCTGCAGATCCCCATAGAGTATTCCGGTTCGGTGTGAAAACACCCAAAACGTTCGGGAAATTGGTCAAGCGTGAGGATGGCTTCCGCAATTCAATCGTACTGCCTCATTGCGTTCTCCGGCGCTCTAAACTGAACAGCGATATACGTATACAGCTCCTCCATGTCTCCGACTACTTGATCTGTAATCCGGACTGTATATCGCTTCATTTTCTGTGACTATCCCGAAACTTTGAAAATGTACTTGCGGCATCCTGCACCTTTCCGCTCCGGTAATCCTCATAACCTCTCCGTAGTTTTTCGCGAATTTCTTCTTCGCTCATCCCACGTGCATCTATGCCGGCGGGCACAGCGGGTAAACTCACTGCGAAAGGAAGACCGCCCGTAAGCACTATCTGATTTAAAAACAGATCCACTGCCGTTGACATCGGAAGACCTAATTGTCCGAGGATTGCCTCCGCATCCGCTTTCAATGTCGGATTGACCCTCAAGTTTAATGTCGCTGTTTTTTCCATGACAATTACCTCCTTATAAGATTGTAACGCCGTTTGCGTTACAATTCAACACAGATTGCCCTCTTCAACACTTCTTTCTTGATATAAGCTTCATGTCCTCGCCTTGGAATTTTCCTTCCCTTCTGTCGATGATGAAGTAATTCTTGAGCTCCGGTCACTCAATCAAAAGTTCTCCAAAGCCTGTCATGATTCCGATGTAAAGACCATACGTCTATATGACAGCCGCTTTCACGGCGTTTTTGTTGCCTTATCCAATAACACCTTTTTAAAACGCTTCATTGAGACACTTGAAAGCCATGTGGCGCGAATTGAAAACATGTACTATATCGCAGATGCCAGCAAAAGTCGTTCTCCCAAACAGCATGAGGAGCTGATCTCCGCCCTGCAAAAACACGACCTTGCGGCTGCCTGTGCTGTCGTGCGTAAGAACTGGGTCAACACTCTGATCTGTTGACCGTAAAAAAGAGCGGAATGCCTTAAGAAAACAAGGCGCTCCGTTCTTTTTTCTTTATTCTCTTGCGCGCAACGCCTCACAGTCAAGCTCCAGCACACCTGCACAAAATGAAATTTTCTCAAACCTAAACTCCGGAAACATCTGCTTCAGTTCGTCCACAACAAAGTAGATCTCTTCTTCATCCCAGGCATCGCCCACCTCCCTTCGACACTGCTCCAGCTTCTCCCGGTCCTCAAACATCACATCGCCGATTAAAAGCTGCCCGCCCGGGTTCAGCAGCTTGCGGAGGGCTTGCAAAAGCAGAAGCTTCTGCTCATCACCTAGATGATGTAGCGAGTAGGTCGCTATGATAAAGTCATAGCGTTCTCTGAGGAGCGGTTCTGCCAGCCCCTCTGCAAAGTCCCCCTGATAGAGCCTCGCCTCCGGCATCTTTTGCGCGGCAAGTTCGATCATATGCTCCGAAAAGTCCTGCCCATAAACGGTACAGCCCTTTTCATACAGCTTGGCCGTCAACCTTCCGCTTCCAAAGCCAAGGTCCAGAACAACAGCTTTCGGCTTTCGCATAATACTTTGATAGATGTTTCCGAGCACTGCTCTGTATCCGGCAAAGGGATAGGTGTTTTTTTCCTCGGAAATCCCCACAAACTTATCATAGTCTTCTGCCCAGAGATCAAAGCCCTTTTGATCCAACATAATTGCCCCTCACTTCGCATACCTTCTACAGACAAATTTCTCGATATTCGATCTGAATATCGGCCTGACGCTTACATTCAATCGGGCCGATTTTTCCATGTCATCTCTAGGTATATTGTAACGCCGTTCGCGCTGCCAATCAACGAACAAGAGCCCCGTTCGGAATCATTTTCCGAACGGGCCCTCTGTAAGGATCAATCGCGGTCTATATCATATACGATGATGCCTCCGGAGTAGGCATCATCGTATAATCATACTCTGTGTTTCCTACATAGAACTCGATCTCGTACACGCCTCTGCCGTCATCGTCATCGAGCTTCGCCTTGGAGAAGGATACCGAGGATGCCGAGACACCCGCGTGTCCCAGCGCAATCGACTTTGCACGATCCACACCGATAAAACCTCTTGCGGCCTCGGTTGCCGCCGCAGTCGGCGCTGCGGTCGCTGCGAGCTTGGTCTCCGGCACCGCGTGCTCGTTCACTTCCACGCTCTTATCCATGATGGCACCCGTGAGCGCATTGATCTCGTAGTCATACTCGTGGGTTGCGGTGTAGAAATCCAGGTCATAGTTCGGCACGCCGTCATCGTTTTCCGTATCCAGCTTCTCGGCGCTGATAGTAACTTCCGCCTCCATAAGTCCCGCGTCCTCAAGGGCAATCTTTCTCGCGTCCTTCTGCGTGATTGCCGCGGTGATGCCGGTCTTGCTTCCGCCCGCGCCAATCAGCTCAATCTTCTTCTTGACTACACTTCCGTCCGAAGCCTGAATCCAATAGCCGTACTCCGTTCCGTTCGCGGTGAACTCCACATCGTAGATGAAGTGGCCCTGCTCAAAATCGAACTCGGTGCGCACATTTTCTGCCGCGACCGGATCGACGCCCGCATCCGCAAAGGCTGTTCCGGTACCTACCGCAGTCAGAATGGCAAGTGAACAGAGCACGGTAAAAGCTGTCTTCATTCTATCCACGGAAGATTACGCCTTGATTCGTGTTTCAAATTATCTTCCTCCGCAAGGCCGAGGCCGTTATCTTTTACCTTTATTACAATCTGTTCTCCCGTTTCGTTCAAGGAAACCCAAATCCGACCGTTTTCGTCTCAGTCTTCATTCTCTCGGACATAGAGCGGCGGCTCTGTCCGCACACCGTCCGCAAATCCCGCACGCCGCAGGGTCACAAAATCCATGTAGCAGACGCGGTGCAAAAGATGGCGGCAGGCATTGTAAATCTCCTGAAAATACGCGCGGCAATTCTCCTCCGGCACATCCAGAATGATGAGATAGGACTGGGTTCCGTCCTCGTCGCTCTTTAGGAGCAAATCCAGCATGGCAATTTCCCGCCGCGATTTTGCATAGGCAAGCAGCGCGCTCTTTAAAGCCGTCACCTCTTCGTTTTCCGCCGGGTAGCCGAGCATCATCTTGCTATCCCGCTCGACGGTCTTACTCTGCATCTTGGCCTCCCCGAACTCACTCTGATACCCCGGAGAATTTTGAATGCTGCGGATGATGTCGGGCGAGACATAGAATAATTGCGGCCCGTAGGGGTTAATCACAAAGCCCTCGTTTTCCCGGAGCATCCCGACAAGCTGCGGAAAGTGGAGAACCATGGTCTCCCGCTTCCACCCGTTTGCCCCCTGCGCTTCCATCTGTCGTATGGCGTCCCAATCCGTATAGACCGGCAAGGCTTCCTCACCCTCATCCAGGGTGACGCGGGCAATGCCGAACTGCATGCCCTTTTTCAATGTCACCGTGCCGCTCCCCTCGGGCAGGCTTCCGTCCGTTCGCACTGCGAGCAGATAGTGGCTTCGCACCAGCTCACGGAAAAAGAGATTTAGAAAATCCCCTTCCTGCTGAAAGCGAAAAACGACCCGCGTGAGCCCAAGGAGATAGGGGTTTTCAATCGGCCGGTTCACATCGACCTCAATCTGATAGGGAATATTCGTAATCAGAGCGTAGGTCCAATCAAGGGATAAGCCCTCTTTTCCCGAAAAGAAGAGCTTCGTGTTTGCACCGCCTCCCTGCATCTCCTCTAAGACAGGGTGGGAGATGTTGCCGTCGCGGTGTAAAATCGTGACCCGCTCACCGACCGTAGCCTCGCCGAAGAGCTCTCCCTCGGCATAAAACCGCTCCCCGGCGTCCGGCACAACTCGCTCCGCCATCAGCGTGAAGCGAACGGGCGCCTTTTGCTGTTTTTCCGATCCGTCCGGCTCCTTTTTGCCGCCGAAGAAATTCTTCAGTGAATCAAACATTTCGTGCTTCCTCCCCGCTTCCGTATATCTTGACGGTCAGCAACAGTTTCTCTGCCAATCGTACCGCCTCATCACAGTGTTCCCTTTCAAGCAGAAACAAGCCGTGCGTCTCGCTGAACATGTCGAGCTCCGCGAGGCAGTCATCGTTCCACTGTGCACTCAGTTCCCGGCACCAGCCTTCTATATCACCGGGCGCCTCGTGCAGACCGTCTTCCCGGATTGCAAGCTTCCGCGCCTTGCAGAGTTCCCCGACCAACGCGAGGAAACTCTCCTTGTCGCACTTCCACTCAAGTTCAACCGCTTTTCTTTGCTCCAACATCTCCTCGTAAAGCGCATTCCGCGCTTCTTCCGCCGCTTCGATGCTGTCAGGCCTCTGCTTTTTTAAAAAGCGCTTTGTTCGCTCGCTGTCACCGAGCAAAAGCAGAGCGAGTTTTCGAAAGTCCGCCTGAATCGCCTTACCGTCTACACGCTGTACCTCGATATATCTGCTTGCTTCCGGGAGCTTTAAGCGGCTCACAAAGTTCCGCAAAATCCGCACTGCCTCCGGATAGCCGAGTGCCGGAATCATATAGGATTTGCCATCCACATCCAGATATAAGTCGACACCGTCCTTTTTCTTGTTGACAATCGCCTTCATCCGCGTGCAACCCTGAATTGCCTGCGGCGGGGTCAGTTCCATATATGGAATATATCCGTCCTGCATCGCTTTCAGCGTGTTATCAATTCCGATTATATTAAAACCGTTCCGGTTATAGTTCGGCTCCTTCATATGCCAGTCTTCGTAGTTTTGAAAGAGAACCCGCTGCATCCAGCTGTTAAAACTCCTGTCCCTCATTGTTTCCCGCTCCTTACGGACGTATCACCTGCCGTATCTCTTCTGCCCGCAGCACTTCTTTTCGGCGGCGGAATTCCTCGTAGCGAAGACCACGACCGTCCAGTTCCATCTCTCCCACCTGATTGTCGTAAGGGTCGGCGCGGAATTCCGGCTCCGGGAAACCCGTCTCTCCAAGTATACGCGCATTTGCCGCCATGCGCCACGGGTCCACGTTGCCGAAGTAGAAGCGGTGCAAGAGCTCGTCTCCGCGCTTCCAAGCGGAACCCCCGTAGGATAAATCCGCAGCCCGCCAACCGAAATCCGCGCTGTAAAAACGCACCCAGTCGTGGGCGCCGATAAACTTAGGCTCTGTCTTTAGCCCGCTCTCCCAGCGCGCCGGGATTCCGACCGCCTCGCAGAGCGATAGGAACAAGAGCGCCTGAATGCCGCAGTCGCCAACGCGGTCCGTCGCGCAGCGCTCCGCCATCCTGTCCAGGCAAAAATAAGAGGGCATGAAGCTGTAGCGCACCTTCTTTGTGATGAAGTCATAGAAGCACTTTGCCTTGACAAGGGGCTCCGTCGCCCCCGCGGTTAGCTCATCCGCAAGGCTCCTGAGGTACGCGCTCGGCGGAAACAAGGCGCTGTTTCGGCCGTTCGCTACAGACACCTCCATTCCGCTCGCCATACGATTTTCGTTGTCTCCCGCCCGATTTTCGTTACCTTCCGTCTTGCTTTCAAAGCGGTATTCCGAGATGCTTTGGGTCCCGCTCTCCTCTCTCTGTTCTATTCCTTGCTCCGCATGGACGCCCGTCTCCGCTAAGTCTTTGTATTCCGTTTTGTTTTCACTCGTATTTTTGCCCACAGCCTGCATTCTCTCCGCAAATCCGTAGACATCGCGATAGCTCTCGGTATGCAGGAAACGGTAGCGAAGCGTGAAAGGATGGTTTTCGCGTAGCCTTTCCTCCCAGAAGACCACGCGCTGCTCTGCCGCTTCCGCGCCGAGCAGTCCCCCGGCGCTCATCTCTTCGACCGCAATCTCACTCTGCTCTTCCGTAACACGCGGCAGAGGAAGGTAAGCCCGAACAAGAGCCCCTTCCCGGAAAACTGCCTCCTTCAATTCCAGTTCCGCGCGCACCGCGAGGCGCACAGAGAGTTCTCCCTGCGCCCGCATTTTTTCCGCGCTCTCGCTAAGCAACTTGCGGTCACTGCCGGGAACATGATGCCCTTGCTTCTCCGCCGCTACGGCAAAGAAGGGATCGGTTTTACAGAGCGAGTCAAAGAAGCGGCCGAAATAGCGCGGCTCACCGTCCAGATAGCGCCAAAATATTCTGCCGTCCGTGCGCAAGGAATCAAAGTCCGCCTCCGAAAAATTCGGAACATAGCGCCGCACAAGTTCCAGCGCTTCCGCCCTTGTATAGGGATATTCCGCGGGCAAACGGCGGAGTATTTCCAGCTCCGCGCGGAAGCGCTGCCGCTCCTCCGGGAGACAGTCTCCCGTTTCCAGCAAATGCTGCAAATACGCCTCTGCCTCTTTTAAATTTCCGCGCTCCTTCATCTGCTGCACCGGAGAAGGAAGCGGCAGGTACATGCTTTCAAAGATGCTCTTTCCCATTGCACTCTCCTTTAAGTCAACGGCAAAGGGATGCCCGCAGTGCGGGCATCCCAAGTTAGATAAGCTGTCACAAAGACTCTGCTGTTATAAAAACAGCCGCAACAAGACTCCCATACCGAGTCCGCAGAAGTTCCCGATTGCCGCGCCGAGCACGCCCATCAGGACACCGATGCCCGCATAGGAAGCGTCATAGGCAGATGCCACGATGGGTGCGGAGGCGGAACCGCCGATGTTTGCAAGCGATGCCGTCGATACCATGCAGAGATCCCAGTGGAAGACCTTCGAGAGCAGGTACATGAGCACCACATGGATGACCAGGATGAAAAGTCCGTATACCACCCACATGGGCGCCGCGAGCAGATCGGATACCGATGCGGTCGATGCGAGCAGCGAGACCACCACATAGAGGTATACATTCGAGAGCTCTTCGACCGCCGGGAGCTTGCCGAGCGAAGTACCCGCACAGATGAGTCCCAGGATACTGACAAAGACCGTCGTCAGGGTTCCCTTGTCAAACATACCGAGCCCCACACCTGCGAGTGCCGCATTGCAGCTCTTTCCGACCATCTGGGAGAGAGCCGAAACCATGAGCGAAAGACCGATCAGGAAAATCCAGTCCGCGCTGGTCGCAACCTTCTTCTCCTTTGCGACCTCTGCATTCGCACTCTCTGCAATGGCCTGCAGTGTAGACGTGTCCGCCTTGACCGAAGTGTTCCAGCGCCCCGCGTACTTGACCGCGAGCAGGAGGAGCGCTATCCAGACCGAGTAGCAAACGGTATCCAAAGCGAGCGCACAGCTGTATGCGCCCGCATCGACCGGAAGTGCCGCCTGCATGGCCGCCATGTTAGCGGAACCGCCGACCCAGGAAGCATAGAGCGCTGCAACCGCACCCCAGGTATCCGTGCCGAGCGTGCCCTTAAAAATCGGGTAGCCGATCAGGAAGCCGACCGCCAGTGTCAGCGAGCAGCCGAGGAAGATTGCCACCATGCGCCCGCCGAGCTTTGAGAGCTTCTTAAAGTCGCAGCGAAGCAGCATGACAAAAATCATCGCGTAGAGAATGTTGTTTTTGAGCGCCGAATACGTGTTTGAGCAGGCCTCGGAATTGTAGAGTCCCATGGTGCAAAAGACCATGTTCAGCACATAAATCCAGACCAGCGGCGGAACGATGTTAAAAATCTTCGCCTTGGTCTTTTTCTCCAGGAACAGCAGCATCCCGGCAAGGAAAATAAGAAACGCAATGTAGGTAAACCCGTTGGTGATCATCTCTTTATCCCCCATCTTTTATTGTTTGATGCTCAATCCAGGTAACGCAAGCCATCCACGCCGCGGATGCCCATGCCGGCCTCATCCGAAACCGTGATTAACTTCTCTTCAAAACGCGCACCGCCCAGTATCGGATCCTCGCTGCAGAGCACCGGACCATCCAAGTCGATGCGGGTAAAGACTTTCTTGGCGCAGGCGAGCTCAACCGCCGCATTCACCGAGATCTTCGCCTCCAGCATGCAACCAATCATGCACTCCACACCGTAAATCTCTGCCGCAGCCGCAATCTTCAGCGCGTTGTAGATGCCGCCGCACTTCATAAGTTTAATGTTGATTAAATCTGCCGCCCGCTGTTCCAGTACCCGCATCGCATCGCGCGGGGAGAACACGCTCTCATCCGCCAGTACGGGCACGTAGCTATGCTCGGTCACATATTTGAGCCCCTCGATATCGTGCGCCTTGACCGGTTGCTCGACAAATTCAAGCTTGAGTCCCTGCTCCTGCATCTCATTTAAGATACGCACCGCCTGCTTTGGCTCCCAGGCCTGATTTGCGTCAATGCGGAGGCGAATGTCAGCGCCGGCGACCTGACGTACTGCCCGGAGCCGCGCCACATCCAGCGTCGGGTCCGCGCCGACCTTAACTTTCAGGCAGTCATACCCGCGCGCAATCGCCGTTGCGGCATCCCGCGCCATCTCCTCCGGCTCGTTTACGCTGATGGTGATATCCGTCACCAGCTGTTTCCGTGCGCCGCCGAGAAGTTTGTAGACCGGAAGCTTATAAAGCTGCCCGTAGAGATCCCAGAGCGCCATATCCGCCGCGGCCTTCGCACTGCTGTTTCCGTGTACGCAGGACTGAACAAGCTGCATCAAATCCTCAAACGCATCGATATCTTTGCCGAGAAGGTTGGGGATGATGTGATCCTTCAGCGCCCCGATGATGGCGCCCGTCGTGTGCCCGGTCACCGCGCCCGTCGGCGGTGCCTCGCCGTAGCCCACCGCTCCCGTGTCGGTGTGAATCTCGAGAATGATATCCTCGACACTTGTCACCGTGCGAAGCGCTGTCTTAAAAGGCACCCGCAACGGCACCGAGATGCTGCCGAGCCGAATCTCCGTGATTTTCATGCCTCTCCTCCTTCTCCCCCAGCGCCATGCACGGGTCTCGGCTTTCGTGACCTTCCTTTGCTTTCACGCTAACACGACCCGATTTACGCTTTGAGTTTTGAATTATTATACAATGAACTCCTTTTTACGGCAATCGTTTTATACACTTTGACGGGTGCTTTTAGACAAAAAATCACTTTGACAGCAGGAAAAACCGGCCCGCAAATCCGTGTAAAATCGGACCTGCGGACCGGTATATCGTTCGTTTTCCCGGGTTTCGCCGCCTTACTACTGTACCTCTCTCCCGCGCGCAAGAAGCTCTGTCGGCAAATTGGGAGAAGCTTCTCTGCACCACTCCGCTACGCCGGTTTTCGGACTGTATTCGTAGGCAAGCCCTGCCTGCAAAAGTTTTCTTCCCGTCGCGAAGACCTCACAGTCCGCTGTCAGACGCCAGAGAGGCGAAAGGTCTTCGAGGCTGTCGCAGTTTTCGAGCCTTACGTATCTCAGTTGACGAAGACCGTCGAGCGGAACGAGCGACCGCAACTTGGCGCAGTAATCCAGGCGTAACGACTCTAAGTTTCTAAGCTCCGTGAGAAACGAGAAATCCGTCCAGGAGGAATTGTTTTTCACGCGAAGCTCCCGAAGCGAGGAAAGTGCTTCCAGTCCGGCAGGGCTGTTCGGCCGGTTGCCGTATACATAGAGGTAAGTGAGTTGCAGTTTGCCGATGCAAGCAAAAGACTCCAGTGTGGTTCCGCTCAGCGAAAGTACCTTAAGCCGCGTGAGCTTAGAAAGGCAAGCGCCGCTTTTTTTACTTAATCTGCCGGAAAGGCTAAGTTCCTCCAGCGTATCCGCATATTCCGGGAGCGCTGTGAGATCCGCTTCCGTGAGACCGAGGCTAAGCAATCGTTTCAGCGCTTTTAAGCCCGAAAGTCCCTCACCGAAGCAGCCTGAGACCGCTTCGCTAACCCGCTGCAATTCCGGAAGATCTACAAGCTGCCCCGGCTCTGTCGCACAAAATTCGATTTCCGGGCGAAGGCGAAAAAAGTCATTGAGCTTCTCCAAATCCGCCTCTCCCGGCCGATAGCCGCCCCAGGGACGGATCAGCCGTATTTTGTCATCCGACAATAGATCCGCCATATCTTCCGCCGTGAGCGGCGCTTCAAACTGGGCTGTGTCACCGTTGATTTTCTCAATCATGGTTGTCACGACTCTCTTCCGTAAGCCGTTTTTATATCCGTCTCATGTGCCGGTATCGCGGCAATTGCTGCCTCCAATGCCCTCACGATCTCGTCAAGCGGCATGGATTTGACACCCGGCTTATCTGCGGTCTGCTCCGGGATATAGGGCACATGAATGAAACCGGCCTTGGCACGGCTGTTTTTTTGATTCAGATGATACAAGACGCCGTACATCAAGTGGTTACAAACATAGGTCCCCGCGGTGTTCGAGAGCGCCGAGGGCAGTCCCGCCTTCCGTATGGCTTCCGCCATTGCCTTCACCGGCAGGGTCGCAAAATAGGCATTCTCTCCGTCCGCGAAAATCGGGACATCAATCGGCTGCTGTCCCGCGTTGTCCGGGATTCGCGCATCGTCCACGTTGATGGCAACGCGCTCCGGCGTGACTGCCGCTCTGCCGCCCGCCTGCCCAACCGATAGCACAAAGTCGGGCTGCTCACGCTCTATCGCTTCCTGAACCAGCCGGATGGACTCGCCGAATACCGTCGGGACCTCCAACTTCACGATTTCCAAGCCTGCGATTCCATTCGGAAGGCGCTTCACCGCCTCCAGCGCCGGGTTGATTGTCTCGCCGTCAAACGGCGTAAAACCTGTCAGCAACAACTTCATATCAAACCTCCTGTACACGTTTGGGGTAGAAACGCTCCGAAGAGACACTCTGCTTCGCCTTTACCGATAATAAATGAGCAGCACAGCCTTGGCATCCTTCTTTCCGCTATTTCTATAGGAATGCGCGCCGGAGGCATCAAAGCAGATGGCATCGTCCTTCTTGAGAAAATATTCCTCACCGCCGGTTTCCAGAACCAACTCTCCTTTCAGCAGCATCAGATACTCAAAGCTGTTCGCGGAATGCCCGATGGATGCGTGCTCGCAGCCCGGCTCCACCTCAATCTGATACAGTTCAAAGTTTCGATCTGCGGTCTTCGCATAATAGTTGAAGATATGGTACTTGTCCTCCGAAAGTGCGGAAATCTCCTTTTTCCGAATTTGAACCGCAGCCTTTTCCGGCATTTCCAAGAGCGCGGAATACGGCAACTGCAGTGCTCCCGTAATCTTCCATATCGTATTGATGGTGGGGTTTGCCTCTCCCTTTTCAATCTGCGAGAGAACCACCTTGCTGACGCCTGCCATGTTGGCAAGCTGCCCCAAGGTCAGGTTCTTTTCGTTTCTCAAGCGTTTCAGATTGTACGCAATGATTTCTCCGGCTTCCATGGCAGTCTCCGCAAGCGAAAATTATAATTTACACCTTGTGTGTTTTAGCGTTCGGTGGTATTCTTTCCCCGTTCATTTTATCTTACATTTTGTTTGTTTTGGTTTCAAGGAGGGCTTGATGAAACAAAAAGCCTTGAAAGCTGCCTTTCCCTACACACTTCCCATCTTTGCCGGTTTCTGGTTCCTGGCGCTTGCCTACGGCATCCTCATGAACGTGAACGGCTTCTCCTTTGTATACCCCATGTTCGAACCCGCAAGTCTCCGAGATGGCAGACCTGCGGGTTCTTTTTTGATTCTTTTTCAATTCTCTTTCGGTTCCGATTCGAGTACTGTTTCAAAGCTTAATTGAGTTTCCAAATGAAGTAGCCAAAGGGCGGCATTTGATATCCGTCGTGGAGGGCTACCTGCTCTCCGCGCAAAAGATCCGTCGCCGCGCTAATATCCGCCCCGTTAAAGTGCGCGTGATACGCTTTGTCCTCGGCGTTTAAACCGATCCAAATTCGCTCTCCCTCAAACTCCCGTTCAAATACCAGCTGACGGTTCGTGAGCACAATGCTCTTATAATCGCCGTGCGTGAGCGCCTTGTTGCTCTTATGAATCTCCGCAAAGGAGGCAATGGCATCCGTGAGCTCGTTCCACTCGGGCGCAGCGAGTTCCGGGCGGAGCGCATCGTCACTGCCATGGCCTTTTTCACCCAAGATGCCCCACTCGCTGCCGTAGTAAATGCAGGGGATGCCCGGCATGCCGAAAAGCAGGCAGTAGAGGAGGGGCAGATGTCGCTTCTCCTTTAGGATACTCGCCACGCGGGTCACATCGTGATTATCCGCAAAGCTGAGCAGATGCTCGCCCTGATAGATGGCATGACCTTCTTTTCCGAATTGACGGTTCAGCGCGTAGTTGATTTCAAAGAGGTTCAGGTCGTTAAAGCTCGAATACAGTCCCTTATAGCACTCGTAGTTCGTGCAGCTATGCAGCATCTCGGGATTTACAATGCGCTTATAGTCGCCGAACAGAATCTCACCGAGCAGGAAGAAGTCCGGCTTCACGGAATCGCAGAACGCGCGAAGCTTTCGCATAAAGTTCGGATTCAGACAGTAGGCCACATCCAGGCGCAGGCCGTCAATCTGAAATTCCTCAATCCAGGCTTTGATGCAGGAGAAGAGATACTCCGTCACCTGCGGATTATCAAGATTTAACTTGACCAGTTCAAAGTGTCCTTCCCAGCCTTCATACCAGAAGCTGTCGTTATAATTGGAATTCCCGTCAAAGTGAATGTAAAACCAGTCCTTATATTGAGACTGCTCCCGCTTTTGAAGCACATCTTGAAAAGCCCAGAAGCCGCGCCCCACATGATTAAAGACACCGTCCAGAACCACATGAATCCCGTTCTCTTTGAGTGCCTTGCAGACTTCCGCAAAATCCGCATTGCTGCCGAGGCGGCAATCAATCTTCGTATAGTCCCGCGTATCGTAGCCGTGACGGTCGGATTCAAACACCGGCGAAAAATAGACCGCATCCACATGCAGGCGCTTTAAATGCGGAATCCACTCCGTCACCTTCCGAATCCGGGGCACAAGCACACCGTTGTTCTCCTTCGGCGCACCGCAAAAACCCAGGGGATAAATCTGATAAAACACACTCTCCGTTGACCACATATTGACTCTCCTTAACACTGTAATGCCATTTTCCCGATTCCGCTCCGCAAAACTGTAGGCACCGTTTCCGATGCGGCGAAAAGCAATCGGGTTCGCAAACTTCTATATCTACACCCCTTTGCAAAACTCCGATAGCGGAGAAAGATCACAACTCAGGGCGTATGTACCTGTAACGCGAGTATACGCGGCGCAAGCTTCGGGGCTTCCGAAAATCCCTCGGTCGCCAATTCTCCGGCCGCTTCATGGCGAGATTCTCACGCGATACAGCTCACTTGCGATAACAATCGATTGGTTCTCCGGATTTTGTTTTCCAGGCATCCCAACCGTTGCAAGAAGCCCCCATGATAAATTCACCACAGGCAGAAGGAGATGTCAGTTCAATATCTTCCATCAATTTCCCATCTTCCACCTTAGCCCGGTTCCTTTTTTCATCGACAGACGGCGCCAGTCCGATTCCTGTTTCCGTCGCAATATCACTTCCTCTCAAAAGCGTAAATGTACCGTTCTTTACCCTCATCTCGCCTCGCAACAAGGTATTTCCGAGCCTTTTGATTTTCCTTGCAAAATAGTAGATACCCTCCGGTATTTTTGCCCTATCGCTTACCCGATAGCCGCATTCAAACTCTTCAAGGTCTTTTTCTGCCTCGGCTTCTTCGGAATTGGTAATCAAATCAAGTCCAAGAATATCCAGCATCTTATATACTTCGACAAGGTAATCGTCACAATTCTCCACATCGTCTGTGTTTGCCGTACCGGAGCTTGTCGTAAGCGTCGTATTGTGGTACAAATTCAGCTCGTTGATTCTGTGATTTAAGACGTCTTCCAAATACTGAATGGTACCGTCATTAAAAAATGTGCGCTCCTTAAACTGTGTCAAAATATAGCAGGCGGACCAGTTCTCATATTTATCGTCGTGCGCAGTGGGGCGATTTGCAAGACCATTTTTTGACTTTCCCACATAGAGCACGTCTTTCCCTCGTGTGTTTTTCCCGAATAAAATGTACACGATGAATAGATTCGGTATCACAAATCCCGGCTTCACTGCTTTTAGATTGGTATACGGAATCTTATATACCAGAATCGTGCTATTCGGTTTTGTCATCTCAACCGCGCCGTCGTTGTACTTGATGATATATCTGCTCGCCATGCTCAACACTCCTCTTATCAGCTTTCTATCACTATATCATGCCAAACGAAGGATACAACAAAAATGCGCCTCTGTGATTCACGGAGACGCATCCCTTATGTCCATTTATTCCGACCATTCGATCATCGAGTGCCAGCGCCTTCTCGCTTATGCTTTCGCCAAGGCATCATTCCTTGCAAGCAGATAGACGCAATATTGATTCATGCTAATTCCTTCCGCTCTCGAATGCTCTGCCAAGGATTTGTGCAGACTCTTCGGGAGACGGAGCTTAAATTGCCCCGAGTAATCGTCTAATTCACCGGGTTCCGATATCGGTATGCCATCCTCGAGGGCGGCACTTAGCCATTCGCGCTTTGCATCGAGCGCATTCGATACGACATGCTCAACGCTATCCCCAACGGTAATGCAACCCGGCAGTTCCGGATAGCGCGCCACATATCCGCCTTCATCCAAATCAGGCACAATCTCCAACTTATAGGGAAGATTCATATAGTATTCAAGACTCTTCATATGGTGCATCCCCCAGAACAACATCTCTTACCATTTCAACATACACTCTCTTAATCGGTTCATCTTCGGGATGGTAATCGGATTACTTCCCGGTTTCCTAAATGTGTAATGACTGCTTCCTCTTTTCGGTGCCTTCATGACATAGCCGTAACTTTCGAGTACTCTTCGCAATTCGTCAAAACGCAAGTCCTTCGACAATGTCAGAATCCTTCTCAGAAGCTTTTCCCACTTTGACATCTTTTGCCCCTGTCCTTATTTTATATGGTGTCGTATTTGGTGTCAACATTTCCGATTCGCTCAAATCTTTCAACTCAAATCTTTCAATCCGTATACACCGTATCCCCCTTCTCTCTCCTTCCCTTTCCACCCGCTCAAACGAAACATCCCCTTCTACAAAATACAGTCGATTACCCGTCTCATTTAAATGCGTAATCAGAATCGAAAGCTTGGTATCGCGGGCGCTTGAGAACATTTGAACCGAGTCTTTATCCCGCTCCACAGGCGCAAAAAAGGCCTCCATACTCTCATGCCGCGCATAGCGGAGTGTTCCCTGCCATTCGTTCGGCTGATTGGTGAGATCCTCTCCGACACCGGGGAGCTTGTCACGCTCTGTCTCACTGGGCAGCGGTCCCTCTCCGTGGCGCGTCACATAGCTTCGCGTCACATAAATTGCCTCATCCAGGGTGAGACCTCGCTTTTCGAGGAATTGCGCCGGGTTATGCATCCCTGTTTTTGAGGAGGTCAAATGCGGCGCATAGACTTCATAGTCCTCGTCTAAAAGAAGGCCCTGTCCGCTCTCAAAAATGAGATGCTCAAATTGCGAAAGCCAATCCCGGTTTGCATCCACCAAAGTCAGAAGACCTATGTTCGCCTTCACTTCCGCGACGTAATTTTGAAGCACTGTGTCATTTTCCAACAGTTCAAAGTACGGGTTCTCGCGATCTATGCCGAGCTCCGCCGCTCTTTTTCTCGTGTAGCGTGTCCGCAGCTCACGCAATCGCAGTAAGAGCTCTGTCTCACTCCATGCGGCGACTTCCTCTACGCTGAGCCCGTACCCAGCGCGGTTTCGCTGCACGCATTCATCGATGCCCATGCCGCAGGAACCGTGCCGCGCATCGCCGCGAGCGGCTTCCGCACCCATGTTAAGAAGCACATCGTCTATGGTGGTAGCGCGCGCTGTTTTCTCGGAATAGAGCAAGGGTACAAAGCCGACAACCTGCGTAAAGTCTGCGACTTCCTTCCCGAGTTGATAGAGATCCGGCATAAAGTGTTCCGCAAACAGCGTCGGTGCCCCGTACTCTGCCCCGGCACCGATCTGGTGGTGTACAAAGCGCCAAGCAGCCTCCGCATCTTCCACGGTGTGCCCGGCCTGCGCGCCGCCGTTGTGTTTAATAATCAGCGGCTTCCCGAGAACGCGAGAGAGGCTTGCTGTCGCAAGCCCCTTTCCCTCATCTCCGAAATTTTTTCCGATGACCGCAATGCTTCTCATAACTGAATGTCGGCGTCCGCCTGCAGCGAGAGCTGCGCAAGCGCCGCGCTGATGACCGGCCGGTTCAGCTCATCCCAACGCGCCAGAACATCCTCCCTCGCCTCGCCCTTTTGGAGCTGAATGGTGCTGATGATGATTTCCGGCAGGCAGGCAATGCTCTCGCGATCCAGCACCATGCAGTGCCCCGGCAGTAGTTCCGCATTCCCCTTGTTTTCGTGCCCTATCATAATATGGAACACATGGAAGGACTCCTCAACTTCCTTTAAAAGGCTCTCCCTCGTCACTTCCCCCGGAAGCGCATCCCCGATAACGCGCTCTACCGTAGCTCCCACGGACTCGCTGCGAATCTCCGCATTATCCCCTATGGTAAACAAAAAGCCCTTCTGCTTTCTCTTCCGAATCGCATCAATGTTGGTGTGTCTCGCCAAAAACTCCCAGAGGCAGGTGGGAACCACCTCTCCGCTTCCGCCGTTTTCAAAATAGAGTTCCAAGAGCTGCTCCGCAATTCGGATGTCCGATTCAAACTGCGTAACCTGCAGCGGAGACTTATCCTGAAAATCACCGTAGGCCGCGCACATGAGCGCCGGATCTTCAACCGCGCCGGTGGAGTAGAGCTTGGTAATCAACTCATTCAGGGCGCCGGTCGCAAGCTCCACCGCGAGATAGCCCATCGAAGCCGTCACATCCAGACCGACCACAATCGGCGTGGTATTCGGGTGTTCCTCCGAGTCAAAGCACTCCCGCGTGCCGATAAACTTAGGATCCATCTTCGGGTTGCATTCTGTTCTCTTAAAGACCTCTCCGACGCTCTGCCCGTTGGAGAGTTTTCTGCTGTTCTTCAGTTTCTGCCAATCCGCCGCCGAATAACTTCCGTACCCCATAATTTCCTCCTGACTCAATCCATTTTTGTAAAACGATGGCCGCCAAAGCCATCCTCAATCACCTTGTCCCAAGCCGCAAAGTCCGCGTAAGCATCCGCTGCGGGTTCCGAGGTAAGAAATAATTCCAGCTCCCGCGGGTGATGCATATCTTCCGCAACCGACTTCGCCGCCTCCCGGAGATCCCGCAAATCCCGCTTGCTCTCTTTTTTCTTTACATCTCGCCAATCGCCAAAGAGCATACCCTCATGCGTTATCGGGTTGATAAAAAGACTCGCCGCCGTGATGTTCCCGTGCTCCAGTTCCGAATACTCGAGGGCGCAGCAGATATTCTCCATGCGGGAGATGACCCAGGCCAAATGTTCCGATGCAAACGGCGCAAATACCTCCGCCGGGTAGAAATACGGCTTCCGCGTATAGATGAGGCCAAGCTTCCCCTCGTCCAGGTAGAGTTTGCTCTTCAACTGCGGAAAACAGCGGACCAGTTTCACATCCGCCGCGGGAAAGGCGAGCTGGGATAGCCCCCGCAAAAAGGCATTTGCCCCTTCCTCACGATCGAATACATAAACCACTGTTTCCCGGCAGAGGTAGCACACAAGCTCGGGATAGGAATAGTGGTCCATATAGGAAAGCGTCAGCGTTTTCCCGTTCTGCATGCGATAACTTGCACTGCCGTTCTCTTCCCAAAGTGTGTCTCCGCTGTAGTCCTGCTCCTTCGCATCCGCCTTGGCCTTATAGTAGGACAGCAGCTTCTTCCGGAATTCCGTATTCCCTTTTAATTCGGCATCCGACAAAAAGGCTCTTGCCCCGCAATACGAACAACGAAAGCCGCCGGCACTGCCGAGCTCCAGCTGCGCGCCGCACTGTTTACAGATATATTGAATCATGGTCCTCTCCTGACAGGGGTTGGCAATTTGTTTTTATCAAGCCCTATTGTACCCCATTGCTTTTCAGGATGCTACGCTTACCGCAAGGCTTCAAAGGGTAATAAAAACCGCAGCAAATGTGAAAATACATTTGCTGCGGTGCAGTTCACGGCGTACATTCAATTCTCTGAGGTACCTTCATCAGCTATTTCGTCAAAAGAATGATAGCGCTTATAAGCTGCGAATCCAGGCTTCCAACACATCAAAGCTGTAATCCCCCTTCAAAGCAATGCCGTCCCTTAGCACAGCGCCCTTACACTCTTTTCGATAGCGCTCCGGCATATCCCCGAAACCGCCGCCTCCGTGGGTGCAAAAGGGAATTACGGTCTTTCCGCTCAGATTAACAGCCCGAAGGAAAGACAACACCGGCGGTGCAAAGGTATGCAGCCAGTTCGGCGAACCTATAAAAATCAACTCTGCATCTCCAACAGGCTCTGCCCCTTCTTGAAGCGGCGGGCAGTATCCTCTCTCAATCTCTCCCCTTACTTCTTTCACAGCTGTATTGTAAGAATATGAATACGGCTTTTGAGGCTTCAGCTCTCGCAATTCTCCGTCTGTCAGTAAGGCAATATCTTCCGCCAATTTTCTAGTGATACCGGAATAGGAATAATACACAACCAGTGTTTTCAAAAGAGTATCTCCTCCGTTTCCCAAAACAGTCTCGCCATAGGCAACTCAATCCATACAGGGGGCAACTTCTTCCCTTCCGACCTAAACTCGGACTGATGCCTTCACTAATCGTAATTATAACATTGATATCGGCTTCCGGTATCTTCTCGTAATCAAGCTTGCGAAGAAGTATCCGCTTCTCCGTACGCTCTGACCGGTGCTGTCTTCGCACAGGATCGCCAGGTGATTGCAAAGGTGGAGAAAGCGCTTCGCAACGCTTCCGGAAACTTCTACATCAATGACAAGTGCACCGGCGCGATGGTCGGACAGCAACCCTTCGGAGGTGCAAGAGCTTCCGGCACCAACGATAAGGCGGGAACCACACTGAACATGCTTCGCTGGCTCAGCGCGCACGCAGTCAAAAAAGCCTTCTCCCCCTCGTCGGCAGTCCTCTATCCTTACATGAGTGAGAAATAAGAAGGACAGCCGAATATAAAAGGGAGTCGTTGCATCCGCCTCGGATGTAACGACTCCTTTTTCTTTCCGAATCAAGCTATTTCTTCCTAATACAATGGAACTGACAGGGAAACACTAAGCCCTTGCGGCTCCATTTCACAGGGATTGCTTCCGGATCTCATCCCCACAAATAAAACAAGCGCCGTCTTACCGTTTTGTATCGGTAAGACAGCGCCGTTCTTATTTACAGCCACAAACCTCATCTGTCCCAGTTTTTCTTTGCATCTTCCTCGGTAATACGGCGAATGACCTTGCAGGGGGTTCCGACCGCCACACTGTCGGACGGAATATCTTTCACAACCACACTGCCGCCCCCTATTACCACATTACTCCCAATCGTAACTCCCTGCATTACCTGTACCCCTGCGCCAATCCAGACATTATCGCCGACAACGATCGGATAAGCGTATTCCAGGCCCTGATTGCGACGCTCAAAATCAATCGGATGACCGGAGGTGTGGAAGCCGCATGACGGTGCAATAAAGACATCATTGCCGAAGCTTACACCGCCTGCATCGAGAATGACCAGACCGTGATTTGCATAGAAGTTTTCACCTACTTTAATGCGATAGCCGTAATCGCACCAGAAATCCGGCTCAATATAAACATTCTCTCCACTCTCGCCGAGTATTGTCTTTAGGAACGCATGCCTCCTATCGAGATCCTCTATCGGGAGATTGTTGTATTCTTGGCAAAGCCTTTTGCAGCGAACTCTGTCTTTTCCCAGTTCCTTATCGTAATTCGCATCATATAATTTCTGTTGCAACATTTTTTCTTTTTCCGTCATTTCTATGCCCCCCTCTTCTCTCGGCCGCCCGTCTACCGAGCTTCATCTTACACTCGCCACCGCTACATCACAACTTGATCTGCACATATATTTGAGAGCGTACTTGCCGCGCTTGAGGTTTGGGGAAACGAGTACATTGCCTAACTGCATGGACATGATGATTTAGAGGACCGCTCCTGACGAAAATAGAGCAGCCGCGTTCCGGGCTTTTGCCCGATATGCGACCGCTCTGTTTTTGTTTCCACTATCATGCTCCGTTTGGAAATAAGTCACCACAGCTCTGCTTGCTCCTCATTCGATTGTAGGAGCAAGCAGTGGATTTGCCCTACACCCTTCTTACGAAATCGTGATACCCCTACTCTTCTCGAAACGCCGAGGCTGCGGATGCAACGCAGCCCCCCTAAGTCGCGTTTCGGAAAGGCGATGTTCCTGTCACTTTTATTTTTCTCTCCATTTCTCCAGAAGCTTTCCGAGCAATTCATAGAGTGTTTTCTGCTCTTCTTCCGCAATCTCGTCAAAGAGGCCATTGTATTCCGCTTCCTGCCTGCCTGCAATCTCTTCCGCCGCCCGTTTTCCTTCCGCTGTCAGGCTGATGTCCTGAGAGCGGCGATCGCTCATGCTCTGCTCTCGCGCGATGAGCGCACGCAGTTCCAGTTTACCTAGAATCTCACTCACGGATGCTCTCTGTAGCTGCAGGCGTTCCGTCAGCTCTCTCTGCGACATTGTCCCGCCGTTCTCGGAAAGCTCTTTTAACACGCGTTCCTGGCCGACATAAGCCCCCTGCCGATGATACAGGTAGTGCCCGCATTCCCGCAGCCTAGCATACAGCCCCTTGGTTCCCTCGGCTTCGATATCAAACGGAAGTTGTCTTCCTGCTCTTTCTCCGTGACGGCCCTCGCCCTCATGCTTTCTGCGACCACGACATCCGTGAGTACCACGTTCGCCGTGAGCTTCATGCTCACCGTGAAATCCACGCCCACCGTGCGCTCCATGCTCGCCCTGAGCTTCATGATCACCTTGAAATCCACGCCCGCCGTACGGTCCATGCTCGCCATGCAAGGCCTCCTCCTCACGACCGTGTGCAGCGTATTCCCCTTTGCAGCTCTGAGCACTTCCATGTTCCTCAAGCGCAAGCTCCGAAACCCCATTCAGTCTGCGCCCTCTTTCGCATTTGAGCTCGGTCAGCAGGCAACGTCTGCCGCAGCCTCCGCACTTCTCCTCGCTACCATTTAATCTCTTGTTCTCTGTATTCGTATGCATTCTATCATCAACCTCCGTATGTTTCAAATCAACAAGTCTGCTGCTATTTTGTAATGTGCCTTACAATATGCATCATAAATCCTCTCCCATCATATTGTCAAGTACCTTACTGATATTTTATTTCCGCAAGCCCGGGTACGCAGATTCTCCTAAGCGATGCTCCCGAGAAGAACTGCGTTGTATTATTGCATTCGGTCAAAAGAGAGGCTGTACCCCTGAAAAACATTGGGGTTACAGCCTCTCTTATTCTGTTGCAAACGATTTAACGGAATGTCTGCCATTCCGTACATCACTCTTCTTCTGCTATGTGTAGTTTGTGAATCGCCCAAGCTTCTCCCAGCATTCCCGAAGAAAGACTCACGATAGCAACGGTGTCCCCCGGACAAAAGCGTTTTGGTCCAATCGTCTGATTTCTCCTTGAATCCGTTATTCTCTACTTCTTCTTTGCTACAATGTAGAATCTGTGAATACTCCCCTCCAGCAGTCCGTCTCTTTCAATGCTTTTCTGCGCTTCAAGCAGATGTTCAAAGCAGCTCTCAACGGAAAAGCCCGGAAATTCCCATTCGATAATTCTTGCAAACCAAACAAGAGCTCCGACATCAAAGAAACGAATCGGCCGTCGGACTTCTCCGCTCTCCAATATCTCAAAACCATGTTCGCGAAGTTCCGCCGTTTTAACATCCAGATATTGCTTTGGAAACGGTACTTCTGTGAGCTGAGGAAGCAGAAGCTCAACCAATTCCCGGTCATTTTCGGCTCCTACCTGCTGTGTTAGGAACAACCCGTCTGATTTTAATACGCGCTGCAGTTCTGCAACGTCATAGTCTCCGTGCCGGTTGGTGACAATATCAAAGCTTTGATCAGAAAACGGAAGCTTGTCTCCTCCTCCCGCCGCTTTGAACTCAATTCCCAACGGAAGCAAAACCTTTTTGCACAGTTCCACATTCGGCGGATAGCCTTCGATTGCTGCCGTATTTTCATAGGGGTGTCGGAAAGTAAGCAGAAACTCTCCGCCACCGGTTTCCATATCCATGAGCTTCATGCTGTCGCTTCGATATTTCTGAATAATCTTTCCAAAATCCCACGGCAAATCATCTTCTTCCGTATACCTGCCATGGATATGAGAAAAATCCCATCCATGAATACGGGCGATTTCCTCCTCCCTTTTCCAGCTTTCCTTTCGTTGTTCTACCGTCATATGAACTCCCTTCTCCTCAGGCATTTCTGAAAGTCTCCTTATGTTTTTAATAAGCTCCCACAGATAACGGAAATCCCTTAGCCGAATTACCGCGGCTAAGGGATTTTCATCATGAATTGTGTTAGGTGCGTTACTCTCAATCCATACCATTTCCTTCGCGAAGAATGCCTCTGCTTTCTTTTAAGAAGCTGTTCTCCTTTTCCAAATCCGGCTTTCTCACGCCGGAGACGATGAAATTCTTTCATCATCTCCGGCTGAGACTTCTCTTCATCATTGTTCTTGCATTCTTCACGATACGAGCATACCCAGTTGGAAACAGCGGCTCTGGATATGCCGTACTCAGCAGCAAGGCTGACAATCGTGCGTCCATCCCGAATGTGTGCACGAACACCCTGATGTTTTTTCCTCTGCTGGCATTATAAGCTATTAGGCAGAGGTGTTACAAATTCACTGTACCACTACACTAACCCATTTGAGTTTTGTTTCTTGATATGATTTGATTCAGATAGATTTCAGTTATCCCATTTCTACAGGTGCACAAACTGCTGTTATCAATTTGTTATCATAATGAATGACTTTACACCCTATCAATGATCGCCGTAATGGCCTCCGCACTGAATCACCGTAATTCGCCCGGCATCTGCTGTAAAGATCAATCGGTTCTTCTTATCAATACGAACACTCGCATATCCGGACATATTTCCCTTTAGCAGTTCAACTTTTCCATAATCAGCCTGATAACCATTCCGCAAAATATCTTTGATCAGGTTATTGATCTTTTTGCAAAGAGTCTTGTCTTTCTGAAGATCGACATACTCCAGCCATGCATCCGACTGCCAGTACAAATCTCGCATGTCAGGCATCCATCAGATCATGGTGAACCGCCTCGTTATTCTGTACCTCACGGATTCTTCTCATGAGTTCTGCGGCTTCCTCCGGAGTGAATCCATTTTCATCGCGAAGAGAAAAGCTCATGCTCTGATTGCGAACAGCCTGCTTGACCAGCGCGAGTGTAGCAGCGGACATTGTCAGTCCCAATTCATTACAGAGCGAGCTGTACTGCTCCCTCGTTGTTTTATCCATCTTGAATGTGAAGTTGGTCATTTCTATTGTATTAGACATTTCTACTACCTCCTAATCGAGATATATCACTAATCAGTGTGTATTTCAAGTGTTTTTCGTGTGCTTAGTGCATTGCACTCTTTGGAAATGCCAAGTTGTAATCCGAGGCTCTTTGGAATTGCCTCTATCTCAGCCGAATGGTACAAACCAATCCGCCCTGTTCGCCGTTTGCAAAGAATAGTTTCCAGCGGTGCCAATTCGCCACTTGTTTTACAATCTTTAATCCAAGGCCATGCTGCCCGGTGCCGAACTCCCCCTCATAGCCTCTGCTGTTCAGTCTGCGCAGAAGTTCTTTTGACACACCTTTTCCGGTATCACTAAGTTTCAGAAAGACATGATTTTTTCGATCCTGATACAGCCGCATTTCAATCTTGCATCCGTCCGCATTATGTCGAATTGCATTATGAAGCAAATTCATGACCGCTCTCTCTACTAAATCTTCATTGAAGCAAAGTTCCGAATCCTGAAGGCTGTCCTCGATTTCGAGTGTGAACCTGTATCTATCATCCTCCATCTGATTCATGATTTCTGTGAGCGTCTTTCGGAGAAAGCGGCCGATTCTCACTTTCTTTTTTTCAAATTTCCCTGCGCCAAACTCCAGCTTGCCGGAAAGATTCAGATTATCCACGAGCCGGCGGAGCCGGATTCCTTGTGACTCAATGGATTTCGCTCTTTGCCTGACCTCTTCCTCCCGGGTCGAAGCGGCTATCATTTCCGCATTGCCCATTACAATGGCAAGCGGTGTGCGAATATCATGTGATACGCCTGCAATCCACTCTGTACGCTCCTCTTCCCTTTGCTTTGCGCGTCGCCTCTGTATCCGGGTCGGAACTGCCACCAGCACAACGATATTGGACAAAAGCAGCAACGGAACTATCTTCGCAAGGTAATTTAACAGGTTCACATCAAACTCAAGGGTATATTTCCATACCTGATCTTTTTCTCCTCCGATCACGAGCAAGCCCTGCTCGAAAACATAGCTGTGTACCGGATAATCCTCAAGATAATATCTGGCAAACTTGGCAACGTCCTGTAAGGTATAGGTTTTTCTGAGCTCTTCAGGGAGCGCTACACTCCACAGAATGTTTCCGTCTTTCCCTAATATCATGGCAAACTGCCCGTGCTTCAAAAGACGTTCCGTTTCTTGCTCATCCAAGGCATACCTTCCGTTGTTTACCGACAGATGTGTCAGTATCTCCTGCGGATACTGATAATCGACCGAATGATATCGAATCGCCGCAATCCCAACAATCAGTAGATCCGTAAAGAACAGAAACGCCATCATCAGCACAATGCCCGTAAGCAGTTGCAGCCTATTTCCCAACCTTCGCTTCATGCTTCCTTCTCCAACTTATAGCCAAGCCCCCGTACCGTGATGAGATATTTGGGTTTTGACGGCTCTGCCTCTACCTTCTCCCTCAAATGGCGCATGTGGACAATCAGCGAACTTTCTAAGCCAAAACTGCCGTCCGGCCAGAGGGCGTCACACAGAGCGTCTGTTGTAACGATTTTCCCCCGGTTTCGGAAAAGAATCTGAAAGAGCGCCAATTCCTTTGCAGTCAGCGCGGTATCCTTCCCGTTCCGTGTAACAGTTCCGGCATCCATTGAGACAAGCGTTTCCCCAAGACGAGCCGACTGTCCTTTCTCCTCAAAATGATAGGTTCGTCTCAGTACCGCGCCGATTCTGAGCAGCAGTTCCTTTGGAAGAAAGGGCTTGGTGATGTAGTCATCCGCCCCGAGTCCAAGCCCTTTTAAGCGTGCTGTGTCCTCATCCCTCGCCGACAAAAAGATCACCGGCACATCATACAGATACCCCGTCTCTTTCATCTGAGCATAGAAATCAAATCCATTCCCATCCGGCAACATGACATCCAACAGGATCAGATCGTAATGCTGTTTCCGGAGCTTTTCTTCCGCCTCACTGCAGTTGCTGACAGCATCAACCTGTGAATACTGTTCTCTTTTGAGCAGCGCCGTTACAATGTCTGTCAGTTCCTTTTCATCATCTATCGTTAATATTCTGCATTCGCTCCTATCCATCTGCGGATCCTCCCGAATCTATTTTCGTTGATTGAAGCGCCACAAGTATGCGGTGCTTTTACTATACGGTATCCCGACATTTCTCCCAAGGCTTTTGCATTTTCTTAATGTAAGCATAAGGTAAGCACAAGGTTCGCATAGTCTTCATCGGATATCCTGTCATTGTAAAACAAGCAAGGAGGACAGAATACGATGACCTACATTCTGGAGACAAACGGTCTGAGTAAACAGAGCGGTAAAAGCTATCGCGTGAACGATCTTTCGATGGTTGTTCCCGAAAACTGTGTCTACGGCTTTCTCGGGCCGAACGGAGCCGGCAAAAGCACAACACTCAAGATGATTCTCGGGCTGATTCAGCCGAGTCAGGGCAGCATCAAAATCTTTGGAACAGTTATGAGCTCCGCCAACCGGCTGTCGATTCTTCGGCAAACGGGGAGTCTGATTGAAAACCCGGGCGGCTACGGGCACCTGACCGGTCTTGAGAACATGCAGATTATACAGAAGCTGAAAGGGGTCAATGAAGCGGAAATCAGCTCTGCGCTGAAGACCGTACGCCTCTATGACCAACGCGATAAGAAGCTCAGCAACTATTCTCTCGGCATGAAGCAGCGGCTCGGTATCGCTATGGCAATCTTGGGGAATCCGAAGCTACTGATTCTGGATGAACCGACCAACGGTCTTGACCCCGCCGGGATCCAGGAAATGCGTCAGTTAATCTGTTCTCTCCCGAAAGAAAGAAACATGACCGTTATCATCTCCAGTCATCTCCTCAGCGAGATTGAACAGATGGCCGATCAGGTCGGCATCATCCACCACGGTCGTATGCTCTACCAGGGATCGCTTGCCGATCTGGAAACCCACGGAGACAATCTGGAGGATGTATTCCTTGAAATGACAGGCGGGAAGGAGTCCTTATGAATCAGATAGCTGCAATTCCAAAGCTGGTCTCCGTTGAGTTCAAAAAATCCCGACATAAGCACTCTTTTTTACTGCTTGCAATCGCTGTCCTGTTGAATTACTTCTTTCTGTTTCACGGAAAGTCTCCCGATCGGCAGGCATGGTACAATGTTTTCTTTGCCATTCCGCTGATTGATACTCTGATTCTGTCTGTCCTGATGGCTGTCCTTGCCAGTCAGTCGGTGGACATGGAACATAAAGGTAACATGTGGAATCTCCTGCCGACGCTGGAAAGCAGAGCATCCGTCTATCTCGGCAAACTTCTCTATGGGTTCATACACTTGACCTTATTCTGCCTCCTGCAGATGGGAATGGTGATTCTGATGGGCGTCAGGCTCGGATATGAGGGCAATATTCCGTTCTCTCTGATCGGAACCACCTTTCTGGCAGAGCTGGTCAGCGGAATGATTGTCTATCAGCTACAGTGCCTTTTGTCACTCCTGTTTCCCAGTCAGTTCGCAGCGCTTTCGATCGGCTTTGGCGGCACGCTGACAGGTCTGTTCCTTGCCTATGTGAGCACGAAGGCCTGGACTCCGTGGTCCGTCCTACTCTCCCTGAGTCCCCTCGGTATGGATTATCAGAGGGCAACGAGAACCATGACACTTTTCCTACGACAGATTACGCCGCTTGAGATTCTGACTGCGCTTGTTTACCTTTTCGGTATTTTTTTGCTGGGTCTATATCTTTTTACAAAATCAGAGCAAGGGGCACTCAGCATAGGCACAGGCGGGCACAAAGCATCCAAGTCCGTTCACAGCAGACTGCCTGTGGAACTGATCAAACTGAAGCGCAATCCCATATGGATTCCGTTTCTTCTGATTCCGCTGATTTCGGCAGTCATCGGAACCTTCAATTTCACGCAGAATCAGGGTATTTTACAGAACACCTGGGAAGATCTCTGGACGCAGCAGTCCCTGTTTCTGGGAATATTTTTCCTCGCGCCTCTGGTGGGGATTCTTTGCAGCCTCCTATGGCGGATGGAGCATCAGGACAGCAACTGGAACCTGATTCTGACAGTCACCACGCCCGAAAAACTGGTTAAGGATAAGTGGATGACGTCTGTACTTCTATCATCCGTCTGCATTTTGTGGATTGCTTTCATCTATCTTTTTACCGGCAAAATTATACTGAGACTTCCCGGAGAGGTGCCCGAACTGTTCTGGATTCGGATGCTAAGTGCCGCTATCTGCCTCGCTGCCGTCAGTGCTGTGCAGAGTATGTTGTCTATGATTTTCCGCTCCTTCGCCGTCCCCATCTCACTTGCTTTTGTCGTGAGCATTGCAGGTCTTTGGCTGACCGTCAAAGGTGCTTATTATGCCCTCCCGTATTCGATGCTGATTTATGGAATGGGAAGCAGCTCGATTACCGGGGAATTGAACATTCCCGTGCTTCTTGCCTCCTGCTGCTTCTATATTTTCGGAGCAATTACATGCAGCATCCTCTTCCTAAAAAAGTCGGATGTGCGCACGCACGTTTGACAGTAATTCTAGCAATGTGGGGTCAGTCCATCCACGGCAGGCGCCTTCAATGAATCAGACAGAGCCATACTCCGAAACAAAATAGAGCAGGTTCTACCGAACTTATAGTTCGGTAGAACCTGCTCTTCTTATTTGCGTGTGCAACAAAGAAATTAAATCCGAATGATTCCGGTTCTCTGTTAGGATTGGCCTCGATTCGCTTTCCCATCAAACCGTTCCGGCGGAAGTATCATTACAAAGTCATTGCATATATCTGGCACGGATTCCGTTCATCCCATAAAGTCGGAAACAGCTCAAACTCCTTGAATCCGAGCGACCGGTAAAAGCGGTTCGTGGCATCATACGCAGCATAACGTCCCATTTGTACCGTCTTCACTTGCATAAACGAATATCCGTGATTTCGGGCCGCTGTTTTTGCCTGCTCGAACAGTTTCCGCCCTATGCCTCTTCTATGATAGTCTTTTAATATGCCCATCACGGAGAGTTCTACGGTTTCTTTTCCCGTCTCTTTTAGGCAAAGAAAACCGATCGGTTTTTCCGCATCCAAGGCCGCAAAAAACGGCTGCACGGCACTTTCTTTTATGTATTGCTCTCTTGCTTCGGGAATACCGAACCACTCGGGAAGCGCTTCCAGTATACTTCGGGAAATCCTCTGCTTCTCTGCCGCTTCCTCGACACTGACAATTCGTATGTCGGAAGCATCTGTTTTACCATTGTCAGCCACAAGGCGATACACAAAATTCAAGCAATCCGGAACGATATCATCTATGTATCCGGAATCAACGAATCCAGCTTTCTCATAGACACGGATTGCCTGCACATCTTCCCTTTTTACACATACCTCAACACAAGCATATTTCTGTTCTGCTTTGAGCGCGACAAGAATGAGCTCTAATGCTCGAAATCCGTATCCTTGGCCCTGAAATTTCTTATCAATCATGAATTGCTGCAATTCATAGCAAGCCGGTTCATCGTCCATATCCCGTACCATAGCCAAACCAACGGGAGTTCCGTCCGCAACAATGCCAATGACTTTTGCGCGGGAATTACGATAGACATACCCTCTTGCTATGATACCGATATTACTTGCAAGAAATGTTTTTTGACTTTCATCAACGGATAGTCCGGCAAAGTCCATCCAATTTTCTTCGCTTAGCTCAATTAAATTGACCATTTTTATTCTCCGACCTTTAGTTGTCCCTGAGATTCACTTATAAGAAAAGAGCTGATTGCTCTTTTCTTATAAGAAGCTGGATTTCTCTATACCTCAGAAATCGGAAATGTCGATCGGTGCCGATATCTTCTTGGCAACAATATAAAATCTGTGAATACTCCCCTCAAGCAATCCGTCTCTTTCAATTCTTTTCTGTGCCTCAAGCAAATGTTCAAAGCAGCTTTCAACGGAAAATCCCGGAAACTCCCATTCGATAATTCTTGCAAACCAAACAAGCGCTCCGACATCAAAGAAACGAATCGGCCGTCGGACTTCTCCGCTTTCCAGTATCTCAAAATCATGTTCGAGAAGTTCCGCTTTTTTAACATCCAGATATTGCTTTGGATATGGTACTTCTGTGAGCTGAGGAAGCAGAAGCTCAACCAACTCGCGATCATTTTCGGCACCTACCTGCTGTGTTAGGAACAATCCTTCTGATTTTAATACGCGCTGCAGTTCTGCAACGTCATAGTCTCCATGCCGGTTGGTGACAATATCAAAGCTTTGATCGGAAAACGGAAGCTTATCTCCTCCTCCCGCCGCTTTGAACTCAATTCCCAACGGGAGCAAAACCTTTTTGCACAGTTCCACATTCGGCGGATAGCCTTCGATCGCCGCCGTATTTTCATAGAGGTGTCGGAAAGTAAGCAAAAACTCTCCGCCACCGGTCTCCATATCCATCAGTTTCATGCTGTCGTTCCGATATTTCTGAATTATCTTTCCAAAATCCCACGGTAAATCATCTTCTTCCGTATACCTGCCATGAATATGAGAAAAATCCCATCCGTGAATACGGGCGATTTCCTCCTCTCTTTTCCAGCTTTCCTTTCGTTGTTCTACCGTCATATGAACTTCCTTCTCCTCAGGCATTTCTGAAAACCATAATATTTAATTAGTAACTTACACCTTATATCGCTTGCCCCAGCAGCCAGTCAACTACATTCACAACCTGCACACCATTGTAATTTCCCTGGCTGAAACGGTCCAAGGTAAGAATGGTCTTTGGATAGTTATCCCGCACTTTCTGCAGTGGAGCTATTTCCCTGTCGAATGTTGTCTGTTCCGTCAGATTTGCTGTCACCTGATAATATTCATAGATTCCATCTTTTCTGACAACAAAGTCAATCTCCAGTTCTCCAAGCTTTCCGACCCATACCTCATATCCACGTCTCTTGAGCTCAAAGAAAATCACGTTCTCCAATGAAAAACCAAGATCATACATTTGCTTCGGAAGAATAAGGTTACGTATTCCAAGGTCCGAAATATAATATTTTGACACATTTTTCAGAAGCTGCTTTCCGGAGATGTTGATGGGACTTACTTCATAGAAAATATACGGCTCCACCAGCGCTTCAACATAATCAGCCACTGTGGACTGAGAAACTTTTCTTCCTGTGGATGTAATAAACCCAGCTATTTTTTTTACGGAAATCGGGCTTCCCACACTGCCTGCCAGAAACCTGGATATGTTTTTCAAAAGGCTTACATCGTTGATCTTCCGCTTGTTAGGATCATCGCTCTTTCGCATTTCCCGTTCTTCAATATCTTTGATCAGAATGGTATTGTAGATTCCCTCCAGATAGGTATGAACTTTGTTTGTATCCTTTCCAAGCATTGCCACAAAGGGAAATCCGCCGAACCCCAGATAGTCGGAAAATGTCCTGTCAGGATTTTTGCCTCCCGCCGCATCCATATATTCACGGAAAGACAACGGCAGCATATTGATTTCAACATATCGGCCTGACAGAAGCGTTGCCAGTTCGCCTGACAGCAGAAATGCATTGGACCCGGTAATATAGACATCTACGCCTTCCTTGATATAGAGACTGTCTACCACCTTTTCGAACTGGTTCACCTTCTGAACCTCATCCAGAAAAATATAGACCGGCCGCAGCTCTCCTATCCTCTCGGTAATATATTGATACAACTTCTTATAATCTAAGAGATCCTCATATGCCAGATCCTCGAAATTGATACTGATGATCTGTTCCTTACTGACGCCTTCGGCCTGTATTTGCTCCCGGTATTCTGCGAGAAGTGTCGACTTGCCCAATCTGCGGATCCCGGTGATCACCTTGATTACCTTCTCATCTTTCCACTGATCAAGAAGCTCGAGATATTCCTTTCTCTGTATCATAAAAGACCTCCTGTCTGATCTGCATTCATTTTAATGCAGGCCAGATAGAAGGTCAACATGTATCCCGATTTCGGTATAAATATCTGTATTATTTATTTATGTCCCGGTTTCGAAATTTATTCCAACTCAATCGTCCCCGGCGGCTTCGAGGTCAGATCGTAGAACACGCGGTTCACGCCCTTCACCTCGTTTACGATGCGGTTCATGACGGTCTGGAGCACCGCAAACGGAATTTCCGCGCACTCGGCGGTCATGAAGTCGTCTGTCTTCACGGCGCGGAGCGCGACGGCGTAGTCATAGGTGCGGAAATCGCCCATCACGCCGACGGAGCGGAGGTTCGTGAGGGCTGCAAAGTACTGGCTGAGCTCACGCTCTAGGCCTGCTTTCTTGATCTCCTCGCGGTAGATGCTGTCTGCCTCCTGGACTATCTTAACCTTCTCCGGCGTGACTTCGCCGATGATGCGGACGCCGAGTCCCGGGCCCGGGAAGGGCTGGCGGTACACGAGCGCCTCAGGAAGTCCGAGCTCTAAGCCGACCTTTCGCACTTCGTCCTTGAAGAGGTTGCGGAGCGGCTCGATGATTGCGCGGAACTCAATGTTCTTCGGCAAACCGCCCACGTTGTGGTGGGACTTAATCACGGCGCCCTTGCCGAGGCCGGATTCGACCACGTCGGCGTAAATTGTGCCCTGGCAGAGGAAATCGACTGCGCCGATTTTCTTCGCCTCGCGCTCAAAGATGCGAATAAACTGCTCGCCGATAATCTTCCGCTTCTGCTCGGGCTCTTCGACTCCCTTCAGTTTCTCGAAGTACTCGGGCCCCGCATTCACGCGGATAAAGTTAAGATCGTACTTTCCCTTCGGTCCGAAAATGGCTTCGACTTCATCGCCCTCGTCCTTCCGAAGAAGGCCGTGGTCCACAAAGACACAGGTCAGCTGCTTGCCGATGGCCTTTGCCATCAAAGTCGCCGCGACCGAGGAATCCACACCGCCGGAGAGCGCAAGAAGCACCTTGCCGTCTCCCACAGTCTCGCGGATGCGCTGTATCTCTGCCTCTGCAAAGCTGTCCATGTGCCAATCGCCCTTGCAACCGCAAACGTCATAGAGGAAGTTGTGAATCAGCTCCTTGCCGTACTCGGTGTGCTGCACTTCCGGGTGGAACTGGGTCGCATAAATGTGACGCGCCGTATCCTCCATGGCCGCAACCGGGCAGTTCTCGGTGTGCGCGGTCACGGTGAAGCCGGACGGCACCTTGGAGATATAGTCCGTGTGGGACATCCAGCTGGAAATCTCGTCCGGAATGCCGCGGAACAGCGTTGCATCCGTCTTTACTTCCGTCTTGGTCTTGCCGTACTCGCTGACCGGTGCGGTCTCAACCTTGCCGTCCAGGGTGTGCGCAATCAGCTGTGCGCCGTAGCAGAAGCCGAGAATCGGAATGCCGAGATCAAACACCTTCTGATCGATGTGCTGGCTCTCCTCTTTGAAGACGGACTGCGGTCCGCCCGTAAAAATGAGGCCCTTCGGCTGCATTGCCTTTAACTTGTCCAAATCGATGTCGGAAGCATATACCTCCGCATAAACGCCTTCGTCGCGCACGCGCCGTGCAATCAGCTGGTTATACTGCCCGCCGAAATCCAACACAATAATCTTTTCCTGTTGTTCGAGTCCCACGTCGCTCTCCTCTCTGAATAATCTTCCGTCATCATATCACATTTGCGGGCGGCACAACAATCTGCAATCCTTTTTCTCCGTTCAAATCGCGTTTGCTATGCTGCGTCAGCAAAGCAATTCCACTGCTCCTCGAACTGTATGCACCATAGGTGCAAGAAAGCTGCCAAAGCTTCGGTAGTCTCAGCTTTGGCAGCTTTGCAAACAGTTCACAGGTATTTTTTCAGATAGCGTCCTGTCCAGGAATTCTCGACCGCCGCCACTTCCTCCGGGGTGCCTGCGGCAACCACGGTGCCGCCGCCATCTCCCCCCTCGGGTCCCATGTCTATGATATAGTCCGCCGTCTTGATGACGTCTAAGTTGTGCTCAATCACGATAACGGTATTTCCGCTCTCGGAGAGGCGTCTTAGAATGTCCACGAGCTTATGCACGTCCGCAAAGTGGAGGCCGGTGGTCGGCTCGTCCAGAATGTAGACCGTGCGTCCGGTGCCGCGGCGCGAGAGTTCGGCCGCGAGCTTAATACGCTGTGCCTCGCCGCCCGAGAGCTCGGTGCTCGGCTGCCCGAGGCGGATGTAGGAGAGGCCCACATCCATCAGGGTCTGCATCTTTCGCGCGATGCTCGGCACGTTCTCGAAGAAGCTGCAGGCCTCCTCGACTGTCATGTTAAGCACATCGTAGATGGTCTTCCCCTTGTAACGAACTTCAAGAGTCTCTCGATTATAGCGCTTGCCGCCGCAGACCTCACAGGGCACGTAGACATCCGGCAGGAAGTGCATCTCGATTTTCACGATGCCGTCGCCCGCGCAGGCCTCGCAGCGCCCGCCCTTAATATTAAAGCTGAAGCGTCCCTTCTGGTAGCCGCGCGCCTTCGCATCCGGCGTTGCCGCAAAGAGGTCTCGAATCAAGTCGAAGACACCTGTGTAGGTCGCGGGATTGGAACGCGGCGTTCTGCCGATCGGGGACTGGTCGATTGCAATGACCTTATCGAGCTTGCCGTCCCACTCGATGCTCTGAAACGCGCCCGGGTGCTCGTGCGCGCGGTTTAACTTCTTCGCGAGGTACTTATAGAGAATCTCGTTGACCAGAGAGGACTTGCCGGAACCGGAAACGCCGGTCACGCAGGTCATGACGCCGAGCGGAAACTTGACCGTCGGCTTTTTTAAGTTGTTCTCGGCAGCGCCCTTTACTGTGAGGTACTGATCGGATTTCCGCCGCTCCGCGGGCACCGGAATCTTCTTCACACCGGAGAGATACTGTCCCGTAATGCTGTCCGGGTTCTTCATGAGATCCTCGGCGGTTCCCGCCGCGACCACCTGTCCGCCGTGCTCGCCGGCGCCCGGGCCTATGTCGATAACCCAGTCCGCCGCGCGCATGGTGTCCTCGTCGTGCTCGACCACGAGGACCGAGTTGCCGAGATCGCGGAGGTGCTTTAGGGTCGCAAGGAGCTTATCGTTGTCCCTCTGGTGGAGGCCTATGCTCGGCTCGTCCAGAATGTAGGCGACGCCGACCAGACCGGAGCCGATCTGGGTCGCCAGACGTATGCGCTGCGCTTCGCCGCCGGAAAGGGTCGCCGTCCCACGGCTTAAACTCAGGTAGTCGAGTCCCACATCGATTAAGAAGCTCACGCGGTTATGAATCTCTTTTAAGATCTGCTCGCCTATCTTTCGCTGCGTCTCCGTGAGCGCAAGGCTGTCCGCAAAGTCGCGGAACTTGACAATCGACATATCCGTCGCATCGTAGATGTCTTTGCCGCCGACTGTGACCGCGAGGCTCGACTTCTTGAGGCGCTTTCCGCCGCAGGCCTTACAGGGCGTGATGCGCATGAAGCTCTCATACTCCTGCTTCATGGTGTCGGAAAAAGTCTCGCGGTAACGGCGGTTCTCGTTTTCGATGAGGCCCTCAAAGGCGACCTGATAGGTACCCTCGCCGCGCTGGCTCTTATAGAAAACCGGCACTTCCTTCCCCTTGGTGCCGTAGAGGATCAGCTCCCGCACGGATGCGGGGTAGTCCTCAAACGGCGTGTCGAGCGAAAAGTTGTAGTGCTCCGCGAGCGCGTTTAAAAGCGCATTCGTAAAGCTTCCCTTCTGGCTGCTCGAGTTCCAACCGGGCGCTATAATCGCGCCCTGATTCGGCGAAAGGCTCTCGTCCGGAATCATGAGACTCGGGTCGAACTCCATCTTGTAGCCGAGACCCGCACACTCCGGGCAGGCACCGAAGGGGTTATTAAAGGAAAAGCTTCTCGGCTCCACCTCTTCGATGGAGATACCGCAGTCCGGGCAGGCAAAGTTTTGCGAAAAGCGCAGAGTCTCGCCGTCCACAATTTCTGCCTCGGCAATGCCGTCCGCAAGCGCGAGCGCCGCCTCGAGCGAATCCGTGAGTCGCTGCTGAATGCCGTCGCGAATCGAGATGCGGTCCACAACAATCTCGATGTTATGCTTGATGTTCTTATCCAGCACGATTTCTTCGCTCAGCTCGTACTGGTTGCCGTCCACACGGACGCGCACATAGCCGCTCCGCTTTGCCTTTTCGAGCACTTTCTCATGTCTGCCCTTCTTGCCGCGCACCACGGGCGCAAGGAGCTGCACACGGGTCTTCTCCGGCAGAGCGAGCAGCTGATCCACCATCTGGTCTATGGTCTGTCGCTGCACCTCCCGCCCGCAGTTCGGGCAATGCGGTATGCCGATGCGCGCGTACAGAAGACGCAGATAGTCGTAGATTTCGGTCACAGTTCCCACGGTGGAACGCGGGTTCCGGTTGGTGCTCTTCTGGTCAATCGAAATCGCAGGGGAGAGCCCTTCTATGCTCTCCACCTCCGGCTTCTCCATCTGACCGAGAAACTGTCTCGCATAACTCGAGAGCGATTCCATGTATCGCCGCTGCCCCTCGGCGTAAATCGTATCAAATGCAAGGCTCGACTTTCCCGAGCCCGAAAGGCCGGTCAGAACCACCAACTCATTCCGCGGAATGTCCACATCGATGTGCTTCAAGTTGTGTTCGGCCGCGCCCCGTATTTTAATATATTGTTTTGCCATTTCTTCCTCTATCGCCTGTCGCCTGTCGCAGGTACAAACAAAGCGCCTCTTCCCTTGGCAGAGGCGCAAAACACAAATCACATATTCAGTATAGCGGCAGAACCGTCCCACGGCAAGGGAAAAGAGAACATTTGTTTATGCGAACAAGTCGTTAAATGCCTCGGTCATCGTGGGATGCGTGTAAATCTGCTCCGCAAGCTCGGAAGCGGGAATCTTGCTGTCCATCGCGCGCTTCACAAGGTTAATCATCTCCGGGGACTCCGGGCAGAAGAGGTGAGCGCCGAGAATGAGACCCGTGCCCTCTTCCACCAGCACCTTCAGCGCGCCGCGGGTCTCGCGGAGCACCTGTGCCTTCGGGATTGCCGCGGTCGGAAGCAGGGTCTTCTTAAACTGCTTTCCGGCTGCGACCGCCTCCTCCTCGCTTAAGCCCACTCTCGCAAAGGGCGGGGTCAAAAAGACCGCATAGGGCACGGCGCCGCGGTTTTCGGTGCTGCGTCCCTTGCCCTTCAGGGCGTCGCGGACAATGCGGAAGTCATCGAGAGAAATGTAGGTAAACTGAAGCTCACCGCGCACATCGCCCATCGCGAAGATGTTCGGAACCTTGGTGCGGCACTGCGTATCGGTCACGATGCCGCCGCGCGCCGTGAGTTCAACGCCCGTGTGCTCGAGGCCGAGATTAGCACTGTTCGGCTTTCTGCCGGTCGCAAGGAGTACTGCGTCTCCCGTTTTCTCTTCTGCCTTGCCGCCCACGGTAAAGCGCACGCTGCCGCCCTGAATCTCTTCGACCTTCGCGCCCTTGATAATCTCGATGCCGCTCTCAACGAGGGTCTTCTCGATGAGTGCCGCCATCTCCTTATCCTCGCGCGGAATGAACTGCTCGCTGTCCTGAATCACCGTGACCTTGGATCCGAAGTTATTATAGTAGGATGCAAACTCGAGGCCGATGTAGCCGCCGCCGATGATGACGAGCTTCACCGGAAGCTCGGCGAGTTCCATCATGCTCTCGCTCGTGAATACCTTCTTGTTGTTTTCGATGCCCGCAATCGGCGGAATCACCGTGACCGCACCGGTGTTGATAAAGATGCGCTCTGCCTCTGCCTCATCCACGCGACCGTCCGGGAACTGAAGCTTTACGTGGTGCTGATCCAGAAAGACTGCGCGCGCATCAATGATCTCCGCACCGGTCGATGCGATTTTCTCATAGTTCTTTTGACGGAGGAAGCCCGTGAGGCGCTGCTTCTCCGCAATTGCCGCCCGGTAGCGCTCCTTCTTCTCCGCTAAGCTGCCGCCGAAGGTAGCCGAGAGCGCTGCGCTGTGCTCCAGAGACTTCGAGGGGATGCAAGCCACATTGATGCAGGTGCCGCCGTAGCGAAGGGGATTCTCTTCCACCAGCGCGGTCTTCTCGCCCTGCTTTGCGAGATAGCCTGCAAGCGTCTTGCCCGCCTTGCCGAAGCCGATAATCAAATTTTTATATTGTCTCATCACATGACCTCCCGATTGATGTCAAATACAAAATAAGAATGATTCTTAAATTAATCATAGACCTTTCGCGCCTCCGCGTCAAGCGGAAGCAAAAAAGAGGAAGGTGTAAGCCGAATTACTTACACTTCCTCTCTGTCACTGCGCCTATCCCCGCCCTATAATACCTTACTTAAAAAACTCTGCAATCTCTCGTTTTTCGGCTTCCCGAATAATTCCGCGGGGCTTCCCTCCTCGAGGAAATAACCGTCCGCCAGGAACATGACACGGGACGCCACCTCACGCGCAAAGCCCATCTCGTGGGTCACAACGACCATGGTCATCTTCTGCGCGGCGAGATCCTTCATGACGTTCAGCACTTCTCCGACCATCTCAGGGTCGAGCGCGGAAGTCGGCTCGTCAAAGAGCATCACATCCGGCTTCATGCAGAGCGCCCGCACAATCGCGATACGCTGCTGCTGCCCGCCCGATAACTGCTGCGGATAGGCGTTCGCTCTCTCGGCAAGCCCAACCTTACGAAGCAGTTCCATTGCATAGGCCTCTGCCTCCTCCCGGCTCCGCTTCTGCAGTTCCATCGGCCCGAGGGTCAGATTCTGCAAAATGTTCATGTGCGGAAAGAGGTTAAACTGCTGAAAGACCATGCCCATGCGCTGCCGCACGCGGTCTATATCCGTCTTTTTGTCGCAGAGATCCACGCCCTCAAAGAGAATCTGCCCGGAGGTCGGCTCTTCGAGGCGGTTTAAACAGCGGAGAAAAGTCGACTTTCCCGAGCCCGAGGGGCCGATTACACAGACTACCTCTCCCGTCTGAATCTCTGTCGTGATGCCTTTCAGGACTTCCTGCTTTCCGTAGGCTTTCCGGAGTTCGTTTACCTGAATCAAAGCGTTAGCGCTCACCGGTCTTCAACCTCCTCTCCAGATACTTGACGCCCGCGGAGAAAATCATCACGAGGCAGAGATAAATCAGCGCCACCGCCAGCATGGGCAGGTAGGGGGAATACGTGCGGCTGCGGATGATATCACCGCCCTTTGTAAGATCGTTCAGCGCGACATAACCCGCAACCGAAGTCTCCTTCATCAGAACAATGAACTCATTCGCCAGGGTCGGAATCACATTGCGCACGGCCTGCGGCATCACGATACGCCACATGGTTTTCCAATAGCTGAAGCCGAGGCTGCGCCCCGCCTCGTACTGACCGCGCGGCACAGCCTCGATACCGGTCCGGAAAATCTCCGCCTGGTAGGCGCCCGAGTTGATACCGAAGGCAATGATTGCGACCAGAATCTGCGGAATGCGCACCGAGGCAAAGATGCCGAAATAAATCAGCATGAGCTGCACGACCACAGGCGTTCCGCGAATCACGGTCAGATAGACGCCGCCGATCGTGCTGAGCAGGCGAAATTTGCCGGTACTGCGGTGTGCCTCGCGCACCAGTGCGACCGAAAAGCCGAGCAGCACGCCGAGCAACACCGCAAAGAAGGTGACTTCCAGCGTGACCGCAAGGCCGTTGGTCAGATAGCGCCAGCGGTTATCCGCGATAAAATTCCGCTGAAAATCGTTTGCAAATGTCTGAAACATTCTTTCCTCACTCTGCCTTCGTGTACTTCGCCGCAATCTCGTCGAGCTTGCCCTCGGACTTTAGCTCCGCAAGCGCGCCGTTGACGGCATTCAAGAGCTCCGTGTTGCCCTTCTTTACGCCGATTGCATAAGACTCGTCAGAATAGCTTGTATCCAGCGCCTTGATGCCCGGCACTTCCTTGACAAACTGCTCTGCGGTCTGGCTGTCCACGATAACCGCGTCAATCTTGCCCTGGGTGAGCGCCTGCACGGCCTCCATGCTCTTCGAGAAGCGCACCACCGCGTCATCGCCAAAGTCTTCCGTACTCATGAGGTCGCTCGTCGTGCCCTGTTGCACACCGATTTTCTTGCCCTTCAGGTCATCCTTATCCGCAAGCGTCGAATCGTCCTTCACCAGAATCAGCTGCTTGGCGCTCGCATAGGTGTCCGAGAAGTCCATGTTCTGCTTCCGATCCTCGGTAACGGTCATACCTGCCGCCGCGAGATCCGCCTTGCCGGAAGTCACTTCCGGAATAATCGCATCAAAGGCGACATCCTCAATCTCCAGCTTCAAACCGAGCTTCTCGGCGACTGCCTGACAAATCTCGACATCGATGCCCTTGATGTCATTGCCCTCGTGATATTCGTAGGGCGGAAACTCCGCATTTGTGACCATTGTGAGCTTACCCGCGCTCACGGTCTTTACCTTTGCCGCATCCGCCGCCACGCTACCGGCCGATACACTGCTCTCGCTGCCCGCTGCCGCGCTGCTCTCCTCGCTCTTCTTGCCGCCGCAAGCCATGAGTGCCATGCCCATCAGTCCGATTGCCGCTGCCACCGCAACTTTTTTTAATTTCATCTTTTTCCCCTCCTGAATCCGGTTTTCATTTTCTCTTGCCCCATTATATACGCCCTGCCCCGAAAAAGGCAAGCTGTTATTTGCAAAAATAATCTATAATACTTATTTTTATGCATTCTGGGTGAGAAAAGAGACAGACGCCTCAAATTTCCGGTCGGTCTGTCTCATCTCGTTTTCTTCTTATTCTTCCTGTACAACTTCCAGCGCACGCGCAAGCTGTGCGTCCTTCTCGCCGTTTTGCACATCGCCCTCTTCAGACTCTGCCTTGACATCCGGCGCGACACCCTTGCCGTGGAGATCAAAGCCATTCGGCGTATAATAATGCTGTGTCGTGAGTTTCACCGCCGAGCCGTCGCCGAGCGGCATCACGAACTGGACAATGCCCTTGCCGAAACTCGTCGTGCCGACCAGTTTTGCGCGGCCGAAGTCATGGTAGGCACCCGCAAAAATCTCCGAGCAGCTCGCCGAACCCTTGTTAATCAGAATGACAGTCGGCAGATTCACCTCGTGCCCGTCGGTCGCGTAATACTTTTCGCCGACACCGTCCCGCCCTGCCGTGTAGACCAGAAGGCCGTCCGGCAACATGTAGTCGAGCATCGAGATGCAGGAGTCCAGAACGCCGCCCGGGTTGTTGCGAAGGTCAATGACCAGACGCTTCATGCCCTTCTTCTGGAGCTCATCGACCGCCTGTTTGAACTGATCCGATGTCACGGTGTCGAACTGAAGCACGCGGATGTAGCCGATTTTATTCGCCTTCATCTCCGACTCGACCGTCGGCATCACAATGTTGCGGCGCGTCACGTTAAACGTGAGTTCCTCGTGCTTGTCACCGCGAAGTACCTTGATTTCGACGCTGGTTCCCTCTGCGCCGCGGATATAACTCGCGACCAGGACATCCAGATTTTCTCCGGTCACATCCTTTCCGGCGACCTGGTAGAGAATGTCGTCGGGCTTGAGCCCCGCCTCTTCGGCCGGGGAGCCCGGGAATACGGTCACAATGCGGCTGATTTTCGTATCCGGATCCTGATTCAGCACAGCGCCGATGCCGGAGTACTGCCCGCTGGTCTCTTCGGTCAGCTTCTTATACTCGTCCGCCGTGTAGTAGACCGAGTAGGGATCGCCGAGACCGGACATCATGCCCTTGTAGATGCCGTCCTCGACATCCGTCTCCTTCTCATCAAAGAGATAATTCTTGTATATCACATTCTGCAGAAGGCGCATTTTCGCCTCGATCTTATCGTAATTCAGATCTTTCGGATTGGCGCTCGCCTCAGCCGGGGTGGCCTGCGTCGTCTTGTCCGCCCGGTAAGGCCGGCGATTGCCGCTCACCCGGAAAAACAGAACTGCGGCTGCAACCGCAAGCACTGCCACGCAGGCAAAAAAGCCGACGAAGAAGCCCTTCCAGTAGCCCTGCTTCCGCATATGATAGTCGCGCGCGTGTCGCACGGCCGCCTCAGCCTCTTTCCGGGCGCGGGCTTCCTCCTCGTCGTTCTTCCACTCAGAATTTTCTGCCATCAAATACCTCTTCCTTAGAACTCATATACTTGACAACCATCAGCGCAATCTTAAAGGTGATGGCGTCCTCGAAGACGCGGAGGTCGAGACCCGTGGTCTTCTGCAGTTTGTCGAGACGGTACACCAGGGTATTCCGGTGGATGTAGAGCTGTCTCGAGGTCTCCGAGACATTCAGGCTGTTCTCGAAGAACTTGTTGATGGTCTGCAGGGTCTCCTCGTCAAACTGCTCGGGGGTCTTGCCCTCGAAGATTTCGCTGATGAACATCTTGCAGAGCGAAGACGGCAGCTGATAAATCAGGCGGCCGATGCCGAGCTTGTTGTAGGCAACAATGGTCTGGCCCGGATAGAAAATCTTGCCGACTTCCCGCGCCATCATAGCCTCTTTGTACGAGCGGGACACATCCTTGATGTCCTTCACAATCGTACCGTAGGCGATATTCACATCCAGAATCTCCGCCGCGCGGAGCCCCTCGATCACCTCGCGCGCCGCGTGGTCGAGCTCCTCAAAGCTCTCGCCCTCGCGCACTTCGCGCACCAGGATAATCGTGCGACCGTCGACCGCCGTCACAAAGTCATGCCCGCGATTTGCATAGATATTGCGCACGGTCTCGAGCGCACTCATCTCCTTCCCCGCCTCGGTCTCGATCACAAAGCAGACGCGGCGCGCCTGCTCCTCAATCTGGAGCTTCTTTGCGCGGTTGTAGATGTCGATTAAGAGGAGGTTGTCGAGCAGTAGGTTCTTGATGAAGTTGTCGCGGTCAAAGCGCTCCTTGTAAGCTGTCAGGAGGTTCTCGACCTGAAACGCCGCGAGCTTTCCGACCATGTAGACATCCTCGCTTGCACCGCAGGCAACCAGAATGTACTCGAGCTGGTTGTCATCAAAAATTTTAAAGAACTGATAGTTGCCGAGCACCTGTGCGTCCGCCGGCGAATTGGCAAAGGTATAGGCTGCGGCTTCCTGTGTCTCCGCCTCCGGAAACGTTCCGGCCAGCAGACTGCCCTCGGTGTCCGTGATGCAAAGATCCACGCGGGTAATTGCCTTCATTCCCTCCAGGGTGGACTGCAAAATTTGGTTCGATATCATCCCTGTCTCCTTTCAATCGCGGTGACACAGCTCCGCTGCTACCGTGTTTTCAAAGAATTTCACATTCAATCAGAACCATCATAAGGCAGTTTGACAAGAATAGCAAGCATACAAGCGGAGGACAAGGCTAATTTTTAGGCAATATTCATGATTTTTTCAGCAACCCTTGTGGCGTCTTGACTACTTTCCCGGCTTTCAAGAGGCGCCCGAGTGCGCGTTTGAACGCATTCTTCGAGAGGCCGAGCGCAGCCTCGATTTCCGCCGGATTGCTCCGGTCGTGATAGGGCAGACTTCCGCCCGCTTCGTCCAGTTTTCTGAGCAGCAGTTCCGCGTCCTCATCCATCTGCTCGAAGGCTCTGCGCCGGGGGCTTAAATCCAGCTTTCCGTCCTCCCGCACGCGAATCACACGCGCCGTGATTTCCTGTCCGACCGAGAAGTTGCCGTAGGCCTCGGACTTCGGGATCATGCCGAAATACTTGTCATCGACCGCAACATAAATGCCCGGCTCGCCGAGCTCGTAGACTGTGCCGCGCACCACCTGTTCTTTCGCGACTCCCTCCGCCGCTCTCAAATGACGGTACACCCGCATGGTCGCGGCAAGACGGTCGCTCTTGTCGACATAGAGCGCGACCAGCACCTGCATGCCGGGCTTAATCTCCCCGACCCGCTCCCGGAACGGAAGCAGCACATCGCGCTCGAGCCCCATGTCGAGAAACGCGCCGATTTTCGTGATCTCCCGAATCTCAAGCTTTCCGACTTCGCCGACCGTGAGCAGGGGGCGGCGCGTCGTCGCAATCAGGCGGTCCGAGCTGTCTTTGTATAAGAAAACTTCGAGCGCCGTGCCCTGCGCCGCCCCCGCAGGCAGCTGCTTCTTCGGGAGCAGCACGGTCTCCTCCCCCACCGTGTCCGCTGCCGCGCGGAGAAAGACACCGAACTCCTTTTGTCTCTCAATCACCAAAGTCTGCATCACGCCAAGTTTTAAGTACTTCATGCCCTACCGCCTTTCCAAAATCGCCTCTCGGCGAATCATCAAATCCGAATATCCAACGTCCTGAAACAACGCACTGTCTCAATCATAGCCACATATCGGTCAAAATAACAGATACAAAAAAACCGAGCCGGACGGCTCGGTTTTACTCGCTGGGCTAGAAGGATTCGAACCTTCACAATGACGGAGTCAGAGTCCGTTGCCTTACCATTTGGCGATAGCCCAATCACAAGAACAAAGAGAGTATACCCGTTTTGTCTCTTGCTGTCAATTGCTTTTTTGAAATACTTTTTATTGGGATGATTGTAAGATGAACTAGGACAATAAAAAAGAGCCTATGACGAACTCGTGGTATGATGAAGTTACCACACAACACAACACCAGGAGGTTCGCCATGGCTCAGAAAGAGTATAACACAAATAGAAAGTATCGCCACCTGACACGCGAAAAGTGCAGAGATTGCCTCTCCCTCCCCCACCCCTCATCCCTCCTCCTCGTTTTACCCGCTTCTTTATGACAACGCAATTCTCGCTCCCGCATCCCGGGGCTCTTTGTTTGAGCCTCTCCCATTTATCCCCTTTCCGCCTGAGCCGCCTTGCACCGCTCAAAGCCGCATGCTAGAATATTTTTCTGTACTCTTTTGGGAGGTTTTTATGATTTATCTCGATTACAGCGCAAATACCCCGACAGACCCCCGCGTCGCCGAGGCCTTTCTTCGCGCAAGTCTCGATTATCCCGGCAATCCGAATTCCAAGCATCCCGCCGGACAGGCCGCTGCAAAAGCACTTGCCGACGCGCGGGCGCATATTGCGGCGCTGCTTGGCGTATTGCCGGAGGAGCTGGTTTTCACCTCCGGTGCAACCGAAGCCAACAATCTCGCGCTGCTTGGCAGCACGGCAGCCAGGCGCCATGTCGGCCGCCACATCATCAGTACCGCGCTCGAACATCCTTCCGTCAGCGCAACCCTCAGCTATCTGCAGGAAGTCGGCTATGAAATCGATCTGCTCCCCATTCTGCCGAGCGGTTGCATCGATCTGAACGCACTCTCTTCCCTACTTCGGAAGGACACCTGCCTCGTGTCGCTCTCCGCAGTCGACAGCGAACTCGGCACTTTGCAGCCGCTCGCCGAGGCCGCCGCACTGATCCGGCGCTTCCCGGACTGCCACTTCCATGTGGATGCAACCCAAGCCATCGGCAAAGTCCCGGTCGATTTTTCCGCCGCCGACAGTGTGAGCTTTGCCCCGCATAAGTTTTACGGTCTGGTCGGCAGCGGTGTTCTATATAAGAAGAAAGGCATTCCGCTCTACCCCCAGCTTCACGGCGGAGAAAGCGATTCGCCTTACCGGAGCGGCACCCCGGCACTCGCCGAAATTTGCGCGCTGGAGACAGCGCTGGAGACAGCACTCGCCGAAGAAGCCGCCCGCTACGACCTTGTCGCCACGCACAACGCGTATCTCCGCGCGGCGCTCAAAGGGGAAGCGAAAGTTACCGTCAACAGCCCGGCGACTGCCGTTCCGCACATTCTGAATCTCAGCATCTCGGGACTTAGGGGCGCGGCCGTTCAGGCGGCACTCGCCCTGTCCGATATCTGCATCTCCGTGAAATCCGCCTGTTCCACAGATGCTCTGCCGAGCCGCGCTGTCTTTGCCGTGAGCCGCTCCCGGAAGAATGCGCTCGCCTCCTTCCGCCTGAGCCTAAGTCACCTGACCACCCGCGAGGAACTCGATGCCCTGCTCGAGGCACTCGCGCCTCTCCTGCATTGACCGCTTACCAGAAAGGACTACCATGGCACGAGAACTTCTGCCTTACCAGATTGCCGAGCGCAGCATCATCAAAAAATACAGAAAGCAGCTCTGGAACCCTTTTATTGCCGCCGTAAAGCGCTATGCCCTCGTGGAACCCGGCGATAAAATCGCGGTCTGCATCTCAGGCGGCAAGGATTCCATGCTGATGGCCAAGCTCTTCCAGGAACTGCACCGACACAGCGATGTTCCCTTCGAGGTCATCTACCTCGTGATGGATCCGGGCTACAACGAGATGAACCGCGCAAAGATTGAGAGCAACGCAAAGCTCTTGAATATCCCGATTACGATTTTCGAGACCGACATCTTTGATGTCGCGAACAATGCCGACGAGCACCCCTGTTATCTCTGTGCCCGCATGCGCCGCGGCCACCTCTACCGGAAGGCCAAGGACCTCGGCTGCAACAAAATTGCGCTCGGCCACCACTTAAACGATGTGATCGAGACCACCGTGATGGCGATGTTTTACAGTTCCCAGCTGCAGGGTATGATGCCGAAGCTGCACTCACAGAACTTTGAGGGGATGGAACTGATACGCCCGATGTACTGCATCCGTGAGGACGATATCATCGCATGGCGGCGTTACAATGAGCTCTCCTTCATCCAGTGCGCCTGCCGTTTCACCGAGAACTGCACCATCTGCGACAACGGCGGCGGCGGCAGCAAGCGCCAAGAAGTCAAGATTTTGCTGCGTCACTTAAAGCAGACCAACCCTGACATTGAAAAAAGCATTTTTAACGCGATTCACGCAGTCTGCACCGAAACCTTTCCGGGCATCCGAAAGAGCGACGGCGACCACAGTTTCCTCGAGGACTATGCAGCGAGACGCGGAGAATAAATACCGGAATCCCCCGCTGCGTGCAGTGAGGGATTCTTTTTTGAGTTATAGGACAAAAAGAGTGGGCTTCCTTGAACCAGTATGTTTGGAGGAAAACGTCATGACGCATGTTCTCTGTCCTTCTTGCGGCGGGTCTTATATGAAATACGGGCAGAACAAGCCCGGAACTTAGCGGCGCGCTGACCGGCTACGCAAGGATGATTACACCCGAGTTTACATTTGCGGAAAACAGATGAGGCTAAGCGCACAAAAAAGGAGTCCCCTCGCGGGAACTCCCTTCCGGTTTCTCGTATTGCGCCTGTGGCTTAGTCCACCTGGTACGGCAGCAGAGCGATGTGGCGTGCTCTCTTGATTGCGAGCGTGAGTGCTCTCTGGTGACGCGCGCAGTTTCCGGTAATGCGGCGCGGAAGAATCTTACCTCTCTCGGAGATGTACTTCTTCAGCGTTGCGACATCCTTATAGTCGATCGGCTTTGCGCCCTCTGCACAAAACACACAAACTTTTCTTCTTCTGCGCATGCCGCCCGGACGTCTGCTTCTCTGTCCTTCCGGTCTGTCACTTCTGTTAAAAGGCATGATCTTGTCCCCCTATCTCTTTAGTTAAACGGCAGTCCTTCGTCTTCGACGCCGTCCGGGATATTCATAAATCCCTCAGTGCTGGCGTTCTGCGGGCTCGGTCTTCTCTCCTCCGCATAGCCTGTCTGCGGGGCGCTGTTATAATTTCCGCTTCCGCCGTTGCCAGCGCCCTTGCTGTCGGCGAATTCCTGATCTTCCAAAATCACTTCGGTTGTATAAACTTTCTGGCCCTCGCGGTTCGTGTAACTGCCGGTCTGAATTCTGCCGGACACCAGCACGCGCATTCCCTGCCGGAAATACTTCTCCGCGAACTCCGCCGCCCGGTCAAAGGCAACACAGGGAATAAAATCCGCTGTCTGCTCGCCGTTGCTGTTTCCGCGTCTGCCTCTGCGGTCCACCGCAAGGGTGTAACGCGCAATCGCCATGGACTTCTCGCCGCTCGAATAGCGAACTTCCGGATCTCTCGTCAGTCTTCCCATCAAAACGACTTTGTTCATACAATCACTCTTTCTGAATTATTCTGCCGCTTCCTGTGCGGGCTGCTCGACAGCTTCGTCTCTGACGATCAGATATCTCACGACCGGCTCGAAAATGCGAAGGCTTGCTTCCAGCTCGTTCGGCGTGGACGCATCCTCGGACTCGAACTTGATGAAGTAGTAGAAGCCTTCCTTCATCTTCTGGATGTCGTAAGCAAATCTCTTCTTACCCCAGTCGTCGACGTTCGTCACAGTGCCGTTGAAGCGGGTGATGTAGCCCTGCGCCTTCTCCAGCGCCGCTGCCTTCTCCTCTTCCTCGAGCTTTCCGTTCAGAACAAGCGTCAATTCGTATTTGTTCATTTCGCTCTTCCTCCTTTTGGTCTCCGGCCTCCGGTCACGTCCGGAAGCAAGGATGTAATGTCACGGTATCTAAGTTTACCCGATTTTAAGCTGCTTTGCAAGTGCAAATGCTGTAAAAATCACGCTGGATGATTGTAAGATGAACTAGGACAATAAAAAAGAGCCGATGACGAACTCGTG
>ERZ773051.18-NODE-18-length-143786-cov-10.544726_pt1 | contig 143786 bp, 130 predicted proteins | sample MGYA00580631_ERZ773051 | MGnify/ENA primary metagenome ERZ773051 (study PRJEB29015, sample SAMEA2738137) | human oral metagenome | biome: human oral; feature: human-associated habitat; material: saliva | place: China | collected 2204 ... | reverse complement strand
AGCGAACCACAAGATTTCGACACATTATAAAGATACCCGGTAGAAGCACACAGGCGGTTGAGCAAGGTTTAAAAAAGCTCCGAGAGCTGTACGGAGAACGATTCAGCCAAGTTTTTCGCTCCATCACAAGTGATAATGGCAGTGAATTTGCTTCACTGCCACAGTTGCTTCCCACGATCCCCATATATTATGCCCATCCGTACTCCGCCTACGAACGCGGACTAAACGAAAAGCAGAACTCCTTGATTCGTCGGTTCTTGCAAAAGGGCCGTTCTTTTGATGACATTGCGGATGAGAAGATACAAGAGATACAGAACTGGATCAATCAACTCCCCCGAAAGTCCTTTCACTACAGTTCGCCGGAGGAATTATTTCAGACTGTCCTACTTGATCTTGCAATCTAGCAAATACTTTTTATTTGCGGAGCAGTTCCTCCGAATCGAGCACCAGCGTAAACGGTCCTTCGTTCACAAGCGCAATTTTCATGTCCGCGCCGAATACGCCCTCTTCCACCGTCTTGCCGATCCCTTCCCTGCGGCAAGTGTCGAGAAGATAGCGATAGAGTCGCTCCGCGTGTTCGGGCTTACCCGCCTTCACAAATGAGGGGCGATTTCCCTTCCGGCAATCCGCATAGAGCGTAAACTGCGAGATTAAGAGTACGCTGCCCCCGATCTCCGCGAGACTTAAATTTGTCTTGCCGTTCTCATCGGGGAAGATGCGAAGTCCCGCCACTTTCCTTAGCATGCGGTCGGCGGTCTCCTCGGTGTCGCTGTCCGAGATGCCGACCAGAATGAGATACCCTCTTTCGATTGCGCCGGTCACGCGCCCCTCGACCGTGCAGGACGCCTGACTCACACATTGCAGTACAAATCTCATAAGAACTGCATAACCTCCTCTTTTAAAGTCTCTCTGCGATCTCTGAGCAGTAAGAGCTGATTGTAGCGCGCATAGTCCGCGTGACCTGTCTCATCCGCAAAGGCGAGCACCGCGCTGTTTTCGTTGAGTTCGGTCAGGAAGAGTGCAAGCTCCTGTCCCTCGCCGAAGCCCTCCGCCATAAAACGGAGCGAGCGCGACAGTGCCTCTCCGGTCTCTGCCTCGCGCTGCTTTCTGGCCGCTTCGTCGGCCGTAAAAGCTGTGCGCAGCGCGGCAAAGGCATCTTTCGGCTCTGCCGCATCCGCCAAGGTCTCATAGTGCCGGAGCCTTGTGACAACTTCCGTGAGCTGCCGCTCCCGCGACGGCGACAGCGCCTCGGCCGCCTGCTCCCGCAATAATCGCTGCTCGGCCGCAAAGCATGCCTCCCGGAGTGCCTCTGTGACGGCTGTCTGCCCCACTGCCTCTGCGTCCCGGATTTCTTTCAGAATACGAAAGACCTCTTGCTGCACCCGGAAGTCCTCCTGCCACTTCCGGACGCGCTCCCCGATTGCCGAAGAGAGCAGCGCAATAAAGCTGAGCTTCTCATCAAAACCGGTCTTTTTGAGCCTTGCGGCATCCGCCTTCTCCCTGCCGCAGAGAATGCCCGCAATATCGTAGAGCGCTGCGTACTTCCGATACAGCAGGTAATAGCGGTAAAACTTATCCGCGATTTCCGCATCCTGCAAAAAGGAAGCGGTGAAATCTCCGCTCACGTCGAGTTGAAGCGCCTCATAGGCCTTCAGCGAATCCGAGAGATCCTCCCAGCCGCGCGCAGTCACAAAGCGCTTGCCCGTCTCGCCCGCGCGCACAAAGAAGAAAGCCTCGGGCTCAAGTTCCAGGAAGGCGAGAACCGCGCCGTGCATGCCGCGCTCTAAGGCGTAGTGCTTCCAGACCGCAAAATCCGCCGTCACGCGAAGTTCGCGCACGCGATCCTTGGTCACCACGTCAAAGTCTCGCACCGCGCGGTTATACTCGGGCGGGTTGCCCGCGGTCACAATGACCCAGCCGTCCGGCACGCGGTGGGTACCGAAGGTCTTGTACTGGAGAAACTGCAACATGGTCGGCGCAAGCGTCTCCGAAACCGTGTTGATCTCGTCGAGGAATAAAATTCCCTCCCGCTTGCCGCTCTTCTCCATCATCTCATAGACCGAGGCCACAATCTCGCTCATCGTGTAGTTTGTGGTCTTTTGCGGTCTGCCGTCAAAAAACTGCTCGGTCACAACCGGAAGGCCGATGGCGCTCTGGCGCGTGTGATGAGAAATGGTATAGGAGACGAGCGCGAGTCCCTTCTCCTCGGCGAGCTGGCGCATAATCGCAGTCTTGCCGACGCCGGGTGCGCCCATCAGGAGAAGGGGGCGCTGCCGCTCCCTGGGAATCCGATAGTGCCCGCTCTCATCCTTCCACAAATAGGCATCGATTGCGCGGGAAATTTCCTCTTTTGCCTCTTGAATGTTCACGCCTTCTTCTCCTCCAGATATGCCTTGAGCGCCCAGGCGGGAACACGTTGTTCCACGCTCTCCTCGCGCCCCGGAAATACAAAGACGGTCTGGTAGGGGGTTGCCCGTTCCGGAAACTGTCCCTCTCCGTCCGTAAAATAAAATACACCGCGAAGCCCCGACAAGGCCCCCTGTGCCGTCAGTTCCTCCAGATAGCGAAACAGCGGACGAAAATCCGTGCCGCCGCCGCCCGATAGCTGCAGGCTGTCCCGCGCGGCCTCAAGTTCGCCGAGGCTATGGCAGCGCCTGTCCTGCCTGACAGCCTCATCGCACTGAATCAGATGAATTTTCGCATCGCGGAAAAAGGCCTGCTCTTCGCGAAAGATACCCAAAGTCTCCGCAAAAAACTGCTCCACATCTCCGTGCTGGGTCGAGGCCGAAGTGTCGATGGCGATGACCAGCGCTGCAATGCGCCGCTCCTCGCGGTACTCGTTTTCCTCAATCAGGGGCATATTGCCGTAGTGCTCCATGCCGTAGTAGTAGAACCCGTAGTCAAAGGCGTCCGGGTCGATCTCCATAACCTCCCGCTCAACCGCAAAGCGGCGCAGGATTTCCCCGTAGGAGAGCCGCGCTTCTCCCTGCACGCGAAGGGTGCGGAGAAAGCTCTCCGCGCCCTTGCCCGCCTCTTTTCCGGCGGCAAGGAGCATTTTTTCGACATGTTCCGCCGCATCCTCCCAGCGCTTCTCCTCGGCCGGCAGAGACTTTTCCTCTGTCTTCGGCGGCTTGGTCTCCGGATTTTTCCAGAGACTGTGGTCGCAACGCCAAAAGGTTTTCCGAAGTTCTTCCCGCTCGTCGTAACTTAAGTCCATGCCCTGTAAACTGCGGTAGATGCGCTCCGCTGTCATGATGCGGCTCTCCGCAAGAAAGCGCTCATACCAGGCGCGCCGCGTATCGCTCTCTGTCTCTCTTAGGATGTCTTCATCCAGAGAGTCCGCGAGGTACTCGACCGCGACATCCGCCGCGAGGTCCCAGTTTTCCCTGTCCGCCGCAGCCGCCGGCACATGGTAGACATGGCGGAAGATGCAATGCAAAAAGAGGTGAAAGCAGGTCCGCCGTAGCGCCCTCGGATTGTCGACAAAGCACTGCAACAGGTAGCGCGGCTGGTAGGCGACCGCACTTCCGTCCGTTCCTATATTTTGAATGCGCAGATCCATCTGCGGGCGAAGCAGAAAGAAGGCACTGCGAAGAAACGGCAGCGCGAGGCTCAATTCCGTGACGGTATAATTCCATATCTTTTCGCCTGCCGCCGTAAGCGCTTCGCGATTGCCGCTCATGTCTCCTCCTCTCTCAGAGCGAAAAATCCGTGCTCTGCCTTTGTTCCCTGCCCTGCATGAGTTCGGCGCAGAGTTCCGGGAGCTTCGCCTTTCCCGCCTCATGAAGCGCATAGCGCCGCGCTTCTTCGGAGAGAAGTTGCTCTCGCCTGAGCCAAGTCAGCAGCGCTATGAGGCGTGCCCTGTCATGACTTGCCTCCCAGTCCCGGAAGGCGAGCTCTGCCGCGGTCTCGCTCTCGGCCGCGAGATAGTCCCTGTACGCTTTGCGCCGCACTTCGGCGAGCCGATAGGGGGAACGGAGGCGCCCGATTGCAATGCGGCAGGCAACTTCCCGCTCCGCCGCCGCGGCCCGTTCAAACTGGCGGTCATACTGGAAAAAATCGATTTCCCGCCGTGTCACACACTCCCGGAAGGCGTAGCCGCAGCCCTCAATCCGCGGGTGAATCGCGCGCGCCATGGTGTCTTCATCGAACTCATTTTGAAATGACGGAAAGTAGAGTTCCGCCTCGCCGTCAGAGAGTTTCAGTTCGCAGCGAAACGCCGGTTCCGGCTCCGAGAGCAGCGCGCGGAGCGCATAAAAATTGCCCTGCGGCGCGGCGTAGTGCACGCTCTGCAGGGCATCACAGGCACGAAACACCGCATCGCCGACTTCGGTCAGCGTCTCGGAGAGCGAGACGCTGATTAGATCCGGCATGCCGTAACAGGCAAAATCGCCGATTTCCGCAATCCCGGGCGCGAAGTCAAGCGTTCTAACGCCGGAAAGCTCCCGAAAAGCCCCGCGCGCGACGCGACGGACAGCCGCACCGTCCCGGCTGTCAGGCACCGTGAGCGCTACTCCGGCGTCCCGCACTCCCGAGAGCACTAAGCTGCCGTCCGGTGCTGTCTCAAAGAGAAACATTCGCCTCAGCGCTCCGTAAAGTCCGCGATATTACCGGCTGCGTCCAGGGTGAAGCTGCCGTCCAGAGAAATCCACTGTTCTCTTTCGTTGTAACCGCCCCGGAAACCCTCTCTCTGCCCGTTTCCGGCTGCCGTCAGGTACTGCTCCGCCGTGAGCGTCTTGTCGCCCGCATGAATCGCCGCATCCTTATTGATTCGCACCTTGCCGGTATAGTAGAGTGCCGCGCTCTCATCGGCAATGTAATACGCTTTTTTCCCCTTCGGCGCGACATGCCGAAGCGACATCTCTTCTTCGGTCGCAAATCCCGTCCGAGAAAAGACCCGCGTACCGTCCTCCCGCACTGCCGTGAGCACATAGCTCTTTCCGTCGAGCGGGAACGTATCGCCGACCGCCAGGCTCTCAACCGCCTCCGCATTGTATTTGACCGCCGCGTAGAGCGAGACAAAGTCGAGCGCATAGTAGCTTCCGCAGTCCGAAACGACCGTCAGCGGTCGCCCGTTGTCGTCCTGTCTGCTCTTTAAAAACGGCGCTCTGTTCCGATAGGCCTCGGTCAAAGCCTCGTAGGAAAAGGTCCCCGCGCCGTTTGTGCCGCTCCCGGTTCCCACAAACTGTGACAGGTTCTGATTCGCCGCCGCCTTTTCGCTCCGCGCATTGACGCGATAGCGATCCGGCACAAAAACCTTGTCGGATGCCACGGTTCTCTTGCCGCGGGTTATGGTCGCAGCCTCCGCTGCCTGCGGGAGCGCGGTCACAAGAATTGCCGCTGCCGCCAAAAAAGTAATCGCTCGTCTGACTTTCATCGTCCTATCCTCCGCTGATTCTATTTTAGCTTTTCTCCCCCGCAAAGCCAAATGAAACTTATGCTTCTCTCTCCCCCGCGAGCTCACGCACCACTTCGCCCGCGAGTATCAGTCCCGCAACCGCCGGGACAAAGGCCGTGCTGCCCGGGATATCCCGGCGCTCGGTGCACTTCCGCTCGGTGCCGGGCGGACACACACAGTGATTCCGGCAGCTGATGCTCGGATCCTCCAGGGGTCTGACCGGTGCTTCGGTCGAGTAGACCACCTTACACTTCCGGACGCCCCGCTTCTTTAACTCGCGGCGCATGACGCGCGCCAGCGGGTCCACACTGGTCTTATAAATATCCGCAATTGCAAACTTGGTCGGGTCCAGCTTATTGCCCGCGCCCATGCAGCTGATGATTTTGGTATTCGCCTCTCTTGCCTGCAAAATGAGCTGAATCTTGCCGGTCACGGTGTCAATCGCATCGACCACATAGTCGTAATCGCGAAAGTCAAAGTGATCCGCAGTCTCCGGCAGATAAAACATGCGATGCATGGTCACGCGGCAGTCCGGATTGATTTCCGCCACTCTCGCCGCCGCGACCTCAACCTTATATTTGCCGACGGTCGAACGCAGAGCGAGTATCTGGCGGTTTAAATTCGTGAGACAGACCTTGTCGTCATCGATTAAGTCCAGTGCGCCGACACCGCTCCGCGCGAGTGCCTCCGCGACATAGCCGCCCACGCCGCCGAGTCCGAAAATCGCGACGCGGGAAGCCTTGAGTCTCTCCATCGCCGGGACACCGAGCAAGAGCTGGGTTCTCGAAAACTGATTCAGCATGTTGCCTCCGTGAGTCTGCCTGTGAGTGCCGAGGCCGCCGCACTCTTCGGGGAAGCGAGATAAATCTCGACCTTGGAACTCCCCATTCTGCCGAGGAAGTTTCGATTGTTGGTCGCAACCACGCGCTCTCCGTCCGAGAGAATGCCGCCGGTTCGCCCGCAGCAGAGTCCGCAAGACGGGTGGGTAATCATGGCGCCCGCCGCCGAGAGAATCGCCAAGGTGCCGTTTGCCTCTGCCTCTTCCCAGATTTTCCGGGAGGCCGGCGTCACGATGAGTTTCACAAAGGGCGCAATGTGCTTGCCCTTCAGAATCTCTGCGGCCGCCATCAAGTCCTCAAGCCGTCCGTTTGTGCAGGAGCCGAGGAATACCTGGTCGATGGCCACGGGTTCCAGGTCGCGAATCGCTGCGACATGGTCCACATTCGAGGGCAGCGCCATGACGGGCACAAAGTCCTCGGCGCGGTACCGGAGTACACGCGCGCAGGGCGCGTCCGCATCGCCCGCCAAGGCGCGCTCTGCTTCCGTGAGCTCGATGCCGAGGTATTCCGCAGTCTTCTCATCCGGCGCAAAGAGCGCGCACTTTGCCCCCGCCTCAATGCCCATATTTGCCATGGTCATGCGGGAGGAAAGGCTCATTGCTCTGACCGTGTCACCGGTGAACTCGAGCGCGCAGTAGGTTGCACCCGCGGCCGTCAAGTCGCCGATGATGCGCAGAATCACATCCTTCGACATCACGTTTTCCGGGAGCTCGCCGTTAATCTCAATCCGTATGGTCTCCGGCACGCGGAGCCAGATTTCTCCGGTGCCGAGCACCGCCGCCATCTCCGTATAGCCGATGCCGGTCGAAAACGCGCCGACACAGCCGTAGGTCGTCGTGTGACTATCCGTTCCGAAGACCAGGTCACCCGGCTTTACATAGCCCGCCTCGGTCATGAGCTGGTGGCAGATGCCGTCGCTCCGGTGCAGGTTCGGAATTCCGTACTTCGCCGCAAAGTCATTCGAGAGCTTGTAGGCGCGGATATCGTCGACCTGACTTGCCGGCACCAGATGGTCGCAGATAATCACGACCTTCTCGGGATCCCAGAGCTTTTGAAAGCCCATCTCTTCAAATTTGGCCGCGATGAAGGGCATCATGATGTCGTCCAGCATCACGCGGTCCGCGCCGACTGTCACAATGTCGCCGGGCTTCACCGCGTGCCCGACCTTTGCGGCAATCAGCTTTTCAATCATTGTCATTTTCATCTCAGTTAAGCCCATTTCTCTTCCGCATCGCCTTGACCAGTCCGCCCGCATTCAAAATCTCCATGAGATTCTCGGGCAGTGCCGCGATTTTATAGTCCTTGCCGTTTGCGTGTATTTTTTCGCCGACCGTCACCGAAATCGTGTCTCCCTCGCGCACTTCATCCGAGAGCTCTCGGCACTCGATTAAGAGAAGGCCGTTGTTAATCGCATTCCGAAAGAAGATGCGCGCAAAACTCTTTGCGATGACCGCGCGCACGCCGAGCGCCTTCACGACTTCCGGGGCCTGCTCGCGCGAGGAGCCGCAGCCAAAGTTCTCGCCGCCGACAATGATATCGCCCGGCGCTATTTTGCCTGCGAGCTCGGGGCGGAGCGGCGAAAACGCATAGGGCTTCATCTCCGCAATGGTCGGAAAGACCAGATATTCCGTCGGGAGTATGATGTCGGTGTCGATATCATCTCCGAGCTTCCAAACTTTTCCCTGAAATTCTTCCATCTGCCGCCTCACTTTGTCAAACTCTCTGCCGTGCAGATTTCGCCCTTCACAGCACTCGCCGTGACCGTCGCCGCACTCGCAAGGTACACGTAAGAATCCTTGTGGCCGGAGCGCCCCTTAAAGTTTCTGGTTCCCGTGCTGATCAGGGTCTCGCCCTCACCGATGACGCCCTGGCAGGAACCCCAGCAGACCGAACAGTTCGGGTTCATCACAATGGCCCCCGCGTCCATAAAGATTTTCAGGAGACCCTCGCGGAGCGCCTCTTCATAGACCGCGCGGCTCGCCGGAACCACGAGAAAGCGCACGCTGTCCGCAACCTTTCTGCCGCGGAGCAGTTCCGCGCCTACGCGAAGATCCTCGATTCTGCCGTTGTTGCAGGAGCCGAGGAAGGCCTCGTCAATGGGAATGCCGTTGCATTCCTCCGCCGGGACTACATTGTCCACAAAATGCGGCTTTGCGACAATCGGGCGAATTTCCGAGAGATTGATTTCAAACACCTCTTCATACTCCGCATCCTTGTCCGGATTCAGGACAGCGACCGGCTCTCTGCCGTGCTCTTTCAGGTAGTCGAGCGTCTTCGCATCCACCTCGCAGAGACCGGTCTTTGCCCCCGCCTCCACGCAGAGATTGCAGAGCGCAATGCGGTCGGCAATGCTGAGCGAAGCGAGTCCCTCGCCGCCAAACTCCATGGCCTTATAATTCGCGCCGTTTGCGCCGATCTTGCCGATCATCGTGAGAATCAGGTCGCGCGCGTAGACACCCTGCGGCAAACTGCCGCGGAGCTCAAAACGCAGGGTCTTCGGGACCAGCACCCAGCTCTGTCCCGTGACCATCGCATAGAGATAGTCGGTGCAGCCGACACCGGTTCCGAACGCGCCGAGCGCGCCGTAGGCACAGGTATGGGAGTCCGCGCCAAAAATAAACTGTCCGGGGGACACATATTTTTCGAGCATAATCTGGTGACAGACACCCTCGCCCTCATAGAACGCAATGCCGTTTGCCCGCGCAAAATCGCGCATTTTCTTATGCGAGGCTGCTGTCTTCACCGAATCTGCCGGAACATTGTGGTCGACAATCCAGACCAGCTTGTCCTTATCCGCAATGCGCGGGTGCTTTAAGTTCTCGTACATGCCGATGGTGAGATGGGTCGTGCCGTCGTTTGACATCATATAGTCGAGCGTGACCGTCTCGATATCACCCGCGTGCACCTTGGTCTTTCCCGCCGCGCGCGCAATGATCTTCTCCGCCATAGTCATAGCCATTATGCTTCCTCCCGGTTCAGCGCCGCAATGAGACCGCCCTGGTCCAGAATTGCCTGCATCTTCGGCGGCAGTTTCGTACAGCGATAGTTCTGTCCGTTCACACACACCGTGCCGCTTTCCATGTCGAGCGAGAGCTCCTCGCCCGGCTTTACCTTGTCAATCAGTCCCTCGCAGACAATGACCGGCAGCCCGATATTAATCGCATTCCGGAAGAAGATGCGCGCAAAGCTGTTGGCAAACACGGCGCGCACGCCGAGCGCCTTTAAGACAGCCGGTGCCTGCTCTCTCGATGAGCCGCAGCCGAAATTGTCGCGTGCCACCACAAAGTCCCCCTCTCTGACCGCCGACGCAAAGTTCTCGTCCAGGGACTCAAAGCAATGCGGTGCCATTTCCTCGACACTCGGGTACAGGAGGTATTGCGACGCGATGATCTGATCTGTGTCCACGTCGTTGCCAAAACAAAATATCTTTCCCATGCAACTCCTCTTCCGTTTTTTTCCGCCTATTTTAACATAGCTTTTCTATAGGTTCAAACCCTTGCCCATTCGTGATAAAATATTCACATTGAAAAAGGAGGATTTTTATGTGCGGAATTGTTGGATACGTCGGCAGCAGGCAGGCTGCCCCCATTTTGCTGGAGGGCTTGGAGAAGCTGGAATACCGCGGCTATGACTCCGCCGGCATTGCTGTCCGCGATGGCGACAAAGAACCGGTTGTTGTCAAAGCCAAGGGACGGCTCCGCGTCCTCGCTGATAAGACCGACAACGGCCATGCGCTGAAGGGGTGCTGCGGCATCGGACATACGCGCTGGGCGACCCACGGCGTCCCCTCGGAGACCAATGCGCACCCGCATGTCTCGGAAGACGGCTCCGTGCTCGCAGTCCACAACGGCATCTTTGAGAACTATCTGGAAATCCGGGAAAAGCTCGCGCGCCACGACTACCACTTCTACTCGCAGACCGACACCGAGGCGATTGTGAATCTCATCGATTACTACTATAAGAAGTACAAGATGGGCCCGATCGATGCGATTGCGAAGACCCTGGTCCGCGTCCGCGGCAGCTATGCGCTCGCAATCATGTTCCGCGACTACCCGGAACAGGTGTACCTCGCCAGAAAGGATAACCCCCTGATTGTGGGACTCGGTGAGGGTGAGAACTTCATCGCCTCGGATCCGTCCGCCTGCTTAAAGTACACCCGCCGCGTCTGCTACATCGACAACTTTGAGATGGGCCGCGTGACCAAGGACAGTGTCACCTTCTACGACTTGAACGGCGATGTCGTCGAGAAGACACCGGTGCTGATCGATTGGGATGAGACCGCAGCCGAAAAGGGCGGCTATGAGCACTTCATGATGAAGGAAATTCACGAGCAGCCGAAGGCTATTGCCGACACCTTCCGCGCCTACTTAAGCGACGAGACCGACGGGAAGAAGCTCGACTACCGCGTGGACCTCGCAAAGCTCGGTCTGACGGATGAACTGATTCTAAGCTTCAGCGGCGTCACGATTATCGGTTGCGGCTCTGCTTACCATGTCGGCGCGACGGCGCAGTATGTGATTGAAGATCTCGCAAAGCTCCCGGTCCGCATCGAGTTCGCCTCGGAATACCGCTATCGCCACCCGGTGATCGACCCGAACAACCTGGTCGTCGTGATCAGCCAGTCGGGTGAAACCGCGGACACGCTCGCGGCGATGCGCGAGGCCAAAGAGCAGGGCTTAAAGACCCTCGCGATTGTCAACGTGATCGGCTCCGTCATTGCCCGCGAGGCGGATTTTGTGCTCTACACCTATGCGGGGCCGGAGATTTCGGTCGCGACGACCAAGGCCTACTCGACCCAGCTGATCGGTGTCTACCTGCTCGCAATCTGCCTCGGCAAGGCGCGCGGCCTGATTGACGAGCGCGAAGAGCAGCGCCTGCTCGCCGAGATTGCTGCCCTGCCCGAAAAGGTGCAGCGCATCATCGACGACAAGGAGCGGCTCCAGTGGTTCGCCGCGAAGTTCAGCAACGCAAAGGATGTCTTCTTCATCGGCCGCGGCATCGACTACGCCATCTGCATGGAAGGCAGCCTCAAGATGAAGGAAATCAGCTATATTCACTCCGAAGCCTATGCGGCAGGCGAGTTAAAGCACGGCACCATCAGCCTGATTGAGGACGGCACCCTTGTAATCGGCGTGCTCACCCAGTCCGAGCTCTATGAGAAGACGCTCTCGAATCTCGTCGAGGTGAAGAGCCGCGGCGCTTACCTGATGGGTCTCACGACCTCGGGGAACTACGACATTGAGGACACGGTGAACTTCGCGTTCTTCCTCCCGAAGACCGACGAACACTTTGCGGACAGCCTCGCAGTGGTTCCGCTCCAGCTCCTCGGCTACTATCTCGCAGTCTCGAAGGGGCTCGATGTCGACAAGCCGAGAAATCTCGCAAAGTCCGTGACCGTCGAATGAGCCTGAAACTCGAGGCGATTCACCATGTCGCCGTCATCGGAACGGACTATGTGCGCAGCAGACATTTTTACGCGGAACTTCTGGGACTCCCCGTGATTCGTGAACACCGGCGCGAGGCAGAGGGCGATTGGAAAATCGACCTGCAACTCGGCGATGCCGAACTGGAGCTCTTTATAAAGCCCGACGCACCGCCGCGCCAAAGTTACCCGGAAGCACAGGGGCTTCGCCATCTCGCCTTTCGGGTCGCCTCGGTCGCCGAGACTGCCGAGGAACTGAAACAAGCCGGCGTCCGCGTGGAGCCCCTCCGCACCGATACTTACACCGGCAAAGCGATGTGTTTCTTCTTTGACCCGGACGGGCTTCCGCTCGAGCTCCATGAATGAGCAGGCGGAAAAGCCGAAAACCGGACAACAAAAAAGCGGCTCGCGCCGCTTTTTTGTTATTTCAATTACTGAATCAGGTGACCCTGCATGTTGCCCGCCTGGGTCTCAAAGTGATACTCGACACCGTTGATTGTCAGCGTGCCGGTGACCATTCTGCCCTGCGTTCCGTCCGAAACCGGATTCAGATAGTACTTGCCGGTATTGTCCTGGTACCAGCCGGTCTGCATCCAGCCGTCGCTGTCGAAGAAGTACCAGTCGGTGCGGCCGTTGTAGCTGAGCTTCGCCCAGTTCGTCGCATAGCCGCCGTTCGAATAGCGATACCACCAGCGGCTGCCGGACTGTACCCACGCGCCCGCACCGGTCTGCGGTGCCGCGCTGTTCGTCCAGACACCTTTCGAGCCGATACGGCCGCCGGAGGAACGTGCGCCTCTGCCGCCGCCACCGCCGCCGCCTGCAATGCCGCTGCCCGCAGACGGGGTCGCAACGGAAGAGGTTGCAAAGGTAGACGAAACACTCGTCGAACTTCCGGGTGCTGCGATGGCAGCGCCTGCAGCGACAATCGAAACCGCTGCGGTCAGAGCGAATGCAAAAATCTCTTTTCTCATTTCCACTCTCCTTATTTGTTTTGAGGCTTAAGAAATACTTAAGCAATCCACAAGCATTTACTAAGACTTATACTGGTCAAAGTACGAATTGTCAAGGCTTTCCGGGGATTTTCCGCGCGAATTCGCGGAATTGTGCACTTTTTCGCGTGCCCTCACCGGAAAGCACTGTCCGAGCCTTGCACCATCAAAGAAAACTTACTATGCTTTAAGAACGAACGATTCTGTCTCACTCGCAGAAGAAAGGATTCCTCATGCAGAACCACACAACTCCCACCAGGCGTCAGGTCTCCGACACCATGCTGCTCACCGCCTTTCTCACATTCAGCGGCGGCTTTCAGGACGCCTATACCTACATTGTCCGCAATCATGTCTTTGCGAATGCGCAGACCGGCAACATTGTCCTGATGTCGACCAAGTTTCTTGCGGGCGATTTCAGCGGCGGCATCCGCTATCTCTTCCCGCTCTTCGCCTTTGCCGGCGGCATTTTCGCGGCGGAACAGTTTGAGGCCAGATTTAAACAGGCGCGCCGCCTGCACTGGCGGCAGAGTATCCTGCTGCTCGAAATTCTGCTGCTCAGCATTGTAGGGTTTCTGGGAGAGGAATGGAATTTGCAGGCCAATATGCTGGTCTCCTTTGCCTGCGCCATGCAGGTACAGTCCTTCCGGAAAGTAAACGGCAATGCCTATGCGAGCACCATGTGTATCGGCAATCTTAGAAGCGGCACGGCTGCCGTCTCCGGTTATCTCCGCAGCAAGAAAAAAGAGCAGCTGGAGCGCGCCCTCTACTACTTCGGCATCATCCTGATTTTCGGTCTCGGCGCCGGTGTCGGCGGTAATTTGTCCCCGATCTTCGGCATCAGAGCTATTTTATTCTGTCCCGTGCTTCTGATTATCGGCGTCGTGCTGATGATTGCGGAGGAGCGCTGAGAGACGCAGCAGGAGCAAAACGAACAGGAAAAGTGTCGCGCACATGCCGGATAGCGATACATTCAGCCGAAGTGCCGCCACGGTGCCGAGCACCGCAACCGCGGCGCCGATTGCTAAAGTGAGAAACAGCATCTCGCCGAGACTTCGCGCGAGCAGACTCGCCGCGGCCGCGGCTGCGACAAAAAAGGCAATCGAGAGCACTGCGCCGACACTTTGAAACGCAACCACCGCACTAAACGCGCTCAGCGTGAGCAATGCATAGAAAATTCGCTGAAGCGGCAGACCGAGCAGGGTTGCATAAGAGGGGTCAAAGCAGGCATAGCAAAGCGGCCGGAAGCAGAGACCCGTGAAGGCCAAGTTTACCGCAAAGAGCAGCAAATTGAAGAGTACCGCGCGCGGCAAGCCAAAACTCCGCAAAAAAGGCGCAAACAGCGGATTTCCCATCAGAATGAGTTCCGTGTCGAGGTGCACATTCCGAAAACAGCGTGTCACCAGGATGACGCCGAGCGCAAAGAAGACCGGAAAGACCAGACCGAGCGCCTCATCCCGCGCGATATTGCAGCGCAGTGCAATCCATTCGGTGAGAAGGATGCTAAAGAGTCCGAAGAGTGCCGCCGAGACAATGAGAACCGGCGAATTCAAATCCCGCACAAAGAAAAAGCCGAGCGCTATGCCGAGCAACACTGCGTGGCTTATCGCATCCGCCGTCATCGAGAGGCGGCGAAGCACCAGAAAGCAGCCCGGAACGCCGAGGCAGAGCGAGGTGCTGAGCAGCACCAAAATGATGTCCCTCATCCTCTCTCCTTTCCGAGGCGGAATAAAAATGCCGCTAATGTAAATACCCCCATGCAGACAATGATCATAGGACCGGTCGAAATCCCGGCTATCCCTGTACTCACGGCGCAGCCGAGCAGCGCACTGCACACCGCCATCAGCGCGGCGAGTCCGAGCACCGCGGGAAGGGTCTTTGCGCACTGCGAGGCCGCGACACAGGGCAACAGCAAAAAGGCCGAAATCAGCACCGCGCCGACCGTCCGTATGCCGAGGGCAATGACCGCGACCGTCAGAAACAGCATAACCGCACCCATGAGCCGCTCCGAAATGCCGAGTGAGGCCGCATACCCCAGATCGAAACTCGAATACTGCAAGGGCCTGCGAAAGAACAGCAGGAGAATCGAGAGCAGCACCGCACCGCAAAGCAGAAGCAGCACATCTCGTTTCGTCATAAAGGCCGCCGAGCCGAAGATATAGACGCGGAGTCCCGACTGTGAGGCATTCCGAAACGCGGGATTACCCTGAATAAAGGTCTTTAATACCATGCCGAGGCCGAACATCCCGGCGAGCACTGTCGCGAGCACGGCATCCAGCGCGAGTTTTTTTTCACCCTGCAGCCAGAGGATCAGGGCATAGGAAACCGCGGCACTCACGGCCGCACCGAGGCAGAGAATCAGCGGATTCCTTGTCCGGAACAGCATAAAAAAGAGCACCACGCCCGGATAAGAAGCGTGTCCCAGCGCATCACCGATTAAACTCTGCCCCCGGTATACGCTGAAGCAGCCGATCACCGCGGCAATCGCCGCGAGGAGAGCTGCGCCGCTCGCGACCACCCAAAAATCGTAGGAAAGTAATACACGCATCACAACCACTTCTCCGCTTGAAACACCTCACCGTAACAGCGTCGCATGGCTTCGCTCACCACAACCTCCCGCGCTTCTCCGACCGCCTGTACCGTGCCGCCGTCGAGAAGCACTGCGCGGTCAAAATAGCGCGTAATCGTGTGGACATCATGGTGCACGGCGACTACGCTCTTCCCCGCGCCGACAAGCGCCTCCAGTTTTTCCATGATGGCGCGCTCGCTCCGGTAATCCACGCCGGCAAGTGGCTCATCGAGAAAAAACAAATCCGCATTCTGCACCAGAGCGCGCGCCAAAAAGACGCGCTTTTTTTGACCGCCCGAGAGCTCTGAAATCTGTCGCTTCCTTAGATCCGTGAGTCCCAATTCTTCGAGTGCCTGTTCCACCCGCTCCCGCTCTGCCTTTCCGGGCTTCCGAAACCAGCCGAGTGAAAAGAAGAGCCCCATCTCCGCGACACCCTCCACGGTAATCGGAAAATTCCAGTTTACCTCCGCGCTCTGCGGCATATAGGCGATGCGCGACCTGACCTTTTTAAGCGGCTCTCCGAAAATCTCCACTGTTCCGCTCTTTGGCTTCAAAAAACCGAGCATGGTCTTTAAGAGCGTGGACTTTCCCGCGCCGTTCGGACCGATTAAGGCAATTCTCTCTCCCGCGGGCAGAGAAAAAGCGACGTCCCGCAGCACCGTCCGCTTTCCGTACCCTGCAGACAGTTGATGCACTGCGACCGCCGCCATCTCTTCGTTCATTCTTTTCTCCTTGCGCTTATTTCAGATGCGCCGCAATCAATTTCACATTGTGTTCCACCATCGTGATATAGGTGTCGCCGTCCTCGCCCTTTTGCGCGAGCGAATCGCTGTAGAGCTCATCGCTTCCGCCGCTCACCACTTCGACCGCAAAACCGCGCGCCGCACAGCTCTCCTTCAGCTTTTCCATCCGCGCCGGGTCCGTCGTGGACTCCGCAAAGATTGCCTTAATCTTGTGTGCGACAATGAAGTCCGCCGTCTCCGCCATATCATTGGTTGAGAGCTCCGCATCCGTACTGACACCCTGGGGCGCCTTCACTTCCATGCCGTAGCGCCTCGAAAAATAATGGAAAGCATCGTGCGGTGTGACCAGAATGCGACTCTCCGCCGGGATTTCCGCAAGCGTTGTGCGAATCTCCGCATCCAAAGCCTCAAGTTTTTCTTGGTATGCCTTGAGGTTTGCCTGAATCTCTTTTTCATGCGCCGGGATCTTCTCGATCAGCGCCTTGGCTGCCTCGTCGCAGGCCTTCTCGTAGAGCTTCACATCGAACCAGAAGTGCGGATCCGCCGCATTCGCCGCGAGTCCCATGCTGCTGTCCGCAGACAAAATATCATTCTGATCAAAAGAAGCCGTGACCGCATGACCGTTGACCGCCTCCAGGAGCTCTGTCATGTGTCCCTCAAAATGAAGACCGTGGTAGAGGACAAGATCTGCACTCTTAAACTTCTCCCTGTCCTCCGGCTTTGCCTCATAGCTGTGCGGATCCTCGCCCGCCGGGATGACCAGTGCAATATCGGTATAGTCGCCCGCAAGCTGTTCCGTCATATCCTGCAGGAAGGTCGTCGTAACCGTCACCTTGAGCTTCCCGCTCTCCGCCTTGCTCTCCGCCGTCTGCCCCTTCTGCCCGCAGGCCCCAAGTGCCAGCAACGCGAGAAACGCAAGTCCGAACTTCCGCAACTTTCTCTGAATCACCTGCACACTGTTCACAATTCTTCCCTCCGTCTGGTTATTGATTAGTTTAAACTAATCTCTTTAATATAAAGATAGCATAGACTAACTTAATTCACAAGACTTTTCCGAATTATTTTTAACAGAAACAAGAGAAGGCTTTCCGTGGGAAAAGCCTTCTCTTGTTTCGCTTGTAACAATTGAGAACAGCCGATGCTGAAAAGACAGGCACAAGCCGCGCGCAAAGCTCGAACAAGCTCCCGGTCGCTTTGTCTGCGTTTTGGCTGCCTCCGAATGTGCAGCACTCAGCGTTGCACAACGCTTCCCTCCGCCGGGAAAGGATCATCCGGGAAGCGAATCGAACGGAACTTTCCGCTAAGTGCCGCATAGAGTTCTAAGAGTTGCAGTGCTTCCCCGGTATTGCCATCATAGTAGCCAATGCGCGCGTCCACCTTCCAAGGCTCAATGCGATGCCAAGACTGGAACCAACACCCCTGTTCTTCGCCGAGATCCGTAAACTGCCCTAACAGATAACGCCCGCTCCGCTCTGCGAGTTCAAGATACTTTTGCTCTTCAGTTGCGAGATAAAAGCCCGTCAACACATTTAACAACGAAGCCGTTCCGCAGCACATACAGATTACATTCCAGTAGCCTTTGAAGTGGACCTCCGGTGCGCCTGCCGCGACAATGCCGTCTATCATGTGCACGGCAAAGTCTCCGTATGCCTCGGGCGGTTTGCGTTCTGTCTCTTTGATTCTCGAGAGGAGGTAAAAGAGTCTCACCGTCCCCGCAAAACCGTTACACAAGCCAAGGAAGTATATCTGCTCGGGATTCGGGAGACAGAATGGTGTCAGAACCTTCTCTCCCTCTCGGATACAAATTCTTTCTATATAAGCTGCACCTCGCTCCGCTGCTTCGAGGAAGGCAGGCTCACCGGTTTCCTCAAAGAAACGCCCCAGCACATAAGCCGTCCCTGCCGTCCCGTAAAAGAAGTTCGGCATCTCACCACCGTCATCGATGCCAATGTTCGGTACCGTGATGGTACGCCACTTGTAAGCGCCGTCCTCTGTTTCAATCGCCTGTTCAAGTAAACGCCTCGCCGCGCGGATTGCACACTCTCTCCAGTCCTCTCGTCCAAAAGCCTTTGCCTCATAGAGCAGATAGAGGGCAATGCCCGCGTCGTAGGAAATTCCGCCCGGCTCACCGAGCCATTCAACGCCTTCTCCGACCCGCCTCGCGAGCCCTGCAATCTTCTCCGTTTCCGCGACTGCAAAATCCAAGTATTTCTGTTTACTCGTTGCCTTCCCAAGTTCGGTGAACACAAAGCTTAAGCCCGCCGTCCCGCTGATCGGACCTATCTCGGAGCCCGGAACCCCCATATCGGTCTGCATCTTGCGCCCCTCGTCAAAGTTTGCCAAGAGATAATCCGCGGCGCGGCAAGCATCTTCTCGCCAGGAGACATCCCCTGTGAGTTCCGAAAGCTCCAGCAAAAATAGAATCGGGCCCGGCATGCCGCTGTAGACCGAAAACTCCCCCATAACCGTTTCCCCTTCGGGATGCATGGGATCTTCATACCAGTGTATACCCGCCTCTGTCCGTTCCGCGTTCGCTCTGAGCCAGTGTGCGACCCGGAGCGCTGCCTTCAGATAGTCTTCTTTCGCCGGCATTCGAAACATCGGCTTCATCAAAGGCTTCACCGTCTGTGCTTTCATATCTGTTACCTCCGTCTTCGTGCCTATCCGATACGCTTCCCCGATGCCAAAAGGAGCAGAATCCACCCTCGGTTTCTGCTCCCCCTGCATTTCTCTTTCGCAGCTGCCGCTTGTCTTATTTTTTCGAATTCCGTGCTCCGACAAGCTCAGGTTCGTATCCCAACTTTTGCCGATTGTGACAGTGCTTCGCCACTCGTAATTCCCATACGGATTTACATTTGCCTCTTACTTTCCGCCGTTCTTCTTTCTCTCCGCGTAGCCGTTCAGGTAATAGAGCGCCGCCCAGCAAGCATTGTGCGCCGCAGTCTGAAGGCTGTTGGTGTCCGGATAAATCTCGACAAAGTCAAACCCCTTTGCACCCGCAAGGCCCGCCTCGTGCACCATCATGCAGAGCTCGTACGAAGTCAACCCTCCCATGTCCTGCGGCCCCTGCGGCATGTTCGCAGCATCCAGCGCATCCGAGCAAATTGTGACATAGACAAAGTCCGTGTCCTTGAATGCAAGTTCGATTGCCTTGTCTATGCTTGCCTTCCAGCCGTTCTCCTTAACCTCTCTGCCGAGAATCACATTTGCGCCAAACTTTTGCGCATTGTTGAACTCCTCCTGATGGTTTCTCGGTCCGCGAATACCGATATGAACAATCTTGGACGGATCCATATTCGGGTCCTCATAGAGCCGGTAGAAGGGCGAGCAGCGCGCGTAGAGATCGTCGCCGAAGCAAGCGTAGTTGTCGAGGTGGGCATCAAAGTGAAGAATGCCGACTCGCTTCGGGTGGCGCTTCGCAATCTCACTGACAATCGGGAGTGCAATTCCGTGGTCACCGCCGAAGGTCAGCGGAACCGCTCCTGCATCTAGAATCGTTGCAATTCTCTCCCGAATCTGACGGAATGTGAAGTCGTAGTTGCCGTTCTGGCAAGCGACATCACCGAAATCCGCAGCCTTCAAATAATCGAAGGAGTCAAGATTAAAGTCCGGAAGGAAGCCGGTGTAGCGGATGGACACAGAGCGAATACCCTTCGGTCCCTCAGTAGTCGAGGAATAGCCGCCGATTGTGCAACCGCCCTCCCACGGAACGCCGCTCACGACAACGTCGAGGCCCTCAAGATCTTCCTTGCACTCTGCTACCGAGAGATTTAACCAAGACGGAACGCCGCTGTAGACGTTGTTCGGCAGAAAATTCGGGTCATAAATGGTCGGTTTGCTGTACTTCATACTACTACCTCCTGCATTTTGTTCGCTGCTGTCCGACGGAAACGCATCCGCCGTGCCGTGCTATATTTACAAACCCCCGAGGGGGTAAATCTGACATTTTCTTTGATGAAACCGGAATGTATGCCGTCTGCTGTTTACCTGAATACAGCCCGGCCGGTTCGGGGTGGCGCCGTATCTGCCTTAGGAAAACACACCGAGAAAACTGCTCACGCCGAGAATCAGCGAAATCGCAAAGATTGCAATGCCGAGGACAGTCTGGAGCATGTTGTTCTTATACTTGCCCATAATCTTCTCGCGGCAAGTCAGGTAGACTGTGACACCGACGACAACGGGAAGGACAATGCCGTTGACTGCCTGTGCTGTCATGATGAGACCGAGCGGATTGGTGCCGAGCGCCGCAATCACGATACCGGTAATCAGAACCGCTGCGTTCGTAAGGGTGTAGCGCTTATCGGAGCTGTCAGTCTTCCAGCCAAAGAGTCCAGCGAGTACGTAGGACACGCCCATCGGGGTACAGACCGCACTCGAGACACCTGCCGCGACAAGGCCGATTGCCATGAAGGGGCGAGCCAGTGCGCCGAGGGTCGGCTCAAGCTGGATGGCCATATCCATCGCATTGTTGACGGTCATGCCGTGCATGACAGCTGCCGAGGTAATCATGATGGAACCGGTGACAATGCCGCCGACAATCATCGGAACCGTGGTGCCGAAATTACATAACGGGATTTCCTCCGCGCTGTGCCAGGTGCGCTTCGCACTTGCCGCGTGCAGGAACATGTTGTAGGGGACCACCGTCGTTCCGATCAGGGAAAGGCAGGTCATGAGACCGCCGTTTTCCGGAATGCTCGGAATGCAGCCTGCAAACAGAGCGCCGAGATCCGGTTTCACAATGACCATGGTCATCATGAAGACGACCGCCATGATGATGACACAGATACCGAGGAGTTTCTCGAGGTACTTGACCGCATCCCCCGCGAAATTGAGGATGAGCAGGATGCAGAAGCCCCAGACGGGTGCGATGATTTTGGTCGAGACTCCGGTCAGTGCGCTGACGCCGAGCGCCGTTCCGGTCAGGTCTCCGCCCATGTAAGCGAAGCCGCCGATTGCGATTGCGAGGGCAACCAGGCCACAGAGCAGGTTTCTAAGCAAGGGGCGATCCGCAAAGTCATTCTTTAAGTTCTCCGCGAGCCCATCCTGGGTGATGATGCCGAGCCGCGCCGACATCCCCTGTACTACGATAACCGCGATGACCGAAAAGATGACACACCAGAAGAGCTGGAAACCGTAGGTTGCACCTGCGCGGGTGGAACTCGTAACCGTTCCGGGTCCGATGAAGGAACCGACAATCAAGAATCCCGGCCCGAGAGCCGCCATTTTTTCTTTCCAGGTAAACTTGCGTGCTGAAGCAGTCTTTTGTTCCATATCGTTCCTCCTCTGTTCAGAACCATATAGCTTTTGATTTGTTTCAGACACTGCACCGGCCGGGTTTCAGTGGCTTTCCTTGATGGGCTCATTGTAACGGATGACAAAACAGGGGACAATGCTTGTCAACTCTTTTTTGATATTGTCAAATACTTCTTTTTGTAGTAAGAATAGCTTATAGATAAGTAAAATAGGAGGTGCTAGGTATACAATGGAACAACAAGAACACAAAGCCCGCGGCGCCGAGAAGAGCTCCGGCGGAACACAGTTGCTGACCGGCAAACAGATTCAGTCCGTGCAGCGCGCCATCGACATATTGAACTGCTTTAACCTCACGAATACCGAACTCACGCTGGGGCAAATCAGCACGCGACTCAATCTCAACAAGGGCACAGTTCACGGCATTCTGAACACCCTACACATGAACGGCTATATCAGTCAAAACAGTTCCGGAGAATACCTACTCGGCGCAGAGCTTTTCAATAAGGCATCTCTCGCATCAGATACCAAGCGAAGCATCCTGATTGACCAGTCGCACAATTACATGCAAAACTTGAGCGACTACTTTCAGGGCAACTGCACGCTATTCCGCATTGATGAACTTTATCTCCAGCTCATACACTCGACCGAACCGCACAACAGCACCTTTGTGGTACGCCGCGCCAATTCCAACATGCCGCTCTACTGCTCCGCGAGCGGAAAACTTGTGCTTGCCCATTTACGAGAGAGACCGCTAAATATCTATCTGAAAGACGCCCCTTTTCCCGCCTACACCGCGGCGACCCGCACCACAGTCGAAGCTCTTCAAAACGAATTTCAAAAAATTCGCGCTGAGGGGTTTTCCTATGAAAACGGCGAACTCTTCGAGGGAGTTGGGGCGCTCTCCGTCCCGATTTACTCAAGTCAGGATAATCATCTGTTTGCAACTTTAAGTTTGACCGGCATGAGCGTCACGATTGCGCGCCGCAAAAAAGAAATCCTCCCGAAACTCGCCGAAGTTGCCCGCCGTCTGCAGCAAACCATAAACTTCTAATTTCAGTCGCATCCCGCATTCCACCGATTTTCCCACGCAAAAAGCGGAAGCCTTTGTCTCCAAAGTCTTCCGCTTTTCTTACTCGGGGTGACAGGATTCGAACCTGCGACATCCTGCTCCCAAAGCAGGCGCCCTACCGGGCTGGGCTACACCCCGCACAGGGTCTACTATACTGTATTCTCCGAAAAATGTAAATCCGAATTATGCCCTTCCGCCCGTGGCGTCGGCGTAGATGCTCCGCAGTTTTTCCTGCATCTGCCGCAAGGCCTTGCCGCGGTGGCTGATTGCGTTTTTCTCCCGGTCACTGAGCTCCGCCGAGCATTTCCCGTATTCCGGCAGGTAGAGGATGGGGTCATAGCCGAAGCCGTTTTCGCCCGCCGGTGCCTTCGCAATTTGTCCTTCCATATGCGCTTCGGTGAGAAGCCGGGTGCCGTCCGGGAGAATGCAGGCAATCGCTGCGGTAAAGCGGGCGCTCCGCGCATTCCCTTCGACGCCCTCGAGGCGACGAATCAGTTCCGCATTCTTCTCAGCATACGAGGTATCGCGTCCGAGCCAGCGCGCCGAAAAGACACCCGGTTCGCCGTTCAGATAGTCGACCGAGAGGCCGGAGTCATCCGACATCACAATCGCATCGGGGCGCAGCGCGTGCACAGCCTCTGCCTTAATAAAAGCATTTTCCGCAAAGGTCGCGCCGTTCTCCTCCGGGTCCGAGACCAGACCCGCCTCTTTGAGCGAGTGAATCACAAAGGGAAGACCCTCGAAAATTTCCCGGATCTCCCGCATTTTATTCTCATTTCCCGTCGCGAAAATAATCTCTTGCATCTCACTCCCCCTGCTTCTCTTCGCGCCTCTCGCGCTTCGGCGGCTTCTTGCCGAGGAACTGGTAAAAATAGGTCTTCATCATGCCGTTATAAATCTTACGGTTCTTATCCGCCTTTCTGCCGATACATTTTTCGGCGTCCGGAAAGGCCGTGATCAGATAGAGCGACCAGTCCTGCAACGCGCGGAAGCGCTCGCCGAGGGTGCGGTAGAGCGCCGCAACCGCCTCTGACTCGCTGCTCTCTCCCATGAGACGCGCACCGTAGGGCGGATTGGTCACGATGAAGCCGTATTTCTTTGCGTGGCTGAACTGCGAGACATCCCGCTCCTGGAAGTGAATCAACTCGCTGACCCCCGCCTGCTCCGCATTGATTTTCGCGCGGCGTATCACGCCGCCGTCGATGTCATAGCCTTGAAGATCGGTCTCGGGTTGCGGAATCAGAAGCTCCTGTGCCTCGTCAAAACTGCGGTACCAGACCTTCTTTGGAATCAGATGCTCCCAAGTCTGACTTAAGAATTCGCGGTTCATGCCTGGTGCCATATTGGACGCCATCATCGCTGCCTCAATTAGGAAGGTGCCGCTGCCGCAGAACGGATCCGCGAGAATGCGGTCGGCGTGCCAGGGTGTCAAAAGTAACAACGCCGCCGCGAGGGTCTCGGTAATCGGCGCGCGCGCCGTCTCCGTGCGGTAACCGCGCTTATGCAGCGAGATGCCGCTCGTGTCGAGCGAAACCGTCACCACGTCCTTCTGAATGCTCACGCGGAAGGGGAAGCTCTCGCCGTTCTCAAGGAAGGGCACAGCGCCGTAGTAGCGCTCCATGGAGCGCACCATTGCCTTCTTCATGACAGACTGGATGTCCGAGGGCGAAAAGAGCTTAGAATCCACCGAAGTCGCCTTGGTGACCCAGAACTTTCCGTCCTTCGGCAGAAAGTCTCCGAAGGGCAGCACGAGTGTGCCCTGAAACAGCTCTTCGTAACTGGTCGCCCGGAAGCGCCCGATTTCCAGGAGCACGCGCTCTGCGGTCCGGAGCCATAAATTGGCGCGCGCAATCGCCTCGGCATCGCCGAGGAAACTCACCTTGCCGTTATCGACCGCTTTGATTTCGTAACCCAGATTTGTAATTTCCCGCTTTAAGACCGCCTCTAAGCCGAAGTGGCAGGGCGCCGTCAATGTATATGTCATCTTCATAGGAAAAGTGTACGCGAAAAAGGAAGCCACTGCAAGCCGAAGCTCGTTGAATGCGGTGATTTTCAGCCAAAAAAATCCGTCAGCTGCAACTGACGGATTTTTCAAATTCGATTGTTTGACTCAGTCGCCGATCACATTGCGAATCGCAAGCGGGGTCGCGTAATCCCAAGCGGTAATCTGCACGCCCTCTTTCTTGCCTCTTGCGTGAATCGCCTTGCCGTCGCCGATGTAAATCGCGATGTGATTGACCTTGCCGTCGCGCGGCTGTCCATCGTAAGCGATGATGTCGCCCGGACGCATCTGGTCTGCGCTGACCTCGACGCCCTCGGTCGCCTGCGATGCCGAATAGTGATCCAAGTCGATGCCGGCCTGTTCGCGCATCACGTGCATGATGAGACCCGAGCAGTCTATACCGGACTTCGGATCGATGCCGCCGTACACATAACGGCTTCCCTCGAGGCTCTTTGCGTAGCTGACGATGGCCTTTCTGAGCTTGCTGACCTTGCTCCAGTCCGTGGAGTTCTTGCCGGCGCCGCCCGAAGTCTTGGACTGCGCCGTCACCGGATCCGAACTGTTGCCGCTAAGCTTCGCCTTGATTTTGCCGTTCGGTCCCGCACTGCTGTCGGACTTCTGTGCCTTCTCGGTCTCCGACTTGCTGGACACGCCCTGGCGCACAATCGCAGCCGACGTGTTGGAGAGACTCTCGTTCTTCTCCTCGACTGCCTCCACCGGCTTGACCGGCTTCATGTCGCCGATCACCGCGGACTCCACGCGCTCGCTGCCCTCGCTGTCGGAAGCTTCCGCTTCCTCGGCGTGAAACTCCGGCACAAGACCGTTGACCTCGCCGCCCTCTGCTCCGCTTCCGCTGCTCTGGTCAAGAGCCTCGACAAAAATCGCATCGTCCTTTGCGGCAAATGCCGGCGCAGTCGCCGCAATCGATGCACAGATGACCAGAGCCGCACAAACTCCCAATTTCTTTTTCACAGCAGTGTCCCCCTATATCTGATGATTCCCCCGAATATCGATAGTTATTACGAAGATGTTGCAATCTGTTGCAAATATAAGTTCAGTATAGGTGGCGCTATCGGCAAAGTCAACGTTCTAATCTTTATGATTTCTTTATTTTTTAACGACAAATGTTAATTAATCGAGATAGCTCGCAATACGCACGGGCGTTCTGTAATTCCAGGCCGAAACAATGATGCCGGTCTTCGAAGAGGAGGCATGCACCACCTGGCCGTTGCCGATGTACATGGCGACATGGTTCACACCGCCGCCCTTGGAATAGAAGAGCAGGTCGCCCGGCTGCATGCTGTCTGCCGTCACGGTTCTGCCCTCACCGGCCTGCTCCGCCGAGCTGCGGCTGATCGAAACGCCGCCCGCGTGGCTTAAGATGTAGCGCGTAAAGCCCGAACAATCCACACCGCTATGCGGATCCGTGCCGCCCCAGACATAGCGGCCGCCGACAAACGAGAGCGCGTAGTCAACCACCTGCTGACGGGTACTTGTCTTCTGTGCAGCCGCTGCCTCTGCCGCCGCGGCTGCCGCCGCTTCCTCCGCTGCCTTTGCCTCTTCCGCAGCCTTTGCTTCCTCTTCCTGCTTCTTTGCCTCTTCGACCCAGGCTGCCGTGTTCTTCGTGACCTTGGTGCTCGCCATCGAAGTCATTGCGCTACCCGCGGAAATAACAGAAGCAAGTGCCGCCATTGCAAGATATCCTTTAAAACGATTCATCGATTGTCCCTCCGTGTAAAAGCTTAGTCGTCTTGGACGCTCTCTCATACTCTTTTCTTGTTCTTATTACGGAACAATTCCTTACTTGTTACGGAATTATTACATTGGCCAGTATACTCCGGCGGGACTCTCGCGTCAAGTTTTTTACAAAATGTTTACAATTGGCTTTCGCTCTCACGGAAACCCACGGTTCTCCGTGCGTCAAAAAAGAGAATCCCGTGCGAACAAACGCACAGGATTCTCTTTAAATTGTTACAGATATGTTACAGCGCTGTTACTCGCCGATCATATTCCGGATATGAACCGGTGTGCGGTAATCCCAGCGCGATACCATAATGCCGTTTCTCTCATTCGAGGCGTGCACCACTCTGCCGTCGCCGATGTACATCGCGACATGATTCACGCGGCTGCCGTTGCTGTAAAAAATCAGATCGCCGGGCTTTGCCTCGTCAATCGAGACTTCTCTGCCCTGCTGTGCCTGCTCCGCCGCCGTGCGGTTGATGTACACGCCGCCCGCATGGCTCAGAATGTATCGCGTAAAGCCTGAGCAGTCCACACCGGAATAGGGATTCTCACCGCCCCAGACATAGCGGCCGCCGAGGAAGGACAGCGCATAGGCGCGAATGCTCTGGCGCCGCTGTGTGGCCCGCTCTCTCCGCTGTTCCTCCTGGAATTCCTGCGAGCGAATCACACCCTCGTACTGGTCATAGTTATCGGAGGCCTCGGAGAGCATGGCGCGTGACTGCTCCAACTCCGCCGCGAGCTGCATGGTGTTACGCCGCTGGCGCGCGCCCATCAGCACCGAGAGCTGAATATTGCTCTCCCGCTGCAAAATGTTCTCTGCCGGTGTTCCCGCGGTCGTGTCGTAAATATCGGACTCGCCGGCGTCGCCGAGCATGAGAGGCTGTAAATCCTCCGTGGTCTTTGCCTCGCCGACCGGCGTCTCGCTCGCCTGCGTCTCCGCTGTCTCACCGCTTCCGGAAGCACTGCTCTCCGCCGCGCTGCTCTCTGCCGGAAGACCGAGCTTTCCGCGAATCTCACTGTCTCTGCCCTGCAGATTTTCGATGTTGTTCTTGATTTCGGCGGAAACTTCCTGCAGGTTCTGCATCTCCTTGTCCTGCTGCGCGCTGTAGGCCCGCAGGTTCTGGTTCTCCGAGCGTATTTTGTCTTGCTCCGCGCGAAGCTGCGCAATCTCCTGCTCAAGCACGACTTTCTGGCGTGCCACCGGTTTTAAGAGTGCCGCCGAAATGAGCCCGTAGCCGGTCAGACCGATGAGAAGTAACGTAACCGTCAACAGGCCTTTGAAAAAGAGAGGCGGAAGCTGGAACTGCACGGGTTTTTTCTCGCTGTTTGAGAGCAGCAGCAAGGTAAAACCCGTGTCCTTCTTACTTTGTCTCCGGGGCCTTCCGGTTCGCTTCCGCAACATGCTTCTCTGCCTCCTTTTGCTCGCCCGTCTGTACCTTCTGCAGCGAGGTCATGGTGCACTTTCCGGCGAAGGATGCGCCCTCCGCAATCACCAGAGACTTGGTCGTGATATCACCGATAATCTTACCGCTCTCCGTGACCTCAAGGCGCTCCCGCACAAAAATATTGCCCTGCACGGTTCCTGCAATCAGCATGTTTTCGCTCCGGACATCCCCCTCCACATAGCCGTTTTCGCCGATGATGAGATAGCCGTCGGAAATCGCCTCTCCCTTGATGCGACCGTCGATTCTCGTTGTGTCCTGGGTGTGCAGCGTACCCTCTACCCGCGTCTTATCGCCGATAATGGTGTCGATCTTATTCCCGGACACGGGTGTGACCGGCTCTGTCTTGCTCTTTGAACTAAACATGTCCTCTCCTCCTTCTATCGCTCTGTTGGTAGGTTCAGCGCTGAAAAAAACTTATCAGCGCGCGGTACATAAAGCTAAGTAGCAACAACGCCAAAATAACGGGCGCCGCCCAGATGATAAAGCCCAAAACGGCGAGCACCAGAAGCACGACAAAGAGAAGAAACAGAATCCCTGCAATCCAGGAATTCACCTGCCGCACTTCGACATGGATATTCCGGTCTTCCTGTCCTTCTCTCTCCTCGCTCTGTGTCCGGTAATAGCTACCCGCGTTTTCACCGAGGTCACCGTCCGGATTCCGATCCGGAATACCGTCCACCCGGTAGCCCGCAGCATCCAGAATGGATCGCGCAATCAGCGCGGGGTTTCCGAGCTCGGAAAGCACTTCTTCTTCGCGCCGCCCTTTTGCGACCTCTTCATCGATATAACTGCGGTAATAATCCACATTTTCCGCGACCAGACGCTCCGCACCCTCCTCGCGGAGGCGCAGTGCCAGTTCGTCTAAAAATTCCTGCTTCGTCATAGAAATCCGATCCGTCACAATGTGTGAATGAAAAGACCGCTCCGAAGCTTCGGCTCAAACCAGGTGGATTTCGGCGGCATCAGAAGCCCCGCGTCCGCGACCGAGAGCAGCTCTTCCATCTGCGTCGGATACATGAGGAAGGCCACGCCGCCCTTTTGATCGACCAGCCGCTTTAATTCTTCGCTGCCGCGAATGCCGCCGATGAAGCGAATTCGCTCCGAGGTTCTCGGGTCCTCGATGCCAAGCAGCGGGGAAAGCACAAGATTCTGCAGGAAGGAGACATCGAGTCCCTCGACCGGGTCCTCCTCGCGCAGCTCTTCGCGCACGCAGAGCGCATACCAGTGACCGTCGAGATACATGCCGACTTCGCCTTTTTTGCCGGGCGTCGGCACGGTCTCGCCGTTGTCGCGTATCGTGAATGCCTGATCGAGCGCGAGCAGCAAATCTGCGGGGCTCTCGCCGTTTAAATCGGCGACCACGCGATTATAGGGGAGAATCCGGAGTTCCTCCTCCGGGAATAACACCGAGAGGAAGTAGTTGAACTCCTCCGTGCCCTTGTAATCCGGGTGCTCCGCACGCCGCTTCAGCGCGACCTTAACCGCCGACGCCGCACGGTGATGACCGTCCGCAATATAGGTGGTCGGCACCTCGCGGAAGCCCTCGGTAATCGCTTCTACCTCCGCCGGATCAGCGACGCGCCACACGCGGTGGCGGATACCGTCCTCACTCACAAAGTCATAGAGCGGCGGCTGCTGCTTGGCGCGCTTCTCGCAGGCTTTTAAGGCCTCCGTACCGCGGTAGGTCAGAAAAATCGGGCCGGTCTGCGCATTCATGATGTCCACATGGCGAATGCGATCCTGCTCCTTTTCCTCTCTCGTATTCTCGTGCTTCCGGACCACCTGATTCAGATAGTCGTCAACCGACGAGCAGGCGACCACACCGGTCTGGCTGTGTCCCTGTAAGAGCGGCGCGAGCACACCGCTCTCGACCGTCAGCTCATAGAAGTAGTAGACCGGCTGCTCCTCGCGCACATAGATGCCCGCTGCGGTCTGCTCCCGCAGCATGTCCCGCGCCTTCTCATAGACTTCCTGCGCGTACATATCGCAGTCCTCCGGAAACTGGGTCTCCGGGCGATCAATATTCAGAAAGGAAAACGGGTGTCCCTGCACCGCAGCTCTTGCTTCCTCTCTCGTGTAGACATCATAGGGAAGCGCCGCAACCTCCGCCGCCTGCTTTTCGTTCGGACGAAGGGCGCAAAACGCCTTGACCTCTGCCATATCAGCCTCCTGTCACCGCGCGGAAACGTATCACACCCGGAATGGCTCTGAGGGCCGCCTCATCCTCTGCCGTGAGACGGGTCTCAAGGTCCAGAAGCGTATAGGCATACGCGCCGCGACTTTTGTTTGTCATATTGTCGATGTTGATGTTTTGCTTTGCCAGCATACTGCTGATCTGACCTATCATGTTCGGCACATTCTTGTGGAGCAGCGCAATGCGCTGTGCGCCTGTCGGAACGCCCATGTCGCAATCGGGATAGTTCACGGAATTGCGAATGTTGCCGTTGTCGAGGTAGTCCATGAGCTCCTTGACCGCCATGACCGCGCAGTGATCCTCGGCCTCTTCGGTCGAAGCGCCGAGATGCGGCGTCACAATGGCCTGCGGAAAGGTCATGGAGAGCGGATTCGCAAAGTCGGTCACATAGAGCCGCACCTTGCCGCTCTCGAGCGCCCGCCCCATTGCCTGCTCATCGACCAGCTTGTCGCGCGAAAAGTTGAGGAAGACCACACCTTCCTTCATCACCGCGATTTCTTTTTCGCCTATCATGCCGGGGTTCTTGTCGGTCAGCGGGACATGAATCGTGATGTAATCGCACTGCCTGCAGAGTTCCTCGAGAGAAGTCGCATGGCGCGCCTCTTTCGTGATTCTCCAGGCGCCGTTCACCGAGAGGTAGGGATCGTAGCCGTAAACCTCCATACCGAGCGCAACCGCCGCATTCGCGACTTCCGCGCCGATTGCGCCGAGGCCGATGACGCCGAGCTTTTTGCCCCGAATTTCCGTGCCGACAAACTGCTTTTTCCCCTGCTCGGCGACTTTTGCGATGTCAGCCTCGCCCTGCTTTTCCCGCAGCCATTCGACCGCCGGGAGCACATTGCGTGCGGCGAGCAAAAGGCCGCAAAGCACAAGCTCCTTGACGCTGTTTGCATTGGCCCCCGGGGTATTAAAGACGACAATCCCTTCCTCGGCAAAGCGCTCCAGGGGAATGTTATTGACACCCGCGCCCGCGCGCGCAACGGCGAGGGTCGCCGCGCCGAGTTTCTCCTCGTGCATATCCGCAGAGCGCACCAGAATGCCCTCTGCCTCTCCCTGCGCGTCGGTCAGCGCAAAATGCGGGAGCAGGCTCTGTAAGCCCTCCTCCGAAATCGCATTCTTCCGATAAATGTGAAACATAACTCAGGCCTCCCGCTTCTCGAATGCCGCCATAAAGTCGACGAGGCGCTGCACACCCTCCTTCGGCATTGCGTTATAGAGACTTGCGCGCATGCCGCCGACTGTCCGGTGTCCCTTCAGATTCTCAAGACCCGCGGCCTTTGCCTCCTCGACAAACTTCTTGTCGAGCGCCGCATTGCCCGTCACAAAGGTCACGTTCATCACAGAGCGGTCTTCACGCCGCACCGGGTTCGAGAAAAGCCTCGACTGATCGAGGAAATCGTAGAGCAACGCCGCCTTCTCCTCGTTCTGCTTCTGCATGGCCGCGAGGCCGCCGATTTCCTTGATCCAGCGGAACACCTTGCCGCAGATGTAAATGTTGTAGCAGGGCGGTGTGTTGTAGAGCGAGCCGTGTGCCGCGTAGGTCTCATAGCGCAACATGGTCGGTGTGCCGGGCAGGCAGTCTCCGATCAGATCCTCGCGCACCACTGCGATCGCCATACCGGCCGGTCCCACATTCTTCTGTACGCCGCCCCAGAGAATCCCGTAGTCCGTGATCTTCTCGGGTGCCGAAAGGAAGCAGGAGGAGACATCGGCAACCAGGGTCTTTCCCTTGGCATTCGGCGTCTCATGGAAGACTGTTCCGTATATCGTATTGTTTTTGCAGAAATAGAGGTAGTCCGCATCCGCCCGAATCGGCAGATCCGTGCAGTCCGGAATATAACTGTAGACCTTATCCTCACTCGACGCGACAGCGCGCGCGTCGCCATAGAGCGCGGCCTCCTGCATGGCCTTCTTTGCCCACTGTCCGGTGACAATGTACTCCGCCTTGCGGTTTTTCATGAGGTTTAACGGCACCATCGCAAACTGCACATGGCCGCCGCCCTGAATAAAGAGCACCTTATAGTTTGCGGGCACGCCGAGAAGCTCCCGAAAATCCTGCTCTGCGTCATCCAGAATATCCTGAAACATCTTGGAGCGGTGGCTCATCTCCATCACAGACATGCCTGTCCCCTTGTAATCGAGCATCTCTTCCGCCGCTTCCCGCAACACTTCCTCCGGAAGTACCGCCGGACCGGCACTGAAATTAAATACGCGTGCCATCCTTTCTCCTCTCTGTCTGCGAATCCTCAAAACGAAACAAATGCTTAATATTACTCTACCATATTTCGGGTGATTTTGAAGTTACAAATCGCTCTCATCAAAAACTTCCTTCAGATCCGCGCCGGGCGGGCACATCGGGAAGACTTTCTCATCCGAATCAATGAGCACATCCAGTACGGCCGCTTTCCGGCTCTCGACAGCCTCGCGGAGCGCTGTCCGCAATTCCTCCACCGTCGTCACGCGGTAGGCTTTGATGCCCATCGCCTCCGCAATCTTGCAGTAATCCACCCGGTCTCTGAGTACCGTCGACGAGTAGCGCTGCTCATAAAAGAGCGTCTGCCACTGCCGCACCATGCCGAGCGCATGGTTATTGACGATCAGCTCAATGAGCGGAAGCTCTTCGCGGGCTACCGTCGCGAGCTCATTCATATTCATGCGGAAGCAACCGTCGCCCGCAACATTCACGACCACTCTGTCCGGCTTCGCCGTCTGCGCGCCGATTGCCGCGCCGAGACCGAAGCCCATGGTACCGAGGCCGCCGCTCGTAAGATAGGTTCTCGGGCTGTGATACGCATAGTGCTGCGCCGCCCACATCTGGTGCTGGCCGACCTCGGTAACGATGATTGCGTCGTCCGGCGTGAGCCGATCGAGTTCCCGAATCACACGGGGGCCCGTGAGCCCCTCGCCGACTTGCAGCGGGAAACGCTCCTTCCGCGCCTGAATCTCTGCGACCCAGTCCGCGTGCCGCTGCTCCGGCAGTTTCTCTGTCAGACAAGTGAGCAAGGCCGCCGCGTCGCCGACCAGGGAGGCCGCGACATGAATGTTCTTATTGACCTCCGCCTCGTCAATGTCGAGCTGCAAAATCTTTGCCTTGGCCGCGAAGTGGTTCGGACTGCCCGCGACACGGTCGGAAAAGCGCGCGCCGACCACCACGAGCAAATCGCAGTCCGAGACCGTATAGTTCGAGGTCTTGGTGCCGTGCATCCCTACCATACCCGTGTAGAGCGGGTCGTTCTGGTCAAAAGCACCCTGGCCCATCAGCGTGCAACAGACCGGTGCGTCGAGGCGATGCGCAAAAGCCGTGAGCGCCTCTGCGGCATTCGACAAAATCACGCCGCCGCCCGCCATAATGCAGGGCTTTTTCGCGGCTTTGAGGAGCGCAAGCACTTCTTCGATTTTCTCTTCCGCCGGGAGCGGGCGCAGCGCCTCGGACACCGGCAAAACTGCCTCATAGTCGGTCACCGCCGCCGTCACATCCTTCGTGATATCAACCAGCACCGGCCCCGGGCGGCCGCTCCGCGCAATCTGAAAGGCACGGCGCAACACGCCTGCGAGCTCCCGCACATCTTTGACAATGAAGTTGTACTTGGTAATCGGCATGCTGATACCGGTGATGTCAATCTCCTGAAACGAGTCCTTTCCGAGAATCGGGTTGGCAACATTACAGGTGATTGCGACAATCGGCGAAGAGTCCATGTAGGCGCTCGCAATGCCGGTGACTAAGTTCGTCGCGCCGGGACCGCTGGTTGCCAGGCACACGCCGACTTTGCCGCTCGCGCGCGCATAGCCGTCGGCCGCGTGCGCGGCGCCCTGCTCGTGGCTGGTCAGCACATGGTGAATCTCATCTCTGTGTTTATAGAGTGCATCATAAATATTCAAAATCGCGCCGCCCGGATAACCGAAGACGGTGTCGACGCCCTGTTCCTTGAGGCAGGCGATTACAATTTCCGCGCCGCTCAGCTTAGTCATGCTTCCAACCTTCCACCGAGAGAACAGCACCCTGGGGCGCACCGGTCACAAGCTCGCGATAGCGAACCAGATAGCCGTCCACTTCATTGACGCGCGGCTTCCAGTTCTTCTTTCTCTCTGCGAACTCCTCTTCGGAGACGCGCGCGTTCAGCGTGTGGTTGTCGATGTCGATATCGATGATATCCCCCTCCTGAATCAGCGCAATCGGACCGCCGACCGCCGCCTCCGGTGCCACATGGCCGATCGAAGCGCCGCGGCTTGCGCCGGAGAAGCGTCCGTCCGTAATCAGGGCAACCGTGGACCCAAGGCCCATGCCGACAATCGCAGAGGTCGGGTTTAACATCTCGCGCATACCGGGGCCGCCCTTCGGGCCCTCGTAGCGAATCACGACGACATCGCCCGGGACAATCTTACCGCCCTTGATGGCCGTAATGGCATCGTCCTCGCAGTCAAAGACGCGCGCCGGACCGCTGTGCTTTAACATTTCCGGTGCGACCGCGCTCCGCTTCACGACGCAGGACTCGGGGGCGATGTTGCCGTTCAGAATTGCGATGCCGCCGGTCTCGGAATAGGGATTCTCAATCGGGCGAATGACCTCCTTGTCGAGGTTCCATGCGTTCTCAATATTCTCGCCGACCGTCTTTCCGGTCGCGGTCAGGCAGTCGAGGTTGATGAGATTCTTCTTCGAGAGCTCCTTCATGACAGCGTAGACGCCGCCCGCCTCGTTCAGATCCTCCATATAGGTGTGACCTGCCGGTGCGAGGTGGCAGAGGTTCGGCGTGCGCGCGGAGACCTCATTCGCGATATTCACATCGATGTTCACCTTGGCCTCGTGCGCGATTGCCGGGAGATGCAGCATCGTGTTCGTCGAGCAGCCGAGTGCCATATCGACGGTCAGCGCGTTCATGAACGCCTTCTCGGTCATGATGTCGCGCGGACGGATATCCTTCCGGTAGAGCTCCATGATCTGATTGCCTGCGTGCTTTGCAAGGCGCAGACGCTCCGAGTAGACAGCCGGAATCGTGCCGTTGCCGCGGAGACCCATACCGAGCACCTCGGTGAGGCAATTCAGCGAGTTCGCCGTGTACATACCGGAGCAACTGCCGCAAGTCGGGCAGACCTTCTCCTCGAACTCCGAGACATCCTCTATGGTCATCTTTCCGGCCGCATAAGCGCCGACCGCCTCAAACATGCTGGAGAGCGAGCGCTTCTCGCCCTTCACGCGGCCTGCGAGCATGGGGCCGCCGCTCACAAAGATGGTCGGAATGTTGACGCGCGCTGCCGCCATGAGGAGACCCGGCACGTTCTTATCGCAGTTCGGAACACAGACCATCGCGTCAAACTGATGTGCTCTCGCAAGACACTCGGTCGAATCCGCAATTAAGTCTCTTGTGACGAGCGAGTACTTCATGCCCGTGTGTCCCATTGCAATGCCGTCGCAGACCGCGATGGCCGGAACTACGACGGGCATACCGCCCGCCTCTGCGACGCCGAGCTTCACGGCATCGACAATCTTATCGAGGTTCATGTGGCCCGGAACAATTTCGTTGTAGGACGAGATGATGCCGATGAGCGGCTTCTTCATCTCCTCCGGGGTAAAGCCGAGTGCATTAAATAAAGAGCGGTGGGGTGCCTGCTGCATCCCTGTCTTGACGTGATCGCTTAACATGGTAAGTCCTTCTTTCTGGCTATATCTTTTCAAGCTGTAACAAAAATAAAAATTAGGTGATTTCGTTTCAGATGCGGGCCATGACCAGCGCGCCCATCTCCCGGGTGCCGACCTTTTTCGTGCCCTCGGTGTAAATGTCGGGCGTGCGATAGCCGTCCCGCAGCACCGCTGCGACAGCGCTCTCCACGGCGCGCGCCTCACTCTCCATATCGAAGGAGTAGCGGAGCAGCATTGCCGCCGAGAGTATGGTTGCAAGCGGATTTGCCTTATCCTGTCCCGCAATGTCCGGCGCGGAACCGTGACTCGGCTCATAGAGTCCGAGCTTCGTCTCATTCAGGCTCGCGCTCGGTAGCATGCCGATAGAGCCCGTCACCATGCTCGCCTCATCCGACAGAATGTCGCCAAACGTGTTCTCGGTCACGATGACATCAAACTGTCCCGGATTGTAGACCAGCTGCATGGCCGCATTGTCGACCAGCATGTGCGAGAGCTTGACTTCCGGATAGTCCTTGCCGACTTCCTCCATGACCCGCCGCCAGAGGCGCGAAGTGTCAAGGACGTTTGCCTTGTCCACGCTGATCAGGGACTTTCTGCGCTTTGCCGCGGCCTCAAACGCCTTAATTGCAATGCGCCGAATCTCCGGCTCCGTGTAGACCAGAGTATCGACCGCGGTCTCGACGCCGTTTACCTTCTCTGTGTGCCGCTCGCCGAAGTAGAGGCCGCCGGTGAGTTCTCTTACAATCACAAGGTCAAAGCCGTTCCGCAGCTGCTCCGGCTTTAACGGGCAGGCCGCCGCGAGCTCCGGATAGAGAAACGCGGGGCGCAGATTTGCAAAGAGACCGAGTTCCTTCCGGATTTTCAGGAGTCCTGCCTCCGGACGCAGGGAAGGTGCCAGCTTGTACCAGGGAGACGTCTCAGCGTTTCCTCCCACGGCACCGAGCAGCACGGCATCGCTCTCCTTCGCCTTTTGCAGATTTTCATCGGTCAGCGGCTCGCCGTAGCGGTCAATCGAGCAGCCGCCCATGTCGATTTCGGTGAACGAAAATGTATGTCCGAACTTCTCCGCGACGTGAGCGAGCACAGCCTTTGCTTCTCTCACAATTTCCGGACCTATGCCGTCGCCCGGAATCAAAACAATTTTCTTCTCCACAGTAGTCTCCTCCTGTGCCTGTCCTCGGGATTCCAAAAAGCTTTCTCTCAGGAAAAACTTTTCTCATCATAATAAAACAAGACGCTGTATTTTTCAAGAAAGCTTGAAAAATACAGCGTCTTATGAATATCCGTATCCGTCTTACTGTGCCTTGGCGAGCGGTGCAACCCAGACACCGTTGATGTCGAGCTGGTAGCCGTCCGGGGTCACGCGGTTATAGAGCATCTTGCCGCTCTCGTCGAGGTAGTACCACTTGTCGCCGTCCTTGAACCAGCCGGTGATCATGTAGCCGTTCTCGTCGAACACATACCACTCGTTGTTAATCTTTCTCCAAGCGCCCTTCACGTAGCTGCTGTCCGGCAGCCGGAAGCGCCACTTGTCGCCGTTTGCCTCCCAAGTGCCTGTGCTCTCGGCAGCTGCGTTCTTTGCGCGCTGTGCGCTTGCCATCTCTTCTGTGACGACAATATCGTTCGACTCGGTCCACGGTCCGCGGAAATCCGGATTCTGTGCACTCACGCCGCGCACCTGGAACGAATACACGCCGGCCTTGGTGAAGAACGAGCTGACATCGTGCGAGGTGCCCTGCACGGTTCTGACAGCGCCGATTGTCTTGCCGTCTCTCTTCCACTTGGTCTCGTAGGAACCTGCGCCGAGGGACTCGGTCCAGCTCGCCGTGGTGCTCGTGAGATTTGCCTCACTGATGCTCGAAGCCTGCAGTGCGAGGCTCGGGAGCTTGACTTCGACAATCAACGCATAGGCATTGTCCTCGCGCGTCGCGGTCACATACTCCGCGCCGTCAATGTGAACCTGGCTCGCTGCATTGACCCGGAAGTAGTAGCCGTCCTCCGCCTGCAGGTGAATCTTGAGGTCCGGGACATCCGTCGCCTTCCAGCTCGGGCCCTCGTTCAGGACCTCGTAGTGATTCACCGTATAGCGGCTGCCCAGCGGCTTAATTTCCAGTTTCTCGTCGCCGATCGGACTGCCCGCGTTTACGGTTCCCGTCACCTTGATACCGACGGTCTTAATCGCTTTGTCTGCATAAGCGGTCATTCCGAATGCCGCTGTGAAGAGCATCAGAGCTCCTGCCAGAACGGTTCCCTTTACGACATGTTTCATTGCCATTTCCCCCTTTGAATCGCTCTCGATTTTCGTCCCCAGAAAAAGTGAACAGAACTTATCCAGTCCTTATGATGCTTTCTCTACATTTTTTCTAATCGGACTGTTTATAGAATACCCGATAACCGCTATATCGTCAATAACAACGAGCTTACATTTTTCTGACTGCACCGTATGGCCGCCGTAAACAAAAAATGCCCGCGCTCTGTATAAAACAGAGCGCGGACACTCCCGCTATCTCACTTTGCCACATCCTGGACCCGCGATTCGCGAATCACATTGACCCGAATCTGGCCCGGATACTGCATCTCCTGCTCAATGCGTTTTGCAACATTGTGCGCCAGAATGACCATATCGTCGTCCGTAATCTTCTCCGGCATGACCATGATGCGAACCTCGCGGCCCGCCTGCACCGCAAAGGATTTCTCGACGCCCTCAAAGGAATTCGTAATTTCCTCGAGCTGCGCGAGACGATTCGTGTAAGTCTCAATGGTCTCGCGTCTTGCGCCCGGGCGCGCCGCCGAAATGGTATCCGCGGCCTGAACGATACATGCGATCAGACTCTCGGGCTCGACATCGCCGTGGTGCGACTCCACCGTGTTGATGACAATCTGGTTCTCCTTGTACTTCCGGCAGAGTTCCACGCCGAGCTGCACATGGGAACCCTCAATCTCGTGGTCAACCGCCTTACCGATGTCGTGTAAAAGACCTGCGCGTTTCGCCATGCGCACATCGACGCCGACCTCCGCCGCAAGAATACCGGACAGCTCCGCAACCTCGATCGAGTGACGCAGGGCATTTTGCCCGTAACTTGTGCGGTAGCGCATGCGTCCGATGAGTTTGACAAGCTCCGGATGAATGCTGTGGATTCCGACTTCGAGCACGGCTGCCTCACCGGCCTCGCGCATCCGCGTATCGACCTCGCGCTGCGCTTTCTCGACCATCTCTTCAATCCGCGCGGGATGAATGCGGCCGTCGTTAATCAGCTTTTCAAGCGCAACCTTCGCAATTTCGCGGCGCACCGGATCAAAGCCCGAGAGCACGACTGCCTCCGGTGTGTCGTCGACAATCAGTTCCACACCGGTCAACTGCTCGAGCGTGCGAATATTTCTGCCCTCACGGCCGATGATGCGACCCTTCATCTCGTCGTTCGGCAGCTGTACCACCGATACCGTGGACTCGGCGACGCTGTCTGCGGCGCAGCGCTGAATGGCACTGACCACATACTCCTTCGCCTTCTTGTCCGCCTCTTCCTTTGCGGCGCTCTCAAGATCGCGGATCATACGCGCCTTGTCGTGCTTCACATCGTCCTCAATCGAGCGGAGCAGGAATTCCTTCGCCTGCTCAACCGAAAGTCCGGCAATGCGCTCCAGCTCTTCCATCCCCCTGTCGTAGAGAGAATCCACCTCACGGCTTCTCGCCGCAATGCTCTCCTCCTTCTGCTGCAGGGTCTGTTCCCGCTTTTCGAGCAAAGTCTGCTTCTTGTCGAGATTCTCTTCCTTGCTAAGCACACGATTCTCATAGTGCTGTAACTCCGCGCGCCGCTCTTTGGTCTCCCGCTCCAGTTCGTTCTTCGTCCGGAGCGCTTCTTCCTTGGCTTCGAGCATCGCCTCGCGCTTCTTCGTCTCCGCGGTTTTCAGGGCTTCTTCGATAATCTCTCGGGATTTTACTTCCGCGCTGCCGATCTTGCTCTCATAGTCTTTCTTCCGGTGTTCAATCGCAAGATTCCAGCTCAAAAAAGCCACAATCACCGCCGTGATGACAACTGCAATGATGATTTGTGACACAGAGCACCTCCTTATTCAGTTTTCATGGTACAATTTATTTTCTTAATATTGCGCTTTCACTTTGGGCAATAAGTCTATACTAGCAAATCTTAAGAATTATCGCAAGTAAAAGTGCATATTGCATCTCGAATTGCACTGTAGGAGTAGCCTTTGCGGAGCAGTGCCGCAAAAATCCGCTGTTCTTCCTTCTTGTCGATGTCTGCGGCGTAGTGCCTTTTCTTAAGTTCCCGACAGATTTGCGCGGTCTCATCCGGCGCCTCTTCTTCTAGCAGCTCTTCAATGAGCTCCTTGTCGATCCCGCGGTTTAAGAGTGCGGTCTTTAAATAGCGTGCACTTTTCTCGCCGCTCCGCGTCCGGATATAGGTCTCCGCGACGCGGCGGTCATCGACATAGTGCAGTTTCCGCCCATAGTCAAGCGCGAGTTCTGCGATTTCTTCCGGATAAAAGCCTTCGCGGAATTTTCGCCGCAGTTCCGCCTCGGTGTAGTCCCTCTGCTTTAAAAGATAGAGCAGGCGCTCCCGACTGCGGCGAATCAGTAAGGGGTAAAGTTTCGTCTGTAAAAACTCTGCCGTAAGTTCCCGCCCGACTTCCAGCTCCATTTTTTTGACTTCCCCCCGGTAAAGTGAAAAAGCAAAGTCCTCGTCGGTGAGGACTTTGCTTTTTTTCGCGCCGAGCGGCAGAATTTCCGTAATAATCATTCCGCATCCCGCTCTTCCGTCAGCGGCAGTGTGAATTCGGCGCCCTCCGGGAGCGCCTCGGTCTCAACCGGCGCGAGGCCGTGCGCTTCGCGGACGCGATTCTCGATCTCCGCCGCCAGCGCCGGATGCTCGTGCAGGAAACTCTTGGCATTCTCGCGGCCCTGGCCTATCTTATTGCCCTCATAGGAGAACCAGGCGCCGCTCTTTTCGACAATATTCTCCTTGACCGCGAGGTCCAGAATATCACCCTCCTTTGAGATGCCTTTGCCGAACATGATGTCGAACTCAATTTCCTTAAACGGCGGCGCAATCTTATTCTTCACAACCTTTACGCGAACGCGCGTGCCCACAATCTCGCCGCCCTGCTTTAAGACATCGATCTTCCGAACATCCAGACGCACCGAGGAGTAGAACTTCAGCGCTCTGCCGCCGGTCGTGGTCTCGGGGCTGCCGAACATGACGCCGATTTTCTCGCGCAGCTGGTTAATGAAGACCACGGTGCTGTTCGTATTGCTGACAATGCTCGTGAGCTTACGGAGCGCCTGGCTCATGAGGCGCGCTTGAAGACCCACGTGGAGGTCTCCCATATCGCCCTCAATCTCCGCCTTCGGCACGAGCGCCGCGACCGAGTCCACAATGATGATGTCCACGGCGCCGCTCCGCACCATGGTCTCGGTGATTTCGAGCGCCTGTTCACCGGTGTCCGGCTGGGAGATGTAGAGGTTGTCGACATCGACCCCGATATTCTTTGCGTAGACCGGATCCAGCGCGTGCTCGGCATCGATAAAGCCCGCAATACCGCCGCGCTTCTGCACTTCCGCGACCATGTGCAATGCGACCGTGGTCTTACCGGAGGACTCGGGGCCATAGACCTCGATGATGCGTCCCTTCGGAATGCCGCCGAGTCCCAGCGCGAGATCCAGGCTCAGCGAGCCGGTCGGCGTGGTCTCCACATTCATCATATTGCTCGGATCGCCAAGTTTCATGACTGCGCCCTTGCCGAAATCCTTTTCAATCTGCTTTAACGCCTCATCGAGCGCTTTTCTCTTTGCATCCTGATCCATGCCGCACCTCTTCTCTCAAGTCAAATCGCGGGAACCGCATTTGCAAACATTCGTTCCGCGAACCTTTGTTCTGGTATCAGTTTACCCGCTTCCGGCGGATTTTGCAAGTGAAACTCTTATTCGCCGGTTCCGTTTACAGCAATCGACTTGAGAACTTCGATTTCTCCCTCCGTAAACGAAGTGAGTTCCTCCCCACGCCCCACAAATTCCACTGTGACGAGGGTGTTGTGCACGCAGAGTATCGCTTTCTTCTTGAGAAGTTTTCCGAAGGGCTCGGTGCTCTTATCCAGCTGCAGGGTCACAAAGAAAGGCTTGTCGCCGTAGACCTGCACGCCCACCTGCTCGGCCTCGACAAACTGCGAAATGTACGCATTCGCGCTGAAAATGGCTCTCTCGAGCGCGTTTCCGCTGTTTACCTCGGTCGTGACCTCGATGTAGGATTCGGTGTTATAGTCCGCAACGTTTAAGTGCCGGTGATAGAGCGGTCCGTTCTGACTCGAGTTAAACTGCGCGGGAAGCCGAATCGAGATGCTTTCATTGTCCTCGTTCCCATGGAGTACCACGGTCTCGCCGCTGAACGAGGAGCAGTCCTCCACCGCACTTAAGTCGAGTTCCTTCATCTTCTGCAGATACGCATCTCCGAGCAATCTGACGCCCTTCCGCATCTTCTTTAAGTCGCCCGCATCGAGACTCAGCGGCACTGTCTGCAGGTATTCCTCCACGCCGGTCACCGTATTCGGCTTGACATTTGCCTTGTCGACATACGGATTTAAGTCGATTCCGGCCGGGTTATACTCGTTCACCGGGACCGTCGCGATGGATTTTACCATCTGCTCCATCAGCTCCTCGGTGAAGGGGGACTCGGTTCTTCCCCTGTATTCCTCCGCAGTCGTGCCGTATTCAAAGCGAAGCACTACCTCGCGGTTTGCGAGAAAGCCGATGTAATCGACAAAGTCCCGAACCACCCGGCTCTGCCCCTTCCCTCGGTCCGAGCGATAGGAGAGACGTAGCCACTTTTGCTTGCCAACGTTGATGACCTTGGCCTTCATGTCCGTGTAATCCTGGTAGCTATAGCTCGTTTCGAGGGAACGCACGCGATCGGCGCCGCGCCGCACACCGGATCCCTGGCCCGCCGTCACCTCGAGCGTGATCGTCGCAGCGCGTCCCTGCCCATCCTCCGTGACCGCCCAGACCTCGTAATTGGCCTGTTCCGGATCGTTGGAGCGCTGAAAGCCCTTGGCCGGAAGTTCCGCCGTGACGGGACCCGAAGTAAGCGTCAAAACGTCGCCCTCCGGCTTCTTTGCGCTGCTCTTCTTCTCGTCGTAGTTGACGTCTCGGAGCTCCGTGAACGCCGCTCTCACCTCGGTCGGGAACTTACTGTCCTCTTCGCTCGCCTTGCTTGCCGCAGTTGTCCCACCGGATGCACTTGCACTGCCGCTCACCTTCGCCGCTTCGCTGCTCAAAGCCTCGGAAGTTTCCGCCTTTGCCGCAGCGGTCTGATTGCCGGATTTCGACTCTGCCTTTTTGCCGCCGCAGCCCGAAACCGCCAGCGCCGCCGCCAGAGAAAGTGAAAGTAACACTGTCTTCTGTCTCATCTTCATGCCGAACTCCCTTCTCTTTTCCCCGTTTTTCTGTTGTACTACCACTGATGCCAAGAAGCTTCCGTTATTATACCCTAATCTTTACTATTTTAAAATAATAAAACAGTTAAACTTTCTTAAGGTGCTGCATTTCGCTTTCACAACTGCCCCGCTTCGAGTGCGAGCAGATATTTCTTCCGCTCGAGTCCGCCCGCATAGCCGGTCAGGCGCCCATCCGCACCGATGATGCGGTGGCAGGGAATCAGAATGAGCAAGGGGTTATGCGCGACTGCACCGCCGGTCGCATGGGGCGACACATAGCTTTTTCCCTGCCGCGCGGCAAGACTCTCCGCAAGCTGCTTGTAGCTCGCTGTCCGCCCGTAGGGGACCGAGAGCATCTCCCGCGCAATTTCCTTTCGAAACTCGGAACCGCTGAATGAAAGCCGCGGGTAAAAGTTCGGCTCCCGCCCCGAAAAATAGAGTTTTAACCAGCGCGCGGTCTCCCGAAAGATTGCGAGACTTTCTATCTCGCATTCCCGCACAGTCTCCTCTTTCAGAAGGGCGCGGTCATATTTCTGCCCGTCAATCCAGAGCCCCGAGAGCGTCACGCCGTCGGCGCTCGCGAGGGTCAGCGCTCCGACGGGTGAATCCGCGTGCGCGATATACATCATACTTCCTTCTTTCCGGCCGGTCACATTTCGCTTGCCCGGCGCCTCAGTCAAAATCCATCCAGACCATGTGCTTTCCGCAGTGCAGACAGCGGAACAGGTAGCACTGCATGGAACCGCCGTTCACGGACTCCCGTATCCACTGCTTTTCGTTCTCGTCCCACATGGGATCTTCCAATACTTCTTCGAGCACACCCTGTAGCTTCATTTCCTTGGCACCAACGTCGCCTAAGTATGCGCAGAAATCGCCGCAGTGGGCGCGCCAGTGCTCCTGCTGCCAGCCGATATAGCCCGGCGTGCGGTGAATCAGCTCATCGAGACGCGCCGGGTCCTCAACGCCTTCATCGACCGAAAATGGATCCTGAAATTCCCCGTCATATTTCCGTGCGGCTTCTCCGCTCGCTATGCAGGTCGGGCAAAAATGACTGTCCGCGTGAAAGCCGTAGAAGGGACCTTCGTAATAAATCTTGGTCGGCTTTCCGCAGCAGTCGCAGGAAAGCGCCTCTTTCACCTCCCGGAACACACCGGTCTCCAGCGGGTGCGGGTGGTAGCGGAAAAATGGAAGTTCTTCCGCCGCTTCGCTCTGCCGCTCCGCTTCCGCCGCTGTTTTCGGGCATTTGACCGCAAAGGTATCGCCCCAATTCTCGGCGTAATCCTTGAGGCTCCCGAGACGCTTTAAGTCCTTCCGATCGGTCTTATTTGCAAGGACTAAAAAGAGCTCATAGGCGCTCTTTTTATAATCCAATAAGTCGTAGACATCGACCAGCACGCGCTTGGCTTCCGGCGCAGCTTCCGCCTCCAGAGCTTCCTTCAGCGCATAGAGTGCGCGCACGCTGTCCGCATCCTCTTTCTCCCGGTAGCGTTTCGAGCATTCGATATACTGTCTCTGAAATTCATTCATCGCGCTTTCCTCCCAAGTTTTCCCGATAACGCTACCATTATAACAAGAAGCGGCTACCGCGCTCCAGTACAAGTTTCAACGGCGCAGGCCATCCCGCGGGATTGCTCCCGCGGCCGCTTGTTATGCCCTAGGCCTATCTCTCTGGCGATACGCGGCAGCGTATCCGGGATCTGATAAAAGATAATGATATTACCCGGGCGGAACCGGCCAGCCGGATTGGTCTCTACGGACTTCCCGAAGAGCTTGGGCTTTCCGCTGAATCTGCTGCCGGAACATCCAAGTTCCCACATTTGATTTCACTGCTCGCACGATACCGGGATGATACGATGCGTGCCGGTGTTTCCGTCATGAATCAGAACCTGTCATCCCCGAGTTCACTTCTTTTCGGCCCGACCTTTCGCAAAAAAAGAGCCTGAAACAGACCGCGCGTTCAAGGGGCGCACGCTGTTTCAGGCTGCCGTTACCATCGCAAAGGTATAACACACCGGACTTTCCGCGGGAAAGTCGTGTGCCAAGCGGACACTGTCCGCCTTGGAATCCCTTCCGCGAAACCTATGGTTTCTTTGGATTCTTCCTTTTCCTCTCCGGCAGTTCCTCCCACATGCTCTCGACCAACTTACACAGGAACTCTCGGTTGTCCACATCATCTACCAAGATCATCTCTTTCGCCCCATCATACGGAAGCTCCATTGGAGCATCCGGCATCAGCTTCACCGCCGTCGGAACAGGCTTAACCAGGAGTCGGTTATCATATATGCCGCCAAACACCCTGCCACGATAATACAGGATATACTCACCCATCATCGCCCGATAGGATATTTCGTCCATGCCCGATAGCTGTTCTATGACGAAATCCAGATATTCTTTCGTTGATGCCATATCAATCTCCCTTTGCCTTGATCGGATGCCTGATAACAGTCTTCAGCTTCTCCGGTGCAACACGCCTCGCATCAGACAGATAAATCTCGTGGTGCCGCCTGTCATCGGACATATCATTCTCGTATCCGTTTTCATCCAGATACCGATCCATCATGACAACCGTGGTAGGCTCATCATCGTAAGCCCCGATATGCATACACTGCACACAGAGTCCTTCTTCAATCGTAAGGAACTCCACCTTGCTGAAATCCTGCTTTTTCTTATTTGTTGCGTCATTCACCGCCCACTTGAAATCTTCCTCTGTCACAAAGTCGGGAAGCCTTATCACGGAGAGCCACTGAAAATCTTCCTTATGACTGTAATCAACCCCGGACAAACCATCCTGCCACCAGAAACCTTCCAGCGGGGGAACCACATAATCAAAATACCCCTCGATCTTATGGTCGCCCTTCTTGCTCATCTTGATTGTAAAAGCAATCGCGTATAAAAGCCCGATAGCCGCCTTGTAATCGCCGTCTTCCGCATTCGGATCTCCGCTTCCGCGGACGGCAATATAGTTCATTTTCGGAACCGTGACAATCTCCGGCTTTGCCTTCGGCATATAAAACTCTTTATATTCTTTTTTATAATCAAATGCCACCTGTGCTTCCTCCGGCCTATTGATCTTTTTCTTCATACGGCTTGTTCCATGAACCGATCTCAATCAGATTCCCTTCGGGATCGGCGATATAGCAGGTTCTCTGCCCCCACGGCTCCGGTTCAGGCTCCAGTACCGGCGTTGCACCGTTCTCCACCGCCTTTTTGAAGGCAACATCCACCTCATCAAAAGTATCGACATACAACGCGATCTCAAAATGGCCATTCAAGCCCTTGATATACTCATATCTCCGGCTTGTCATCTTTTCAAAATCATTCCTTCCATACAGTAAAAACAGGGTTCCATCCTTCACAAGGTACACATTGGACGTATCCTCCGCCTCCCTAATCTCAAACCCCATCACATCCCGATAAAAGCGAACCATTTTCGCCATATCTTCAACCAGTAATCCAAAACCGTCTAATCTCATACTGCATTATCCTCCATGTAGTTTTTTAATGTTTCCTCAGCAGCTTTCCTAATCGCCCTGCGAACTTCCGGCGGTTCCAGAACCTCTGCGTTGCCACCAAAAGTCAGTATCCATGTGACAAAGTTCTCCATATTCGTATAATCCGCAGAAAAGAGCAGCCGCCCGTCATCCATCTCGGTAAAGCATTCAGAACCGAACTCTTCCACAAGCCGCCACTTCACATCCTGCGTGAAAAGAGCCTTTACCGGGATGCCGCCCGGGAATATCTTCTCATTGGACAAATCTGGCCTTGGAACGTCTCGGCATATAAAGGCCTCTCCCGTGTCTGAAAGCCCGTCCATACGGTTCAGCTTAAACAGACGGAAATCCCTGCGGCTTAAGCACCAGCCCCATACATACCAGCTCGACCACTGAAATACCAAATAGTACGGCTCTATCGTGCGGACACTCTCACCCGAAGGAGCGTAATACTTGAAATCAAGCAGATGCCTGTTATCTATCGCTTCCTGTATGATCTCAATCTTTGGCGCAAGCGTCCCCTTGTACCACGAGGACAGGTCGATAAGCATGGAATCCCTGCCACTTATAAATTCGGATGAGCCTGTCCGAATCTTCTCCATCAGCTGCCCGTAATAGCTGCTTCCGCTCACGCTGTCAAGGCTTCGGAGACCGGCAAGGATCATCTGCATATCCTTTGATGTAAGAATCGTCCTGGCCATGCGGTATCCGTCCATGATGCTGATACCGCCGCCTGTACCCTGCATCGTCCTTATCGGGATTCCGGCTTTGCAAAGGTCCTCGATATCCCGGTTAATCGTTCGCCTGGAAACCTCAAACCGCTTCGCCAGTTCGGGCGCCGTTGTCTTCTCTTCCTGCAGCAAGATCGACAATATCCCGATCAGCCTGTCTATCTTCATTGCTTTTCACGCTCCGTTCATATCTTAACAAAGATAACACGACATAAGTATGTCATGTTTATTGTATCGCTACGTCTTTTTTCTGAAAACAAAAAAGACGGCCAACAGAGCATCACGCTCCACCGGCCGTCAATCTTAAACTTTATTCACTTCAAAATCCTCTCGTATATCCTAAAGCCCTCATCCTTACAGACATTAAAAACAACCCGGATATTACTGCCCGTCTCCGCAAGCCATTTGCGAACTGTCTCCACCGCAATTTCTGCTGCCCGCCGGTTCGTGAACATAAATACCCCCCCGTAGAGATGCAGCAGAATGCGATGCTTTTCAGGCCGTTTTGTGCCGCCAAGTTCAGACAGAAAGTACCTATACTTCAGATTCGCATGCCGATTGAACATCATCAGCGAGCTTTTCCCTTTCAGGTAGCCCATGAAAGATGACACACGAATCTTTGGCGGTATGCCCACTAGCATGTGCATATAATCTGGCATCAAATGTCCTTCTATAATCTCTCTACGCCTTTGTATGCGTAAAGATCATGCAGGATTTGAGCCAAATCCTTCTTGTATTGATTGTAGATTATTTTTCGTCTATACTTTGGCGTAAAGACGATATGGTACTTGCACAGCCATTTGGTATGTGCAGCACTATTTGCCTTTGGCATGAAATCACCTTTCCTTTCTCAGTAGTGGCTTGGACACCTCTATTGTACGGAAAGGTGATTTCTTTGTTAAACGATTTGTCTCCACCCGCATAGCGGGTGGGTTTTTGCTTCGCAACGGTTCACTTGCTTTGCAAGCGAACCATGCTCAGCAGGCTAAAGCCAAAAGCTTCACAAAAAAGCAGTAAGTCTTTTCAAGACTTACTGCTTTTTGCCGCTATCGCAAAACAGCCGCTCAATTATTATGCGAGGACAGCCGCGACTTTCAGCCAACTTACTCAATATCCCTGTTTCAAAAAATAGCAGATACCCATACTCTCATTGCTTAGATTAGCCTAGCTACAATGACGATTATGCTGACAATCGTTATTCCGAGTGAAATCAAAATTCTTGCAGGGGTAAAACTATATAACCTTTCCGGATGCTGTGTATCGTAACGAATCTGCGCGGTGCTTCCGATTTCAGAGGAAAATGGAACCTGTATGCTTTTTTGAGAAATATACTGTTTCCCGTTAACCTTATAAGCAACCTGTGCCCATTTTGAATTGTGAAAAGCTGTCGTGCCGGGAATTGCAGTCGTATAGGATATAATTGTGCCCTTTGTTGTTGCTGATTTATTATGAATCAACAAGAGATTGAGCAAATTGTAGATGCAGAACAGAAAAGCTATTACCGCAATGGCGTCGAAGAATAAAATCTCATTTGACATCTTCATTTTTGACATGTTCAGCTCCTTTCCCTGACATCCATCTGTAAAGATGCTCACAGCTCCTTGCGGGAAAAAATACGGATAGACAGGAACATTGACAGCATAAATATGACAACGCCGGAAATACCGACAAGAATTGCAATCATAAGAGTCGACGAACCTTGCAGAAACTCTATGATGTGATGCAGCTTTGGGAGCGACAAGCGCGCAAGAAAAACAGGTCCCATTGAAACAAACAATGTCGAAGCGGAAAGCACAAGCCGTCCCTTTGTAGCCCCGTATTTGAGCATAATCGGAGTATATATGCCATAAAAAACAGTACTTATCAAAAAGACCGTCAGAGCTTCCGTAATATTCAAAAAATCAAACCGAGGATAGATGACTGCAATCATTGAGTAAACAGCAAGACACTCACCATATAAGATTAAATAGCAGATGTATCTTGCAATAATGTAGCTTTTTCGAGAATATGGCGCTGCACAAAGAAGCGCTACTGCTTTTGGGCTCTTTTCTTCTTCCGTTGCAACAGATTGCATAAAGAGAATCTCTGTCAAAATGACCATGTATAAACAGGATATTATTTCAATCCCCGCCATTTGTGCTGCATTAACCATCAAGATAATCGGAACGAGAATGCTGACAGCTAAAAACTCCACCGCCATCTTTTTTATCAACAAAAAGTCCTTTCTCACAAGATTAGCGATCATTATTCTTCCCTCCGACATACGCGAGCATAATATCTTCAATGCTTGCTTTTTCAAACAACACGCCCGGAATTTCTTTTTTGACGTCCGCAATCCGATCTGTTAATGCCGAAAATCCATAAGTTGAGATCTTCAGATTTCTGATTAGCCTTTTGTTTCGGTCGTTTAGTAATGCGACACTGCCTTTCACGATGCGGAATGTATCAAGGAGCTCATCTTTACTCTGCTGAAATACAATTTTCCCGCCGTCAATGAGAATAAGTACATCTGCGACCTTATCCAAATCAGAGGTGATGTGTGTTGAGAAGAAAACTCCCTTTCCTCCGTTTTTCATGTAGTCCATGATAATTTCCAGGAATTGCCTTCGCACAAGTGGATCAAGTCCGCTTGTAGGTTCATCCATAATCAGAAGTTCAGCCTGATGGGAAAGCGCCAGCACAAGGGCAAATTTCATTTTCATCCCGCCAGAGAGTGTAGAAATCTTTTGCTTTGGGTCAAGATCGAACTTTTCCATATAAGTGCGGTACTCGGCATCACTCCATTTGGAATAGGCCGGAGCAATAATACTTTTCATATCCTCCATTGACAGGTTGTCATAGAAATAGCTGCCATCCATGATGATGCCCAGGCGATCCTTGATTTCCCGTTCATGCTTGTCCGCGTCTAAGCCAAAAATCTTTATTGTCCCAGATTCCTTATGTGCCAAATTGAGAATGGAACGTATCGTCGTGGTTTTCCCTGCACCGTTGGCTCCGATGAAGCCGGTGACACATCCCTCCGGCAAGGAAAAAGAAATGCTATCAAGCGTAAAAGTCGGATACCTTTTCACAAGACCATTCGCTTCAAGAATATTGTCCATGGCTAATCCTCCTCATACAAAATATCCACCATCGCATACAGCTCATCTTTTTCGATATCAAACAGCTTCGCGTTATGAACAGCCTTTTGTAAATCCTGTTCGATGATGCGACGTTTGAAATCCCGAAGTAGTTCCGGATTGCCCCTCGAGACAAAAGTTCCCCTGCCCGCCTGACTGAAGGCAAAACCCTCTTTTTCCAATTCATCATAGACGCGGCGAATCGTCAGGACGCTTACATGGACATCGTTTGCAAAGTTTCGAATGGATGGTAAGAGTTCTCCATCCTCCAGCTCACCTTTTAAAATCGCTTCCTTAATCTGTTCTTTGATCTGTATATACAGCGGAACATCCAATGAATTGGATACAATTATGTTCATATGATTTCGCACCTCAGCTGTGTATTCCGTATATACACAGCATATATTCAAGGCACATCATTGTCAATAAACAATCAGAGTTTTTACGGAATAGCAAGACTTTATTTCCGTCATTTTGTCATTGGTTTTTTTTCATGCACAGCCAATCGATTGTTCATGGGGTTGGGGAGTAATGTTGCTCTGCCAAGGTAAGAGTCAAGTGTTTTTCACAGCAAAAGAGAGCCTCCCGCCGCAGCGGAAAGCTCTCCTTTTTGTTTGCTATTTGCCCTTGCCGTTTTCGGACTGCTCTCAGTCTTCCACCAGCGGACTCTCGAGGTAAGCCATCACGAGGGCCTCGGTCGCATCGATCGACTCCTTGTTGGTGCGCTCATAGGAGTGGCTCGACTCAATGCCTGCGCCGAGCAGCGCGTGCTTAATCTCCGCGCCCGCGTTCATCGCTGCGGAAGCATCGCTGCCGTAGTAGGGGTAGATGTCCACGCGATACGGAATCTTCTTTTCCTTCGCGAGGTTCACGAGCTTCTGGCGGAATGCGTAGTGATAGGGGCCGGAGCTGTCCTTTGCGCAAATCGAGACCGTGTACTCATCGGTCTGCTGATCGTCGCCCATGGCGCCCATGTCGCAAGCCAGGAATTCGACGACCTTCTCCGGAATCGAGGAGTTGCAGCCGTGTCCCACTTCCTCGTAGACCGAGAACGCGAAGTGAGTCGTGTACGGAAGCTCGATTTTCTCCTTGCTGATGCGATCCAGAATGTCGAGGAGAATCGCAGCGCTCGCCTTGTCATCGAGGAAACGGCTCTTCACAAAGCCCTTCTCGGTAATCAGCGTGCGCGGATCGAAGGAGACAAAGTCGCCGACTTCAATGCCAAGTGCTCTGGTCTCCGCCTCGTTTGTCACCTTCTCGTCGAGGCGCACTTCCATATTGTCCTGATTTCTCTCGGCCGTGCCCGCATCCTTATAGACATGGCAGCTGGTCTGATGAATCAGAATGGTGCCGCCGATTTTCTTGCCGTCGGCCGTGTGCACGAGGCAATTCTCTCCCTCAATCATGTTCCAGGGATAGCCGCCGATCTGCGCAAGCTTTAAGCGTCCGCTCGGCTTCACCGCGCGCACCATTGCGCCCAAGGTGTCGACATGCGCCGTCACCATGCGCTGATGCTCATCGTCCTTGCCCTTCACTGTTACAATGACCAGTCCCTTTTCCGTATGCTTCACCGGGAAACCGAATTCCTTTGTCTTTGCAAGCAAGTACTCCTGCACTTCCTTCGTGAAGCCGGTCGGAGAGGGAATTGCCAAAATTTCCTGTAAATATTTCAATGTTTGAGACATACCATTCCTCCTCACAAAAAATAAGATACCCGGCAGCGGATATTTCGTCAATTTGCAAAAGCTATCTTAGCACAGCACACGATGCTTGTGTAGTATTTGCCAAGATTTTATTGCTGTCGCAGTTTCAGACAATCCGGGCAGCCGCCGGTACAGAGCTCACAGGAGAGCTCCTCCGGCACCAGCTGCTCAAAGCGCCTGCCGTCAATCTCGAAATGGTAGAGCTTGGACGAAGCCCGCGCGAGGAGCGCATTCGTCTCATCGAACAAAAGATAGGTCACTGTCTCCCCGAATACATCGTCCTCATACTGCGTGACAAACAGGCGGTAGCTGTGCCCGCCCATCCGGAAGGCAACGCGGTTCCGCTCTGCCCTGCAGTCCGTGACCTCTGTCTTTACCAGGCCCGCGCGGGCAATGACGGCCTCGAGAAGCAGTTCCAAGTGCCTGACACGAAAGGTCTTCTCTTCGATTTCTCTCATGCTCCCTTCTTCAAAACTCGATAGTCCTGCATCATCCGATCGTTCTCCATCAGGAAGGTGCGTGCGGTCGGCTGGTTCTCATCGATGTCATAGAGCCCCATCAGGTAGGCGTTCAAACTCGCGCGGTTCTCAAAGCGCAGCGCGCGGTACTGCTTCTGAAACGCCAGTTTCTCGACAAACAGGAGCTTTCCGCTGTCTTCCGACACCAGGACCCCGACATGACCCGGAAACAGAATATTTTCTTCCGGCGTGAGTTTCGAGTGCAGCCAAACCGTGACAATGCTCGCTTTTCCGTCCGCAAAGGAAATGCCTCGCTCCTTCCAGGCTTTCCGCACCTGTTCGCACTGTACACTCGTGTCCTTTGTATCGGCCGCCGGCACTTCCGCAAAGAGACGCTCAAATTTGCCGTTGTCTCCGCTACTCCAGAGCTCTACCGGCGCCTTTTGAATCGCCTCCAGATCCAGAAACAGATTTTCATCGGCACTCTCCGCCGGCGCCGTGCCGCCCTCTACCTTGACGAGGGAGCGCGCGAGCATAAATGCGGTAATCCGGCAATTCGTTCCGACAAAATCCGGATAGGCCTTCTCCCAGCGGTCTGCCATCACATCCTCATCCACGGCATCGCCGACCGCGCTCTGAAAGCGCTCCACCTCGCGAAAAAACTCCTGACTGTCTTCCGCCGGAATCCCCGACCCGTTTAGCGCCTGTCGCACTTCCGCCTGACCGCTCTGCTCCTGTAAATTGATCTCAACCGGTTCACTCACGCGCCCGTTCTTATGAAAAGAGCTGCAAGCCATGAGGCATAGCCCCATGAAACTCGCAGCTGCGAGGCTGAGTGCTCTCTTGCCCACCCGCATTACGCCTGATGGGCTGCGACGATCTCTTTGATCTTCGCAATCAGCGTATTCACATCGATACCGGAAGTCTGCGACACCTGCTCCAGATTAACCTGGCTCACAACCGCCTTTGCGAGCGGGTTGTTGAGCGCCGCGAACTTGTCGCTGTACTTGACGAGCTCGTCCTTTAAGAACGGGTACTGCTTGAAGAGCTCCGCGAGTTTGGTCAGATTGTTGATATCCATGATTATCTCCTTTCTGAGGCAGCCTGTTGCCTCTCAAGCGCTATCAAAAAACAATAGCGACAGGATCGGATGTCCTGTCGCTATAGTATAGCAACCCGCTCCACTTTTTTCCATACCTTTTCTGTGAAGCTTTTCCGACCTTCGTCAGTGTTCCGGATGCTGTACCGAATCGACAATCAGCGCAATCATCAATACGCGGAGCACATTTCTCTCATCCGGCACGTCGATTGCATAGGTGTCGCGAACCTTGAGATAGGACTTGGAGATATTCGCAATCTCTCTGCCCTCCGCATCCGTCACCCGGTACTCGTGGGCAAGAAAGTTGCCCTGCACCGTCCAGCCGGACTCCTCCAATTCGTAACGCGCGCGAAAGAGCGTGACTTTCTTGGCCATCCGATCTATCTTCTCGCCGCCCGCGAAGAAATTATAGTGCGGCAAGAGGTGAAACATCTCGAACTTTGTATAGCCGAGTTCTTCGCCTTCGGCGTTCTGAATGCGAAGCTCCGGCGCAAGCGCAAACTTTCCGTTGACCTGAAAGAGCTTCTGTCCCGCCTCGTCAAAAATCTCATAGTGATCCAGAATCGAAAAAAGACGCTGGCGCATGATAATTCTCATTGCTTTTTTCTCCTTTGACACGCGGGCAGACACAACACTGCCCCGCTATGCCTGCCAGTATAGTGTCTTTTCCGGGCCTTGCCAATACTCTTATGTCCCTCAAATTGCCGCCAAGCAAAAGGCGGTTGCCTTTCGACAGCCGCCTCGTAAGATTTATTTTAACAACATCATCACGATCGGAATCACAACCAAAAACAGTATTGTGCTCGTAACAACGGTATTCGTCGCATATTCCACATCTCCGTCCGCATCTCCCGCCAAAATGGGCAACACCGTAAGTGCCGGCACTGCTGCCTGTACAATCATTGTATTTCTGAGCAGTACAGGTACCGTGATACCGAAACGCCCTGCGAAAAGAAGTGCACACGCCATCAAAGCCGGACTTAAAATAAACTTTCCGAGCAGCGCGACCAGCGTATCCTTGTCAAAGCGCACACTCTTAAGACCTGCTTCCGAGAGCACAATGCCGATATAGAGCAGCGAGAGCGGTGTGACCAAAGAGCCTAGATAGCTTAGCGAGCTGATTACTGGTTTCGGCAGGCTCAAGCCAAAAAGAAGCACAGGTATCGCAAGCAGCAACCCTAAAATGGGCGGCGACAAGATTTGTTTGAGATTGATTTTCCCGCCTCCCGCTTGTTCCGTGCGACCGTCCCGTGCAATCAACACAGAACCGAGGGTCCAAGTGGACACCGTATTCAGCACATAGTAAACCAAGAAGTAGGAGACTGCTTGGCTCCCGAAAAGTGCCTGATTGAGCGGCATTCCGATAAAAATCGTGTTTGCGTTCACGATGGTATTCAGAAAAACTCCTCTGCGACCGCGCGGAACGCGCACCACTCGCATGAGAAAATACGATAGCAGATAATTGGCTACGAACGCAATCATTCCGATCATCAAAGGTTTTGCGAGTTCTTCCAGCGTCTTAATCGTCAAGTTATTGACGACCGACAGAAAGACCGACGCAGGCAGCGCGATATTCATAACCAAAAAGGTTAGATTCTTGTCAAGCCCCTTGCTCAGATACTTCTTTTCATGCAGAAAAAAGCCCAGTACAATCAAAAATACAATTGGAATAATACTCGCCAGTACTTGTAAAATCACAGCCTTCTCCTAAGTCAGAGCGGCTTATATTCTGCTTTCCAGGAAATATCCGCAATCAGTTTCTCCACATCTCCATCAATACGGTTCAGCTTCTGCTTCACTGCGCATTCCGCAACCACTGTAGCCACTGTATGCGAGAACTCTGTGAGTCGGGCAACCGGCGGGATTACCGCCGCCCCCGGCTCATCCGGGGTGAGGAAGGCTCCGAGTGAGTGCGCGGCAGCGGAAATCATCTCATCGGTCATGCGACTGCTGTTCACGGCAATGCTTCCAAGCCCGAGTCCCGGATAAATGAGCGCATTATTCGCCTGACCGATTTCGTAGCGGACGCCCTTATACTCCACCGGATCTGCGGGAATTCCCGTTGCGACCATTGCCTTGCCTTCGGACCAGACAATCAGATCCTCTGCCTTCGCCTCTGCGAGCTCAGTCGGATTACTCAGCGGGAAAATGATGGGGTGCTCACACCAAGAGCTCATGCCGCGCACAATCTTCTCGGTGAAGGTGCCGGGCTGGGTCGAAGTTCCGACCATGATGGTCGGTCTAACCGCAAAGACCGCTGCTTCCAGTGTCGTGAGCTCATCGGCATTTGCAAATTCCGTGCGTTTTCTCGCAAACGGCCGCTGCTCCGACGTAAGATCCGTCATATCGTCGAAGAGCAGCCCCTGCTTATCAACCAAGTAAAAGCGCTGTCTCGCTTCCTCTTCGCTGAGACCCTGCGCGACCATCTCCTTGAACACGCGATCCGCTATTCCGGCTCCTGCCGTCCCCGCTCCGAAGCAGAGATATCTCTGTTCCGTGAGCTTCTCCTTGTTAATCCGCATGGCACCGAGTATGCCTGCGAGGGTAATAATGCCGGTGCCTTGCACGTCGTCATTAAAGACCGGGAACCGGTCACGATAACGATTTAACACCGCAGCCGCATCGGCTCTGCCGAAATCTTCAAAGTGCAAATAGAGCCGCGGGAACAGCTTCTCGACCGCCTGAACAAAACGCTCTACAAACGCATTGTACTGCTCGCCGTAAATTCTCGGATGACGATTCCCGAGGTAAAACTTATCCTTAAGGAGTGATTCCCGATTTGTGCCACAGTCCAACACCACCGGCAAGATACTTGAGGGGTCGATGCCTGCTGCCGCAGTATAAACCATGAGCTTTCCGACCGAGATGTCCACACCGTTGGTACCCCAGTCGCCAATGCCGAGAATGCCTTCTGCATCTGTCGCGACAATCAATCGAATATCGCGCCCCTCCGCTACAGAGCTAAGCGACGCCTCAATTTCCTCCGGTCGATCAATTGAGAGGTAGCAGGCGTGTTGTGTATCCACAAACTGCTCGCTGTACTTCTCAATACTCTCGGCAATGACCGGGTCGTAGACAATGGGCATGAGCTCTACCAGATGCTCGCGAAAGACATAGTAAAAGAGAGTGCGGTTGTGGTTAAAGACATCCATGAGAAAACGTCTCTCCTCAATCAAGGAACTCTTCTTCTTCATCTCCGCATAGACGCGCTCCGCCTGGAGCTCAATGGTCTCAACCACCGGAGGCAGCAGCCCCTCCAGCTGATATGCCTTGCGCTCCTCCTGCGTAAATGCCGTCCCCTTGTTGAGGAACGGATCCTTTAAGAGCTCATATCCCAATTTTGCCATTTTGAACCTCCTGTCTCAGACGCTCTGTCAATCTCATGACGAGCTTATATGCTCCTTATAGCATAAAAGCTCCACGCATTATATTGAATATTCTTTAAATTTAAAACTCTTGTCTTTTTTTGCATCTATCGTTTCTTGCTGTCAGAGTCGTCTCTCTTTTTTAACTACTGTTCTCAGTTCACAAAAACGAGCAGCGTTCGTCTTGTCGCACCGCTGCTCGTTTCTGTCCTTTATATTTCATCATTTTCCCGCTTACGCTTTATCCTTGCCCCATACCTCTTCCGCTATCTCCTTGACCAAACGAAGCTTTGCAAACTGCTCTTCCTCGGTCAGCTTGTTGCCGATTTCGCAGGAGGCGAAGCCGCACTGCGGGCTTAAGGAAAGGTCGCGAAGCGGTACATACTGCGAAGCCTACTGCGACGGCACTTCGATGTCCGTATCCCAGAAATGGTAAATCAGATTTCCCGACCACTGCTTTTTGACATAGGGCTTCATCAGATACTGACACTGCGGATAGTAGAGCGGTATGGCCGTACAGTCATCCCTTGAGAGCAGCTCATCCGCCTTCGCGTAAAAAACAGCGCGGTCCGGCTCATAGGGCTCGCGCCTTGCGTCATCGAGCCAAGCATCCACATCAGCGTTGCGCCCGAAGAGCGCATTCGCCGGTAAATTTGCGCTGTGAAAATAGGGATACAGCGCCTGGTCTCCTTCGGGATAGGGATACCAGTTCTCCTGCCAGACGAGATCCGCCTGCGGGTCGTTCAGCGCTTCCGCACAGCGCGCTTCGTCTGCCCCCTCAAGCTTCAATCCTATGCCGACTTTTTCCCACTCCCGCTTCACTTCCCGCATGAATTTCAGATTTTGTCGCGGCACCACCGCGGTGAGCGTAATCTGCCCGCCGTAATAGCCCGCTTCCTTGACCGCCTCTCTCGCTCTCTTATAGTCATAGTAATTCTGATTTCTCGCGTTGTTGTGCCCCGGCACGCGGATGTGCAGCAGGGAACTTGCAGGCAGCCCCGCACCGTCAAGCGCCTTGTCAATGCAACGCCTGCGGTCCAGACCTACGGTCATGGCCCACCGGAGCCGACTGTTCTTCAGCTTTGAACTGCACGGATTCATGCGCAGCGAAATCAGCGCAACCGGATGGTGAATGTGCACCTCATCCTCCAGGGTCTTTTTGCAACGCCGGTACTGCGCCGCATTGATCGCCGTAAAATCGACCTTATTGTGCCGGTATGCGGCAAAACACTGTCCGTCATTTTTATAGTACAGCACGCGGAGCTCATCCAGCTTGGCCGCGGTACCATGGTACTTCTCGTTCCGGATCAGAACGCACTGCCTATCCCCTTGCTCTTTCAGCAAAAACGGGCCCGACCCGAGCAGTTTTCCCTGTTTGCCCCAGCTCTCACCCGCCGCCTCGCAGGCTGCCTTCGGATACACAGTCGCTGCCGAGAGTCCGAGATTCTTTAAAAAGGGCGCATAGGGATATTGTAGACGTATGGTAAAATGTCTGTCATCCTGTACCGTGATGCCGCGAAGCACACGGCTCTCTCCGCACTGCACTTCCGCAGCCCCGTCAATCATCGAAAAATAAGTTGCCGCGGGCGATGCTGTCTCCGGGGACAACAGCCTCGTCAGGCTGAAACGCACATCCTCCGCGGTCAGCGCCGTGCCGTCGGAAAAACAGAGCCCTGGCTTCAAGACAAAGCGATATTCAAGCCCGTCCTCCGAAATCTCCGGGAAATCCTCCGCAAGCGCAGGCTCCAGCAAACGCTCGTCCGTAAAGCGAAACAGGCCTTCCGTGACCTCATCCGCAATCAGAGAAACCTCCGGAGTATCCGAGCGCTGCACATCGAGACAAGCGCCGGGCTGCACCACCGCAACGCGAAGCACCTTTTTTCCACCGAAATCCGGCGGCAGAGCCGCCTGCTTCTTCTGACAGCCGCAAAGCGCTAGGACAGCAAGCAGGCAGAGCGCAGCCGCGCAGCCCGCGTACCTTCCCCCTCGTCGTATCCTCATGGTCTTTTCCTCTTCAGAATCTCTGCCTGCATCGCTGCGCTTGCGGCACTGTCCCAGTCCGCACAGTGCTGCCGGAATTCCGCAATGTGATCCCGGTGCTTTGCAAACTGCTCGCGCCGCTTGTCCGTGACCGCCATCATATCCTCGAGATTTGAGCACACCCCGAAGCCGAAGCGAATGCCGCGAAGCTTTGCCCAGAGCTCCCGGAGCGCCGCTTCCCGCTGCTCTGCGCGTTCAATATAACTGTCCAGAAGTCCTATCACTTCGCTCGACTTTTCAAGATCGATTGAGAGCCTTCCGCTCCGCACCGCGAGCGGATCCCGCAACAAAGCCGGAAATGCCTCGAGCGACAAGCGCCGCGGCATAGGGCTGCCGAGCGGCGGAAGTTCGAGTTCCATACTGTCCGCCAAGTTTCCGAAGACCTCGCCGAGACGCGCATTGCTCGCCTCTGCGGCTGCTATCTTGCCCTCAATATCATGTGCTCCCACTTCATTCTGCTCTTTCAGCACCTGTAGCACCGGATGCACCTTCAGCGCTTCAAGGTCCTCCGCCAGCATGCTGCAGGTAAGACCGGCCATCTGTCCGCACGCTGCCGCATTCTTTCTACAGAAACTCTGCAACTCATCCAACTTCTGCGTCTCGCCCGGCTTGTCCTTCGCTCCTTTCCGCAGCACGGCCAGCGCCCAGATTTCGAGCGCATCCCGAAGACCGATGCCGTCCGGCATTGTCTCGGCGCTTTTCGCGTCTTTTCCGTCTTTTTTCTTCTTAAAATATTTGCTCTGCAAGCCGTGCAGCGTGTAGGCAGTCGTCAAAGCCCCCGCCAGATTCGAATTCAACTCATCCAAATCCCTCTGCAGCCCGTCCTCGATGCCGTTTGTGACAATCGCGCCAAACCGATTCATCCTAAGTCTTTTCCGGAAATTCTCCGCGAGCTTTTTGTACTGTCCCAGTTTAATCTCGAGAAGCTCCTTGACGGAATGCTTCTCCAGCACAAAATAGTCGATTACCGAGGCGCTGAGCAGCATACCGCTTCCCAGAAGACTCCGCTTTAAGGCGAAAAAGGCGGAAAGTTCCCGCATCGCATTGTCCCATCCTGCCTCTTTATCCGCCTTCGCAAGTGAAAGCCGCAGTCTGGTCTGACTCGCCTGAAATGCCCTTTGCACCGCATAGTCGAGGCACTCCGCAAACATCGGATTCTCTTTCTGCAATCTGCTTCTCAGGCTGTCCAGATCCCGCTCTAACTCTTCCTTGCATCCATCGAAAAGTCCCTCTTCCAGAATCACCTCTTCTGTAATCCGGAAAAAGAGCGTCATGCCCTTCTCAATGATTTTCGCATTCTCCGCCGCCGTCTTTACATCATCGGCGCCGCGTTTGCCGCCGCCCATGAACTCCTGCGCGAGCAGCATGAGTGCCTGTATGACAAGTTCCCGTTCTTCCTGACTCAATTCCAGCATAATGCGCTCGGAAATTTTCCGCACCAGGACATGTACCGGTCCGTCCGGTTCCGCTGCAATCGGCGCGACCCGCATTTTCCCGTCCGGCCCCTCGACCAGAAAGGCATCCGGATAATGGTCGTGGAAGGGATCCAGGAGCGCCTCCAGCATATTATAATCCGCGCACTGCCGCACCACGCACTCGCCGGCGAAATAGCCGTAGCGCGGGTTGTACCCGAGCGCACTGACCGGATCGTTGCTCCCGCGAATCAGCACGATTTTATCGCGGTAACTCTGAAAGGCCGCCATGCCGTCCTGATATACCACATCCTCGACAAATTCCGGGGAAGTCTGGGGCGCATCAATCACATAGGCAAGGGGAATCCACTCGGGGTAGATACAAACCGCCATCTCCGCCATGAGCCCGCCGCGCGACTGCCCAAATATTTCAACCCGATCGTTTCGAAATTCCCGCTGAAACCCGGTGTCAACGCCGGGCGCATCGTGGAGCAACTCGAGGTACTGCATGGTCGGAACCGTCATCGAGGAAACCGACTCAAACGTCCTGTCGCCGTGCTCACAGCGCCCCGTCCAGAGCGCATAGTTGTTCGCGTGATCATGCCAGTCCCGCGCCGTCGTCCCGCGAAACCCGATGCGGTACCCCTGCTTGAACCCCTGCGCCTCGCTGCCCTCGTACTGAAAGACAGCGTTCAGCTGGTAATCCTTTTCCGTCATATGTGTGATTTCTCTATCCGAAAGCCCCTGCGCTTTCAGCACGTTTTTATTCATATAGCAGCTGATGTTCGAGACCTTAATCTCCCCGAGTTCCGGGTAGCCCTTTTCCTCGCTGATGCAGGCCTTCAGGGTGGCAAATTCGTGCTTTTCGGCCTCGCTGAGGAAGTTGGAATCTCTTGCAAGACTCTCATCGATATCGTCAACAATTTCCTGTATCGAAATCGGCTTGTTTGCAAATTCTCTTTTTTCGATATTCAATTTCTCGAGCGGCATGTATAGAACCAAATCGCAGGTATGAATCTGCAACTCTGCTCGATTGCGTCGTTCTTCTTCACTCAACAGTGTTCCCGGCATGTTCCCATCTCTCCTTCATCTCAGCATTTTTATAGTCCCATCTCAGCTTAATCCGCCCAATCGAATAGGTATTGATACCCACTCTATCATAGGCAATTTCATTTCCAGCTTGATCAACATAACTAATGTATAGTCGTAATCCCCAATTGCGCTCTACCATGCGTTTTCGCAATATCTCTATAGTCTCTTCGCTTTTTGCAAAATCGCTCTTTACATCCAGTGCAATCGAAAAACCCTCTGCTGTATTGAGGTATTCCTCCAGTCCGGTTTCCGGTCCGTAATCCTGCCAGTCCGGCATCAGTATGGCACCACCGGATATCGTATACTGCCCCTTGCCAAAGGCCTCATCAAAGAAGGGGACATAAGCTTCCCACATCTTTTTCTGATACCATAGACACATATAGTTATCCAGGTAGTGAGCACCGTTTTCATCCCACCAGTAATCCCGCTCAATCGGATAATAACAATAGTCGGCTCCGTTCGGAAACTTCTCCGAATAGAGTTTCACAGTGCTCACGCCATCCGGTCTTTCTTCATTTTCAAAATAAAAGTGAAACCGATCCCCGAACTTCCGATACTTCCGGTTCATATACTGTTCCACAGTATGGGCGTAGCCGAGGCGACGCTTTTCCTCTCGATAGACGCATTTTCCCAGCTGCACAGCCAGCCACAGTGCCAAAAGCGGTAGCAAGATGCGTTTTATCCGCTTCTTTTGCCTGCGCTCCTGTTCCTCCTGCCCGCGTTCTTCAGTCGTCATTGTCCTCATCCTCGTGGTAGCGTTCATCTTCCTCTTCGAGGTCCTCGATTTCCTGCTGCAACCGCTCCATCCAGTTCCGCATGGAGAGATTCAGGTCCACATGGCGTTCAAATTCCTCGGTTGTAATGCCGCGAAGCCGTTGCCAGAGCTGATCCCGCAGGAAATCCGACACATAGAAAGCCTCTTTTTCCTTCGCCAGAATGAAATCACCGGCCTCCCGTTCTCCGCCTAACAGATTACTTAAAGACACCGATTTATGATAACAGGCCTCCAGACGCATGTGCTCTGCCTTACAACAGCGTATATCCTCACACCGACAGCTCATTCCGACCTCCTATCCGTTTTGACTGAAGTTCACCACTTATTCGCAGTTACAATATATTTATTTTAACTTTTGTACATATTTATGTCAATGTCTGTCCCAATTTTCAAAGCTAATACTCCTTTATGTTTATAACTTTTTTCACAGTCCGCAGCACTCTTCCTTGGATCCTTCATAACTTTCTCACAAAAAAGACAGCTGTCTTTTGACAGCTGTCTTTAACGCGGATTTCCGCGCTCCTTTCGGTGTACTGTTTCCTGCTCGCTTATGCCTCTTCCTTTCCCCATACCTCTTCCGCTATCTCCTTGACCAAACGAAGCTTTGCAAACTGCTCTTCCTCGGTCAGCTTGTTGCCGATTTCGCAGGAGGCGAAGCCGCACTGCGGGCTTAAGGAAAGGTCGCGAAGCGGTACATACTGCGAAGCCTCATAGATGCGACGCTTTATGAGTTCCTTGGATTCGAGTTCCGGGCGCTTGCTCGTGATGAGGCCGAGCACCACCTTCTTGCCGCGCGGAATCTGCTTTAAGCTCGTAAAGTTGCCGGAGCGCTTATCATCGTACTCCAGATAAAAGCTCTCCACCTTTTCCTGCGCAAAGACATAAGGCGCCACCTTGTCGTAGGGGCCGCTGCTCGCATAGGTCGAGTGGTAGTTGCCGCGGCAGATGTGGGTGTTCACGACCAAATCCTCCGGCAAGTTCTCGAGGGAGAGGTTATTGACCTTCAGATAGCGCTCCGCCTCCTGCTCGAGGGTTGCGCCGTCGCCTTCGCGCATCTTCCAGTAGCCCTCCTCGTCCACAATCATACCCCAGGTGCAGTCGTCGAGCTGAATGTTCCGGCAGCCCGCCGCGTAGAGGTCCAGATAGACTCTCCGGTAAGCCGCCGCAAGGTCGCGAAGCAGCTCTTCGTCATCCGGATAAAATTCGCGGGTAATCCGCGCATTGTCCTCGCGGAAGAGCTCGGCGAGGGTCTGCGCCGGAGCGGGCAGCGTCTGCTTTGCAATCGTGTTCTCGTCCTCAAACTGCTTCACGAAGAGAAAGTCCTGTACAATCGGATGGTTCTCGCCGCTTATTTTTCCCGTCATGCGGCAGGAACCGTGCGTGGTCTCCTCCCCCTTAAAATAATAGCCGTGATCCAGCTCGATCTCCTCGATGCCGTTTAGCCCCCACATGAAATCGAGGTGCCAGTAGCTCCGACGGAACTCGCCGTCCGTAATCACATGGTAGCCGAGCGCCTTCTGCTTCTCAATCAAATCCGTGATGCAGGCATCCTCCACCTTGCGAAGTTCCTCGCGGGAAATCTTTCCCGCATTCCAATCGGCTCTCGCCTGCTTTAAAGTCTCCGGGCGCAAAAAGCTCCCGACATAGTCATATCGAAAGGGTGTTGTCCACTTGCTCATTGTTGAATCCTCCTTGCTTGTTTCTCATGTCCCTCATTGTAGCGACTTGTTCTTCTCTTGGAAAATATTTATAATATCTTGAAAAACATAGCTAATTTTTATGAAACGAGGTGTGTTCCATGACTCTGCGTCAGCTCCGCTATATCGATGTGATTGCCAAGCGCGGCTCTCTGACCGCCGCCGCCGAAGCCCTGTTTGTGACTCAGCCCTCGCTGACTGCCGCCCTCCGCGAACTTGAACAGGAGCTCGGCATTACCCTCTTTCTCCGCTCCCGGAAAGGTCTCACGCTCACCCCCGCGGGAGAGGAATTCCTCGGCTACGCGCGCCAGATTCTGGACCAGGTGTCTCTTGTCGAACAGCGCTACACCGGTGAAGCGCGCGGGCGCCGCCATTTCTGTGTCTCCTCCCAGCACTACTCGTTTGCGGTCGAGGCCTTTGTCGCGCTCCTCAACGCCTACGGCGGCTCCCAGTACGAATTCCACATGCGGGAGACCGAGACCTACCGCATTCTGGAAGATGTCGCCAAGGTCCGCTCGGAAATCGGCGTCCTCTATCGGAATCAGTTCAATGCGGCTGTGCTGCAGCGAAACTTTCAGGAGATGAAACTCTCCTTCACGCCCATCTGCCGCGTAAAACCGCATGTCTTCCTCGGGACACAGCATCCGCTCACAAAAAAAGCGGAGATCTCGATGGAAGATCTCCGCGACTATCCCCGCCTCTCCTATGAGCAGGGACAGCACAATTCGTTTTACTTTTCCGAGGAAATTCAGAGTGCCGCCGAGTCTGACAAGGACATCGTGGTCTGCGACCGCGCGACCCTCTTTAACCTATTGATTGGCATGAACGGCTACACCATTTGTTCCGGCATCATCAATACCGAGTTAAACGGCGAGAACATTGTCGCGCGTCCGCTTGCGGTCGATGACTATATGGAACTCGGCTATGTTCTGCCGAAGGAGCGCCCGGCCAGTGATCTGACGCTCGCCTACATCGACCTTCTGCGACAATTTGTTCACTGACCTTTCAGGCTTCGTCACTACCGTACGGCTCCTCCGTGTCTGTCAGAACCTGATTCCAATTCCCGCTGTTCCGCAGTTTCTCCGCCAGTTTATAGGCCGGAACGCGCGTCCCGAACAGGCCGTTCAGCTCTTTTTCCAACACTTGCAGGGACATACGCCCGCGGACAGAGGCGAGCCATTCACACATCCGGCTTAAGCTCAGCGACGCACTGTTTCGCGACAAGATGAGCCCGCCCGCCACCGAAAACGAAGATATGCCCGCCTGTTGGCGCATGATACAGGTCAGCATCCAGTCATTGCCACGAAGCCGCCGTATCAGCGGGAATTTTTTGACTTTATTCCAAAGACTCCTGCCGTTAAAATACGGCAGGTCATAGTAGGCAGACATCAAGGTCTGGATGGCCCAGAGGTCCTCAACTTTAAGTCCGTACACCTCTTCGACCTTGCGCAGTGACATCAGAACGCGCGGTGCGGTCTCGATATAGTCCAGATTCTGTTTCTTTTTTTCGAGCACGTTCGCGAATATGGCAAGATCAAGAAGCCGCCGGTCCAACAGTTCAAGATTAATCTTATCTGCCGTGAACACCAACTGCTCAAAAAAGCGGAGCGCCGTTCCGTAGGCGGCGTCATAGGCATAGGAGGTGTTCAGCGTATAGCCGATGGCGCGAAATGCCACAGCATTGATGGCTTCCGCCGAAGTATGAGAGCAGACCCGCAAAAACAATGTCTCGAGTTCGTCAATGAACCAGATTTGTTTTTTGGCGAGCGCCGCGCGCAACGGCCGGACATCCCGCGGATCGATGCCCGGCACATCAATCACATACATTCCGTCGGTGTAATATTGGTTGACGGTATTGTAAATCAGGGGATTTCGCTGGGAGCTCTCCCGCCTGACGCCGTAGCGCTCCTCATAGGCCGCATAATAGGCCTGAAAGGACACCGGCGAAAGTTCCCGCAGCAGCTTCAGCGCCTGCTCATCTTCGGAGGCCTCTCCGATCACCAGCATGGGCACCCGGCGGCACCAGATGCGAAACGCGAGCGAGGTCTGCGAGGCGACCGCGGACTTGATGGCATAGAAGAGCTCGTGACTGTCCAGAATGCCGAGTTCTTCCATCAAACCCGGGTAATCGCGAAATATAAGATCGGCGGAAATAGCCATATCCTGATACCGCCTGAAATCAATCGCCTCAAAGAGACGCGAAGCCTTTACAGGGCACCAGCGAATCAGACTTTCGCGGTTGAGTACAATATTGGGCGCATTTCTCAGATAGTTTTCGAGGGTGCGGATGTTAAACTGCAGCCGCTCCTTCTGATAGCCCCGGGTTTCGATGTAGCGGTAATACTTTTCTTCCAACTCTTCGATGCTGAGCGGCGTGTTGCGGTTTGCGATCAGTACGCGCTTGACTATCTCGGCCTTAGAGATATTTTCCCTCGCATTTTTTGCATTCTCCTCCGCCAAAAATTCCCGCAGTCTGCGCCGCCAGAGACCGGTATAGGTCGCCAGCGACTCCGTATCCAGTTCTGCTTTGCCGTGTGGGTAACGAAGCGAGAGGAACTCATAGCCCTCCGCGCTCACTTCCGGAAACGCCTGTAAAAAGCGGGACTTCGGCAGATAAAAATGCTGATAAGGCTCCGAAAAATAGTCTTCGAAGAGCAGCGGAAACTTCTGCATCATGCGCGCCGTAATCTGCCGAATGCGCTCACGGCTCACCTGAAAGCGATCTCCTATATCCTGTAGCGTCTGCCCCTCAACCCGGAGGCGGAGAATCTGTGCCGCACGCTCGTCCTGTCTCCGGATTTTACGGTAAGCCTCCTCGAAGTTATCTCGATACAGGAGAACCATCCCTCTGTTTTTGATCAGAACGCCGTTCTCGATCGAAGTCTCAAGCAGCATCGTCTCGTCAAACGGCAGTTCTAAAGCCCGCAGGCGCTCTGAGAGTATGGCCTCCGCAATCACGCCGTGGCGGGAAAGCCCCTCCCAAAAAGACCGGAGCGGTCTTTTCAGCTGCGGCAACAAGAGTACCGTGCGCAGCAGCTCCTGCTTCGCAAAGTGCTGCGCCTGCTGTAGCAGTTGCTCGGCTTCCAGATAGTGGTACAACTGTTCCCAGCAAAGCGCCGCCACCGGGTGCAGTTCCGCGCTGAGTTCCTGCAGACGGCTTTTCAGTCCCTCTTCCACTGTCGCCTCGGACAGGTCGCCGGCCCCTTCGAAATGGTCGCTTAGCCAGCGCGCGACAGCTTCTTTGATTTCATCGATGGATTTTTTCCCAAGTCCCCGCAGGGTCGAAAAAACAGGCATTGCCAGTACGACCCGGTCAAGTGTGCGACAGCCCTCCCGACAGAGCACACGATAGGAACGGACAGACAGATTGAGCTCTTCGATCGAATGCTTCGACAACTCTTCCCGCTGCTTTTCCGTCAGCGCTATGACCTTTTCTTCTTCGCCCTGCAAGTCCTCTTCGAGGCGCAAGCTGTGCCGTTGCGAAGTCACAGGCTGCTTCATCAAAGCATCCAAATCCCGCAACGCGGCCTGAATCTCCCCCAGTGTCTTGACCCCGATGTTTCTTTGCGCCGCAATCTTCTCCATCGGGGTTATCTGCAATTTCTCGACAGAATGGATTCCCATCCGATGTAACACATTGCTCGCGCGAACCGATAAATGCAGCCGTTCGATAGAGATTTCCGCCATACCCTTCCCCCGTGATGATATCGCTTCTCCGTAAAAGTTCGCCCCGTCATTTCAATGTTATTTTATTTACTATAACACAGTTTCTCTCGCTTTTTAAGTCCCGAATACAACAAAAACAGCACGCCCGCAAGCATGCTGTTTCTTAATTTCGAAATGTAAGCAACCGTGCACGGAAGTACGGCAGCATTGCCGTCACAGTTCGGGCAAATCCCGATAATATGCGGTACAGGGATAGCCGCCGAGCGTGGTCTTAAGTCCGATGGCGCTGTAAAAAGCATTCGAGACCGCATCCGCCGCATCCGTAATCAGCAGAAACTGCCGCACATGAGAAAATCTCTCCGAGCTGCGCCGCATGAGCTCTCTCCCTATGCCTTTTCTCTGCAGGGCGGGCGTTACAATCAGATCCTGCACATACAGTATGTACTCCCCGTCGCCGACGCAGCGCACAAAGCCGACCAAAGCGCCGTCTTCAAAAGCGCCGAGCAAAAAGAGGGAGCGCCCGAGTGCCCGCCGCAACTTTTCCTCATCTCCCAGATAACTTGTCCAGCCGCAGGCCGCATAGATTTCCTGCACTTCCGCCAGGCATTCCGCACCGAATTCCCGATATGTCCGCATAAAGAGCACCTCCTGTAGCAGTCCTTCCGTCCGTTTTTGCAGCCACACAAAATACGTCGCAAGCCACACGACGGCTGATTACAGTATAACACGGAGAAGGGCGCTGCGATATCGCAGTGCCCTTTTAAAATGCCGTTATACAAGCGTTTTGGTCTTATTTGTTTCGATTATTCCTCCCAAAACAGTTCATCGAGGGTCTTATCCAGCGCGTGACAAATCGCGAGACAAAGCCGTATGGTCGGATTATAATCCCCCTTCTCGATGGCATTAACGGTCTGACGGCTCACTCCGACCAAATCGGCAAGCTGCTGCTGCGATAAATCCTTTGCTGCGCGCGCGGCTTTCAGGCGCAAATTCTTCATCGCTCCTCCTCTCGGCGGTTCATCACGTACTTGATACACTGCAGTAAGAGCATACCCGCAAAGAAGATGCCGAGCAACAGCGGGAGCAGGGACTGCGCCGAATAACGCTCGTTGATTTTGAGCCTGCCACCCAGTATTTGGTGGATGCTCTGCGCGAGCGAGAGCAGGGCCATGGCAAGCCAGAGTATCAGCACGCGCTTTTCCTTTTTCTCCCCGCGGAAGCTCCAATAGGCATCGTGAAACAGGCAGTAGCCAAAGAGTACCAGCCCCGATAACAGCAAAATCGCAATCGGGATGACACCCGGCGACACAAAGGGTTCCGTCTGCTCCTCAAAACCCGCATAGAGCATGAGCAACGCAATGAGGGTCATATAGGCATACTGAAAGCCGCGACCGCGCGCAATCAGCTGGCGCTCATCGTAGACCACGGTCCCTTCCTTATCCCGCTTGCGCTTCAAAACATAGAGCAGCACGCCTGCCGCAAGCATACCACACATCATACCTGCATAATAAGAACTCATTTCCCTATCCTCCTCTCAAGATATAGGCGACACAATGTCGTTTATCTTTTACATTATCAAGATAGCACCGGCTCTCGCTTATGTCAAGTATATATTACTTTTTGTCGTCGAAAGACTCGACCTTGTTTTCTTTCGAAATACCCCCTATACTGGTTCGGAAGGTTTTTAAGAATATACGATCGGAGAGGAGCTCACATGTCTGTCATAAGCGTTAATCAACGGCTCGCCACGGAGCTTGGACTCAACTACGACCGCGAGAGCGGAATCGTCGCAGGCATCTACAACGGTTACCACATCGCTTTCATCATGCAGAACAATCTGCGCCAAATCATCGTCTCGGTTTCAAACGGCACAGGCCAAATGCCGGAGAAAGAGGTCTTAAAGCAGGCACACAAGGAGAACAAGAAAGTTCTCTCCAACCCGTCTGTTCAGGGCTATCGCGCGACCTATTCCATCCCGAACGCAATGACCGACAACGGCAAACTTGAGCGGAGCGCTGCCGCCGCCGCGGTGCTCACCGAATTCCTCAAGGCGAACAGCCTCCGCGACTGCAGTGAGCTGAGCGGCCGCCCGGATGAAAGCAGCTGCTACTATGTGAGCGGCGGTCTCCGCTTCCTGACCCATGATGAGTACGACACGGAGCGCAATCGCGCCCAGTCCTCCTTTAATGAACAGAATGCCAAGCGCGGCAACCCGATTGCCGGTATTGTCGGCGCCTTAATCGGAAGTTTCGCCGGCCTCTTTGTAATGGTGTTGATCGGTCAACTCGGCTATGTCTCACCCTGGACTGGCCTGGTCATGGGTGTCTGCGTCGCAAAGGGCTATGAGCTGCTCTCCGGCAAGTTCGATACCGTTGGCCTTGTGTGCAGTATTCTCATCATGGTCGGTATGACCTACCTCGGCAATCAGCTCGACTGGGCCATCACGATTGCGCGCGCCTATGAAGCAAATGTCTTCGATGCATTCCCGGTCGTCAACGAGGTGGTCAAGACAAGCGAACTGCTTCCGGTCTACTACCGCAATCTGGCCCTCTACTACTTCGCGATGCTGTGCGGGGCAATCCCGACCATCTATGGCCTCATGAAGAACCGGCAACTTCTCAATGTCTCCTACCCGATCGGACCGGAGGCACATGAGGAAGTGATATATGTCTCCTCGCATGATGAAACAGATTCCGAATAAAAGACACAAGGCCGAAAACGGCAACGAAAAAGCAGCGCCCGCATTTGCGGATGCTGCTTTTTTATTTTTCCGATAACGCCCGTCCGCTTTCCCGCCGCCCGATTCGTGGTATCATACATTTCAACATCCCGAACTTTCATTCCTTTTCGAACGGAGGACACGCTATGCGTAAACCGCTTCGCTTTTTTCCGCTTCTGCTCCCGCTCCTTGCGCTCTGCCTGCTCTGCCTTCGCTTATTTCGCCCCGAACCCGCCGCCAATTCGTACCCCTACGGCGTATTCATCGGGCTTGAGGCCTCAGACCTAAAACGCCTTCGCCCCTACCGCACAGTCGTGATTGAGCCGAGCGCCTTTTCCGCAGAGCAAATCAAAGCGCTGCAAGCCGAGGGAAAAAGCGTCTACGGCTACTTAAACTTAGGTTCCATCGAGAACTATCGCCCGTATTATGAACGCTTTGCAACTATCACCCTCGCCCCCTACGAAAACTGGCCCGAGGAGCACTGGGTGGATGTCTCCTCCCCGGCCTGGCAAACATTCGTGGTCGATGAACTCGGGGCCGCGTATGCCGCTCTCGGGCTTGACGGCTTCTTCCTCGACAACTGCGATGTCTACGCACTCTACCCGCGCGAAGATATCTTCAACGGGCTCACGACCATGCTCCACGGCCTAAGCCGCTATCAAAAGCCTTGCATCGTAAACGGCGGCGATGTCTTTGTGAGCGCCTGTATGGAAAACGGAACTGCCCGTACGCTTTTCGACGGCGTGAATCAGGAGAGTGTCTTCACGAAAATCGACTTTGCGAAAAACCGCTATACCGCACAGGATGCCGAGACCCGCAACTATTACCTCGACTATTTGACTCGCGCCAAAGAAGCGGGCCTCAAGATCTATCTCATTGAATACCGCCCCTCCGCAAAGCTTTCGGCGGAAATACAGAGCTATTGTGAGAAAAACGGATTTACTGCATACAGTGCAAACGAAAAGGAGCTGCGGTAGGCAGCTCCTTTTCGTTTGTGCACTTTATCATAGATATCTCTAGCTCATATGCGAATCCAAGAATCAGCGTATCCTATCAACTAGGATACGGATTTTTCCTTAGGCTTTAAAATTCAGTGCCAGAGAGGCAAGAAGCGCAGCTCCTCTCCAAAGTGCATCCTCATTAGATTTGTAATGACTACTGTGAAGCGGCCAGAACTCCGCATCATCGGTCGCCTGGGTTCCTAACCAAGCAAACGCTCCAGGCACTTCCTCGAGATAGAACGCAAAGTCCTCTGCTGTCATAGCAGGACGTTCCATCTTGACAGCATTCTCAGCCCCAAAGAGCTTTGTGATTTCTTCCATCATATATTCTGCCATTCTCGGATTATTTCGTAAAGCAGGATATCCATTTTCATAGCTTATTTCCGCTTCACATTCCATTGCTGCACAGATACCTGCTAGTAACTGTCGCATCCGAACTTCAGTATTCTTCCGCACTTCCGGACTATAAGTTCTTACCGTCCCTTCCAGATAACAGCTCCCCGGCACAATATTGTAACGTGTTCCGGCTCGACAAACGCCGATTGTCACCACACAAGCTTCCAACGGATCCGTATTTCGACTTATAATACTCTGCACTGCAGAAATAAACTGTGCACCTGCCACTAAAGCGTCATGCCCAAGTTGTGGCATTGCACCGTGTGCGCTGTCTCCCTTAATCGTAATAGAAAAATGATCTGATGCCGCCATCAATGAACCCGGTCTTGTTCCGATTTTACCGATTGGCAGATTCGGCCACACATGTAAGCCAAACACTGCATCCACTCCTTCAAGTGCACCACCTTCAATCATTTTACGTGCGCCACCGGTCGGAGCCATCTCCTCTGCCGGTTGAAAAATAAGACGCACGCTTCCTTGTATTTCCGACTGATGTGCCTTTAAAAGTTTCGCCGCTCCGAGTAAGCAAGTCATATGCCCATCATGTCCACAGGCATGCATGATGCCCGGGTTCTGTGAAGAAAAAGGTAACCCGGTCTCTTCTTGTATCGAAAGAGCATCCATGTCCGCCCGAAGCGCAATGTTCTTTCCTGCATTTTTTCCATGGAGATCCGCTAATATCCCATGCCCTCCAATGCCACTTCGAATTTCAAAGCCACCAACCTCTTCCAAAATCTTGAGAATCTTCTCTGCCGTTCGCTCCTCCTGATTCGATATCTCTGGGTCTCTGTGAAACGCTCTGCGGATATCGATCAACTGCGGATTGATTGCCTTTGCTTCTTCAATAATATTAAGCAAAATTTTCTCCTTTCTGAATGTTTCAAACTATCCTATTCCTCATTTGTTGATGTGGTTTAATATCGACAGGAATCGGACAGACATAGGGTTTTCCTTCCGTCACCGCCAAAAACTCTGCTTTTGCCTGCACTGCAAGCTCCGGATTCTCAAATATAGTCTTCACAGCGTCCGCTAAAACTTCCGCTGCATAGAGCATCCCTTTTTCTGCAGTGCTACATCTCCCCTGTGATACCATCTGCCAAGAGTGTCCCGGTGTTCCCGGCGTCGCCGTTCCCGCCACAAACTGGGCAGTTGGAACCACATGACTGCAGTCTCCGACATCTGAGGAACCAGCAATATAAACATCCAAATGTTCATGCGGAACCACAAACTGTGCCATCTCCGTCTCTGCCAGTTTTCTGGCATAGACTCTCTGCTTTACATTGGGAAGGAATGAGAGTGCTAAGTCATTCTCCATCGATAAAGATCGGTAAGTGTCACGGATTCGCCTAGCAAAGCGTAATTCTTCCTCAGTATAGTGTGGTAACGGGATTCGTAGCATACTCTGATAAAGCACATCCTCCAGCACTGAATTTGATATTGTATTCGAGCAAGCTTTGTCAAAGCAGATTTCAAGTTCTGTTTCTGTCATCAATGCTGCTCCTTGCGCAACCTTACAGACCCTTTCATACAGTGCCTGCACTTTCTCATTATCCGTAGAACGAATTAGGTACAGTACTTCTGCATGGTTCTGTACCACATTGGGAGAACTGCCACCTGTATCTAATACCGCGTAATGAATGCGATCAGTCGGCTCAATATGCTCCCGCATGTAATTAACGCCTACATCCATAAGTTCCACAGCATCCAGAGCACTTCTTCCTAGAAATGGTGCCGCAGCCGCATGAGCCGACTTTCCTTTAAAGCGAAAATAGGCCTGGCAATTAGCCTGCATTGACCCAGTCATAACCGCATACCCTCCAGCGGGATGCCAAGTCAATGCAAGATCCAGTCCGTCAAACACACCGGCGCGAGCCATATATGTTTTCCCCGCGCCGCCCTCTTCGGCAGGACAACCGAGAAGCATAACAGTTCCCAGATTCCCACTTTCTTCTAGATAATCTCGAAGTAAGAGGGCCGCACCAACTGCTCCTGTACCAAGTAGATTGTGCCCACATCCATGACCGGACTCAATCCCAGCTCGTGCAATGGGTTCCAACGCCCCCGCTTCCTGAGAGAGCCCTGAAAGCGCATCATACTCTGCTAAAATACCGATGACAGGATGTCCGGTCCCGATAACCGCCTGAAATGCAGTATCCATTCCGGCAAGCCCCCGAGTCACGGAAAACCCCTCTACTTCCAGTAAGTCCGCGAGAGCTGCTGCAGATTTTTTTTCTTGAAAACGAAGTTCTGCATAGTCCCAGATTTTCCTGCTCACTTCAATCAACTTTTTCTCATAGTCCCTTTTCACAGCAATACTCCCCCTCTCTCTTCATCTCCTACTGTAAACGAGCGGTGAAATCTCTCCACCGCTCGTTATCTACTTCATCGCTTATCGAACGAGCGAGAAAAGCACCTCTTATGGGTTTTCAACCTTTCCAAAGCAAAGTCGTCCTGAAATGATAGCTGCCACAAGACAAGCCAAAGAAATTCCGCAAGCCACAATAACAGTCATTAAAACACCGCTCGTTTCCGGCAATGTAATAAACAAATTTAGCAATGCAAAATAAACAATACTTGTCGCGGTATATGACAACGAATAAGTTGTCAAAGCAGGAGATTTTAAATCCGGATCACAAATCCGAAGTAACATGACACCTGTTATAAAAACACCAGTCGCCATACCTAAAGTTCCAATCATCTGCTCAAACCAATATCCCTTTAAAAGTTTTTTGCTGAGCCACACGAGCCAGAGAGTTGTCACAATATATCCAATAAAGCACATAACCACAATCGGTAGAATATAAGTTGCAACTGCCTTAATCGGCAACGAAGCAACTGCTCCGGTTACCGCAAACTCTGTAAAAGAACCAGTAATATGACTCTTCACCGCACCATCCACTAAATAATCGATTTTAAGTCTACAAATGATTCCCCAAATAAAAAACATGCATACCATTCCGTAAGCCCAAACCGAAATACTCTTCAGAACCGGGATATTCGCAACTTTTGCCACTTTAATACAGAAGTAGGCGAGCCCACAGGCCAAAAAAATCAATGCTGTATGAAAAGCTAATGCGTCTATAGAAGAAGACTGCGTAGTCTCCCGCCCCATGGAATGTTGCTTCGTCACATCGCGCTCATAACCTCTCAAGAAAACCGCAGGAATGTCCGCCGGCTTATTGAGAAGTGCTGTTCTTCCAGAACGCGCTGCCCAGTTAATTAATGCGATTCCAATCAAAATTCCGCCAACAATACCGAATGTGGCCGTTGTCGTAGCAACTCCCTGTGCAGTTTCCCAATAGGGAAGATTCAACTCTTTCAAGGTATTGCCAAGAGTACCTGCCGTTCCATGTCCGCCAACAAAACCGATTGCAAGTTCAATGCCAAACTGATTATAAAAATCATATGATCCTTGAAACAAAAGATGCACCAAATATCCAACTGCAAACTGAGTCATCGAGACCCCAAGGCCAATGAAAAACAGCGGAAATACATTTTTTATAAAACCGGAGTCTACACCCTCGCTGCCTTTCCGTTTGAGGCGAAGTCCAAGCGGAACGCCCGCAACAACCGGAACAATTAGGATACCCGGAATCATAGAATAGTAACTATACCACTCTGTCGGAACGCCTAATTTACCTGTCACATTAAAGACCTGTGGCCCAAGCAGCAGAAGAAGAAAACCACCGATGACGGACGCCGGAATGAAAGTCTTCTGCAGAAAACCAAGCTTGCTCCGCAAAAAGACACCTACCATCAATGCTCCACCTAGTAGCCCCAAACTCTTCAGTAAATCTGTCAACATTGCCGATGTCATACTTGCCCCTCCTTTAAACGCAACAAACCCATTTCAGCTCGTTCGATGTCTTGATTTTATACCTCATTTTGTAATATATCAACACTTCCAAAGATAGAAAATCTCCCGTAATAGGCTCAGGCACTAGTGTTCACATATCACTCGCCCCAAATCGAAGTTGCATGAATATTCTGTTTTTGCTTCAATTGGCCTAAAATTCTTTCGATCAACAGCAGATGCAATCAGTTCTGTTCCATCTTCCTCCAAAGTGTTGTTCTGCTCATTTTCAAAAGTTCTGCTACTTCGGCTTGTGTCATACCTGCATAATCACACATCTCATTTACCATCCTACTAAAGTCCGCTGCTGTCTGTTCCGTTTTATTAAAATTGTCCTCTGCTTGCTTTATTATTTTTTTCCTTCCGATTGCGTCGATGACATTTCTGTATACAGAAGCCTGTGTTGCAGAAGATCTTTCTAAGTATGACAATCCAAAGCGTGCCGCGCATGCCTGTATCTCTGAAAGATTTCCTCTCCATTCGTACCATTGCAAAACATTAATAGCTTTTTCAAAGCGTTTTAATCGGAATGGCTTATTAATACACAGCTCTATTTCTCGTTCAAATAATGGAACTATATCCTCTTTTCTATCTCGTATAGGCGGCACTTCAATCACCTGCGTTGTAAGAAGACTATACAGACCTGTATTAATTTCCCCCATATAAACCGGTGTGTCTAGAATGGTTATGAATCGGATGTTTAAACTAATTTTCTTATATCCCCCAGTTGGAACAATCTGATGATATGTTACGGCATCAAGTAAGCAAGCTTGCACAGCCCGATTAGAATAATTAAGATTACTTAAAACTACTGTTCCCCCATTTGCCATTTCTAACAATCCCACATGTGGTTCTTTCGGATCACTACAACCCAGCAAATGCCTTCCTGCATCATTTTCAGAGATAGTAGATAGATTTAACATGATCAAAGGCTTTTCAGCTCTCGAGCTATCGGAATGTAAACACTCTGCAAATAATTTTTTATGTGTTCCCTGTTCCCCCATGATTGTACAAGGAAACCACGAGTCTGTGATTTGCTGTCCATACGTAATAGCTTTTCGCATAACTGCCGACTCTGTAACCATATCATGCCAATGATATGCTACTTCCACTGGCAAAGAAACTTCTTTGTTGCGCGTAATAGCGAGCTTGGAGTTGTCTATTCTTAGTGTGGTAAAATATCCTATAAATTCACCCTTAACGAATAGTTTTTTTTGTGTACAGCGCAGACGAACTCCTTGAATAATTCTGAAAAACTCTGATGTTGAATCTTCCCTCGGAGCCAAATTTCTTTGTAACTCTGCCAACAATCTCCCATTGGCCGCTCCAGCATTCAACTCTAAATATTCTTCCGCAACCCTATTAATCATAGTTACATATCCATCTTCATTGCTGATGATAATTCCAATATTCGTATCCTGCATTAAGGCGCGATTAATCACCGCAAGGCGTTGTTCTTTTTTTATAAATGCTGCGCTATTTCTTGCTCGCAAAATTGCGCTACGTATTGTCTTCTCCCCTGCATAGGCAAGTACATATTGCCTGTTTCCCTGTAAAGCATAACTTCGTACTACTGTTGTTCCTATCAGGACATCATAGTTTGATTCCTCAATCAAATCTTTCAATTCACCCGTCTCTTCGTATACCAATAGACCCACTTGCTTTCCGAAAAGTTGTGATAGTACAGCGATGTCAATGGGTTGCCTATATTTATACAAAACAATTGCCGGATTATGCCCATAGGCCTCCGATTTTCTCAAAGCCGTCAGATAATCGACTTCCGTCACCTGTAACTCTTGTATGTACATCGAGCTAATTTGCTTAAACCTAGCATAGTTGCTTCCACCTCCAATGAAAATTTCATAGCCTGCCGTTACCGCCTCATCCAAAACCTCTCTCAGACTATCCGGTGTACAATCTCGCAACATAAACTCTGTGTCCGACAATTTCATATCTTCAATTGTCTTTTTGGCCATTTCTGTAAGTCCCTGATATCCCAGAAAACAGATCTTATAGCTCTCTTTCATTCCCCTACTCCTGTTACCCTAAAATTCTCACATTTTTTGTCCTTAATCCGTCCCACTCCACTTCACACCTGAGAAAGCGACCTTAATTATATCACGATTTGTTTCAATTTCTTCTGTATTTCCCCGTATGAGAAACAAATCACATCAACATTGTCCTTCATTTTCGTCAAATTGCCCCAAAATCCCTTTTTTGCTATCTTGCATTCATCAAATACAGCTATCTGGCAACAAGCTGTACGATCCGGCTATACAGAATATGGAGGTGCGTTATGGCTAACGGGTTATTGGAAGGTACCGTTGTTCTGGATTTGACACGAGTGTTGGCGGGTCCTTATTGTGGCATGTTACTTGCTGACATGGGTGCAACTGTCATCAAGATCGAAATGGTCGGAAAAGGAGATGACAGCCGTGCCTATGGTCCCTTCGTTAGCGGACAGAGCTGCTACTACATGGGCCTTAATCGTGGAAAAAAGGGCTGCACCCTGAATCTTAAAACAGATGAGGGGCGTGAGGTTTTCCTCGCAATGGTTCAGAAAGCTGACATCTTAATTGAGAACTATCGTCCCGGCACTATGGAAAAGTTACATCTCGGATATGAGGACCTAAAAAAAGTTAATCCGGGCCTTATCTACGGCGCTGTCTCTGGTTATGGACATACAGGCCCTTATAGTAAGCGTGCAGGTTATGACATCATCGGTCAAGCTGCCGGCGGATTGATGAGTACGACCGGTTGGGAAGGTGGTGCTCCCACGCGTACAGGCACTCCGATGGGCGATGTTCTTGGCGGGCTGAATCTTACAATCGGCATTCTCGCAGCTCTTAACAATAAAAATAAGACTGGGGAGGGTGAAAAAGTTGATGTTGCCTTAGTTGATTCGGTTGTATCAGCGATGCAAAACATCAATATGATTTATCTCAATGGAGGGCGTATTCCTACTCGCATAGGCAATCGCTACGAATCGACTTATCCCTATGACTCTTTCCGTACTTCCGATGGAGATGTCATTATCGGTGCGGGCAATGACAAACTTTATGCGACGCTCTGCGATGTAATGGGAATGCCTGAGCTTAAGGAAGATCCAAGATTTCTCACCGTCTCTGATCGCGTGAAAAATCATGCCGCTTTAAAAGAGCTCATAGAAGCTTGGACTATGCGTTCCACGATTGATGAGGTGGCCGATCAATTGAATAAAGTCGGTGTCCCCTCTACACCAATCAATACTATTGACCGTATTGTGAAAGATCCGCAAATTGCCGGTGCACGAAAGATGTTTCCTTCTATCCGCCAGCCTGGTATCGGAGATGTTCCTACCACAAACAATGCACTCAAATTTACAAACCATCCTGCCGATCCGGAAACCCCTGCGCCTTCTCTTGGCCAGGACAATGACACGATTTTCCAAGCCTACGCAAATCTTAGTCCGGAACAGATTGAACTTTTGCGAGAAAAGAAAATCATCTGATTTAACACTTTCTAAGGAGGAATACCATGAGCGAAATTAACCATCATGTCGACATCATCGAGGTCGGACCTCGTGATGGGTTCCAAAATCTCTGTAGCTATCTTCCGGCTGAGCGCAAGATATATTACATTGAGCAGCTGATTGCAACGGGTATCAAACATCTTCAGATTACTAGCTTTGTGAGCCCCAAGGCAATCCCGCAGATGCAGGATGCTACAACAGTCGCTAAGACCATCGTAGAGCGTCATCCTGATTTAGACCTTTTTGCTCTTGTTCCAAACTTTCGCGGCGCGCAAAATGCGCACGAAGCCGGTCTCAAAAAGGTGAACACTGTGATTTCTCTGAGCCGAAGTCACAATATGGCTAATGTTCGCAAAACACATGATCAAAGCTTTGAAGAGCTCCGTAAAATCATTGAGCAGCTCAGTGATATGAAAGTCGTACTGGATGTGGCGACCGCTTTTGGATGTCCCTTTGAAGGAAAACAGCGTTCCGCACAAGCTGTAGTAGATTTCTGTGGGCGAGCATATGACATGGGGGTACGCACTTTTAATTTATGCGATACCGTGGGACAATCTGATCCCGCACAAGTAGCTTCTTTCACACGTGCCATGAAAAAAGCCTTTCCTGACGCACGGCTGGAACTCCATATCCATGACACAAGAGGGATGGGGATTGTCTGTTCTCTTGAAGGATGGAAGGCCGGCGCTGACGGCATTCAATCTACACTTGGCGGTCTTGGTGGTTGTCCTTTTGCCCCCGGAGCCTCTGGTAATACAGCAACCGAAGATTTGGTATTCATGTTCGAAGAAATGGGAGTTCATACCGGCATTTCATTTGATAAGATTCTCACTTTGGCCAAAGAGGAACATGAGGAAATCCCAGGAAATTACTCTGGAGCAAACTTACTTGTAAAAAATACCATTCATGATTTGATTCCGGTTCCTCAGAACTCGTAACCTATTACAATCCACCACCTTATCAATCCGCGAGGAGTTTAACCATGAATATTGCTTTTGTTTCACTACTAGTTCTCATCGCAGCTATTTTCGTTGGATTTTTCCGCAAAATGAATGTTGGACTGATTGCTATTCTTACTGTCACAATCTTTGCCAGCTTTATCGGTACAACTGACAAAGAAGTCATAAAGGGATTTTCATCCAGCCTGTTCATTATGCTTCTCGGAGTCTCTCTACTCTGCGCAGTCGGCATAACCAATGGAGCGCTTGAGCTTCTGTCCAAAAAGGTCTTACGTCTCTCGGGTGGCCATGCCTTTATTGCACCTATTATGCTCTATATCATTGGTTATGGTATTGCAGCCATTGGTCCTGGCTGTGTCCCTGCACTTGGAATTGTGGCAGCTCTTTCCCTGCCTCTGGCGAAAACCACCGGTTATAGTTCTACGATGCTTGCCATTATTGGAGAAATGGGATCCTTCGCCGGACGTTTCTCTCCGATTACACCTGAATCTGCACTAATTCGGGAACTCGCAACACCACAGGGTATCCAAGGCTATGAGATAGATGTTTTAATCTATGCTACAATTACAACGATAATTCTTGCTATCGCTGCTTATTTCTGGTTTAGCAGAGGTAAAAAACCCAATGCTATGACAGAACAGGAAGACATCCCTCATTTTAACAGAATGCAACTCCTGACTCTTGCCGGATTTGCCGTCCTTATTATCGGCTCTGCCTTCTTCTCCCGCAATGTCGGATTATTGGCATTTGCCATTGGCATCTTCCTCATCTTGATCGGTGCTGCTGATGAGAAAAAAGTTTTTCAGGCAATTTCCTGGTCCACCCTGCTGATGGTAACTGGTTTTGGCATGTTGATGAATATCGTAATTTCAGTTGGCGGAGTTGAATTACTCTCCAATGGTCTGGCTTCTATTATGACACCGAGGACAGCAACTGCAATCCAAGGGCTGACTGCCGGTATTATGTCATGGTTTAGTTCCGCAATTGGTGTCGTCTGGCCGACCATGATTCCGACCGTTGGCAATGTTGCAACAAGTGTTGGCATATCTCCTGTAGGACTTATCAGCATCATGTGTTTGACAGCTTCCTTTGCAGGCCTTAGCCCTGCATCAACAGGTGGCGGATTAATTATGGCTGCAGCTTCTTCCGATCCGGACTTCGACAAAGAAAAAGAAAATAAGCTCTTCCTGACATTATTTGCAGCTTCAGCTGTATGCCTCTTCGTTCTTGTTCTTGTCGCGCTTCTTGGAGTATATAATATTTTGGGATGATAAGGTATTGCCTTCATCCCACCTTATACAAGCGACTTTTCTGAATGTCAAAGACAGGTCGGATGTTCATACATCCACCTGTCTTTGTTTTTTTATTCTGACGTCTATTCTTTTCCAAATTCCTAGAATTTGCTCACAAAGATTGCACAGATATTGCAAATCTAGTCTTTCTAAAACAGCGACACGATGTAGTGGTCAGCGCTTTTTGTAACACCACGGTAATGCCCATATAATGGTGTAAATTCAAAAATCGAAAAGAGCCAGCGGCTCGTCCTTCAGGTATAATGTAAATCACCACAATCAACATAGTACCGAGGGAGGACGAACCTATAAAAAAGGAGCAGCGACTTCGCTGCTCTTTTTCTCAAAACATAATCTTCTGCAGGAACAGGCTCACTGCCGTAATTCCGCCCCAGCAAATTGCGCCGAGCAGGAGCGGCTTGCCGCCGCTCTTTACGAGTTTCACGAGATTGCTGTTCAGGCCGATCGCCGCCATGGCCATGATGATACAGAACTTGGACAGTTCTTTTAACGGGCGGAAGGCAGAAGCCGGAAGCCCCGCCTGTACCGCAACGGTCGTGATGAGCGCCGCGAGAATAAAGTAGAGAATAAACATCGGGAAAGCTCTACGGAAGCTGAAACTCCCCGCCTCATTTCCGGCCGCTCTCGCACGGAGCAGGCTTAAGACCAGTGTAATCGGAATAATCGCAAGTGTTCTCGTCAGTTTCACGGTCACGGCCTTGTCGAGTGTCTGGCTGCCCAGCTGCCACATGCTGTCCCAGGTTGAGGCCGCCGCCGTCACCGACGAAGTGTCGTTGATTGCGGTTCCGGCAAACAGGCCGAAACTCTCGCCGCTTGTCGTGTCGAAGCCGAGAGCGCGGCCGAGCATCGGGAAGAAAATTGCCGCGAGCACATTGAAAAAGAAAATGACCGAGATTGCCTGCGCAACCTCATCATCGTCCGCGCCGATGACAGGTGCTGTCGCCGCAATCGCGGAACCGCCGCAAATCGAGGAGCCGACGCCGACCAGAATCGCGGTGTTGCCGGGGATGCGAAGCCGGCGGCAGAGCAACCAAGCGAGCAGCAACGCGGTACTGATGGTACACACAATAATCGGGAGCGACTGGCTGCCCGTCTTTACCACCACACCGAGATTCATGCCGAAGCCGAGCAGTACAACCGCAAACTGCAACACCATCTTCGAGGTGAAGCGGATCCCGGCTGCGGCCTGTCCCTTGTCGCTCCAGACCATCCCGATTCCCATGCCGAGTAAAATTGCAATGACCGCGCCGCCGATGACCGGAAACCGCTTTCCGATGATCCAAGACGGCACAGCCAGCGCGAGGCAAACCAGCAGGCCTCTCCCATTCTTTTGCAACCAATTCATGCTCTTCTCCCTCCTTTTCCGCCTGTCTCACTCAAATTTCTCCGAGATAGCACTCGACCGGAATACCGCGGTACTTGTCCGCGCGGTCCGCATTTGCCGCAATCATAGCCCGCACCAGCCGCATCGCGCGGGCAGTCGCTGCCTCAAGTTTCTCACCCCGCAGCAAATCGCCGAGCAGAATCGAGGAGAAAATGTCACCGGTGCCGGGAAAGCGCACCTGAATCTCCTCATACGGGAGGCAAAAACTCTGCCCGCTCTCGCGGTCATAGCCGAGGCAGCACTTTTTTCCCGCCGCCTCCCGCACCGGAACCGAGGTGATGACCACCGAACTTTTTCCCGCCGCGCGCAGTTTCCGAAGCAAAGTCTCCCCATCCGCGCGGGAGATGCCGGTCTCGTCGTAGGCAGTTCCCGTGAGGAGGCAGGCCTCCGTGTAGTTCGGCTTTATGATATCCGCGACCGAGAGCAGCTTTTTCCGGTTCTCGACCGCCGCTGTCCCGATGCCGTGATAGAGGCTTCCGTCATCTCCGAGAACCGGATCCGCAAAAATCAGGGTGCCTTTTTCCCGCTCTTCCGCACAAAATACCGCGAGCAGTTCCGCCTCCTCATCGGATGCGAGAAAGCCGGTCGCCACCACATCAAAGGAGAAGCCGAGTTCCTGCCAGATGCGGAGTGTTTCCCGGATATAGTCCTTCGTGTCCAGAATCTCGAACTTTCCATAGTCGAGCGTGTTGGAAACCAGCGCTGTTGGAAGCGTAAACAGTTCAAACCCCATGTGCGAGAGTATGGGCAGCATCGCGGAGAGCGCCACCTTTCCGTAACCAGCGAGGTCATTGACCAGCAGAAGCTTATTTCTGACCGCCCCGTTCTTTTCTGTCACCGTCATCTTGTTCCTCCTGTTTTGTTGCCTTGCGCAGTGCCGCTGCCTATCTTCCCAGCCGCGCGCCGCTGCCGTTCCACGAGCGGCATAAGGCGACTCCGGTTGTAACGCTGCATCACGACAAAAATCATGTCAAAGCAGCCTGCCGCGAGCGAGCTCAGGAAAAAGGCCGGAAACATCCCGAACGGAATGGCGCCGAGCAGAGCCCCCGCGCTGATAAGCACATTGACCTCGTGAATGATTTCCGACTGGCAGGTCACCTGTGCGAGTTCCAGCGGTGTGTGCTTCCGGAGATCGTAATACTCCGGAAACGATGTGGGCATCTTATCCTTCCAGTTTTTCACGCCGATGCGCTTGTAAAAACGTGTCTCCCAAGGGCGTATCCGGTACCACGGCCGTGTGATGTCCGCGCGGTTCTGCTTGACCTTGTCAATGTAAATGCCGACAATGAGGCGCACATAGAAGTGGTAAAACACAGTCCCAAAGCTGATTGCAAGCACCTTAAACACATGAATATCAGTCAAACGGTACAGCGCGAATGCCGCTGCCAGCGCGATGAAACTTACGGCGGATACGGTCTTCATGATTTTCAGTGGTGGCATGGTCCGTCCTTTCTGTCGCGAAGACTGTGCCTTCAGTGGCGCCGCACAGCCCGGTTTCTACTCACCGAATCTTATGCTTTTTCATTCTCTCCTCAAAGATGCCCGTGATGATGCCGCGAAGCGCCTCTCTCTCCGCCTCGGGCAGTGCTCCCGGCCGCTTGGCAACGGCGTAGAGCTCCGGATACTCGCTTGCAATCCGCTCTATGGTCTTGGTGGTCGCGTGCTTCCGCACAAAAAACGGAATCTTCTGAATCCACGCCTCCGGTACCAACGCCAAAATCTTTGCGGCAGCCTCTTTGTCACCGATTACTGCGGTCGAAAGCCCCGCTTCGATCTGCTTCTGCTCTGTCTCGGTAAAGTCCTTAAAGCATAGCGCCTCTCCGCGCTTTTTTCAAGTTTCGCTTCGCCCGCAAGTTTAAGCAAAACCGATGAACCTCTGCTTTGCCGTCATCAATCGCCAGAGGGGCAAGAGGTAGAGATAGCAGGCAAGTAAGACCGCAGTTCCCGGCGCGCCGATGGAAGCCAGCGGCCCCGCAGCCGCGACAGACCAGGGAATCAGCGCCGCGATGATGACCGCACTGTCCTCAAGCCCGAGCGCAAGTCTCGAGCTTTCCGGTTCTACCTCCTCGCAGAGCTGCTTCGTCAGCATAACTGTGAGGGTCTGGTTGCAGGCCAGCATCGCAGAGAGCACCGACGTCCCGAGTACAGCTGCATAGGGGCTTGTTCTTCTCGCGAAACGCTCCACCAAGGCCTTGACCCCGACCAGTAAGTCTGTCTTCTGAAAGAGCTCCGCGTACGAGGCCGAGAGACTCACAATTCCCGTGATTTTGACAAAGGCCGCAATGCCGCCGCCGTTCAGCATGGCTGCTGCTTCGGGATCCGATGCGCGATAGCCGAAGAGAGAAATTCGCAGTAAGTCCGCGGGCGCGAACTTTTGCAGAAAGACAGCCAGCGGGACGGCGGTCAAGATACTCGCCGCCATGGCGGTCTTTGCGTCCACCCGCCGCAGGGAAAGCAACATAATCACAACAACCGGAAGTATCGCGAGCCAATGAAGACGCAGTTCCCTTGCAAAGAGCGCCCGCAGGTTGAGAAGCTCTCCGCTCGGCACCGCATGGAGCCCGAGCCCTGCATAAACCGCGCAGGCGAGCAAAAAAGGAACCAAGGCGGTTCGCAACATGTTTTTAATGTTGTCAAAGATATTCGTGTGGGTCAGTTCCGCAACCAAGAGCGCACTGGTCGCAACCGGGGAACAGCGGTCTCCGAAATAGGCACCGGACAATACCGCCGCGCCGGTCAACTGCATGCTGATGCCCGCGGTCCTGCCCATCGCGGCGCAAATCACACCCATGGTCGCCGAGGTCGCAAAGGCAGAGCCCGTCAGCACTGAGACCGCGCAGTTCAGGAGAAAGGTCATCAGTAAAAAGACCGAGGGGCGAATGAACCCCGCCGCATAGCAGACCACCACCGGGAGCGTTCCCGCCGCCCGCCAGAGCGCGGTCATCGTGCCAATCAGAACGAAAGTGATCAGAATGCCGCGTATCTTCCAAACGCCCCGAAGCGCCATGCGCAAAATCTCTGTCCATGAAAACCCGCTGCGGCGCGCGTAAACCGAAAACAGCAGCAGGCCGAAACTCAGTGCATACAGAACGGATAGCTTGCAGAACAGGCATAACAGCAAGCCCGCCGCAAACAGTCCCAGTGTCAACCAGGCCATATACCTTTCCTCCCCAATGCCTGTGTCGTCTCGCAAAGAGGCTGTCGGTGCACCTCGAAACCCGGCGCATGCCGGCAGTCCGTTTTTGTTTTCAAAAAAAGGCTGCCGTCTACACAATTCTGCATAGACGGCAACCGTATTGCTCTCTCTTAAGCCTCAACCCTGCATAGAAGCTTATTACTTGTCATCGTAAAGGTGGCAGCAGACATAGTGTCCGTCTCCCATATCCTTCCGCTCCGGCACCTGGGTCTTGCACTTCTCCATGCACTGCGCACAGCGCGTGTGGAACTTGCAGCCCGACGGCGGATTGGCCGGCGAAGGAATGCTTCCCTCCAGGATGATGCGCTTCATCTTTGCCTCCGGATCCGGAATCGGAATCGCGGAGAACAGGGCCTTCGTGTAGGGGTGCAGCGGATTTGCGAACAGCTCCTCCGTCGTGCCGAACTCCACGATATTGCCGAGGTACATGACACCGACCGTGTCCGAGATATGCTCGACCACCGAGAGGTCATGCGAGATAAAAAGATAGCTCAGGTTGTACTTTTCCTGTAAGTCCTCCAGGAGGTTGATGATCTGCGCCTGTACCGAGACATCGAGTGCCGAGACCGGCTCATCGCAGACCACAAATTCCGGGTTCAGCGCAAGCGCTCTCGCGATGCAGATTCTCTGACGCTGACCGCCGGAGAACTCGTGCGGATAGCGATCCTTGTGGAAGGGCTGCAGACCGCAGTTGTCCATGATCTGATCGATATAGTCCTCGTACTCGTTCTTCGGCACTAAATTGTGCTCACGCACCGCCTCGCCGATAATCTCGCCGACCGGCAGTCGGGGCGAGAGCGAGGAGAACGGATCCTGGAAGATAATCTGCATCTTCACGCGAAGCTCATTCAGCTCGTTCTTCGGAATGTCATAGACTTCTTTGCCGTTGAACAGCACCTGTCCGGCGGTCTTGCCGCCGTTTAAGCGAAGTATGGTTCTGCCGGCCGTCGTCTTGCCGCAGCCGGACTCTCCCACCAATCCCATGGTGGTTCCTCGTTTGATATGAAAGGAAATGCCGTCCAGTGCCTTAACCTGACCGACCACGCTGTTGAAAAAACCGCCCTTAATCGGGAAGTATTTCTTCAGGCCGTTGACTTCCAGGATATTTTCTTCGTTGTGCACGAGGGGCGTCAATGCCTTCTCTTCGATATTTTCCATCGTTTCCTCGTTTCCTCTCAGGCTTTGCTCTGCCCGGAACCCATGTGTGCCTCATCATAGCGGTAGCAGCTGACCCGGTGTGTCTCGGAGAGCCAGATTTCGCCCGGATAAGCACCGTCGCAACACCTCTCGCGCTTGTCGCAGCGGTCGCGGAAGTAGCAGTAATTTGGCATGTTAATCGGGTTCGGCACCTTGCCGGGGATCGAGTAGAGCTTGTCCTGGTGCTTACCGACGACCGGCTTCGACGCCATGAGGCCGATGGTATAGGGGTGTGCCGGGCTCGAAAAGATTTCCTTTGCGGTTCCCGCTTCCACCACACGGCCGGAGTACATGACCACGACATAGTCCGCCATCTCCGCGATGACGCCGAGGTCATGGGTAATCAGCATGATGGACGAATTGATCTTGTCCTTCAGACCGCGGAGCAGATCCAGAATCTGTGCCTGAATCGTCACGTCCAGTGCGGTGGTCGGCTCATCGGCAATGATGAGCTTCGGCGAGCAGGCGAGTGCCATTGCGATCATGACACGCTGCCGCATACCGCCGGAGAGCTCGTGCGGGTACATGTTGTAGATGCCCTCGCTGTTTGCGATACCGACCATCTTGAGAAGCTCAATCGTGCGTCCCTTGACCGCTTCCTTGGTCGGATACTCGCTTTTCTTGTGGAGCATGGTCACCTCGTCCATCTGGTCACCGATGCGGAAGACCGGATTTAAGGAGGTCATGGGCTCCTGGAAAATCATGGACATAAAGTTGCCGCGGAGGTGCTGCATGATGTTCTCCGGGGTCTTTGTGATCTCATAGACCTTGTCCCCGGTGTTCAGGCGGATGGAGCCTTCCACCACCTGGCCCTGCGGGCGCTGCAACAGCTGCATGAGCGAAAGGCTGGTCACAGACTTGCCGCAACCCGACTCGCCCACGACGCCAACCGTCTTGCCGAGCGGCACTTCGAAACTCACGGAGTCAACGCTCTTAACAGTTCCCGCGTCCGTGAAGAAGAAGGTGTGGAGGTTTTCAAACTCCACGGCATTCGCCGGATTCTTCATCTGGGTCATGTACTCGCTCTCGGGCACATTCCGACGGGTTCTCACCTTCTCGAGCTTTGCTGTAATCTTTCTGTTTTCCTTTGATATCCGCCGCGACTCCCGCGCGGACAGATAGCCGTCATCTCTTGCCATCTTATTTCCTTTCGTTCGCAATCAGCGCTTCATCTTCGGGTCAAAGGCATCTCTGAGTCCGTCGCCCACCAAGTTAAAGGCAAGCACCGTGAGGAGCAGGCAGATGCCGGCGGGAATCCAGATGAACAGATAGTTGCTGAGCACATAGGTATTGTTGACATCGTTGATGATATTTCCCCAGGATGCGAACGGGAACTTGACGCCGAGGCCCAGGAAGGACAGGGTCGCCTCGGTCAGAATCACGCCGCCAAGGCTCATGGTGCAGGTGACAATGAGCTGCGGAATGACATTCGGCAACAGATGCCGGAAAATGCGGTTGATCGGCTTAATACCGGTTGCCTCCGCCGCCGTCATGAACTCCTGCTCACGGAGCGTGAGAATCTGACCGCGGACCAGTCTGGTGATGGATGGCCAGCCGAAGAAGCCGAGAATCATCATCAGATAAATCATACGAATCTGCGGATCCACATGCAGCGCGTCCATCGCCGCACCGATGATGATGTAAATCGGGATGCTCGGGATGCAGTAGAAAATATCAACGATTCGCATGATTAACATATCGACCCAGCCGCCGAAGTAGCCGGAGATACCGCCCATAATCATACCGATGACGGTCTCAATGATCACGACGATGAAGCCGATGTAGAGCGACACGCGGCCACCGTACATGAGACGGGTCAGCATGTCCATGCCGTTCTTATCGGTGCCGAGCGGATGTGCCTTAGAGGGCGAAGAGTAGGTGTCATAGACGCGCTGCTCTCTGCTCTGCATGATGTTGTAGGCCTTCGAAGGCGCATCGTACTCGAGTGTGTAGCTCGCCTCGGTGCCGTCGGCATCCTTGAAGGTGAACTCCTTCTTGCCCGCCTCAATCTCGGCAATCAGCTCTTCCTTGAACTGCTTCGAGAAGGTGACATCGCTCATAATCGCATTGATCACATAGCGGCTCGCATACGCATAGGGCTGGCCGTCCTTTGAGACCGTGCCGTCCTCGTCCACCGTATAGGTGTCGCTGCCGAGCGTAAAGGAAGTCTCCTGGTTTGTGACCGCCTTCAGAATCGCAAGTTGCATGTCAAACGGAAGCGCTTCGCTGCCGGACGCAGAAGTCACGGTCGCGAGCGAAGCAAAGGCAATCGGCTCGCTTGCGCCTTTCTTGTAAATCACATAGAAGTCCTTGCCGGCTTCCTCATAGCTGTACTGCACATTGCCCGCGGCAAAATCCGGGGTCCCCTTGCCCTTTGCGAGCACGAACTGTGCCTGCGCAAGCGCCGGGAATGCGTTCTTCTCGATCTGCTGGTAGCGAAGCTCCGTATTGACCTTGACACCCGCATACTTCTGCGTCTGCTTGTCCGTGCGATAAAAGAGCTCCGACTCGCCGTAGGGCGAAATCGCACCGCCGACAAAGGAAAATAAAAACATCGCAATCAGAATGAACATGCCGAGCACGGCAATCCGGTTCCGGAAGAAGCGCTTGGTGACCATTGCACCGGGCGACAAAGTCTTAACGCGGCGATCATCATTCAGGGAGTAAGTCGTTTTCTGCTGATTCTGCTCTGCCTTCTTCTCTGTTTCAGACATACAAGTTCCTCCCTTCTTATTCAATGCGCACGCGCGGGTCAACCACGGCATACAGAATATCGGTCAACAGGTTGCCGATCAGTGTCAAAATTCCGATAAAGACCAGATAGAACATCGAGAACGGAATGTCGCCCGATACCATGGCCTGGTAAGAGGTATAGCCGATACCCGGAATCGAGAACAGCTGCTCGGTAATCATGGCACCCGAGAACAGTCCCGGCAGCGAAGTACCCCAGAGGGTCACGAGCGTAATCAAGGTGTTCCGGAATGCGTGATGATAAATGACGCGGCGCTCGGAGAGACCTTTCGCTCTTGCGGTGCGGATGTAATCGGAGTTCAGAACTTCGAGCATGTTGGTGCGGATAAAACGCATGTAAGCACCGACACTCGCGATGGTCAGCGTCATAATCGGCAACACAAGGTGCATCGCGATATCCCATCTCTGCCCCATCGGCGAGAGGAAATCGTGATTTCTGCCAATCAGACCGTTCAGATCAAACCACTTCAGATTGACCGAGAAAATCAGCTTCAGCAGCGATGCAATGAAAAAGGTCGGGAGGGAGATGCCGGCCAGTGCGATGACCGAAATCACATTGTCGGCGGTCGAATACTGCTTCGTCGCCGCGATGATGCCGAGTGGAATCGAAATCAGAACCTCCAGAACCATGACAACGAGGCTCATCCAGAACGAAATGCCGACAACCTGCGCAAACTTCTGGGTGACCGGAACCGTGTACTTCCAGCTGTCACCGAAATCGAGGCGGACTGCCTTCGAAAGCCAGGAAGCAAAGCCCGGGATAATGCCCTTGTCCATACCGTAGGTAGCCGAGAGCTGCTGCATCCACTCGTCAAAAGTCTTGGATCCCGGCTGCTGTGATTTCTGTCTCGCAATCTGCTCGAGATACGAAGTCGGAAGACAGCGCATCAGCACGTAAATCAGAAAGGAGACAATAAACAAAATCACGACAGACCATAAGAGTCGTTTGATAATGTATTTTTTCATAAAAAACCCGCTCTTCCATACAGGTCAGGCGACCGCTCTTCGCGGTTCCTGCTTCTATATCGGGAAAACCGCATCCCTCGCGTCACCGGGGGATGCGGTTACTGCCCGAAAACAACATTTACGGATTTCCGTAGCTACTTACTTGTTCAGCTCCAGGTTCTCGATCTCCGCATACCACTTGTAGAAGGAGGTGATATCCGGTGTGATCGTGTCGGTCTTGATACGCTCTGCCGAGAAAGTCGTGACTTCCTGTCTCTGGTAAACCGGAACCTCGCAAGCCCAGTCGACAATCTTGTCAAGGCAAGCCTTGTAGATGGTCTTTCTGTACTCCTGATCGGTCGACTCTCTCGCCTGCAGGATCATGCTGTCGAGGTCTGCATCCTCAATCTGATAGCGATCGTTGGAGCCGCCGGGCTGCTTGCCGCCGTTTGCAACATCGGAGTAGTAAACCTGATACATATCCGGGTCCGGCGTGGACTGCCATGCCGCGCACCAGATTTCAGCCTGTCCGGCCTCAAGCTTGTTCCACATATCCGCGACATTGCTGAGGTCGTTGATGGTGAGCTTCATGCCGATGTCTGCGAGTGCCTTCTGCGCTTCGGTCATAATCATGAAGGACGGGTGATCGCCCGTGCCGCCGCCCGGCACCATGACCGTGTACTCCATCTTCGCGCCTTCCGGTGCGGAGACAATCTTGCCGTTCTCAACCTTGTAGCCTGCCGCCTCAAAGAAGCCGAGCGCTGCCTTCTTTGCAGCCGCGTACTTCTCTTCGTCCGTCATGCCGGAGGTGTAGATCGGATTGCCGTTTACATCCTTCGAGAATGCAATCTCGTAACCGTCGTCGGTCGGCTGCGGTGCCGCCCAGGAGGTGTTGGAAATCGGATAGTTGATGACGCTCGCTCTGTCGCCGTAGTAGGTGCTGACCGCGAGATCACGGTATGCCGCAAAAATGGTTGCGAAGCCGCGGCGCAGGTTCTTCGAAGCATCGCTGCCCGGCTCCTTGTTGACCGAGATGTTGTGCGAGTTCATGCCGATGTAGCCGTAGCCCAATGCATCGACCGCAACCGTGTAAATCTTGTTGCCCGAAATTTCGCCGTTGCTGTTTGCCTTCTTGATTGCGTCCGCAATTTCATTCGTGTAGGACGGGTTCGCAATGTCTGCCGTGCCCGCGATGATCGAGTTGATGTAGTCGGACTGGTTGATGTAGCTCATGCGAAGATTCTTGATCTTCGGCTCGCCCTGGTCGTAGTACGGATTTGCCTTCAGTGAGACAACGCCGTTCTCATACTTGTCAAAGACATACGGGCCTGCGCCGAGCGGCTTCGAAGTCTTCGAACGAATCAGGCTGAGGTCGCCCTTCGGGAAGCCGAACTTATTGTTTGCGTAGTCGTACTGCGCCTTGTCGCCGTAGTAGTGAAGCGGCGAAACAACGACACCAATCTGGTAGATGGCCTGTGCGTCAACCTTCGTCGTGACAATGCGGAATGTATTGTCGCCGGTCTTCTGGATACCGCTGATGTTCGGTGCAGAAGTACCTGTCTCAACACCGATTGCGAAATCCTGGTAGTTATCCATGAGCTCGGAGAACGGCGTTCCCGCATTTTCCTTGTCGGACATATCCTTCACGCTGCCGTCATACTTGGCGAGCATTGCGTTGAAGAAATCCATTGCGGTCGCATCCGCCTTGAGATCCGGATAGCCGTAGTTCGCAGCGACAGCCGCAATCGAATCACCTTCCTTGTTGGTGCCCTTCGCAATACAGGAATCCACAATCTCCTTCACAAAAGCCTCAGCGGCCTTGTTGTAAGAAGCCCAGAACTTCTTCTGCTGATCTTCGGTCCACTTAGAGAAGTCGGTGTTATTCTCGCCTGCCTTGACCATCAGGTTAAAGAGGGTGTCAACACCGGTTCTGTACTCTTCCATACCCTGAATCGGAAGCGTAAAGAAGGTCGTAGAGCCATCATAAGTCGGATCCGAATAGACATACATCGAGAAAATCACGTCGTCGACCGTGATCGGCTCGCCGTCCGAGAACTTGGCGCCGTCCTTCAGCTTAAAATCGTAGTAGACGGTGCCGTCGCTGTTCTCCGTAATTGTACAGTCCGCAAGGCTGTGGTAGGTATACTGCTTGCCGTTATACTCTCTGGTCTCGCCCTCAATGCCCTTCAGGACGACGGCGCCGTTTCGATCTGTGGTAAGAAGGGCGGCCGTGCACTGCCCGACCATATCCGAATCCGGCACAGTCTCGTAAAAGAACGGCGAAAACTTACCGTTGAACTCACCGCTTGCGTATACCACGCTGTCGCCGGTATTACCCGCCTGCGAATCCCCCGATTTCTGTGTTCCGTCCGAGGCTCCCGTGTCCTTCTTCGAAGAACAACTCGCCAGAAGCGAAACTGCCATGGTCGCTGCTAAAAGGGAAGCAACGACACGTCTTGTCTTTCTCATACCCTTCTCCTCCTTCGGATTGTTGGTTGCCGCACATACCGTATGCACGACGACTTGCAAACAGAACGCCCCTCCCTTGCAGGGTCATTCCGGTGATGCCGATTTTTATAAATCCGCCAGACGCCAGTTGCGAATCACCCGATCCGTCTGCCGGAAAAATAACACAAAGGTCAGCAAAAACAGGAACTGCATCAGGAGCACCAGTCCCTCGCTCAGTGTCCGTGCGTTGCGGTGAAGCAACATACAGAGAAGCTGTGCGAGAAAGAACAGTGCGCCGAACAGACCGGCGAGCGCCGCCCGCATTTGTAACCCGGTAAACAGCTGCTTATAGAGCCGTCCGTTCACGCTACCCGTGGCATTCTGTACGAAGCCGACCAGGGTAATCCCCGTGAGCAACATACAGACCAGTTCCAGTGCGTAGGGCAAAAGGAGCAACGCCGTATGCGCGACTGCCACCTGAGGAAGAAACCCCGGCAACAGTGCGAACGGCCAGAGCAAAAGATAGCGGATTGCAATCAACCGGTTCTCCTGCTTTGCGCTCTCCTTCTCCCGCATATCCAGATAACGCTCTGCCCTCTCCTGCATGGCCTCTTTCGAGAGAGCACCGCCCCGGTCATAGGGCGTACGGAACATTCCCATTAGGCGAAATCCGACAAGTCGTAATTGTCCAGATAAGCCGCGGCTGTCTCGCAGACCTGCTTTAAGCAATCTCCCTCAAACGGGCTGTCAAGCCCCGCGTTCTTCAGAAGTTCCGTGAAGACGACACTGCCGCCCTGACTCGTATACGCCATGTAATGCTTCCACGCGTCGTTCTGATCTTTCTGAATCCGATTCCAGAACTGGAGCGCGACTGTCTGTGCGAGGCAGTAATCGATGTAATAGAACGGCAGCGAGTAAATGTGATGCTGTCTCTGCCAGTTCTGTCCCTCGGCGTAGAACGGAATGTCACCGTCGAGCTTCATCCAAGGCTGGTAAATACCGATCAGCTCCTTCCACTTGGCATGCCGCTCGGCCGGGGTCAAATCCGGGTTCTCGTAGACGATGTGCTGGAAGTGATCGACCATCGTGCCGTAGGGGATGAAGGTCAGGCCGCCGGTCAAATGGGAGTAGAGATACTTCCTGGCGTCCTTGCCAAAGAACTCCTCGGCAAAAGCCTCCGCAAAGTATTCCATCGACATCGAGTGCACCTCGCAGGCCTCAAGGCTCGGCGTGATGGTCTCCATCGGCACGCGGTGACGATTCAGGTAGCTCTCGAACGCGTGGCCGGCCTCATGGGTCATGACCTCGACATCGTGCTGGGTGTCATTGAAGTTTGCGAAAATGAACGGCGTGTCGTAATCCGCAATTTCCGCACAGTAGCCGCCGCCCTGCTTGCCCTTGGTGGAGAGCAGATCCATGAGCTCATCGTCAATCATGTGATTAAAGAACTCGGCGGTCTCCGGGGAACGCCACTCGTAAAAATGTTTTGCCGCCGTGACAATGTCGTCCGGCGTGCCCTGCGGCTTCGGATTGCCCGAGCGGAACTCCATCGCATTGTCGGCGTAACTCATCGGATACGTCTTGCCGAGGCGCTTTGCCTGTCTCTCGTAAACCTTGACCGCCACCGGCACCACATACTTTTGCACGGCCTCGCGGAACTTTTCGACATCGGCCTTGTCGTAACAGTTTCTCTGCATGCGGCAGTAGCCGACCGGCAGGAAGTTATCGTGGCCGAGCTTTTTGCCGATGGTATCCCTAAGGTGCACCAGCTTATCATAGAGTCTGTCGAGCTCTTCCTGGTTGTCCTTGTACCACTGTCCCTCCGCCTTCCAGGCCGCGAGGCGTCTCGCATCGTCCGGGTCATTCTTAAACGGCGTCATCTGCGAAATGGTATAGACACCGCCCTCAAACGGAATCTGTGCGCTCGCGAGCAGCTTCTCGTAGGCTGTGACGAGCTCATTCTCCTGCTGAAGTTCCGGGATAATCGACGGAGAAAAAGTCTTCAGCGCGAGCTCCGCATTGGTGAAAAGGATGCTACCGTACTTCTCCTCAAACTCCTTGCGGAAGGGGGAAGCGAGCAGAGCCTTGGTCCACTCCTGGCTGTACTCCTGAATCTGCGGCGAGGCATTGTTCCAATAGTTCTCTTCCTCGTCGTAAAACTTGTCCGTGGTGTCAATCGAATGGCGAATCGAGGCAAGGGCGAACATCGTCGATACATGTCTGTCCAGCTTGTCGATTGCGAGGAAAGCTGCCTCCGCCTCTGCGAAAGTCTTTGCCTCCTGCAGCGCTTTGATCAGCTTCTTCTCTTCTTCGGCGATGCTCTCCACCGAAATCCGCTCATACTGCATTTCTTTGAACTTCATGCTTATCCTCCGTAGTCTTGATACACATAAACCAAGCCTTAGTTAGAATAATACCTCATTTCTCCCATAGCGGCAATGCTTTCCTGTAGTTAGTGGTGTATAATTGCTATGTCCCACACGAATAACACTGTTTTATCCGTCTATCTGCATAAGTTTAATGCCTTGTTTTTGTGCAATTTTATCGGGATTATCCCGTCAGTTTTTGCATATTTCTTGCGGAGTGGTTGTATTTTTATAAGTATATGCTCTCTCTGTCCGGATATCCTGTAGAGAAGAGCAGTTTTGAAATTTCCCGGCAGGCCTGTGTCGTCCCGTCCGCAGCGTGAAGCACCCGCCGGTATTTTTTTATCTGTGGCCGCCACGCGCGCCGCAGTTTTTCGACTTTCGCTGCGGTGAGGTCGGAAAGATCTCTCACATAAAGCCCGAACTTCTTTCGCTCTGCCATCAGTGCGGTCAGTTTTTGCTCCTCCTGTTGCGGCAGGCAGAGCTGAAAGACGCCAAAGTATAAACTTTCATAGACGCTGTTTAAGCCCCCGTGATTCACAAAGAGGCCGGTCTTCTTAAGCAGGGCAAGCTGATTCGTGCGGCGCACAAAGGTAAGCCGCTCACGCCCGAGGCGTTTCTGTAAGTCCGCCGCGGCCTCTCCCGCGCTCACAATCACCTTTTTCCCCCGAAACAGCGGCGTCTCTAAAAGCCTCTCCAGTTCGCCCGCGCGCGCCGCGAAAATACTACCGAGCGAGAGATAAATATCATATGTCTCATAAACAGGCCCCTTCCCGCACCGGTCGCGTATCGTGGTGCCGACAAAGACAAAGGAAGGCGGGAAGCTCCGCACAAAGGGTTGAAATTCCGGGGGCGAAAACACCAGGGTTTTGTCCCCGCTGTTCACAAAGAGATCCAAAGGACGAAAGCCCGGCAGCCCCTCCCGCCGCCGGAAGCACTGCTCCTTACGGGTAAGCCGCAGGAGTTCCGGCGCGTGCCTGAGGGTTAGCGTAAGCGAGGGCCAAAAGAGATTCGAAAACACTAAGGTTGGGAGATTATAAGCGAGGGTCGTACAGAGACAGACGGAAGGGATGCCGAGCTTTTTTGCAATGTTCTTTGCAAACGAGCACATGGAATCATAGAGGATGACATCCGGCGGATTCTCTCGGATTTCCTGTCTGTGGCGCAGATAGCAGCGCCGGTTCAGCACAAGCAGTCCGCGGTAGAGCGAAAAAAAGTCCGCCGTCAGCCGGTCGAGCGGATAGCGCGAAAAATCCACACAATAGGGATGAAAGTGCGCACCCGTCTTCGTGACCAAGTCCCTGTACGCTTCGGTGCAATACCAGTCAACCCGAACGCCTGCCCTGACAAGTCGCGCGAGCACCTGGTACACAGCCTGCAGATGCCCGTATGCCGGGGTCGAAAAAAAGACCACTCGTTTGCCTCTCATTGCGCTTTGCATCTCCTGCCTCAGAGCTGTAACAGCAGCAAATTGCAAGTAAGTCCCGCCGCCGTCCCGCAGAGAAGCACACGATTTCCTTCCTTAAGCCTGCCCTCCTCAAGGAGCGCGCAGAGCACATAGGGAATCGAAGCCGAGACCATGTTGCCGTATTGACCGACCCGGTTCACATACTTTTCCGCCGGGATACCGAGGCGACTCATCATAAAGGGCAGTGCCTTGCTCGCCTGATGCGGCACAATCATATCGACCTCCGCACAGGAAATTCCGCTCTGCGCTTCAAATTCCCGGAAGAGTTCCGGGAGCTTTTTGGCACTGAGACTTAAGATACTCTTTCCCTTCATGTCAAAGCAGTAATCCGCCTTATCCGCGGGACGATATTTCATGGCGGAATGCAGAGTACCGCCGCCCCGAATCTCGGTGGCGTGCGCCCCCTCCGAATAGGTGCGGATGATGCTGTCCGCGACACCTTGCTTCTCGTTCTCCGTGCGGCTTATGATAAAGGCAGCGGCGCCGTCCGAGAAAAGTTCATAGCTCTCCGCTTGCTTCTCATTCAAGCCCTCGGAAGCAATGTCACTCGAGACAATCAGGACATTCCGGTAACGCCCCGCGTCGATTAGATAAGACATCATATCGAGTGCCGTCACAAAGCTTGTGCAGGTCGAGTTAATGTCCATTGCGGGTATATTGCTGCCCTTTGCAAGCCGCTCGTGAATCAAAGCCGCATTGCAGGGAATGGGCTGCATCATGACCGCGCTCGCCGAGACAATGCAGTCCATCTCCTTGATTTGCATCTTCGCGCTCGCAAGCGCCCGTTTGGCTGCGTTGACCGCCATATCGAGTTGCGTCTCGCTGCCGTTTGCGCGATAACGGCACTCCCCGTGAAATTCCATTGTGTTTTCCGGCGCATACTTCCCGTAGCCCGCAATTCGGATGTTTCTCATCTCTGCCTGCTCTCCTTTCCAAGTCCAACGCTTCCGTCTCGTTCCGCAGTGCTCATTCCACCGTTTACTTCGCTTACAGCTTTATCTTTCATCGATTGCATTCCCAATATTGCATTGCTCACTTCTTCCTGCATTTCATGTTGCGCTTCACCGCTTTTCGTTGTTACGCTTTTTCGTTGTTACGCTTCTTTGTTTGCATATACACAGGAAGCACGGCAGTCGTTTTGCCATTCTCCCAAGTTCGCGCCTGCCCGATTACGCAAAACCCACGATAAGCACGCTCGGAATAGCTTTGTTATCCGGCGACACATCTTTTCTCAACCCCCGATTTTCCGCTCCACGCGCTTCATCTTGCGCCGAGGATCCGGAACATAGGGCGCGAACGCGATTTCCGGGCAGTGAAACTTCATCTTTTCCGCGAGACGCAAAAACTCCCGCCGAATTTGCGCTAAGGTATCGGAGCGCTCCCGCTCCAGATAGACAGTTACATGCGCGCTGCCGTCCTGTACGACCTTATAGTTCTTTACCCCTTCCGCATAAATCACACAGCGGCTTATGAAGTCCGGAAAGACAGCGACTTTGTCTCGATCGATGCCCGCAAAATAAAAGATATCGTCCTCTCGCCCTTCGATGTATTGAATCAGACTTGCGGGATTCCCGCAGGGGCAATGCCCCCTTTTCTCAACCAGAATGTCATTCAGACGGTAGCGGACGATGGGCTGCGACTGCCTTGTAAAGTCCGTGACAATGGGGACAAAGCGCGTTTCGTCCAGATACTCCCGTTCGATTAACACCAGTTCCTCATTTAAGTGAAAGTTCCCGTATTCGCAGACATAGCCGAGGAAGCCCTCCGTGCACTGATAGGCCTGGTGGATGACTTGAAGTCCGAATTGCGCCTTTAGATAGGCGGCATCCTCCGCGCGCAGCACCTCCGCGACCGAGATCACTTTTTCGGGATTGATTCTGAGTGCTCCGCTCTCCATGGCCCGTGCGATGTCGAGTAAGACCGACGGCGGTGCGACCAGCAAGCTCGGGCGGTAGGCCGCGAGTTCCGAAAGATTCTCTTCCATGTCTCTCAGAAGGTCAAAATAGCGAAACCGAATCAGCTTGGAATCTATGGTCTCGTAGAGATTATTGTCCGCGCGGAGAAAGAAGGCGATGCGGTGCCCGAAAATTCTGCCCTTCGGCAAAAACTTGGCGAGCACCGTCCCCGCCCAGAGCGCGCGCTCCCTGTCGCTCACCAAAAAGAGTCCGCGCGCCCCGCTTGTTCCCGAGGACAGCCCCACCGAGATACCGCCGAGCTTCTCCGAGAATTCTCGCTGCTTTTCACTGTCGATTGCAAGGGAAAGCGCTTCATCCCGGTCCACGCCGACACAATTCAGCGCATTGAAATGCTCCATCATGAACTGCTTGTTCATCAGGGGCAGTTTCTTAAAGTCTTCGAAGCTATGAACGGAAAGCTCCTTAAAATACGGGGAATGCTCTTTCAAATAGGCGAGTTGCCTTAGCACCCGCCGTTTCTGATAGCGCCGCAGCGCCTTTCTCGTGCGGAAACGCTGTAAATAGCGCGCCCGAATAAAGTACCAAACAACCGCCAAACGCTCTCTCATCCCTTGATGACCTCCTCGATTCCGCGGTCATGGCTAAAGCATAGCCGTATGCCGTCCGAGCGCATGCGCGACAGAATGCGATCGTTTTCCCGATAGGCGCGCATATCGTATTGCACAAGCCGCGCCGGAAAGCAGAGTTCATCCGCTTTTCCGACGAATTCATTGCCCCAGCTTGCATCCGCCCCGAGAAAGATTTTATTTTCCACCAGGCAGCAGAGCTGTCCCCGCGCGTGTCCGTCCATCTGCGTTAAGAGAAGGCTCCCGTCCCGGAAAAAATCACAGTAAGAAAAATACGCATTCTTCTCTTCCCGAAGCCGCTCCCGCCGAAGCACCGTGCAGTGCGCCGCAAACCAGGGCGGCAAGAGCCTTTGAAAAATCAGGTCTCCGAGCCGGTTGCGGCGGTAGCGCAAAAAGGCGTCCCGGCTCAGCACGATCCGAGCCGACTTGAAGTGCTTCACGCAGCCGATGTGGTCCGGATGCAGGTGGGACAGAAAGAGATAGCGTATCTCCTCCGGCTGAATCCCGTCCGCCATGAGCTGATTCTGAATCTCATCCGCCGGGCGCACAACAGTCGGATTCAACAGATGGTAGAGCCTCCCCTTAAACCCTAAAGCAGAGATTTCGCTGCTATAGCCGGTGTCAAAAAGGATATATCCCTCTTTCGCGTGCCGGATTAAAAAGACGCCCGCCGGAAACTGCCGCTTTTCATGCGAATATCCCCGAAACACCGTGTGCAAATCATTGGTGCAGTAGCCGCAAGCATAGTAACGGATACTCTCAACGGACTTGAATGCTGTCATCGCTCCCCCTTCGCATACTTCCGAATCCCCGCGCGTAGGCTGACAATAGGCCTGTAGCCGAGTTCCTGCTCCGCTTTCTCGATGTTTAAGGTCTGACTGTAGCCGAGCGTACATATCGTGTAACACGTAAACGGCGGCTCCCCGTCCAGGCGGAACAGGCGGTAAACCCGCTCCGACAAAGTCGCGACGCCGTAGAGAAGGCCGAGTGGCAGGCGCAGATACCGCGGCGTTTCGCCGAGCGCTCGAAAGAGCTCCTCCAGAATTGCCCGAAATTCTTGCGGCTCTCCGTTCGTGATGTTATAGACCTGCCCTACCGCGGCCTCGCTCTCTATGGCAAGCCGCAGGGCGAGCGCTGCATTTTCCACGCAGGTGATGTCCACGAGATTATGTCCGCCCCGAAAGAGCGGAATACCGCTCCGCCGATTTGCTTTGATGAGCCGCGGGATGATGCTGCTGTCCCCGATGCCGAAGAGCCCCCGCGGGCGTAGGATTACGCAGGGAACGCTCCGCTGCTCCCGCAGTACTTTTTCCGCCAAAATTTTGCTCTCGATATAGTAGTTCAGGTGATTTGAGGCATCGTAGTCCTCCTCCCGTATGTTCAGGCGATCGCACTTACCCGCGTAGATGCTCGGCGATGAGACAAAGACCAGGCGCTTCACCTTGTTTTTTTTGCAGGCGCGGACTACCCGCTGCGTGCCGCGCACATTGGTCTCCATGAACGCAGAGCGCTTGCCCCAGACCGTAGAGAGCGCCCCCGCGTGGATCACATAATCCACATGCTTCGTCGCCGCCGTGATGTCCTCCTGCCGGCAGAAATCCCCGACAAAGAGCTCTGCTTCTTCCGCGCCGTCCGCGCGGAGCGCCTCGAGCGCATCCCGCTTTCGCCCGAACGCGACCACTTCATACCCGTGTGCGAGCAGCTCCCGCACCACATAGCGTCCCAGGAAGCCGTACGCGCCGGTCACCAATACTCTGCTCATCTTCCTCCCATACACTTTCTCGGAAATACAAAGCCCCGGCTGCAACCGCGCGCAGCCGGGGCAAAGCAACTACGCCTACAAAATCAGACCAAACTCTCCTGTGGAACGGTTTGCAGCATAATTACATCCATTGTTATCAATACGCTAATTATCATAACGGTTCATCGGGGCTTTTTCAACATTGCGACAGGGCATAAAAAAGGCTGCCGCAATACTGCGGCAGCTTTTTCATTTTCAGTGGCATCCACTCCACCTGAATTCGCGTTTGTTTTCTCACAATCATTTTTCAATCAGAACGGTCTTCTTCTCCGGCAGATTTGCCTCAGTCTTCTTCGCCTTCACATCCTCTCAACTCCGGTTGCCGACGAATTCAGTCCCTTTATCAAACTCCTCACAATGTCATGGGCACCGCAATATGCGGATACTTCCTCTCTTTTCCGAAAAGTCAGCTTTCTCTTCATCCGAGAGAACTGTCGAATTTCCTGTGTGCCATTTTGCGATATTCCGATGGAAACAGCCCTGTATTGGTTTTGAAATTTGCCGCAAATCTTCCGCCATTGGAATACCCGACAGCCAAAGCAACCTGTTCGATTGCAAGGTCTGTAGAGACCAGAAGCATTTCCGCGTGACGCATGCGTCGCTGTTGGATGTATTCGGAAATCGTACAGTGATAGGTTTGCTTAAAAGAGGTCTTCAACTTTGTGGTGCCCATACAGGCGATTCGTGCAAGCGTATCCAGCGGAAGTTCCGAATTGAAGTGGTCATTGATATAGGATGCGACATTGTTCAAGGCATCCATGTCCTGCTTAGATATTCTTCCGCAGCTGTCATTTTTGCTGTTCTTTCCACGTTCATAAACAAGAGAGACTGCTTCCGCAACCTTGGCCTCATAAAACAACTTTGCCGGTATGCCTTCTCCTCTATACTCCCAAACCTGACGCAAAAGCTGTGACATTTTCGGGAAGTCGAGTGTTTGCCCAACGCGACTGAATGCCTCCTGCGGAGGAACATAGTCATTCGGGTAGCTTTCCCGCAGATACTCTTCATAATATGCGGGAAATACTTCAATTCCCACGGAACGAATCGGAATATTCTTGTGCATCATAAATTGATATACCTCATGTCCTCCGTGAAAGGTTTTGACACACCCTGCGGTTAAGCGGCGGTAAGGGGTCAACTCCTCCCCGGACACAGAGTCATAGTAGGTAATGCTTAAACACTCCGGCGTAGTCAGGGATATCAAATGATCCTCGAAAAAATAGAAATCGTGGATTTTAATATCAAATAAATCTCTTTCTCCGTAGACCCAGTAATATCCGCAGGCTACTCCCTTTGGAGCGAGGTACACTTTTCCGGCAGGGCTGAAGTTGTGTGTTGACTTACTCTCAACAAAACCGCTGCTGGTAAGCCATTCTCTGTAAAATTCGTCGATTTCCATACGTAATCCCCTCGAAATCATACATATCGGACGCGATTTCATACGCATCAGACAAACCGTTCTCAACCGTATTGTTTTGCTTTTCCTGATTTTCTATACTGTTTTTATAATTAGTTGAATCTAATACTATACTACCACCGCGTCTTTTGCACTGCAATGTGTACACTGAAAGGGAGGGCCTTTGTTATGACAAGTGAAACAAACCGCAGGAAACAGAAACTTACAGTCAAGGATCTCATTACTGTCGGTGTCTTTTCCGCCATTCTATTGATATGTATTTCCTTGAGCGGGGGCCCCTTTGCAATGTTCCCGACCTTGACCTTTTATTTTCCGGTAGGCGCGGCACTTCTTGCCGGACCGGTATATCTTTTACTGGTCGCAAAAGTCCCAAAACCGGGCCCTATTTTTATTGCGGGTCTGATGATGGCAATCTTCTGCTATGTGACCGGCATGCATATCGGAATGACCATCGGCTATCTGGCCGGAAGCGCACTGGCCGATACGGTAGCAAGGACCGGACGCTATCGGAATATTAAAATCAACATTCTATCCTATATTGTTTTCTGCCTCGGCGGAACCGGGTCCTATCTTGCATATTTCATCAATCCGCAAGCCTGGGTAAGCAGGATGTCGGAAAAGGGCACACCGCAGGAATACCTAGATACAATGGCGGCAACCGTCAACCGGCGGATTTTGATAACCATGTTGGCAGGCACTGTTTTAGTCGCCCTTTTCAGCGGTTTTGTCGGCAGTCAACTGTTAAAGAAGCAATTTGAAAAAGCGGGAATCACGGCATGATACAAAGTGCGAACACAGAAAGCCGTCCCGGGCTGTCGTTTGATCCCCGCACAAAAATGATTCTGCTGATTCTATGCGTGATTTCAGCGATGATTGTGCCCTCTATTTCCTATGAGAACTTACTCGTTTTTGCGATTACCATATTCGGGTGCGCAAGCGGAAAAGTCCGAATGTCACTTGTCCCGGCGGCATTTTACGGCGTCTTTTACCTGCTGACAACACGAATTATGTCACTTGAAAAAGGCCTATTGTACACCGTATTCACATCCTGGCTCGGCTTATTTTATACGGTCTACCCCTGTGCTTTTCTGGCAAACATTATTCTTTCCACGACGAAGGTCAATGAATTCCTGAGCGCGATGAACAAGGCACATATTCCCAAGCAGGTGATTATTCCGTTGGCAATCATGCTTCGGTACATTCCCACAGTTTGTGAGGATTGGGGGTATATCAAGGACGCCATGCGGCTCAGAGATGTAACCCCCTCCTTGTTCGGCTTTCTGAAAAATCCGGTTATGACGGTGGAATGTCTCTATGTCCCCTTGCTGATGACAGCTTCCAATGCGGCAGATGAACTCTCTGCCGCCGCAGTGACTCGCGGGATAGAGAACCCAACACCGCGTACCTGCCTTCTTGAGATACGCTTCCGGAGAAGAGACCGGATTGCCACAGTTCTTGCAGTCTGCATTCTTGTGCTGGGTCTTATTTGGGAAAGGATTGTGTCACCATGATTACATTTCAGCATGTATCTTTTTCATATGACTCACACAGGGCGCAGACGAATATACATAGAACAGCGAGTTTGCATGACATCAATTTCACGGTGAATGACGGAGAATGCGTCCTTCTCTGCGGGAAGAGCGGCTGCGGAAAAACCACCTTGACGCGCCTTGTAAACGGACTTATCCCCAATATCTATCCCGGGAAGCTGACCGGGAATGTTCTGCTTGACGGACAGAACCTTTCGGAACTTCCGATGTACGAAATCGCATCTCTTGTCGGTTCGGTGTTTCAGAACCCAAAGACACAGTTCTTCAATGTGGATACAGACAGCGAGATTGCATTTGGCGTGGAAAACCGGGCCTTGCCCAGGGAACAGATTGCGCAAAAAGTAGCTGCCGCCGCAAGGAATCTGAAAATCGAAAATCTGCGCGGAAGGAATCTTTTCTCTCTTTCCGGCGGAGAAAAGCAGAAGATTGCTTTTGCCTCTGTATATGCCATGAATCCCTCGGTTTACCTTTTGGACGAGCCATCCTCCAATCTGGATATGGAGACCGTTGATGCTTTAAGAACTCATCTCAAAGAGCTTAAGTCTCAGGGAAAAACCATTTTGATTGTCGAACACCGCCTATATTACCTGATGGATATCGTTGACCGCATCCTTGTATTGGATGAAGGACAGATAACAAAAAATTACTCTGCCAAAGAATTCCTGACCCTGACAGAAGAAGAGCGCCGAATACTGGGGCTCCGAACCACTGACTTGCGAAAAGAGCTTCCCGGGGTAATTGCGAAAATAGAACCGGAAAACAGTCTGGAGCTCAAAAATGTTTCCCTGTTCCACAGGAAAGAACCTGTGCTGAGAAATATCAGCGCGAAATTTTCGCGGGGTGAGGTAATTGCACTTGTCGGGAAAAACGGAACCGGTAAAACGACCTTTTCGCGAGCCCTCTGCGGATTGCATCCAGAAATCAAAGGAGATTTTTTCCGGGATGGCAAAATCATCTCAAAGAAAAAACGGCAGGAAATCTCCTATATGGTCATGCAGGATGTGAATTTTCAACTTTTTGCAGAGAGCGTGGAGGCAGAATGCTCCTTCGGCATTCGTAACCCGAATTCAGCTCTGATTGCAGAAACGATGGACACGCTGGATCTGACACCCTTCGCCGCACAACATCCCGGTACGCTTTCCGGCGGACAAAAGCAAAGGCTGGCCGTCGCTGTGGGACAGATATGTAAAAAAGAACTGATTGTCTTTGATGAACCTACCAGCGGATTGGATTATGAGAGCATGACAAGCGTCGCCAAAATAATCCGCAAGCTCTCCGAACAGGGGAAAATCATATTTGTTGTGACACACGATTATGAATTTCTTTGCAGGACATGTAGCCGCATACTTGTTTTTTCCGATGGTGACATCAGCGACGATTTAAAATTCCGTGCGGATAACAAGGCGCAGATGAAGCAATTGTTCTTTTCTGCCGTGGGGATAAATAAGGGAGGTGATCTGTTTGAATAAGGGACGAGAAAAACCGGTCAAATTACTTCTTACATGGGCCGGCAGCGACAAATGGTACTTATTTGCCTCTGTCTTGTGTGCATTTTTGAGCGGACTGCTTGTAATCGGACCGTATGTCGGCATTTATCGCTTGATGGACAGCGTCCTACTGGGAACGCTGACAAAGAAAGAATTGACGGACAGCATCGTTCCGGTAACAGTCACAACCATTCTTCGAATGATTCTGCTTGGTCTGTCCGGTGTACTCTCGCACAAAGGTGCTTATAACACCCTGTTTCGGGTGCGCTGCATGATCATAGAACACCTGGCGAAGGTTCCGCTCGGATATGTCAACGAGCGGAGCACCGGTGAAATCAAAACCGTCTTGAATGAGAACATTGAGAAGTTAGAGTTATGTCTTGCACATAACATTCCGGAGCTTGTCAGCTATCTTACCGGTCCTGTCGTTATTTTTGCTTATCTCATGACGGTGAATGTTCCGCTGGCACTCATTTCTCTGCTTCCTCTCCTTTTGGATATTCCGGTGATGATGGCAGTGTTTCAAAAAATGTCTGATATGTTGCCTGAGGCCAACGAATCTCTTGCCGACTTCAATTCCGTCATGGTCGAATATGTCCGCGACATGCGTCTGATTAAGGCATACCGGATGGGCAGCAAATCATTTCAAAAATTCAGAGAAGCCATTCTCGACGGAAACAGAGCGTGGAACAGAATCTCGAAAAAGACTGCTCCCTTGTATGCTGTCTTCATTCTGATACTGGAGTCCGGACTTTTGCTGATCGTTCCCCTGGGCGGAAGGCTATTCCTGCGGGGAACTATCACATCCGGCGTATTTCTCCTGTTTACCTATATCGGGTCCCTGTATTTGACGGAATTGCTTCCGCTTCAACAGCTTTCCGGAAATTTCGCGCAGGCGTTCAGCGGCATTGCAAAAGTAAAAGAAATACTGGAACTTCCGGTTTTTGAAGGCGGAGATGCTTTCCCCGAAAGCCGTGATATCACACTAAAAGGCGTGCGCTTTTCCTATGACGGAAAAACAAATGTGCTTGAAAATTGCAACCTGTGCATCCGCGAAGGCGAAAAAGTCGCCGTTATAGGCGCCTCCGGCACGGGTAAAAGCACGATTGCCGCACTGATTTCCCGTTTCTACGACCCGGATGGCGGAGAGGTTCTAATCGGAGGAAAAAACGTCAAAAGTATCCGATACGAAACACTCCTCGCGCATATATCTCTCGTCTTTCAGAAGACTTTCCTGACACGAGACTCTGTCTTTGACAATATTCGCATGGGGATGAACGCCTCTTTGGAGCAGGTTAGAGAAGCTGCAAGTGCAGCACAAATTGACGATTTCATCATGTCCCTCCCCGACGGATATGAAACAAAAGTCGGGAGTTACGGTTCCCGCTTTTCGGGCGGCGAAAAGCAGAGAATTGCCATTGCAAGGGCAATTTTAAAAAACGCGCCGATTCTTATTTTGGATGAAGCGACGAGTGCCGCCGATCCGGAAAATCAGATGGAGATTGACAAAGCAATCCGGAACCTCTCCAAGGGGAAAACCGTCCTCATCATTGCTCATCGGCTCAGTGTTGTCGGCATGTGTGACAAGGTTGCGGTGGTAGAGAATCATACGATTTCCGATATCGGCACCCATGATGAACTGCTTTCGCGCAACAGCTATTACCGAAGAAGTTGGGAAAGCTATGAATCAGCAAGGAATATCACCTATGGAAAAGGAGGTATCGCAGGATGACAGATAAAAACCTTTTCCACAAAAATACCCGGTTTTACCGTGGTCTGATATTGACCGTTTTGGAGGGACTTCTTTCCGGAAGTAACTATATTGTCATTTACGCAGTGCTCACAATGCTGTACGACGGTACTGCTTCTATGCGGCGCATCTTCAGTCTATCCGGCCTCGTCGGAGCTATCTTTGTGATACGACTTGTCATTTACAGCATTGGTTATACGCAGAGCCAAATCGGTGGCGCTGAGGTGTCTAAGAACATTCGCCTCGGCCTTGGCGATAAGCTTAGAAAGCTTCCGTTATCCGGCTTTACGGAAAAGCGCGAAGGGCAATACATCAATATTATGACGGCAGATGTCAATGGTTATGAGCAGATTCTTACGCATAAACTTGCCTCTCTTGTAAAAAACGGGATCCTGTCAGTCATCGTGATCTCCTTTATCGGTGTTCTGTATTTCCCGGCTGCGGTCATCCTACTGTTTTCTCTTCTTCTGTTGCTCCCCGAAATGTGGCTGTCATTTCGAATTGTGGGAAAGTACGGTAAGGAAAAGAATGCTGTTACGGCCGACGCTGTAGGACAAATCGTTGAGTACATCGACGGAATTCAGACCTTCCGGTCATATGGAATGGGAGGCACTAAAAACAAAAACACAACCGCTGCCCTGCGGAAATTCAGCACAGTCAGTTATCAATATGAGGCACACGGGATTCCGGTTAATTTTGCTTTTAACATTGTAAATTGGCTTACCGTTCCGCTGATTATGTGGATTGGATTCATCCCATGGCAATCCGGAGCCATCCACGCAATCAATTTCCTGTTTCTGTGCATGATGCCGATGGTTTTAGCAAAGCTGACCGCTGCAATTTCGGTGGACATGTTCAGTTACAGGAATCTCCTGATTTCAAAAACAAACATCCAAAACCTGTTGACAGAAAAGGAACAATCGAAAAGCAAAGATATCTTTTCGCCTAAAGAGTACGGCATCTCCTTTCATGATGTGTCGTTCTCTTATGTGCGGGGAGAACCTGTTCTGAAAAAAATGAGTTTCACAATACCGGATCATAAGCTAACCGCAATTGTAGGAGACTCCGGATCCGGAAAATCAACAATCTTGAATCTGATTGCAAAATATTATGATCCGGAAAGCGGGGACATTGACATCGGCGGGTACTCTATCCTCCATGTCAATGCGGAAGATGTACTGGATATCATCTCTATGGTCGATCAGGACACATTTCTGTTTCATGAAACAGTACGAGAGAACATACGCCACGCAAAGCCTTCCGCTACGGATGAGAAAATAGAAACCGCCTGCAAAAAAGCGAACTGTGACACATTTATCCGAAAAATGAAAAAAGGGTATGATACCTCCATCGGTGAAAACGGCAATCTGCTATCCGGCGGTGAACGACAGCGACTTTCGATTGCTCGGGCCATATTGAAAAACAGCCCGATTCTGCTTCTGGATGAGGCAACCTCCTCTTTGGATATTGAGAATGAACTCGCTGTCAAACAGGCAATTTCAAATCTGCTGCAGGAAAACAAAACCGTTGTGATGATTGCTCATACCTTGTCTGTTATAAAAAATGCCGATCGAATCCTCGTCGTGGCAGACGGAAAAATCGCGGAGTCCGGGACCCATGAGCAACTGTTAAAGTTGGGAGGTAAATATACGGCCATGTGGAACGCCGAACAATCGATTGCGTCATAAAGGACGTTCGGCTAAATCCGGAAGTGACAAAAAAAGCTGCCGCAATACTGCGGCAGCTTTTTCTTTTTCAGTGGCATCCACTCCACCTGAACTCGCATTTGTTTTCACGCAATCATTCTTCAATCAGAATGGTCTTCTTCTCCGGCAGATTTGCCTCTGTCTTCTTCGGAATACTGAGTTTCAGGACACCCTGCTCAAACTTCGCTTTCACATCCTCTTCTTTCACATGTGCGCCCACATAGAAGCTTCTCTGCATGGAACCCGAATAGCGTTCCTGCCGAATCAGCTTTCCATCCTGATCCTTCTTCTCTTCGTCCAGCCCCTTTGCGGCACTGACCGTGAGATAACCGTTGTTCAGCTCCACCGTGAGCTCTTCTTTCTTGAAGCCCGGCAGATCAATGTCCAGCTCATAGCTGTCCTCTTTCTCATGCACATCGGTCTTCATCAACATTCTCGCGTGGCGACCGTACAACTTCCGCTCCGTCCGGTCTGCTCCTTTCAATGCCGGGAAATCAAACCAATCATCAAACAAATTCTCGCCAAACAGACTCGGTACTAACATACTCTTACCTCCTTAATTGTCCTCGACCGTAAGGTCGAAGCTGATTCAGGGGAAGGAGGGTGAACTCTCTTTTGCTTACTCTCTGTTCCTCTTTACAGTGCCCATTATACCTCTGTTGTTAGCACCGTCAATAGTTGAGTGCTAATATTATGTGAACCTTTTGTGAACGCTTTTATACCAGACTTTCAGCCACTGCCACTGCCAGAACGCCGCAGACCAGACTCGACAGCACATAGAGCAGGGCTATGGTCTGATTCCCTTTTCCGAGCAAAGTCTCTGTCTCCAGCGCAAACGAAGAGAAGGTCGTAAAACCGCCGCAAATCCCCACCTTTAGAAACAGCGTGAAGCGCGGATTGAGACTTGCTCTTGCACTCAGCGCCGCAACCAGACCGATTACAAAGGCGCCGATTACATTGATACAAAAGGTCTTTAGCGGGAACCCGTTCTGCGGATTCAGCGGCAAAAGACCGATCAGATAACGGAGCACTGCGCCGATCGCTCCGCCCATCGCTACAACGATACCATTCAGCAAAACAGACTTCCTTTCATCACAATCAAACAACACACAATTGTCGCCCGTGCGACTGTAGCTCTTATACCGTAAAGCAGTGGGGCGGCATCCCACCGGACACCGCCCCGAACATTAGGTCGGAACATTTACAGCTGATACAGCTTTGTATACTTCTCTTCGATGTAGTCGAGGAAGTAATTCACATCAAAGTCCTCGCCCGTGACCAGCTTCATGAGTTCAGGCGCGTCATAGCGGCAGCCGTACTTGTGGATGTGCTCCTTTAACCAGCCCATGACCACATCGTACTGATTGTTCTCGAGCAGCTTGTCCACATCCAGTTCCTTCCGCATGGTGTGCACGAACTGCGCCGCAAACGCCGTGCCGAGCGCATAGGTCGGGAAGTAGCCGAAGCTGCCGCCGGACCAGTGTACGTCCTGCAGGATGCCGACTTTCGCATTCGGCACATCGACACCGAGATACTCCTTGTACTTCGCGTTCCAGGTCTTGTCGAGGCCCTCGGTCGAGATGCTGCCGTTAAAGAGCCCCTTCTCGATCTCATAGCGAATCAGGACATGCAGCGGATAGGTGAGCTCATCCGCCTCGGTGCGAATAAAGGAGGGCTTGGAAGCATTGACCGCTTTCAAGAAGTCCGCAAGGCTCACATCGCCGAGCTGCTTCGGGAACTGCGCCTTGAGCTTCGGGTAGTGATAGCGCCAGAAAGCTTCGGTGCGCGCCAGATAGTTCTCGCAGAGACGGGACTGGGACTCGTGCATGCCGGAAGAAATGCCCTCCGAGAGTATCATGCCGTCGTACTTCGGATCCACATCGTGCTCATAGTACGCGTGTCCCACCTCATGCACGGTCGAGAAAATCGCCGAGACCACGCCGTTCGGAACATACTTGGTTGTGGTGCGGCAGTCGTTCTCACAAGTCCAGGAGGTAAAGGGATGCTCGGACTCGTTCTGGTAGCCCCAGGAGGGATCAAAGTGCAGGTAGCTAAGAAGCTCATTCATAAACTTCTTCTGCTCTTCGACCGGGTACTCGAGGTGCAGGAAGTCCTCGCGGATCTGCTTTGCCTGTGTCACCTTGCGGATTAACGGGACCAGACGCTCTTTCAACGCCGCAAAGAAGGCATCGTACTTTTCTTCCGTCATGCCGGGCTCAAAGTCATCCAGCATCTGATTGTAGACCGAGAGCTTGCTGTCGCGGTAGCCGTAGAGCTTCTTCTGACTCTCGATCACCTGCTTTAAATAGGGTTCAAAAATCGAATAGTCCGCCTTGGACTTTGCGAGAATCCAGGCATCAAAAGACTCGTTGCAGAGCTTCCGGTATGCCACATACTCTTCCTTCGGAATGCACATGGTGTCCATGACGCCCTTATAGTAGAGCTGCACGGCGCGCTTTGTCTCGGCATCTACCTCCGGGTCGTCCTTTAACTCCTTTAAGAGCGCAATAATCTCCGGGTCGGTCTCAAGGCTAAAGAGCTCGCCCGCGAGATACGAGGACCTCTCATCGCGGTAAGCCGCACCTGCGCTCGGCGCAACCGTCTGCTTGTCAATATCGATGATATTGAGCGCCATGCTGTAGGCAGAGCATTTGAAAATCCAATCGCGGTACTGTTTCAATTTTTCCTGTGTCGTCATAGATGCTCCTTTCGAGATAAATGTGAATTGTGTCGATGAAAATCCGAACCTTGGGTTCGAACTTGAAGCCTTAACCTTTCCCCGCCTTCGCGAGCAGCAAACTCTCTATCATGACGCCGAGTAAGGACTGCGCCGTCACGCTAAAATCAGACGCCGTGATTCTCTCGTTAAAATAGGCAACGCCGCGGTCATGGTCGAGGAAGCCGTTCCGAACCAGGTACTGTTCCGCCTCATCCAGCGTAAAGGCTGCCTCTCGTAAGTCCGCATCGGAAAAGCCGTTTGCGTAATGCACGCTCTTCATGATGCGCTTTAACTTGGTGGACGGGTAGCGCTCTCCCAGTGCAAGCCTAAGGCGGGATACCAATGCCGAGAAGTTCTGCGTCTCCGGCACAGGCGCATGAAACACGGTCTCGGGGAGGATGTGCTCCTCACAGAGGTGCCGCAACAGTCGAAGTGCCTGCATACGCAAGAGATCCGGCTCTCCCATCTTTGACTCGATATTCCGAATGAGGGAGATGTCCGCGGGGAGCCAAGGCACTGTATACAACTCGGCTTTCGTGAGCCATCGGCCGTCCTCGGCTTCCAGTAGCTTCGGCGCTCCGCCCAAAAGCTCGCACCAGAAACAATCCATGGAGAGATGAAACGCCGGGTAATCGTACTCGACGGTCTCAATTAAATCACCGATTCGGATATTCACATCGAGTTCTTCCCGAAGCTCACGTAGAAGCGCCTGCTCCGCACTCTCTCCGGACTCCACCTTTCCGCCCGGAAATTCCCACTGTCCCTTGAATTCCCCGTATCCTCTGGCTGTCGCAAATATGCTCTGTTTTTCCCGCAGCGAATCACAGATGACAGCTGCGACTACTTTGACTGTTTTCATAGCTTCAGTCTATCATGTTCTGCGCCAATAGCAAGACAGGGAGCAGGCTCATCCGACATCATGCGCTATAATACGAGCGGACGGTAGCCTCATGATTTGTTTGAAATTCGGCATTTTTAGCATTTGCCGTAATACAAGCAAATTTTTGTAATACCCCCCAGTGGTTGCCAAGAGAAAACCGAAAAAAATCGCTTCCTTGATGATTTACCAACGAGATTATTCTTGCGTCCGTAGCAGAAGAGCCCTGCAAGTTGTCATCTACAGCTTGCAGAGCTCTTCTTCTCACAGCAGCTTTTCCGTCCACTCCTCTTCTTTGAACCCCGTCAGTGCGAAGTTCTCTCCCACCAGCAGCGGCCGCTTCACCAGTATGCCGTCGGTTGCGAGCAGCGCAAACTGTTCGTCCTCGCTCATCTCTTTCAGCTTCTTGGAAAGACCCATTTCCCGGTAAGGAATGCCGCTGGTATTCCAGAAACGCTTTAGCGGCAGACCGCTCATGGCATAGTATTTGCGGAGCTCCTCTTCACTCGGGTGATTTTCTTTGATGTCAATCAACTCATACCGGATGCCCTTATCATCCAACCATTTGAGGGCCTTCTTACAGGTGCTGCAGCGGCTGTAGCAATATACGTTTAACAATGTTTTCTCCTCCATTCAAAACAATCAAGGTGGTGCGTCAGGGGGCAAGTCCATGACTCAACGCAAGCTTACAGGGAAATCGAGTGAAATTCTACCGTTGCTTTCGCAGACCGCGATAAATGTTCCGCCCGTATCGACGATCCCCCGGCTGCTCGGAGACAAGCTCTCATCTGACATCAAGCTTGACGCTGCAAAAACATAGACGGCGGCTTTCCATGAAAAACCGCCGTCTAAGAGCTCTCTATAAAGCTACGTTATGCTGCTTGCTAGACCTGGTGTTTCCGGAAGAGCATCCGAGCGAAAGCAAGGGATAAGACTGTTATGATCGCGTAGGCAATCACAATCATACAAAAGATATCGACTATAAAATGTCCCAAGCGATATGAGATAAAATAACTATACCTTGACAGTCCTGATGTAGCCATGGCAGGCAGCCAGGCATTTGTTTTGCTCAGCGAGAAAAACATCGGAATAAAAATAATCAAGACATCAAGAATGAGCACCGCAAAAGCTGATTTCATTTTTGCCGAGAATAAAAGGGTTATTGCGATCAGCCCGACTAAAACAATATAGGCAATCAGAATGATAAGCAAATCCGCCTGCGCAAAAGTCAAATTGTACGGGCTGCTGATATAGGCAATCTGCACAGGGAGCTCTCCCCCCTCTGCTCCGAAGGTCAGCAGCGGTAGAAGCAAGGCAATTACGGCGTTTACGGCAAATACAATGGTTCCGAACAGAAATGCAACAAAAATTTTTGCGCTGATAATCTTGTTCTTTCCATACCGCGTAGAGAGAATCACCGCATCCGCTCCTGATTGGTATTCACCCGCAAAAATCGGAGCAAGCACGATGCAGATGCCTACTATGCAGATAATCAGCATGTCGGCTGTTTCACCAAAGCTTGCCCAACCAAGTGCATAGCCGTACGCAAAAGGAACGGCAAGCGATAAACTCTTTTCTCTCCAATAAGTCTTTTCATCATCGCTTAAATCCTCATTGTTTTTAATCCGTTCAGCTATTGTCTCCTGTCTTGTTTCATAGAACTCGGCTCCGTTTTCAAGATTCACGGATAAGATATTCGCCGCACCGTATTCATTGTTGCTGTAGGCATTTCCGATCATATTCAGATAGGATTGCCTTGGCGCAAAATAACGATAGTATACTTCATCGGTGAACGATGTTTCTCCGCCGCGCTGGGTCATTAGATTCGCAGCATCGGAATACTTATCCTTGTATTCTCTCATAGCATCCGTGATGCGCTCTTCTGTTAAGCTTCCGTTTAAAATCTCATCGTATATCGTCTTTCGATAAGAAACAGCTTCACCGTGTGTCAGCATGGTACCGTTTGCATCCCATATCTGATATTGCAAAAACGGCAGGCTGAAAATAATCGACGTCGCAAATACACAGAAAAAAGTCACCGCTATCGTAAGTCTTTTTCTGCAGAGTTTAATCCACTCCAGTTTTATCAGTTCAAGCATTCCTTAATACCTCTCTTTCTTCTCCTGAAAGTGGTATAAGTACAAATCTTCCAATGTCGGCTCGACCGCTATTGCATCAGATTGTGGTCTCTCATCCGCTACAACCCGAATCGCAGCAAGTTCAGAGGCCGTGTGGTGCAGATTAACAATGGTGTATCTCTCATTCAGATTGCTTAAGCTCTCTTTTGTAACGGTACAGGTCCAAACTTTTCCGTCTATCTCATGCGCTAATTCCTGTGTCGAACCGGAGAGAAGAAAACTCCCCTGTTTCATCAGAAGGATATGATCGGCAATATACTCCACATCCGAAACAATGTGTGTTGATAAAATTACGATTTTATCCTTTGCAAAATCGGCAATCAGATTCCGAAAGCGAGCCCGCTCTTTTGGGTCAAGCCCTGCCGTTGGTTCATCGAGGATCAATATTTTGGGATTCCCCAAAATGGCCTGTGCAATCCCCAGACGTTGTTTCATTCCACCGGAAAAGGTCTTGATTTTCTGATCGGAAACACTCGTTAGAGAAACCAATTCAAGGAGTTGTTTTGTCTGATTTTTTGCCGCGGGTTTTGGAATCCCTTTCAGAGCGGCAATATAATGCATGAATTCTTTTGCGGTGTAATCGGGATAATAGCCGAAATTCTGGGGCAAATAGCCCAGCAACATGCGATAGTGTTCTCCCATGACGCTGATTCGGTTTCCGTTTACTGTTATCTCCCCGGAGCTCGGGGTCAGAACATCACAAATCATTCGCATCAAGGTTGTTTTCCCTGCTCCGTTTGCTCCGAGCAGTCCATACGTACCGGGGCGAAAAACCGCACTGACGTGATTGACAGCAATTTTTTCCCTATATTTCTTTGTTAAATCCTTCAACTCCAATTCCATACGAACCCTCCTCTCAAGCCGTCTGACGGAAGCAGAAGTCCCGCGTACATTTTTTAAGCAGCAAATAGCACGTAAGCACAGTTAATAGCAATGCGATCACAAAAGCCATATACCAAACCAGCATCAGGGTTGCATCATAGATTTGGGTTTCCCAGTTTGAAAGATAAAAAAATACAATCATAACCAGTCCACACCATCCGGCACAGCAATATACATTGGATCTGATTGGAAAATAATTCAGTATGAACAGACAACCAAACGCCGTGAAAAGAAAGGGAACAAACAAAAACATGAAAATATGTGGCATTTCCAATCCAAATCTGTGGGCGGTCAGAAAGCCAAGCAAAGTCACGGACAGCAAATCAAAAAGTCCTATCATTGTAATTCTAGAAATTACAGCTTGACGCAAGGTGAAACGAGTGGATAACTCAACCTCTGCAGTTTCATAGAGAAAAGCTCGGGATAGCTCTTGCGTCCAAGTCAAGAAAATCAGCGGTGTAAGCGTAGACATCACGCCGATTGCGCTTGCGGCTTCCCGCTTTCCTGTGAGCAGAGAGGCACAGATAAGCAAAATCACAAACTGAATCAGCCAAACCCGCTTTCTGATAAACAAAAACTGCGACAGGAAGAAATCAAAGAAAGAAGCACTCTCTTCCGTGTATTCGATTTTGCGCATAATAGCTCGTGCCTGCCGTATTGTCTGTTCAATCTTCTGTTCGTCCGGGGATGGAGAAATCTCGGAATAGTATTCTCTGATGCTCGATTCAAGCTCGTTTTTCAAAACCCGGAACCTCCTTTCCTAATATCTTGCCGCAAATTTTTCATTGCTGTTCTCAAACGATACATCACTGCAAATCGGCTGATTCCCAAGGTCTTCGCGATTTCATTGACCTGCAGTTCCAGGTAGTATCGCAGCAGCAAAATCTCCTGCTGGTCCTTCGGCAGCTGATTCATGTATTTGTGTAAGGTAAGCCTGTTCGCAATCTCAACTTCTTTGTCTGCCTCAACAAAGGAAATATTCTCCAGTGTTTCATCTGACAAGGGCAGCGGCTTCATCCGCTTATTCCAGTTGATACATAGATTCCGGGCAATCGTATAGAGCAGTGCTTTCGGCTTACCTCGATCAGAGTAATGAGACAGACTGTTGATAAAACACAAAAAAGTTTCTTGTGTCAAATCTTCCGCATCGGATCGCTGCTTTGTCCGCCAAAAGCAATACCTGAATATATCCGCATAATTTTCCCGAATTATTTCTTCAATGTCGTCAGCAGACAGTTCCGACAACTTCTCTTCATCTGCCACTTTTTCACCTCCTTATACTACTTAACAAATAAGCGCGGGGAAATGTGCAAACGATATCATTCTTGCATCCGTAGCAAAAGAGCCCTGCAAGCCGTAACCCACAGCTTGCAGAGCTCTTCTGCACACATAGCTCCTGTTAGGAACTTCTCACAGCAACTTTTCCGCCCACTCCTCTTCTTTGAACCCCGTCAGCGCGAAGTTCTCTTCCACCAGCAGCGGCCGCTTCACCAGCATGCCGTCCGTTGCAAGCAGCGCAAACTGCTCGTCCTCGCTCATTTCTTTCAGTTTCTTGGAAAGACCCATTTCCCGGTAAGGGATACCGCTGGTATTCCAGAAGCGCTTTAGCGGCAGACCGCTCATCGCATGGTACTTGCGGAGCTCCTCTTCGCTCGGGTGATTTTCTTTGATGTCAATCAACTCATACTTAATGCCCTTATCATCCAGCCACTTCAAGGCTTTCTTACAAGTGCTGCAACGGCTGTAGCAATATACCTTCAACATTCTTATCTTCTCCGACTTAACCATTGTTTTTCCTCACCGTCACTGTTCCGATCATACTTCTGTCTCTCCCGCCATTTTCATGTATCGCTCCAGTTGAGCAAGCATTTTGTCCAAGCTAAAGTAGCCCGCTTCTCTTGCTACTTCCGTACCATCAATCACGGCTATGACTGTCGGAACCGATAAAATCCCTTTCTGAGCCGCCTCCTCCTGATGATCTTCAATCGGGAAATAGCTATAATTCACCGTAGGATGCACCCGCTGCCATTTCTCGAGCTTGCGTCTGATTGCCACGCAAGGCGCACAGGTCTCCGAGCCGTATTGCTTCACTTCAATTCTCATACTATGCCTCCTTGTAGATATCGCATTCTTTTTCTCTGCAGCTGCCGATAGCCTTCCGGCATACCCCAATTCTTTTCGCAATACTCCCGCAGCACTCCCTAATTCACCTCATACCGCAACGGGATACTGTAAAGGTCAAACTGCTCTCATGTAAGATTGGGCGATGTGCCTTTCGGTGGCTTCATTCCTTAAAATACCTTGACGCTCAAGAAAACTATTTGACACTCAAGAACACTGAATGAAGCGATATTTCCCTTTCCCCTGACCGCTAACCGCTTCAACAATGCCGCTCTTTCGCAGTTTCATCAGAAGCTCAGACGCTCCGGAAGTTTTTAAATCAAGCACCTTCATAACTTCTGTCCGTCCGAAAATCTCTCCCTCCGGGAATGCTTCCCGGAGTTTCCGTATGTGCCCGGCTGTTTTTGGCAAAAAACCGGATATAATAGTCGATTTCGCCGCTCCAATGTCCGGTTTTATCTTGTCAATGCCCGGTTTTTTCGTTTCAATATCCGGTTTTTTCGTCCCAATGTCCGGTTTTTTCGTCCCAATGTCCGGTTTCATTGCCTCGTCGTTTGACCAACTGATATGCAAGGTCCGGTTCCGAAGCGGATGATGCTCATTCAACAAAAGGTTGCGCAAAAAGAGTTCCAAAAACGCTGTCGTCTCATGAATTCCTTTTTTTAGGTCGTTATAATTTGCCCGGACAAGCGCATTCCGAAAATACCACGCATTTTCGGCAAAAACGTCATTCGTAGTCTCAAACCCTAAGCTCCTCAGATATTTGATAAAGAATACCGCCGTTACCCTGGTGTTTCCCTCTCCGAATATATGAATTTGCCAGAGCCTCGAAAGAAATACCGCGAGATGGTGAATCATCTCATCCAGCGACAGCCCCTTGTACGAAAAGTTTCTTTCTTCGGAAAAATCATAGTCCAAGGTTGCTCTCAGTTCCGTTGCGCTGCCGTAAAGAACGCTTGCTCCGTCAAGAACCCACTCCTGTTTGGTAATGTTATAGTCCCTGAGGCGTCCCGCATGCGAATAAATTCCCGCAAATAATTTTCGGTGGATTGAAATGTATTCCTGCGGTGTAAAACTGAACGCTTTTTCCGAAAGAAGCTCCGCAATTCTGATAGAAACCTTATCCGCCTCCTCCGTGCGATCTTCAAAATCACTCGATGGATGCGCTTCATAATAGCTCTGTAACAGGGCATTGGCCTCTTGAAAGGTTATCTCGCCTTCAATATTGCGGACAGCCGTATGCAACAAATAGTCGGAGGTTTTTAGTCCGTCTACTGCCTGTAGACCGATTCCGGTTCGCCATGCATAGCCCTTTTTGCGTTTGTCCGGCTCGGAATCCCGCATATATTCTTGAAACGGATCCTGGTTCACAGCCCTTCACCTCCCTCACAAAAACCAAATGAGTACCTATTCCTCGATTCGATAAATCCGATTCCCGCGATTCCAAAGATACAGAATTGCGGATACCGGTGCTTTTTCCGCTTCCCAGAGCCACCCGCTATAAGTGGTCGTATTGCCGAAATAGCCCTCGCTCATGATTTCAAATTCCGCATTCCCATATACATCCATAAACTCCCGCAGAGAGAGGGCTCTCCCGGTAAAGCGCCCTCTCCCAGCGTTTTATTGAATATCAGCGCGCGGCACAAGTCCAAGTCACAAGCTTCAAAACGAAATTCACCCGGGCAATCTACCTCTTCGCCTTCGACACATCGAAATATACGGTCGAGCTTAAACGTCAGAATTTTATTATGGAACTTGATTGCCTTTACCCGGCTGCTCTGAAGGCTGAAATCGGTATTCCAAGCTCTATCTTGTATAAAGTCCATTCTCTTCCTCTGTTATCGCCCTCTGTGCTTCTCTTTTCGCTTCTGCTGTTTTAACAGAAACAGGCGCTCCGCTTTTGCCTGCTTTTCCTCTCTGTTCTTTTTTCTGCCTTCCAGGCGCTTCGCTTCATGCTGCAGTTTTAGCGCCTGCTGTGACTTTGTCCCGATTCCGACCTGTTGCATTTGCCTCTTCGCGTCACGCTGTGCTGTCTTCGGGTTCTTCTTTGCTTCCCTTCGTTCCGTCGGCACAGACTGACTGAAACGCAGCTCATAAAAATGTCTTTGTACGAAACCGGCGATTTCATAGTCCTTGGGTTCTGCCCCGAAGGTGATTTTTGCTGCCGACAAATGTCCACCCGCAATCCGCTCAAATACGCCAACCCAAAACGGATTTTCAAAATAAACCGTCAGTTTGACAACTACTTTGTCCATGATAATCCCTCCTAAGATTCAATCCACGAACAAAGAACGGACAACCCGGAGGGCAGGTTACTTACCACGGCTACGCCGTGACGGCCGGGCTACCTACCGGCTCTGGCATACATTGCTGTACGCGTTGCGTTTTTATCTTTGTTTTTTTCACCTTCGCGAAGCAAAAGGTATAATTCCCATATATCTCAAACAGGTAAGAGCAGAGTACGGTTCAACCGTATGAAACAGCCGGTCATCTTCGATACCACCGCAGACTGCATCGTAATCAGAACTATCCTTCCCACTTCTGCAAGCAAGTATGAATTCAAGCCACTCTTCCGAATATGTGCCAAATTGTAGCACTTTGAGCCGCTGATATAAATACTCAAACTTCCCGCACCATTTTACTGCTTGCTCACGAATCGACGTCAGGTAAAATCCTTTTCCAAAGTCTAAATTCGGTCGCGAGTGCAGTAAATCCGGGCTTTCGATTGCAAAGTAAGATGACTTCCAGAATATCATTCACAATATATTCTTTACTTTGTGTGTGTAGCATCTCATATTCCGACACCATACTTCTACACCCCTTCTCCGGCGGTGCCACCTTCTCCGCAATGTATGTATGTAACTCTCTATAACAGCTGCTGATTCTAAATAATAATGCTAAAACAATGGCAAAGAGAAATCTCGCCGGAGATGACGGTTCTAAACCTGAGCGCGGGATAGCAAGCAAAGCACTCCGTTTGCCAATATTAATAGGTGTAGCACAATATGATAGAAATCCGGTATCAAGCGTTTATCACTCATGGGAATGAGTCTTACTGTTCCTTGGAAGCATTCATTGTAGCCTTTCAGTTTTTGCGCGGAAGCTCCAAAGACGGTGTAGTACCAATGGCAAAAAAACTGGATTACAAACCACAACGCGAGGATCGCGAACAAAATCCATTTGCCGATGGGTTGAAAAAAGTGATAGCCAATCAACCCCATGCTGTACAGGCAAAGCATGGCAAACTCTGCACTCTTGATCCCCATTCCTTCCACAAGAATTCGTTTCCCGAAGCGCCATGTAATCGTACATCCCAGAAACCATATCCAAAGCAACAATTGCACGAATGTCGTTACTGTCATTCTCATTGATATAGCTCCTTTTGCAGCCATTCTATTTCTCCTGTCAAAACAACAGGAATCTCCAAAAACACATTACCGTTTTCAGAAATCAATGCCTTGCTCTCTCGAGCATCGTCACCGTCTCCACAGGGCTCGATACGTCCGCTTTTATGTCAGCGACCTCCGGCATTCGTGGGAACAAGTCCAACTGAATACATCAGAACATATCCATAATTTTCCCGTTTACTTCAAGTCTGCTTGCTCGCGGGAACGCATCTACCGTTTTCTGAAACCCGCATGAAATGGAACTTTTCGAGAATCTTCCTTGTGCTTTCCCGAATAATCTCATGGATCTCGTCAGCATCAATCACGCTCATCATAGTATTGTGATCGTCTACAAATCTTCGTGCGCCACGAGTCACATGCCCTGTAGTCACCAAAATTGATTTGTTGATTCTGTCAGAGAATTGAACTCTACCCCATCTTTTACATTCAATGTAAAAGACTATCGGTTTGCCCATTGCATACTTCATAGCAATTATATCACTCCTCCTGTCTCTTGTCGGCTGTTTTAATTTTGTTTCAAAGCCTTCATCCTGAAACAGGCGCCCAATAACCTCTTCAAATTCACGAGAAAAACTATTGTAAATTAGCTCTCGGTCTTAAGCTATATCCATAATGTGTTGTTTCATACGAGAATACTTCGGATAGGCGTTATCCGAATCAAAGATCACTGTTTTCGAAGACCTTTTCACTGTGGACTTCAAATCCGAAATCACAATCGACATCTAGGCATAAAACAAGGCCCCCTTACTACCGCTGATGGCAGTAAAGGAGCCTTCTTAATCTTTTTAAAGCACACAATTATTCTATCCCGGTTAATACTTCGCGAATATCCCCATTGATACAGACGCTTCTTTTCTCAAGCTCACCCGGACAGAACGCCTCTCCGTAATTGATGCAGGCATAAACCGCTTTCTCGTTGGCAAGCGTCATCTGCCAGAACGGATATTTTATAATGACAGGTGTGTTAGCCCCCACGCCAAGCTCCAGATACAATACATGTAGGTTTTCGTGTCTGCGAAGGAAATCGGAATAGGCTGCCGACGCCTTATGCCAGCCCTCATCTTCCACGAAAGAATCATCCGCACGGAGGTTCATCACAACATCAGAACCATCATCCGGGCACTTTGGAATCAGCTCAGTCGGAATTCGCATAGCGATACCGCCGTCCTCCGGCACTTGGAACACGCCGCTTTCATCCCTTAAAAACCCCTGCGCTTCCATCGCTTTCGTGACCCATTCTTCATTGTCATAGGTTTTCTGTATATGTGGATTGATGCTCTGGAAAAGTCCATAGTCTCCTTGGGTGTAAAACAGACGCTTTTTATCAAAGCCTGCTCTCTGAAACCGGTGATCAACGTTCGTTGTAACAACAAAATAATCCTTATCTTTCACAAGTGAGAGCAGTTCCTGATAGACAGGCTTCGGCGCATCAATATATCGGTTGAAATAGATATGCCTTGCCCACCACGCCCAGCGTGTTTCTTCATCGGGGAACGGATAGAAACCGCCGGAATACATATCCCGAATGCCGTACTTCCTTGCAAAGTCAAAGAAGTACCTTTCAAAGCGCTCTCCGCTATAGGTCAGTCCGGCGGAAGTGGAAAGTCCGGCACCCGCTCCGATCACTATAGCATCTGCCGCTTCGATTTCTTTCTTTAATTCGGAGATTCGTTCCTCCCTAGAGCCTGTTCCGAATGACATATTTCCGCTGAAATATCTCACTGTGCCAAGTCCCTTCCAGATGCTATCCTGATATCCGTTCGGCAGTTCATTGTATAAGTTCTTCATAGTATTTTTTGTCCTCATCCTTAAAAACATTGAAGATCACCCTATCCATCACGCCTGGATTATCCGCCATCCATTTTTCCACCGTATTGACTGCGATTTCCGCAGCTCGTTTATTCGGGAAATGAAATACGCCTGTGGAAATACAGCAGAACGCCACACTTTTCAGTCCGTTCTCCCTGCACATATCGAGCGTATTTTGATAGCAGTCGGCTAGGTCTTTTTCCAAGTCCGGCGTCAGCTGATTCTGCACGATCGGTCCCACAATGTGAATGACTTTTTTCGCCGGAAGGTTATAGGCATCTGTCAGCATGGGAACGGCGGTCGGCTGTTCATAATTTTTGCCGTATCTAATCCGCAGTTGATTCATCTGCCGATTGCACTCGGCTCTAAGCTGAACTCCGGCAAAGCTGTGAATGCAGTTATCAATGCAGCTGTGCATAGGAACAAAGCATCCAAGCATCTGAGAGTTGGCCGCATTGACTATGGCGTCTACCGCAAGCCTTGTGATGTCACCCTGCCAGACGGAAAGCTCATCCCTGATAACCGAGATGTCGGAAAGATGTACTATGCCTTTTTCTTCGGCTCTGCTTCTGAGGTATTCATCTTGAACCGCAAGCACATCTCTCGACAGCAGCCTCGGCATACGGATGTTCATCAGCGAACGCAGAATTCTCTGCTTTTCCTCCGTATCTCCCGGCAGCTGTAACTCTTTATATTCAGCGGAATCAGCCTTGAACGCCTCCAAAAGATAGTCAAGCCGCTGCTCCTGCGTTATTTTCTCACTCATACGATTACCTTCTTTCTACCGCACTGATCGGACAGGCAGTCAGGCAATTCCCGCAATGCAGGCAATGTTCCTGTTCGATCACATAAGGAAGGCCGTCGGTAAGAATGCCATTCTGCGGACAGACCGCCGCACAACTTCCGCATCCGATACAGGCATCGGCAATGAAAAATCCTTCCTGCTTCTTTTCCGCTCCGCCGAAGGTAAAGCTGTCCCGCTCTATGGGCTTTTTTGACAGGTCAAACCACTCGCCGCTGCCTTCGTAAATCTGAAAAACCGTCAGTGCTTTCATTGACTCTTCCGTAGGGTATATTTCATGCATATATGGATTCTTGCCGAACAGTTCCGGAATCTTAGCATATCCAAGCTCCCTGACCTTACCGCGAACCGACACGGCAACGCTTGACATGGTATCTTCGCCTTTCATCGCTGTGAAGGCTATGAAAGGCCGCTTCATGAGCCTGCCATAGAATCCTTTTCCCTTTGCGGTCAAAAAGTACAGACTGTCCCCGTCTGTATCCATCATATCAATGGCTGCAGTGACGGGGAGTCCCTCATCGTCCACTGTTGCGACAACAGCCGTGTGTATTTCCTTAACCACATAGCTCAGATAATCTTTTGCCTTCATAATCAGCATCTCCCTTGAAACAGGCTTCTTTTTCAAGAATTTCCTGCATTCCCGTTCGCAGATCCTCTATCGTGTATTTCTTCATTTGACGAGAGCCATTGCCGTTTCCATGTTTGTCATGGGAGTATCCTCCTTTGAATTCCGGGATTGATGTTTTGATGTAATTGACTTGTTTTCATCTTGTGGGCTTACTATAGCGCGCCGTAGATATAATGTCAATGATTACATCTAAAATTTTCAAAAAAAATTCCCGGCTGCAAATTGCACATCCGGAAATCTGTCTTTTATATGACATTCAAGCCGCTAACGCAACCCTCTGACATCGAAACGGCCTACTCAACCCGCCAAACATTAGCTTTGCTATGTTCCCACCTGGAAATTTTTGCGGCCATTTCGCTCATTGCCGCTGACTGCCTAATACCTTTGACATCAAGACTACCGTCGCAACATGGCACGATTGCTTCATCTTGATGTCGAGTGTGTAGCCAGATTTGCGTTCGTTCGCGGGAATTGGTCAAAGCGTGTTTTGGTCTGAAAACATACCGATTTTTGCCCTTGTACGTTCGCGGAAACAGGTCAAAGACCTTGCTTCTACCTATAATATACAAATATACAAAACCACAGATTTGCCGACCGTTTCAAGACCTCGCTCAAACGGAACAAGTCGAAAACCCCATCGTCTCAACCTTAATTCTTCCCGTGACAGAATTTGTACTTTTTTCCACTTCCGCATGGACATGAATCATTACGTCCTATCTTCTTTGGCCAGTTTGCTCTTTCCTGAACCATAAGTGGAATTTTGCCATTATACATAAGAGAAAGTTCTCTTAGTCGATACAGGTATTCTGAAACACCCAATAAGGCCTGAAACATGTGCATCGCTTCATTTTCAAATTCGAGAAGGTATTCCGTTTTCTTTATGGTTCTGTCTTTTGGATTTGGAATGTAAGTAATAACCTGACTCACCGCATCATATTCAACATCATTGTGTCCAATCGCATTTCTCAGTTTTGCATTTACTACAACATCCAAGAAATCGGTATAGACTTCTGTGTTCAAGCAAAAATGATACCTTGATGCCTTTGTGAGATTTATATAACCCTCTAAAGAAGATACATTCTCTTCCAAAGGATTCATCGAATTCGCGTCAGCCCTGTATTTTATGTTATTAAGAGCGACCGGGATAACAAGCAAATTACCAAGGGCTTCATAAACATCCAAATAGAACTGTTTTACACTATCAAAGCTACTTGTTGTCGAGCCTTCAACTTCAAAATCAAAAGAATCATCTTTGCAATACTGTAAAGCGAGAGCAGGAATGAGACGCTGGTATATTTTTATAAAATCATCATAGACCTTATATATCAAATTCTGTAGCTCCTCAAGATGATAACCATCATGTGAATTTAAGAAGTCTACTAAGCACTTCAGCTGAACAGAGTCCAGTTTCATAATTTCTACACTAAAAGAGAGATTATCCAAGATGTCTTTTTTGAGTGCAGAATAAAACCCATGAACCTCAATCATATGAACAGCTCTCAATATCTCAGACTCATCTCTGCACTGAAAGTATTGTCCGGAGAATTCTTTTTGTATTTCCTGAACAAGATATTCACTGTTGCTTCTGAAGAGGTCAATGATTCTTTTATAGCTCTTCCATTTCCTTTCTGTTGTATTCAGCTGTAACACAGATTTCCCGAACTGTTCATATGAATCATCTGCCTTCATACAGTTCATATAACGGATAAACGGAGTAATGACTACTTCTTCCAACTCCGCTGCTTTGCCTTGTTTCACGGTCGGAAATTCACCAGAGCATTCAACCATGTAATCAGCTTCAGCATCCGGGATTTCATCCGCATTGTCAAAAGAAAACTTTAGCCCCGGTCGGTCTTGTTCTATCTTAACGCTGCCAGATAAGGAAGTACCACATTTACCGCAAGCCACAACAATAGGATACTCTTCTTGCCATCCAACCTGTAATCGGACTTTGGTAATACTTCCGCAAACCTGACATTTTATAAATGTATTAAAAACCATGCATTTTCTCCATTCATATTATCAAGCATTAAATCGCCTCAACCTTTGACGGCTCCGCAAGTGCATGGGATTTCATCGTCGTAGCCTTAATATGCCTCTGCTGGGATCGATGATCCTTCTCTGACAATCTTGATTGTTCTATCATCAGAAATCAGTGCTCCTCGTCCTGAGCGGACTATTGCCAATCTACCGTTATATACGGCGCAATCACATTGTAGAACTTCTTTGACCATTCTGAATGGAACTTTGCCATCTGCGGCCAGTCATCCTTGTTTTCAATGCTCATGTTATCAAGCTGAATAAACACCTTCGAGGATTTGATATCATCTCCACGGTTCCACTGAAGCACCGTTCCCAGCTTCGATTCAATCTCGCTCTTGTGCTGGTAAAGAGCATCAAACGCAGCTTTATTCTCTGATCTCTCCGCTCTGGCAAACACGACCTCTGAACGTGCAGAGTCAAAATTCGCAACACAGCAGAGGTAGAAACCCCCAATGCCAAAGAAGCCGTTTATCCAGTTGTCCGTACTCGGATTTACATTGCTGAAAGAGCTGGGATTACCATGAGCCTCATGGATTTGTATTAAGGCATACGTCTAGTAACGTTTTCTGATCTCAAACCTCGTTTCAGAGGAATCACCGCTTATACTGAGATGCTCTCCAGTCATAGATAACGCTGTCGTGATCCGGTCAAAATGGTCGATGATCCAATCAAATATTTTCGGCTGCTCTGCTGGATTGAATACATCAGCCTTCTCCTCAATAACGATGGAACGTGTTGTACCAGTCGATTTTGAGTATTTTCAATTTATGTTCTCACCAAATTCGGTCTCAATCTGATCTTTTAATTCTTTCAGACGATTATAGGTATCCACATTATAGGTGTAGATGCTCATCTTGATTCGTTTACCATAGGGAATGGAAAAGAATAAGTGATAACCGTTCGCGCCTATGTGTACATCGTAATATGTTCGACCAGCAGCTTTCTGTTTTGCTATATCGCTTGATCTGCCGTGCTCATTAGCATAGTTTATGAATGCTGTCTAGAATTGCAGTTTTTGATCATCTCCGGCGCCTTCTGCACTTTCCTCGGATTCCGGTACGTTTACCGATACTTCCTCCAACTCCTCCGGGATTTCTCGTCCATCTTTGACGAACGAAATGCCGATCAGCTTTTCCAACTGTTCCTCGTCGAATTGCAGGTTCCAGCGTTCCTGCATGAAAACGAGGAGCTTTTCAGTTCTGCTGTATATCTCAAATGCAGTCCAATCCTGCAGCTTGGACACCTCTATCTCTGAGTGAGATCCATTCTCGTACCCGCGACGTCCTGTGGTTTTGGAATGCTTCTTATCCTCAAAACTATCATTCTGCAAAGCCGAGTTTACGCTCTGAGACAACGGCAGAAGGTTCCCAAGTGCTCCGGAAAGCATCTTGATTTCTGAATCCTTAAACTGCCGGTATATATTACGCCAGTAAAACCTTGTCGGTGTCTGAGGGAGAATATGCTCGACAGACACTTTATCCTTCTCGGACTTTGTAAATATTGACCACGTGCAGAACCGATCTATATTATTTTTCTCTGCTAGCTTAGCCTCATATTCATAAAAGAAGTATCGCAGACTGTTCCAGTCGTAGTAGCCATTCCCTGTTGAGAAATATTTCTCAATTCTGGTAACAAAGTTCTGCGTGGCAAAATCGATATTGTTCGTAGTCCTGTCATATATTTCTTTGCAGAGCTCATCAACGTCCGTTTCTTTCACATACACCTGACGCGCAGCTCGATAATAATCACTGCTGCCATAGGATGCATTGAAATTACCCAAGCGAAATGCAACAAAGATAAAGCGCTCAACAGCTTCAAAGATTTTAACTCTGCTGTTCGCAGAAATATCCCGCCGACTGATGACCGCAGTGACCAGCGGCCTAAAATGACCGATTCCGATACGGTTAAGCCTATCGACTCGTTTTTGCTCTTCTGGCGTGAGATTAACACTTTCATACGGGAAATAAGTGTCATACCAGTACTTCGCCATATCTTTGAGGCTATTGACATAGTCCTCGATTTCTTTCGGCTGGAGTTTTGATACCTCTATGATTTCCTGTTCTTCTGTTTCAGTAACTTCCGTGTCGTCTGCATCAGTGACATCATCGCTGTTAACCGACTCGGCCTCTGTCTCAACCAGAACGGGTGCCTTTTCAAATATGCCCTTTGACGAGAACTTGCTCAACAAGAATTTGATGTAGTCATCACCACGTTTACGGGAATACCTGAAGTAGATAATCCAATGGGCACGCAAAAAGTCATCATCGGAAAGAGGAACACTCTTGTTCCTACCAAGCTGATAGTAGACTTCCTTCCAAGCGTCATTTATCTTCTTACGGAGGGCAGACTTGTCCTTTTCGTCAAACACCTCATCATCATAAAGCGTGGTCAAATAGATCAGTCTGTTTTTCAACAGTTCAAGATTCGTCAGCTTCTTGCCACGATTGTTCATGGTCTCGAAAGCTACAAATACATCGTAATCATCGTCGATTTCATGGAGATTAAACATCAGGCGCTGGGTGAGCTTCTTATACAGAGTATTTACTGCCTCAAGTCCGCCTTCTCCGGACTCCTCATATAGCTTTCTGATGTTCTCTGCAAAAAAGTTCTTTGCAAACTTCAGATTCTTTGTATAGTAGGTCTCATTCACTGCGCCGGAATACGGCTCATCGAACACCTTATATTTCATGTATTCCGTGCTGGGATTATCGACCTCATAACCAAAAAGGTATGTTGTTACTACTCCATTCGGCGGTCTTTTTCGGCAGATGTATTTTGAGACGATCTCTTCGATCGTTTCATACCCCAGCGTGATTTCCTTATCAGACTTGCCCTTGTTCTCATCCAAGCCGCACACGAATCCCACAATCTCGTTCAAGAGAATGACAAACGTGGTGATGCGCTGCTGACCATCGACTATATGGCAAGGCTTATATCCGTTCTCGACCAGCCACAAGTCCTCGCTCCAGCTGACGGTCTCCTTGCTTTTTAGAGGCTTAAGGGACAGGAGACCTGTATAGTGATAGCGGTCAGCCTGAAGATTTACAAGGTCATCCCAAAAATCCACAAACTGTTGCTGCAACCATGCATAGCCACGCTGATAGTCCGGTATCCGGAATAATCTATTTTGAAAGAGCAGCGACAATGGCTGCAGCTCATTTGCCATAATGGAATTCCTCCTTATTCGATAACTCCATCCGTATCAAAGATGTGATCGAGTTCGTCTGTATTTATTGCATGAGAGACTTTTTCTCGAATAGCTGTTTTAGACATATCCAGCCTTTTGAACTTGTGGTTTCCGGCTGCATCTTTACTCATACGAATTAGCTGAATTCTTCCCACACCCGGATTCTGTTTTGCGTACTCTGCAAATCCTTTCGCTTTCCCAAGATTGTCCTTGAAATCAGGATTATGCGGCTCAAGAATATCAACGACATATCCAAGTACACGATCTTTTCTTACTACAATGAAATCTGGATAGGTAGGCTTTGTTTCGCCATCGATTTCGTAAGGAATGCAAAGCGCCCATGAGCCTCTGGATGGATTACGAATCCAGCAGACAAAGTCTTCTCGTTTTTCTTCTTCTTCAATAACTCCAGCTTCCCAAGTATTCAACTTCATCGTTGCAGTACCGGTTATGTCACTAACAAAGAGATGATTCCTATATTCTTTGCCTCCCACTTCATGTGGCACCTGAATTGTCTCCGGCAAACGGAAATTGTGCTTGCTTACAGGATCACCATCGGAAACGATACTATCATACTCTTTACGAATTTTCTCTGAATCTATAGTTGCAATATATCTGCGATAATCGTCATTTAATCCATGAAAGCGAGTCTCCGCATAAGAATGCAATCGGTTCATGCACTCTTCGTCTGCTACAAAAAGAATAACATCAACTTTAAATGCCGTCAGATCAGACATATCCATATACTTGTTTCCATAGGCCATGCCGATACCTTCTCGACCGAGCTTTACATCCGCAATCTGGAACTGCCTCTCTATATCAGTATCGGTCGTCGTGAACATATCATGCACCGAATAGTTGTCCACGGTTTCTCCAAAGGCATCAAAAATCTGGGTCGCCAGTTTGAACTGCTTGACCTGCTGAACAAGGTCGTCATATTTCCCATCTGCCTTGAGGCCTTCCACATAGCTGTGGATCATCTCAACAATCTCATCCTGAACCTCCCGGATCGCCTCACGGTGCAAGTTAGACATCGTAAGAAGATGCGCCATCCTATACAGAGATTTTAGGTAGTCATTGATCCTAAGCGCTCTGACGTTATAGGAAAGCAAACCTGCATCATTTATAAACTTCATAACCTCTTCACGGTCAAACAGATCTTCCTCTTCAGAAGTTTCCGTCTGAACCGCCTGCTGACTTCCCGCAGCATTATTCTCGGACGGTGTTGCCGTGACAGATGACGGTGATGTAACCGATGCAGGCTCAGCAGGAGCCGTTGTATCTGCGCTCGACTGTGTCTGGACTTGTTCTGTCGTTTCTGTTTGCTGAGCTTGTCCACCAGTGACTTGAGGCTGTGCTGTCGGAGTCGAGTCGACAGCTGGCTCTGCTACTCCGGCAAACTGCTGTTCGCCTGCGTTCTGCCCAGAGAACACATCGAATAGAGTCATCTGTCCCGGCGTCTGCTGCTCTTCCTTTTTCTTCTTCAGTCTGACAGTCAGCGTTTCAAATTTCTTTCCGGACAAGGACTCGCCATAAATATCGGTCGGGATATCTCCGCCTTCTGTACTCTGCAAGGCTTCCACAATGTCCTTGACGGTATCCTCATTGAAGTACGGCAAATAGAGATGCACGTCGTTCAAAACGTCGTCCACCTGAATATGCATCTGCATCGGCGTTCTTACCATTCGACCGAGAAGCTGCGCAATATATGTGGCATCGTTTGCATGCTTAAAGGACATCATGGTCTCTGCTCGCGGACAATCCCAGCCAGTAGAAAGATTCTCTTTAAAGAATACCACGCGGATATTTCTATCCTCAGCAATATTGGAAGGTTCCTCATAGCGCACATCGAGTCCATTGACAGTCAATGTGGCAGTAGTGCCACCGAAAGTATGAACTACCTGTCCGCTTTCCAGCTTGAAGCCGGTACGTTCCTCAATCTTTGCAATGCAGTCGTCCAGATTAGTATCCGTCAGAGCATCACCGGTTCCATTCAAAACCTGAATGATCAGGATAGGATTTACATAGGCGTAGTGCTGCTCAAAGCAATACTGCGTCCAATGCTCCCACTTTTCTTTCCAATCATCCGCAGCGGCCTGCAAAATGGCCATATCATTATTGACTGTGCCTTCCTCCGGATAGGTGATAACGATCCTATCCTTCAAAAGGCCGGAAGCTCGCACCTCATCCGTCGTCACGATAGATTTGTGAATTGTAGAGGATATGCCTTCGACCAGCGCATTGAATCTCTGCGTGGTAGCGGACATCCCGATGACAACCGGCATGGGCGCAATGCCATCCGAATCACTGCCCTTGATGAACTTCTGCATGATCGTGGTAGCCTTGCTTGCCTCACGTCCCTGCATGCCACGGTGCGCTTCATCGATGATAAAGTACAACCGGTCGCTCTTTTCCCGGACAGTATTCGCAAGCGTCTGCCAGATCGTATAAGTCCTGCCATCGCCATTTTTCGTGAGTTTGGAGGTAACCGACAGCTTCTGCGTATTCAGGAAATAAACATGCCCGTCTTCAAATACCTCTTTATCAAAAGATTCCTCAGAAACTGTAACGCACTGCGACAACTTAATCTTATCTGCCTTGGAGTCAATCTTTTGCTTTGACTGCTCATTAAGTTGAGGAGAATCCGAAAGCCAGACGATGATTGCATCTGGCTGCTCCATATACCATTCATCACCGAAAAGAATAGCCTCAATCAGTGCGGACATGATGATGGTCTTTCCAGCTCCAGTCGGTGCAGTAAAAGAAACCACCTGCGGTGCATGTGTTCTATGATAACTGCCCATTGCCTCCGCAGTCTTCATACGGATATCAGCAAGAGCTCTCTTCTGAAAAGGGAATAAATCTACTCTCATGGTTACCTCCCTGTGTTGATTCTGAAATTATCCAGATAGTCTCTATAAAGCTGATAGCAGTCTTTACCATCGTAAGTACGGATCATCGACCGGTATGCTGTTTCTGAATCCGTCACAATGAAAACTGTCTGGATTTCTGGATGCTGACTTAACTCAGCATCGAACTCGGAATAATATATTTCATCTACCAAAACTGCCAACCTGTTCTGTGGCAAAATCAGCATGTTCGGGAGATCATCATTGTCAATAGCCGGGCACTTACCAATGGCTCCTCCTTTCATCCAGAGCACTGGAAGCAGCTCTCGGAACTGCCTGCCGAGAGCAACGGATGTTTTGTCGAGGAAGCTCAGTTTGAAGAAGACCGCGTTTGTCTTGAAACCATCTGCCATTTTCATCTCTGCCAGCGAAGGTGTATCCGGCATCTTTACTTTTTTGTATTTACCGTTTGCTTCCTCGTCTGGTAAATATCTATCGTGGTATGTCCCATAATCTCCGGACAATGGTTCGCCTGAAATGTTCTTACCCCTTATCGTACATATTGTTCTGGGCCACGTTACATTATGTGCTATGCCCAAGTTCTCCCATTCCTCATCTCCGGGCTTTTTCCCAGCTTTAGAGAGTCGTTTTTGCTCATCGTCAGAGACCTCATTGTTCGTTACCATAATGCAGCGACGATTACCATTATCCATTGCATTTAACAAATTGACCGCATGCAAAGTTGTACCTGAGCCCGCAAAAAAATCCACTATCAGAGCATTGGGCTTATATGCCGTACAAAAATACAAGCAATCCATTACAGCGTAAACGGACTTAGGGAAAGTGAATCTTTTCTCTCCGAATATATTGCCAAGTAGACGAGAACCATATTGGGTTGAATCGTGAGATGCTGTCTTCCAAATATCTCCCGGAACGGCAAGTACATATTCTGTATCAATATCATCTACCAGTATTTCGTTATTAACACCGCGCCCACTAATTTCAAATTCTCCATTTACAACCTTCGCAAATTCAGCACGTGCCAAACGATATACTGTAAACCCTCTACGGCTATCGCCTCCAACTTTAACTCGCCCTTCTTTCAAACCATCTATTAGCGTCGTTGTAGACCACTGCCAACGTCCCTCAGATCCATCGTTCCTGATGGGAAGTAGGCAATAGAGCCCTTCAATCTGAGGAGCATCTGATACTCCTTCCGGCAGGGGTTCTCCTACTTTCTCAATTTTTCCGCTTTCAGGATTAATGTAAATAGGATAGAATCCTCCCGGAGAGTCTTTTCTTGTCGCACCAGTCCCAGAGCGTTTCAACAAATCCCATCGGATATTTCCAGTATGAGTCCTTCCTCGATCAGAAACCCATTCTCGATTAATTTTTACTCGTTGTGGAGATGCTTCTCCAAAATAAAGGAAAAAAATGTATTCACCACTTCTGCCAAACTCACCAGCTCTTGCTACGATAGCCGGATTGATCATTGTGCTTATCATCTGTATTCTTGCTTCAGGGAATAGCTCCTCAAGCAAGCAACCCAAGTGTAAGTATTCTTTTTCATCGATAGTAATGATCATGACAGAATCATTTGGATTCAACAGTTTTTTAGCTATTCTTAAACGTTTCTCCATCATAGAAAGCCACTTGCTATGCCGATATGTATCATTTGAATCAACGTAATCGTTGTTATACTTCCAGTCTTTTGCACCGGTGTTATAAGGCGGATCAATATAGATACAATCCACCTTCTCAGCATAAAGATATTCCAGAAGCTGAAGCGCATGATAATTGTCCGCCTCTATCAGGGTATGCCAAAGCCCACTGTCAGGAGCATTCTCCACAGTGTCAATCGGTTTCAGAGTAGGATAAATTGGCTCACCGAATTCTGCTATCGCAACAATCTCATCCAGCCTGAAGGTCTTTTGTTCATGAGTCTCACGCCGGTCGCAAAGCACGTCATCACTGTCAATCTTCATAACTGTATAAATATCACTGACATACCCTGTCTTCAGAGCGACCTTGGAGCCAACACGAATCGGCACGTCATAAAGCGGCGTGCACTCCGGCAGATGTTCTTCAAACACTAATCCGAACTTCTTCTGCTTCAGTAATTTATTTGTTTCCTGCAAGATTCTCTCCTTGAGTGCCGGATCGTCAATCTGCTGAATCAGGTCTTGTAATAATGCCATAACGCCACCTCATTCTTCCGTTATTGTTTTTTCCTTAATATGATAATCAATACCGTGCTCCTGACAGAAGGAAATCACTTCTGTTGCGCACTCATTGTAAAAATGCCTATGCCCTTCGTAGGCGTTTGCTACCTTACTATAGTTCGTTCTCCCGAAAATGATCCGATCTGTAAAAGATACCTCTTCCAGTATTTCATGCAGATTCTGTTCAACCATGTTCGGTGTTGGATACGGTTCCATACTTACCCATGTCTTACAACCGGCATCATGGAGTGCTCTCAACGCTGCCAGTCGATCTGCGCAGGAAGCAGCGCTCGGTTCCATCTGTTCCCTATAGGCTTCATCCAGAGTGATCAGTGTAATCCCATATTTGTTTTCCGGAGAAAGCTCCGCCAATTCTATAGGTAACAGTCCCTTTGTTAGCGTAGTACATTTGATTCCGGCCTCGTTCAGCTTTCGGATAGCCGCAATGCTCATCTGGGACACCTCTGGATATCCTTCCATGAACGGATCTGTGGTAAAGCAAAGCTGCACAGACTGAATCTTATCTCTGAGCCTCGGTATCTCTTTATCCAGCAATTCAAGCGTGTTTGATACAAGCACCGGCTCAAGCCAGCTCTCATAATCCTTTATTTGCCCGAATCGCTTCTTCATTAGGAATGCATAACATGGATATTTGCACCCATGAGCGCAGCCCTGCACGTGATTCATTGTGTAGTCACCATACTCTACCCCTGTTTGATAAAGCATGGATTTTCGTTTTATCGTCTTCAAGTTGTTTTCATCCTCCGCCTACTTGTTCTTCAATATGTAGTCTGCCATCCGCAGTGCAAGTCCCTGCGCTTTCAGGCTTTTACTCGCAATGGCAAAGCAGAATAGGAACATCGGCGAGTTCCTGCTGTTCCTGAAAATCCGCGCATGCTTTGACACGCATGGAAAGATCGTCCCAAGCCGAGCGAGGATATACTCCTTTATGTGATCTGGATTTGCGTCTTTAACCATCCGCTCGCCATCGCTCTGTCCGGGCTCTGGGAATAGGTCAAAAAGCGTCATCTGAGGATCTTTCTTATAGAATTCCTCTCGCCATCCGGAATCTCCAAGCAATCGATCTATGCAATCCTCCCATTTATCGTACTTTCCGTTTTTCGGCAGCATCCGTTCAAGTGCGGAGAACGGAAACAGGTACCATACATCTATTGATTTCGTCTTTGCTACATTTTCAAGCGTAGTCCAATTTACCTGCGTCGCATACGGATCTAAAAACAGCAATCCTCTGTTAAATCTCCAATCTACATTGCTAATAATCTCCGCAAGCTTATCGTTCGCATCGCCGCAAAAAATCGTCACAATTCGTCTCATCTGCGGGAACTCGGAGTTTATCATATCTTGAAGTTCTCCCGCCTTCTGAGAGTCCGCTTCTATAAAATAGTAGTGATCGAACTTCTTCTCAGACGCCAGCGCACATTTAGCTGAGCCCACAAGAGACTGTCCGCCGTCGCTGGTTTCAATCTCGCCGGTTCCAGCAAAGGCGTCTATATAAATCTTCTTGAACTTCTGGTTTTGCAGTGCAATCAGGTATGCGTCCAGATAGCTGGTGAAGATATTCAGCTTCTCCTCAGTCCAATTGCCACCAAATTTCTGCGACGTTGCCATAAATTCCAATCACCTCATCTATATTAAACTCTGTCTCATGAAGAGAAAGAAATCACCGTTTCCTTCTTTCCTGTATCAAGATTCACAATCTGTTCGATCTTCGCGTCAAAGAGACCCGTGAGATGACTCTTTATCTCATTACGAAATCCCTCTGAAGGGAAAATCGGATGGTTATCCAAAAGTTCCCACATCTCATCAAGAGGCACTTGCTTGCGGTCTTTGAGGCAGCGCTGTAGATATTTCACGATGTCGATAACATGCAAACAGCTTTCATCTTCCTCTTCTGTGATCTCTCCGAAAAGGTTGAATGACAGCTGCCTGTTCTCAACCGAATGTTTTGTAGAGGACTGCGCACCAAAAACTTTCCAAGCACTCTTCTTGTAGAGCTTAAAGCCCTCTTTGTTGCTCGTGCAGTGAATCAGATTGTAGACGAGCGAATTCTGCGTGTTATAGAACGGAAATGCCGATACATAGTATCTGCGGGCACCTTTCAGTGAATTTATGATCTCCTCCACTCTGGCCTCATAGGCCTTCTTGTCACTTCCGTAAGGCACCAACTTCTCAAAGTCTTCCAGATAAGTGTTCTCATACTTTGCCTTGGTCGTTTTCTTCTTTGCGCTTGTGATCGCCCGCACCGGATCTGAAACCATGTGATTAATCATAACTTCACCCCAGTTTCGGAAAAACGGCAGAAGCGCTTCCCAATCGATAGTCGCATCATACGGATCGTAGAACAGGAAATAGTGCAGGTGCCCGGTTACATATAACTGTGACCCGATAGTTCGGAGTAGCTCGTGCGCATCACTGCAGGACGTTACAATCTTAAAATTGCGCTCATCCTGTGGAAGATGCTTTTTCAGCTCATCTACGCGCGCTTTATCCTTGTCATTTAAGTAAATGTGTATATTTTTCTCCGTATAGGATCTTGCTGCTTCCCTAAGTGCTTCTGAAACACGTACTGCTGTACCTTTCACCAATTGCCCAGCATCGTCGGTGTATACACCGCTGTTGCACATGCAGTCTATAAAGATCAACCCATTGCAAGACTCAGTCAGTAGCAACTTCTGTGCCCACGATTTAATATATTCCTCAATTAACTCAAATTTCTTGATCGTATGAGGACTTGCTTTACTGATTACGACTTTTTTCCTGCCGGACATCATATCACTCCTCAAGTAGTTTCATTTTCTTCTGTGGGGATTAGCTCCATGATGTCCCCAATATCACAATTCAGCGTTTTACACACTTTCATTAGAACTTCCATGCTTACTGTCTCTCCCTTCGAGAGCTTGGTTACCGAAGCCCAGCTTATCCCGGCAGCTGCCTGCAAATCTTTCTTCTTCATGTCTTTGTCAATCAATATTTTCCATAATTTTTTATAACTAACTTCCACGGTAGTCACCTCTCGATTTTCAAAAACGTGATTTTTGCCACTGTACTTCCACAGTATAGCACAAAGCCTTTAAGAAATAAAGAGTTATTCTTCACATAGGCAAGAATTTTCTTTCGTTTGTATTGAAAAATTAGTGGGTTTGTGTTATACCATATCTATGTCCTCAAATTTTGTGTCCAAGAAAGGGAGTCTGCCGGCCGTGGGAACGTATAACAACGAAATCGAGTAGTTTATATATACTGTGTGCTACCGCCCCATGTGGGAGGCAGCTTATACATACATTGCAGAGCATCCTTATGCTCTGAATTTATCTTACTCCAGAATTCAGAATCCGGATTCTGCCATGCTTGAGGACATGATCCTCGAATATACAAAGAATATCCGAATAGATGAAGATAGCCTTCTGTTTGACGCAGTCGTAAGCTGCACAATCAATCTGACCGAAGACACATACAAAGGCACCGCATCGCACGAAACAAGTCAATGGCTCGTTCTTCCCTGTGTGGCGGTCGTAACCGATAAACTCGAATCTGTTACTGTTATGAATATCTCTGGGTACACCTCTGGCCAACCTCGCAAAACGGATGGTCATGCCGTCTCGAAGAACATAGTCCCGATCTTATACAAAAAGGATCTGGATGATGAAGCCACAACTTTTCTCCAGCAATATTTCCCGGAAGCACTGGAAAAGCCAATGGCCGTCCCTATTGCTGATATTGCAAAAGATATGGGACTTGAAATTATCCATGGCAATCGGATCACAGATGATTTCAGTGTTTTTGGAGAAATATACTTCACTTCAGGGAGGGCAACCATCTATGATCTTTTTAAGGTTTCAAAAACAACAATCGATGTAAAGCGCGGCACCATTTTGGTAGATGCCTACACCTTCTGGGAACGGAATCTTGGGTGTGTCAAAAACACAATTGCCCATGAAGTCTATCACTGGTATAAGCATCGAATGTATGCCGCGATAAAACACGTTCTCTATGGTCAGGACTTCGTTGCATGCCGCTGCCCTTCCAACATGGCATATCCTCAGAAGGATGAGGAGTGGTCTGATATCCAACGTATGGAGTGGCAGGCAAACAATATGGCTTCTCGCATTCTCATGCCTTATCGTACTTTCCGAATGAAAGTAGAAGAGCTTCTACAGGCATATGATTATGAAAATAGTCCACTAAAACCAACTATTCTCACTTCCGTTGCCGAGGAACTGCGCGAGTTCTATGGTGTGTCCCGTCAATCAGTATTGATTCGTATGATGGAAACCGGCTACAAGGACGCTGCTATCATCTACCAGTATGACGAAGAATCTCCATACCACGGGTACTTAGACCAGCGATATGCATTCTATGCATATCGCACCAGCAGCGAATTCCGCAACCTTATTGATTCTGGTCTTTTCCGATATGTGGACGGATATTTCGTTATCAACGACGAACAGTACATCGAGCGTAACAATGAGGGCAAACTGACCTTTACTGATTATGCATGGGCAAATCTGAATGAATGCACCCTGCAATTTACATGGCAGTCCCTGCGAGCAGACGAGGCAGAAAAGCACTTCCCATTCGAGTTGCTTCACCGTGAAACCGGAGAGCGCAAAACCTCAAAATATGATTCTAAACAAAGCACCTCCGCTGTTCAGATGTCCGAAGCGCTGCAAAAGAAGCGCGAAGAATTCGAGCGCCAGAGTGCCGCCAGAAAGATAACTGGTGTGAATAAAACCTGCTGGGAGGTCATTTTTGAGATCGTGCAGTCTCGCGGACTTAGCAAATCACATTTCTGTTCTTTGACAGGTCTCGGCGAAGAGGTGTACCGAAAGACCGAGAAGAACATCGACACAAAGCCAAGTCTGAGAACGATTGTCGCTATAGGCAGAGGACTTGACTTTGATATCGGAACAACTGAAAAGCTGTTGCAGCTTGCAGGGCATGCATTTGATGAATCTGACGAGCATCAAGCATTAAAATATTGCATCACAGGATTCTCCGGGATGACTATTGATGATGCAAACGAGTTTCTTGAATCATACAATTATGAGCCGCTCGGCTCCAAACAACGCCTGTAAGCAGGCCTAATATACCGCACTTCCGCCATGGAGGTACGGTTTTTTTTAATTTTTCCGACTCGCCGAGTCGGATTTTTTTATGTCTATATTCCTTACTATCACTGTCTTTTCACAATATCTGTACCCTATTCAAAACTTAGAAAAGCGCCTATTTTAAGGCATTTTCGCGACTCGTCGAGTTTTCTGGTTTTTCTCTTTCCAAACTAAAATGTAATTAGCACGTGGGAGCTATCTGCGCAGGGTGTTTCCGGTTCCATGTGACTACCTATGACAATCAGAAGACCTATTTCATCTACATTCGCAGCACTGGCGAGAGGGTGCCGGTCACCAGGGAACAGCACGACTCCTTCTATAAGGAAGCTGACCGCATCCGCCACAAGGAGCAGGATCACGGCAGGTGTATGTGCCCTTACCGCTTCATCTGGAAATGCGACGGTGACTGTATCGGCTGCGAATATCACGCGGCAGGCGATACCACTTCTTTGGATCAGCCTCTCCCTGATGGCAACGGTACCCTCGGTGACTATATCCCGGACAACAGCAAGCCGATGGATGAAGTCATCGCCGACCGTATGTTGCTGGAGCAGCTATTTTCCAGACTGCGTGAGCTCGACCCGGAGGCTGATACAATCATTCAACTTTGGAAGGATCACCCGGAGGGAATCTCCGACCGGGCAATCGCCAGAGAGCTCGGTCGCCCGCAGAAGACCTTCGCGGATCAAATGAAGAAGTATCGTACTGACCTTCGCAGGATCACAGACGACAAGTAATACAAATACCACGAACCACACCCTTTCCGGCCACTGTCCCTCTCTTGGATGGTGGTCGGGAATTTTTTATAAAATCCTCCGCTCAAATCGACAGTTCATCTCCAGTGGAAGGTGAAGGCAAGAGAACACTGCCTTCAGAAAGCGAGGTGAACAACAGATGATTCGCAGTTACGCAGACGCCGGCGGCAACGTGAACGAGGAGATCAAGCTCCTAAATTCCATCAGTCGCGTATCCGCCAGACTGGCAAGGAACCTCTCACTCCTTGTCGCAAGCCAATCGGAGGAAGAAGGAAAAGAAAATGTCAAAGATGGCAGAAATGGCACAGACCATCGAAGAGCTCCGCACCGCTGCTGCTTCTATTAATGCCGCAGCCGACTGGCTCTACCAGCAGTTTTCTGGTGATGACGATGAATCGAAGGCAACTGAGGCTCCCGCCAAGAAGGAACCAAAGCCTGAACTCAAGCTGGAGGATGTAAGAGCCGTCCTTGCCGAGAAGTCCCGCGCCGGTCATACCGCAGAAGTACGCGCCCTGCTTAAAAAGTATGGTGCCGCAAAGCTCTCGGAGATCGATCCGGCAAACTACGAAGCCCCGATGAAGGACGCGGAGGTGATCAGCAATGGCAGCTAAAGCACACGCAATCCTGTCCGCATCCAGTTCTGACAGGTGGCTGCACTGCCCGCCATCGGCGAGGCTTTGCGAAACCTAGAGGATAAAGGAAGCGACTACGCTGCAGAAGGCACCGACGCTTATGCTCTTGGCGAGTACAAGCTAAAGACCGTGCTGGGACTACCTGCCGACGATCCAACCGACAGCCTCAAGTGGTATTCCGAGGAAATGGAGGATGCTATCTCTGGCTATGCCGAATATGTGCTGGAGCAGGTCGAAGCCGCCAAGGAAACCTGCACCGACCCGGTAGTTCTTATCGAGCAGCGTGTAGACTTCTCCCGCTGGGCAGAACAAGGCTTCGGAACCGCCGACTGCATCATCATAGCTGACGGTACGCTCCGAGTGATCGACTACAAGCACGGCTTAGGCGTCTTGGTCTCTGCAAAGGAGAATCCGCAAATGCAGTGTTACGCCCTCGGTACTTTGGAGCTTTTCGATGGCATTTACGACATCGATCAGGTATCCATGACTATCTACCAGCCGAGGCGTCAGCACCTACGAAATCAGCAAGGACGACTTGTACCGCTGGACGGATGAAGTCTTAAAGCCCCCCGCAGATTTGGCTTTTGCCGGTGACGGGAACTTCCTGTGCGGTGAATGGTGTAGCTTCTGCAAAGCTAAGAATGAGTGCCGCACCAAAGCTGAGGCAAATCTGAAGCTCGCGAAGCATGATTTCATCCCTTCTCTGCAACATCCTGATTGGATGCTTCTGCATCGTAGTCCTGTCTTGGGCAGTGGTCGCCATCCAGACAGTGATCAACGACTTCAAGTGTGAGAAACGTGAGGAGAAAAAGGCCGCGCAGGACGACGAATACTATATCAAGCGTATTGAATCCCTGAAATAATCCAGTACCGGCAGGCGGCTTAGGAGCGTTCTTAAGCCGCTTGTTTGAATTGAGGTGAAAATCTATGCAAACACTCAGTATTTATATCGAAACCTACAGCGACGTGAATCTATCCAAGTGCGGCGTATATAAATATGCCGAGTCACCGGATTTTGAAATACTGCTGTTTGGCTACAGCGTCGACGGCTCCGAGGTAACGGTCATCGACCTTGCACCGGGAGAGCGCCTGACGCAGGAAATTATAGATGCCCTGACTGATGATACTGTCATCAAATGGGCTTTCAATGCAAATTTTGAACGGGTGTGTTTATCCCGATATCTCCGTGATCTTGGAGTAAGCCTTGACCCTTTCCATGATAACCACCCTCTCTCGACCGAATGCGCACGCTTCTTAAATCCGAAAAGCTGGCGCTGCTCTATGGTCTGGGCGGCCACAATGGGACTTCCGCTTTCTCTGGAAGGTATCGGTGCCGTCCTTGGCCTCGAAAAGCAGAAGCTCACAGAAGGCAAAGACCGGATCAAATACTTCTCCGTGCCCTGCGCTCCGACGAAAGCAAACAGCGGACGCACGAGGAACCACCGCAAGACATTCTATCTTCACTACACCTGCATAGAGGCCTTGTACGAAGATATTCTTTCCGAGCTCTCAGAGGAATACTATAAGGCCATCGACAAAATTCCGGCTGATGCTCCGTTCACGGAAGTCAACCGTGTTTTCTTTGAATTCATAGCTTCACAGGAGCCGTACATGGAAAAGATCGTGTGCGATTCCAGCTACCGTGAATTTGCGGACAAGCTCTTCATAGCCATGCTGCTCCATAACCGCAGCAGGCATAATCCGTATGCAGCTTTCTCACAAACAGAGCAGAATATCATCAATACTTTCCTCGGCACAAGCTCCATCAACATATACCGACACCGGGTGCAGGACAAAAAAACCTCCCGTTGGAAGACCTGATCGATCTCTCCGAGAAGCTCTTTTACGGCGGGATATCTTCAGTTTTGTAACTATAAATCAAGGTTCCCTTACTACCGCTGATGGCAGTTTGGGAGCCTCATTTTTGGCATCCAAATCACAGCCACAAACCTACCACAAAAACATCTAAACCACTAACTCAACCCTCTGACATCTAAACCGCCTACTCAACCTTCGCACATTTCCTTTGATATATTCCCACGGAGCGATTTTTGCGGTCATTTTCGCTTCTTGCCGCTGACGGACAAATGCCCAAAAAGCCCATAAATCAAGCACTTTTTCACACCTTACCGGTCAACCCGTGACATCAAAACTACGGTCTCCACATGATGGGTTTGAGGGAACATGTCGACAGGTTGGACTTTTTTAGTTTCGTAGCCTCTCGTGTTCATGTATGCCAGGTCTCTTGCCAAGGTCGCCGGGTTGCACGACACGTAGACGACGCGTTTCGGTCTGACGCTTGCAATGGCGTTCAGAACTTTTTCCTCACAACCCGCTCGGGGAGGATCGATGACAATGACATCGGGTTTTACACCACTTCTCAAAAGTTCGGGAAGTTTATACGCCGCATCGCCGCACATGAAGTGAGCGTTTTTCACGC